>Ga0213827_1000003_pt1 | contig 477524 bp, 417 predicted proteins | sample MC6MC0898MG_FD_180669 | JGI IMG/M metagenome (GOLD analysis project Ga0213827, IMG submission 180669) | Enriched soil aggregate microbial communities from Iowa State University, Ames, United States - MC6-MC0898-MG | ecosystem: Environmental > Terrestrial > Soil > Unclassified | place: USA... | reverse complement strand
GGTGCCGGCCTGACCTACCGGGGTTATGACGTGCGCGACCTGGCGGCTGCAGCCGAATTTGAAGAAGTCGCCTACCTGCTGCTGTACGGCGAGCTGCCGACCCAGGCCGAGCTGGCTGACTACAAGCGCAAGCTCAAAGGCCTGCGCGACCTGCCCCAGGCGCTGAAGGAAGTGCTCGAGCGCATTCCGCGCGACGCCCACCCGATGGACGTGATGCGCACCGGCTGCTCGGTGCTGGGTACCCTGGAACCGGAGCTGACCTTCGAGGCCCAACGCGACAAGACCGACCGCCTGCTCGCCCTGTTCCCGGCGGTGATGTGCTACTGGTATCGCTTCACCCACCACGGTGTGCGCATCGACTGCACCAGCGACGAAGACACCCTCGGCGGCCACTTCCTGCATCTGCTGCACGGCAAGAAGCCAAGTGAACTGCACGTCAAGGTGATGAACGTATCCTTGATCCTCTACGCCGAGCACGAGTTCAACGCTTCGACTTTCACTGCTCGCGTTTGCGCCTCGACCCTGTCCGACCTGTACTCCTGTGTCACGGCCGCCATCGGTTCGCTGCGCGGCCCACTGCACGGTGGCGCCAACGAGGCGGCGATGGAGCTGATCGAACGGTTCCAGAGCCCACAGGAGGCCACCGCCGAACTGCTGCGCATGCTCGAGCGCAAGGACAAGATCATGGGCTTTGGCCATGCCATCTACAAAGAGTCCGACCCGCGCAACGAGGTGATCAAGGGCTGGTCGAAGCAGCTGGCCGACGAGGTGGGTGACAAGGTGCTGTACCCGGTTTCCGAGGCCATCGACAAGACCATGTGGGAGCAGAAGCGCCTGTTCCCCAACGCCGATTTCTACCATGCCTCGGCGTACCACTTCATGGGCATCCCGACCAAGCTGTTCACCCCGATCTTCGTCTGCTCGCGCCTGACCGGCTGGGCGGCGCACGTGTTCGAGCAGCGCGCCAACAACCGCATCATCCGCCCGAGCGCCGAGTATGTCGGCGTCGAACAGCGCCAGTTCGTACCAATCGAACAGCGCTGAATAGAAATAGAGAGGCAACCCGTTTCCCTTGTGGGAGCGGGCTTGCCCGCGAATGCGTCCGGCTGGGCAACGCATGTGCACCTGCTGACGCATTCGCGGGCAAGCCCGCTCCCACAGGGACGGTGGAGCGTTCCGAACCCTGTGACCGAGCCTGAATGATGAACACTGCATACCGCAAAAACCTGCCAGGCACCGCCCTGGACTATTTCGACGCCCGCGCCGCGGTCGAGGCCATCAAGCCCGGCGCCTACGACAGCCTGCCGTACACCTCCCGCGTGCTGGCCGAAAACCTGGTGCGCCGCTGCGACCCGGCCACCCTCGACGCCTCGCTCGGCCAACTGATCGAGCGCAAGCGCGACCTCGACTTCCCCTGGTTCCCGGCCCGCGTGGTGTGCCACGACATCCTCGGTCAGACCGCCCTGGTGGACCTGGCAGGCCTGCGTGACGCCATCGCCGACAAAGGTGGCGACCCGGCTGCGGTCAACCCGGTGGTGCCGGTGCAGTTGATCGTCGACCATTCGCTGGCGGTCGAGTGCGGCGGGTTCGACCCACAGGCGTTCGACAAGAACCGCGCCATCGAAGACCGTCGCAACGAGGACCGCTTCCACTTCATCAACTGGACCAAGAAGGCGTTCAAGAACGTCGACGTGATCCAGCCCGGCAACGGCATCATGCACCAGATCAACCTGGAGAAGATGTCGCCGGTAATCCACAACGAACGTGGCGTGGCCTACCCGGACACCTGCGTCGGCACCGACAGCCACACCCCGCACGTCGACGCCCTGGGCGTGATCGCCATTGGCGTCGGCGGCCTTGAGGCCGAAAACGTCATGCTCGGCCGCGCCTCGTGGATGCGCCTGCCGGAAATCGTCGGTGTCGAGCTGGGCGGCAAACTGGCCCCGAACATCACCGCCACCGACCTGGTGCTGGCCCTGACCGAGTTCCTGCGCAAGCAGAAGGTGGTGGGCGCCTACCTTGAGTTCTACGGCGAGGGCGCGCGAGCCCTGACCCTTGGCGACCGCGCGACCATCTCCAACATGGCGCCGGAGTACGGTGCGACCGCTGCGATGTTCGCCATCGACCAGCAGACCATCGACTACCTCAAGCTGACCGGCCGCGAAGAGCAGCAGGTCAACCTGGTGGAAACCTACGCCAAGGCCACCGGCCTGTGGGCCGACGCCCTGGCCAACGCCGAGTACGAGCGCGTGCTGCACTTCGACCTGTCGAGTGTGGTGCGCAACATGGCCGGCCCGTCCAACCCGCATGCCCGTGTCGCCACCAGCGAGCTGGCGGCCAAAGGCATTGCCGGTGCCTGGGAGCAAGTGCCGGGGCAGATGCCGGACGGCGCGGTGATCATCGCCGCCATCACCAGCTGCACCAACACCAGCAACCCGCGTAACGTGATTGCCGCAGGCTTGCTGGCGCGCAACGCCAACAAGCTCGGCCTGGTGCGCAAGCCGTGGGTCAAGTCGTCGCTGGCGCCGGGCTCCAAGGCTGTGCAGCTGTACCTGGAAGAGGCCGGCCTGGAGAAGGAGCTGGAGCAACTGGGCTTCGGCATCGTCGCTTTCGCCTGCACCACCTGCAACGGGATGTCCGGTGCGCTGGACCCGGTGATCCAGCAGGAAATCATCGACCGCGACCTGTACGCCACCGCCGTGCTGTCGGGCAACCGCAACTTCGACGGGCGCATCCACCCGTACGCCAAGCAGGCGTTCCTGGCCTCGCCGCCGCTGGTGGTGGCCTACGCCATCGCCGGCACCATCCGCTTCGACATCGAGAAGGATGTGCTGGGTGTGGTCGATGGCAAGGAGATCCGCCTCAAGGACATCTGGCCGAGCGATGAAGAGATCGACGCCGTGGTGCGTGCTGCGGTCAAGCCGGAGCAGTTCCGCAAAGTCTACATCCCGATGTTCGCCATCGAGGAAGACCGTGGCCCGAAAGTCGCGCCGCTGTACGACTGGCGCCCGATGAGCACTTACATCCGCCGCCCGCCGTACTGGGAAGGTGCCCTGGCCGGTGAGCGCAGCCTGCGTGGCATGCGCCCGTTGGCGGTGCTGCCGGACAACATCACCACCGACCACCTGTCGCCGTCCAACGCCATCATGCTCGACAGCGCTGCTGGCGAGTACCTGGCGAAAATGGGCCTGCCGGAGGAAGACTTCAACTCCTACGCCACCCACCGTGGCGACCACCTGACCGCGCAGCGCGCCACCTTCGCCAACCCCAAGCTGTTCAACGAAATGGTGCGCAAGGACGACGGCAGCGTGAAGCAGGGTTCGCTGGCGCGCATCGAGCCGGAAGGCAAGGTGACCCGCATGTGGGAAGCCATCGAAACCTACATGCAGCGCAAGCAGCCGCTGATCATCGTTGCCGGTGCCGACTACGGCCAGGGTTCGTCCCGCGACTGGGCGGCCAAGGGCGTGCGCCTGGCGGGTGTCGAGGCGATCGTGGCCGAGGGCTTCGAGCGTATTCACCGTACCAACCTGGTGGGGATGGGCGTGTTGCCGCTGGAGTTCAAGGCGGGCACCGACCGCAAGACGCTTGGCCTGGATGGCAGCGAAACCTATGACGTGCTCGGCGAGCGCACGCCGCGTGCAACGCTGACGCTGGTGGTTACCCGTCGTAATGGCGAGCGGGTCGAGGTGCCGGTGACCTGCCGGCTGGATACCGCCGAGGAAGTGTCGATCTACGAGGCAGGCGGGGTGCTGCAGCGCTTTGCCCAGGACTTCCTCGAAGCGACCGCGTAGTGGCATGGGGCTGCTTTGCAGCCCATTCGCCGGCAAGCCAGCTCCCACAGGTACAGCGCTGAATCTGAAGCTTGCGCTGACCTGTAGGAGCTGGCTTGCCGGCGATGGGGCGCGAAGCGGCCCCAAGGCATATTGCACTTTCAAACAGGACAGCACAGCAATGGCACTCGCACCACAAATCAAGATCCCCGCCACCTACATCCGTGGCGGCACCAGCAAAGGCGTGTTCTTCCGCCTGCAAGACCTGCCCGAACAGGCTCAAGTCCCAGGCCCAGCCCGTGACGCACTGCTGCTGCGCGTGATCGGCAGCCCCGACCCCTACGCCAAGCAGATCGACGGCATGGGTGGCGCTACCTCCAGCACCAGCAAGACTGTGATCCTGTCGCCAGGCAGCAAGCCCGACCACGACGTCGACTACCTGTTCGGCCAGGTCGCTATCGACAAGGCCTTCGTCGACTGGAGCGGCAACTGCGGCAACCTGTCTGCCGCCGTCGGCTCGTTCGCCATCAGCAGTGGCCTGGTCGACCCTTCGCGTATCCCGCGCAATGGCGTTGCCACCGTGCGTATCTGGCAGGCCAACATCGGCAAGACCATCATCGCCCACGTGCCGATCACCGAAGGTGAAGTGCAGGAAACCGGCGATTTCGAACTCGATGGCGTGACGTTCCCGGCGGCTGAAGTACAGCTCGAATTCCTTGACCCTGCGGCCGACGAAGACGGTGGCGGCGGGGCGATGTTCCCTACCGGCAACCTGGTTGACGACCTGGAGGTGCCGGGTGTCGGCACCTTCAAGGCCACCTTGATCAATGCCGGTATCCCGACCATTTTCATCAATGCCGCCGATATCGGTTACACCGGCACCGAACTGCAGGAGGCAATCAACGGTGACGCCCAGGCGCTGACGCGTTTCGAGGCGATCCGTGCCTACGGCGCCGTGCGCATGGGCCTGATCGAGCATGTCGACCAGGCTGCCGGGCGTCAGCACACACCGAAGGTGGCTTTCGTTGCGCCGCCGAGCACCTACACTGCGTCCAGTGGCAAAGCTGTTGCGGCATCAGACATCGACCTGCTGGTGCGGGCGTTGTCCATGGGCAAGCTGCACCATGCAATGATGGGGACTGCCGCAGTGGCCATTGGTACCGCTGCCGCCATTGCGGGCACGCTGGTCAACCTCGCCGCCGGTGGGGGCGAGCGCAGTGCCGTACGCTTCGGTCACCCCTCCGGCACCTTGCGGGTCGGGGCCGAGGCCAGCCAGGTGAATGGCCAATGGACGGTGACCAAGGCAATCATGAGCCGTAGTGCTCGCGTGCTGATGGAAGGCTGGGTGAGGGTGCCTGGCGATAGCTTCTGACGCACCACTGGCGCTTGGCTTTGGATGAGTAGGGCCGCTGCGCGGCCCATCGCCGGCAAGCCGGCTCCCACAGGGGGCGCACCGCCCTTGAGGTGGGCGCCGTACCTGTGGGAGCCGGCTTGCCGGCGATGGGCTGCAAAGCAGCCCTCAATGACAGGAGCTGAAGATGAGCGCCAACGTGGACCTGAACGAGCGCCCCGACTACGACGGGGTGCTGCAAACCCTCGCCGACTATGTCCTCACCTACCGGGTCGAATCGCCCGAGGCGCTGGACACCGCGCGTAACTGCCTGATGGATACCCTGGGCTGCGGTCTGCTGGCCCTGCGTTTCCCTGAATGCACCAAGCACCTCGGCCCGCTGGTGGAAGGCACCGTGGTGCCCAATGGCGCTCGCGTACCCGGTACCAGCTATCGCCTGGACCCGGTCAAGGCCGCCTGGGACATCGGCTGCACCGTGCGTTGGCTGGATTACAACGATACCTGGCTGGCTGCCGAGTGGGCCCATCCCTCGGATAACCTGGGCGGCATCCTGGCCGTGGCCGATCACCTATCGCAAAAGCATGTGGCAAACGGTGAGCCCCCGTTGCTGATGCGCGAAGTGCTCGAGAGCATGGTCATGGCGCATGAGATCCAGGGCGTGCTGGCGCTGGAAAACTCCTTCAACCGTGTCGGCCTGGATCACGTGCTGCTGGTCAAGGTGGCGTCCACGGCGGTGTGCGCCAAACTGATGGGCGCCAACCGCGAGCAACTGCTCTCGGCCTTGTCCCATGCCTTCGTCGATGGCCAGGCGCTGCGCACCTACCGCCATGCGCCCAACGCCGGCTCGCGCAAGTCCTGGGCTGCCGGCGATGCCTCCAGCCGGGGGGTACGCCTGGCCGATATCGCGCTCCGCGGCGAGATGGGTGTGCCTGGTGTGTTGACGGCGCCGCAGTGGGGCTTCTACGACGTGTCATTCAGCCACACCAACAAGGACCTGGCGCTCAAACCCTCCGCCCAGCAGACGTTGCGCTTACCGCAACCCTTGGGCAGCTACGTGATGGAAAACGTGCTGTTCAAGGTCAGCTTCGCGGCCGAATTCCACGCCCAGACCGCCTGCGAGGCAGCAGTAACGCTGCATCCACTCGTGCGTAATCGCCTGCATGAAATCGACCGCATCGTCATCACCACCCAGGAATCGGCGATCCGCATCATTTCCAAGAGCGGCCCGCTGGCCAATGCTGCCGACCGCGACCATTGCCTGCAGTACATGGTGGCGGTACCGCTGATTTTCGGCCATCTGGTGGCCGAGCATTACGAAGACGCTTTCCACGCGGCCCACCCGAGCATCGACCGCCTGCGCGAGAAGATGGAGGTGGTCGAAGACCCGCGATTCACGCGTGAATACCTGGAGGCGGACAAGCGCTCGATTGCCAATGGCCTGCAGGTGTTTTTCAAGGATGGCAGCAGCACCGAGCAGGTGGTGGTGGAGTACCCGGTCGGGCACCGGCGCCGGCGCGGGGAGGGCATCCCGTTGCTGGAGGCCAAATTCAGGGAAAACCTGGCAATGCGGTTTGCGCGGCAGCGGTGTGTGGAAATTTTCGAGCTGTGCGAGGATCAGCAGAAGCTGGAATCGACGGCGGTGCACAGGTTTGTGGACTTGTTCGTGATTTGAGGTTGCCAATGTGGGCCTCTTCGCGGGACAAGCCCGCTCCCACAGGGGCTTCGCAATACCTGTGGGAGCGGGCTTGTCCCGCGAAGAGGCCCGAAAGAGCAATAAAAAAACCCCAGCATTTCTGCCGGGGTTTTTTCTTACAGCTTACTGCTAGTTACGCCTGAACAACCGGGATCTTGGCGTTGGCCGCAGCCTCGCGGAACTCGGCGATCTGGTCGAAGCTCAGGTAGCGGTAGACGTCGGCAGCCATGCTGTCGATGTCTTTGGCGTACTGCATGTACTCCTCGACGGTCGGCAGCTTGCCGATGATCGAAGCGACAGCAGCCAGCTCGGCCGATGCCAGGTACACGTTGGTCGCGTCACCCAGGCGGTTCGGGAAGTTACGGGTCGAAGTGGAGACCACGGTCGAACCGGTCTGCACGCGTGCCTGGTTACCCATGCACAGCGAGCAGCCTGGCATTTCCATGCGCGCACCGGCTTTGCCGTAGATGCCGTAGTAGCCTTCTTCGGTCAGCTGGTGAGCGTCCATCTTGGTTGGCGGGGCCAGCCACAGACGGGTCGGGATACCGCCCTTGACCTTCTCCAGCAGCTTGCCGGCAGCGCGGAAGTGGCCGATGTTGGTCATGCACGAACCGATGAACACTTCGTCGATCTTCTCGCCCTGTACCGAAGACAGCAGGCGGGCATCGTCCGGGTCGTTCGGCGCGCAGAGCACAGGCTCTTTGACGTCGGCCAGGTCGATTTCGATGATTTCAGCGTACTCGGCATCGGCGTCAGCCGACAGCAGCTCAGGGTTGGCCAGCCAGGCTTCCATGGCCTGGGCGCGACGCTCCAGGGTACGTGGGTCGCCGTAGCCTTCGCCGATCATCCAGCGCAGCAGGGTGATGTTGGACTGCAGGTACTCGGCGATGGCCTTTTCCGGCAGCTTGATGGTGCAGCCGGCAGCGGAACGCTCGGCCGAGGCGTCGGACAGCTCGAATGCTTGCTCGACGGTCAGTTCGTCCAGGCCTTCGATTTCCAGGATGCGGCCGGAGAAGGCGTTTTTCTTGCCCTTCTTCTCGACGGTCAGCAGGCCCTTCTGGATGGCGTAGTAAGGGATGGCATGTACCAGGTCACGCAGGGTGATGCCCGGTTGCAGTTTGCCCTTGAAGCGCACCAGGATCGACTCTGGCATGTCCAGCGGCATGACGCCGGTGGCGGCGGCGAAGGCCACCAGGCCGGAACCGGCCGGGAACGAGATGCCGATCGGGAAGCGGGTGTGCGAGTCACCACCGGTGCCGACGGTGTCCGGCATCAGCATGCGGTTCAGCCAGCTGTGGATGATGCCGTCGCCTGGGCGCAGCGACACGCCGCCACGGGTGCGGATGAAGTCTGGCAGGGTGTGGTGGGTGGTGACGTCGATCGGCTTCGGATAGGCCGCGGTGTGGCAGAACGACTGCATCACCAGGTCAGCGGAGAAGCCCAGGCACGCCAGGTCTTTCAGCTCGTCGCGGGTCATCGGGCCAGTGGTGTCCTGGGAACCGACGGTGGTCATCTTCGGCTCGCAGTAGGCACCTGGGCGCACGCCCTGGCCTTCTGGCAGGCCGCAAGCACGGCCGACCATCTTCTGTGCCAGGGTGAAGCCTTTGTCCGAGTCGGCAGGCTGCTCTGGTTTCTTGAACAGGTCGGAAGCACCCAGGCCCAGTTCGGCGCGGGCTTTTTCGGTCAGGCCGCGGCCGACGATCAGCGGGATACGGCCGCCAGCGCGGACTTCATCCAGCAGTACTTCGGTTTTCAGTTCGAAGTTGGTGACCAGCTCGTCGCTGCCGTGACGGCGCACTTCACCTTTGTACGGGTACACGTCGATGACGTCGCCCATGCCCAGGTTGGTGCAGTCGAATTCGATCGGCAGGGCGCCGGCGTCTTCCATGGTGTTGTAGAAGATCGGGGCGATCTTGGTGCCGAAGCAGAAGCCGCCAGCGCGCTTGTTCGGCACGTACGGGATGTCGTCGCCGAAGAACCACAGCACCGAGTTGGTGGCGGATTTACGCGAGGAACCGGTACCGACCACATCACCTACGTAAGCGACCGGGAAGCCTTTGGCCTTGACCGCTTCGATCTGCGCCAGCGGGCCGACCGAACCTGGCTGCGAAGGCTCGATGCCGTCGCGGGCCATTTTCAGCATGGCCAGGGCGTGCAGTGGGATGTCAGGGCGCGACCAGGCGTCCGGGGCAGGGGACAGGTCGTCGGTGTTGGTTTCGCCAGGCACCTTGAACACGGTCAGGGTGTACTTGTCGGCGATGGCCGGGCGGGTGGTGAACCACTCACCGGCAGCCCAGGATTCCAGCACGGCCTTGGCGTGAACGTTGCCGGCCTTGGCCTTTTCGGCCACGTCGTGGAAGGCATCGAACATCAGCAGGGTGTGCTTGAGCTTCTCGGCCGCGACGGCGCCCAGTTCGGCGTCATCCAGCAGCGCGACCAGCGTCTCGATGTTGTAGCCGCCCTGCATGGTGCCCAGCAGCTCGGTGGCGTGCTTGCGGTCGATCAGTGGCGACTTGGCCTCGCCCTTGGCGACGGCGGAGAGGAACGCGGCCTTGACGTAGGCAGCTTCGTCGACCCCTGGCGGTACGCGGTTGGTGATCAGGTCTACGAGGAAGGCTTCTTCGCCGGCTGGCGGGTTTTTCAGCAGCTCGACCAGGCCTGCAGTTTGTTCGGCGTTCAGCGGCTGGGGCACGATACCCAGGGCGGCACGCTCTTCGATGTGTTTGCGGTAGGCTTCAAGCACAGTTATTACCCTCATCAGTGGTCCCTAAAGGGAGTCCGGGACGCTCATCCAGCATTCTCTGCACCCATGCGCAATGACGGCTTCTTGGGCCGCCCAGCCAGGGTCGCAGAGAATCCTTACAGAAGCTGCTTTCAAAGTTTTACGCCTGCAGAACGGGGAGCTGATGAGGGCTGGCACGGGCATGCGAGGGGTGCATGGCCCGGGCCAACGCCGTTCTACCGGATTAACTGTGCTCGTGACGCTTTGAAAACAGCTTCCAACGGACATTGTTGCCTTGAAAAGGCGGGATGATTCTACGGCAAATTGTCGCGGAAGGTAAGGCGGCGAACATGACTTTAACGAGTGACCGTGGTTAGACAAAGGGCTAACATGGGCCTGTGTTCCACCGCCAAGCCGTTGTTTTTCCATGTCCAACCAGTCCATCAAGACCCCCTGCGTAGGCCTTTGCTCCACGGTGTATGGAGACACGGTGTGCCGTGGCTGCAAGCGTTTCCACCATGAAGTGATCCACTGGAATGGCTATGACGAGGCGCAGAAGCGCGCCGTGTGGCTGCGCCTGGAGCAGCTTTTGGCGCAGGTGATGATGGCCAAGCTGGAAGTGTTCGACAAAGGCTTGCTGCGCCAGCAACTGCAGCAGCGCTCGATCCGCTTTGTCGAGCAGCAGTCGGAATATTGCTGGGCGTATCAGCTGATTGCCCGCGGGGCGCGGATGATTCGCGACCTGGAGGCCTACGGCATGGCCTTGCTGCCCGAGTTCCGTGACTGGGAGCTGCCGCAGTTGCGCGACGCCATCGACCGGGAATTCTTTTTGCTGTCCGAGGCGCATTACCAGCGCTACATCGCCCCGAGCTTCTTGCGTGATGCCCTGGAGAATGGGCAGCAGGGCTGAGGCCTTGTGGTGAATTTACCGGCCCCTTCGCGGGCAAGCCCGCTCCCACAGGTACGCCACGGCATTCATGACCTGTGCAGTACCTGTGGGAGCGGGCTTGCCCGCGAAGAGGGCGGCGAATATCCCGGATCAGTCCCCGGTATATTCACACCCGCTGGTGCAGGTCTCGTGAATGCGCACCTTGGACAGCTCTGGCAGCAGCGGCTTGACCTGTTCCCAGATCCACTTGGCGATCACTTCGCTGGTCGGGTTCTCAAGGCCCGGGATGTCGTTCAGGTAGTTGTGGTCCAGCTGCTCGTAGATCGGCTTGAAGATCGCCTTGATCTCGGAAAAATCGCGGATCCAGCCGGTGTGCGGGTCAAGCGGGCCAGTCAGGTGCAGGCCAACCTTGAACGAGTGGCCATGCAGGCGGCCGCACTTGTGCCCGGCAGGGACGTGGGGCAGGCGGTGGGCCGATTCGAAAGTAAATTCCTTGAAGATTTCCACGCTGTCAGAACTCTGTGTGTATCAATGATGCGGGCAGTCTACCAGCATGGCCGCTACAAGGCTTGCAACTGATCCTGCAGCCGCCCGGTGGCGATCAGTTCCAGCAGTTCGTCGCCCAGGCGCTGGCTTTCGGCAATGGCCTTGTACCAGTAGCGCTTGCGGCTCGCGGCATCGCCCATGAAACGCTTGAAGTCGTTGCGGTCGGGCAGTTTGCCGAAGGGCAGGGCTGCCAGGTATTGCGGCGATGGCGTCAGCAGCAGCACGTTCTGCAACCGCGTGGCATCGCCCTTGCGCCACGGCAGGGCCTTGTCGAACCAGCCGGGCACCACTTTGTCGGTGAAGTGCGGGTACAGCACCAGGTCGTCGCCCCGGTATGGCAAATCGAGGTGGTAATCGAGCAGGCCGCCGTCGCGGTAGGTGCCGCTGCCCACGCCAGGGATGTCGCGTACACCTTCCATCACCATCGGGATCGAGCCAGACGCCAGCAGCGCGTGGCGCAGGTTGCCCACGGCCAGTGGCAGGCAGCGCGAAGGAAAGTCGGTTAGCGCATCGAGCGGCGGCGCGGCGCGTTCATCGTGCAGGATGATGCGTTCGAAATGGCGGGCCAGGCGCGCGCGGCCCAGCAGGTTGCTGGCAATCACCGAACCCAGGCCCATGCCCAGCCGGCCACGGTGGTCGTGGGCCAACTGGCCATGGCTTTTGACCACCAGAATATTCAGGCGGTAGTGCGGGTTGGCGAGGATCTGCCCGTCGCGGCCCTGCAGCAGGTCGTCGAGCATGCGTTGGCAACTGCGGCTGATCTCGCTTGGCGTGACGCCCTTGGCGAAATCCTGTTCGGTATACAGCTCGCCCAGGCGCTTGAGGCCTTCGACCGGGTCATCAAGGCAGGCGCTGGCGAAGCGCCAGGAGCCGATCGAGGCACCGATCAAGGCGCGCTGGCGTGGCGCCGAAGGCAACCACTCACCGAACAGCGCCAGGTCCAGGCCCTGGATGCCCAAGGGCTTCGGCCCACCCGCCGCACCAGGCAGCACACCCACATCAGCCGCTTGCAGGCCGCGTTCACGGATATGCCGCAGGGCACGTTGGCCGGCCTTGAAAGTCAGGGCGGGGAATTTGATGTGAATGGCTCTCATGGGAATCTCGGGGCCGGCAAGCGGGTCAGTATAAGGCCTGAACGTGATAACCGGCTGCGCTATCATGGCGCCAGTTGTTTTCAGGTTGAGTTAAGGACCGGTGGTTAATCTTAACCCCGTAGACAAATTACACATCTCGATGGAGAGACCCCATGAAAACTTTGACTGCCCTGTTCACTGCCGCTGCGCTCGCTTTCGGCGCCAACGTTGCGCTGGCCAAAGACGTCCAGCCCGACGAAGTGGTCAAGCTGGTCAACGCCAAGACCATCAAGTCGCTGGATGAGCTCAAGGCCACCGCCGTGGCCAAGCACCCAGGCGCCACCGTCACCGATTCGGAGCTTGAAGACGAGTACGGCCGCTACATCTACAAGGTCGAGCTGCGCGATCAGCAGAACGTCGAATGGGACGTTGACCTGGATGCCAAGACCGGTGAAGTACTCAAGGACGCACGAGACAACTGATGATCCACGTACCCCGGCCGGCGCGTTACCTGGCACTCTCGCTGCTGGCCGTCTGCTCCCTGGCTGTTGCCCGCGACCTGGACCAGGATGAAGCCCTCAAGTTGCGCCAGAAGGGCATCATCCTGCCGCTCGAACAACTGCTCGAAACCGCCCTGGGGCGCTACCCCGGGGCGCGGTTGCTGGAGGCCGAGCTGGAAGAAGACGATGATCGCTACGAATATGAAGTGGAGCTGCTGACCACGCAAGGCGTGGTGCGCGAGATCAAGCTCGACGCCAGTACCGGTGCCCTGCTCAAAGACGAGGAAGACGACTGAATGCGCCTGTTGCTTGTCGAGGACAACGTTCCCCTGGCTGACGAACTGATCGCCGGCCTGCAGCGCCAGGGCTACGCCGTGGACTGGCTGGCCGACGGCCGTGATGCGGTGTACCAGGGCCAGAGCGAACCCTATGACCTGATCATCCTCGACCTCGGCTTGCCGGGGTTGCCGGGTTTGGAGGTGCTGGCGCAGTGGCGTGCCGGCGGCCTGGCCACGCCCGTGCTGATCCTCACCGCACGCGGCTCATGGGCTGAGCGCATCGAGGGCCTCAAGGCCGGTGCCGACGATTACCTGAGCAAGCCGTTCCACCCCGAAGAACTGCAACTGCGCATTCAGGCGCTGCTGCGCCGTGCGCGGGGCCTGGCCAACCAGCCCACGCTCGAAGCCGCCGGCCTGCACCTGGATGAAGGCCGCCAGTGCGTGAGCCGCGAGGGCGTGGACATTCAGCTGACTGCCGCCGAGTTCCGCCTGTTGCGCTACTTCATGCTGCACCCGCAGCAGATCCTGTCCAAGAGCCACCTGGCCGAGCACCTGTACGACGGCGAAACCGAGCGCGATTCCAACGTGCTGGAAGTGCACGTCAACCACTTGCGCCGCAAGCTCGGCCGCAGCGTCATCGAGACCCGCCGCGGGCAAGGTTACATCTACGCCGGGAGCAGCGAGTGAAATCGATCCAGGCGCGCCTGAGCCTGGGCCTGGTGGCAGTGCTGGTTGTGGTCGGCGTGGTGCTTGCTCAGCTCACCCTGTGGTTGTTCGAGGCCGGCTTGCAGCGCTACCTGGAAAACGGCCTGCGCAAGGAAAGCGAGAACCTGCTGGTGGCGCTGGTGCGTGGGCCATCGGGCTTGCAGCTGGATGAGCGGCGTATTTCCGCCGCGTATCAACGGCCGTTCTCCGGTTATTACTTCCGCATTGATTTCGACCAGGGCACCTGGCGTTCGCGCTCGCTGTGGGACCTGGACATGCCAAAACCGTCCGCCCCCGGCCTTTCCGACAGCCATGAACTCGGCCCGGAAGGGCAGCAGTTGCTTGCCTTGCGGGCCGACTATCGGCGTTTGGGGCAGGACATCTCGATCAGCGTGGCCCAGGACTACTCGCCTGTGCGCGAGGGCTTCCGACGCCTGCAGCAGATCGGCCTGGGCATGGGGCTGGTGGCATTGATCCTGGTGCTGGTGCTGCAGCGCATCACCGTCACCCGCTCGCTGCGCCCGCTGGAGCGCGCGCGCCAGCAGATCGCCCAGTTGCAGCAAGGCCAGCGCTCGCAACTCGATGCCGAGGTGCCTAGCGAGCTGGCGCCGCTGGTGGGGCAGATCAACCATTTGCTCAGCCATACCGAAGACAGCCTGCGCCGCTCGCGCAATGCATTGGGCAACCTTGGCCATGCGCTGAAGACGCCACTGGCGGTGCTGCTGAGCCTGGCATCGAGCGAGCGGCTCAAGGACCTGCCAGAAGTGCGTGCGCAGTTGCGTGACCAGCTGGAGCAGATCCAGCAACGCCTGGCCCGAGAGTTGAACCGGGCGCGCCTGGCCGGTGATGCGCTGCCTGGGGCGCAATTCGACTGTGATGCCGAGATGCCGGGCTTGCTCGCCACCTTGGGCATGATCCATGGCGAAGTGCTGCTGCTGGAGCGCGAGGTGCCGCCGGGCTTGTTGCTGCCCTGGGACCGTGAGGACGTGCTGGAGCTGCTCGGCAACCTGCTGGATAACGCCTGCAAGTGGGCGGACAGCGAGGTGCGGCTGGGTATCGCGCCGACTGCCGAGGGGTACCAGCTGTGGGTCGACGACGATGGCCCCGGCATCCCTGAAAGCCAGCGCCTGCAGGTGCTGGAGCGGGGGTCGCGGCTGGATGAGCAGGTTGAGGGGCATGGCCTGGGGCTGGGCATCGTGCGGGATATCGTCGATGCCTGGGGTGGGCGCCTGGGGTTACTGGAAAGCCCGCTGGGCGGCTTGCGAGTGAGCATCGAGTTGCCGCGCAAGGGGCGTTGATCTTCGTTGCCTTCATCGCCGGCAAGCCGGCTCCCACAGGTTCAGCGCAGCACTCAGGCTCAGCGATAACGCTGTGGGAGCCGGCTTGCCGGCGATGAGGCCCGTATCAGCACTGCAAAAATATTGCAGTACAGCCGCATTTTTTTGAATTGGCCCAAGCCCGCCGCCAACCGGCACAATCCCCCTCACGAAACCCTGCGGTTTCCATCTCTCCACGGACGGAGCCCCCTAAAGGGCCCAGGCCAATTCGGCTGGGCTTTCTTTTTAATCAAAAAAACACGAACACGATTACTTAAATGTCTGCCTTGCGTTCCGAAAGTCGTCTGCGGCGGCTGTTGCCGGCGCCCCTGAACATTCCCCCCAAACAATGGTTGCGTGCAGGTATCGGTGCACTGCTTGGTCTGTTTCTCGCCGGTTGGCTGACCAGCATGGCCTACGGGCCCGGCATTGCCCTGCATTTGCTGGGCCCGCTGGCGGCTTCGGCGGTGCTGGTGTTTGCCGTGCATTCCGGGCCGTTGGCCCAGCCCTGGCCGGTGCTGGGCAGCTATGCCCTGGCCGGCGCGGTGGGCCTGGCCATGCGCGAGGGCTTCGGCCCTGAGCTGTGGGTCGCGGCTGCGGCGCTGGGTATTTCGATCCTGGTGATGTGCCTGTTGCGTTGCCTGCACCCGCCGGGTGGCGGCGTGGCGGTGAGCGCGGTGCTGGCCGACTCGGGGCTGACGGCGCTGGGTGACCACCTGCTCGAACCGGTGCTGCTCAACGCGCTGATCCTGGTGGTGGTAGCGGTGGCGTACAACCGCCTGACCGGCGTGCGCTACCCCAAGGGCGCGGCGCCTCGCAAGGACGTGCACCACACGCACGACCCGTTGCCCAGCGAACGGGTCGGGGTGAGTGGTGCGGACCTGGACCAGGCATTGGAGGAGATCGGCGAATACATTGACGTTACCCGCGACGAGCTGGAGCGCATCATCCTGGCCACCGAGCAGCACGCCCTGCAGCGCAGCCTGGGCGGAATCACCGCAGCGTCGGTGATGTCCCGCGATGTACAGTTCGCGACGCCGGACACCACCCTGGAGCAGGCCTGGAAGATGCTCACCAGTCACCACCTGAAAACCTTGCCGGTGATGCAACAGGGCAAGCTGGTGGGCATCGTCAGCCTCAGCGACTTGGTCGGCCCGGCCATGCAGCGCGGCCAGTTCAGCTGGCGTGGCGTGTTCGGCCGCAAGGCGGTGCGCATGGAGCAGGTGATGAGCCGGCGGGTGGTCAGCGTCGGCAGCCAGCATCCGCTGGAGCGCCTGCTGCCGCTGCTGTGCGAGCAGGGCCTGCACTGCCTGCCGGTGCTCGACGGTGACCAGCTGGTTGGCGTGATCACCCAGACCGACCTGATTGCAGGCCTCAAGCGCCAGTTGCTCAGCGCCGCAGGCGGTGTTTCAGATCAGCGGGTCCCAGCGTTGTGACCAGTCGCTGGCCCCGGCGGCCACCAGCCGGCGCAGCACCGCGAAGGCCTGCTGCAGGGCCTCGCTGTCACGCTTGCGTGGGTACACCAGGAACGTCGGGTAAGTGAACTCCGGGGCCTGCGGCACCCGCTCGAACACGCCGTTGTCCAGGTAGGCCTGCACCACGCGCGTACGGAAATAGCCGCTGCCGCCCTGGTCGAGGATGAACTGCAACGCCAGCGGCCCGAGGTTGAAGCTCAGCGCCGGGCGTGCGCAGTCGGGCAGGGCGGCGTCGTGCTGGCGGCGGAACGCCTCGCCCCAGTCGATGTAGATGTACGGCTCGGGTTGATCGACCCGGCGCACGCGTATCAGTTTCTCTTCCATCAACTGTTCCACCTGCAGGCCCGGGCCGTAGGTCGGCTGATAGACCAGCACGGCGTCCAGCAGGCCCATCTCCACTTTGCGCAGCAACGATTCACCGTCGCTTACCTCGCTGCGGATGGCGTGGCTGGGCAGCTCGCGGTGCAGGGCGCTGACCCAGTCAAGCAGCATCGGGTTGCCCAGGCTCACCTCGGCGCCCACGTGCAGCACCTGCTGGCAGCCCTGGGGCAGCGGCAAGTCGCGGCGCGCCGCTTCCCACGTCTGCACCAGCTGGTTGGCATAGCTGACGAAGGCCTCGCCGTCGCTGGTCAGGCTGGCGCCGTTGCGGCTGCGCACGAACAGCTGGCAGCCCAGTTGCTGCTCAAGGCGCTGCACCCTGGCGGTAATGGCCGTCTGCGAAACGAACAGGCGCTCGGCGGCGGCGACCAGGCTGCCGCAACGCACGATTTCCAGAAAGGTTCGGGCCTGATCGATATCCATGGGCTGCTCTGTGGCGGGAAGGGGCGCCTATTCTAGAGGCTTTGCACTGTTTTGGGGCGCATTGGCGTTCTCTGCAAATGTGCATATGCGTTGTGACTTTAGTCCCATGGCGGGCCCGGCGTGGCGGTCCATACTCAAGATTCGCCCTTCAATAACAACAAGTACCGGGTTGCCATCAACATGACTTACCAGCACAGCTACGCCCATTCCATTGCCGACCCCGCCGCCTTCTGGGCCGAACAGGCCGATCAACTGGCCTGGTACCGCAAGCCTTCCCTGACCCTGCAGGAAAACGCCGACGGCACCCACCAATGGTTTGCCGACGGCCGCCTGAACAGTTGCTACCTGGCCCTTGATCGGCAGATCGAACTGGGCCGTGGCGAGCAGGCGGCATTGCTCTACGATTCCCCCGTGACCGGCGTGCAGCAGGCATTCACCTACAACCAGCTGCGTGACGAAGTGGCGCGCCTGGCCGGCCTGCTGCGCCAGTTGGGGGTGGGCAAAGGCGATGGGGTGATCATCTACATGCCGATGGTGCCCCAGGCGGCCATGGCCATGCTCGCCTGTGCGCGGATCGGTGCGGTGCATTCGGTGGTGTTCGGCGGTTTTGCTGCCAATGAGCTGGCGCTGCGGATCGACGATGCGCGGCCAACCTTGCTGCTGACGGCATCCTGCGGCCTGGAGTTCGACCGGGTGATCGAGTACAAGCCGCTGGTCGACCGCGCCCTGCAATTGGCCCGCCACCAGCCACGCCATGTGTTGGTGCTGCAGCGGCCACAGGTTCACGCCCCGTTGCAGCCTGGCCGCGACCTGGACTGGCAGGAGGCCCTGGCGAGCGCCCAGCCGGTACCCCCCGTGCAGCTGGATGCCGCCGACCCGCTGTACATCATGTATACCTCAGGCACCACGGGCAAACCCAAGGGCATCGTCCGCGAAAACGGCGGTAACGCGGTCGCCCTCTGCTATGCGATGCGCCACATCTACGGCATGCAGGCAGGGGATGTGTGGTGGGGCATTTCCGATGTGGGCTGGGTGGTCGGCCATTCGCTGATCGTTTACGGGCCGCTGATGAGCGGCTGCACCACGGTGTTCTACGAAGGCAAGCCGATCCGCACGCCGGATGCCTCGGCCTATTGGCGGGTGGTTGAGCAATACAAGGTCAACGCGTTGTTCTGCGCGCCGACCGCCATGCGCGCGATCCGCAAGGAAGACCCGGATGGCGAACTGATCCGCCGGCATGACCTGAGCTCGCTGCGCCAGTTGTTCCTGGCTGGCGAGAAGCTCGATTCCAGCACCCATGAATGGCTGGAGCGGGTCAGCGGTAAGCCGGTGCACGACCATTGGTGGCAGACGGAGACCGGCTGGCCGGTTACCGCACCCTGCGTAGGCCTGGAAGGCAGTGCGGCGCGGCCGGGCTCGAGCAACCGTGCGGTGCCGGGCTACCACGTGCGCGTGCTGGATGACGACGGGCACCTGCTTGGGCCCAACCACCAGGGTGCCATTGTCATCGCCCTGCCGTTGCCACCTGGTTGCAGCCAGACCTTGTGGGGCGATCACGAACGTTATCTGCAGGCCTATCTGCGGACCTACCCCGGTTACTACCACACAGGCGATGGCGGTTATCTGGATGATGAGGGTTTCGTCTACATCATGGGCCGCACCGATGACGTGATAAACGTATCTGGCCATCGCCTGTCCACTGGCGAGATGGAGGACCTGGTGGCCCGCCACCCGGCGGTGGCCGAGTGCGCAGTGATCGGCGTGCATGACGAGATCAAAGGCCAGGTGCCGCTGGCGCTGGTGGTGCTAAAGGATGGCGAGGGTATTACCGAGTCGCAGCTGTTGGTGGAGCTGGTGGGGCGCGTGCGTGAGGAGATTGGCGCGCTGGCGTGTTTCAACCGGGTGCGGTTGGTGAAGCGGCTGCCCAAGACTCGATCGGGGAAGATCTTGCGGGCGGTGCTGCGCAAGATTGCCGATGGGCAGGACTATGTGCCGCCTTCGACCCTGGATGACCCGGCGGTGCTGGGGGAGATCGAAGCGGTGCTCGCGGATTTGCCCAGGGCGGGTTGATTCGACGTCCTCAATGGCCCCTTCGCGGCGAACCGCCGCGAAGGGGCCCGTTCAGCCAACAACGCTTTCAGGCCCAACCTGATGCAACTGCCCCAACCGGCTGCGCGTACGCATCAGGTCGGCAATCGCTCCACCCAGGCTTTCCTCCAATGGCCGACGCCCGATCACCGTCACTTGCCGGTCCTGGTCATACAGTACATCCACCAGGTTTACGAAGCGCTGCTGCGCCGCCAACGAGCATTCCGACAGGTCATCCAGCCCATCGATGATCCACGCCTCGTACTGCCCGGCAAGCACCAGATAGTCGACCACTGCCGTCGGTTGTTCGCACAGATCATCGAAGCTGAACATCACCTGGCGACCGTTACTGCCCAGCGCCCTCAGGTTGCGTTTGTTCACCTCCAGCGTCAGCGATTGCGCAGCGGGTACCTTCAGCGCCTGGCGCTGCGCCGTATCGCCCGGCCACACATAGTGGCCCTGGGTGAACCGCTGGTGCTCGCGGTTGGCCGGCAAACTGCGAAAATCGGTGTCACCGCCCACCTCGAGCACGTCCATGCGGCCATTGATAAGGCGGATCACCGGCAAGAAGCGTTCGTGGTACAGCGGGTTGGGCAGCAGCCCTTCAGGCGCATAGTTGGAGGTCACCAGCAGGAAGATGCCGCGTGCGAACAAGGCATTGAACAGGCGGGTGAGCAGCATGGCATCGCCGATGTCATGCACATGAAACTCGTCGAAACACAGCACCTGGCAGTTGCCCAGCAATTCGTCCAGGGTCGCGCCCAAGGCATCGTCCAGCAAACGGTGGCGGTGCATGCCCTGGTGCAGGCGGGCGAAAAAGTCATGGAAGTGCAGGCGCCGCTTGGCCTCGAGCGGTATCGCCTGGAAAAAGCCGTCGAGCAGCCAGCTCTTGCCTCGGCCTACCGAGCCGTACAGGTACAGGCTGCGTGGCTCGCCACTGGGCAGGCGCGCAAGTTGCTCGGCCATGCTGTGGATGACCCGGCGCTGGCCATCGCTAAGCTGATAGCCACGGCTGTGCGCCTTGTCTTCAAACCAGCTGAGCAGTTCGCTCTGGTTGGACGAAGCGGGACGCAGGCGCTGGCTGAGCTGGCGCAGCGGCGTAGGGATCCAGGCAGGCAAAGCTGAGCTCCTTTGGCAATGGCAGGGGAGCAGCTTGCCCGAGAGCAGCGCCTTTGACCAATAGAAAAAGTGCTGGCTACCTATCGCAGTAGAAGATGTGAAGCAGGGGGGGCAACGCCGCCAGTGCTGCGTTTGCCCCCATGGCTCAGGGGAGGCAGTGAACGCTCTTATAGCGGATAGCTGGCGATGTACCCGGCACCTTTCAATTCGATGCGACGCACGCCGCCATCTTCCAGCACAGCCAGGGAGTCTGCTGTGGAGGCAGGGGCTACCAACCAACCGTTATCCCCAAACGACGTATCCTGGAGCCCCTCACTGTTGAATCGGCAAATTGAAACGCCTACCGACAGGCCGGATAGCTCGGATACGGCCACCAAAGAGTCTTCGCCATCTTGGGCGATGGCGAAGGCTTTGGCTCGGGCATAACCGGGGGGATTCAGGAGGATTGCCTTGCCGGCATTGAATTGCTGGTCTGGTTTGCCATCGAGGCCCAGCCGCACCAGGAACCCGTTGTCAGCAGCGCTGCCCGCTACATAAACAGCGTCATGAGCCTGCAGAGCGCTGTAGGCGGCAAGCGACTCGATGTCTGGGTGGCCAGGTAAGCGGTAGACAATCCAGACGCCGTCATCGGCGAACTGGGAGACTACGCTACCGTTTTTATCCATCGCACCCACCCAGGCTTGAACATCGTCTGCGAGGTACCTGTACATGCCGCAATAGTAAAAGCCGTCATGCTGCGCGCCATTGAAACGAGCGACCACATCTAATGCGAATAGGCGTTTCCCCTCTCTCATGAAGAATCTGCGCATTCCAACTTCATTGAATGAAGTGTCGAGGCTGCCGTCGAGAGTGAACTGGGCGATCCCGGAATTGACCGCCTGGCGCAATTTCTGGTCAGGAAATTGCGGGGTATGGCCGGACACCGCATTGATCAGGCGGGGCTCTTCAGCGGATTGCACTGCGGGCTCTTCGGGGTACGGGGTGAGCTTCCATCCGCGATCGCCAAAGCGCTCATCGAGTTCACCGGTTTCTTTCTTCAAACGGAAAATCCCGAATTGTTCGTTGACTCGCAATGCGACGCCGCAAAGCAGATGGTCGCCATCTTCGGTAAAGCAAAGCCAGCTTCCCTGTTCACCTGGCATTGTGATGCGTGCAGTGCCTCCATCACCAAATTCGCCAACCGCCTTCCCGTCAGGGTGGTTTTTGCTCAGCAGCATCACCGGTTCGCCTGAGGCCAATGTGCCGGCTTCAGCGCTGTAGTAGAAGCCGCCGATCGATCTGGGTGAGAGAGTCAGTACGTTGATAGCGAAGTCTTCGGGCAGTTCGAGGTCGATTTTTGACCAAGCTTGTCGTGTAGGCATGAGGTTCACGCTCCGTTAGTTGGAGCCTCCATTGGGCATCCGAACCCAGCGCCTGTGAACTCGCACCTCTACCAGTTGCCAGCATGCTGATTGCGGGTTTCGTCAATGCAACACGCTCCCACGAGCGCTCAACCCTTGCGTTCCAGCTGGCGTTCGATCATGTACTTGACGGTCAACCGCCGCTCCTTGAGCTGGCGCAGGTCGTCATCCTGGAAATTGCCCGCCGAGATCGATTCGGCAGCCAGCACCTGGTTGTCGATGTCGATGTATTCGTCGAGCAGCCGGTCCAGGGTCTTGTCCTGTTGGCGGCGCTGCTGGACGATCTCGCGGGGGTAGTGCAGGTCCTGGTACAGGTCGTGGGAAACAGGCATGGCATCCTCCTTGGTTAATGCAAAGCGCTTATCTGATTGGAAGGGAGGAATGCGATTGTGTTGGAGCGAAGCGGCGGAAAAGCGACGGGTGGTCGCCCAGCGCGGCTCTGAATCGCCTGCAAAACACTAACTTGCTGTTTTAAAGCATTTTTTTTGCAGAAGGGGCTTCCCAGGTCGAAAGATTGTTGTTAAAGTGCCGCGCATTCCAAGACAACAACCCAGTTGTTACTCAGTTGGAATGGTCAGAGCAGCTAACGCTGCATCCGATACAGGGGCGTCGCCAAGCGGTAAGGCAGCAGGTTTTGATCCTGCCATGCGTTGGTTCGAATCCAGCCGCCCCTGCCATTTTTCAAATACCTATTTCAACCCGGTGCAGATTATCTCAGCGCTGGGTTTTGTCGTTTCTGTCGTTTGTGCTGGCCCCATCGCCGGCAAGCCGACTCCCACAGGGATTGCACCGGCCTTTAGGCTTGTGATGCTTTTTGTGGGAGGCGGCTGGCCGGCGATAGGGCCTTTACAAGTGCTAGAAAACTAGCGGTTCACGCGCAGCAACTCATCCAGCACCCGCGCCAGCTCTTCAGCCTGCACCGGCTTCTGCATCACCAGGCTGTCCGGCAACTCCAGCCCCTGCAATTCCGCATACCCGGTCAGAAACACCACCGGCAACTGCGGATGCCGCTCGCGCGCCGCCAAGGCCAGTTGGGCGCCGTTGAATTCGGGCATGGCAAAGTCGGTCAGCAACAAGTCGATCCCCTCGTCCAGCAAGGCCAACGCCTGTTCGCCGTTGTGGGCCTGGCGCACCTGGTAACCATATTGGCGCAGCACATCACCGAGCATGTCGCGCACCAGGTGGTCGTCATCCACCAGCAACACCGTGCGGTCGCGGCCACTGTCGCTGATCGACTGCAAAGCAGCCGGGATAACGGGCTCGGCCGCCACTTCATGTTTCACCGCAGGCAAGTAGACGGCCACCTGGGTGCCATGGCCTGGCTCGGTGTCGATGCGCACGCCACCGCCAGACTGCTTGGCGAAGCCGAACACCTGGGCCAGCCCCAGGCCGGAGCCCTTGCCGATGTCCTTGGTGGTGAAGAACGGCTCGAACACCTTGGCCACGACTTCCTCGCTCATACCGCAGCCGGTGTCGCGAATGCTCAGCATCACGTACTCGCCAGGCTCGGGGTCTTCCGGGCGTTGCGGGCGGGCCTTGATGCGCGTGTTGCGGGTCGACAGGGTCAGCTGGCCGCCCTCGGGCATGGCATCGCGGGCATTGATCGCCAGGTTGAGGATGATCATTTCGGTCTGGGTCGGGTCGGTCAGGGCTTGCCACAGGCTGTGGTCCAGGTCCAGGCGTACCGAAACGTTGCCGCCCAGCGTGCGCCGCAACAGCTCCTCCAGGCCGGCCAAGGTGCGGTTGAGGTTAAGCGGCACCGGCTCCAGGCGCTGGCGGCGGGAGAACGCGAGCAACTGCGACGTCAGCTTGGCGCCCCGTTCACCGGCCTCACGAATGTGCGTGAGGCGCGTGCGGGCCTTGTCCAGGTCACTCTTGGTCAGGTCGCGTTCCAGGAAGCTGGCACCGGTGAGAATGACTGTAAGCAGGTTGTTGAAGTCGTGGGCTACCCCGGCAGTCAGTTGCCCGACCGCCTCCAACCGCTGCATCTGCTGCAGCGCCGCTTCAATGCGTTCGCGTTCGGTGATCTGCTCGCGCAAACGGTCGTTGGCTTCGGCCAAGCCCAGGGCCGCTTCGCGCTCGCTGGTGATGTCGCGTGCGACCACATAAAGCAGCGTGTCTTCCGGCACCACCACCCAGGACAGCCAGCGCAACTGGCCGCCGGCATGCCGGATGCGGCCGACGAAACGGGCACTGGTGCGGCCGTGGGCGAGGGCGGCCAGCTCGGTCAGCAGCGACTCCTGGTCGGCTTCGGGCAACAAGTGCAACAGCGAAGTCTGGCTCAGGCGCTCGCGCGAAAAGCCCAGGCTGGCCTCCCAGGCCGGGTTCAGTGCAACGGGGGTGAGGTCCTTGTTGAGCACCGCGAGCAAGTCTTGGGACAGCTCCCAGGCGCGGTCGCGCTCGCGGGTACGGCGTTCGACCCGTTCGCCAAGCATCTCGTTGAGCTGCTTGAGCGCCTGCGTTGCCTGGCGCTGCGAGTGGATGTCCTGCAGCACGCCTGAAAAACGTGTGCACTGGCCATCGACAAACTGGCACTGGCCGCTGCTGAGCAGCCAGCGCGGGTCCAGGCCGTTGGGCTGGGCGATGCGAAATTCGACCCGGTACAGGCCGTCACTGTCCGGGCGCATGGCCTGCTCTACCGCTTCACGAACCTTTGCCACATCGTCGGCGTAGATGCCGCCATAAAACACGTCCAGGGTCATCTCGGTGTCGACCGGCAGGCCGAACAGGGTCTTGCAGCGGTCGTCCCAGACGAGCAGCTCCTCATGCGGGCGAAAGTCCCAGGTGCCCATGCCGGCGGCATCGATGGCAATCCGTGCGCGTGCCTCGACATCCGCCAGCGCTTCCTCGGCACGGCGCCGGCGCTGGCGCTCATGCACTTCAGTGAGCGCCCGGCGCACGGCCTTGGGCAGCAGCGGCAGGTTTTTCTTCAGCACATAGTCGGTGGCGCCCAGGCGGATCATCTCCACCGCGTGCTCTTCACCGTAAATGCCCGACAGGTAGATGAACGGGGTGTCCGGCGCCAGGCGCTGGGCGATGGCCAGCACTTCGGTGCCGGACGAGCCGGGCAGCACGCAGTCGCAGAGGATCAGGTCGTAGCTGGTTTCGCGCAGGGCGTGCTCGGCGGCGACATGGTCGAACACCAGCCGCGATTGCACGTGCAACCCGCTGCGCTCCAGGCTCAGCAGGGTCAGCTCGGCATCCAGCGAGCTGTCTTCGACCATCAGTAGTTTGAGCGGCGTTGGCTGCATATTCGCGGCGGGCCTCAGTTGCTGCCACGCCGGTTCAGGCGCAGCGAGCCGGGTGGTGGTTCGTTGAGCACAGCCCAGAATACGCCAAGGTCAGAGATCGCCGCGACGAACTCCTTGAACTCGACGGGCTTGACCACGTAGGCGTTGACCCCAAGTTCATAGGCGCGCAGCAGGTCGGGCTCTTCGCGCGAGGAGGTCAACATCACCGTCGGGATGCTGCGCAGCTCGGGTGTGGCGCGTACTTCCTTGAGCACTTCCAGGCCATCGACCTTGGGCAGTTTCAGGTCCAGCAGCAGTACCGCCGGGTTGCCGCCGTCGCGCTCGGCATAGGCGTTGCGGCGCAGCAGGTAATCAAGGGCATCGGCGCCGTCGCGTAAAACGATGACCTCGTTGGCCAACTGGCTGCGTTCCAGGGCCAGGAGGGTCAGCTCCAGGTCCCGGGGGTTGTCTTCGACCAGCAGGATAGGTTTGAGCATGATGGTTCGGGTGCCTCAGGGGTTCTCTGGATGACGGGGTAGGGTGAAATGGAAGCTGGCGCCCTGGTCGACCTGGCCTTCGGCCCACACCCGGCCATCGTGGCGCTCGATGATGCGGCGTACGCTGGCCAGGCCGATCCCGGTGCCTTCAAAATCTTCCATGCGGTGCAGGCGCTGGAACACGCCAAACAGCTTGTTGGCGTAAGCCATGTCGAAGCCGACACCGTTATCGCGAATGTAGACCTCGGTTTCCCCTGCGTGTTGGCGCGCGCCGATTTCGATGCGCGCAGGTTCGCGGCCCCGGGTGTACTTGATGGCATTGGCCACCAGGTTGTGCAGCGCCAGGTTGATGAACGCCGGGTCGGCGATCACCTTGGGCAGTGGGGCGACGTCCCAGACAATCTCGCGGCCTTCATAGTCGGGCGCGAGCTCCTGGCGGATGGCCTCGACCAGCGCATTGAGGTCGACATCCGACAAGCGCAACGCCGAGCGGCCCATCTGCGAGAAGTTGAGCAGGTTGTCCACCAGGCTGCCAGCGAACTGCGCCGCTTCTTCGATATGCTTGAGGAAGCGCCGGCCGCGTTCACTCAGGCCCTGGCCTTCAATCTCGCTGAGCAGTTCGGTGTAGCCGGCGATATGCCGCAACGGTGCACGCAGGTCATGGGACACACTGTACGAGAAGGCTTCCAGCTCTTTGTTCGAGCGGCGCAGCTCGTTGGCCAGCTGCGCCAGCTCCTCGGCTTTGCGCAGGACAATGCCGAGCACTGCGGTGCGCAGCTCGACCACACCTTCGATCGTCAACGCGTCCCATGGCTGGCAGTAGCCACCTAGCTGCTCCTGCCAGTGCTCGAAGCTGTGCCGCGGGTTGAGCGCGCCCTGTGGGCCGATTTGTTTGTCGGGCCGCCCGGCCCAGTTCACTGTGCGCACCTGCTCGGGGCGGAACCACAGCAGGTAGTGCGAGTGGATCTGCGAAGTGGCCACGGCCAATACGCCACCGGCGTGCTCGGCCAGTTCCGGCAGCTCGTCGATGTCGCGGCGAACGTTGTCGCTGTGGAATACCGTTTCGTCATCGCGCTGGCCCAGCCAGTGCACCAGCGCATTGACCAGCGAGGCAGGCGGCGTCTGGCCGAACAGGTCACAGCGCTCGGCGGAAATCACCGCGGCCCCGCTGGCGCCAGCGAACGCCAGCAGCACCTCGGGCAAGGCGCCCAGGCCATCGCTGACGCTGTCATGGTCGGCCATGGACGAGATCATCCGCACGATGTGCTGGCGCAGGTCGAGCAGTTTGCGGGTGTTGGCGTGGGACTCGCGCGACTCGATCTGCAGCGACAACACGCTGGCCAGCAGTTCGCAGGCGGTGCGGGTGCGCAGCTCGACCGGGCGGGGTTGTTCGTGGTGGCACGACACCAGGCCCCACAGCTGCCCGTCTACCACGATCGACAGCGACATCGAGGCCAGGGTGCCCATGTTGCGCATGTACTGCAGGTGCACCGGCGAGACACTGCGTAACGCGGCAAAACTCATGTCCAGCGGCTTGCCGGTACGCGGGTTGGTGCCCGGCACCAGCGGTGAGGCCTGATAGTTGGCGTCCTCGATCACGCGGATGCGGTTGACCCGGTACAGCTCGCGGGCTTGGCGGGGGATGTCCGCGGCCGGGAAGCACAGGCCGAGATACTGCGGGTAGCCCTCGTCGGCCACTTCGGCCAGCACCTGGCCGTTGCCCTCGGCATCGAAGCGGTAGGCCTTGACCCGGCCAAAACCGGTAATGCGCTTGATTTGCAGCACGGTCTGCTGCAGCAGTTCTGCCAGGTCACCGGCATTGTTCAGGCTGCTGACGAAGCCACGCACCAGCGGGTAATAGTCGCCCTGGTCGGTGATGCCCGCTGCCTGACGAAAGGGTTCGAATTCAGCGATCAGTACCTGATCGTGACGGTGGGTGAGCAGGCGCAGCCTGTCGGTGATGCGCGCACCTTGTCGCAGCCGCACATCGCCGATGTGAAAGGGGAAAACATCGTCGCTGGGCAAGCGCGCAAGCTGGGTACGCAGGTCGAAACTGTCGCTGACCACGTCGGCGAAGGTACAGCCCACCAGTTCACGGGCGGGCACGCCCAGCCAGCGTTCGATATTGTCGCTGGCCTGGAGGATGCGCAGGTCCTGTTCATCCAGCACCAGCATAAAGCCGTGGGGCTGGATACTGCCCGGTACCTGGATAGGCTCCTGGGCGCAGCGTTCCACGGCTTCGACGAGTGCGGTGTCTGCGGTCGTCAATGAATACGCTCCTGTCATGTTCGTCCATGCATGGCGCGCATGCGTCTGATGCCGACCTGTTGGTCGCGTTGCACCGTAACAGAATGTGCGCGGCTTTGCCGGCCCATGGCCATTGGAGGCGTTGGATGCGCATGGGTTCGGTACCAGGCAAGAAATTTGTCAGCTTTTATCAATGCCGCTTAAGGCTTTGTCGTTATCACCAAAGAATGCCGCCCAGCCATCACGCCTCAGCCACCGGCTGCTACGCTCAAACTCAGCATAGAGGAACAAGGAACGTGAAGTGACGGAACGCTTTCTGGCCGGGCTGTTGGGCCTGTTGTTGAGCGGCAGTGCCGTAGCGGCAGACTTCCTCGTCGAGGTGCGGGTGCAGGTGCAGCGGGGCTGCATGCTGGTCAACCAGCAGCGCGATGCGGGCGCTCAGGCCCTGGGTCGGATCGACCTGGGCGCTGCCGCACGCCTGGATGGCCCTGACGCCCCGCTGAGCGGCGTGCTGCTGAACCAGCGCCCGCCGCGCCTGGAATGCAACCCCGACACTCAGTACCAGGTTCGCGTGGATGGCGGCCAGCATGGCGGTGCCGGTGAGCTGCGCTTTCTGACCAGTGATGATGCCAAGGCGCGGCCTATTCCTTATCGCCTTTACCGCGACGCAGCCTGGCGCGACCCGGTGGCCGTGGGCGAACCGCACGCGGCACGCGTGCCCGACAGCGGCACGGTCGAACTCCCGCTGTATGCCCGCATCGACAAACTGGCCTGGGTACCGCGCGCCGGGCAGTACGCCGACCTGCTCAAAGTCACGGTCACCTGGTAGCGAGGCCACCATGCACAAGGACGTCACGCCATGAACCGCACCTCGATCCTGCTGCTAAGCCTTGGCCCGCTGCTGCTGCCCGCCGGCACCGCGCATGGCACCACCACAGGTTTTATCCAGGCGCGCCTGGTGATCAGCGCAGCCTGCCAGATCAGCACCGGCGACCAGCCGCCCGCGACCCTCGGCAACCCTGGGATGATGGATTTTGGCGAGCGTGGCCCGAACTGGGACCAGCCACTGCGCAGCCGAGTTGACGAGGCTGGCGGCGAGGGCAGCCTGCAGATCAGTTGCACGCCCCAGGTCAGGGCCTTCAACGTGCGGATCAATGGCGGCCTGAATGGCAACGACGGCGTGCGGCGGCTCAGCAACGGCCGCGAACTGATCCCTTACCAACTGGCGGTCGACCCGGGCGGCAACAGCCGTTACGGCATCGGCCAGGCCCGTGCCTTCACCATCAGCAGCGCCGAGCAGATTCCGATACCCATCTACGGTGTGGTGGTGGCGCAGCCGCGCGCGCTGCCGGCCGGGCTGTACCGCGACACCCTGAGAGTGACCCTGGACTGGTAATCAACGCAAGGAGACTCCGATGCGAACGAACCTCACCCACTGCATCCTCGCTGGCCTTGGCCTGGCGTTGGCATCCCACGCCCAGGCCGCTACGGTGACCGGGACCATCAGTTCTACCCTCACGTTGACTGCAGCCTGCCAGGTCAATAGCACCGCAGGCACTTCGGGGTTGAACTTCGGTACCCTGAGCTTCGGCACCCAGGAGGCGCTGTTCACGACGGCCAACGGCCAGGTGCTGGGTGGTGGCGGCGGCGCCATGAGCATCCTCTGCTCGGCAGGTACGGTACCGGCGATCAAAGTGCGCGCGGGGGCGCATGATGGTGCGTCCAGCGGCGGCACGCGGGCGCTGGCAGACGGCGCGGGCAACTTCGTGCCGTACGACTTCTACACCGACACCGGGCGCACCCAGCTGCTGGCCATCGACGGCACCATCACCCTGCCGACCAGCACCGGCGTGGCCCAAACCGTCAACCTTTATGGCCAGGCACGCGGCAAGGCGGGCCTGCCTGCCGGGGTGTACACCGACACGGTGGCCGTCGAGTTGTCGTTCTGAGCCGCGGCCATGCGCCGTTGGCTAGGTGGGTGCCTCGCGGGGCTAGGGGTATTGCTGGCGGCGCCACTGGATGCCGCGACCACCAGCACCTTTCAGGTTTCGGCGACGGTTGCGGCGGGCTGCCTGGTGGTGGGCGGCGTCACCAGCTATGGCGTGCTCAATTACGGCACGCAGTCGGCGCTGTCGACCGGCATCCTGAGCACTGCATTGGGCGGCACCACGGTGACCTTCCAGTGCACGCCTGGCGTGAGCCTGAGCATGACCGTGGATGCTGGCCAGAACGGCGTCAGCGGCACGCGTTATCTGAAGCGCGGCGGCGGCACGCAGGTATTGGCTTATCAGCTCTATCAGGACGCGGCCTACAGCCAGAGCATCGCGGTTGGCCAGAGCGTGCCCCTGAACAACAGTGACCCGACGGCGATCAAGCTGTCGGTGTATGGCCGTACCCAACTGACCGGCTTGCTGCCGGCGGGAACGTACACCGATGTCGTGCAAGTGGCGGTGACCTGGTGAAACAACCGGGCCCCCAGACAATAAACCAAGGAGAGCGGCATGTGGGCAGGCGCGAAGTGGGCGCAGGGTGTGATCGGGCTATTGATGCTGGCGAGCTTGCCGGCCGCAGCGGCAACTTCAGTATTGATCTGGCCGATCGACCCGGTGCTGGAGGCTGACCAGAAGGCCGGTGCGCTGTGGCTGGAGAACCGTGGCACGGCCCCGGCGAGCCTGCAGGTGCGGGTATTTGCCTGGCGCCAGGGTGATTACCAGGAGCAGTTCCAGGCCCAGCGCGAGATCATCGGCAGCCCGCCGGTCGCCACCATCGCGCCAGGGCAGAAGCAATTGATTCGCCTGACCCGCACCGGCAGCTCACCGGCCGGCCAGGAGCAGGCCTACCGCATCATCATCGACGAAATTCCCTCGCCGCTGCCCACGGACAACGCCAATCAGGGCGCCACGGCAGCCATCCGCCTGCAGATGCGCTACTCGGTGCCACTGTTTGTGTACGGCGAAGGCTTGTGGGGCAAGCCGGACCCGGAGGGCAAGCGCAGCGCCAGTGGCGTTGGCAAGCCGCAGCTGAGCTGGCGGCCGGTGACGGTGCAGGGCAAACCCTATGTTGAGTTGCGCAACACCGGCCCGGTGCACGCCCGCCTGACCGACGTCGTGGTGCAGCAGGGCGGCCAGGCCAAGCCATTGGCAGAAGGCCTGCTTGGCTATGTGCTGCCAGGCGCCAGCATGCGCTGGCCCGTGCCGGCGGCACCCAACAGCAGCGGCGTACTGAAGGGGAGGGTAAACGGCCAGGAGGTCGCCGAAGCGATCCGCCAGGGGCAATGAGCCCGCTACTGAATGCAAGTCAGGGGCCAGGGAGGACCCGGCAATGGTCGGATTCCGTGTGTGAAATGGCTGTCGCGGGCGATGCGCCGCTGGTGCCTGGGGTTGGCCGTGCTCGGCCCCTGCCTGGCTGTGGCCGACGACCTGCCACCGCCGCCCACCGAGTCTGCCGCCATCGCCGACGCCACGCTGTACCTCGACCTGTTGGTGAACCAAGTGCCCAGGGCTGAGCTGGTGCCGGTACAGCAACGGGCGGGGCGGCTGTTCCTCGACAGCGAAGTGCTGCGCGCGGCAGGCATCGCCTTGCCAGGCACCCCTGACGGTGAAGTGGCCCTGGACGGCGTGCCGGGCCTGCATACCGACTACGACAGCCAGAACCAGCGCCTGCTGCTGCAGGTGCCGCCCGCCTGGCTACCAGACCAGCAAGTCGGCGACCGCAACCTGTACCCGGCCAGCGATGCGCGCAGCAGTTTTGGTGCGCTGTTCAACTATGATCTGTACCTCAATGACACCGATGAGGGCGGCACCTATCTGGCCGCCTGGAACGAGCTGCGCCTGTTCGACAGCTGGGGCACTTTCGCCACCACCGGCCAGTGGCGCCAGTCGTTCAACGGCGCGGTAACCGACGACAGCCGGCAAGGCTTTTTGCGCTACGACACCACCTGGCGCTTCACCGACGAGCAGCGCCTGCTCACCTATGAGGCCGGCGACTTCGTCACGGGTGCCTTGCCCTGGACCAGCTCGGTACGCGTCGGTGGCCTGCAATTGTCACGCGACTTCGCCGCGCGTCCGGACCTGGTGACCTATCCCTTGCCGGCATTTGCCGGTGAGGCGGCGGTACCGACCTCGCTGGACCTGTTCATCAATGGCTACAAGTCCAGCACCACCGAGTTGCAACCTGGGCCTTACACCCTGACCAACGTGCCGTTCATCAACGGTGCCGGTGAGGCCGTGGTGGTCACCACTGATGCCCTCGGCCGCCAGGTGTCCACCACCTTGCCGTTTTACGTCACCAGCAGCCTGCTGCAAAAAGGCCTCTCGGACTTTACCGTGGCTGCCGGCAGCTTGCGCCGCGACTATGCCGTGCGCGATTTCAGCTATGGCCCAGGCGTCGCCTCGGCCAGCCTGCGCCATGGTGTGAGTGACTTCTTCACCTTGGAAAGCCATGTCGAGAGCGCCGAATCGCTGTTGCTCGGCGGCCTGGGCGGCAACGTGCGCCTTGGCAATTTCGGGGTGCTCAACGCGGCCTTGGCGCAGAGCCAGTTCGACGGCGAAAAGGGCCATCAGGTCGCCCTGGGTTACCAGTACAACAGCCAGCGCATCGGCTTCAGTTACCAGCGCCTGCAACGCCACGGCGACTATGCCGACCTGAGCCGCGTCGACACCCCCGACATGCAGCTGAGCCAGCGCAGCGAGCAGGTCACCCTGAGCCTCAACCTCGACCGCTTCGGCAGCCTGGGCGCCGGCTATTTCGATGTGCGCGCCGGCGACGGCACCCGCACGCGGCTGATCAACCTGAGCTGGAGCAAGCCGCTGTGGGGTAACAGCAGCCTGTACCTGTCGGCCAACCGCGAGGTCGGCGACAGCCAGTGGGCGGTGCAGGCGCAGTTGGTGATCCCGATCGACTTCAGCGGCACCCTGGCCCTGAGCACGGAGCGCAGCAAGGAAGGCGAAGACCTGCAGCGCGTCAACTACAGCCGCGCGGTGCCGGTGGGTGGTGGGGTTGGCTACAACCTGGGTTATGCCACCGGTGGCGACCGCGATGCCTATCGCCAGGCCGATGTCACCTGGCGCCTGCAGTCGGTGCAATTGCAGGCCGGCGTGTACGGCACCAGCGGCGAGATGACCCGCTGGGCCGACGCCAGCGGCTCGCTGGTGTGGATGGATGCCGGCATGTTCGCCGCCAACCGCATCGACGATGCCTTTGTAGTGGTCAGCACCAATGGCTACGCCGATGTGCCGGTGCGCTACGAAAACCAGGAAATCGGCCGCACCGACAAAGGCGGCCATTTGCTGGTGCCCTACAGCAGCGGCTATTACCGCGGCAAATACGAAATCGACCCCATGGACCTGCCGCCCGACGTGCTTGCGCCGAACGTCGAGCAGCGCGTTGCGGTGCGCCGTGGCAGCGGCTACCTGCTGGAGTTCCCGCTCAAGCGCGTGCTGGCGGCGAGCCTTGAGCTGGTCGATGGTAGCCAGCAGCCACTCAAGCTGGGCAGCACGGTTACCCACCAGGAGAGCGGTACCCAGGCGGTGGTGGGGTGGGATGGCCTGGTATACCTGGAGAACCTGTCGCCGCACAACCGCCTGCACGTGCAGTTGGAAGGAGGAGGGCAGTGCCAGGTCGAGTTCGACTTGCCGCAGGTAGAGGGCTCGATCCCTTTGATCGGCCCCTTGGTGTGCCGGTGAACGGGCTGATGCGTGGCCTGCTGCCGGCCCTGTTGATGCTATCGGCAAGTTCGGCCTGGGCATTGTGCTCGTCGCCTGCGACCGCGCCTGCGGCGTTCGGCACCGTCAACTCGACGCTGGTGCGCAACGCTGTGCAAAACGCGTCGACAACTAATGCGGGGCTGCAATGCACGGGGTCGTTATTGTCCCTGCTGGTGAATAGCGATCACTTTTACCTCACTATCACGTCTACCGGCAGCGGGCTGCTGGGGCCGACCGGCGATATCATCCCGTATACGATCTACGCCGATAACACCACCAGCTACCCCATCGCCCGTGGCACGCAGTTCGACTTTGCCCGCAACGGGCTGATCGACGCACTGGGGCTGCTCAATGGCAATTCGCCTAAAACCGTGCCGCTGTATTTGAAGACAGTGGTCGGGGCCAATGTGGCTGCGGGTGTATACACCGAGACGCTGAGCCTCGCCTGGGTCTGGAACTACTGTTCTGGGATCGGGCTGGGCAATATCTGCCTGGGGCGCGATACAGGCTCAGGAAACCAGACCCTCACGGTAACGATGACGGTCAGCAACGATTGCCAGATCACCACACCCAGCATCAACTTCGGCAGTGCGCCGGTGGTGGCGGGGTTCGGTACTGTGAGCCAGGGCATAAGTTTGTCGTGCACCAAAGGCAGCAGTTACACGGTGGGGTTGGATGATGGCCAGAATGCCTCTGGCGGGCGACGCCGGATGAAGTCTGCGGCCAACAACTACCTGGCCTACGACATCTTCAAGAGCGCCGGTGCCGTGCGTTGGGGTTCGCTAACCAGCGCAAGGCGCTCAAGCAGCGATGCCGATGTGAACCCGGGGGTGGGTACCGGGACCGGAAGCCAGGTGTTCAATTACAACGCCAAGGTCTATACCGACCAGGCGACACCGCCGGCCACGACCTATACCGACAACGTGATTCTCGATGTGCAGTTCTGATCAGCCGTGCCTGTGTGGGCCTTTTCGCGGCGGTTCGGCACCCCGATAAACCCGCTCCCACAGGTTCATGCCAGGCCGCAAGCCTGCGATAAACCTGTGGGAGCGGGTTTACCCGCGAATAGGCCGGCCCTGATCAGCGCAAATCGTCAACCATCTTCAGCAAGGTCTCAAGTACTGCTCCGGCCAACGCCTTCGACCGCTCCCCCGACCAGCCCGTAACCGGGTTGGGCGCATCGTCATGGTCCTTGAACGGCATCTCCAGGGTCAGCGACAAGCAGTCATACGTCATGCCCACCGCATTGCACGCCAGCGTGGTATTGGCCTGCCCCGGCTCATCGCGGGTATAGCCATATTTCGTCTGGAAGTCCGGCGTGACGCTGCACAGCGTACTGCGGAACTGCTCCTCAAGGTTGGCCAGCCGCGGCGTATACCCTGGGTTGCCCTCGCAGGCCGCTGTGAACACATGCGGGATCTCTTCATCCCCATGCACATCGATGAACGCATCCACCCCGTGCTGCTTCATCTGCGCTTGGGCAAAGAACACCTCAGGGCTCAACTCGACGCTGGCGTCCTGCCAAGCCCGGTTCAAGTCCTTGCCCTTGAAGTTGGTGCGCAGGTGGCCAAGGAAGGCGCCATCAGGGTTCATGTTGGGGATCAGGTACAGGTCGGCCTTGGCCAGCAACTGCTGCACGACGGCATCATTGGCTTGCAGCCGGTCGATCACACCCTCCATGAACCACTCGGCCATGTGCTCGCCTGGGTGCTGCTGAGCAATCAGCCACAGCTTGCGCTTGCCTGCGCCGCCGTCGCCTGCCCGCAGCAGCGGAATGTCGCGGCCCTGCACGCTGCGGCCATGGGCCAACAGCTCGACCCCTTCGATTTGCTGGGCACGCTCGATCAACTGGTTGTGGCGCGCACGGGGGTAGGGCTCGAAGTAAGCGAACCAGATCTGCTCCTGCTCGGCCTTCACTTCAAAAGCCAGCGCCTTGCCATCGAACTGGCTGGGCACACGGAACCAGCTTTGCTGATCGTAGGACGCCACAGCGTTGTAGCCGCTCCATGCGTTCTTGTAGGAAGACTCGCTGGCGTTGTCCAGGCTGAAGCGATGGACCTGACCCGGCGTGAGGCCGCTGACCTTGAAGTGAAACCACTGGAAGTGGCCGCTGTGGGTGTCCGGACGGATGGCCAGGTGAACCTGTGCCGGGTTGCTGGCATCCAGGACCTGGATGTTGCCGGAATCGAAAGCGCAGTCGATCTGCAGGGGGGACAGCGTCACGGTCATTGGCGAGGCTCCTTGGGCTTTGTTGTGGGGGTACTGTACACCGCTTGATGGCCTGGAAGAACGTTCTTGTGCTGAAGGCATGCTCTTTGGCCAGGTGTGAAGGCCTTGGTTGTAAAACTTGTATGTATTGTGTGGGAAAAGTCGTTAATTATATTCTTTGCAAAGAAAAATCCTACGCATGCTAGTGGCTTTTCCTTCAATCATTCTGCTGGTGCCTCTTGTTAATTGATCTACGATGAGAAGTGTCGCAATGACGCGACTTATTTCAGAGGATGTCAAAATGAAAGAAGTGAAAATGGAATCTCGTAAGCTCGCTAATCTTGCTCATCTCGTAAAAAAGGTTAAGTAAGCCTTAGCTGGATCGCCAAGCGCAGCGCCGGCCTGTGCTTGGCTTTTTTATCTGGAGGTGAGAGATGATTAGCGATGATTGTTTTTTTATAGTGAATGGCTCGATGCTGATTTGCTGGGATTTCAAGAATCATAAGCAATACGAGCTTTCTGCTGCTCATGCGCAGCGCTTGGTCTCCTTGATATACGATGCGAGTGGTTCACAGTCTTCTGGTGCGCTGGATCAAGATTTTATCCGGTGCGGGATAATCAGGGCGGATGGAGAAGGCGTCACGTCGTGGGGGTGGGATGTACTTTCAAGAATCTATCATTTTGGTACAAAGGATATTCCTCTGGATCATGTCCCTGATACGGTGGAGGGATGGGCGAAATCATACCTTGAGCATTGCGATGACGTGTGGAGTAGGGAGTTGCCAATTGAGGTTGTCCATTCCTCCGACGTCGATGGTATTTCACTGGCGCGTTGGCAGAGCATTGACTCATTTGATGCAGTGTTGAGGCGGCGGTCCACGGTGAGAGAGTTTATAGATAGGCCGGTGGCTGCGGAAATACTTGGCAAGCTATTGCAGTATACGCTTGGGTTTATTGATGAGCGAGAACTTCCTGAAGCCTGCGGCCTACCTGAAAAATTTCGTAAGCGACGCACTAGCCCTTCTGGTGGTGGGCTAAATGCCACGGAGGGGTATGTGCTTGTAAGGGATGTCGAAGGTATCAAGCCTGGTATTTACTACTATGACCCGAATTCGCATGTTTTACATTTGAGGTCTTCCGGTTTTCCTGATGTGGGTGGGATGCTTTCAGGACAGCATTTCGCAAACAGCGTGCCCGTTGGACTGTTTTTGACCTCCAGGCTCGATAAATTGTGGTGGAAGTATGAGCATTCACGTGCTTATCGCATGGCGTTGTTGGAGGTTGGTCATGTGGCTCAGACATTTCAGTTGATGGCTACCGCGCTTGGGTTGTCTACATGGCCTACGGGTGCATTGTCCGAGAGCGTAATAGATCCGCTGCTGAAGCTGACGGGTTGCAGTGAGCAAGTGCTCTTCTTTGTGGGTTGTGGTTACGCTGACGGCGTCGCCACACCTCACGCACTGGCCTCGCTTGCCGGATAAGTTGCCATGGGTAGGAGGGTGCAATGAACAAGACGCTTGCGGCGAATCGTGTTGAGCTGGCTTTTGAGGCATGGCATACCAGTAGTGCGGTGCGTGCCCGGCCATACGCGTATGAGTTTTCAGTGCAGGATTATCAAATTTGTGAGCCAGCGTTATGGTTTCCTGAGATTTTGATGCCGTTGCTCAAGCTTTCTCGAGTTCGTGAGCTATCCAAAGAACAGTTGCTCGAAATCCACGTTCAGCATTTGATTAATTTTTTGGATTATACGACTGATCTTGAAATCACGCATGTCAATAGCGGTGTGAATACCATGACGCACGGCGCCTTGTCTCAGTATTTTACTGAAAGTGAAAAGTGCGCCGCGTTAAAATTGTATACCGATGAAGGTTATCATGCACTGTTTTCCAAGGAGATGGCTGAGCAGTTAGCGGGTCACTTTATTTTCGTGCGTAGACGGTCTGCAAGGGTAAAGCAGCTTGATAAGGTCGTTGCAGCCAGTCCAGTTGAATTTAAACACCTTGTGGCGTTTGTGATTGCTTTTGTTTCAGAAACAATAATTGTTCAAGAGTTATCCTGTCTGGCGCGTAGTGATCTGGTGTCTCCAGTTTTTCATATGTTTAAAGATCATTTGCAGGATGAAGCGAAGCATTCAGTGCTTTTTGTAGAGTGTTGGGTACGATTGTGGTCGCAGCTTACTGGCAGGGAGCGAGATTTTATTGTTGATCTGGTAATAAAGGTCATTTGCATTTTTTGCCGTCCAGATACTCGCTTTCTTTTGTCGATATTAAATTTTGACCGTACGTTGGGGCGGGCCGTCGTGGCTGAGATGAGGAAAAGCTGGAGGGCGCGTATGCCTCATGTTATCGATACCACGATGAAAGCCCTTCGCCGCACCGACGTGCTGGACTGCCAAGTTTACCTTGAAAGGTTTAAGGCATCTGGGGTGGTGTCATGACGGCGCGGCTTGCCCCGTCTGGGCTTAAATTCATTGTGTTGTTGCTGCTGCTGATAAGTTTGCTGGGCGTCTTTCCTTTGGATGTAATCCTGCCTTCGTTTCCGGCCCTTGCAGATAGCTTCGATGTCAGTCTGAAGCAAATTGCCTTTTCGGTGAGTATCTTTGCTATCGGTGTGGCAGTTTCACAACTAATAATAGGTCCGCTGTCAGATGCCATGGGGCGCAAGCGCTTGCTACTGGGTGGGCTTGTAATTTCAATTGTGGGTTCTCTGGGTTGCGTGTTTTCCAGGCGCTATGAAGAATTTATGGTTTTTCGTCTGGTTCAGGCAGTGGGTTGCGGTAGTTTTGTGTTGAGTCAAGCATTGGTGCAGGACCTCTATGCTGATAGGCAGCATACGTTGCGCATTCTGATGCTGACAGCGACTGGACTGCTCATTTCGCTATCACCCCTGGCAGGGAGCGTGTTGCAGTATTATCTGGGCTGGAAGGGAAGCTTTTATATTTTTAGTGCGTTGGCGTTGGTCGTATTGGTTCTGACTGTGATAGTGCTACCAGAGAGGCCTTCGCAGTCTCTGCGTGGCGCCATCTTGGTGAATGTTAAAGTACTGATGGCTGATCGAGGGTTTCTTGTTGGTTCCACACTGTCAGCCTTGGCGTTTGCTTGTCACTTTGCTTTTGTGGTCATTTCTCCACTGATGATGATCGGTGGTTTAGGCTTAACTGAATTCATGTTTGCAGTTGTTTTTGTCGGCTACGGGGTGGCTTATGTGGTCGGCGGTCTCGTGGCTGTCAAGCTGAAGAGCATTATGTCTCCCTATAGACAAATGGGCTGCGGCCTTGCCCTGATTGGTAGTGCGGGGTTGATGTTGCTCGTCTGGCAGGTTGCCAATGGCCTTTCCCTTCCAAGTTTAATGGTGCCTGTGGCGATCAGTACAATAGGGGTGGCGATAATTCGTCCTGCAGCGACAACTTATGCCCTGAGCAGGCATGCCGAGCGCGCTGGGGCTGCAACGTCGGCGAGCAATATAATGCTCTTTGCTTTTGGAGGCGTAGTCAGTACGTTGATAGCGTCGATTGAAAGTCGACTACCCATAGTCTTGGCATTGGTGTTCGTGGGGAGCAGCCTGGTGGGTGGGTGGCTATTACAATACTCAAGGCGTTATGCGCGCTCAGGCTATATAGAGACCCTTCTAGCAAAGGAGTAAGAGGTGGCATGCGCGCCAGGTGTCGCGACTTGATTATCTTGGTTGGCGCGATGACTTTGTATTGGGCAGGCTATGCCCGCTCACGCCCAATAGCCAAACATCAATAGCGCCGCAACCCCCAAACCAACCGCAATCGAACACCCACCCAGCGAAAGCGCCGCACGCCCTTGACGGTACCAGCCATCCTGGCCTAGCTCGCGTGCTGGGGCCAGCAGGCTGCGCCAGCGCAGTTCGGTGTCGTGGAAGGCCTGCAGGTGTGCCGGGTTGGCATCGAGCCAGCGACGGAAGTCGATGCGCTCACAGGCGGTTGCATCCGGGCTTTGCAGGCGCACATACCATTGCCCGGCAACACTGGCCAAGGCATCGCCAAGGGGGCGTGCCGTTTGCAGGGCCTGGTTCATGTTGCGTTCGATGCTCAATAAAGGCAGGTCGAGGCGTGTGGCGATGCTGGCGAAATCCAGTTGGTCGAGGCGGTTGAGCAGGAAGACTTGCTGGACACGGCGAGGCAGGCGTTTGAGCCCATGCAGCAGGGCATCCTCGGCTTGATGGCCGGAAGCGGGCGTTGGGTGCTCAAGGGGCAGCAACAGACGGCTCATGGACAGCTCCTTGCTCTGGACAGGGTAGGGATGGGGGCATCTTCCTTGATGCGGAATCAGAGTAGGCGAAACGAGATTGATTCTCAAGTGCTGATTCCGCAAAGTTTTGTAATGAGCATTCACGCCCTGACACACTTTTGCTATCATCGCCGCCACCAACGATCTTCATTAGCCTGAAGAGCCAAAAAAAAGACCCGGCAAAAAGCCGGGTCAAAAACCGTGATTAGCCTGATGAGGAGATAATCTGAGAGCGACCTAAGCTCCAGGTTATCCAGCAGATCTCGCGATCAGCTGAGTGCAATAATAATCGTTATCATTTGCCAGTCAAATGAATTTTCACTTATCTGGTAAAAAACTTTTACCGGTGCACTTCCTTGTCCCGGCAATCGGGGCCTTGGTCGTTCCTGGCCATCACGTCTCCCCCCTTTACTTTTCCTGCCTACAACCCGGTTTGCGCGGTGCGCTTGTGCTCCAGCAGCGCCCTGGCCATGTCCATCATGTGCATCAGCGCGAAGGTAAGCTCGCGGTGGCTGCCTTCCTGATGGCTGGCCGTTTCGTGGGCAGTGGCGGCGGCGCAGCGGAGCAGGGCGATAGCGTGCTCCTGGGCCTGCTCGCTGGTGACCCCTTCATGTAGCGTCCAGATTTTGTTGTGTGCGCTGGGGCGTGTGGGGCTGGGGTTGAGGTAATAGTCGAGGGCGCGGCGGGCTGCTTCGCTGTCGAGTTCTGTTTCGTCGTTTTTCGGTGGTTTCATCCTGATACCTGCGCATGCCAATAGGGAAAAGGTCCAGGCTGATATTAATACCTAAAGTATTTGTGTGCTTTCATAGAAATAATACTGAATGTTTATTGAGCGCTAGAAGGCAGTCCGTATCGTGCCAGCGATGAATATGGATAAATGGATTGCCCTCGTCCGTGACCGGATGGAGGAGCTCGACATCTCCCAGGAGCAGCTCGCCGAACGCGTTGGGGTTTCCCAGGGCAGCGTGGGCCACTGGGTGAACAAGCGGCGCCAACCCAAGGTCGAGTCGATGAACCGGGTGTTCGTCGAGCTGGGTATGCCGCACTACCACGTCAGCATGCAGCTGCGGGTCTTGGGCCAGGTCGGTGAGGAGACTGGCCGCTACACGCTTGATGATGACGATGACGATGTCGACCTGATGCAATACATCGTGTGTTTTCGTTACCCGGTGTGGGACTGGGATGCGTTGGTAGGGCCCAGGCCAGAGCAGGGCACGGTGTTCGAGCAGACCGAGTACCTGGCACAGGGCAAGGCGTTCTGGCTCACCGTTGAGAACGATGCCATGAGCACGGCCAGTGGCCGTAGCGTGCCGCAGGGGATGCGTATTCTGGTAGACCCGGGGCTGGAGGCCGAGCCTGGACGGCTGGTGATTGCGCGCCAGCCCGGCAAGTCGGCAATTCTCCGTGAGCTGGCTGAAGAGGGCGGGCAGCGGTATCTGAGGGCGTTGAACAGCAGTTATCCGGCGTTGGTATGTGACGACGGTTGCGAGTTTTTGGGTGTGGTTGTGCGGGTGCACGGCACCTTCTAGAGTGCCGGGGCCGCAAAGCGGCCCCGGGTCACCTCATTCGGCCAGTTCGACCAGCACCGTCCCTTCGCTGACCATGTCCCCTTCCTGACAGAACAGCGCCTTCACCGTCCCGTCATGTGGCGCGCGAATGCTGTGCTCCATCTTCATCGCCTCAAGCACCACCAGCGCCGTACCGGCTTGCACCGCCTGGCCCGGTTCGACCAGCACGCGCACAATGCTGCCGTTCATGGGCGCGCCCAGCCCGCCTTGGTGGCTGTGGCTGGCTTCGGCTTCGGCAATCGGGTCAAACGCGTCGATCGCATGCATTTCACCGTCCCAACGCAAGAACAGCGTGCCACCCCGGCGTACCGCCAGGTAACGACGGCGCACGTCGCCCTCATCATGGCCCAGCATTTCACCGTCCAGCTGCCAGTTCGAGGCAGCGCTGTGCTCAAGGGCAATCGCCTGGCGCTCACTGCCACTGCGCAGATGCAGGCTGCTGTGTGCTGGCAGGCCAAGGCGTAACCCTGAACGCTCAGCCCACGGCGAGCGGCTGTCGTCGTCACGCTGATGCGGCGCCTGGCCTTGCAGCCAGGCTTCACCTGCGGCTTGCCAGAAGCCTGCGGGCAACGGCTGCGGTGCCGGCAGCAGTACGTCCTGATGACGTGGGATAAAGCCTGTGTCCAGCTCGGCCGCTGCGAATGCCGGGTGGGCGAGAATGCGGCGCAGGAAGGCAATGTTGGTTTTCAGCCCGCCGATGGCGAACTCATCCAGCATCGCCAGCAAGCGCAGGCGCGCCTGTTCGCGGTTTTCGCCCCAGGCGATCAGCTTGCCCAGCATCGGGTCGTAGAACGGCGACACCTCGTCACCCTCGCTGACCCCGCTGTCTACCCGGCGGCCTTCGCCCGGTGCCGGCTCGCGGTACAGCGTCAAGGTCCCGGTGGCAGGCAGAAACTCATTGGCCGGGTCCTCGGCATACAGCCGCACTTCAATGGCATGGCCGATCAGCGGCACCTGTGCCTGGGTGATCGGCAATGCCTCGCCACAGGCCACACGAATCTGCCAGGCCACCAGGTCAAGGCCGGTGATGGCTTCGGTGACCGGGTGCTCCACCTGCAGGCGGGTGTTCATCTCCATGAAGAAGAACTCGCCACGGGCGTCGAGCAGGAATTCCACGGTGCCAGCGCCGACATAGCCGATGGCCTGGGCAGCGCGTACCGCTGCTTCGCCCATGGCCTGGCGCAGTTCGGCCGAAAGCCCGGGTGCGGGCGCTTCCTCGACCACCTTCTGGTGGCGGCGCTGGATCGAGCAGTCACGCTCGTTGAGGTACAGGCAGTTACCGTGCTGGTCGGCGAACACCTGGATCTCTACGTGGCGTGGCTTGAGCACGTACTTTTCAACCAGCATGCGTGCGTCGCCGAACGACGACTGCGCTTCGCGCTGGGCCGAGGCCAGGGCGTCGGCCAACTGGCTTTCGTCCTCGACCACTTTCATGCCCTTGCCGCCGCCACCGGCGCTGGCCTTGAGCAGTACCGGGTAGCCGATGCGCTCGGCGGCGGCGCGGAAGGTTTCCAGGTCTTGGGCTTCGCCGTGGTAGCCCGGCACCAGCGGTACGCCGGCGGCTTCCATCAAGGCTTTGGCTGCCGATTTGCTGCCCATGGCGTCGATGGCGCTGGCCGGTGGGCCGAGGAAGATCAGCCCGGCATCTTCGATGGCGCGGGCGAAACCGGCGTTCTCGGAAAGAAAGCCATAACCTGGGTGGATGGCCTGGGCGCCGCTGGCCTTGGCCGCCGCGAGCAGTTTGTCGATGACCAGGTAGCTGTCGGCGGCCTTGCTGCCGCCCAGGTCGACACGAATGTCCGCTTCGCGGCTGTGGCGGGCGTTACGGTCGGTGGCGCTGTGCACGGCTACGGTGGTCAGGCCCATGGCCTTGGCAGTGCGCATCACCCGGCAGGCGATTTCGCCGCGGTTGGCGACCAGCAGGGTGGTCAGTGTGGGGCGGCTCATGGGCGCGGCTCCTTCTTGTGCTCGGTTTGCCAGGCGGGGCGGCGCTTTTCGAGGAAGGCGCGCAGGCCCTCCTGGCCTTCAGCGCTGACGCGGATGCGGGCGATGGTGTTTTCGCAGTAACGGCGCAGGGCCGGGCTGAGTTCGCCGTCGTCGACTTCGCGCAGCAGGTCCTTGGTGGCGCGCAGCGCCTGCGGGCTGTTTTGCAGCAGGTTGTCGACCCAGGCCTCGGCCTGCGCTTCCAGTTCTGCGGCCGGATACACCTCGGCCAGTAAGCCCAGCTCGCGGGCACGCACGCCGCTGAAACGCTCGGCGGTCAGGGCGTAGCGGCGCGCGGCGCGTTCGCCGATGGCCTTGACCACGAACGGGCTGATCACTGCCGGGGCCAGGCCGATGCGCACTTCCGACAGGCAAAGCTGCGCGTCCTCGGCGCCGATGGCCATGTCGCAGCAGCTGATCAACCCCAGTGCGCCACCAAAGGCTGCGCCTTGCACCACGGCCAAGGTCGGCGCCTTGAGGCGGTGCAGGGCGTACATCAGCTCGCCCAGTTCACGTGCGTCGTCCAGGTTGGTGTTGAAGTCCAGCTGCGCCGATTGCTGCATCCAGGCAAGGTCGGCGCCGGCGCTGAAGTGTCGGCCCCGGCCGCGCAGCAGCAAAAAGCGCACGCTGGCGTCGGCGGCCAGCTGGTCCAGGGCGACGATGAGTTCGCGGATCATCTGCGCGTTGAAGGCGTTGTTCTTGTCCTCGCGGCTCAGCCACAGGGTGGCGAAGCCGCGCGGGTCGCGAGTCACTTCGATAGTGCTGAAATCGCTCATGGGTCACATCCGGAAAATGCCGAAGCGGCTCTGTTCGATTGGCGCGTTCAACGCGGCGGACAACGCTAGGCCAAGCACATCGCGGGTTTGCGCCGGGTCAATGACGCCGTCGTCCCACAGCCGGGCGCTGGAATAGTAGGGGTGGCCCTGGTGCTCGTACTGGTCGAGGATCGGCTGCTTGAGCCGTGCCTCATCCTCGGCACTGAAGGCCTGCCCGCTGCGTTCGCTCTGCTCGCGCTTGACTTGCGCCAGCACCCCGGCCGCCTGTTCGGCGCCCATCACGCCAATCCGCGCGTTGGGCCACATCCACAAGAAGCGTGGGTCGTAGGCGCGGCCGCACATGCCGTAGTTGCCGGCGCCGAAGCTGCCGCCGATGATCACCGTGAACTTCGGCACCTGGGCGCAGGCCACGGCGGTGACCAGCTTGGCGCCGTGCTTGGCGATGCCGCCTTCTTCGTACTTCTTGCCGACCATGAAACCGGTGATGTTCTGCAGGAACAGCAAGGGGATGCCGCGCTGGCAGGCCAGCTCGATGAAGTGCGCGCCTTTTTGCGCGGCTTCGGCGAAGAGGATGCCGTTGTTGGCCAGGATCGCCACCGGGTAGCCGTGCAGGTGGGCAAAGCCGCACACCAGGGTGGTACCGAACAGCGCCTTGAACTCATCGAACACCGAACCGTCCACCAGGCGTGCAATCACCTCGCGCACATCGAACGGTTGTTTGGCATCGGCCGGTACCACGCCGTAGAGCTCTTCGGCGCCATACAGCGGTGCCACCGGCGCCAGGCGCTGCAACTTGCCGAGCTTGTGCCAGTTGAGGTTGGCCACGCTGCGCCGGGCCAGGGCCAGGGCATGTTCGTCGTTGTCGGCATAGTGGTCGGCCACGCCGCTGGTGCGGCAGTGCACGTCGGCGCCGCCGAGGTCTTCGGCGCTCACCACCTCACCGGTAGCGGCCTTAACCAGCGGTGGGCCGGCAAGGAAGATGGTCGCCTGCTGGCGCACCATGATCGCTTCGTCGGCCATGGCCGGCACATAGGCGCCGCCTGCGGTGCACGAACCCATGACCACGGCGATCTGTGGGATGCCCAGCGCGCTCATGTTGGCCTGGTTGAAGAAGATGCGCCCGAAGTGCTCGCGGTCGGGGAACACTTCGTCCTGGCGCGGCAGGTTGGCGCCGCCGGAGTCCACCAGGTAGATGCACGGCAGGCGGTTCTGCAGGGCGATGGTCTGCGCGCGCAGGTGTTTTTTGACCGTCAGCGGGTAATAAGAGCCGCCTTTTACCGTGGCGTCGTTGGCCACGATCATGCATTCCACGCCTTCGACGCGGCCGATGCCGGCGATCACGCCAGCGGCGGGCACGTCTTCGCCGTACACCTCATGGGCGGCCAGCTGGCCGATCTCGAGGAACGGTGAGCCGGGGTCGAGCAGGCGGTCGATACGCTCGCGCGGCAGCAGTTTGCCACGCGAGGTGTGCCGCTCCTGGGCCTTCGGCCCGCCGCCCTGGGCGATATGGCCGAGCAGGCCGCGCAGGGCCTGGACCTGTTCGAGCATGGCCGCGCTGTTGCCGGCGAACTCCGCCGAACGCGGGTTGATCTGGGTGTGCAAGGTAGCCATGTGCGCCCGTCCCTTGTGCTCAGCGGGTTTCGTTGAACAGTTCGCGGCCGATCAGCATCCGGCGGATTTCGCTGGTGCCGGCGCCGATTTCGTACAGCTTGGCGTCGCGCAGCAGGCGGCCAGCCGGGAACTCGTTGATGTAGCCGTTGCCACCGAGAATCTGGATTGCCTCAAGGGCCATTTGCGTGGCGCGTTCGGCGGTGTACAGGATCACCCCGGCGGCGTCCTTGCGGGTGGTCTCGCCACGGTCGCAGGCCTGGGCCACGGCGTACAGGTAGGCGCGGCTGGCGTTGAGTTGCGTGTACATGTCGGCGATCTTGCCCTGGATCAGCTGGAATTCGCCGATGCTCTGGCCGAACTGTTTGCGGTCGTGGATGTACGGCACGACCAGGTCCATGCAGCTTTGCATGATGCCGGTAGGGCCGCCGGAGAGCACCACGCGCTCGTAGTCCAGGCCGCTCATCAGCACGCGCACGCCGCCATTGAGCTGGCCGAGGATGTTTTCTTCCGGCACTTCGACGTCATCGAAGAACAGCTCGCAGGTGTTGGAGCCGCGCATGCCCAGCTTGTCGAACTTGTTGCTGCGGCTGAAGCCTTTCCAGTCGCGCTCGACGATGAAGGCGGTGATGCCGTGTGCGCCCTTGTCCAGGTCGGTCTTGGCGTAGATCACGTAGGTATTGGCGTCGGGGCCGTTGGTGATCCAGGTCTTGCTGCCGTTGAGCACGTAGCGGTCGCCGCGTTTTTCGGCGCGCAGCTTCATCGACACCACGTCGGAGCCTGCGTTGGGCTCGCTCATGGCCAGGGCGCCGATGTGCTCGCCGCTGATCAGCTTGGGCAGGTACTTCAGTTTTTGCTCATGGGTGCCGTTGCGGTTGATCTGGTTGACGCACAGGTTGGAGTGCGCGCCGTACGACAGCGCCACCGAGGCCGAGCCGCGGCTGATCTCCTCCATCGACACCACGTGGGCCAGGTAGCCCAGGCCGGCGCCGCCGTATTCTTCAGAGACGGTGATGCCCAACAGGCCCATGTCGCCGAACTTGCGCCACATGTCGGCGGGGAACAGGTTGTCGTGGTCGATCTGCGCGGCGCGCGGCGCCAGTTCGGCAGCGACGAAGGTGCGTACCTGGTCACGGAGCATGTCGATAGTTTCGCCCAAGGCGAAGTTCAGGGAGGGGTAATGCATGGGGGCACCTTCTTGTTCTTGAAATATGGGTAACACCGTAGCTCAAGGGCTCACCGCCGGCCCTGTGGGAGCGGGTTCACCCGCGAATGCTCCAGCAGGACCACCGTCATTGCCTGAATGATCGCATTCGCGGGTAAACCCGCTCCCACAGGGTCGGCGGTACGCCGGCAAACCAGGTGTCGTTCATCACCTTTACGTTAACGTAAACCTGGCATCGTTCACTGTCAATCCACTCATCACCTTTACGTAAACGTAAATCTACGCCAGAGTATTCCCAGCTCGCTTCAGACGTGCCCAGAACAACCACAAGAAGGGACACCCATGAGTCAACCCAGCTACACCCGAGGTCGTCAGGACCAACCCTTGCTCACCCTGACCATCGGCCAGGCCTTCGATGCCACCGTGGCCCGCTACCCCAACGGCGAAGCGCTGGTGGTGCGCCACCAGGGCCTGCGATATACCTGGCAGCAGCTGGCCGACCAGGTCGATCTGCATGCCCGCGCGCTGATGGCGTTAGGTGTGAACACCGGCGACCGGGTGGGTATCTGGTCGCCCAACTGCGCCCAGTGGTGCATCTTGCAACTGGCCAGCGCCAAGGTCGGCGCCATCCTGGTCAACATCAACCCGGCGTATCGCGTGGGCGAACTGGAGTATGTGCTACGCCAGTCCGGCTGCCGCTGGCTGGTGTGCGCCGATGCTTTCAAGGCCTCCGATTACCACGCCATGGTCCAGCAGCTGGTACCGGCGCTGGCAACCGCGGCCCTCGGTGAGCTGGCCAGTGAAAGCCTGCCCGAACTCCGGGGTGTGATCAGCCTGGCAGCCCAGCCGCCGCTCGGCTTCCTGCCTTGGCAGGCGCTGGCAGAAAGGGCAAGTCAAACCACCGCCCAGGCCTACACGGCACGCCAGCAGAGCCTGCAGTTCGACCAACCGGTGAATATCCAGTACACCTCCGGCACCACCGGCGCACCCAAGGGCGCCACGCTCAGTCACTACAATATCCTCAATAACGGGCTCATGGTCGGCGAGAGCCTGGGCCTCACCAGTGCCGACCGCATGGTAATCCCGGTGCCGCTGTACCACTGCTTCGGCATGGTCATGGCCAACCTCGGCTGCATCACCCACGCCAGCACCATGATCTACCCCAACGACGCCTTCGACCCCGAACTCACCTTGCGTGCGGTGGCCGAGGAGCGTGCCAGCATCCTCTATGGCGTACCGACGATGTTCATCGCCATGCTCGACCACCCGTCACGCCAGCATCTGGACCTTTCCACCCTGCGCAGCGGCATCATGGCCGGTGCCACCTGCCCGATCGAGGTAATGCGCCGGGTCATCGACCAGCTGCACATGGCCGAAGTGCAGATTGCCTACGGCATGACCGAAACCAGCCCGGTATCGCTGCAGACCGGCCCCGACGACGAGCTGGAGCTGCGCGTGACCACGGTCGGGCGCACCCAGCCGCAGCTGGAAACCAAGCTGGTGGACGCCGAGGGCTGCATCGTCGCACGCGGTGAAATGGGCGAGCTGTGCACCCGAGGTTATAGCGTGATGCTCGGCTACTGGGACAACCCCCAGGCCACGGCGGATGCCATCGACCCTGCCGGTTGGATGCACTCGGGTGACCTGGCGATAATGGACGCGCACGGCCATGTGCGTATCGTCGGGCGCAACAAGGACATGATCATCCGCGGCGGCGAGAACATCTATCCGCGCGAGCTGGAAGAGTTCTTCTACACCCATCCGGCAGTGGCGGATGCCCAGGTGATCGGCATCCCGTGCAGCAAGTATGGCGAGGAGGTGGTGGCCTGGATCAAGCTCCACCCTGGGCACAGCGCCACGGTCGAAGAGCTGCACGGCTGGTGCAAGGCGCGTATCGCGCATTACAAGGTGCCGCGGCATTTCCGCTTCGTCGAAGAGTTCCCGATGACGGTGACGGGCAAGGTGCAGAAGTTCAGGATGAGGGAGATCAGTGTGGCGGAGCTGGCCACCGAATCAGTCAGCTGATCCATTGAATCAAGCAACCCCTTCGCGGGTAAACCCGCTCCCACAGGTTCACCGCTGTACCTGTGGGAGCGGGTTTACCCGCGAAGGGGCCAGCAGCATCAGTACAACGCTATCGATTTGCGCAATTGCGCGGCTACTTCGCCAATGGTGTTGTAGTCGCGCCTCAAGCGCCGTGCGTGGCGATGTTCCAGATACCTCAAAGCGGAGTCGCATTTGTCTTCGCATATGTGCGTAAGTGGAGTACCTGCATTCGGTTCGACCACGCCTGCCTCCTGGAAGCAGTCGACCACATACTGTTCGAAAGCCCCTGTTTCCTGCCTCGTCATGCTGTCCACAGTGATGAGTTCTCCCGACATCAATTTAGGAGAACCCATCATCAGCACAAGCGCCCAGCCCGACTACTGGCAGAAATACCAGTTGCCTCGTCTATCCTTAAGCCTTCACCGGTGGCTCCTGGCTGGGCGGGTCGCCCACGGTCGGCGGCACCGTTGGCTTGATCGGCAGCTCGTCCGGGTCTTGTTCCGGCACGGGCGGCGGCAAGCTGGGGTCGTCGATGTTGGGGTCGGGTGTCTCCGGTGGAATGGGAATGTTCATGGCCTGACCTCGCGGGGTAGTAAATGAGAGGGTGGTGCAGGCTTTGATACGTGGCTGCGCCGTTCGCTCAATTTTTTTGAACCCCCTGTGTAGACGATGGCTCTGAACCCTTACCGCCGATGCCAACAGGGAGCCAGGACCGATGTCGCGTAACGAGCCCTTCGAAAGCGTACCAATGGCGAACGATCACCCCGACCAGGCCGTCAGCCTGGCCCAGGCGCTGCTGGCGCCGCGTATCGTGATCGAGGACAGCAACCCCGTGCTCGACGGTGGCACCTTCGCCGCCAAGGCCATCAGCGGCCAGCCGGTTACGGTCAGCAGCAAGGTCTACAGCGATGGCCACGATCGCTTGGCGGTGATGCTCAACTGGCGCCAGGCCAATAGCCGGCGCTGGCACTGCGTGCCGATGCAGTCACCCGGCAATGATTTGTGGCTGGCCGAATTCACCCCGTCCGAGCTGGGCTTGCATCTGTTCAGCATCGAGGCGTGGATCGACCCGTTCGCCACCTACTGCCACGACCTGGAGAGAAAGTACCACGCCGGCGTCGAGGTAAAGCTGGAGCTGGAAGAGGGCCGACTGCTACTGGGCAAGGGCGCAGAACGCAGCGAGGGCGTTTTGCGTGAGCAGATCGAGGCGTTGCAGGCGCGGCTGCCGACGCTGTCCCAAGATGACCAGGTGGCGCAGTTGCTGGGGCCGGAGGCCTCGCGGCTGATGACCGAAGCGGAACACCGCAGCTACCTCACGCGCAGCAAAGAATTCCCCATCGATGTTGACCGCCCAGCGGCGCAGTTTGCCAGTTGGTACGAGCTGTTCCCGCGTTCGATCACTGATAGCCCGGAGCGCCACGGCACGTTCAACGACGTGCACGAGCGCCTGCCGATGATCCGCGACATGGGCTTCGACGTGCTGTATTTCCCACCCATTCATCCCATCGGCAAAAAGCACCGCAAGGGCCGCAACAATGCCTTGCAGGCCGAGCCCAACGACCCAGGCAGCCCCTACGCCATCGGCAGCCCTGAAGGCGGCCACGACGCCATTCACCCCGCGCTGGGCACCCGGGAAGACTTCCGCCGCCTGGTCGCCGCTGCCGCCGAACATGGCCTGGAAATCGCCCTGGACTTTGCCATCCAGTGCTCCCAGGACCACCCGTGGCTTCAGCAGCACCCCGGCTGGTTCAGCTGGCGCCCCGACGGCACCATCCGCTACGCCGAGAACCCGCCGAAAAAGTACCAGGACATCGTCAACGTCGATTTCTACGCCGCCGAGGCCGTGCCTTCGTTGTGGCTGGCCCTGCGTGATGTGGTGGTGGGCTGGGTGGAGGAGGGCGTGAAGACCTTCCGCGTCGACAACCCGCACACCAAGCCGCTGCCGTTCTGGCAATGGTTGATCGCGAATGTGCGCAGCCAGCACCCCGAGGTGATCTTCCTCGCCGAGGCGTTCACCAAGCCGGCAATGATGGCGCGCCTGGGCAAGGTCGGTTATGCGCAGAGCTACACATACTTCACCTGGCGTAACACCAAGAAGGAGCTGCGTGAGTATTTCGAAGAGCTCAACCAGCCGCCGTGGAGCCAGTGCTATCGCCCAAACTTCTTCGTCAACACGCCGGACATCAACCCGTTCTTCCTGCACACCTCGGGGCGCGCGGGCTTTCTGATCCGCGCCGCCCTGGCGACCATGGGCTCCGGGCTGTGGGGCATGTACTCGGGTTTCGAACTGTGCGAAGGCACGCCGTTGCCGGGCAAGGAGGAGTACCTGGACTCGGAGAAATACGAGATCCGCCCGCGCGACTTCACCCAGCCCGGCAACATCATTGCCGAGATCGCCCAGCTAAACCGTATCCGCCGGCAGAACCGCGCCCTCCAGACGCACCTTGGCGTGGCCTTCTTCAACTGCTGGAACGACAACATTCTGTACTTTGCCAAGCGTACGCCCGAGCGCGACAACTACATCCTCGTCGCGATCAGCCTCGACCCGCACAACGCGCAGGAGGCCAGTTTCGAGCTGCCGCTGTGGGAGCTGGGCCTGGACGACGACGCCGATACCGTTGGCGAGGATTTGATGAACGGCCACCGCTGGACCTGGCATGGCAAGACCCAGTGGATGCGCATCGAACCGTGGCATCAGCCGTTTGGTATCTGGCGTATAGAAAAGGCCCGCTAGCACGACACACCATAGGAGATCGCGCAGCTTCAAGCTCAAGAACGATCTGAAAGGAGTCACCCATGGCCAAGCGTTCCCGCCCGGCAGCCTTCATCGACGACCCGCTGTGGTACAAGGACGCCGTGATCTACCAGCTGCACATCAAGTCGTTCTTCGATGCCAACAATGACGGCATCGGCGATTTCGCAGGCCTGATCAGCAAGCTCGACTACATTGCCGAGCTGGGCGTCAACACCCTCTGGCTGTTGCCGTTCTACCCGTCGCCTCGGCGCGACGACGGCTACGACATCGCCGAATACAAAGCCGTGCACCCCGACTACGGCAGCATGGCCGACGCCCGGCGCTTCATCGCCGAAGCGCACAAACGCGGCTTGCGTGTGATCACCGAGCTGGTCATCAACCACACCTCCGACCAGCACCCGTGGTTCCAGCGCGCCCGCCTGGCCAAGCGCGGCAGCAAGGCGCGCGACTTTTATGTGTGGTCGGATGACGACCAGAAGTACGACGGCACGCGGATCATCTTCCTCGACACCGAAAAGTCCAATTGGACCTGGGACCCGGTCGCCGGCCAGTATTTCTGGCACCGCTTCTACTCGCACCAGCCGGACCTCAACTTCGACAACCCGCAGGTGCTCAAGGCGGTGATCGGGGTGATGCGCTTCTGGCTCGACCTGGGCGTCGACGGCCTGCGGCTGGATGCCATCCCCTACCTGATCGAACGCGACGGCACCAACAACGAAAACCTCCCCGAGACCCACCGCGTGCTCAAGGCGATCCGCGCCGAGATCGACGCCAACTACCCCGACCGCATGCTGCTGGCCGAGGCCAACCAGTGGCCTGAAGACACCCGCCCGTACTTTGGCGAAGGCGATGGCGACGAGTGCCACATGGCCTTCCACTTCCCGCTGATGCCGCGCATGTACATGGCCCTGGCCATGGAAGACCGCTTCCCGATCACCGACATCCTGCGCCAGACCCCGGAAATCCCCGCCAATTGCCAGTGGGCGATCTTCCTGCGCAACCACGATGAGCTGACCCTGGAGATGGTCACCGACCGCGAGCGCGACTACCTGTGGAACTACTACGCCGAAGACCGCCGCGCGCGCATCAACCTCGGCATCCGTCGCCGCCTGGCGCCGCTGTTGCAGCGTGACCGCCGGCGCATCGAACTGCTTACCAGCCTGCTGCTGTCGATGCCCGGCACGCCGACGCTGTACTACGGCGACGAACTGGGCATGGGCGATAACATCTACCTGGGCGACCGCGACGGTGTGCGCACGCCCATGCAGTGGTCGCCGGACCGCAACGGCGGCTTTTCCAAGGCCGACCCGCAGCGCCTGGTGCTGCCGCCGATCATGGACCCGCTGTACGGTTACCAGACTGTCAACGTCGAGGCGCAATCCCACGACCCGCACTCACTGCTCAACTGGAACCGCCGCCTGCTGGCGGTGCGCAACCAGCAGAAGGCGTTTGGCCGTGGCACCTTGCGCACGCTCACGCCGAGCAACCGGCGCATCCTGGCGTACATCCGCGAATACACCGATGCCGAGGGCAACAGCGAGGTCATTCTGTGCGTCGCCAACGTCTCGCGCGCGGCGCAGGCGGCCGAGCTGGAGCTGTCGCAATACGCCGACAAGGTGCCGGTGGAAATGCTCGGCGGCAGTGCCTTCCCGCCGATCGGCCAGTTGCCGTTTCTGCTGACCTTACCGCCGTATGCCTTCTACTGGTTCCTGCTGGCGTCCCACGACCGCATGCCCAGCTGGCACGTTCAACCTACCGAGGGGTTGCCGGAATTGACGACTTTGGTGCTGCGCAAACGCATGGAAGAGCTGCTCGAAGCGCCTTCCAGCGACACTCTCCAAGAGGCGATCCTGCCGCAATACTTGCCCAAACGCCGCTGGTTCGCTGGCAAGGAAGGGCCTATTGACCAGGTGCGCCTGCGCTACGGCGTGCGCTTTGGCACGGCCACCACACCGGTGCTGCTCAGCGAAATCGAAGTGCTCGGTGATGGGGTGGCCAACCAGTACCAGTTGCCGTTCGGGTTTCTCCCGGAAGAGCAGATCAATACCGCCTTGCCGCAGCAGCTGGCACTGTCGCGCGTGCGCCGCGGCCGTCAGGTTGGCCTGATCACCGATGCCTTCGTGCTCGAGCCGTTCATTCGCGCCGTGTTGCGTGCCTGCCAGGAGGGTATGCGCTTGCCGTGCGGCAACGGCCAAGGCGAGTTGCGCTTCCAGTGCACCGATCTGCTGACCACCCTCGGGCTCGACGAGGAAAGTGCCGTACGCTACCTCAGCACCGAGCAGTCCAACAGCTCGGTGGTGGTGGGCGATCGCGTGGTGCTCAAGCTGATCCGCCGGGTCAACCCAGGCATTCACCCAGAGCTGGAAATGAGCGCCTATTTGACCGCTGCCGGTTTCGCCAACATCTCACCGCTGCTGGCCTGGGTCAGCCGCGTGGACGAAGCGGATGCGCCGCACCTGCTGATGATCGCCCAGGGCTACTTGAGCAACCAGGGCGATGCCTGGGCCTGGACCCAGAACACGCTGGAGCGGGCCATCCGTGACGAGATGGAACCGTCCAGCAACGACCCGGAAGCGCACACCGACGCGCTGGCCGAGCTCAACGGTTTTGCCGCCTTGCTGGGCCAACGGCTGGGTGAGATGCACCTGCTGCTAGCCGCGCCAACTGAGGACGCCGCCTTCCAGCCACGGGCCAGTACACGTGAAGACGGCGAACGCTGGGCCCACCAGATCAGTGCCGAACTCAACCATGCCCTCGACCTGCTGGCCCAGCATCGTGACAGCCTGGACAGCGACAGCCAGGCCCTGGTCGACGACCTGCAGCAGCAACGCGACGGCCTCACCCAGCACATCGCCAACCTCGCCAACCAGGCCCAGGGCGGCGTGCTGATGCGTGTGCACGGCGACCTGCACCTGGGCCAGATACTGGTGGTGCAGGGCGATGCCTACCTCATCGATTTCGAAGGCGAGCCGTCGCGCCCGCTGGACGAGCGGCGCGCTAAACACAGCCCATACAAGGATGTCAGCGGCGTGTTGCGATCCTTCGACTATGCTGCTGCGATGATCTTGCGCAGCGCCTCGGCGGTAGACCTTTCCGAGGCAGCACGGCAGGCTCGTCAGCGGGTCGCCCGGCAGTACCTGCACCAGTCGCGTCATGCCTTCGTCGAAGCCTACGGCCTGGCCACCGCCGCCATGCCCCACGCCTGGCAACAGGCCGAGGGCGAGCGCGCCGCACTGGAACTGTTCTGCCTGGAGAAGGCCGCCTACGAAATCACGTATGAAGCCGAAAACCGGCCGAGTTGGCTGGCCGTGCCTTTGCATGGCCTGCATGGATTGATCAGTACCTGGGGAGAGTCATAGATGAATGCAACTACGCGTGACAACGGTGGCCTTCGGCAGCGGGAGCTCGATGCCCTTGCCCGCGCCGAGCACGCCGATCCTTTCGCAGTACTTGGCCCCCATGGCGATGGCGCGGGTGGATTATGGGTTCGCGCCTTCCTGCCGGCGGCACTGAATGCACGGGTGCTGGCCCGGCATGACGGGCGCGTGCTGGCCGAAATGGAGCAGGGCAGCCTGCCTGGCCTGTTTACCGCGCACCTGAATGATGCACAGCCGTACCTGCTGCAGATCGGCTGGGCCGGTGGCGAGCAGGTGACCGAAGACCCTTACAGCTTCGGCCCGCAACTGGGCGACATGGACTTGCACCTGTTTGCCGAGGGCAACCACCGCGACCTGTCGGGGCGCTTCGGTGCGCAGCCAACCCAGGTCGACGGCGTCGATGGCGTGTGTTTCTCGGTGTGGGCGCCGAATGCCCGGCGGGTGTCGGTGGTGGGCGACTTCAACAACTGGGACGGCCGCCGCCACCCGATGCGCCTGCGCCACAGCGCCGGGGTGTGGGAGCTGTTCATTCCCCGCCTGGGTGTGGGTGAAACGTACAAGTACGAGGTGTTGGGCAAGGAGGGCATCCTGCCGCTCAAGGCCGACCCGCTGGCGCGCGCCACCGAGTTGCCGCCCAGCACCGCGTCGAAGGTGGCGGGCGCGTTGAGCCACCAATGGCAAGACCACGACTGGATGGAACACCGCGCGCAGCGTCACGCCTACAGCGCGCCACTGTCGATCTACGAGCTGCACCCGGGCTCCTGGCAGTGCGAGCTGGACGACCTCGGCGAAGTGTCGCGCTTCTACAACTGGCGCGAACTTGCCGAACGCCTGGTGCCTTACGTGCAGCAGCTCAACTTCACCCACATCGAGCTGCTGCCGATCATGGAGCACCCGTTCGGCGGCTCGTGGGGCTATCAGCCCTTGTCGATGTTTGCGCCGACGTCGCGCTATGGCACGCCGGAAGATTTCGCGGCGTTCATCGACGCCTGCCACCAGGGCGGCATCGGTGTGATCCTCGACTGGGTTCCGGCGCATTTCCCTACCGACGAACACGGTCTGGCGCGTTTCGACGGCACGGCCCTGTACGAATACGACAACCCCCTGGAGGGTTTCCACCAGGACTGGAACACGCTGATCTACAACCTGGGCCGCAACGAGGTACGCGGCTTCATGCTGGCTTCGGCGCTGCACTGGCTCAAGCACTTCCACATCGACGGCCTGCGCGTCGATGCGGTGGCCTCGATGCTGTATCGCGACTACTCGCGCAAGGCCGGCGAGTGGGTGCCCAACCGCCACGGCGGGCGCGAGAACCTCGAGGCCATCGACTTCATCCGCCACCTCAACGGTGTGGCCGCCCACGAAGCCCCAGGCGCGCTGATCATCGCCGAGGAGTCCACCGCCTGGCCAGGCGTCAGCCAGCCCACCCAACAAGGCGGCCTGGGCTTTGCCTACAAGTGGAACATGGGCTGGATGCACGACACCTTGCATTACATCCAGAACGACCCGGTGCACCGTGCCCACCACCACAACGAAATGAGCTTCGGCCTGATCTATGCGTATTCCGAGCATTTCATCCTGCCGATCTCCCACGACGAAGTGGTGCACGGCAAGCATTCGCTGATCGACAAGATGCCGGGTGACCGCTGGCAGAAGTTTGCCAACCTGCGGGCCTACCTGACCTTCATGTGGACGCACCCGGGCAAGAAGCTGCTGTTCATGGGCTGCGAGTTCGGCCAGTGGCGCGAGTGGAACCATGATCACCAACTGGACTGGTACCTGCTGCAGTACCCTGAGCACCAGGGTGTGCAACGCCTGGTGGGCGACCTCAACCGCTTGTACCGTGACCTGCCAGCCTTGCACGAGCAGGACTGCCAGCCGCAGGGCTTCCAGTGGTTGATTGGCGATGATGCGCACAACAGCGTTTACGCCTGGCTGCGCTGGAGCAGCAATGGCGAGCCGTTGCTGGTGGTGGCCAACTTCACCCCGGTGCCGCGTGAGGGGTACCGGATTGGTGTGCCGTTCGGTGAGCGTTGGCAGGAGCTGCTCAACAGTGATGCGGGGCTGTATGCCGGGTCGAACGTGGGTAACCTGGGTGCGGTGGAGAGCGATGACATTGCCAGCCATGGTCAGCCGCTGTCGCTGGCCTTGAACCTGCCGCCGCTGGGGGTATTGGTGATGAAGCCAGCCTGATCATTTGCCAGTATCGGCCCTATCGCCGGCAAGCCGGCTCCTACACGGTACCTGTGGGAGCCGGCTTGCCGGCGATAGGGCCGGTACTGTCTACCACCGCATCCGTACACCCAGGCTACCAATCAACCCATTCAAATCATTGTCATCCACATCACTGCTGTAATCGGCACTGACAAACAGTGCCACCGATGGCGTCACCCGCGCCACCAATCCCAAACCCAATTCCACCGTGGTCGAATACCGCGAGCCGGAAATCTTGTCGACCTGGTCCAGCTTCACCTCTTCAGCATTGCTGAAGTCATACCAGACGTTGGTCCGCACATAGGGTTCGATCGGCATGCCCCGCACTTCGTAGCGCCCGGACAACTTGGCACCGACCCGGCCGCTCCAGGTGGGTTGGCTGTCGAACGCTTGCAGGGTCTCTTCCTGCACCTGGCTGCCGGGGAAGAACTGTTGGTTGATCAACTGTGCCTGCGGCTCGATCACCCAGCTGCCGCCCAGGCGAATCGGATAACCACCTTCCACGGAAAAGGTCATCGCATGGCCACTGTCGTCCAGGCGTTGCCCGGTTTCACCACGGCCCAGCACGTCGATGCGCGACCCCATGGCCACGGCATCCAGGTGCCAGCCCTGTTCATGGGTCATGCTCCAGTACACCCCCAAACTCTCGCCGCTGAGGTTGACGGCATTACGCTGCTTGTCGCCGAGCAGCGGCCGGCTGCCGTTCAAGCTGCTTTGCAGGTTGTTATGACCAACGAAAATCCCCGCGCGGTGCACATTGCCGCCGCCGGTTTCACGCACGAACAGGTCCGGGCCGATCATCAGTTGCTGGCTGGGCGCCTCCAGTTGCTCGGGGGCCTGGGCCCCGGGCCGCTGTGTGCCCGGGAAGAACTGCGCCCATTGGCTTGCCACCAGTTCAGGTGCCAATGGGCCATGGCGCTGGGCCATCTTGTCACTGAATGCGGTCAGGGTGCCCAGGCTCAGGCCGCTGGCGCTGACCGGGTCGAGCGACAGTTGCGGCACTGCCGCCTGCTGTAGAAAGCCGGGAGAGGATGGATCATCCTGCATTTCGAAGGCGAAGGTTTCCACCGGGGTTGCCAGAAGCATCGACGTGGAAACCGCGTAGAAAATACGGTCGAAGCGCGACGGATTCGAGGTTCTTTTCATGGCGGATCTCCTGTTTTTTTGTTGTACAGCCCAAGTAACTAGCCTGTCGTCACGAGCTGTACGGCAAAAACAGTGGGCGACCCGAACCAGCACGCCAGCTTTCGCAAGCGCGCACGAAGGCGCGGGCTAGAGGCCCGGCGCAACGTTTTACTGCTAGTGATAATGTTCAGCTAAGAGGAGGTAGAGGCTTGCGTCAAGAAAGCGTGAAGGGGGCGTTCATTAGTTGTGCTGATGGCTATCTCGTTGATTACCTGTGCAATTGATTCGGGTATAGCGAGCTTCGCTATTTCCCCACCGGTGGCTATGCCGAATCATTGCTAAGACGTACCTCGCAGGCAGTGGCACATTGTCGGAAAGGTGCGTCCAAGGTGTCGAGCAGGCGTATCTGGGAAATGTGAACTCTACTGCTCAACGTGCATCCGCACCTTTGATCAGGAACCCAGCCATGAATGCTTCTTCACCACCGGCAATGCATGCCGGTACCCCAGACCTGATGGCCCTCGACACGCGCGGCCTGCCCGTGCGTGAGCTGCAATGCTACAGGGGGCCCGCCGATGATGCCGTCGACCTGCGCATTACCCGGCATAGCCATGGCCCACGTGGCCAGCTGATCCAGAGCCTTGACCCGCGTCTGGCGTCAACGTCGCCCAATTTCCGCTGGCAGCACGATCTGGCTGGCCAACCCCTGCGTACCGACAGTGTCGATGCTGGCGTTACTCTGGCGCTCACCGATGTAGCCGGTCGTTCACTACTGGCAATCAGCGCCACCGGTGTGCGCCAAACATCCACCTACGAAGACAGTGCATTGCCAGGCCGCTTGCAGGCCGTGCTAGAGCAAGCGCCAGGCGAAGCGGCTTCTCTGGTTACCGATCGTTTTTGCTGGGCAGGCCAGAGCCAGGCGGAAAAGGACCTGAACCTCAGCGGCCAGTGCGTGCGCCATTACGACACGGCAGGCCTCAACCAACTGCAGCGCGCCAGCGTCAACGGAGCAGTGCTGGCGCAGTCGCGGCAGTTGCTGGCCGGTGAACAGGCTGCGGACTGGGCCGGCGACAGTGAGCAGGGTTGGCAAGCAGCGTTGGATGCCGAGGCGTTTGTCACCCAGCGCACGGTCGATGCGACGGGGGCTCAACTGACCCAGACCGATGCCTGTGGGCATGTCCAGCGTCTGGCCTATGACCTGACCGGCCAATTGCGCGGCAGCTGGCTGACCCTGCAGGGCCAGGCCGAGCAGGTGATCGTCGCCTCGCTGTGCTATTCGGCGATGGGCCAGAAAATCCAGGAGGTACACGGCAACGGAGTGATCACCGATTACGACTACGAGCCGCGAACCCAGCAGCTGATCGGGATTCGTGTGCAGCGCCCGGCCACTGCTCGCTCCACTGCCCGGGTACTGCAAGACCTGCGTTACACCTACGACCCGGTCGGTAACGTGCTGAACGTACGCAACGATGCAGAAGCCACGCGCTTCTGGCGCAATCAAAAGGTGGTGCCGGAGCAGGCCTTTGCCTACGACAGCTTGTACCAGTTGGTGCAGGCGACCGGGCGGGAAATGGCCAATCGCGGCCAACAGGGCAGCCAAATGCCCACCGCCCTGATTCCTCTCCCCAGCAATGACGACGCCTACACCCCCTACACCCGCACCTACCGCTACGACCGCGCCGGCAACCTTACGCACATCCAGCACAGCGCACCCGCCAGTCATAACAACTACACCACGCAGCTCACCGTCTCCCACCGCAGCAACCGCGCTGTGTTGGCCAAGGACGGCCTGTTGCCCGAACACGTGGATGCGCAGTTTGATGATGGCGGCCATCAGAAGGCGCTGTTGCCCGGGCAGCACCTACGCTGGAACACCCGTGGTGAACTGGCGCAGGTGACGCCGATCCAGCGCGAAGGCCAACCCGATGACCGGGAATGGTACCGCTACGGCAGCAACGTGATGCGTGTGCTGAAAGTCAGCCAGCAAACAGCCGCAGGCACTGCCCATGTGCAGCGGGTGCTGTATCTGGAAGGGCTGGAAGTACGCAGTACTCGCATCAGTGAGATTACGAGCGAATGCTTGCAGGTGATTACTGTGGCTGCCGGTGGAGGAGCCGCAGTACGCGTGCTGCACTGGACTAGCGGGCTGCCGCCTGAACTTAAGAATGACCAGGTCCGTTACAGCCATCACGACCTGATTGATAGCAGCGGCTTGGAGCTCGATGCGCAAGGTGAAGTCATTAGCCTGGAGGATTATTACCCGTTTGGTGGATCGGCCATATGGACGGCGCGCAGTCAAGTCGAGGCGGATTACAAGACCGTCCGGTACTCCGGTAAAGAACGTGATGCGACGGGACTGCTTTACTACGGCTATCGCTATTATCAGCCGTGGGTGGGGCGCTGGGTGAGTGCTGATCCTGCAGGGACAGTGGATGGGTTGAATGTTTATAGGATGGTGAGAAACAACCCGTCCACACTGCATGATCCGGATGGTAGAACCGGACGAAAGAGAAAGACGGGGGTTATTCTTCCACTCTTTGCGGATGAAGAGGGGGTGGATAGGCTTCTCAGGATGGACTTACAGCGTATGTCTGTTGGCAAAACTCCTCGAAGGAAGGTAGTTCCTGTCCATCAAAAGACGGAGTTTGAGAGCGTGCGCGATGAGTCGCTCGCGCGCGTGGAGAAGAAAATTAGTAAATGGGAAGGCAGGTCGCTCACGCCTCGTCAGGCAATAACGCATCCTGTTGGTTTTCCTTTGATCGTTGGTGCTGTAGCAGGAGCCTCTGCTTTAGCTCTGAAGGGTACGGGGAGGTTGTTGACGGGGCTGGCTGCAGTGACCGTTACTGCTATAGGGCTCCATAAAATTTATCACCGGGGCAAAGCGATAGACGAAAAGCTTGAATCTTTAAAAACTGTTCGTTCAGCACTTATTAATATGGAGTTTAAGGGCGGTCCAGAGGCGCTTGAAGGTGAGAATCAAAAAGAGATCAAGTATTATATTCCAGGTCATATTTTTCATGATGACAAGGTATCGATACGTAGCTATCATTCTGAGCACATGTTTGATGCGTACGACATTGTTAATCATCTGATTGATGTGGGGGCGGGTTTGGATGGTGTTCAAGCTCGAATAGCTACATGTTTTAGCGCGAACGGTATAGTGCCCACTTCGTTCGATAGGGCGGAATTAGACGCATCAACTGGAACTTCAGAGTACGCTGCACTCGCTAGAGAGGTCTATGAGGCAGCTTTTTCTACCGGTGCTTCGGATTTTGAGGCGATCGGTTACCATGGTACTATAATTACTGAGTTTGATGGGCATAATGGCGTTGAGATAAGCGGCGAAGTAAGGCGTCGTAGGGACTACAAGCATGTGTTTAGTGGGGCGCGATTGTAGCGTCCTAGTCGTAAGCTAGACAGGGGGGGCGGTATTGCCGGCTGCTTCTGTTTTAAGTTGTCAATCTCTTTGAGTTCTGGGTAGGCAATAGCGCATTCACGTGCAATGACAGCACATTCACTGGCCACTCTCCCGGCAGCGGGTGCGAACTTTGCCGGGATTCGAGTTTATTAAATCGGTTCAGTCCGCTTAATCCTCTTCACGCTGCAACACCATCAACAGGAACGAGCGCCCCTTGACCTCGAGGATGGTCTCAAATTGCAGGTGCTGCCCCTTGCGCTACTCCGGCCGGTCGGTATCCACCAGGCAACTCCAGTAATCACCTTCCGGCACCGTAGACAACAAGAACGGCACCACATCATGATGCGAATTGACGATCAGCAGCACCGTCGCCTCCGACCCCGGCCTTGCGATCCCGCTGACTTGCGCCCGCCCATCGATCAGCATCCCCAAACAGCGCCCGTGCGGATCTTCCCACTGCTCCACGCTCATCTCGCTGCCATCCGGCGCCAGCCAGGTCACGTCCTTGACCCCGATCGCTTCGTTGTAGTCGCCGACCAGGAAGCGTGAGCGGCGCAGCATGGGGTAAGTCAGGCGCAAGCGGGGGTGGTGCGGCCGGCGCTGCCTGCATTTCAGGCCAGCTTCGCGCATCAGACTACGCACCTTGGCAGCTTGCCCTCTCGCTCCTTGCGCACCTGCTCAACCCAGCGACGCAGGGCTGTAGGCCCAATCTTGAGCATTTCATAGACTTAGGGGACTGATTGGCCACCGTCGAGCACCATCTCGGCAGCCCGGATTTTCTGTTCTTTCGATTATGACTTTCGCACTGATTTTGCCTCCAACTAAGCGTCATCATAGCGCCCGGACAACTTGGCACCGACCCGGCCACTCCAGGTGGGCTGGCTGTCGAACGCTTGCAGAGTCTCTTCCTGCACCTGGCTGCCGGGGAAGAACTGTTGGTTGATCAACTGTGCCTGCGGCTCGATCACCCAACTGCCGTCCAGGTGAATCGGATAACCACCTTCCACGGAAAGCGTGAAGGGGGTGTTCATTACTTGTGTTGTTGGCTATCTCGTTCATTACCCGTGCAATTGACTCGGGTATAGCGAGCTTCGCTATTTCCCCACCGGTGGCTATGCCGAATCATTGCTAAGACATACCTCGCAGGCAGTGGCACATTGTCGGAAAGGTGCGTCCAAGGTGTCGACCAGGCGTATTCGGGAACTGTGAACTCTACTGCTCAACGTGCATCCGCACCTTTGATCAGGAACCCAGCCATGAGAGCTTCTTCACCACCGGCCTTGCATGCCGGTACCCCTGACCTGATGGCCCTCGAAACGCGCGGCCTGCCCGTGCGTGAGCTGCAATGCTACAGGGGGGGCGCCGATGATGCCGTCGACCTGCGCATTACCCGGCATAGCCATGGCCCACGTGGCCAGTTGATCAAGAGCCTCGACCCGCGTCTGGCGTCAACGTCCCCCAATTTCCGCTGGCAGCATGATCTGGCTGGCCAACCCCTGCGTACTGACAGTGTCGATGCCGGCGTTACTCTGGCGCTCACCGATGTAGCCGGTCGTTCACTACTGGCAATCAGCGCCACCGGTGTGCGCCAAACATCCACCTACGAAGACAGTGCATTGCCAGGCCGCTTGCAGGCCGTGCTAGAGCAAGCGCCAGGCGAAGCGGCTTCTCTGGTTACCGATCGTTTTTGCTGGGCAGGCCAGAGCCAGGCGGAAAAGGACCTGAACCTCAGCGGCCAGTGCGTGCGCCATTACGACACGGCAGGCCTCAACCAACTGCAGCGCGCCAGCGTCAACGGAGCAGTGCTGGCGCAGTCGCGGCAGTTGCTGGCCGGTGAACAGGCTGCGGACTGGGCCGGCGACAGTGAGCAGGGTTGGCAAGCAGCGTTGGATGCCGAGGCGTTTGTCACCCAGCGCACGGTCGATGCGACGGGGGCTCAACTGACCCAGACCGATGCCTGTGGGCATGTCCAGCGTCTGGCCTATGACCTGACCGGCCAATTGCGCGGCAGCTGGCTGACCCTGCAGGGCCAGACCGAGCAGGTGATCGTCGCCTCGCTGCGCTATTCGGCGATGGGCCAGAAGGTGCAGGAGGTGCATGGCAATGGTGTGGTCACCGACTATGACTACGAGCCGCGAACCCAACAGCTGATCGGCATACGCGTGCAACGCCCAGCCAACGCAGGCTCCGCTGCCCGTGTATTGCAAGACCTGCGCTACACCTACGACCCGGTCGGTAACGTGCTGAATGTACGCAACGACGCCGAAGCCACGCGCTTCTGGCGCAATCAAAAGGTGGTGCCCGAGCAGGTCTTTGCCTACGACAGCCTGTACCAGTTGATGCAGGCGACCGGGCGGGAAATGGCCAATCGCGGCCAACAGGGTAGCCAACTGCCTGCCGCCCTGACTCCTCTCCCAAGCAATGACGACGCCTACACCCCCTATACCCGCACCTACCGCTACGACCGCGCTGGTAACCTCACGCACATCCAGCACAGCGCGCCCGCCAGCAATAACAACTACACCACACAGCTCACCGTTTCCAACCGCAGCAACCGCGCGGTGTTGGCGCAGGACGGCCTGTTGCCCGAGCACGTGGATGCCCAGTTCGATGAGGGCGGCCATCAGTTGGCGCTATTGCTTGGGCAGCACCTACGCTGGAGCACGCGTGGTGAACTGGCGCAGGTGACGCCGATTCTACGGGAAGGCCAACCCGATGACCGGGAATGGTACCGCTATGGTAGCGACGGAATGCGCTTGCTCAAAGTCAGTGAACTAGTGGCTGCAAGCAGCACTCAGGCGCAGCGGGTGCTGTATTTGGAAGGACTGGAAGTGCGTAGCAGCTACGTTGGCGAGACCCTGAGCGAGCGTCTGGAGGTGATTATTGTTGCCGCCGGTGGAGAGGCCGCTGTACGAGTACTGCACTGGGCCAGCGGAGTGCCGACAGAACTGAGAAATGACCAGATCCGCTACAGCTATCACAACCTCATTGGCAGCATCGGCTTGGATTTGGATGCGCAGGGCGAACTAATCAGCCTGGAGGAATACTTCCCCTTCGGCGGCACTGCAGTATGGGCGGTGCGCAGCCAGATCGAAGTGGATTACAAATTCGTCCGCTACTCTGGTAAAGAGCGCGATGTATCGGGCTTGTACTACTACGGCTACCGTTACTACCAGCCATGGGGAGCTCGCTGGTTGAGTGCCGACCCTGGCGGAACAGTAGATGGGCTCAACCTATTCAGGATGGTTCGAAACAATCCATTGGCGCTCTATGATCCCGATGGTTTGTCGCCGGACAGAGTACAAAAGAAAGCTTATATGTACGCGCCCTTTGTGGGTGGGGATGCACTGGTGCAAATAGTGAGTGGTAGCTATGGACGTGCGGGTGCAGTGGTAAGTGCGGTTGTTAAGAATGCGAAGGCAAAAAATAAACTTGAGGCAAAAATCAAAGCGGAACTTAAAGGTAGCCTGAGCAATAAAGAGTATTTTAAAAAAAGAGTCGCTGTAATGGAGGCTAGTCATCTGGGCGATGAAACGCGCGCAAAGCTTTTGCAAATGACTGAAGCGATGACTCACTATACCAAAATGGCTGCGGTGCTCACACACCTTGATGTTATTGATAATTCGAAGGAAAAACTACTTTCTAAATTACGGCCGGGCCAGCATAAATTGTATGTTGTAGGGCACGGGGGCGCGGGGCGAGATGTTCTCGCGGAAACCCAGGAAGGCAAAAAGACTATTACTGTAGATAAGCTCGTTGAACAATTTGTGAAGGGGGGCTTATCCTTGGATTTTGATGATGTTCGAATTATAGGATGCTACAGTGCTGATAGTGTCGTTATCAACACGTTCGATGAAGCGGAGTTGGCCAGGGCAGTCAAGGGTCAAAGAGGAGGCCGTGGAGCTTTTGCTGCTTTAGTGAGTGATGCCTTTAAAAAAAGAAACTACATTAATATGGTGGTGACGGGTTATCATGGGTTGGGGTGGAGTTATCCAGGTGAACATCATGAACGTAGGGTGACTAAGGAAAGCTCTCCGGTAAGGCGCTCTACAGTTCGTCACAGGTTTTGATCTGTAGTTGAATAATCGCCAACGATACAGTGGCCAGCAGCGCTGGCCACGTCGATGCGAGTAGGGTTACTCTTCCTCACGCTGCAACACCATCAACAGGAAGGATCGCCCTTTGACTTCAAACGTACTCTCAAACTGCAGGTGCTGCCCCTTGCGCAACTCCGGCCGGTCGGTATCCACCAGGCAAGTCCAGTAATCACCTTCCGGAACGGTGGGCAACAAGAACGGCACCACATCATGGTGCGCATTGACGATCAACAGCACCGTCGCCTCCGACCCCGGCCGCGCAATCCCGCTGACCTGCGCCCGCCCATCGATCAGCATCCCCAAACAGCGCCCGTGCGGATCTTCCCACTGCTCCACACTCATCTCGCTGCCATCCGGCGCCAGCCAGGTCACGTCCTTGACCCCAATCGCTTCGTTGTAGTCGCCGACCAGGAAGCGTGAGCGGCGCAGAACGGGGTAGGCCAGGCGCAAGCGGGTCAGGCGTTTGACGAAGGCCAGCAGGTCCTTGCCATCCTCGTCCAGGTCCCAGTTCACCCAACCGATCTCGCTGTCCTGGCAGTAGGCATTGTTGTTGCCATGCTGGGTGCGGCTGAATTCATCGCCGGCGACGATCATCGGCGTGCCTTGGGCCAGCAGCAGCGTGGCGAAGTAGTTGCGCATCTGGCGCATGCGCAGGGCGTTGATCTCGGGGTCGTCGGTGGGGCCTTCGACGCCGCAGTTCCACGACAGGTTGTTGTCGGTGCCGTCCTGGTTGTTCTCGTCGTTGTCTTCGTTGTGCTTGCTGTTGTACGACACCAGGTCGCGCAGGGTGAAGCCGTCGTGCGCGGTGATGAAGTTGACCGATGAATGCGGTCGCCGGCCCCTGTTGTTGAACATGTCGCCCGAGGCGGTCATGCGTGAGGCGAAGTCGGCCAGCTGGCCTTCGTCGCCTTTCCAGAAGGCGCGGGCGGTGTCGCGGAAGCGGTCGTTCCATTCCGCCCAGCCGGGTGCGAAGTTGCCCACCTGGTAGCCGCCGGGGCCGCAGTCCCAGGGTTCGGCGATCAGTTTGACCTGGCTGAGCATCGGGTCCTGGCGGCAGGCGACAAGGAAGCCGTGGCGTTCGCTGTAGCCATCGTGGTAGCGGCCGAGGATGGTCGCCAGGTCGAAGCGGAAGCCGTCTACGTGCATCTCGCCGGCCCAGTAGCGCAGCGAGTCGGTGACCAGCTGCAGCACGCAGGGGTGGCTGAGGTCGAGGGTGTTGCCGGTGCCGGAATCGTTGATGTAATAGCGCTTGTCGTCGGGCATCAGCCGGTAGTACGAGGCGTTGTCGATGCCGCGCATGGACAGCGTCGGGCCGCGCTCGTTGCCTTCGGCGGTGTGGTTGTAGACCACATCCAGGATTACCTCCAGGCCTGCGTCGTGCAGGTGCGCGACCATCTCCTTGAACTCGGCGATCTTGCCGCTGGCCAGGTAGCGCGGGTGCGGCGCGAAGAAGGCGATGCTGTTGTAGCCCCAATAGTTGTTCAGGCCCTTGTCCAGCAAGTGCTGGTCGTTGACGAAGGCATGAATCGGCAGCAGCTCGATGCTCGACACGCCAAGGTCCTTGATGTGCTTGAGCAGCTCGTCATTGGCAAGGCCGGCGAAGGTGCCGCGCAGTTCTTCTGGTACGGCCGGGTGGCGCATGCTGATGCCGCGGGCATGCGCTTCGTAGATGATCGTGCGTTCCCACGGGATCTGCACACGTTGGTCGCGGCCCCAGGTAAACGCCGGGTCGATGACCTTGCATTTGGGGACGAAAGGCGCACTGTCGCGCTCGTCGAACGACAGGTCACCGTCGGGGTGGCCGATGGTGTAGCCGAACAGTGCCTCGGACCATTTCAGGCTGCCGACCAGTTGCTTGGCGTAGGGGTCGATCAGCAGTTTGTTGGGGTTGAAGCGGTGGCCGTTCTCTGGCTCGTAAGGGCCGTATACGCGGTAGCCATAGACCAGGCCAGGGTGCGCGTCGGGCAGGTAGCCGTGGTAGATCTCGTCGGTGTATTCGGGCAGCTCTATGCGCTCGATTTCCTGCTCGCCGGTGGAGTCGAACAGGCACAGCTCGACCTTGGTGGCGTTGGCCGAGAACAGGGCAAAGTTGACCCCCAGGCCGTCCCAGGTGGCACCGAGCGGAAACGGCATGCCCTCGCGCAGGCGGGATGGGGCGATGGAGCGGGTTTTCTTGGGGGTGCGGGGGCTCATGGCAGTCCTCGGATGGCCGTGGGGAAGGGAAATTGTGCGGTGTCAGTGCCGGCGCTTTCGCGGGTAAACCCGCTCCCACAGGATCTCCACTGCCCTCAGGTGTGGTGATGCCCCTGTGGGAGCGGGTTTACCCGCGAAGGGGCCAGAACAGGCTCAGCCTGCGGTCGGTTTTTTCACCGCCCGGGGCTTTTTCGCAGCGGCCGGCTTTACCCCCGGCAGAGCGGCCGCCTTGGGCTCTGCAGGCGCCTTCGGCTTGGCTGCTGCTTTCTTGCGCGGTGCTGCCTTGGGGGCTAGCGCTTCGGCTTCAGCCAGCTTGCGGGCCATGTCCCAGTGGCGCTCTTCTTCGCCAGCAGGCTTACCTTCAGACTCCCAGATCTGGTAGGCAAATTCGCGAATACGTTTTTCATCGACACTCATCATGACGCTCCTGATGCTCAAGATTGTTGTATCAACACATTGACCGGAAACTCCGACAGCACGGCGCTTAACATCAGCTCCTTTGAAGGGCTGACCACCGCGCTGGGGAAAAGTCCCGTCGAGTTGGCAGGCGACAAGGCAAACGGCAGAATTACCCGGGTGTCGTCCCAGTTCTGTGCCGGGATCAACGGTGAAGCAGCGCCACCCAACAGGCCGCTGGCCAGGCGTGGGGCGACGACGATGGCGCGGTGTTCTTCACCCAGCCGGGCGAATGCCAGCACCTTGTCGGCATGCCGGCCCTGTACGGTCAGTGGCAGGTAGGCACCGCGCCGAAACAGCTCGGCGTGGGCCTGGCGGCAGTCCAGCACCCGGGCCAGCAAGGCCTGCTTGATGCGGCCGTCGCGCCAGTGCGCGAGCAGCTCTGCGGCGGGCGTTGCGTCGTCCAGGGTACGGCGTCTGCAAGCGTAGTCCACGGCGCGGCGGTTGTCCGGGTCGACCAGGCTGAAATCCCAGTATTCGTTCCCCTGGTACAGGTCGGGTATGCCCGGCACGGTGGAGCGCAGCAGGGCTTGCACCAGGCCATTGAGCGCGCCGGGGCAGGCGAGCAGTTGTGCCGCATCGGCCAGCGATTGGCGCAACTGTTGGTTCTCGGGGCCGAGCAACAGGCCATCCACATAGGCCGCGCAGGCGGCTTCGTAGGCTTCGTTGGGCGCATTCCAGCTGCTGCGCAGTTTGGCCTCGCGCAGGGCCTTCTGCTGCCACTGGCGGATGCGTTCGGCGTACTGCTGCAGGGCGCTGTCGTCGTGCAAATCCAGCGCCAACGGCCAACTGCCCAGCAGCGTCTGCAACAGCAGTAACTCATCGCCGGGGCTGGGTGCCGGGCCGTCGTCCAGTTGCTCACGCAAGGGCGCAGCCAGCTCGCGCCAGTGCTCCACGCGGCTGGCAAACCAGGGGCCGCGTTCACTCAGTACCGCCAGCCGTGCACGGGTGTCTTCGCCGCGTTTGTGGTCATGGGTAGCGGTGGCCAGCAGGTTGTCGGGGAAGTCGCGCAGGCGACGCTGGCCCTCATTGTGGAAGTACTCAGGGGGCGCACTGAACCGTTCGGCCTCGAAGCCAACGTCGTTGCGCGACAGCAGCCGCGCCGAGCGGTAGAAGGCGGTGTCTTCCACGGCCTTGGCGGCGCTGGGGGCGGTGAGCTGCTGGAAGCGCACGCAGGCGTGGCGCAAGTATTTGCGCGGGCGGCCTGGCGGCAGTTTGCGCCAAGGTTGGCCGCCGAGCCATTGTTCGAGCTGGTCCAGCAACGGCCAGTCGGCTTCGCCGAGGTCCTGGCGAGCGTTGGTCAGGGCCTGCTGGAAGAATTTTTCGTCTTCAGCAGGCCGGCCGCAGGCATTGAAGTAGGTGCGGTACACCGGGTAATGCGTGACCAGTGCCTGCAATGCCCGGCGGATGGCACCGAGGGTCAGGTCGCGGGTCATCAGGTCGTCGCGGGCAACTTGCAGCAGCGCCTGGGCCACTGACTCGCAATCGCCGGCCAGGCTTGCGTTGAGCACCAGGTGACGGGCCTGGCGTACCTCTTCTGGGAAGTCGGGGCGCTCGCTGACATTGGCCCACAGTTCAGTCAGCGGCGCTTCGCCGGTCGGGTCATGTTGCAGCAAGGAGACCTGGTTCATGAACTCGTAGCCGGTGGTGCCGTCGGTGAGCCAGTCGCGGTGCAGGTGCTCGTCAACGCCGAGAATCTTCTCGACGTAAATCGGGAAATGCTCCACAGCCGCATTCAGCGGGCGCTTGGCGAGCAGCCCCTCGACCCGCCGGCGCAGCTTGCGGCAGTACCCGCGCGGGTCTGCCAGGCCGTCGATATGGTCGATACGCAGGCCATCGATCAAGCCACGTTCAACCAGCTCGAACAACTTGGCGTGGGTCGCCTCGAACACCACCGAGCGCTCTACGCGAAGGCCGCCCAGTTCGTTGATGTCGAAGAAGCGCCGCCAGTTGATGTCGTCGGCGGCGGTGCGCCAGCTGGCCAGGCGGTAGGTCTGGCGTTCGAGCAGCAGGTGCAGGCGTTTCAGGCCGTTTTCGCTGCGGCTGTCAAAGGCGACCAATGCAGATTCCAGGTCGGCACCTTCGCGCACCAGGCGCGCCAGTTCACGCTGCAAATCAACCGCGGCGGCCAGTGGTTCGGCCGCATCGCCCAGGGCGGTGAAATGCTCGGCCAGGTACTTCAGGGCAGGCTCCGGGCTCAGGGACAGGACCCAGCCGTAATCGATCGGGCAGATCGGGAAGCGGTGGTCGTAATGAGCGACCTGCAACACCCCATGCTGCTTATCGAACTGCAGCGGAATTTCGCCGTTTTTCAGTGCAGCGCCATAGTCGCTGCCGAGGAAGGGCAGCAACAGCTGGCCGGCCAGCAGCGGGTCGCTGGAGTGCCACTGGATGTCGAAGAATTCGGCATAAGGGCTGCGCCGCCCCCACGCCAGCAGGCTTTGCCACCACGGGTTGTCGGCACCGCCCACGGCCATGTGGTTGGACACGGTGTCGACGATCAGCCCCATGCCGTGCTGGCGCAACGCGGCCACCAGCCGCTCCAGGGCCGCCTCGCCGCCAAGCTCCGGGTTGACCTGTGTCGGGTCGACCACGTCGTAACCGTGGCGTGAGCCGGCGCGGGCCTTGAGGATCGGCGAGGCATACAAGTGGCTGATGCCCAACTGGGCAAAGTAGGGCACCAGCGGCAGCGCATGGTCGAGGGTGAAGTCGCTGTGAAATTGCAGGCGCTGGGTCGCGGTCAACGGTTTCATTGGTCACGCTCCCAGGCTTGTTCGCGAGCCTGGGCCAGCAGTTCCAGGCGGCGCGCGGCGTCTTCATCATCGAGCAGGTCGAGCACCGGGGCGGCAAAGCGCCGGCGCCAGTTGGGGTGGCCTTCGGTGGTGCCGGGCAGGTTGGGTTGCTCGTCGCTGCCGAGCAGGTCTTCCAGCGGGATCAGCACCAGCGGTGCGCGGGTGTGGCCAACGTAGCGGATGGCGGCATCGATCAAGTGGTCGTTGTCCTTCTGCGGGCCGTAGTTGGCTTCCAGCGTGCGGCGCAAGCCGTCACTCTCCTTTTGCCGCTCGTGGCGCCAGTGCTGCTCGGTGTCGGCGTCGATCAGTTGCAGGCGGTGGCTCCAGTCGATGTCGCGGCTTTGCAGCCAGCCGGCCAGCGGTGCAAGGTCGTGGGTGCCGGTGGTGGCCAGGGCGTTGTCCGGCCAGTCGAGGATCGGCTTGAAATGGCCAGGCTGGGTTTGCTCGAAAGGCAGCACACGCATGCCCAGCACGGCCTTTTCGGCCAGCTGTTCGCGCAGGCCTTTGGGCACGGTGCCGAGGTCTTCGCCAAGGATGATCGCCTGGTGGCGCACCGACTCCAGGGCCAGCAGGCGCAGCAGGTCTTCCAATGGGTAATGCAGGTAGGCGCCTTCGTTGGGCTTGCAACCGCGCGGGATCAGCCACAGCCTGCGCAGGCCCATGACATGGTCGATGCGAAGGCCCCCGGCATGGGCAAGGTTGGCCCGCAGCATCTCGATGAAGGCGCGAAAACCGTTGCGCTTGAGGCCTTCGGGGGAGAAGGCGCAGATGCCCCAGTCTTGCCCGGCGCGGTTGAGGATGTCGGGCGGCGCGCCGACCTTGAGGTTGGCCAGCAGCTCGTCCTGGCGGCTCCAGGCCTGGCTACCGGCACCGTCGGCGCCCACTGCCAGGTCGGCGATCAGGCCGACCGCCATGCCATTGCCGCGGGCGGCTTCCTGGGCGCGCTGCAGGCCACGTTCTGTCAGCCACTGGCAAAAGGCGTGGAATTCGACCTTGGCCGGGTACGCGCTGGCGAAGGCTTCAACCTCCGGGTGATAGGGGTCGTGCCAAGCGCTGGGCCAGTTGCGCCAGTCGGCGCCCAGGCCGTGGTCCACGGCTTGCGCCTGCAGCACTTCGAAGCGGCAGTGGTGTTCCAGGGCCTGGCCACCGGCTTGGCGAAAGCTGTCGAAGTCTTTGCGCAGCGGGTGGTCACCTTGGCTGAAGTCCTGGTACAGGGCTTCGAGCAGGCGCAGGCGGGCGTCGGCGGCCCGGGGCCAATCGACCAGCGAGCGCTGCTCCAGGTCTTCCAGCGTCTGCTCAAGCCCGGCGGCCTCGATGGCCATGCGCACGGCGCGTTCGCCGAGCAGGGCAGCGGGGCTTGCGTAGAGGGTATTGAGCAGCAGGCGGCTGGACGGGGAGTAAGGGCTGTAGTGTTGCTGGTCGATGGCCGACAGGGCGTGGATCGGGCTGATCGCCAGGGCATCGGCACCGCGTTCGGCGGCAGTGCGTGCCAGTTGCTCAAGTGCCAGGCAGTCGCCATAACCGCCATCACCGGGGCGGCGCAGGCTGTAGAGCTGTACTGCAAGGCCCCAGCAGCGGGGTGGCGGTTGCTCCACGGCGTCTTCCAGGCTGTGGCAGCGCGCGGGTGCCACGGCCAGGGTGAAGGCGCGGCCGTCGACCTGTACCTGGTGGTATCCGATAGGCAGCTCGCCGGGCAGGCGTGCCTGGGTATCGAGGGTCAGGTTGTGTTGGCTGTCATCTTCAAGGGTGCAGTGCGCGGTGCTCCCGGCACTGAAATAGCGAGCCAGTGCCAGCGGCTGGCCAAGGTCGGCAGTCAACAGGGGCGGTAAATGCTCGCTGTCCTCGGCGGTTTCCACGGCCCGCAGGCTGCTGTCGATGGCGCTGTCGTCACTGGCCGGGTGGCCAAGGCCTTCGAGCACCTTGCGCAATACTTCATCGCCAACCTGTTGTGGCCGGTTGTTGGCGTCGATCCAGTCGCGGGCCAGCCCGACGCGGGCGGCCAGACGGTGCAGTGCGGTTTCGCTCATGGGCTCTCCTGGCCAGGTGCAAGCAAACTGACCACGCAGCTGTACGCGGACAGCGCGGTGTCGGGGTGCGTGTTGTCGCTGCTGTCGAACAGGCGGCGCTCGGCAGTGGGCAGTTCGACCGGCTGAGGCGTGGCGGCCAGGTTCAGGTCGATGCGCAAGGTGTTGCCGTCGCCCAGGCGCCAGCGTGCGGTCAGCGCCTTGTCGCCCAGCACCTCGGCACCCAGCGCACGGCTGCCGGGCAGGTGCGGGATGACATGGCGCTGGCGCAGGTCGAGCAGTTGCTGATACAGGCCGTGCCAGCCGGCGATCACTTCCTGGCGCTGCGGCCGCGAGGCCTCGAAGGTTTGCTCGGCGTTGGGGTCGGGGATGCGTTCGCGTTGCTCGGGGTCGGCAAAGGCGGTGAAGTGGGCGAACTCGCCGCGCCGGCCTTCGCGCACCGCGTCGGCCAGTTCGTCATGAAAGTCGGTAAAGAACAGGAACGGCCGGCAACTGCCATCGTCATCGCCCATGAACAGCAGCGGGATCATCGGCGAAAGCAACAACAGGCCGGTAGCGGCGCGCAGGGCCGGGGGCGGGCACAGGCGGGTCAGGCGCTCACCCAGGGCGCGGTTGCCGATCTGGTCGTGATTCTGCAGGAACAATACAAATGAACTGGGCTCCAAGTGCCCGCTGGGTTCGCCGCGCGGCGTGCCATGGCGGTTGGCCTGGCCCTGGAACACGAAGCCTTCGGACAGGCAGCGCGCCAGCTGGTCGATGGGCTGTTGCTTGTAGTCGGCATAGTAGCCTTCGGTTTCGCCAGTGAGCAGCACGTGCAGGGCGTTGTGGCCATCGTCGTTCCATTGGGCGTCGAAGCCCTGGTCGAGCAACGAGGCTTGGTTATGCTCGTTCTCCAGCACCAGCCACACGTGCCGGCCAGGTTCCACGGCGGCGCGCACCCGCTGCGCCAGCTCGACCAGAAAATCGGGCTGGTCGATGGCGTGCACGGCGTCCAGCCGCAGGCCGTCGCAGCGGTAATCGCACAGCCACATCAGGGCGTTCTGGATGAAGTACTCGCGCACTTCGGCACGGCGGAAGTCGATGGCCGCGCCCCACGGCGTCTGCCGGTCCTCGCGAAAGAACGGGCTGGCGTACTGGTGCAGGTAATTGCCGTCCGGGCCGAAGTGGTTGTAGACCACATCCACCAGCACCATCAGGCCCTCACCGTGGGCGCTGTCGACCAGCGCGCACAGTTGCTCGGGGCTGCCGTAGCTGTGTTGCGGCGCGTAGGGCAGCACGCCGTCATAACCCCAGTTGCGCTCGCCGGGGAACTGCCCAAGGGGCATCAGCTCGATGGCGCTGATACCCAGGTCGGCCAGGCGCGGCAGGTGCCGGGCGACGCCGGGGTAACCTTCGAGTACACCGACGTGCAACTCCTGAATCACCGCTTCGTGCCAAGGGCGGCCTTGCCAAGGGTGTTGCCAGGCATAGGCCTGGGTGTCCACCACCTGGCTTGGCCCCTGCGCGCCCTCGGGTTGAAAGCGCGAAGCAGGGTCGGCCACCTGCAGTTCACCGTCGATGCGGTAGCGGTAACGGTCGCCGGCCTGGCACGCGGCAACCGCCGTGTACCAGCCATTGTCTTCGGGCAGCAGCTTTACAGGCGGCTGCTGTTCCAGCTCCAAGCTCACGCTGCGCGCATCCGGTGCCCACAGGGCGAAGCGCGCCGACGTGGCGTCCAATAAGTGTGCGCCATGCCTGTGCATCTTCCACCCCCTGCTCAGTAGTGGCTGAGCTGCGTCTGCTTGACCAGGTCCTCGTAGAGGCGGGCATAGGGTTCCACCGCCTGGCACCAGTTGAATGGCTGGGTCATCGACAGGCAGCGCATGGCATTGAGCAGGTTCTTCTTGCCGTACACATAGAAGGCGCGGCTGAGCGCCTCGCGGTAGCTCTCCACCGTGGACTCGTCGAACAGGAAGCCGGTTACACCGTTTTCGATGGTGTCTGCCAGCCCGCCCGTGTTGCGCGCCACGGGCAGCGAACCGAAGCGCTGCGCGTACATCTGGCTGAGGCCGCAGGGCTCGTAGCGCGACGGCATCAGCAGGAAGTCGCTACCGGCAAACATGCGCCGGGCGTCGGTTTCGTTGAAGCCGATACGCACGCCGATGCGGCCCGGGTGACGCACGGCCAGTTCACTCATGGCCTGCTCTTCTTCCGGCTCACCGCGGCCGATGATCGCGATTTGCCCGCCTTGTTCGACGATGTAGTCGGCAACGGCCAAGGTCAGGTCCAGGCCTTTCTGGAACACCAGCCGCGAGACCACCGCAAACAGCGGGCCCTCGGACGGCTCCAGTTCGAACAGGCGGCGGACTTCTTCGGCATTGCGCGCCTTGCCGTCCCAGTCATTGATGCTGAAGTTGTGCTGCAGGTGCTGGTCGGTGGCCGAATCCCAGCTCTCGTCGATGCCGTTAGGGATGCCACCGAGCAGGCCTTGCTGGGCTTTGCTGGCCAGGAACCCATCCAGGCCGCAGCCGAATTCTGGCGTGGTGATTTCGCGGGCGTATGTGGCGCTGACCGTGGTGATGTGGCTGGAGTACGCCAAGCCGGCCTTGAGGAACGACAGCTTGCCGTAGAACTCCATGCCTTCCTGCTGCATGGCATGGTCGGGGATCGCCAGTTCCGGGCTGCAGGCGCGGCTGTACACACCCTGGTAGGCCAGGTTGTGAATGGTGAACAGCGTCGGCGTGTTCAGCCCACGCCAGTGCATGTAGGCCGGTGCCAGGCCGGCAGGCCAGTCATGCGCGTGCACCACTTCGGGCTTCCAGTGGATCTTGCCTTCGCCGGCGGCAATCTCTGCGGCGGCCAGGCCCAGGCGGGCAAAGCGGATGTGGTTGTCGGGCCAGTCACGACCGTTGTTGGCACCATAGGGAGTGCCGTCGCGCTGGTACAGCTCGGGGCAGATCAGTACATAGATGACCAGGCCATCGGCCATGTCCATGCGGCCGATCTTGCACGGCGGCAGGGCAGCGTGGCCACCGAGTTCGCCGACGATATGAATGGGGTTGTCGCTTTCCATTACCTGGCGGTAGCCAGGGATCAGCACGCGCACATCGTGCAGGTGCGCCAGCGCCCGTGGCAGCGCCGCCGATACATCACCCAGGCCGCCGGTCTTGACCAGGTCGGCGATCTCCGAGGTCACGAAGAGGATCTTGCGCTTGTTCGGGTTGTGCTGGCGCTGGGCGCCGGGTGCCTTGCCTGTCGTGGCGAAATCCGGGGTGAGCGGTTCGCGGTTTTCCGGGTTGAATGAATCTACGTGAGGTTCGACAGCGGCACTGATCATACTTCTCTCCGTCCCTATGTTGTGTCCGGGTGCTAGCACCCGTTGCTCTATATCGTTCTGGTTATCTCTAAATGCGTATCTTCGTAGTGCGGTCCTTGCCCCAGGGTCGTGCGCACGGGCACGGCGCGATCGGCATTCCGGCCGAAGGCGATTGGACTGGTTGGGGTGGTAGGCCGTGGCGCGGGAAGTCCCGTTGCGATTGACCCACTTAGTTGCTGACCCGCCACCATTTCCAAAAGTTCGACTTTTTTACGTCGCTCTTCCTCTGAGCAAATGGCGGGCCGAAAGCTGAGTGTAGGAGACAAAGAGATAAAAAGGTGACCCACTGGTCACTTTCGTTATGACGCGAGATAGACGCAAACGTTGGCGTGTGTGACTGGATGTGAGCGGGTGTGGTCGAGCGTGGGGCGGGGTGATGTAGAAGTGCTCTTTTTTGTGGCGGCAACGGGGTGCTGCACTGAAATGGAGCATTGAAGGGGTGTCATCGCCGGCCTCTTCACGTGGTTACCCGCAAGAGGCCAGAACTGAAAGCAGAAAGTTACTTAAAAGCGCCGCGTACTGATCAACTCATCCAGTACCCGCGTAGGCACCCTGAACGGCATCGACATGTGATCCTCCCCGGCTTCGACCTGAAAATCACTGCGCAGCCCATACTGCGACAGCGCTTCAAACCGCAATTGCAGGGCTCGCGCATCCTGGATTTCCTGGGGCATCTCCCGGTCCCCAATCAACAGCGTGAGGCTGCTGTGGGTCAGGTCCAGCTTCCCGGCATGGGCGCGCTGGGTGAAGGCACGCTCATGCGCCATCAGGTAGCGGTCGCGCCACCACAGGCTGGGGCTGATGGCGACCACATGCTGGAACAACTGAGGCCGGGTAAACAGGGCATACACCCCGAACATGCCGCCGAACGAGTGCCCGACCAGGCTGCGCTGGTCCTGGTCGACCTTGAAGCGTGCATTGACCTTGGGCATCAGGCGCTGCTCGATGAAGTTGAGGAACAGGTCTTGGCCACCCTGCGGTGGGGTATTGCGCTCGGCGGGTTGCGGTGGCGACAGGTCGAAGGCGCGGCGTTCGAAATCCAGCGGCGTGTCGCTGGGGTAGCCGATGGCGACCAGGATCGCACCGCGCAGCCGGTCCTGGGCGCGCTTGGCGGCATGGAAGGCCGGGAAGTAGGCATTGCCATCGAGCAGGTAGATCACCGGGTAGCCGCCGGTCCACGGCACGTCGCCCTCCGGCAGGCTGATCATGATGCGGTACTCGCGGCCTTCGGCGCTTTTCATGGACCACTGTTCGGTGCCGTCCAGCGTCACCGGTGCGGCATGGGCCAGGGTGGCAAGCAGCAGGCTGCTCAGCCAGGTTATCAATGTGCGCATGGTCAGCTCCTTACCAGCGATAGCTCAGGCTGGTGACCACGCTGCGCGCTTCACCCCGGTAGCAGTAACCCTGCTGGCAATTGATGTAGCGCTTGTCGAACAGGTTGCGCGCATTGAGCGCCAGGCGCACGCCGTCCAGGCTGCCGCCAAAGTCGTAGTGCACGCCGGCATCGACCAGGGTGTAGCCCTCGTTCTTCACAGTGTTCTGCGCATCGCCATAGTTGCTGCCGGTGTAGCGGGCGCCGCCGGCTACCCCAACGCCCATCGGCAGGCTGTAGTCGAGCCACAGCGAAGCCAGGTGGCGGGGGACGTTCAGTGGCTGTTTGCCTTTGTCGCCGTCGTTGCTCTTGGTGACTTCAGGGTCATTGAAGCTGTAGCTGGCCGTCATCTTCAAGCGGTCGCTGAGGTCGGAAACGGCCTCCAGCTCCAGGCCTTTGGACACTTGTTCACCGGTGGCGATGCTGTTGATCGGGTTGGCCAGGTCGCGGGTCAGCACGTTTTGCTGAGCCAGGTGGTACAGCGATGCGGTGAGCATCGTTGCAGTGCCCGGCGGCTGGTACTTCAGGCCCACTTCATATTGCTCGCCTTCGGTGGGCTTGTAGGCACCGCTGCCGCTCTGCGGCTGGAACGAGGTGGCGTAGCTGGCATAAGGCGCCAGGCCGTTGTCGAACAGGTACAGCACACCCACCGAGCCGGTGGTTGCCGAGTCGCTGGTCTTGCGGTTGATACCGCTGAGGTTGTCGCTACGGCGAACATGCACGAAATCGCGGCGCAAGCCGGCCGACAAGCGCCAGCGGTCGAGGTCGATCTGGTCCTGCAGGTACAGGCCGGTGCGTTGCTCCAGGCCGTCTTCGTCCGCCAGCGGTGTGCCGGGTTTGGCGATGGGCTGGTGGTAGTTGGGTGCAAAGCGGTCAATCGACGGTGCAGGGCCGCTGGCATACAGCAGCGACGTGTCTATCCAGCCGTAGTCCACACCCGTCAGCAAGGTGTGCTGCAGTGGGCCAGTGGCGAAGCGGCTGACCACGCGGGTGTCGGCCGAAAGGCTCGACAGGTCCTCATACACGCCTACGGCGTAGCGGTCCAGAATGTGCCCTTCGCGCTCCTGGTAAGGCTGCAGGTACTGGTTGGTAGTGTCGATCTGGCCGTAGCGCAGGTTCTGCTGGAAGCTGAATGTGTCATTGAAGGCGTGTTCGAACTCGTAGCCAAATGTCCATTGGCGCTGTTGCAGTTTGTCGAAGTACTCGTCGCCCTGCCAGAAGTTGGTCAGGTGGTCGCCTTGCTGGTAGAGCATCGGCGAGGCGGCAGTCTCGCGTTCCTGATACTGCGCCAGCAGGGTCAGGCTGGTGTCGGGGTCGATCTGCCAGGTGAGCGATGGCGCGATCAAGCGCACGTCGTTGTTCAGTTGCTCGATGTAGTTTTCGGCATCGCGGTAAACACCCACCACGCGGTACAACACGTCACCCGATACGTCCAGCTTGCCGCCCAGGTCGAATTGCCCTTGCTGGTGGTTGTAGTTGCCCGACTGGACCTGCACTTCATTCTTGGCCTGAAGGCTGGGGCGCTTGCTGACCCGGTTGACCATGCCGCCCGGGCTGATCTGCCCGTACATCACCGATGACGGGCCTTTGAGCACTTCGATGCGCTCAAGGTTGTAGGCCTCGGTCTGGTACAGCGATAGCCAACCGCTGCCGGGCTGGCGCAGGCCGTCGAGGAAGTCGGCGCCAATGGTGGTCTCGAAGCCGCGGATGCTGATCATGTCGAAGCGCGGGTCCAGGCCTGAAGCGCCCACCCGCACACCGGCGGTGTAGGCCACGGCGTCCTCGACGCGGTCAACCTTGCGGTCGGCGATCTGGTCGGCGGTGACCACGCTGATGCTCTGCGCGGTTTCGAGGATGGGCCGGTCGGTCTTGGTGGCGCTGCTGGCGTTGCTGGCGAAGTAGCCCTGAACCGGGGCGAAGGCGCTTTGCGAGGCGATGGCGTCGATACTGGTCGGTTCCAGCTGCAGGCCGGTTTCGCCCTGGCCGGGCAGCACCACATACCCGGCATTGGTCTTGTGCAGCTGCAGGCCGCTGCCGCTGAGCAGCCGTGTAAGGCCGTCTTCCAGCGTGCCGCCGCCCGCCAGCCCTGGGCTGTTCAGGCCGCGTACGGCCTCGGGCGAGAACGACAGGGTGATCCCCGCACGTTCGGCAAAGGTGCTCAAGGCCTGCCCCAACGGGCCTGCGGGAATACTGGGCGCGGTTGCCGTGGCGGCCTGCGCGCTGCTGGCGAGCAAGGTCAGCGTCAGGCACACGGCGCGTGACAGCGGTCGGGTGGGGAGGGGCAGTCTGGCAGGCAGCATGGAGCGGTCCATTCAGGGAGTGATCATCCCTAACCGGATGAGATCGTAAAGTCCGACAGACTTTTTTCAGGCCTGGGCTGAAACCCGCACCCACCAGCGTGTCCGTTCATCAATACGAACAGGCAGCAGGTGGGTGATGTTGCTCAGCAGCGCACCTGGCTGGTCGAGGCGGAACACCCCCGACAGGCGCAAATCGGCCACTGCCGGGTCGCAGCGCAACCAGCCGCGCCGGTAGCGCGCGGCTTCGGCGAGAAAATCGGCCAAACGTATGTCATTGACCACCAGCAGCCCGCGGCTCCAGGCGAACGGGTCCAGCGCACCGCCCGCCAACGGCGCCAGTTGCTCGGGATAAATGGCCAGCCCGCTGCCGGCCGAAACCCGCTGTGAGCCCGCAGCGGCAGTGACCAGCACCTCGCCACGCTCGACATGCAACTCGCTGTAGCCTTCGCGCTCGCGCACCACCGCGCGTGCCTGGCGGCCGTCGCACAGCCCGTGTTTGCATCGCACGTGCCAGTCGCTGCCATCCACCAGCAGCTCACCGCCGCGCAGCAGGATTTCCCGACCGTGCAGGTCAATGGCGCTGTCGGTGTTCAATTGCAGTTCGAGGTCGCCATCGAGGTGCAACGGCCGACGCTCGCCAACAGCGGTGGCGAAGTCACTGCGCCAGGCCGGTGGTGCATTGCCGATCAGCAGCGTCGCACTGCCCGCCGTCAGGCCCAGGCCGAGCAGCTTGAGGGTGCGGCGACGGCTCACGTCGACGTCGGCCTGGCGCAGCACTGCCGCAGTGCGTGTGGCATCGGGCAGGTGGCTGTTGTGGAAGTGCCCGCTGACCTGCTGCATGCGCTGCCAGGCCAGCTCATGCCGTGCATCCCGCAGCCGCCAGGCCTGCAACTGGCTGAACACTTCGCTATTGCCTGGGTTGGCCCGCAAGCGCATCTGCCACTCGATGGCCGTGCGCACAATGGCCTCGGGCAGTCGCTCTGCTGTGGCGGTCACTCGAAGCACACCCGGTAGCAGTGCAGGAGCGCCTTGGCCACGTGGCGTTCCACCGTGCGGCTGGAAACGCCGAGTTGCTCGGCAATTTGCGTGTGGGTCAGGCCACCCAGTTGATACAGCAGGAATGCATCGCGCACAGCAGGCTTGAGCCCCTCGAGCAGTTGCGCAATTCGCTCAAGGCATTGCATGGCTTCGTGGCGCACCGCAGGGCTGGGGTAGTGGCTTTCAGGTAGTTGCGCCAGCGTTTGCAGGTAGGCGCGTTGCAGGGCATCACGCCGCCAGTGGTCCACTACCAGGCCGCGAGCTATTTGCGCCAGCAGGGCGCGAGGGGCACGGGCGCTGATCGGTTGGTTACGTACCAGCAGGCGCACGAATGTGTCCTGGGCCAGGTCGGCAGCTTGTTGCGAGCAGCCCAGGGACCGCTTCAGCCAGCTGTGCAGCCAGCCGCGCTGGGTGTCGTAAAGCACCTCAAGCGCAATGTTCGCATCCGTTTCATGCACTGACATGCAACGCCCCGGGCAGGTGAGGAGGAAAAGCGCGCACCATAAACGCGAATCGTTCCCAATTCAAACGTTTTCTGCCGGGAGTTCAACAGTGTGGGAGCGTGGTGCTCCCACTAGAAGAGAAAATGATTCAGAGGCTTACGGATTTATCGCCGGAACGCGCTTGTTCCAGCAACATGTGCAACTGTGCGACCTGTTGGCGCAGCTGTTCACGCTCATCCTTCAATTTACGCAGTTCATCACGGCGCACGGAGACATAGAGGGTCTGGGTGGGGGTAGCAGGCATCAGGGTACCCATGTATACACCTCGCGGTTTTGGCTGGTGACAGTTAAAGCGTAGACGCTTCACGCGGCGCGCATTCTGAATTCTTTCTGCGACCATGGGAACTTTTTTGTTTAACGTTGTCTTGCCGTTCGTCGCTGAACCCTCGGCCGGGGAGCTGGACTAATCTGAAACGCTGGACTGTGTTGTCATTCATTCTTTTAAGGGGAGCATCGGCTCATGCAACTGGGAATCGTCGGGCTGGGCCGCATGGGCGGCAATATTGCAAGGCGCCTGATGCGCGCCGGTCACCGCACGGTGGTCAATGACCGCAACCGTGAAGCCATCACCGCACTGGAAGGCGAGGGCGCTCAAGGGGCCCACGACCTGGGTGCGCTGGTGCAAAAACTGAAAGCGCCGCGCGCGGTGTGGGTGATGCTGCCGGCAGGCGAGCCGACCGAGCAGACCATCGCGCAGCTGGCCGAACTGCTGGAGCCGGGCGATGCGATCATCGACGGCGGCAACACCTTTTACAAAGACGACATGCGCCGCGCCGCCGAGCTGGCCAAGCGCGGGCTGCATTACCTGGATGTGGGGACCTCTGGCGGCGTGTGGGGCCTGGACCGTGGCTACTGCATGATGATCGGCGGCGAAAAGGACGTGTTCGAGCGCCTGGAACCGCTGTTCAAGGCCTTGGCGCCAGGTGTGGGCGATATCCCGCGCACCCAGGGCCGCGAAGGTGAGCACGAGCGTGCCGAGCACGGCTACATCCATGCCGGCCCGCCTGGTGCCGGGCATTACGTGAAGATGGTGCACAACGGCATCGAATACGGCCTGATGCAGGCTTATGCCGAGGGCTTCGACTTGCTGCGCAGCAAGGGCGGCAATGAGCTGCCTGAAGAGCAGCGCTTTGACCTGAATGTTGCCGAGATCGCCGAAGTGTGGCGCCGTGGCAGCGTGGTCACCTCCTGGCTGCTGGACCTTACCGCCGACGCCCTGGTGGCCGACCCGCAACTGGCGCAGTTCAGCGGCTCGGTGTCCGACAGTGGTGAAGGCCGGTGGACCATCGACGCTGCCGTCGAGCAGGCCGTGCCGGTGCCGGTGTTGTCCAGCGCACTGTTTGCGCGTTTCCGCTCGCGCCAGCAGCAGGGCACCTACGGTGACAAAATCCTCTCGGCCATGCGCCTGGGCTTCGGTGGCCACGTCGAGAAGAAAGGCCAATGACCAAACAGACCATACCTGCTGCTCCGCCTTGCACATTGTTCCTGTTCGGCGCCAACGGTGACCTGGTCAAGCGCCTGCTGATGCCGGCGCTCTACAACCTCAGCCGCGATGGTCTGCTCGACCGCAACCTGCGTATCGTTGGCGTCGACCACAACGCCGCCACGGCAGAAGAATTTGCCGAGCGCCTGCACGCCTTCATGCGTGAGCGTGACAAGGGCAGTGAAGGCGCGGCCAAGTGCCTGGACGAGAAGCTCTGGGCGCGCCTGGCCAAGCGCCTGGACTACCAGACGGGCGACTTCCTCGACCCGGCTACCTACGCGGCGCTGGCCAAACGTATCGACAAGACGAGCCATGGCAACGCGATCTTCTACCTGGCCACCTCGCCGCGCTTCTTCCCTGAAGTGGCGCAGCGCCTGGGCGAGGCGGGCCTGCTTGACGAGTCTGCCGGTGGCTTCCGCCGGGTCGTGGTGGAAAAACCCTTCGGCACCGACCTGGCCAGCGCCGAGGCGCTCAATGCCTGCCTGCTGAAGGTGATGAGCGAGCGGCAGATCTACCGCATCGACCATTACCTGGGCAAGGAGACGGTGCAGAACATCCTCGTCAGCCGGTTCTCCAACGGCCTGTTCGAGTCGTTCTGGAACAACCACTACATCGACCATGTGCAGATCACCGCCGCCGAGACCGTCGGCGTCGAGACCCGCGGTGGTTTCTATGACACCACCGGCGCCCTGCGCGACATGGTGCCCAACCACCTGTTCCAGCTGCTGGCCATGGTCGCCATGGAACCGCCTGCGGCGTTTGGCGCCGATGCCGTGCGTGGGGAAAAAGCCAAGGTCATCGGTGCCATCCGCCCATGGTCGGCGAAGATGGCGCTGAAAAACTCCGTGCGTGGCCAGTACACCGCTGGCAAGCAGGGCCGCAAACACCTGGCTGGGTATCGCCAGGAGGACCGCGTGGCTGCGGACAGCCAGACCGAAACCTACGTGGCCCTCAAGGTAATGATCGACAACTGGCGCTGGGCTGGCGTGCCGTTCTACCTGCGCACCGGCAAGCGCATGAGCGTGCGCGACACCGAGATCGCCATCTGCTTCAAGCCTGCGCCTTATGCGCAGTTTCGCGAGTCCGAGCTGGAGCGGCCCAAGCCCAACTACCTGAAGATCCAGATCCAGCCCAACGAAGGCATGTGGTTCGACCTGCAGGCCAAGCGCCCCGGGCCGGAGTTGGTGATGGAAAATGTCGAGCTCGGGTTCGCCTACAAGGACTTCTTCAAGATGACCCCGGCGACTGGTTACGAGACGTTGATCTATGACTGCCTGACTGGCGACCAGACCTTGTTCCAGCGGGCCGACAACATCGAAAACGGCTGGCGTGCAGTGCAGCCGTTTCTGGATGCCTGGGCCCAGGACGGCGAGGTGCACGAGTACCCGGCGGGTGAGGATGGGCCTGAGGCCGGCAATGAGTTGCTGACCCGCGACAAGCGAGAGTGGCACCGGTTGGGGTGAATCTGCGGGCCTCTTCGCGGGACAAGCCCGCTCCCACAGGTTCCTTGCATTCACAAGGTTTGGTGCGATACCTGTGGGAGCGGGCTTGCCCCGCGAAGAGGCCAGTACAGACAGCGAAATAGAGGAGACCGAATGCCCGCCCACATCGAAGACTACGCCCTACTCGGCAACTGCCGCAGCGCCGCACTGGTCAGCCGTGACGGCTCCATCGACTGGCTGTGCCTGCCGCGTTTCGACGCCCCCGCCGTGTTCGCCGCCCTCCTGGGCAACGAAGAAAACGGCCGCTGGCGCTTGGCCCCCTGCGACCCCATCGAACACACCAGCCGCACGTACCTGGAAGACACCTTGGTCATCGAAACCACCTGGGTCACCGCCAGCGGCCGCGCCCGGGTGCTCGACTTCATGCCGCTGGACGAGGTCAACTCGGTGGTGCGCATCGTCGAGGGTGTGTCCGGCGAGACCAACTTCGAGATGGACCTGGTCATGCGCTTCGACTACGGCCGCAGCGTGCCCTGGGTGGAAAAGCTCGACCCCCTGACCCTCAGCGCCGTCGCCGGCCCCGACCGGCTGATCCTTTGCAGCACTGTGGCCGCGCACGCCCGCGACCACCACACCGTCGCGCGTTTTCGGGTAGGCGCCGGTGAGCGCCACAGGTTCAGCCTGCGCCACCAGCCTTCGCACTTGCCCGTGCAGCCCGACTGCGACATCGAACAGGCACTGGAACACACCCTCGACCACTGGCGGGCCTTTGCCGACCGCTGCCCTGAAGTTGGCCCTTACAGCGCCAAGGTGCGCCGGTCGTTGCTCACCCTCAAGGCCATGACCTACGCACCCACTGGCGGCATCGTCGCTGCCGTCACCACGTCGCTGCCGGAAAGCATCGGCCACGAGCGCAACTGGGATTACCGCTTTTGCTGGCTGCGCGATGCCACCATGACCCTGCTGGCGTTCATGAACCTGGGTTACTTCGACGAAGCCCAGGCCTGGCGCGAATGGCTGCTGCGCTCGGTGGCCGGTAACCCCGAACAGATGCAGATCATGTATGGCCTGGCCGGCGAGCGTGACCTGCAGGAATACACCTTGCCCTGGCTGGCGGGGTACGAGCACTCCCAGCCGGTGCGCGTGGGCAACGCTGCCGCGCAGCAGATGCAACTGGATATCTACGGCGAGCTGGCCGACGCCATGACCCAGGCGATCAAGGGCGGCTTGCCCCGGCACCCGCGCAGTGCGGCGATCTCGCGGCTGATCTTGCCTTACGTCGAGCGCATCTGGCGCGAGCCGGACGAAGGCATCTGGGAGGTGCGCGGCGGTCGGCAGCATTTCGTGCATTCCAAGGTGATGGCCTGGGTCGCCTTCGACCGTGCGGCGGGGCTGGCGGACACAACCGAAGAGGGCCGTGAGCGTGGCCGGCATTACCGGCAGGTGGCGGACGAAATCCACCGTGAAGTGTGCGAGCACGGGCTCGATGCCCATGGCCAGCATTTCGTCCAGGCCTATGGCTCGACCGAGCTGGACGCCAGCCTGCTGCAGATTGCCCTGACCGGCTTCTTGCCGGTGCAGGATGAACGTTTTCTGCGCACTCTCGAGCAGGTCGAGCAGCGGTTGCTGAAGAATGGCCTGCTGATGCGCTATGACAGCGACAGCTGCAGCGATGGGCTGACACCAGGGGAGGGCACCTTCCTGGTCTGTTCATTCTGGCTGGCCGATGTGTATGTGCTGTTGGGCCGCCAAGATGAAGCGCAGGCGCTGTACGAGCACCTGACCGGGCTGTGCAATGACGTCGGCCTCCTGGCCGAGCAGTACGACCCGGCAGGCACGCGCATGCTGGGCAACTTCCCCCAGGCGTTCAGCCATATCGGCATCATCAACACGGCGCTCAACCTGCACCGTGCGCAGTGCCCGGTGCGCGATCGGGCCCGGTGCGGGTAGCCGTGCAACCAGGATGTGACGCATTGCGTCACATATGATACTTTGCTTCGTGTGATGCGTGGGGTCACACTGCGCCGGTCTCCCAAATGGATGCGGCGAGCTACCCATGATCATCAGTTTTCGACACAAGGGACTGCGAATCTTCTATGAAACAGGCAACACCCGCGGTGTTCAGGCCACTCATGCACAGCGCTTGAAGCGACAGCTGCAGTTTCTCGAGCGCGCTATTGTCGCTCAGGAATTGAGCCTGCCAGGCTGGCAGTTGCACCCACTCAAGGGCGAGCTGGCGGGCTTCTGGTCAGTGAGTGTTTCCGGCAACTGGAGGTTGATTTTTCGTTTCGTGGGTTCGGACGTCGAGTTGGTCGATTACCTTGATTATCACTGAACAGGAGGGCAGATCATGCCTTTGCACCATCCGCCACATCCCGGTGAAACCTTGCGTGAAGACGTTTTGCCTGCGCTGGGCCTGACGGTGAAAGCCTTTGCGACGCACCTGGGGTTCTCCCGAGAAGCGCTTTCGCGGGTATTGCATGGCCGGGCAGCCATGTCTCCAGACCTGGCCTTGCGCCTGGAAATGGCCGGTATCAGCACCGCGCGACTGTGGCTTTCTATCCAGGCTGATTACGATATCTGGCAGGCGCGTCACCGTCAGCAGCCCGTCATCACTCGCTTGTTTCAAGCCGCCTGATACGACAGGGCTAGCAGATTGAGGGCCGTTGCGGCGGCCCATCGCAAGCAAATCAGCGCCTCTAATGGGCGCGTGGGTATTAGGAACGGCATGGCCAACCACAAGATCGAAATCCGCCGGCGCAATATCGAAAAAATCCTCGTGGCTGCTGAAAAGGTCTTCGCCGAGAAAGGCTACGGCGCCACCTCCATGGGCGATATTGCCGAGCAGGCCGAGCTGCCGCGCTCCAACCTGCATTACTACTTCAGCACCAAGGACGAACTGTTCCGCGCAGTGCTGCAGGACCTGCTGGATGTGTGGAAGCAGGACGCACTGTGTTTCGAGAACTTCGACGACCCACGGGTGGTGCTGACCAGTTACATCCGGGCGAAGATGGGCCATTCGCGCTCGCGACCGCTGGGCTCGAAAATCTGGGCCGAAGAGATGCTGCATGGTGCCCCGCTGTTGGGTGTGAGCCTGGATGACAGCCTGGTGCCCTGGGCGAAGCTGAAGGAAGACAAGATCCGCCGCTGGGTGGAGGAGGGGCGTATCCTGCCGGTGGAGCCTTCGGCGCTGCTGTACATGATCTGGGCTTCGACCCAGCACTATGCCGACTTTGGGTACCAGGTGGCAGTGCTCAACGGCGGGGAGCCGCTATCGGACCTGGCGTTCGAGAGCGCGGTGCAGACGGTGACCTGTGTGATCTTGCGTGGCATCGGCCTGGAGCCTTGATGCCCTGGGTGCTGGCCTTGCGCGCAATCAGGCAAACGCAGCCAGCACATCCTGCGCAAACGCCCGCTGAGCGTCCCCTGGCGTCTGCGCGCGATGCCTGGCCAAGGTAAACGGCACCGCGAAATCCAAGGTGATATCCAGTGCCCGCAGATGCCCTTGGTGTTCCCAGCCAGCCGCACAATGGCACGGCAGGTAACCAATATGGCGCCCCGACAGAATGAACGTCAGCACACTCTCGATTTGCTCCGCTACCGCCATACTGTGCCGGCTCTGAAACGGCTCGCCGCCCTGAAGAAATCGGTAGGGGTGGCGCACCTGGTCTGCTTCCAGCAACTGCTCGCGGGTCACCTGCGCCAGGGCGAACAGTGGGTGCCCCTTGCCGCAGTACAAACGCTGGCGCTCCTCGAACAAGGGCTGGTAATCGAATGCCGCCTGCTTGCCGGAAAAGTAACTGATGGCGTAATCCAGCCGCTGTTCCAGCAACAGCCGCTCCAGTTCCGCTGGTGGCGCACTGATCAGTTCCAGTTGCACCGATTCCTCGCGCTCGCGAAAGCGTGAAATGGCAGACGCCAAACGCAGGCTGATGGCCGCGTCCTGGTTCTCCGCCATGCCCACCCGCACGGTCCCCAGCAAGCGCCCACCCACACCATTGGCTTGCTGGCGGAACTGCTCGATGCTCAACAGCAGGGCACGTGCCGCCTCCAGCAGCAGCTCGCCCTTTTCGGTCAGGCGAAAGCCGCTCTTGCCGCGGCTGCACAGGCGATATCCCAGGCGTGCCTCCAGCTGCGCCATGCGCTGACTGATGGTGGGCTGGCTCAAGCCGCAGACGCCCTGTGCGGCGCTGAAGCCACCGGCCTCGACTACAGTGACGAACAGCCGCAACAGATGCAGGTCAGGGTCTTGCAGTTGTCCGAGCATCACATTGCTCCTGATGAATGTCAGCTTTGCAAACTTGCCATTCTTGCAATGTAACCCGGCTGGCATGCTGGCGGCATCCACCCATTAGCCGAGGTGTCCGTCATGCGTCGATCGCTGTGTCTGCTGTCCCTGTTCCTGGCCTTGCCCCTGCAGGCCGAAGAAAAGGTCGTCAACCTCTACAGCTGGGCGGATTACGTCGCCCCGGAAACCTTGCAGCGCTTCGAAAAGGAAACCGGCTACAAGGTGCGCTACGACACCTTCGATACCACCGAGGTGCTGGAAACCAAGCTGCTTACCGGTGGCAGTGGCTATGACGTGGTGGTGCCGTCGTCCACTGTGCTGGCGCGGGCGCTCAAGGCCAATGCGCTGCAGCCACTGGACGCCCAAGGCATGCCCGGCTACGCCAACCTCGACAAGGACCTGCTGGCCAAGCTGGCTGAAGCTGACCCCGGCAACCGCTATGCCGTGCCCTACACCTGGGGCACGTTGGGCCTGGGGGTGAATGTCGAGGCCGTGCGCCAACGGCTGGGTGATGTGCCTCTGGACAGCCTGGACCTGCTGTTCAAGCCTGAGTACGCCAGCCGCTTGAAAGCGTGCGGCATCGCCATGCCCGATTCTCCCCAGGAGGTGATCGGCGTTGCCCTGAACTACCTGGGCAAAGACCCCTACAGCCAGGACAAAGCTGACCTCGCAGCGGCCCAGGCCCTGCTGAACCAGTTGCAGCCGTCTATCAGCTACGTTGCCAATGGCCGGCAGATCAACGACCTGGCCAACGGCAGCGTGTGCCTGGCGCTGACCTACAACGGCGATGCCGCCATGGCTGCCGATCAGGCCCGCCGCGCGGGTAAACCGTTCGAGCTGATCTACCGCATCCCCCGTGAAGGGACGCTGCTGTGGCAGGACAATCTGGTCATTCCCAAGGATGCCCCGCACCCGGAAGCGGCCCGGGCGTTCATCGCCTTCATGCTGAAACCCGAATCGGTAGCCGCGCTGACCAATACGCTGTTCTTCGCCAACGCCAACCAGGCAGCAACGCCAATGGTCGACGAAACCGTGCGCAATGACCCGGATATCTACCCGCCCGCCGCAGTGCGTGAGCGCCTGTTTGCCGACCGCAGCATGGCGTTGTCCGACCTGCGCCAGCGTAACCGCCTGTGGACGGCATTCCGCACTCGCCAGTGACCAACAACTACAAAGGAGCCCGACCGTGGAGCAAGCCCAGAACAACGACCAGGCGATGACCCGTGACAGCCTGTATGGCACCGCTGCCGAAAGTACCTACGCCGGAATTACCAGTTTCTCCCGCCGCCGCTACAGCCGCGACCTGCGTGGGGTGGATGTGGTGGTCAGCGGCGTACCGTTCGACACCGCCACCAGCAACCGCCCGGGCGCGCGCTTCGGGCCCCGGGCGATCCGCGCCGCCTCGGTGCAGCAGGCTTGGGCGCGCCACTGGCCGTGGGCGTTCGACCCATTCGACCACCTGGCCGTGATCGACTACGGCGACTGCCCCTTCGACAGTGGGACGCCACAGTCTGTACCGGACAGCATCGAGGCCCACGCTACCCATATTCTTGAAGCGGGCTGCGCCATGCTTACCCTGGGCGGTGACCATTTCATCAGTTACCCGCTACTCAAGGCGCACGCCCGGCGCCATGGCCCGCTGGCGTTGATCCACTTCGATGCGCACAGCGACACCTGGCCTGACGAGGAGGGCAAGCGCATCGACCACGGCACCATGTTCTGGCATGCCGCGCGCGAGGGCTTGGTGGACCCATCGAGTTCTGTGCAAATAGGGCTGCGCACCACCAACGACGACAGCCAGGGTTTCGCCATTGTCGATGCCCGGCAAGTGCATCGCCAGGGCACGGAAGCCGTGATTGCGGCGATCCGCCAGCGGGTTGGCGAGCGGCCGGTGTACCTGACCTTCGACATCGACTGCCTGGACCCCGCCTATGCGCCAGGCACGGGCACACCCGTGTGCGGCGGGCTGACCACGGTGCAGGCACTGGAGATCCTCGGCGGCCTGCGCGGCATCAACCTGGTGGGCATGGACCTGGTGGAGGTGGCACCGGCCTATGACCACGCCGACATCACGGCCTTGGCGGGCGCAACCCTGGCGATGGAGATGCTGTGCTTGTATGCGGCGCGGCACAAGGTCGATATCGCCAAGTGATCAAAGGGGCCGCGCAGCCGGCCCCACAGGTTCATACTGAAACATCACGAATCGCATTCACACTTTTGCCGCGAACCCCTCGCGCCTTAGGCTATCCAACGCACGAGGCGCGCCTTTTCGTACATGAGGTGAAGCATGAATCTGACATTGCCAACCCTGGTCATCGGCCTGTTGCTATGCCTGCCGGCACAGGCGGCGCCCGTGCAGCCGCTGCAGCTCGCCGCCAGCAACAACAACCCTTACAACAGCCCGATCCAGCGCGCCAACCCCAACAGCCGCCAAGGCAGCGTGCAGGCCACGCCGCCGGTGCGCGGGCCTTCGACCGTGCCCATACAGCGCACGCCCTCCCTGGACAACCGCGGCATTGGTAACGGTGACAACCTGCGCCGCCAGCAGCAGGCCCCCAACCTGGAACCCACCCGGCCGCCGCGTGACACCCAGCGCGTGCCTTGAACCCCATCGAAAGGAATCCTGCATGACCAGAGCTACCTGGCTGACCACACTCACCGCCGCCGCATTGCTGCCGTTGCTGGCGCACGCCGCTGCCGAGCAGCAGTTCCCGACCGAGCAAGGTCAGATCACTGTCAGCACCGTGGCCGATGGCCTGCGCAACCCGTGGGCGCTGGTGTTCTTGCCCGGCGGCAAGGACATGCTGGTCACCGAACGCCCCGGTAACCTGCGTCTGGTCAATGCCGAGGGCAAGGTCGGCCCGCCCATCAGCGGTGTGCCCAAAGTCTGGGCCGAGGGCCAGGGCGGCCTGCTCGATGTGGCGCTGTCGCCCGAGTTCGCCAAGGACCGTACGCTGTACCTGTCGTATGCCGAGGAAGGCAGCAATGGCAAGGCCGGCACGGCGGTCGGCCGTGGGCAGTTGTCCGAGGACCGCGCCCGGCTGGAGAACTTCAATGTGATCTTCCGCCAGCAGCCCAAGCTTTCGGTCGGCAACCACTTCGGCTCGCGGCTGGTGTTCGACCGTAATGGCTACCTGTTCATCGCCCTGGGCGAGAACAACCAGCGCGAAACATCACAGGACCTGGACAAGCTGCAGGGCAAGATCGTGCGCATCCTGCCCGACGGTGAAGTGCCCAGGGACAACCCTTTTGTTGGCAAGGATAACGTGCGCCCCGAAATCTGGTCGTTCGGCCACCGCAACCAGCAGGGCGCGGCGCTCAACCCCTGGACGGGCAAGCTCTGGACCCACGAACATGGTCCACGCGGCGGTGACGAGATCAATATCCCGCAAGCGGGCAAAAACTATGGTTGGCCGGTCGCCACGCACGGCATCAATTATTCGCTGCTGCCGATCCCCGAGGCCAAGGGCAAGCATGTCGACGGCATGGTCGACCCGCATCATGTCTGGGAGAAATCGCCTGGCATCAGTGGCATGGCCTTCTATGACAAACCGACTTTCAAGGCCTGGGACCACAACCTGTTCATTGGCGCGCTGGCTACCCAGGAGCTCATCCGCCTGCAGCTCGATGGCGACAAGATCGTCCATGAAGAGCGCCTGCTGGGGGATTTGAAGGCGCGTATCCGTGATGTGCGGGTAGGGCCCGACGGTTACTTGTATGTGCTGACCGACGACAAGGATGGCACGTTGCTGAAAGTTGGCCTGAGCGAGGGCTGAGCCGAGTTGTTGTCTGCACTGGCCCTTTCGCCGGCTCCCACAGGTACTGCGCCGCATTCACGGCCTGCTCGGTGCCTGTGGGAGATTCTATGGTTTTTGCCAAGCGCTAAGCGGCTTTCGTTTGGTATTCGCTTCCATTTTGCAGGAGTGCGAATACCACTCGAGCCAGCTGGCGGGCAAGCATGACCAGCACCTGGATGGAGCTAAATCCACGGGCGCGCTGGGTTTCGTAATAGTCCTTCCAGGCAGTTGTTCTGCGTGCAGACATCGCCGCGTTGTGCAGCAAACGGCGGGCTTCTGGATCGTCTCGTTTGGTCAATTTTGAGAGTCCTTTTTTCTGCCCTGACTGGGCGACTCTCAAGTCCATGCCTAAGAAAGCGATAAATGCATCGCCACCACTAAACTGTCCTCGCTGGTAACTTCTTACCAGACGCGCGGCGGTTAGAAATCCAATACCCTCTACCTTCATGCAGCGCTTCACTTGCGCCATCAGTCCTGCTTTTTCAAGCAGCTCTTTGATCATCTTTTCCACCAGCGCCTCCAAACGCTGCATCGAAGCTAGCTGCGATTTGAAAGCAGCCTTGAGCAGAGGCTCGTTGGCCCAGCTCAGCGTCAAACTGGTCCGCGCTTGCACAAGTGCGGCGCGACGGCGAAACAGACTAAGAAGCTTGCGGTAGAAGGGTTGCGGTGGCACCCAGGGATGGAGGTTTCCACCTTCGTTTCTCAGGTAACGGGCAAGTAGTCGAGCATCGATTGCATCCGTTTTAGCGCGGACATTGACGCCCTTTCGGTAATGACTCAGAGCATAGCCGTCGACCAAGTACACGCTGCAACCCGCCTCATAAGCCAGGTCGGCAAACATAACGTGATAAATATCGGTGGCTTCGATCGCAATCGAGACCGCACCTGCCAAGGCCTTCAACCACTGCTTGATAGCAGTTTTGGTATTGGGAATCGTGATCAGCTGATCGCGTTTCTGGTCATAAATCACCAATTCATTCTTGGCTACATCGACACCCCTAACAGACCTGCTCTCAGCTGCCGACATTGCCATTGGAAATCCTCCGGGATAAGGTTTGATGACTTGAAGGGCCACCCAGAGGCGCAGGCTTGTTACTTTCGTCGGTCGAGCCTGAAGCATTCTTTATCGGCGCTTGGGTGTGAAGGGAGGAGGGGCGAAATCTCCCACAGTCTGTACTGCGTCAACAGTCAGAAGCCGACTTTGTCCCTCCTTCCTCCCTTCAAGTCCTACCATACAAGCCGGCTTGCCGGCGATAGCGCCAGCCCAGGCGATACATGATTGACGGCTTAATGCAGCGTGCGCGGCTCCGCCGGCATCTGCATCTGAATCAACGCCGACTCAAGCAGCACACGCAGCGACTCAAGCTCATGCATCGAGGCCATCATCAGAACTGAGGCGGGGGATTTGGGCTGCATCGAAACAGCCTGCTGCGCCACGACCTGTGCGCACAGGGCGTACTCCGTGGCCTGGATGATCGTGTCTTCGAGGGAGTGGTGGTTGTGGGGTGGATCGGGGACGATCTTAAGCATCACATAGTCCTTTTAAGGTGCGGCCCCCTTGCTGCTGTCAAACAGAAGGGTGGCAGCTGTACGTGGGTTGACAGACCGGCGGACTATGCAAAGTTCCGGCGCACGCAAGCGTGCCCGCACGTACAGCCGCCATTGAAGGCAAGCCGTATGCATAATACCGTCGCGGCCTGTCAAAGCCGATCGCTGAGTTCAGCGACCTGCCGAGACTAGAGCCCTACCAGAGCGACCGCAACGGAAAAAAGGCGGCAGGAGTATCTTTGGGAAATGGACTACAAGGAAGAGGGGAAATCTGATTTTTTCACGGCCAGCGTGCCCCTTGACTCCCATTACGCGGGCATCATGATCAACCGCTTTCGACCAGACCAGTTATCCCTTTCATCGGCTTCGGGGCAATTACGATTGTTATGAGGATGCTCCTGGCCATATGCTCAGCGAGGCAATTTGCCATTACAACACTAAGCATGGAGTAGCCTGATGAAAATTCTTTCCCTCGTGATCGCAGCAGTCTTGTCGTTCACCTCGGTTGCTGCCTTCGCACACAGTGGCGGTACCGACTCCAAGGGTTGCCACACCAATCACAAAACGGGCGAGCGTCACTGCCACTAAGGCTTTTCGCAAGCCCTTCGTGCGCTGGCGTTCTTGACCCATAGGATGCCAGCCCTAGAGGCAAAGACAGCAGCGAAAGCAAGTTTCGAATAGCCAGCAGCGCTATCAGGTGTCCGGGTAGAACCAATAGTTCCAAAGCGGTCACTCACGAACGGCTGCTTTCGACCCATAGCGGCCACTGATCCTGCTCGTCGAGGCATGTCGTAGACATGTTTGGCTGGGGATTGGCATGCTGTCTTCAAAATTTCCAGAAATGGCTAGCTATGGGGTAAATACGGCTTAAGTCTTTCAAGCTCGTCCTCTGACATCGAACCGCGATGCTTTCCTGTGATCCGTTGGATATCTTTGTAAAATCTCCTACGCTCGGCAATTACCTCAGGCGTCCCCTGCAAGTTAGGATCCGAAAACTCAGCCGCCGGATCTATGATGTAACACTCGCATTCCTTAAATCGCCTGATAGCAGGAATAATCCAGGCTGCTGGATAAAAGTGTACATATCCGTTTCCAGCCTTTTGAATCAGTCCAACCCATTCGGTTTGATTCGGTTTTGGCTGAAGGTTTGTGACAATGCCACCACTCATTCCGTTTAACTCATCGTGTGTTGAATTTTTATTCAGCTTTACGACTGGGAACCCGTTTTCAAATACGCACTTCCCTAGCAAGATATCTTTCGAGAGATTTACTGTATGTGCGAACGGAGCATCATTTTCGTAGTGATAATTAATTTCGTTTCTCTGGGCTGGGAAACCAGAAACGATGAGGTACATACCTTCAAAAATTGATTTTAATGGCAGCCCCTGCGGAGAGTGTGCTGCGTCTAGATCAATAAAGCGATCTGGGAAGCGAAACAGATCCCCTAGCTCGATCAGGACAATGTCGTCGTTATCGATGGTTGGTGAATCGTTAGTTATGAGCTGCCCGATCTTCCAGCCGCGTATAGGGAATGCAAACTCTTCTATTGATGAATTGAATTTTTTACTGAATACATGGGAGAAGAAGGGGGATTCATTTTGGAATTTGTGGTCCGGTACATGCTCACTGATTACATGTTGGGCAGTGAGGATAAAAAATTTCTCTTCGAATTTTATTAAAATTCCGGTACCACCCCAACCCCACACTGTGTCCGCGTAGTAAAATCCTCTTTCAGCGATAGTGCTATCGCTGTGAGTAAAAAGAAGCCGTCTCGGTGATTGGATAAGACTTCCTTTAGTCATCCGCTCATAGGCGCTGCTAACTTTTTTCTTACTGATTTTTGCCATAGATGATGCCACCAAATCTGAATTTAACGAAAGTGTACTTTGGTGTTTATTTTCCTTTTGGCGCAGGCATAGTACTTGGCACCGGATCACGGACTTATGCAGAAGCATCAAGACCACCGTGATGATTCCATGCACCCTGCACATCTGTTTCGCTGACCTACACAAGCTCCCGACCTCAGACGTACGTGCTACAGGACGTCCCTATCTCACTCATTCCTTAAACACCAGGCTTGTTAGACAGAAGCAGCCAGGGATTGCCCAGAAAAGACAGCAAGAAGGGGCGGATGCCTGAGCTAAAGTTGAGCCAAAGCTGCCGGAAGCCTGAACCTAGAAGACCAGAGAAGGATGGGGTACTAATCTGGCTTGGCGGCCTTATCACTTTTAGCTAGATTATTCATCATATTTGGAATTAGTCGCTCAATAAAACCGGACATCATTGCAACCATATAAATCCCATAATGCTCTGGCGACTTCGCTATGAAAGTGAATGCTATCTCAGATTTAATCGCAAAATAAGAGAATACTGCGGCCGTGATTGCAATCAATATACGAGACTGACCGATCAAGGTGTTCGTTTTTCCGTCAGCATCCAAGTCTATTTCTAAAGTTGAAAACCCAATAGATGTGGACAACAATCCACCTAGACTTCCACAAAGAATGACATAGAGAAAAGTTTTTGCATCTTCGGATTCTATATGATAGATCGCAGAAAGCAGTAGCGCCACTATTACCATAACTAATTTCAGCGCACTGACTGTATACTCCAAGCGCCCCTTCAGTGTTTTTGTTTTTAGTATTCGCTCCTCGGCATGTTTGAGAAGCTGTTGTGCTTTTTCATGATGGCCGCAAGCATTGGCCGTCATCGCTCTAGCAATCTGTTTATTGACCGGCTCCGAGTCGATTAGTTGCTCTGGCAGCCAAGAATAAATTCGCCCTAAGTCAACTGAGATCCCCATATGGAGGGACATGATTTTTTTGGCGTCTTCGTGATCATCATCAATATCAATACGGATCGCGCTTTTTGTTCTATACACAACAAACTCTGGAAGCTTGGAGTAGATTTTTTCTATATCCTCTCCATCATTGTCTTTTTGATTAACAACGTAATCATACGGTTTCTTCTGTGCTTTTGGGCTTGCTGTGGAACTTTCAATTGAGTCTGTAGGCTCTGCATCGACTGGCGGGTCGATTGAAGTTGCTGTATTCATCTGATCACAAAGGGAGTTTCGGAGCGGTTGGGGCACAGAGCAAATTGCCAAGCCGGGATTTTCATCAATGATAGCTCTTGGCCATACAAAAAATCTAGCTGGTACCTCGCTCGTTGGACGCTGCCTCCTCATTTGTCAGGTGTGAAGGCCTAAAAGGCCGTCAGCTGATCTGAGCGACTGGCAGCTCTGGGTCGATAGCGGCCCTTCAAATTGCGCCACTCATGCAAGCCAAGGCTTCCGTTACATACGCATCACTGGAGACGCGCTTCAAATCTAGAGTCATTGCAATGCACGCCACTGCGAATTAGCATTCCAGCCATCCGGAGATGGCATTCCTCCCCAAACCGCCCCCGCGCTGATGATGCCTACGCACCCCCTGTGAAAGGGCGCGTAGGCTATTGCCCGGCGTCCACCCACAGGGCCTTCCAATACCCTGTGGAGTCTTCTCGATGTACCTTTCCCTCGTTTCCGTAATCGTCGGCGGCAGCACTGGCTGTGTCTTGCGCTGGTGGCTGGGCCTGCGCCTCAATTCACTGTTCCCGGGCATGCCATTCGGCACCTTGCTGGTCAACCTGGTCGGCGGCTTCGTCATTGGCGGGGCCATGGCGTTCTTCATGCGCTGGCCCAACCTGGACCCAGCCTGGCGCTTGCTGATCACCACGGGTTTCTGCGGTGGCCTGACCACCTTCTCGACGTTTTCCGCCGAGGTGCTGTCGATGCTCATGCATGGCCGTCACGGCTGGGCGATGGCCACAGTGTCGGCGCATGTGCTGGGCTCGTTGCTGATGACCTTCGCGGGTTTTGCCCTGGTGCGCTGGCTGGGTTGAGGCGGCGCGTCATGCGCCTGTCATGTGCGGTTGCTAGCGTGCGGGTCCCTTTTCTTACACAAGGTGTGCGACACGGTGTACGCCAGCACGACCCGCAAAACGTTCATGCTCCGCTCCGACAACATGCGCAGCGACGATTTCGCTGCGTTGTTCACGCAACTGCACGGCAACCTGTATGCCGACATGCCGCGGCTGGGCGAGGGTATCGCCATCGGCGGTGTGTATGGCCGCTTCGAGGGCATGAGCGTGCGGCGCATGCACTACCAGGGCGACTTCACCATCGCGTTGCCCACGCCGCAGGATGAAATCACCTTTGTGCTGCCCACGGCGGGCAAGATCATTTTTGATCACCGTGGCGAGTCGGTGGGTGGTGCGCAGGTGGGCTTGGCGGTCGACAAACTGGATATCCGTTCGGTGCGCTTTGCCGAGGGCCATGCCCAATGCGGGATGTCGATCCGCCGTGGGTTGTTTGCCGAGCGGCTGTCGGCATTGCTGGGGCGGCCGCTGGCTGCGCCGATTCGGTTTGCGCCGGTGGTGGACCTCAATGTGGCGGCGTTTCAAGGTATCCGTGCGTTGCTGGAAATGGCCACGGGCGTGGAGTTCGATCAGTTGATCAGCAGCGGCCTGCTGATGCCGGTGCGGCTGCAGGAGATGCTGGTCGATGCGGTGCTGGAGACCTGGCCGCACAATTACAGCGAGGCGCTGCGCAGCCCCATGCCTTCGATTGCGCCCAGGCATGTGAAGCTGGCCATGGCCTATATCCATGAGCACCCGCTCAGCCTGCTCAGTGGCAGCGAGTTGGCGGGGGTGGTGAATGTGAGTTTGCGTGCGCTGCAGGATGGTTTTCGGCGGTTTGCCGGTACTTCGATTGTCGGTTACCAGCGGCAGGTGCGGCTGGAGCAGGCGCGGCGGGTGCTGGCGAACGGGGAGGCTGGGTCGGTGGCGGAGGTGGCGTTGCGGCATGGGTTCAGCAATGCCGGGCGGTTTGCTCAGTATTTTCAGCAGGCGTTTGGGGTGAGCCCGGCGCAGGTCAGGGGATGCCACGGTTAGGTTGGGCCTGTGGGTGCGGGTTTACTCGCGAATGCAATAGTGAATTCACCGACGGATTCGCGGGTAAACCCGCTCCCACAGGGGTGTGCGGCCTTTACACAACCGCCACCTGGCCTCTGGCTGCGCGCGGCTCCAGTTGCTGCAACTGCTCAAAATGTTCGGCGATAGCAGCGATCAGGTCTGCATCGGTAGCCGCGTCCATGCCGGGGTAGGGCTTGCCGTTGTAATCACCCGCGTAGGTAAGCACGGCCTCAAGGCTGTCGCCGTTGTCTTCGTACAGCCGTTTCATCCGCTGAGCTTCCAGGTCCTTGCTGTCTGCGCAACGCAGCGCATAGTGCACGGCAAGGGCTGCGCCGAATGCCAGGCCGGGCGTTTGAATGCCGTGCTTGCGGGCAAGGTCGATGCTGCTGAGGATGCGCTCGTTGCGCTGAAGTTTGCGCAACGGGTCGCGGCCTACCCGGGTGCAGGGGTCTTTGAACGAGGTTTTGCAGCGCTCCAGAAAGGTTTGCGCAAAGCTGCCGATCACGTCGGCCATCTGCGGGTGCTCAGCGGTCAGTGCTGGCGCGACTTCCTGGTTGATCAAGCGTTCGGCCAGCGTACTCACCCGCGCATCGCCCATGCCCTGGCCTACCCAGTCATACCCCAGCACGCTTGAGTACCAGGCAATGATGGCGTGCGGGCCATTCCACAGCCGGTTCTTGATGACCTGGATCTGGGCGATGTCGGCGACGGTTTTCACCTGGCGCAGGCGCTCCAGCAGGTCGCTGCCGCGTTCGACATACAGCGGCATGTCGGGCTCGCTGTTGAACAGGATCAGGTGCAACTGGCTCATCGCGCTGCTGGACTGGGCGAAGGGCCGGAAGCGACCGAGCAGCCGTTCGTATTCAGGTACCGGCGCGGGTGGCGTGCCGGCTTGGGCGGGCTCGCCTTCCAGGCTGTTCTGGAACATTTGCGACTTGATGCGCAGTTGCCGCACCAGTGCGTCATTGCTGATCTTGGACACGATGCGGCTGACCACGGTTTCGGCAAAATGGGTCTTGTGCAGAATCTGTTGGCTGATGGCGTGCGGGCACAGCAGTTCAAGCTCTGCCTGTACGTGCAGCCGCACGAACGCGGCGCCGCCGATTTTGTTCAGCACCGTCAGGATGGTCAGCTCGCGGCCACGGCGTTCGAAGCGTCGCAGCAAGCCTTTGGCGATGACTTTGGCCTGTTTGCGGATGGCCTGCTCGGGCAAGCTCAGGCCGATGATTTCTGCTGCGTTGTACATGTCGATGACCGCGTCGTCATCGCCCATGTCGATCATGCGCACGTTGTCGATTGTCTGGTCGAACGAGGTGGCGCCGTAGCGCACGCTGTAATTGCCAAACGCGCTGACGGTTTCGCGCAGCATGCGCGAGCGGGTGGCGGCGATGATTTCGCACGGCCGGGTGTAACCGTCCCAATGGGAGAACACCTGGGTCAGGTAACCGCCGCCGATGGCGCCGAAACCATGGATGCCGACGCGGAACTGGTTCAGTGAGGCGGGAAACGGCTCGTGCAGTTCTGGCGTGCCCAGGTGGGGGACGCACTCGCTGAGGTCGGCGAGAAATTCAGTCATGCTGCCATAGGCTTTGAACGCCCCGGCTTTGACCTCAGGTGCAGGCGGCTTGATGTCTTCGATCAGTATCGCTTGGCCTTCGGCGCGGATGGCCGAAAGCAGGCCGTTCTCCGAGTCTTCGACCATCAGGCATTGGCCCGGCTCGCAGTTGAGCGCACTGGCGGCGCGCAGGAATATTTCGGGGTGAGGTTTACCTTGGCTGACTTCGTCGCCACACACGGTGACGTCGAAATACTTGAGCACGTTGGCATTGATCAGGTACTCCTCGGCAATGGCCCGGCGGCTGGACGTGGCGACGGCCATTGTCAGGCCTGATTTGCGCAGCCGTTCCAGCACTTCCAGCAGGCCGGCCTTGATCGGCACGCCGTGATTGCGTACGTGCTCCAGCTCAAGCTCATCGGCGCGTTTGCGAATTTGCGCATACGGGAAGCCTTCACCGTTGTGCGCCTTGGCCAGTGCCTCAGCTTTCTTCGCGCTAAGGCCTAGCGAACCGACCAATGTGTGCTCGCTCAGCGGCTTGCCGAAAATTTCCATGGAGGCTTGTTTGAGCGTTTTGAAACGCAAGCGCTCGGTGTCGAACAGGGTGCCGTCCATGTCGAAGATGGCGCTGAAAATACGTTTGCCCTGGAAAAAAATCATGGGTGTGTTCCCTTTTGTCTCGTGAACCCTGCCGCTTTGCCAACGGGCACAAGCGACGACGACGCAGATCTGCAGTGAGATCCGTCAGGTGGGAGGTACACGGTCGACAGGGGGGCGCTCAGGGGTGACGCAGAGGTAGGGCGGGACGGAGCGGGGTTTACAGAGGAGGTCTACAAGCGTTGAGGTACGGCGGGTGCGCTGTTTGACTTTGATTTCACGCCCACTGGCTGCAGTTCGGTTTGCAGGCAGTGAGCGCAAATAGCGATGGATACGTGTGATTCCAAACATGGGGTGATGAGCTTCCTGTTCAGTTGCGGGTAGTCCTTTTTCAGCCTTGCATGTATGCGTGATCACATGCAAGGCCTTGGTTTTGCTCAGAAGGCGTAGCTGGCCTTGAGGCTGCCGCTGGCGCCATGGCTGTCGCCGCCGCTCAAGGCCGCCACTTCGGCGCCCACACTCAGCGCGCCGAGGTTGGCCATCAGGTTGACGCCCGCGTTGAACTGGTCACGGTTGTCGAAGGCTGCGCGCTGCTGAATGTCCAGCCCCAGCAGGTGGCCTTCGCTGTCGACCTGTTGGTCGCCCAAGGCATGCTCGTAGCCCACTTCGACCCCCGGCACCAACTGCCAGCTGCCCATGGCAAACGGGGCGAAGGAGGCTTTGAGGTTGGCCACTGCGCTGCGCCGGGTTTCTTGCAGGTCGTCCACCTGCAGCGCCAGTTCGCTGCCTTTTTCGGTGAAGCCGGCCAGGTCCACGCGGCTGACCCGCACACCCAGGCTGGGCTCCAGCACTACGCCCGCAGTGTTCAGGCGATAGCCCAGCGCCAGGCTGGCACCGGCGAGGGTGCCGTGGCTATCGCCCTTGGCCGTGCCCAGGCCGCCACCCAGTTCGCGTTTGCTTGCATAGTCGAGGTAACCGGCGCTGGCGTCGGCGTCGATGAACAGGCCTTGCTCCAGGCTGCCTGGCGCAAAGCGCGCACCGAGGTTGAGGAAGGTCAGGTCCGTGTCCGCTTCGCCGCCGGCACCGCCGACATTGCCGTTGCTGTAACCGAAGCCTGCGTGGGCGCTGAGCTGTTCGCTGAAGCGCTGGGTCATGCCGATCATCAAGCCTTGGCTGTGCTCGTTGCTGCTGGCGGCGTGGGCCGAGCCGTCGGTGCCCAGGTAGCCAGCCAGCGCGGTGCTCCACAGGCGCGACTGGCCAACCTTCAAGCCGGCGCCGTCGGTGAACGGCGACGCTGCGCGGTCGATCATTGCGCCCTGGCGCAACAGGTAGCTGGCGGCATCGGCGTGCACCTGGCCGCCCACGGTCGACTCCACGCCGCCCAGGGTGCCGGCGTCGATGGCCGACTGCAGGTAGTAGTTGTAGGCGCTGTAGGTGCCCGACAGCGACGTGTCCTGCAGTTGCCGCAGCAGTTGCGCACCGGCGGCGGCGTTGCCCAGCAGGCCGGCTTCACCGGGCAGCGTGGCGTAACTCACCATCTTGCCGCGCAACACGTAGATCGTTTCCTGGCTAAGCCCCAGGCCTTGCTTGAGGTAGTTGTCCATGCTGCCGTATTCGGCGGTGACCTCGTCCAGGCCGGCTTGCAGGTAGCTGGCCTCGACGCCCAGCAGCGGCGCGTACACCTCGGCCATGCTCGCCGGCATTGCAGCCAGGGTGGCGGCCACGCGGGCGGCGGTGTAGTCGTTGGTGGCCAGGTAGTTGCTCATGATCGTCGCGTCGTCGACGCCGGCGATGCTCAGCAGCACGGCGGCCGTCCAGCCGGTGCGGTCCTTGCCGGCGGTGCAGTGGAACAGGGCGGCGCCGTCGGCACTGGCCAGTTCGTTGAACAGCACCGAAAACTGCCCGCGCATGCCGGCATCGCTGACGAAGGCGCGGTTGGTCTCCTGCATCATCGCCCGTGCTTCGGCAGCGCTGGTGAACGAGATGTTGGTGATGTTCGACCCCGAGGTGGTGCTGCCGATGATGTCGATGTTGGTGTAGGTGGCACCGGCGGGCAGGGTGTCGGGCGTGGCGGCGATTTCGCTTGCGGTGCGCAGGTCGTAGACATCACTGATGCCCAGGCCGTCGAGCACAGCCAGGTCGGCGGCGGTCGGGGTCAGGGCGTTGGCGCGGTAGAACACCCCGGCGCGCATCACGCCGTCATGGCTGGTGGTGTAGGCCGTGGTGGTGCCGGCGATATCGCGGAAGTTGTCCATGCCGGCCAGGCGCGGGGTGTCGAGCGCGTCGGCGGCGTGGGCGGCAGAGATGGCGAGCGTGAGCAGGGACAGGGAGCAGAGCAGACGTTGCAACACGGAAATGGCCTCGGTGAAGTGCGTTGGTCTGGCTACTCTCCGTGGGCAAGATGAAACTGAATGTTACAAGTTGCGGTACAGTGCAAAAGGCTGCGGGATCTGTCCGCTGGCTGCGTTTTTTGTCTGAAGCCCGGTGATCGGGCTTCAGGCCGCTCAGGCTCAGACGGTCACGACCACCTTGCCCACTTGCTGGTTGGCCTCCAGGTAGCGGTGCGCTTGCTGAATATCGTCCAGCGCAAACGTGCGAGCAATGATCGGGCTCAGTTCGCCACTGGCCAGGCCATCGAGGATGAAGGCTTTGGCCCGCGCGAGCGCTGCGGGGTCGCTGACGATTTCGTTGTACAGGTAACCTTTGAGGGTCAGGCTTTTGCCCAGCACGGTGAACTGCGGGAAGGGCGTCGGCTCGCTGCTCAGCGCGCCGTACTCCAACAGGATGCCGCCACGGGCCATGCTTGCGGTCAAGGCCTCGAAGGCGGGGCCGCCGACCGGGTCGAAGACCACGCGGGCACCCTTGCCGTCGGTGAGGGCCATCACCCGTTCGACGATGTCTTCTTCGTTGCTGACGATCACGTGCGCCGCGCCTGCTTCGAGCAGCGCTTGCGCCTTGCCACGGCTGCGGGTGATGGCAATGGCGGTGGCGCCCACCTTGCGCGCTATCTGGAACGCGGCCAGGCCGACGCTGCTGGAGGCGGCGGTCACCATCACGAAGTCCTCTTTGTTCAACTTGGCCTGGTCGATCAAAGCGCCCCAGGCCGTCACATACTGCATCCACGAGGCGGCGGCCTGTTCAAACGACAGGTTGCCCGGGTGCTTGACGGTGAGGTAAGCAGGCACGTTGATCAATTCGCCATAGGTGCCCCATCGGGCGATATCCAGCGGCGGGATCAGGCTGACCGCATCGCCTTCGGCAAAGCCGCTGACGTCGCTGCCCCAGGCCTGCACGCGGCCAGCCGCTTCATAGCCCAGGCGGCTGGGGAACTCGGCCTGCTGCAGGTAATGGTTGCTGCGGAACATTACTTCTGCGCGGTTCAGGCCGATGGCCTTGACCGCAATCTGCACCTCGTCTGCTGCCGGGGCAGGCACTTCCAGCGTTTCAATTTGCAGGACGCTGGCGTCGCCGTATGCGTGGAATCGGACTGTGCGGGACATGTTCACCTCTAGGTTGAAGGGGCATGTGTGCCCCGTGAGTCGCCACAATTTAGGCATTGGGGCTGGGAGGAAAAAGGCCTAGGATGGTGCAACACTGGAAACAGGATGTTTGTAATGGATCGCCTCACGCAGATGGCCACCTTCGTCAAGGCCGTGGAGCTGGGCTCGTTCAGCGCGGCAGCGGACGACTTGCGCCTGTCGCCGCAACTGGTCGGCAAGCAGGTCAAGCTGCTTGAACAGCACCTGGGCTTGTCGCTGCTCAACCGCACTACGCGGCGCCAGAGCCTGACCGACTTCGGGCGGGCCTATTACGAGCGCGCCAAGTTGATCCTGGCCGACGTCGAAGCCGCCGAAAGTCTGGCCGCGGTCACCCGTGGCACACCCAGTGGGCGGCTGCGCATAAACGCCCCGGTGACCTTCGGCATGCGCTCGCTGTCGCCGCGCCTGCTGGAATACATGGTGCGCTACCCGCAGGTTTCGGTGGAACTGGTGCTGTCCAACGACCTGGTCGACTTGGTCACTGAGGGCTATGACGCGGTTTTTCGCACCGGCGAACTGACCGACTGCGGCCTCAAAGCCTTGCCGCTGGCGCCCTACGGGCTGGTGCTGTGCGCGGCGCCGGCATACCTGGCGCGGCGCCCTGTACTCACGTCGCCGTGGGAGCTGGCCCAGCATGAATGCCTGAGTTTCGGCTACGCGGACGGGCGTTCGGTGTGGCACTTCGAGGGGCCTGAAGGGGCTCTGGAGGTGCCGATTACAAGCAGATTGACGATTAATCAGGGTGAGCCTTTGTTGGCTGCTGCCGTCGCCGGGCTGGGTGTGATGCTGCAGCCGCTGGAGCTGGTGCAGGATGCCTTGCGTGACGGCACCTTGGTCCGCGTGCTGCCTGAGTACAGCGCGCCGGCCACGCCGATGCATGTGCTGTACGCGCCGGATCGGCGCCTCACACCCAAGCTGCGCAGTTTTCTCGACTTTGCCCGCGGCGCCTTCAGTATCAAGGGGTTATGATTTATTTTGCATATTAGGTTATTCCTAAAATCAATTTCATTTATTTAGTGTGCGCCGCTACATTCGCTGCTTCCCCACAGGGCTCAAGAGGAGCAGCGGATGTCCATTCGATCACGACTGTTGATTGTCATCGCCAGCACGTTGCTGGTGGCCCAGGCTTTCGCAGCCGAACGCCTGACCCTGCGCATAGGCGACCAGAAGGGCAACATGCGTGCTCAGCTGGAGGCCGCCGACGCCCTGCGCGACTTGCCTTACGACATCCACTGGGCGGAGTTCCCGGCTGCGGCGCCGTTGGCCGAAGCACTCAACGCCGGCGCGATCGATGCGGGCATCATCGGCGATGCACCGCTGCTGTTCGTGCTGGCGTCCGGCGCGCCGGTCAAAGCCATCGCCGTGGACAAGTCCGACCCCTATGGCACCGCCTTGCTGGTGCGCCCGGATGCACCGCTGCACACTGCCGCCGACCTCAAAGGCAAACGGATTGCCACCGGGCGCGGTTCTATCGGCCACCACCTGGCGCTCAAGGCGCTGGACCAGGCGGGCCTTTCGGACAAGGACGTGGATTTTCGTTTTCTCGGCCCAGTCGATGCCAAGATCGCCCTGGCCAATGGTTCAGTGGACGCTTGGTCGACCTGGGAGCCCTATACCGCGCTGGCCGAGCTCAGCGGGCAGGGCAGGGTGCTGGTCAATGGCCGCGGCCTGTCCAGCGGCAACAGCTTCCTCGCCGCCACCGACAACGCGCTTGACGACCCGGCGCGCCGCGCCGCGTTGCAGGACTACCTCGCACGCCTGAGCAACGCTCAGGTCTGGGCCAACCAGCACCTGGACAGCTACTCGAAAACCCTGGCCGCCATTATCGGTTTCCCCGAGGACGCTGCTCGTTTGCAGTTCGAGCGCCGCCAACTGCGCTGGCAAGCCATCGATGCCAAGACTGTCGCCGAACAACAGGACACTGCCGACTTCTATCACGCCCACGGCTTGATGAGCGAACGCCTCGACGTTGCCCCAACCTTCGCCAACGGCTTCACCGTGCCCAACGCCGGCGCGCTGGCCCAACACTGACTCGGAGAACACCCCATGCTGCACCGCAAACGCCTGCGCCACCTGGCCCTGGGCCTGTTGATCGGCGGCTTGCTGCCGTCACTTGCCAGCGCCGAGCAAACCCTGCGCATCGGTTACCAGAAGTCCTCCACCCTGCTGACCTTGCTCAAGGCCCGCGGCAGCCTGGAGCAACGCCTGCAGGCCGAAGGCATTCGCGTCAGCTGGCACGAGTTCCCCAGTGGCTTGCCGCTGCTCGAAGCGCTGAACCTGGGTAACGTCGACCTGTCGGCGGACGTCGCCGACACGGTGCCGGTGTTCACCCAGGCGGCGGGCGCCAAGCTCACCTACTTTGCCCGTGAGGCGCCGTCGCCGTCGGCCCAGGCCATTCTGGTGCCCAGTGATTCGCCGCTGAAAACCTTGGCTGACCTCAAGGGCAAGCGTGTGGCGGTCACCAAGGCGGCCGGTAGCCATTACCTGCTGATCGAGGCGCTGGCCAAGGCCGGATTGAACTTCAAGGACATCACCCCGGCGTACCTGATACCCGCAGACGGGCGCGCCGCTTTTGAAAACGGCAAGGTCGATGCCTGGGTCACCTGGGACCCGTATGTGGCCAGCGCCCAGCGCCAGCAAAATGCGCGCATCCTCGCCGATGGTAATGGCCTGGCCAGTTACCAGCGCTACTACCTGGCCGGCAGCGACTATGCCAAGGCGCACCCGCACGTGCTGCAGCAGGTCTATCAGGCCTTGCGCGAGGTCGGCGCGTGGACCAAGGCCAACCCCGAAGCCGCCGCCCGAGTGCTGGGGCCGCTGTGGGGCAACCTGGACAGCGCAACCGTGCAGCAGGCCAATGCCCGTCGCAGCTACGACGTGCAGCCGGTGCAGTTGGACAACCTCGGCGAGCAGCAGCGCATCGCTGACGCCTTCTACCGCGAAGGGCTGCTGCCTAAACCTGTGGATGCGCGGGCCGTGACCGTATTCGAGCCGGGCCGCGATTATTTGAAGAACTGACTGGGCGTGGTGCCGAACTGGCGCTTGAACATGCTGGCAAACGCGCTGGGGCTGTCATAGCCCAGCGTGCCGGCCACGTCGATGATGCGCTCGCCCAGGGCAATGCGTTCCAGTGCCTGCATCAACCGCGCCTGCTGGCGCCACTGGCCGAAAGTCATGCCGGTTTCCTTGCGGAACAGGCGTTGGATGGTCTTCTCGTCGATGCCCAGGTGCTGTCCCCAGTCGGCGACGGTTGAAGGGTCGTCCGGCCTTTGCTGCAGGGCCGTGCAAATCGCCAGCAAGCGCGGGTCGCTGGGCTGCAGCAGTTTTAGCGGCAGGGTCGGCAGCACACTGATTTCGTCAAGGATCAGGCGCATGATGCGTGACTCGCGCGAGTCCTCGGCGAACGGCCCGGTGAAGTTCACCGAGGCCTTGATCAGCTCGCTGAGCAGCGGCGAAATGCTTATCGCCTTGCTCTGGCATGGCAAGTCTGCTGCGGCATCCGGGCGCACGAACACGCTGCGCATCTTCACGTCGCCCACACAGCGAATGGCATGTACCTGGCCGCAGGGCATCCAGATGCCACGGCTGGTGGGCACGGTCCAGCGCTCGGCTTGCGACTCGACGATCATCAGGCCCTTGATGGCATAGATCAGCTGATGTTTGGCATGCGAGTGCGGTGCGATGTACCAGTCTGGCGGGTAGTCGGTCGCGCGGCTACCGACCTCCCAGGCCCATTCATCCACTTCCACCAGCATGTCTTTCAATGGCTTGAACATGGCGCTCCCGTGCAGGCTGCTTGCCGCGCGGCCATCTTAGCAGCAGGTCGTGGGGCGTGCTTTGGAGCGGGTCGACGGCAGCAACGCGGTAGCCACACCGAGCAGCGGCAGGAACGAGATCACCCGGTACACCCACTCGATGCCGTGCAGGTCAGCCAGCTCGCCCAGCCCGGCGGCGCCGATGCCGCTGATGCCGAACATCAACCCGAACATCACCCCGGACACCATGCCGACACGGCCTGGTACCGCTTCCTGGGCGTAAACCACCAGGGCGGCGAACGCAGAAGACATCACCAGGCCGATGGCTACCGCGAGCACTGCTGTCCAGAACAAGTCGGCGTAAGGCAGGGCGAGGGCGAACGGCGCGACGCCCAGGAAGGACACCCAGATCACCGCCTTGCGCCCGATACGGTCACCCACCGGCCCACCGGCGAAAGTGCCCAGTGCCACCGCCGCGAGGAACACGAACAGGTACAGCTGGCTTTGCTGCACGCTCAGGCCGAAGTGCTCGATCAGGTAGAAGGTGAAGTAGTTGGTAAACGAGGCGATATAGACGAATTTGGCGAACATCAGCACGGAAATGACCGCGACTGCGCGCCACATGGCGCCTTTGGAAAGCCCCGGTGCCTGTTGCCCGGCAAAGCTCTTGAGGTGGGTCTGCCCGTGGCGGATGGTCCAGCCGGTGACCCGCAGCAGCACGCACACCGCCAGCGCCGCTGCCAGCATGAACCAGGCAATGGCCGACTGGCCGTAAGGGATGATGATGGCTGCAGTCAGCAGGGGGCCGATGGCCGACCCCGTATTGCCGCCCACCTGAAAGGTCGATTGCGCGGTGCCGAAGCGCCCGCCGGAGGCCATGCGCGCCACCCGTGAGGCTTCGGGGTGGAAGGTCGCCGAGCCGACACCGACCACCGCCGCTGCCACCAGCAGCATTTCGTAGCTGCCGGCGAAGGCCAGCAGGGCGATGCCCACCAGGGTTACCAGCATGCCGGCTGGCAGCAGGTAGGGTTGCGGGTGCTTGTCGGTGTACATGCCCACCCAGGGTTGCAGCAGCGAGGCGGTCACCTGGTAGATCAAAGCAATCCAGCCGATCTGCGCGAAGCTCAGCGAGAAGTCGCTTTTGAGCATGGGGTAGATCGACGGCAGCACGGCCTGGATCAGGTCGTTGAGCAAGTGGGCGAAGGCAGCGGCGCCGACGATGCGGACCAGGAAGCTCTGGGGTTGATCAGCGGGCGCGGTGGGCGAGGCCAAGGTGGCGGCAGAAGTCGTCATAAGCGAGGCTCTTTTTTCGAGTGATAGCAAGGCATTGCCGCTGGAGGATATCCAGCGGGGCTTTTGTCTGTCTCACGTCGAACAGGCACTCACTAGCGCGTTTCGGACATGGGTTTTGCAGGGCTGTGTTCGGGTGCCAATCTATCGACACGCCCCAATGCCTAACGCGCCGTACCTTCCCTGGCCATCCACTTCAGCAGCATTGCAATGGGCACCTGGCGGTGCACTTCGTGACGCTGTGCAGCATCGCCGTCGCCATACCGTTCGCGATAACGGCTCACGATCAGGTGCCGGCCATCGTCCGAGACCCGGGCCTCCAGTTCGTGCAGCAACTGTTGCCGGGCATCACTTTCCAGGTTCCTGAACAGCACCAGTGGGGCTTGGGCGTCACTCATCCGCGTGCTCCCCCGGGCAGCTCGTCGGCCGCGTGCCTGGCGCGCCAACCTTGCCCTCTGCTACACGGTCGGCGCGGTACTGGGCGCGGTAGTCGCGCACGGCGAGGTAGTCATCAGGCAAGGTGCGCAGCCAGTCGGTAATCGGTAGCAATTCGGCGCGACCATCCACTACGCCACCTGCGGTGGCCACGTTGGTCAGGGTATCGACGGTATCGCTGTTGTCGCCAAACGGGTCGACGGCCATGCCCAGTACCCGGCCGGTGGCATCGCGCAGGTTGTGCGAGCCCAGCAGCGGCAGTTCGACGATCGGGCCATCGGCGATGTTCCACACCCCGAACGTTTGGCCAAAGTCCGACGTGTGGCGGGGCAGCCCCATCTTGCCCGACACATCGATCAGGCCTGCCACGCCCAGCGTGGTGTTGAAGATGAACCGCGTCAGGCTGGTCATCGCCCGCTCGCCGTTGCCTTGCAGCAGGTCGTTGACGAAGACCTTGGGCTCGCCGAAGTTGGCGGCGAAGTTGTGCACGCCTTGCTGGGTGAAGTCGGGTAATGCGGTGTAGCCACGGGCGACCGGTGCCAGCAGGTAATCGTCGACACTGCGGTTGAGGGCGAACACGGCGCGGTTGGCGGGTTCGGCCGGGTCGCTCAGCTGGTACGCCACAGGGCCGCAGGCGCTGGCAGGCGGCCGCTGGCTGCAGCCTCCGGCAGCGAGCAATGAGATGGCCAGTATCGCGTTACGGGCGGAAAACCAGGCAAGGGGTGGGGTGGGCATGGGCACATTCCTGACAAGAACTGGCGCCGATGGTGCGGGCGTTTGTTTGCTTGGAAATGTCCGGTTTACTTCACTGGCGACACTTTGTTTCTGAGTTGAAATATATGACGGCAACCTCGGGATGGCCTTAAAGTTAGCGCTAATTACCTTTGTTTGCGGTGCCCCCGTGTGAGCCATTTGCTGATTGTCGACGATGATGTCGAAGTGCTCGACCTGCTGCAGAAGTTCCTCCGCCAGCACGGTTACGAAGTCGATGTGGCCAGTGATGGCAACGGCCTGTGGCAGGCGCTGGAACGGCGGGTGCCAGACCTGGTCATTCTCGATGTGATGCTGCCGGGCGACAGTGGCCTGGTGCTCTGCCAACGGCTGCGCGCCGAGCACAAGGTGGCGGTGATCATGCTTACCGCCATGGGCGAGTTGAGCGACCGGGTGGTCGGGCTGGAGCTGGGCGCGGATGACTACCTGACCAAGCCGTTTGCCGCTCGTGAGCTGTTGGCGAGGGTGCGTGCGGTGCTGCGCCGGGCAGGCGAAACCGAGAACAGCCCGGTTGCCAACCCACGGTCGGTGCTGGAGTTTGCCGGCTGGCAGCTGGAGGTGCTGCGGCGTGAGTTGCGCTCGCCGCAGGGCGTACTGATCCCCTTGTCCAATGGCGAATTCGAGCTGTTGCTGGTGTTCGCCGAGCACCCGCGGCGCGTGCTCAGCCGCCAGCAATTGCTGGACCTGGCGCGGGGCGAAGCGCACGAAGCCTACGACCGCAGCATCGATGTGCAAGTGAGCCGGCTGCGCCGCAAGCTTGAAACCGATGACGGCACGGAACCGCTGATCCGTACCTTGCGCAATGTCGGCTACCTGTTCACCGCCACCGTGAACAAGCGATGAGCTTGCTGGCCCGGGCGCGCAAGGCCTTGCCACGGCCGCGCGTCACCATCGCCCGCTGGATTGCGCTCACCACCCTGTCAGCCATGCTCAGCCTGCTGCTGCTCAAGTGGCTGTTCAGTTTGTTGCTGAGCGTGTGGGCGCAGCCACCGTTGCTGGAAAGCGGCCTGATCGAGAAAGTCGCTTCGGTCGCCCGCATGCTCGATGCCGCGCCGGTGGCGCAGCGGCCGGCCCTTGCCAGTGCGGCGGGTGATGATGCCTACAGCGTGCAGTGGCTGCGTCGGCATGACGAGTCGGGTTTCCCCGCTCTGTACGATAGTGAATTTCGCGAAGGTGCACCGACGCTGCGCGCCCTGTTGAAACGCCCGGATGCCAAGATCGAAGTGTTCGGGCCGGATGACTTGCCAGCTCAGCAGCAGCGCGGATACGCCTTGTTGATCCAACTGACAGACAAATCGTGGTTGCTGTACCGCGCCGCCGACCGCAGTTGGGGGCTGGACGAGCTGCCGCGCAACCTGATCATCCTGGCGCTGATGATTGTCTCCAGCCTGGCCGTGGCGTTCTTCGCCACGCGCTATCTGGCCCACCCACTGGAGCGTTTCGCCGAAGGCGCGCGGCGCTTCGGCAAGGACTTCAACGCGCCGCCCATCCCGGTGGTTGGCCCCCATGACCTGCGCCAGGCCATTCTTGCGTTCAACGCGACCCAGGCCCAGCTCAAGCATTTTCTCAACGACCGCACGCAAATGCTGGCGGCGATCTCCCATGACCTGCGCGCCCCCCTGACCCGCATGCGCCTGCGCGGCGAATTCATTGACGATGCCGAACTGCAGGCCAAGCTGTTCAAGGATGTGGACGAGATGCAGGCGATGGTCGACGCTGCGTTGCAGTTCTTCCGTGACGACGCACGGCTGGAGCCGACCACTGCGTTCGACCTGGGCGAGCTGCTGTCGACCGTGGTCGATGACTTCAAGGATGCGCGGGTGGACATCGGCCTCTCTGGGCCGCGTCGCTGCGTATACATTGGCCGGCCGATTGGCATCAAGCGGGTGATGGTCAACCTCATCGAAAACGCGGTGAAGTATGGTCGCGAGCCAGAGGTGCAGTTGGCGGTCGATGACGAACAGATCGTCATGCGTGTGCTTGACCGGGGCCCAGGTATCGCAGAGCCATTGCAGGTGCGCGTTTTCGAGCCGTTTTTCCGCATTGAAGGCTCCCGAAACAAGGACACCGGTGGTGTCGGCCTAGGCTTGCCGGCGGCACGTGCCATCGTCCTGGAGCAAGGCGGCAGCGTGGCCCTGAGCAACCGCCAGGGCGGCGGGCTGGAGGTCAAGGTCACGCTGCCTGTGGTTTGATCAGAGCCCCAGCTCACTGAGCCCGGGGTGATCGTCCGGGCGGCGGCCCAGGGGCCAGTGGAACTTGCGCTCCGCTTCGGCGATAGGCTGCTCGTTGATGCTCGAATGGCGGTTCTGCATCAGGCCATCTTCGGCAAACTCCCAGTTCTCGTTGCCATAGGCGCGGAACCACTGGCCGCTGTCGTCGTGGTACTCGTAGGCATAGCGCACGGCAATGCGGTTGCCGGTAAACGCCCACAGTTCCTTGATCAGGCGGTATTCCAGTTCATGGTTCCACTTGCGGGTCAAAAATGCCTGTACTTCGGCACGGCCACGGGGGAATTCCACGCGGTTACGCCAGACGGTATCGGGGGTGTAGGCAAGCGCTACCTTGGCGGCGTCGCGGCTGTTCCAGCCGTCTTCGGCTAAGCGGACTTTTTCGATGGCGCTTTCGCGGGTGAAAGGCGGTAATGGCGGGCGGGGCATGGGTGACTCCTCTGGCGTGGTGGGCATGCAGAAGAGTAGTACCGTGACGGCGCTGTTGAGAATGGATGCCGCCGGCACTTCATAGTTGCTGTCAGCGGAACAATAGCGCCGTTCATGTGGTAGATGAGCCACCAGTACCGGCCATGAAAGGCCGGTACTGACTCACCGTGAAAAATCAGTCCCAGGCTGGCGCCAGGCCGTCCGGGCTGACTTCACGGCCATTGCGCTCAAGCGTGGCAATGCGCGCCATGTCGTCGGCGTCCAGGCGCAGGTCACGGGCGAGCAGGTTGCTGGCCAGGTTCTCGCGCTTGGTCGAGGATGGAATCACCGCGTAGCCCAGCTGCAGGGCCCAGGCCAGGGCCACTTGGGCGACCGTGGCCTTGTGCTTGGCGGCGATCTCGGCCAGTACTGGGTCCTTCAGCACCTTGCCATAGGCCAGGGTCATGTAGGAGGTGGTGGTGATGCCTTGCTCCTTGAGGAACGCCGTCAGCTTGCTGTTCTGCAGGTAGGGGCTGAGCTCGATCTGGTTGGTGGCGATTTCGCCCTTGCCGACCACGTCGATGGCCTGGCGGGTCAGCTCGATATTGAAGTTGGACACGCCGATCTGGCGGGTCAGGCCCAGTTTCTTCGCTTCAGCCAGGGCGGCCATGTACTCGGGCAGCTCGACGCCATTGCCCGGTGCCGGCCAGTGGATCAGCAGCAGGTCGACGTAGTCGGTGCGCAGCTTGGTCAGGCTTTCGCGTAGGCTGGGGAGCAGTTTGTCGGCAGCGTAGTTGTCGACCCAGATCTTGGTGGTGATGAACAGCTCGCTGCGGGGTACGCCGCTCTCGGCGATGGCCTGGCCGACATCAGCTTCGTTCTTGTAGATTTGTGCGGTGTCGATGGTCCGGTAGCCCAATGCCAGGGCGGACTTGACCGAGTCGATGACGACTTGGCCGCTGAGGCGGAAGGTGCCCAGGCCGAAGGATGGAATGCTCATGCGTGTGCTCCTGCTAAGTGAGAGGTGAACAAGCGCTTAGGTGCTCTGGCCCCAGGTTCGTTCGAGTGGGAAGCAGTGTGCGGGTTTTGCGAGGGTTGATTAAGGCGGCGCGGGGCCAAGGACATTTGACCTGAAATCACGAGTCGAGACTCGGCTCGTGATTTCAGGCTTGGCAATGACGGTCAGGAAGCTATTTGCCCTGGAGTGGATTGCAACAGCCACAAATTACGCAGCCCATCCAACTGGGCTTCCAGCTTGGACGCTGCGCCTATGCGCCGCGCGGCCCGGTCCTGCTCAAGCAACGCATCCAGCATGCTCAGCAGGTCGCGTGACTGGGCCGCCGACGCGCGCTGGGTTTCATCCGACTTCAGTTCGGCCTTCTGGTAGGTCCGCACGCGCTCCTGCTGGCTGGCCTCCTGCGTGGCGCTTGCCTCTACCAGGGAATTGTCGGAGTACCCCAGGCGGGTGGTGCTGCGCGACTGGTCCTTTACCTCGTGATAGCGGTAGTTCTGCGACTCGCTTTCACGGGTCAGAACCAGGTCCACCTGTGGGTTGAGGCTCTCATGCCAGGCCGCTTTCAGGCTGGCCTGCTGGTCCTGCTGCACGGACAGGTTTGCGCTGCTGCCTTTACGGGTGGTCGACTGCGAGGCCACGTAGTCGAAGTGATCCACTTCCTCGGGCCGGCGCGGGTTGATGGTTTGCTCGGTCTGGCTGATCGAGGCATCGAAATCGGCCAGGCCGCTCAACAGGGTACGGCTGACTTTGTTCTGTACCGTGTCATGGGTGGCGGGGCGGGGGCTGGCATCGTCGACACTGTTGAGCTGGCTGAACGCATCCTTGAACAGTGCCATCAACTGCGCGTCACCGTTGCCGCGCTTCTGGGCGGCATCGAACTGGGTCAGGTAATTGGCCACCGCTGCCTGGCGTTGCGACTGGCTGCCGAGCAGAGCGCCGCCCTGGGTATCGAGGTTCATTTTCACCTCGCCGCTTGGGCCCTGCAGTTTCAGGCTGCGGGAATGTTCGTCCAGCTGCAGGTCAAAGGTCTGCTGCTCGCCGCTGACGGTGTCCAGCTTGGCATTCAACTGCAGGCCGGTGAACAGGCTCGGGTCGAGCTTCACCAGCGCGCCCAGCTGCAGGCGCGGAGGGGTCTGGGTCAGGCCGTTGAGCGCGGACTGAAAACCTTCCGCCAGCGCCGCCAGGCCCTTGAGTTCGTCGCTGGTCAACTCGCCGCCTTGCACATCGGCGTCCACCGCCAGGCCCGCAGCGCTGCTGTACAGCCCCAGGGTCACGGTGGCGCCCGAGGCACTGGTGAGGTTCAGGGTCACGGTGTTGGTCGCGTGCTCGCGCAGGCTGGCCTGCTGCATGCTCACCAGCAAGGGATCAGCCGCGGTACCGTCGCTGACCGCCAGCCCGGACTGGGAGATGCGCTGGCCGCCGCTGGCCGCCAACTGCTCCAGCAGGGCGGCGCCAAGCCCCTGGAAGCGCGCGCCGGTGGAGTATGACTGGACCGCGCTCGCCATATACATGCTGAGTTTGTCGAGGCCGTCCTGCTCCCACACGTACTGGCTCTGCACCTCGCGAATGGCGCCTTTGGCGGTGTAGGTCTGGGTATCGACATCAGTAATCTGCTGGCCAAGGCTGACCACTGTGCTGGGGCGCACTGTCGCAGCCTGGGGCACGCTGGTCGTGACGAGCTGGGGCGCGCGGGTCGCGATTTGAACGACGGGCGTCAGCCGTACCGCTGAGTTGATGTTGGTCATCGCCAGCTTCCTTACTGGTCTGAAGGTGTAATCCTTGATATCGGCAGGCCAACCTAAAACCTGAATGCGGGTTCAAGACCATGGCTGGCCCGGGCAATCGCTTGACATAAGTAGCGCTGGGGCGGAGGGGAAGGCTGTTTCACTCCGGGTTTGGCTAACCGGAGAACGTGCCAATGACCGCCCAACCGTTACAACCCAACCTGGTGGACAGCCTGATCGCAAGCCGTTTGCCTGCGTGGCTCGGCACTGCTTCCGAGGATCATTTGCCCAAGTTGCGGGCAAGCCTGCTGCACCAACAACGCATGCAGCATCGGCTCGTCGCACTGTTTTCCTATGTCATGCCACTGGATGTATTTGCCCAGGGGTTGCTCGACAGGGCACTGAAGGATCGCCAGATGCCCGCGCTCGATGTGCGCCAGGTCAAGTTGCGGCGCACCACCATTATCCCCGGTGCCGCCGTGGTACCAGGCGGGGTGGGCAATTCGGTGAGTGAGGCCAGCGAAGTGACCTTGCTGGCCGCTGCGCTGCACAATTTCGCCGAGCAGGAGACGCCACCTTCCGGCACCTTGCAAACCCACGTGATCGTGGATGCTATGGGCGCACCGCAGGGAGTAAGCCCGGAAACCTACAGGGTGCTGTGTCGAAGTGTGGATGTGGGCGGTCGCTACCAGCGTCATCTTGAATCGATTTTGCTGGTGCCGGGTGGGGAGGGCCAGCAGGTTGCGTCGCTGCTCGAGGAAGGCGCGCGCGTCAACTTGGACGCTGACGTGCGTTTGGCTGCGCTCAAGGGTGAAATCGATGAGCGCACTTACTTGCAGTTCCTCCCGGTCATTTCGCCGGTTCCTGTGGTGCACTCCGATACAGCCCGGCTGCTGCCCTTCGATCTTCGCGTACTGGGCAAGCAACTGCGCGGTGTAGTGGCATTCGAGGTACGTCGTGAGGGGCTGCCAAGTGCTGCGCTTGAGGGGGTAGTGCTGTGGGTGCCCGATGACAGCCATGGCGCCCTGCAGCGTTATGCGACCTGGGATGCACTATGGCATGACCTGGGCCAGCGCTGCCAGGCGCAGGGGTACGCGGCGTTCATTCAGCGTTTCATCAGCGAGCGTGACCGCTGCGCCTTCAGCCGGACACTGCGCCGTTTGTTGCAGGCCAGGGTGGGCGCCTTGCCGATTCAGCTCGATGGCCGCAGCCACGCCATTGACCAACCCCTGTTCAAGCACCTGCGCAAGGTCCGCCTTGATACGCTGCTGGATGATGCGCGGGTACTGGCCACGCCGACTGCCGAGGCGAACCAGGCCGAACGTGAGTGGCGCAAGAACGAGTACGCCAATGCAGGGTTCGACCTGCTCGGCTTGGCCAGTTTGTTCGTGCCTGCACTGGGCCTGCCGCTGCTGGGCATCGCTGCCGTGCAGATAGCTGACGAGGTGTATGAAGGTTTTGCCGATTGGCGGCTTGGCGATCGCGAGGGTGCGTTGAACCATTTGTGGGGGGTTGCCGAGAACTTGGTTGCTGGCGTTGCGCTGGCGTCGATCGGGGTGGTGGCGGGGCGCTTGATTGAGCGCTCAGCCTACGTCGATGCACTGGTGCCGGTGCTGACAGCGCAGGACGAAGTGCGTTTGATCGACGCCGACTTACCGGGTTACGCAGTGCCGGATCAGGGCTTGGCCGTTGGCGAGCAGGCAAGCATTGCCGGTCAGACCTACTTGCGCACCCATGTGGCGACCTATCAGGTAAGTGAGGATGCCCAGGGCGCGGGCTTGCGTATCCGCCACCCCGGAAGGCCAGGTGCCTATGCCCCATTGCTCGACGACAACGGTGAAGGGGGGTGGCGTCACCAGCTGGAAGCCCCCCAGCATTGGCAAGGGGCAACGCGACTGATGCAACGGTTGAATAGCGCCTGGGCAGGCCTCGACGAGCAGGCTTCCGAACGTGTCATGCGCATCAGCGGTTTCGATGAGGATCGTTTGCGCCGGCTGCATGTTGAGCATGCGCCAGCGCCAGCTCGCCTGCAGGATGCACTGGAGCGCTACCAGGTACATGTGCAACAACCTGAATTGCACGGTGAGGCTTTCGAACTGCATTTGAGTAGGTTGCAGAGCCCCCTCGGAACTGCGGAACAGTTGCTCACACGTGACTTCCCCAGCCTGACGGCACGCTGCGCGCGACAGATCATCCAGCATGCCGAGCCAGGCGCGGTGCAAGCCATGGGCAGCACGCAACGTGTTCCCCTCGAGCTGGCTACCGAAGTGCGCTGGCTGATACGTGACAGCCGTCTGGACCGCGCGTGCGCTGGCTTCTATCAGGCGGCGGCAATCAACGCCGATACCGAGTTGTTGGCGCTGGGTTTGCTCGGTGATCTGGCAGCGTGGCCCCCGGCCGTGCGCATCGAAGTGCGCAGCGACAGCCTGGTCGGCGACTTGCTCGCCCACTCGGGTGCAGGCAGCGCCACGCAAGTGCTTTACATCATCAAGCGCGGGCAGGGTTACCAAGCTTGGGATGCTGTAGGCGTAAGGCTGCCTGAGGCGGGCGAAAACGACAGCCTTTTCCAGGCGCTCTGGCTGCACCTGGGCCCTGCGCAGAAACTGCTGTTGGGCGAAGAGGGCCATACCGCCGGGCAGTTGAGCCATGCGCTGGCCACTCGGGCAAGCGAGCAACGCCAACGCTGCGCCGCGTTGCTTGGCATGGCACCACTGGAAAGCGCGGTGCGTGCGCCGATACGCCTTGGCGATGGTCGGCTGGGCTATCTGCTCAGTGGTGGTGATCCACTGCGCCTGCCACAAGGTAGGGTGCTTACGACTGAAGACCTGCACGCCCGTCAGTCCATTCGCGCAGGGTTGCACCAGTTGTTCCCTCACCGTACCGCGCCGGAACTCATGTGGTTGGCACTGCAGTTGGCGCAAAGGCCGGGGCGGACGGTGTGGACGGCGTTCAGTGAGCTGGCAGGGCAAGTCGAGCGGTTGGATGTCAGCCTGCGAACCTGGCGCGGGCCATACTCCAATGCCACCAACCGCAGCCGCCACCGCGCCGGGCAGCTTATTCGCGAAGCCTGGGTCCCGGATTACTTTGGCCCTGGCCGGGAGGATCAGTTGGTCGTGCGCAACGAGCGGGTGGGCAGCCTGCCCATCCTGCCGCAAGACATTCGCTTTGAACGCCTGCACCGCCTGAGCTTGAGCAATATAGGCCTGTCCACACTGGACGCTGACTTCCTCAGCCGTTTCCCTCACCTGAGAAGCCTGCAACTCAGTGGCAACAAGCTGACCGCGGTGCCTGGGTTGGGCGGCCTGCGGCGGTTGACCAGCCTGGACGTCCAATACAACCGCCTGACAACCCTCGAGGGGGTGCAGCACCTGTCATCGCTGACCCAACTGATCATCAATGACAATGCCTTGAGTGTTCTGCCTGGGCTGCAAAATCTCGCCCGGCTCACGCGCCTGGACCTGCAGCGCAACCAGCTCGCTGCGGTCGATGGCTTGCAACACCTGGTGTTGCTGACTCAACTGGACCTTAGCGACAACCTGCTGACCGGACTGCCTGATCAGGTCCAAAGGTTGACCCAGATGCAGTACCTGAACCTGAGCGGCAACCAGTTCACTTCCGTATCAGCGGGTATCGAGCAGATGGCCGCCCTGACTCAGCTGAATCTGTCCGGCAACCAGCTGGGTGAGTTGCCGGACGCAATAGTCGGGTTGAGCAGGCTGCTGCAACTGCACCTGGCCGAGAACAGGTTGAGCCGTGTACCTGCGGCCATTGGTAACCTGACCGGTTTGCGGATCCTCAATCTGCGTGGCAACCAGCTGAACGCGATCCCTACCGGGCTGGAACGTTTGCGGCAACTGCGGGAACTCTACCTGGCTGACAATCAGATTGTCATCGATGTTGCCGGCGGCCAGCGCCTGGAGGCTTTTAGCGCGCTGCGCACGTTGAGCTTGAATGGCAATCCGATCGGCTTCGTTCCTCGGCTGCGCAATCTCGATCACCTGCTTCATATATCACTGCGGGCCACAGGCTTGAGCGAATTTCCGCTGGCATTTCTGGAGCAACATCCGGCCTTGTACGTGGACCTTGCCGACAACTTGATCGTTGAGCTCAGCCAGCGGGCGTTGAGCTGGATTCGGCAGCACCCCAACCGACTCAACCTGAACAACAATCCGCTGGATGAGGGCGTCCTCGCCCGATGGCGGGCGGCGCGGGCACAGTTCGACACGCTGAGCCAGCGCGGGTGAGGCGCGCGATACGCTAATGGAGCAGGCGGGGCGGCCTGAATAGTTACCTCAACCGCCTCGCCCGGCAGTGATGCAATCGCAGCTCCGACCTTGAGGAGCCTGCGATGCTCAGCCCGCCTTTCAACGATGATTCTACCGATGCGCTGATCGCCAGCCGCTTGCCTGCCTGGCTGACCAGCGCCCCGCTGGATGCGCTTTATGGCCTGCACCATAGCCAGCGCTGGCAGCAACAGGTGCAGCATGAGCTGCACGGGTTGCTGGCACGGATCACACCGCTATGCGCCTTTGCTGCGCCGTTGCTGCAAGACGCGTTGCTATCACGCCATCAGCTGACGCTCGATGTACGCAAGGCGCAGCTGCGGCGCAGGGCGCTCCAGCGTTCTCCTTCTTTCAATGTGCAGATCCCAGATGGGGTTACAGAGCGGATCTACCAGCACAGCCTGCTGCAGTCGGCGTTGCACAACTTTTCCGAAGGTGAAACCTATGCCCTGGCGATCACGCAGGGCACTGCCGTGCTGGACGCTCAAGGGCAGCCTGCCGGCCTCTCGCCCAAGGCCTTCTTTACACTGTGCCGCGCGCTCGATCTGGGTGGGCAATACCAGGCTTATCTGCGGGCGCAGTTAACCCCAGGCGGGGAGGCTGGCAAGCGTATCGAGGCGCTTGTGGAGGAGGGCTTGCGCGCCAGCCTGGAGGCTGCGTTGCGGCAGTCGCTGGTCAATGGCGAGATAGCGGCGCACGCGTATGCGCACTGCGCGCCGTTGGTGGCCATGCTCTCGGCAACGTCACAGGCGATCACTGGGCTTGAGCCCCGGCAAATCAGAGTGTTCGGGCAGCGGGTACGAGGCGTGGTGGCCTTCGAAGTACGCCATGGCGGTGGTTCCGGTACGTCGCTGGAAGGCGTGTTGTGCTGGGTCCCTGACGACCCTCACGGGCCATTGACCTGGTATGCGTCGTGGCCATCGTTGTTCCTGACTTTGGGCAAGCAGTTTCGTTTGCCCGGGTACATCGAGTTCTTCCAACGGTTTATCGGTGAGCGTGACCGCGAGACTTACACCCGAGCTTTGGACAAGGCGTTGAAGCGTGCGGGCGAAGATACCCCGCTGCAGCTCGATGGGCGTCACGAGGCCATCGGGCAGCCGCTGTTCGAATACCTGCGCAAACAACAGATCGATACCCTGATGGACAACGCCAAAGTGCACGCAGTACCGACTGCGCAGGTGGATGCTCAAGTGCGGGACCGGCGTTTGCGCTTCTTCTCCAGTTTTGCGCTGGATGCCTTGGGCCTGGCGAGTTTTGCCTTGCCCGTACTGGCCTTGCCGTTGCTGGGAATAACCGCGCTACAGGTGGCAGACGAAGTGTACGAGGGGTATGCCGATTGGCAGCTGGGAGACCGGCAAGGTGCGCTGGAACATGTGTATGCGGTGGCCGAGACGGTGATCATGACGGCCGTCAATGTCGGTGCGGGCGCGGCATCGCACCGCCTGGCCCGTGCGGCCAGTGTCGATGAGCTAGTGCCCGTGCATACCGAAGGGGGCGCATTGAAACTGCGTCATGAGCACGAAATGCCCTATGAACGGCAAGGTAATGCCCAGTTGATGCGGGGTCTTCACGCTGACTGGGCGCAGTTGGACGATCAGGCAGTGCACAATGCGTTGCTGACAACCGGCCTCAATGAAGATCATCTGCGCCGTTTGCACCTGGAAGGCGCCCAGCCTCCAGCGCGCCTGCTCGATGCAGTGCAGCGTCAGCAATTGCATGAGCAGCAACCCAGTTTGCAAGGACAGCAATTTGACCTTCATCTGCAGGCCCAGCAGGGTACTCCCACCGCTGCTGAAGCCGTGTTGCGCCGCGACTTTCCCGGGCTGTCGGTGAATGGCGCACGGGAAATCATCGAACACGCCAGCGAAGACCTGGTGGAGCACTTGCAGGCACACCAACGCGTGCCGCTCGCCCTGGCGGAGCAGGCGCGCTGGTACGTGCGGGACGCGCGCCTGGATCGCGCTTGCGCAGGCCTGCTCGAACCCACTGCGATCAATCGCGACACCGAGCAACTGGCATTGAGCCTGATCGCAGGCCAAGCGACTTGGCGCGGTGTACGGATAGAACTGCGCAGTGACACGCTGGCGGGCGAGAGAACTGCATGGGCCGGTGCGCGGGCGGCCAGTGAAGTGCGTACCGTGCTGAGAACTGCCAACGGCTACCAGGCACTGGATGCGCTGGGGCAGCCGGTACCGTCGGCCACGGCTGACGACAGCTTGTTCCAGGCGCTGCTGCTGCAGCTTGATCCTTGGCAGAGAAGGGCTTTGGGCAATGCCGGTGGCTCTGCAGAAGAGCTGGCGGATGCGCTGGCGCTGTGGGCCAGTGAGCAGCGTGACAGGCTTGCCACACTGTTGGGCATGGCGCCGATCGGGCTCGGCTTCCGGCCGCCGGTGCGTCTGGGGGATGGGCGCTTGGGGTATCCGTTGAGCGGCCGTGGCGAAAGCAGCAATCGCGCGCTGCGCCGTGGTGTTCAACGGTTGTTCCCCGATTACGATGCGAGCGCTGTCGAGTGGTTTACGGAAATGGCGCAGGGGCTTGGGCTTTCGCCCTGGAATTACTATCTGCGCCTGTGCGAGGAACTGCGCGTCCTGGACCAGGCCTTGGGGCGCTGGCGTCGGCAATCGTCCGGGCCCTTCGAGTTGATCAGGCGTGTGCGCATGGCACGGCGGATCAGGCATGCCTGGCAGCGACTCGTTCGTGATCCCAGCGGCAACCCGGTGATGGTCCTGGAGGGCTCACGGTTGGGCAGCCTGCCGGAGATTCCGCCAACAGTGAGCTTCGAGCATGTGACCGCGCTGACGTTGCGTAACCTTGGCCTGGCCGCGATCAACGAGGAGTTTCTTGCCCGCTTCCCGGGTGTGAGCCGGCTGGATCTGTCGCGCAACCGGCTGACGTCGATACCCGACACTTCGCACATGCCGCAACTGGCGCTGGTCGATTTACGGCAAAACCGTATCGTGGACATCAGTGAAGCGCAGGCTGCCGTGCTGCGGGCCAATCCTGACCGCGTACGCTTGCAGCAGAATCCACTGTCACAGACTGCCTTCGAGCGCCTTAACGCGGAACCTGCGCCTGCAGTCGAGCAAAGGGCAGGAGAGCATGAGCAGTGGTTCGAAGGCGTGGGAGAGCCGGAGGCCACCCGGCGCCGTGAGCAATGGCAGGCCATTCGTTCAGAAGCAGGCAGCGAAGCCTTCTTTACCTTCCTCGCAGAATTGCTTGGTTCCGAAGACTTCGGCCGCGAACCTTTGGACATGCGGCGCCGAGTCGGTGAACTGCTGACTGCGATGTATCACCACACCGACGTACGGCATGCGGTATTCGAGCAGGCTGCCATGCCGCGCGGGCGTGCGGACCTCGATGCGCTGTTGGTCAGGTTGCAGGTAGTGTTGCGCACGGAAGGTATGCGGGGCCGCCGCGTGGAGCGCGAGCTACGCAACCTGGGGCGCGAGCTGTTCCGCCTGTATGAGGTCAACCGCTTTGCGGCGCGGTATATAGAGCGCCTGCGTATGCAGCCTGGGCCGCTCAATGAAAGCGATATTCGCCTGGCATTTCGTGTACGGCTTGCAGAGTCCTTGAACCTCTACGGCCAACCCTTGTATATGGACCTTGAGCGCGTGGGCAACATCACGCTGGACGACCAGGCCGAAGCCGAGGCGGCCGTGTACGAGGCCGAGACGCCTGAGGTACTCAGCCAGTTCCTGGCGCAGCAGGCGTTCTGGCAGGATCACGTGCGGGTCGAATATGCCGACCGGTTTGCCGCCATACGCCACAGTTATGCTGCGCGGCGGGCTGCTTTGGTCCCAGAGCATGGGCAAGACCTTGCCCCCACTGAAGCGGTCAATCAGATCGTCGCCGAGCGCAGGGAGGAGGAGCAGGCACTGACGTTGGCACTGGCGCGCGGCAACTATTGGAGCTGGTACCGACTTGAGTCGCCGCATGGGCCAGGCACCCGTGCATTCGCTTATTTGTCGCGGCGGCTTGAGCATAGCCTGGACACCTGGCGGGGGCAGCCGAGCGAGCCTGAATACGCCGCGCGGTCCTACATCGCAGGTGTGCTGCGTGAAATCTGGCAGTCGAATTACCGGGACGAACTGCCGTCCTTGGGCTCATCCGCCGATGGGCTCTCTGTCAGTTCGCTTCCTGAGTTGCCACCGGGCATCACCTTCGAGCGTCTGAGCTCGTTGTCGTTGAGCAACCAGCAGATCACCGCTGTCAGCGCTGACTTCCTCCAGCGTTTTCCAAACCTTGAGCGCGTCGACTTTTCCGGCAATCGGATCTCGACGTTTGAGGGGCTTGAGCACCTGCCTCGGCTGCGCAGGCTGAACCTGGGCGGTAACCTGCTCGAAACGGTGGCCGGGTTGGATTACGTGCGCCAGCTGACCGACTTGGACCTGAGTGGCAATCAGCTGCAACAACTGCCTGCCCGTATCGAGCAATTGACTCACCTGGCCAGCCTCGATCTTTCCTTCAACCAGATCGACACGTTGGCGGACCCGGTCGGTCAGCTCTCCAGCCTAGAGAACCTTCAGTTGAGCGGTAACCTGCTGAGCGCTGTGCCGCCCAGCATTGGCAACCTTTCCCGGCTGAGCATTCTCAATTTGGGGGCAAACCGGCTGATTACTGTCCCCGAGCAACTGAATGGCCTGGGCAGGCTTGTTCAGCTGTATCTGCACGACAACTCGATTACGCTGGACGCGCAAAGCGAGCTGCGGCTGGAATGGTTCTCCAGGCTGGAAGTCCTGAGCCTGGAAGGCAATCCACTGGGCGTGGCGCCGAGGTTGCACTACAACGTGCATCTGCACTACCTGTCGTTGCGCGCGACCGGTTTACGCAGTTTCCCCCTGGCGTTGCTGCAGGGCCATCCGGACCTGGTCGTGGACTTGCGCGGCAACCGCATCGCGGTATTGAGCGAGGAGGCGCTCAGTTGGGTCGAAGCTCACCCGGAGGCGGTCAACGTTGAGCAGAACCACTTGAGCGAGGACGTCATGCAGCGCGTGCGCACCGCGCTGGCTCAGCTGCGGGCCGAGTGGGCGAGGGTGGCCGAGGGCGGGGAAGTGACCGCAAGCAAGAAGCCACCGGGCCGCAAGGGCTGAACAGTAGCAGGCGGTGAAGCGGGCCGTTGCCCACCAGCAGGTGGGCAACGGTCGGCGGCGATCAGCGGCGGCGGAACAGCGGCAGCGGCTGGTCGGTGGCGGCCTGGTAGGTCACCGAGAAGTCCTTCAGGCTTTGCAGCGCGTCTTCCGGGTCCTTGTCGGCACGGATGGCGAACGCATCAAAACCGCAACGGGCCATGAAGAACAGCTGGTCGCGCAGCACGTCGCCAATGGCGCGCAGCTCACCCTTGAACTGGTAGCGGTCACGCAGCAGGCGCGCATTGGAGTAGCTGCGCCCGTCGGTGAAGGCCGGGAAGTTCAGCGCGATGACCTGGAAGTGTTGCACGTCTTCGCCGATCTCTTCCGCTTCCTGGTCGCTGTCCAGCCACACACCCAGGCCGCCATCGCGGGCTTTGAGCACGTGGGCATGGTCGCGCCACATCTGCAGCGGGACGATGTAGTCGTCGCAGTTGGTCAGCTCGTCGAACGAGGTTTCCTTGGGCAGGAGGTGCCAGGTTTCGTCGACGATCTGGTTGTTCTTAATGATTCGCTGCATAGACGCGTTCCTTGAAGGGGTCGATGCCGATACGCTGGTAGGTGTCGATGAAGCGCTCTTCCTCGGTACGCTGTTCAACGTACACGGCGATCAGCTTTTCGATCACGTCGGCCATGGCGTCCTGGGCGAAGGACGGGCCGAGGATCTTGCCCAGGCTCGCGTCGCGCGCGGCGTTGCCGCCCAGGGACACCTGGTAGAACTCCTCGCCCTTCTTGTCCACGCCGAGGATGCCGATGTGGCCGACGTGGTGGTGGCCGCAGGCGTTCATGCAGCCGGAGATGTTCAGGTCGATTTCGCCGATGTCGAACAGGTAGTCCAGGTCGTCGAAACGGCGCTGGATGGACTCGGCGATCGGGATCGACTTGGCGTTTGCCAGCGAGCAGTAGTCACCACCCGGGCAGCAGATGATGTCGGTCAAAAGGCCGATGTTTGGCGTGGCGAAGCCGCCCTCGCGCAGTTCCAGCCACAGCGCGTGCAGCTGGCGCTGCTCGACGTCGGCAAGGATGATGTTCTGCTCGTGCGAGGTACGCAGGAAGCCGAAGCTGTAGCGCTCGGAAAGGTCGGCCACGGCGTCCAGCTGCTTGTCGGTCAGGTCGCCTGGGGCAACGCCGGTGGGCTTGAGCGACAGGGTCACGGCGACGTAGCCAGGGCGCTTGTGGGCGCGGGTGTTGCGCGAGCGCCAGCGGGCGAAGCCTGGGTTTTCGGCGTCCTGGGCGCTGTAGTCGACGTTGTCGAGGGCCAGGTACTCCGGGTCGACGAAGTGGCGCGAAACGCGCTGCACTTCGTCTTCGGTCAGGGTGGTGCTGCCGCCACGCAGGTGGGCCATTTCGGCCTCGACCTTCTCGGCGAACACTTGCGGGGTCAGTGCCTTGACCAGGATCTTGATCCGCGCCTTGTACTTGTTGTCACGGCGACCGTAACGGTTGTACACACGCAGGATGGCGTCCAGGTAGCTGATCAGGTCTTGCCATGGCAGGAATTCGTTGATGAACGAACCGACCACCGGGGTACGCCCCAGGCCGCCACCAACCAGCACGCGGAAGCCCAGCTCGCCGGCCGCGTTGCGCACCGGCTCCAGGCCGATATCGTGCACTTCGATGGCGGCGCGGTCTTCTTTCGAGCCGTTGACGGCGATCTTGAACTTGCGCGGCAGGTAGGCGAATTCCGGGTGGAAGGTGGTCCACTGACGGACGATCTCGCACCATGGGCGCGGGTCGATGATCTCATCCGCGGCAACACCGGCGAACTGGTCGGTGGTGGTGTTGCGCAGGCAGTTGCCGCTGGTCTGGATCGCGTGCATCTGCACGGTGGCCAGTTCGGCGAGGATGTCCGGGATGTCTTCCAGCGCGGGCCAGTTGTACTGCACGTTCTGGCGGGTGGAAATGTGGGCGTAGCCCTTGTCGTAGTCGCGAGCGATCTTGGCCAGTGTGCGGACCTGGCGGGCGTTCAGCTGGCCATACGGCACGGCGACGCGCAGCATCGGGGCGAAACGTTGGATATAGAGGCCGTTCTGCAGGCGCAGAGGGCGGAATTCTTCTTCGCTCAGCTCACCGGCCAGGTAGCGGCGGGTCTGATCACGGAACTGCTTGACGCGGTCCTCGATGATCCGCTGATCGTACTCGTCGTATACGTACATAAAAGTCCTGTCTCAGGCTGCATGCAGCTATTCGCGCGCACGGCCGCGCACTCCGGTTCGGAGCCGGGAAACGATATCAGGTTGCGTTTATGCGCTAAAGTGATGTTTTTGCATATGAAAAGAACCAAACGGACTAAGTGAGACTGACTGGCATTTGTTTGCCGCACAGCGCACAGGTTTATACTCGCGGGTTTGTTGCAAAGGGTGTAACCGCATGCTCAAGGCGCTTTGCCAAAGCTTGTGCCTGAGCCTGCCGTTGGCAGCCAGTGCACAGGCCGCTTCGGTGGTGTTTTTGAACCCGGGGCTGTCCAGCGAGACGTTCTGGGCCAATTATTCGCGCTTCATGCAGGCGGCTGCCGACGACCTGGGCATGTCGCTGCGGGTCGAATACAGCGAACGCAATGCCGAGCGGGCGCTGACCCAGGCGCGGGCGGTTCTTGAAGGCCCGCAGCGCCCGGACTACCTGGTGCTGGTCAACGAGCAGTATGTGGCGCCGGAAATCATCCGGCTGTCGCAGGGCACGGGCGTCAAGCTGTTTCTGGTCAACAACGGCCTGACGGCCAGCCAGGCGAATAGCATCCAGGCGCAACCTGCCAAGTACCCCCAACTGCTGGGCACCTTGACGGCAAACGACGAGCAGGCCGGTTACCAGATGCTGCACCAGATGGTTGCCCAGTTACCGCGCAGCAACGAACCGATCGACCTGGTGGCTTTTGCCGGAATCAAGACCACACCCGCTTCGCAATTGCGTGAAGAGGGCATGCGCCGTGCGTTGGCCGACTTCCCTCAGGTGCGCTTGCGCCAGGTCGTGTATGGCGGCTGGAACCGTCAGCGCGCCTTCGAGCAGGCGCAACAGTTATTGCAGCGTTACCCGGGCATCCAGGTGGTCTGGTCGGCCAACGACGAGATGGCGTTCGGGGCCATGCAGGCGTTCGAGGCCGCCGGGCGTGTGCCAGGGCGTGATGTGGTGTTCAGCGCCGTAAACAGTTCGCTCGAGGCTTTGCGCGCTCGTATCGATGGGCGCCTCGGGGTGTTGATGGGTGGGCACTTCACCTTGGGTGGCTGGGCCATGGTCATGCTGCATGACGATGCGTTGGGGCTGGCGGTCAACCGTGATGGCCTGCGCGAGCACCGGGTGCCAGTGCTGCAGTCGATCGACCAGGCAAAGGCGCGGCGTTGGCTGAAGTTGCTGGAGGAGGACGATCATGGTGTCGACTTCCAGAAGTACAGCGCCGAAGGGCGCCCGGCCGACTACCGTTACCCGTTTCTGACACTGCCCATGGACTACTGAGCCCTGCGTCTCGTCAAAGGCACCTGTGATGCCTTTAGTCCATATGGATGGGCTTGGCTGGCGCCTTGGAAATTATCCGTCGACCGGCAAAAGACCCTGCTTGAGGAAAGGGCATTGCTCGTCTTAACTGCTGGTGTGAAGTGCATTCCCATAACCACTACAAGAGGCAATGCAATGGGAAACTCAACCAAGGTCCGCAAAGCTGACAGCAGTGTCGATGCCTGGGCGATCCTCTGCCTGATCGTCCTGGTGGTGGTCACCGCCGTGTATTGGGTCAGCCATCAGTAGACTTGCCTTTAGACCGTGAACCAGCCACAGCGCCTGCAGGATGGACTCCTGCAGGCGTTTTCATTTCAACGGGCTGTGAGGTGCAGGGCCAGTTGCACCAGGCCGATCAGTACGGCAATGAACACCAGGGTGAACAGCGTGCCCAGCGCAATGAAATGGCTGGCTTTGCCGTGGGTGAAGTCGCGCGCGCGGTTTTTGCCGCTCTGCACGCCGAAGGCGGCGGCAAGGACGCTGTGCAGCATCTGCCAGAAGGTCGGGGGCTTGCCTTGGCTTGAGTCGTCCATGGTGGCTCCTGGGTAATCGGAGGCAATCAGGGACAGTGTAGGCAATGGAAATGAGGTTGCCTGTCCTGGCCTCTTCGCGGGGCAAGCCCGCTCCTACAGGAGTATGCGGTCCCTGTGGGAGTGGGTTTACCCGCGAAGAAGCCAGCGCGGTCTTAGTTGTCGTACCCCAGGTTCGGCGCCAACCAACGCTCGCTCAGGCTGAGGTCCTGGCCTTTACGCGCGCTGTAGCTTTCGACCTGGTCCTTGTCGACCTTGCCCACGGCAAAGTACTGCGCCTGCGGGTGGGCAAAATACCAGCCACTGACTGCCGCCGCCGGGAACATCGCAAAGTGCTCGGTCAGGAACACGCCGCTCGGGCCGGTCTCACCGATGGCCGTGCCATCGAGCAGGCGGAACAGGGTTTCTTTCTCGGTGTGGTCTGGGCACGCCGGGTAGCCTGGGGCAGGGCGGATACCGCTGTACTGCTCCTTGATCAGCGCCTCGTTGTCCAGGTGCTCATCACGGGCATAACCCCAATGCTCTTTACGCACCTGCTCGTGCAGCCACTCGGCGCAGGCTTCGGCCAGGCGGTCAGCCAGGGCCTTGACCATGATCGAGCTGTAGTCGTCGCCCTTGTCCTGGTAAGCCTTGGCCACTTCCTCGGCACCGATGCCGGCGGTGGTGATGAAGCCGCCCACGTAGTCGGTGACACCGCTGCCTTTCGGCGCGACGAAGTCGGCCAGGGACAGGTTTGGCTTGCCGTCCGGCTTAATGGTCTGCTGGCGCAGGTGGTGCAAGGTGGCCAGTGGCTGGCCGTTGTCGCCGTAGACTTCGATGTCGTCATCGGCCACCTGGTTGGCAGGCCAGAAGCCGAACACGGCGCGCGCGCTGATCAGCTTCTCGTTGATCAGCTTGTCGAGCATCTCGCGAGCGTCCTTGTACAGCGAAGTGGCCGCTTCGCCGACCACTTCGTCGGTGAGGATGCGCGGGAACTTGCCGGCCAGGTCCCAGGAAATGAAGAACGGGGTCCAGTCGATGTACTCGGCCAGGGTGCGCAGGTCGATGTCATCCAGCACCTTGACGCCGGTGAAGGAAGGCACGGCGGGCTGGTAGCTTGCCCACTCGTATTTCGGCTTGGTCGCCACCGCCTGGGCATAGCTCAGGCGCTCGGTGCGGGCACTGCGGTTGGCAGTGCGCTCGCGCACTTCGACGTAGTCCAGGCGGGTCTTCTCGACGAAGCCAGGTTTGAGCTCTTTGGACAGCAATTGGGTGGCCACGCCAACTGCGCGCGAGGCGTCGGTTACGTAGATCACCGCGTCGTTGCTGTACTTCGGTTCGATCTTGACCGCAGTGTGCGCCTTGGACGTGGTGGCGCCACCGATCATCAGCGGCAGCTCGAAGCCCTGGCGCTGCATTTCGCGGGCGACGTGGACCATTTCGTCAAGCGACGGGGTAATCAGACCGGACAGGCCGATGATGTCGCACTTCTCGTCGCGGGCGGTCTGCAGGATTTTCTCCGCCGGCACCATCACGCCGAGGTCGACGATGTCGTAGCCGTTGCAGCCCAGCACCACGCCGACGATGTTCTTGCCGATGTCGTGTACGTCACCCTTGACCGTGGCCATGAGGATCTTGCCCTTGGCCTCCGGCTTGTCGCCTTTCTCTTCTTCGATGAACGGGATCAGGTGAGCCACGGCCTGTTTCATCACCCGCGCCGACTTGACCACCTGGGGCAGGAACATCTTGCCGGCACCGAACAGGTCGCCGACCACGTTCATGCCGCTCATCAGTGGGCCTTCGATGACCTCGATGGGGCGCGCGCATTGCTGGCGGCACTCTTCGGTGTCTTCGACGATGTGTGCGGTGATGCCCTTGACCAGGGCGTGCTCAAGGCGCTTGCCGACCGGCAGCGAGCGCCAGGCCTCGTTCTCGACTTCCTTGGTGGCGCCGCCGCCCTTGTAATCGTCGGCGATGGCCAGCAACGCGTCGGTGCCTTCCGGGGTGCGGTTGAGCACCACGTCCTCGACCTTGTTGCGCAGGTCGGCCGGGATCTCGTCGTAGATCTCCAGCTGGCCGGCGTTGACGATGCCCATGGTCAGGCCGTTGCGGATGGCGTGGAACAGGAACACCGAGTGGATCGCTTCACGCACCGGGTTGTTGCCGCGGAACGAGAACGACACGTTGGATACACCGCCCGAACTCAGCGCATGCGGCAGGTGGTCACGGATGTAGGCACAGGCCTCGATGAAGTCGACGGCGTAGTTGTTGTGCTCTTCGATGCCGGTGGCAACGGCGAAGATGTTCGGGTCGAAGATGATGTCTTCCGGCGGGAAGCCCACTTCGTTGACCAGGATGTCGTAGCTGCGCTTGCAGATTTCCTGCTTGCGTGCGGCGGTGTCGGCCTGGCCGACCTCGTCGAAGGCCATCACCACCACGGCGGCGCCGTAGCGCTTGCACAAGCGGGCGTGGTGCTTGAACTGCTCGACGCCTTCCTTCATGGAGATCGAGTTGACGATGCCCTTGCCCTGGATGCACTTGAGGCCCGCTTCGATCACTTCCCACTTGGAGGAGTCGATCATGATCGGCACGCGGGAGATGTCCGGTTCACCGGCGATCATGTTGAGGAAGCGGACCATGGCGGCCTGGGAGTCGAGCATCCCTTCGTCCATGTTGATGTCGATCACCTGCGCGCCGGCTTCGACCTGCTGCAGGGCGACTTCCAGGGCTTCGGTGTAGTTCTCTTCACGGATCAGCCGGGCAAACTTGGCGGAGCCGGTGATGTTGGTACGCTCGCCGACGTTGACGAACAACGACTGGCGGTCGATGGTGAACGGCTCCAGGCCCGACAGGCGGCAGGCCTTGGCGATTTCCGGAATTTCACGTGGCTTGTACTTGGCCACGGCCTCGGCGATGGCCTGGATGTGGCCCGGGGTGGTGCCGCAGCAACCGCCGATGATGTTGAGGAAGCCGCTGGCGGCGAACTCCTCGACCACTGCGGCCATTTCGGCCGGGGTCTCGTCATATTCACCGAAGGCATTCGGCAGGCCGGCGTTGGGGTGCGCCGAAACGTGGGTGTCGGCCTTGGTCGACAGCTCTTCGAGGTACGGGCGCAGGTCCTTGGCGCCCAAGGCGCAGTTCAGGCCTACGGAAATCGGCTTGGCGTGGCGCACCGAGTTCCAGAACGCTTCGGTGGTCTGCCCCGACAGCGTACGGCCCGACGCATCGGTGATGGTGCCGGAGATCATGATCGGCAGTTCGACACCGTCGTCCTCGAACACCTGCTGCACGGCGAAGATCGCCGCCTTGGCGTTGAGGGTGTCGAAAATGGTCTCGATCAGGATCAGGTCGGCGCCGCCCTCGATCAGGCCGCGGGTAGCCTCGATATAGTTTTCTACCAGCTCGTCGAAGGTGACGTTGCGGTAGCCGGGGTCGTTGACGTCCGGGGAGATCGAGCAGGTACGGCTGGTCGGGCCGAGCACGCCGGCGACGAAGCGCGGCTTGTCGGGGGTTTCCAGGGTCTTGGCATCGGCCACCTGGCGGGCGATGCGTGCGCCCTCGACGTTCAGCTCGTAAACCAGCGACTCCATGCCGTAATCGGCCTGGGAGATTTGCGTAGCGTTGAAGGTGTTGGTTTCGAGGATGTCGGCACCGGCGTCCAGGTACGCCTTCTCGATGGCGGCGATCACATCGGGGCGGCTGAGCAGCAGCAAATCGTTGTTACCCTTGACGTCGCTTGGCCAATCGGCGAAGCGCGTGCCACGATAGTCGTGTTCCTCGAGGCGATAACTTTGGATCATAGTACCCATGCCGCCGTCGAGGATCAGAATGCGCTCTTTGAGTGCGTGCTGGAGTGCTTGGTAACGAGCGCTGCGGTCGGACATAGGAACTACCTGGTCGGGCGAATATCAGAAGGTGCGGAATCATAACAAAGCTGCGCGGTTTTTAGGCGCATCGGCCATTTGCATGAATTCTGTTCATGTTGAGCCATGAGCACCCAAGGACGACCAGGCAATCGTGATGGCTTTCAAGAACCAGGACTTTCGGCACATGGTGCATCGTTTTATGGCTGCTGCCTTCGCCCTGCTGATCAGCGGCGTGGCGTTCGGGCAGCCCCCCCAATCGAGCCCGGCAATTTCCTACACCCGGGACATTCAACCGATCTTCACCGAGAAGTGCGTGGCCTGCCACGCCTGCAACGACGCTGCCTGCCAGCTCAAGCTGGAAAGCCCTGAAGGTGCGGTGCGCGGCGCCACCAAGGTGCCGGTGTACCAGGGCGAGCGCAGCAAGGCGGTGCCGACCACGCGGCTGTTCTACGACGCCCACAGCGAAGAGGCGTGGCGCAAGAAGGGCTTCTATTCGGTGCTCGACAACCAGGGCAGCCAGGCGGCACTGATGGCGCGCATGCTCGAACTGGGGCACAAGACGCCGCTCACCCCCAATGCCAAGCTGCCCGAAGAAATCGTCCTGGGGCTCAACCGCACCAACATGTGCCCCTTGCCCGATGAGTTCGACGCCTACGCCGGCGCGCACCCCAAGGAGGGCATGCCACTGGCGGTCACAGGCCTGACCGACAAGGAATACAACACCTTGCAACGCTGGCTGGCCGCTGGCGCGCCGGTCGAGTATCAGCCTGTCCAGCCGAGTGCCACCGAAGCCAAGCAGATCGCCGATTGGGAAGAGCTGCTCAACCGCCCAGGCTCAACCGAAGCCCTGGTCGGTCGCTGGCTGTACGAACACCTGTTCCTGGCGCACATCCACTTCGTCGGTGGCGAGCAGGGCCACTTCTTCCAATGGGTACGCTCGCGCACCCCCAGCGGCCAGCCGGCTGACATCATTGCCACGCGCCGCCCCAACGACCCGCCCGGGACCGACTTTTATTACCGCCTGATCCCGGTACAGGGCGTGATCGTGCACAAGACCCACATCACCTACCCGATGGGGCCGCAGAAACTCAAGCGCGTGAAGCAACTGTTCTATGCCGGCGACTGGCATGCCACCGCGCTGCCAGGCTACGGCCCACGCCACCGGGCCAACCCGTTCGAGACCTTCGAGGCGATCCCTGCGGTGGCGCGCTACCAGTTCATGCTGGATAACGCCGAATACTTCGTGCGTACCTTCATCCGTGGCCCGGTGTGCCGTGGGCAGATCGCCACCGACGTGATCCGCGACAACTTCTGGGCGCTGTTCCAGGAGCCTGCCCACGACCGCTACATCACCGATGCCAAGTACCGGGGCGAGGCTACGCCGCTGTTGGCCATGCCGGGGCAGATCGACGACGTGGGCAGCGTGCTGTCGCTGTGGCACGCCTACCGCGACAAGCGCAACGAGTACGAAAAACTGCGCCGCGACGCCTATGCCGAAATGCCGGCACCGGGCTGGGCGACGCTGTGGGCCGGCAACGACAACGCGTTGCTGAGCATCTTCCGCCACTTCGACAGCGCCGCGGTGACCAAGGGGCTGGTGGGCGACGTGCCGCTGACCATGTGGCTGTTCGACTACCCGCTGTTCGAGCGCACCTACTACCAGCTGGCGGTCAACTTCGATGTGTTCGGCAATGTCTCGCATCAGCTGCAGACGCGCCTGTACTTCGACCTGATCCGCAATGGCGCCGAGGTCAACTTCCTGCGCCTGATGCCGGCTGACCAGCGCGGCGCGATCCTCAGCAACTGGTACCAGAACAGCGGCAAGGTGAAGATGTGGCTCGATTATGAGGACATCGACACCGACACGCCGAGCGGCATCAAGCTCGACCCGCGCGATGCCAAGCGCGACTTCGGCCTCAAGCTGCTGCAGCGCACCGGCAGCCTGAACGCTGCGCCCGACCCGATCAACCGCTGCCAGGGCGCCTACTGCTCGCGGCCACAGATGAGCGAAGAGTTCCGCAACGTCGAACAGTCGCTCAGCCGCCTGGTGTCCCGCCCGGCTGCGGGCCTGAAGGTGATCAACCAGCTGCCCGAGGCGACCCTGCTGCGCATCGAAGGGCAGGGTGGCCAGCGCCAGGTCTACAGCTTGCTGCGCAACCGTGCGCACAGCAACGTTGCCTTCCTGCTCGGCGAGAACGCGCGGTATCAGCCGGGGCTGGATACCCTGACGCTGTACCCAGGTGTACTCAGCAGCTACCCGAACTTCATCTTCAATATTCCGGCGGCGGATGTGCCGGAGTTTGTCGAGGACATGGAGTACGCGCGCGATGACGCGGCCAAGTTCGAGCGCATCGTCATGCGCTGGGGCGTGCGCCGCAGCCATCCGCAGTTCTGGCATTACTTCCATGATCTCAGCACCTTCATCCAGGAGACTGAACCGGTGGAGGCGGGGGTGCTGGACATGAACCGCTACGAGAACCTCTGATCGGTTGAGCTGACCTTTCCGGAATCACTGCGGTCCGAAAGGTTGGGTGGTCCGGGGGCTGCTTTGCAGTCCAATCGCCGGCAAGCCGGCTCCCACACAAGCAGCAGTGCTGCACGGAATTTGTGGGAGCCGGCTTGCCGGCGATCGAGCGTGCAGCGCTCGCCGAGGCCTGAATGCACCGGCAATCGCAGGTATTCCATGCTGTATTCGCTTCAGGCACTGCGGGCGTTCGCCGCCTGGGTGGTGGTCTGCCACCATTTCATGCAGATCTTCTTCGACTTCCATGCCACCGGCCCCGTGGGCCAGTTTCTTACCGATCGCGGCGCCGTGGGCGTCGACATCTTCTTTGTCATCAGCGGGCTGGTGATCTACCTCTCCACCCGTGACAAGGCCATCGAGCCACGCCGCTTCCTGCTGAACCGCGCCCTGCGTATCGTGCCTGCCTACTGGTTCTACACCGCGCTGATGGCGGCACTGCTGCTGGCCTTCAGCCAATGGATGCCGCACCAGGAGTTCGACTGGCGCCACCTGCTGCTGTCGCTGCTGTTCATCCCGGCGGAAAACCCCGGTGGTTATGGCTTGTATCCGACCTTGAACGTGGGCTGGACGCTGAACTTCGAAATGTTTTTCTACCTGTTGTTCGGCCTGGCTTTCCTGGTACGCCAGCGGCACCACCTGCTGTTGGTAACCGCGGCACTGCTGCTGGTGAGTGAAGTGCTGGGCCGCGTCGGCGTACTCAGCCACTTCTACAACAACGGCATCATCTACGAGTTTCTGCTCGGTATCGGCATCGGCGTGTTGTACCGCCGTGGGCTGGTGCGCGAGGGGTTGTGGCTGCCGCTGGCGGTGCTAGGGCTGGCGGCCTATGCGATCTATCACCTCGATGCGTCCCAGCGCCTGCTGCATTGGGGCTTGCCAAGTGCGCTGGTGGTGCTTGCGTTTGTCGCGCTGGAACCGTACTTCCAGGGTAACCGGGTGCTCAAGGCATTGGGTGACTGTTCGTATTCTGTCTACCTGATCCATGTGCTTGTGCTGTACGCGGGCTGGTTCGCCAGCCAGCGCTTGCACCTCAACCCCTACCTGGTGTTCGCCCTCTGCGTGCCGTCCATTGGACTAATGTCGTGGTTCAGCTATCAGTGGCTGGAGCGCGGCCTGTACCGGCGGATGCAGGCGTGGCTGGCTGCGCCGCGAGAGCAAACCTCCGAATTTGTGCTTTCCAGAGTAAAATGCTAGGACTTTGTTCAAGGGCCAGGTTGGCGTACACTTGGCCGCAAGTCTGTGAGGAACTTCCATGAGCGCTATAACCATTACCGACGCCGCCCATGATTACCTGGCCGATCTGCTTTCCAAGCAGAACACGCCTGGCATCGGCATCCGCGTTTTCATTACCCAGCCGGGCACCCAGTACGCCGAAACCTGCATCGCCTACTGCAAGCCGGGCGAAGAGAAGCCTGACGACACCGCCGTGGGTCTGAAGAGCTTCACTGCCTACCTGGATGCTGTCAGCGTGCCATTCCTGGAAGACGCGCTGGTCGACTATGCCACCGACCGCATGGGCGGCCAGCTGACCATCAAGGCGCCGAACGCCAAAGTGCCGATGGTCAACGAAGACAGCCCGATCAACGAGCGTATCAACTACTACCTGCAGACCGAGATCAACCCGGGGCTGGCCAGCCACGGCGGCCAGGTGAGCCTGGTCGATGTGGTCGACGACGGCATTGCCGTGCTGCAGTTCGGTGGCGGCTGCCAGGGCTGTGGCCAGGCGGACGTAACGCTTAAGGACGGTATCGAGCGCACCCTGCTCGAGCGCATTCCGGAGCTCAAGGGCGTGCGTGACGTGACCGACCACACCCAGAAAGAAAACGCTTACTACTGATCAGTAGTCGTTCGTGCTCCTAGCAACAATCTGTTACGGATTCAACCCCTGCGACAACAGGCCGCAGCCCGTATTTAAAGGGCTGCAGGCCATCACCGCCTTGGTCGGGTAGAAGCCCGTGGGGTGTCATGCAAGAATGCCCCGGTTTTTCGACCGGCCCGCTTCTGGGGCCGGCACCTTCCCTGTAAAGGATGGTTCCATGAATGATCTGTTTACCCGGCGCGCAGTTGTCGCCGGGATGGGCGTTCTCGGGCTCGGCTTGCTGGCAGGTTGCAACCCGGCCCGGGGGCTCGAGTTCAAGTACGGCAAGAACATGAGCAACGAAATCCTCGGGCGCAAGTTCCGCCTCAAGGATACCCAGGGCAACGAAGTCACCCTGTCGAGCTTCTACGGCAGCATGCCGATGATCTTCTTCGGCTTCACCCAGTGCCCGGCGGTGTGCCCGACCACGCTGGCGCGGGCGGCGCAAATCCGCAAGCTGTTGAAGGGCCGTGACCGCGAGTTGTTCCGAGTGGTGCTCATCACCCTGGACCCTGAGCGCGACACCCCCGAAGTGCTCGATGCCTACGTCAAGGCCTTCGACCCGACGTTCACCGCGCTGACCGGTACACCGGAAGAAATCGCCGAGGTGGCCCGGGAATTCAAGGTGTTCTACGAGAAAGTCCCGGCCGGTGACACCTATACCATTTCTCACTCGTCCACCAGCTACGTCTACGATACACGTGGCACTCTGCGCCTGAGCCTGGGCCATTCGCTGAATGCCAAGGAATGCGCTGAAGACCTGCTTACACTGATGGAGATTTGCTAATGGCTGTTTCACTGCAACCGATCAAGCGCGGCCTGGCCGCCATCGCCCTGCTGGGCCTTGCGCTGCCAGCCCTGGCCCAGACCACCGTAAGTGATGCCTGGGTGCGTGCCAGCGTACCGCACCAGCAATCCACCGGTGCCTTCATGACCCTGACTGCCAGCAGCGACAGCAAGCTGGTTGGCGTGGCATCGCCCATTGCCAAGACCGTGCAGGTGCATGAAATGACCATGAACGGTGACGTGATGGGCATGAAGGAAGTCAACGCCGTCGAGTTGCCAGCGGGCAAGCCGGTGAGCCTGGACCCGAATGGGTATCACGTGATGCTGATGGGGTTGACCCAGCAAGTGAAGGAAGGCGAAAAAGTACCGCTGACCTTGACCGTCGAAGATGCCAAGGGCGCCAAGCAGACGCTGAACGTGCAGGCAGAAGTACGCGCGCTCAACGCCGAGGCGGGCGGTGGGCATGACCACATGCACATGAAGCACTGACTGTCATTTAGCGTCACAGGGGCTGCCTTGCAGCCCATCGCCGGCAAGCCGGCTCCCACAGGGACCGCGCCCTGCATGAGTGCTGCGCTGAACCTGTGGGAGCCGGCTTGCCGGCGATGGGCCGCAAAGCGGCCCTTGTTTATTCAGCCGCGAAAACGTGGCAATGGCCTTTCCAGCGTCAGTGAGGTCAAGGTCTTGCGGACCTGGGCTTCATCGGCCTCCAGGGCCTTGAGGCTGGCGCGGATCTTGCCGGCTGCGGGCACATCGCCCTGCCGGTCGATCCAGTCGGCAATCTCCTTGCAGGCGCTGCTCAGGCAGGCCTGGCGCTGGTTCATCAGCGATATGAGGGTGGTGAGCTCTCTTTCGGACATGGCAGGATCCTCCAATTCAGCCCTGTCAGTGTAGCAGTGGCTGGCGCAATTGCCTGAGGCCAGGCGCCGCACCGGCTAGCCGTGCAGGCAGGCTGTGCGGTAGGCGCCAGGGGTAACGCCATAGGCCTGCTTGAACTGCCGGCTGAGGTGGCTCTGGTCAGCGAAGCCCAGGCTGAACGCCACGTCGGCTGCGGGCAGGCCACTTCTGAGCAGCTCGCGGGCACGTGCCAAACGTCGTTGTTTGAGCCAGGCATGTGGCGGCAGGCCGGTGGCCTGGCGGAACACCCGCGCGAAGTGGAACGGCGACAAATTAACTGCGCCCGCCAGTGTTTCCAGCGAGGGTGGATCCGCCAGTTGGCTCTCTAGCAGCTCGCGGGCGCGGGCCACCGCCAGCGGTTCGCTGCCTGGGGCGCTGGGCTCAGGGCAGTGGCCGTGGCGGTGCACCAATGCCAGCACCGCCTGGCGCCAGGCTGTCTGCTGCTCCAGGGCGCTGGCGCCACCCTCCGACAACTGGTGCAACTGGCTGAAGGCCCGCGCCAGGTCTGGGTCCTGGATCACGCTGGCGTTGAAGCGGGGCATGCCATGGCGGCCCAGTTCCAGCTCGTCCAGCACCCCGGTCACCCGTTCATGCTCCGGGTAGAACCCGCGGTAGCGCCAACCCGCCTCGTGGGCAGTGGCCCCGGTGTGCAGTTCGTCCGGGTTGATCAGCACCATGCTGCCAACCGGCGCCAGGTGCTCACTGCCACGGTGCCAGAAGCGCTGTGCACCCGACTCGATCACGGTGAACACGTAGCCTTCGTGAACATGAGGGGCGAAGCGCTGCTGAATGTAGCGCGCATGCAGCATCTCGACATCGCCCAGGGCGGGCGCTTGCCAAAGGTGAGTCTGTTCGCGCAGGGGCGTGCTCATGCCAGCCAGCTGCGCAGCAGGAAGAAGATCAACATGCTCACCAGCATGCTCAGCAACACGCTGCGGGTCAACAGTACCAGCGCGACAGCCACCAGTGCGCCGAGCAGGTAGGGGTTGAGCGGGCTCAGGTCTAGCTGATGGCCGGGCAGGAAGATGATCGGCCCGCAGATTGCCGTGAGCATGCCCGGTACGGCAAAGCCGAGGAACTGACGGGCATTGGAGCTCAGGCGCAGGGGCAGGCGCGGTTCCAGGAAGGCGTAGCGGTTGAGGAACACCACGGCGCCCATGGCGAAAATCAGTAGCCAGGTCATGCGCGGCCTCCAACGTATTTTTGGCAGATGAAGCCGGCAGCCATGCCCAGCAGGCCGGCGGCCACCAGCGCGGTTTCCCAGTGCCAGTAGCTGAACAGCACCGAACAGAACAGCGACACCGCCACGCACACCACCGTGGCGACATTACGCACCAGTGGCGCGATCAGGGCGACAAAGGTGGCGACGATGGAAAAGTCCAGGCCCAGCTGGTCCAGGTGCGGGATGTTCTGGCCGAGCACGATGCCGGCCAAGGTAAACAGGTTCCAGGCCACATAGAAGGTCAGGCCGACACCTAATGCATACCAGCGGTTGAATTGCTGCTGGTCATAGTGGCTGGTCAGCGCAAAGAACTCGTCGGTCAGCAGAAAGCCCAGGCCCAGCCGCCAGCGCAGTGGCTGGTTCGACAACACCGGGCGCATGGACAAGCCGTAGAGCAGGTGCTGCGAGGTCAGCAGCAGGGTGGTCAGCAGGATCGACAGCAGGTTGGCGCCGCCCTTGAGCATGCCGATGGCCACCAGTTGCGCGGCGCCGGCAAAGACGATCGCCGACAGGCCCTGGCCCTCCCAGGCGCTTAGATTGGCCTCGATGGCCATCGAGCCCGCCAGCAGGCCCCACGGGGCAACGGCCAGGGATAACGGGAGAATGGCGATGGCGCCGTGCAGAAAGGCTTGGCGGGCAATAGGTGGGCTGCTGTGCATGATGGCTGCGACACTGTTGTTCGGAAGAGCAGCATGCCAGAGGGGCGGGACGGCTGGCTTGAACGATCTTGCTTGTTTGGCGCCTGCCCTGGTCTTTTCACGTGGGCCGTCTGTTACCGCTGGCTGGTGAGCCGCTGCTGCGCTGCTGCACAACCGTTGATATCCACGGCCTTTTGCAGCAGGTCCTGACGGTGCCGCGGGTCAAGGTCGCCCAGCAGCCGGTAAACCTCGGCCTGATAGTCACGCTGGCGCCCCCACTGCATTTGCAGCCCTTGCGGTTGGCTGCGGCTGCAGGCCAGGCGCGTGGCCGGTTGTGGGTAATACGGCGCATACAAGGTGGCCATGCTGGGAATCGCTTCGAGGGCCTCGCGGTAGGCCGGGCTGGCGTTATAGGTTGTGCACCAGGTGGCGATTGCCGTGGCAGGCGGCGCAAAACCTTGTTTGAGGCTCGCCTCCAGCAACGGGCAGGCGGCATCAGGTATTTGCGCCGCAGGCAGGTAGGTCGTGTAGTACAGCGCCAGGCGATATTGGGCCACGGGGTGGCCGAGCTCCACTGATTTTTTCAGCAGCGCCACCGCCGTCGGCAGCGTGCGAGCCAGGGCCTGGCCTTGGCGATTGAGCTCCGGATCGCCGCCAATCGCGGTGCGCAGCGGGCTGGCACTGTTATCGTCCTGGTTGTCGGCCTGTTCCAGCAGTGGCAAAGCCTGGCGATACAGCAGGTCGGCATGGGGGTCTATACGCACCTCAAGCGCATGCGCGGTGAGCGGTGCCAGGGCAACAAGCAACACCGGCCCCAGAGCTGCGCGACTCACGTACGCGCCCCGCAACAGGCGCAGCCACGGCAGATAGACAAGTACGGGTGGACGGCAGGGGTGTTCATCACAAGTACGCGTGCGCCTCAGGCGGATCGGAACGACGGCCTATTCTAGCCAAGCGAGGGGGCATACCGAAAGGCCAACGGCCAACTGTCAGACGAGCTTGATCGGCGTGACCTTGCGCAGGGCGTGTTTTTCCTGGGCCAGGCCCAGTTTGGCGGTGATGACCTTGGCCAAGGCATTGTTGCCCAGGTCGTTGAGGTGCAAGCGGTCGAGGAACAGGTCGGCGCCGAACACGGGGGAGCTGCTGAGCATGCTGTTCATGTCATAACACGGCACGGGGTCGGCCTGGCTTTTGATACGCCTGAAAAAAGCCATGTGTAGCTGGCTGTCGAACGCGCCTTCGAGCAGGCGATCGAAGTTTGCCGGCTGACGCTCCAGGGCTGCCAGCATCGCGTATTCGCCAGCAGGCAGGGTTTCGCGGCACCAGGGCAGCAGGGGTTGCAGAATGAAGGTAAGGGTGGCGTGGCTGTCGGCCAGCATGCGCTCCCACTGGCGTAATGTGCGGCCAATGCTGTCGGCAGCGCGTGCCAGGCGCTTCTCCGGCGCCGATAACGACCAGGCGAGCGGCTGCGCCTGCCTGCGCGGGGCCAGCGCCTGGCCCAGGCGTTGCCACAATGACGCCTTGCGCGCCGGGCTGGAGGGCCGCATACCCTCGTTGAAACTGTTCAGGTAGGCTTGATACGCCTGGGCGTGCTGCAGGTCGTGCGGGCCGGCCAGCACCTCGCCGAGTGCTTCATGGGCCAGGGTATTGAGGCCGCTGAGCACCACCACATGGCCGACTTCGCCAAGCCGGTGCTGGTGGCTGAGGAACAGCAATAGCTCTTGGCTGGCATTGAGCCCGCAGCCTGCCAGGCTGAGCCACACTTCCCCGGTCAGCATCGACAGGTGCGAGGCCACCGTATGCTCATCGGAGCTGGCGCCGATACCCAGCGCAGTCGAGCCGCCGACCAGCAGGTTGACGCGTGGAGCGCCGCCGCGTTCGGCGGCCGAAAAGCGCTTGCCGGCGAAATGGCTATAACGCAGGCCGAGGGTATCGGTGTTGATGGTGCCGGAGCGGTAGCCGCTCTCGTGCACGTGCAACGTGTGCGGGGCGCGACGGTTGCCCAGTTGCAGGAAGCGCTGATAGTCCTGTGGCAGCGGCCATGGCAGGGCCGGGCCGTGCATTGCGGTGTTGGACGAGGTCATGGGCGCTCCTTCGCGTCTGGCGTCGCTATCGCTCCCGGGCTTCAGCCCGCCAGCTCCTTGAGGTTGTAAGCCAGGCCGCCGACGGCGATCAGTAGCAGGGCAACCCCCGAGGCCAGGGAAATCATGCGGTTGCTGCGCTGCGAAGCGATCTTGCCGATGGCGAAGATGTACAGGCTGAGCACGGCAAAATCGATGGCCACCCACAGCAGTGACAGTACCACCATGCTTTTGCCGAAGGATTCGGTGATCTGGATGAACTGCGGGAAGAAGGCGATGAAGAAAATGATGTCCTTGGGGTTGGAAATACCGACCATGAAGCCCTGCCACAAGCCACCGCGCCCAGCTTTTGGGGTTTGTGCCTCAGCTTCGGTCGCAGGCGCCTGCAGGCACTCGCGCAAGGTGCTTACGGCGATGTAGCCGATGAACAGGCAGCCCAGCAGGCTCATGCCGCTGAGCCAGGCCTTGTCGATGGCCGCACTGGTCAGGATGACCCAGGCAGCGGCGCCGATCAGTACCAGCGATGCCCAATTGGTGCCGACGGCGGTGAACATGGCCTTGCGCGAGCCAGAGGCCGCGGCGGTGTTGACGATCAATGCCACCACTGGGCCAGGGGTGGCGATCAGCAGCAGGACGGTCAGTGCGTAGGTAGCGGTCAGTGCGGTATTCACGGTCAATTCTCGATCTGTGTGTCGGGCGTGGCGTGGGCATGAAAGGGGCAGCGCGACGGGTTGAGCGAGCCTGCTTCCTGCAGTTGATATTGCTTCCATTCAAAATTGTCGGCCTGGCCGAAGAAGCCCAGGCTGTCGGGCATCACGCCGTCGTTGTAATGGCGAACGCGGTCGCGGATGCGCGCACGGATACGTTGACCGCTTTCGGTGCCGGCGTTGGCCACTTCGTCGAAGTTCTCCCGCGGGTTGATGACGAAGGTGATGTGGTTACCCAGGTTGCGGCTTTTCATCTGCTGGTGGCCGGGGAAGTTCATGTTGATGAACAGCGGCATCCCGGCGTAGCAGAACGACCAGCCGCTGTCGTCCGGGTTGGTCGGTACCGCTTGGGGCCAAGGATGCGGGTCACGTGCATGCACGCCCCGCAGCACCTTCCAGGCCAGTGCCTGTTGCTCGGCAAGGTTGCTGTCGGCGGCGGTTTCAAGAAATACCACCAGCGGGCTGCCGATGCGTTGCTTGATCGGCACAGGCGTGATGGTGCGCACGTAGTCGGCCAGCCCTTGAGCGATGTCGTCGGCCAGTTGTTCGGCGCGAGCGAACAGAATGTGGCAGGATTCGCCAGCCACTGCCTTGCGCCCGAACAGGCAGGGAAAGTCAGGGTTGGCGAGGATGTCACGAAAGTGTTGAATGGTTTTGTGCGTCCAGTGTTGGGTGTGCCGGACATGTTCAGCGGCCAGCTCTAGCGCATCCAGGCGATAGCAGTTTCCATAACCCGTAAACATGATTTCCCCAGGCGTAGAAGTAACAGAAAGTTCCAGACATATGCAGGCAGGTTATTGGCTTATCTTTGTTATTTACCTGCATTTTCTGAGACGCAGTTAACGTTGTAAAACGCGTGGAACTATGACCTACTATTAGTCTTACTCATGCTTCGAGGGCGTCATGTCAGAACGGATTCAGGCTTTGCATGCGCTGCGTGCCTTCGAGGTCGCCTCGCGTTATGGGTCGTTCACCCGTGCGGCCGAAGAGCTGGCGCTGACTCAAGGCGCGGTCAGCCACCACATCAAAACCCTTGAAGGCATGTTCGGCTGCGACCTGTTCGAGCGCCGCGGCCCCAAATTGAGCCTCACCGAACACGGGCGCCTGCTGTCCCAGGAGCTGAAGGTCGGCTTCAAGATCATCGAGAACGCCTGCGCGCTGCTGCGTCAGGACCGTTACGGGCTGCGCCTCAAGGCGCCGTCGACCCTGACTGTGCGCTGGCTGCTGCGGGCGCTGGATGCCTTCAAGAAAGTCGACGACAGCTGCAGCGTTCAGCTGTCGAGCGTGTGGATGGACATCGACACCGTGGACTTCTACTCCGAGCCCTATGACTGCGCTTTTCTGTTATCCAGCGGCAACTTCGCTGCCGATATCGAGAGTTTCAAACTGTTCGATGAATGGCTGATCCCGGTGTGCCACCCGGACTACATGGCGCATGAGCAGCCCGCTTTGGGGGACCTGCGCCAGTGCGAGCTGCTGCACCCGTCACCGGACCGGCGCGACTGGCGGCGCTGGCTGGCGCGCATGGATGCGCTGGACATCAGCATCGACCAGGGCCAGGTGTTCGATACCCTCGATCAGGGTATATCCGCAGCCCAGCAGGGCCTGGGCATCTCGGTGGTCGACCTGGTGCTGGCCAGCGCCGACCTGGGGGCAGGGCGCCTGGTCACGCCGTTCAAGCATGCCGTGGCGACCGGCGACGGGTATTACATGACCTGGCTCAAATCCAGCCCCAAGGCGCGGCAGATGCACAAGCTGCGCGACTTCCTGCTGGGCCAGGTGCCACCGTTGGCCTACAAGGACATCAACTACCTGTACGGTTGATTGCCCGCACAAGGGTAGAATTACCCTTTCCGACACATCGGTTGCACCGAGGACAACGCAGTGGAGTTGCAGCAGGGCTTTGTCCTGACCCGGCATTGGCACGACACGCCCGAAGGCACCTGCGTGGAGTTCTGGCTGGCCACCGACCAGGGGCCACGCCTGTTGCGCCTGGCCCCGCAAGAATCAGTGATGTTCATCCTGCAGGCGCAGGTCGAACACGCTCGGCTGTTGCTGGCCGGTGAGACGGGTGTGGAACTCAAGCCGCTGCGCCTGTGTGATTTCGAGCACCGGCCGGTGATGGGTGTGTACTGCCGTCAGCACCGGCAGCTGATGCAGTTGGAACAACGCCTGCGCAATGCCGGCGTCGAAGTGTTCGAAGCCGATATCCGCCCGCCCGAGCGGTACCTGATGGAGCGCTTCATCACGGCGGCGGTGCAGTTCGCCGGCCAGGCGGATGCTCAAGGGGTGCTCTGCGATGCCCAGCTCAAACCTGCGGTGCACTACCGGCCGCCGCTGCGCCTGGTGTCGCTGGACATCGAGACCAGCGAACGCGGTGAGCTGTATAGCATCGCCCTGGAGGGCTGTGGCCAGCGCCAGGTGTTCATGCTGGGAACCGCCAATGGCCAGGCTGCCGCCGTGGATTTCGACCTGCAGTACTGCAACGACCGCGCTGCGCTGCTTCACTGCCTCAACCGGTGGATGGCCGAGCACGACCCGGATGCGATCATCGGTTGGAACCTGGTGCAGTTCGACCTGCGCCTGTTGCATGAACACGCCAAGCAACTGCAGGTGCCGTTGGCCCTGGGGCGCAATGGCGCGCCAATGACCCTTCGGGCCCACGCCAACCGCGGGCATGTGTTCGCCGATGCACCCGGTCGACTGCTGATCGATGGCATCGAAGCGCTGCGTTCGGCCACCTGGAGTTTCCCCTCGTTCAGCCTTGAGAACGTCGCCCAGACGTTGCTGGGGGAGGGCAAGGCGATCGATACGCCTTACCAGCGCATGGACGAGATCAACCGTATGTTCGCCGAGGACAAACCGGCGCTGGCCCGTTACAACCTCAAGGACTGCGAGCTGGTGACGCGTATCTTCGCCCACACCCGGCTGCTGGAGTTTTTGCTCGAACGCTCATCTGTGACGGGGCTGGCGGTGGACCGCAGCGGCGGTTCGGTGGCAGCGTTCTGTCACCTGTATATCCCGCATATGCATCGGCTGGGCTTCGTCGCGCCGAATCTGGGCAGCCGTCCGGATGAAGCCAGCCCCGGTGGGTTTGTGATGGACTCGCGCCCAGGCCTGTATGACTCGGTGCTGGTACTCGACTACAAAAGCCTGTACCCCTCGATCATCCGCACCTTCCTGATCGACCCCGTGGGGTTGGTCGAGGGCCTGCGTCAACCGGACGATACGCACTCGGTCGAAGGCTTTCGTGGTGGGCGCTTTTCGCGCAGTCGGCATTGCCTGCCGGCGATCGTCGAGCGTGTCTGGCAGGGTAGGGAGGAGGCCAAGCGCGAAGGCAATGCACCGTTGTCGCAAGCGCTGAAAATTATCATGAATGCCTTCTACGGCGTGCTTGGCTCAAGCGGTTGCCGCTTTTTCGACCCGCGCCTGGCCTCATCGATCACCATGCGTGGCCATCAGATCATGCGCCAGACCCGCGCGCTGATCGAGGCGCGGGGTTACGACGTGATCTACGGCGACACCGACTCCACGTTCGTTTGGCTAAAAGGGGCGCATGGCGAAGAAGCTGCGGCCACTATTGGTCGCGAGTTGGTGGTCGAGGTCAACCAGTGGTGGCGCGAGCACCTGCTTACAACGTTGGGGCTGGAAAGCGCACTGGAGCTGCAGTTCGAGACCCATTACCGACGCTTCCTGATGCCGACCATCCGGGGTGCCGACGAGGGCAGCAAGAAGCGCTATGCGGGGCTGGTGCAGCGTGCCGATGGCAGTGAAGACATGGTGTACAAGGGCCTGGAGTCGGTGCGCACCGACTGGTCGCCGCTGGCCAGGCAGTTTCAGCAGGCGTTGTATGGGCGGATTTTCCGCGGCCAGCCGTATCGTGACTACGTACGCGGCTTTGTGCTGCAGACCCTGGCCGGTGAACTGGACGAACTGCTGATCTACCGCAAGCGACTGCGCCGTCCATTGGCCGACTATCAGCGCAACGTGCCACCCCATGTGCGCGCCGCCCGCCTGGCTGATGAATACAACAGCCGCCTCGGCCGTGCGCGGCAATACCAGAATGGTGGCTGGATCAGCTATGTGATCACCACGGCGGGCCCAGAACCGATGGAAAACCTGCAGTCGCCGATCGACTACGACCACTACATCAGCCGCCAGTTGCAGCCGGTGGCAGATGCCATCCTACCCTTTGTCGGTGATGATTTCGCGGCATTGACCGACCGCCAGTTGCTGTTGTTCTGAGCGCAGGCGTTAGCTATCTAGCGCCTCGACAATCGCGCCCTGCCTAGGCTGGCCTCTTTATTTTCAAGAGGCATCGAGCATGGCTACCACACCACCGTCAGATGAACAGCGGTTTGAGGCTTTGCGCCGAGCCAGCGAGGCGTTTCAGGATGGCATCATCGGCAAGCGTCTGCCGCAATGGTTGCTCGATGCGCCCGTCGACCAGCTACCCGCGCTGGCTGAGGCATTGGCCAGAAGCCTCGCCTCACGTCAGAAGCTGAGCGCGTTGCTGGCACGCATCGATGGCATCGACGACTTCGTCGTATCGGCACTGGAGAAGGCCCTCTTCGAGCGTTTCGGCATGACCGGTAATGTACGTCGCTTGAAGTTTCTCGAAGGGCGGCGTGAGCCGGTGATCAACGCGCAACCGGTGGGAGCCCACCTCACTGAAGTGGTGTACAGCGAAAAGCCGCTGCTTGAGGTGGCGATGCGAAACTTCACTGCCGATGAAGGCAAACCTGGGGGCCAGGCCGCGGGTAACCGCTTGCTCGTGTCGCGCCAGGGAACGGGTAAACCTGCTAGTGCCGTCGAGTTTGCCGCATTGTGCCGCGAGCTTGACCTGGGCGGGCGTTATCAACGTCATCTGGATGCCATTCTCAAACCCGTAGACGATGAAAAGCGCGTGGAGTCGCTGCTGGTCGATGCCAGCCGCTACGCCATGCTGGTGGACGCGTACCAAGCCCGGCTGGGTGAGGTGCTGGACGAAAGCGAGCTGAAACTGCTGGTGGGCATTTGTCTGGATGGAAAGACATTGCGCCTTGCAGGTGATCTGGTGGTTGCAAAGCGTCTGACGCTGCTCGGTTGTGCGCTTGAACAGATCGTGGTGTTCGATGTGATCGATCAGGGGCCTTTGCTCAACATCACGCGGCGCCTGTTGCTGTATGTGCCGGGTGATCCGATTGCGCCCTGGAGTACATTCGACAACTTGAGCGACCTCAACCGTGCGTTGGGGCATCGCTTTCGCCACAAGAGTTATCAGCGTTTTTTCAGTCGCTTCGTGCTGCGGCGCGACAGCCAGGCATTCTTCTCCACGGTAGCGCTTACTTTCGACGACCTGACAGTATGGGCTGGCCGTGACCTCAAGCCGCATTTGCGCGCCTATCCCGAACCTCTGTTCAACAGCCTTGCACAGTCGCGCATCCGCCAGATCAAGGAAGATGCAGCGATGATCGTGACGCCGGTTGCCCGGCTTGACCGTGATCTTCAGCGTGCCCATGACCAGCGGCTGGAAGCAGAAGGTTGGGCGCTGCTCAACCTGGCTGGCCTGTTCGTGCCGAGTATCGGGCTGGTGCTGTTGGCGGTCACCGCGTGGGAGTTGCTGGGTGAGGTTTACCACGGTATCGAGGCTTGGCGTGACGGCGATAGCCGGGAGGCGCTCGATCATCTCACCCATGTCGCCACAGACCTCGCTGTAGTGGCGGCCACGGCGGCGGGCTTCACGGTTGCGCGGCGCGTATGGACGCGATCCACGGTGGTTGACGCCATGGCGCCGGCGCGGCTGCAGGACGGCACTACCAAACTTTGGCAGCCAGACCTGGCGCCCTATCGCAGCGTGGTCCCCCGTGCGGCGGCACTTCCTGACGCACTGGGGGTCAGGCGCCTGAATGGAGACGCCTGGGTTGAAATGGATGGGCACCACTACGCCGTGGTCGAGCCGGCCACCGAGGGTGAGTGGCAGCTTCGCCCGCGTGAGGAACATGGCCCCGCACTGCGCCACAATGGTGCCGGCGCCTGGCGAGTATGGAGTGAGCAACCCGCCGAATGGGATGATACGCGGCGCATGTTCCGTCGTCTCGGCGAACCTTTGCAGTGGATGAGCGATGAGCAGATCGATGACGTACTGAGTTTTCATGGCCTGGATGCAGATCATCTGCGTGCATTGCATGTGTATGCCCGGGCGCCGGAGCCCGGGATGCTCGACAGCGCCGAACGCTCCAGGCTCGATCGACGGATACGCCAGATGGTCAACCGTTTGCGCGCCGGTGAGCAGGTCGAAGACATCACCATGCTTCATCACGCCCAGCGCCTACCCGGTGCAGCGGCGCTCTCGGACCAGGCGTTGGCCGAGCTCGTGTGGGCCCAGCGTCGTGTCTTGCTTGGGCATATTTATGACGCGCTGCAGCCGAGCGATGGCCCCGCAGTCACCCTGCTGCGCAATGTCTTCCCTGGCTTGCACGCGCGAGCTGCGCAAGCACTGCTGGCGGCGGCCAGCGGTGATGATCAACGACGCTTGTTGCAAAGCGGCCGGGTGTCTTTAAGCCTGGCCGAAGGGGCCAGGCGCAGTGTTGCGGACATCCGCAAGGCGAGGGTATTTGAGGCGCTGTACTTGGACACTCCACAGAATGCTGACTTGGCACGCGTGGTACTCGGTATGCTCAAGCACCTGCCAGGCGCTGCCCAAGGTGTGCGCTGGCGCCTGTTCGAGGGGCATGTCAATGGGCCTTTGCTGTTATCGACCGAGGCGGGGGCGCAGGCTTTCGATCTGCTGCACTTCAATGGCGCGTTTCAGTTGCTCGATGCGCAAGGTGTACAGCAGGGGGTGGCGGGCGAGTTGTTCGAAGTTCTAGAAGCTGGCTATGCACCGGACCAGCGTGAGGCCATGGGGGTGGGGGAGCCCTTTGCGCATAACCTCAGGGTAATGTTGGCACGTGAAGCGCTGCGGCGTCGCCCCGAAGTAGAGCGACTGCTCAGCCCTCGGCTGCTTGGAGCTTTCCGGCCGCCGCAGCGTTTGCCCGATGGCCGGTTCGGGTACACCTTGGGCGGTTGCAACTCCGGAGGTTTCAGCCGCGTCGACCGCTCACTGGCGGCAACCCTGCGTGACCTCTTTCCGGCATTCAGCGATGAGCAAGTGGCGACATGGACCGAAAACGTAGAACGTTCGGGGCATCAGGTGGAGACGGTGCTGGCGGCCTTGCGCGAACAACTCAACGTGCTGCAGAACCAGCTGAATGCCTGGGTCGGCGAGGCTGACGGTGCGGTGTATGAAGACCGAACCAGCATACGCCGGACCCTTATCGAGTGCTGGCGGCGCATGACCAGTGCCGGGGAGGCTCACCCCAATACCGATGACAATTACCGTGTGGTCATCTACAACACCAGGCCAGAGGTATTGCCGGAAATTCCCGCACAAGTGAGTTTTGCCCACGTCTCAGACCTGTCGCTATTGCGCATGGAGTTGCACGAGATCCCTCAGAGCTTCCTGCTGGCCTTCCCGCGTCTGCGCATGCTGGACCTTGGCGGCAACCGCCTGATCCGTTTACCTCAGCCCTTGTTGCAAATGCAGCATTTGCGTCATTTAAGCCTGACGAACAACGAGATCGTGCTTACCACCAGCCAGGCCGCTACCCTGGCAAGCGCCACAACGCTGGAGTACATCGACCTGTCCCATAATCCGTTGGGGCGCACGTTCACGCTGAGCGGGCTGACATCACTGCGCTGGTTGAGCTTGCGCAACACCGGGATCACGCACTTTCCCCATGGGCTGAACAGCCGGCAAGGCCTGCTCTACATGGATATGCGCGAGAACCGGATCCGTGAGATTGCGGAGTGGTTCTATCAAGTACCTGTCAGGTTTCGGCGACGCATCCGCTTGGCAGGAAACCCTTTGAGAGAGGCTGAGATGCTACGCCTGCAAGCCTCGCTGATGGCGCCGTTCGAGCCGCTGGATGAGGCGCTGCTGGGTGAACGGCTCAGCCGTGTCCGCGAGGTATGGGGGGATGCGGTGGGGCCTCGGCATCGTGGCCGGCTGATCGCGGCCTGGGAAACGGTGGATGTCGGCGAGCCGTCGGACCGGTTCTTCCGTGTCCTGCAACAGTTGCTGCAGTCGGCGGACTTTCACATCAACTCTCAGGCCCTGGCAAACCGGGTATTTGCCCTGCTGCAAGCCATGGGCTCGGAGCCGGCATTGCGTGAAGAATTGCTGAACGTGGCCAATGACGAGTGGGGTTGCCAGGATGGCGCTACCTGGTGTTTGAGCAACCTTGAATTGAATGCCCTGGTGTGGCGTACTCGCGCCGCAGGTCCAGGCAACTCGGAGCAAGCACTGCTCAGGCTTGGGCGGCGCTTGTGGCGTCTGGACGAAGTCGACCGTATCGCCGTGCAGGATATTATCGAGCGCGGCGGCAACCCGGACGAAAGTGAGGTTGGGCTCGCCTACCGCCTGGGCTTGCGCCATCGTCTGGACCTGCCCATAGAGGTGGGCGACATGAGTTTCCATGCCATCGCGGGTGTCGATGAACAGCGCCTGGCCCGTGCCGAGGCGGCTGTTTTCGACGCCGAAACGCAGGAGGAAATTGCCCGCTCACTGGTGGATCGAACGTTCTGGCAGGCCTACCTGGAACGTACTTTCCCTAGCCGTTTCGATCGGGTGGACAGGCCGTTCCGACGCCGCCTCGATGCCGTGCTCGACGATGAGGCACTGCCTGACGAAGCCCGATCGGCGCAGTCGGATGCCATTCTTGGTGAGCAGCGCGCGGCACGGCGTGGTCTGATGCTTGACTTGACCCTGGTAGCCCTGGAAGCGGGACCTGAAGACCCGCCCATCGAAGTACGCTGACAATTGCATCGGGCGCAGGGCGTTGCACCGTCTTGCCTACAGTGGCTTTGGGCTATGCTGAGTCAGGGTGTCGGCGGTTTCCGCCATCGCCGTCATCCTGGTCTGATGCAGTGTTGGAAAAGGCCAGTTACTTTTCCCTGGCCCTCTGATGCTCGAAGTGGTTTAGGCTCCGGGTCGGATTTTTCTCCGTGATCTGTAGTCACTGGTTTATCGAGACAATAAGGAGATGCGTATGCTCGTTCGGTCACTGACCCTCGCCACCCTGCTCGCCGTCACTGGCCCACTGTTCGCCGCCGACAGCGACGCGCCGCTGGCCAAGGAACAGGGCAAGGCACGACCTTTGGTGATCATTGCCCCCAGTTCCGCCGACCCGACATTGCGGGGGTTGAACGAGGCGCTGAAAGACCCAGCCACACAAGCGGCATTCAAGGAACGCGGCCTGGTGGTGTACAGCGTCGCCAACATGATGGGCAAACGCGAGGACAAGAACCTCGAACAGCAGACCACTATGGCCTTGATTCGTGAACTCAAGTTGGGTGCGAGCAAGGGTACCAAGGTGATCCTGGTGGGCAAGGATGGCGAGCGGCACATGCTCAAGGATGATGAGTCGGGCGAGAAGCTCGATCCGCAGGCCATCATCAAGGCGGTCGACGAACTGCCGGCGAGCGAGAAGGCCGTGACGGCGCCTGGGCCTGTGGCGGAGGTTCCGGAGCCTAAGGCCAAGGAGAGCAAACCCGCCAAGCCAGCCAAGCCGGCAGCACCGCCGAAACCATTGGAAGACTGACAGGTTTCACCCGCCCTGCCGTAGGCTGCAGGAGCGGATGTTCGGCAAATCTGACACGCTTGGTAGCGCCGCGCTTATCCAAACGCCGAATTCGACGATACCTCCGGCTACCTCGCTCAAGGTCAAATGGCTCCACTTCCCCAACACAGTGGAGCTACACCATGACTCATGCACGTAAAACCCTCGGCCTGCTTGGCGCTGCACTGATCGGCAGCACGGCCATCAGCAGTAGCGCATTCGCCCTCGAGCCGCTATCCCAAGGCTATCACCTGGCTGTGGCCAAGGTGGCAGGGGAGGGCGAATGTGGTGAAGGCAAGTGTTCGGCCAAAGGCAAAAAAGCACAGGGTGAGGGTAGCTGCGGCGCTCACGGCAAAGCGGCCCAAGGTGAGGGTAGCTGCGGCGGTGACGGCAAAGCGGCCCAAGGTGAGGGTAGCTGCGGCGGTGACGGCAAAGCGGCCCAAGGTGAGGGTAGCTGCGGCGGTGACGGCAAAGCGGCCCAGGGTGAAGGCAGTTGTGGCGCTCACGGCAAGGGCGCTACCAAAGGCGAATCCTGATCCTGATCACTGAAGCGATACAACGCCCCTCCTGCTGGCCAGGCGGGGCGTTTTACGTGTTGTGGAGCCTTGTCGATGAACACTTCCCCCTTGCTCACCGGCCTTGGTTTACGCCGAGGTCTGATGCCCGAGTTGTTGACGCTTGAAGAAGGCGCAGTGGATTTCCTCGAATGCGCACCGGAAAACTGGATCGGTGTCGGAGGCGCCTATGGTCAGGGCCTGGCGCAGTTGACCGAGCGCTTTGCCTTGGTCTGTCATGGCCTGTCCTTGTCCCTGGGCGGCAGCCTGCCACTGGATCGCGCCTTTCTGGAGCAGACCCGGCAGTTTCTTGATCGCCATCGGGTACGCCTGTACAGCGAACACCTGAGCTATTGCAGCGATGACGGCCATCTCTACGACCTGTTGCCGATCCCTTTCACGGAGGAAGCCGTGCATCACGTTGCAGGCAGAATTCGCCAGGCCCAGGACTATCTGCAGCGGCGCATTGCAGTCGAGAACATCAGTTACTACGCCGCACCCTATCAAGCCCTGAGCGAACTGGATTTCATACGGGCGGTACTCGACGAGGCCGACTGCGACCTGCTGCTGGACGTCAATAATGTGATCGTCAACGCCTGCAATCACGGCTATGACGCACAGGCATTCCTACAGGGGCTGCCGGTGTCGCGAATCGTCGGCATGCATATGGCCGGGCACCATGACGAGGCGCCGGGCCTCAAGATTGATACCCATGCTGCGACGGTGCAGGAGGACGTCTGGGCCTTGTTCGCCCTTGCTTGTAAGCGCTTTGGTGCGCAGCCGACAGTGCTGGAGCGTGACGCCAACTACCCGCCCTTGGCCGAATTGCTCGAAGAAACCGCACGCGTTCGTACGGTGCAACGGGGGGTGTCGAATGGGCGAGACGTTGCGTGAGCAGCAGTTCACCCTGGCTCGCCATCTACGAGACCCAGCACGGCATGCGCCGCCGCCCGGCATCGAGGCGCGGCGCCTGGAACTCTATCAGCAGATGCTCTACGGTACGATCGAAACCCTGCTGGCCGGTGGCTTTCCAGTGCTACGCCTGACGCTGGGTAACCAGCGATGGCATGCGCGTGTGCGAGGTTTCTATGCTGACTACCGCAGCCATACACCCTTGTTTACGGAGGTAGCCGAAGCGTTCGTTGATTACCTTCAGGGTATCGAGTCCGACGAGCCCTGGCAGCTGGAGCTTGCCCACTACGAGTGGATCGAAACTCACCTCTACCTGAGCGATGCCGAAGATCCGCCTCATGACCCACAGGGCGATTTACTGCAGGGTGAGCCGCTGTTGTCATGCACGGCGAAGGTGCTGGCGTATCGTTGGCCAGTCGAGCGCATCGGCCCTGGCTTCCAGCCAGAGCCGGCGCCCGTGCTGCCTACCTTGCTGCTGGTCTACCGCGATGCCGGTTTGCAGATACGTTTCGCTCGCCTGACGCCTATGGCATACCGTTTACTGACGGAGGTGGGCGGCAGCGGGCGTGAGCGCGTGGAGGCATTGGGAGGTGACGCGGAGCAGGGCTTGGCGCTGTTGGAAAGCCTGCGCCAGCAAGGCATTATTATCGGTACCTACTGACGTGAAAAACGGGCTCGTGGGCAACTGGTACCGAGCCCGTTCTTGTTGTTAAGTTCAGGCGCGTGCCGCGATACGCGCCTTGAACCAATGGTCAAGGCTAAGGCGGCCAGCACCTTTGAGAAGTAGTGGCAGCAATGCCACAAGGTAGATCAGCGGCAACTTGAAGTTACCGAAGCCCTGGTCAGTAATGGCATACCCCTGCGCAAGTTCCGCCAGGTTCGACCAGTGCATCGGCCAATGCACCGCGGCAATCGCCACCACTGTGATCACCATCAACCCTGCCGAAGCCAGCCGTGTGCCAAGCCCGAGCAACAGCAACAGCGGCAGAATCAGTTCGGCCCACATCGACAACTGCCAGTTCAGCTCTGCCGGCAACACGTTGAAGGGGAACGGGAAGCTCCCCTGCAAATCGCCGAACCAGTTGCTGCCATTGAATTTCTCAAGGCCCGATTCGAAGAATTCCCAGGCCAGGAACAGCCGTAATGGCAAGTCGGCGCTCCAACTGCCGAAGTGGTCAAAAGTAGTCAGGGTGCGGGTCAGTGGTGTCATGGCGTTATCTCGTTGTCAGGAAAGGGTGGCAGCGTTGCGGCGCTGGTACTGCGCCAGTTTCGCGGTGAGCTTGAAGGTGATCGCGGTGAACATCAGGGCGAAGGCCAACGGGTACCATCCACCCATGGGAATGCGCTTGTAGAACGACAGGCAGAAAACCCCGGCCAGCACCCACATACCGGTGCTGTGCAAGGCTTTCCAGGTACGGCCGCCGAGCAGGCGCATGGGGGCTTTGAAAGAGGTCAGGGTCAGCAACAGCACGAACAGGTAACCGATGCTGCCCGGCAGGCTGGAGGTCAGCGTGCGGCCAGCCCAGAACAGGTCTGGGAACTGCTGGGCGTAGCGGTAGATCAGCACACCGTGCACGGTGTGCGAGAAGGCGAAGGCCAAACCCAGGTAGCGCCGTTCGCGCAAGATGCGCCTGCTTTCAGGGCCCGGCAGCAAGGCCACCAGCGAGGAAGCCAGAAATGCCAGCAAGAACAGCGCGAAGGAACTGCGTGCGGTGGCGCGGATGGCGCTGCGCAAGCCGTCCGAGCCAAGTGGATAGGCGGCCAGCACCACGGCGGTCATGATCAGGGTTAAAGCTGCGAGGGCGGCGAACAGCTTCCAGCCGGAGGGTAAGGTGATGGCTCTCATCGAGGGGCTCCCTGTGTGTCATTTGTGTGACCGGGAGTGTGGCGGGAGAGCGTATCTGCAGTGTGTCGGCGCAGGCTGCGTTGTGTATCGGACTGTAGTTATCAGTTTTGTAGGACGAAGTCATCGCGGCGAGCCGAAGCGCCGCACCGCGAGGACATCATGGGGTTTTCACTTCAGCTCGATCTGTGCGCACAACCCGCCGCACTGGCGATTGCTCAGGGTCAACCGCCCGCCCATGGCCTGGGTAAGCTGCTGGGCAATGGCCAGGCCTAGCCCGGTGCCACCGGTGCTGCGGTTGCGCGAGCTTTCTACACGATAGAAGGGCTTGAGCACTTCATTGAGCTCTTCTTCGGGTATGCCAGGGCCGTCGTCGAGCACACGTATTACGGTCAGGCCGTGTTCACGGCTGACCTCAAGTTGTGCCTTACCCGCAAATTTCAAGGCATTGTCCAGCAAGTTGACCAGCACCCTGCGCAATGCATGCGGGCGTGTTTCCAGCAAGCTGTCGGTACTGCCACGGCGCTCGACCTGGGCGCCGCTGTCCTGGTAGTCGAACACGACACTGTCGAGGAATGCATCAAGGTTGATCCGACAGGCAGGCTCGGTGTTGATGTCCATGCTGCGGGCGTAAGCCACGCCTTCGCGCACAAGGTGCTCCATTGCATCCAGGTCATGGCACAACTTGTCCTTCTCGACACCCTCATCCATGACTTCGACACGCAGTTTCATGCGTGTTATCGGCGTCTGCAGGTCGTGGGAAATTGCCGCCAGCAATTGCATGCGTTCCTTGAGGTAAGCGGCAATGCGTGCTTGCAGCGCGTTGAAAGCGGTGGCGGCATATTTGACCTCGCGCGGGCCGCTTTCGTCCAGCAGCATACCGGGCTTGTCCGGGTCGAGGTCGTCCAGTGCCTTGATCAAGCGGGTCAGCGGGCCGATGGCCAGGCGCACGGCCAGCCAGGTACAGAACAGCAACACGGCCAGCTGGATCAACAGCACACCCGGCAGCCACTTGGCCACCGGCACGGGCGTCGGGGTGACGTCGATGGTCAGCGGTGCGCCGTCTGCCAGACGCAGGTGCGTCTGGAAATGCGCGTTTGGCCCAGGAATATCCTGGAATGTCAGGCGGTAGTGGTTACCGATCGCCTTGACGATCGACTCGGCCGCCATGGGTGGGTTTTCGCTCGGCATTGCCGCGCCCTTCAAGCCTTCATCCAGCCGGTAGCGATAGGTGCGCCGCTCCAGGCGTGGCAACCAGGCGGCGCGCTCGGCCGCAGGCAGGCGGTCGAGGATGGCCACAGACGTGGCGACGTCCTGTTCCAGGTTGCTGAGCATCATCGAGCGGCTGCTGATGTAGCGCTCGTACGCTTGCAGGCTGAATGACAGCCCGTAGGCCAGCACCAGCCCGGTGAAGAAAATCAGTGCCAGGCGAGAGGCCAGGGTGCGAGGCCACTTCATGACGGCGACTCGAGCAACTGCACCGGCAGCGAAAATACATAACCCTCACTGCGCACGGTCTTGATGCAGCTGGGTTCGCGGGCGTCATCCCCCAGGCGCTGGCGCAGGCGGCTGACCAGCAAGTCGATGGAACGATCGAAAATGTCAGCCTCGCGGCCTTGGGTAAGGTTGAGCAATTGCTCGCGGCTGAGCACCCGTTGCGGGTGGTCGAGAAATACCCGCAACAGCCGGTATTCAGCGCCACTGAGGGCTACCAGTGTGCCTTCGCTGTCGAGCAGGTGGCGTGCGGTGGTGTCCAGGCGCCACTGGCCGAAAGCGAGCAGGCGGCTGCTTTCGCTGATGGTCAGGTTGGGCGGCAGCATGCGTGTGCGGCGTAGCACGGCATTGATGCGGGCCAGCAATTCGCGCGCGGAGAAGGGCTTGGTCAGGTAGTCGTCGGCGCCCATTTCCAGGCCGATGATGCGGTCGGTCTCGTCGTTGCGCGCGGTCAGCATCAGCACGGGCGTATTGCGGTGCTTGCCGGCGCGCAGCTCGCGGCACAGCAGCAGGCCGTCATCGCCCGGCATCATGATATCGAGGACGATCAGGTCGACGCTGTTGGCTTCGAGGAAAGCACGCATTTGCCGGCCATCGGCGACGATGCTGGTGCGCAGGCCGTTCTTCTTCAGGTAGTTGCCGACCAGTTCGCGGATCTCGCGGTCGTCGTCGACGATCAGGATGTGATCGACATGTTCCATCGCGGGGGTCCTGTGCAAGGGGAGTGGGCGCAGTTTACCGAGCAGGTGGGTGCTTGCCTGCAGGGGTTTGTATTGCAGTGTATCTGGGGCCGGGGCAGATACAGCAGGAAGCACATCACAGGTTTGGCGACACATGCGCGATACCTGGCGGGCGTGAAATGGCTCTCGACCGGGGAGCACAACTCCCCACCCCTCGAAGATGCACAGGAGCGATACCATGAACGTCAAAACCCTCGCCACCGCCGGCCTGTTCGCTGTACTCAGCCTTGGCACCCTGGCCGCCCAGGCGTCCACCATGCCCATGAACGATGTCAGCGTCATGCAGTACCGCTACGGCGATCATCTGGATGTAAAGAAAGTCTTGTCGGTGAAAGATGATCAGAGCAATGGCTGTGGTCTGGTCAACACCCGCATGGATTACCTCAACTCCAAGGGCCAGCGCGAAAGTGTCGACTACCGCACCTACGCCACGAGCGGTTGCCATGACAACTGATCGCCGCGTGCTGTTGAAAGTGGGTGGCGTGGCCTTGGCGCTGGTCGGCCTGGGCCTTGCTGGCCACCTGATGGCCAGCGACAGCTACGGCGCCATGCCTTCGCTGTCGGGAGCCAGTGAATGGCTCAACTCGCCACCACTGGACGCCCCGGCGCTCAAGGGCAAAGTAGTGCTGGTGGACTTCTGGACCTGGGACTGCATCAACTGCCAGCGCAGCCTGCCGCATGTGAACGACTGGGCCCGGCGTTATGCCGACCAGGGGCTGGTGGTGGTGGGCGTGCACACGCCGGAGTACGACTACGAGCACGATATCGGCCAGCTCAAAAGCAGAGTGGCCAGCCTGGGCATCGGCTATCCGGTGGCGGTGGATAACGATTACCAGGTGTGGAATGCCTGGGGTAATCAGTTCTGGCCGGCGCATTACTTGGTTGATCGCCAAGGGCAGGTGCGGCATGTGCACTTTGGTGAAGGCGATTATGAGGGGCAGGAGAAAGTCATACAGGCGTTGTTGAATGAAAAAGGCTGATGTGTGGCTGTGCTGGCCTCTTCACGGGGCAAGCCCGCTCCCACAGACATCCCGCTGAACTTAGCATTAGCGGGGTACTTGTGGGAGCGGGCTTGGCCCGCGAAGGGGCCGGTGCTGACTCAGCTGAAACTGGCAAAATGCGCCTGCATCCGCCCCGCATCCGCCTCGCGCCCACTGAACAGCTCGAACGCCTTGACCGCCTGGAACACTGCCATGTTGCTGCCATCCAGCGTCCGGCAGCCCAGCGCCCGCGCCGCGCGCAACAGCTCGGTTTCCAGCGGGAAATAGATAATCTCCGCCACCCACAGCCGCGCGTGCAGCAGTTCTACTGGCAGTGGCGTGCCCGGCAATTTGGCCATGCCGACCGGCGTGGTATTGACCAACCCATCCGCTTCGGCAAGCTCACCGGCCAGGTCCGTGCCGACAACCGCACGACCCGCGCCGAAATGGCCGTTGAGGTTGTCGACCAGCGCCTGCGCACGCGCCGCATCCACTTCAAACAGCACCAGCCGCTCGACCCCTTCACCCAGCAGCGCATGGGCCACCGCCGAGCCGGCACCGCCCGCGCCCATCTGCACCACCTGACGGCGTGCAACATCGGGCAGGCCACGGCGCAAGCCTTCGGCAAAGCCGAGGCAGTCTGTGTTGTGGCCCACACGCTTGCCGTCCTTGAGCACCACGGTGTTCACCGCGCCAATGCCGCTGGCCTCCTCGGACAGTTCATCGAGCAGGGGCAGGATCGCCTGTTTGAATGGGTAGGTGATGTTGAGCCCGGTAAACCCGGTGTGTTGTGCAGCATCGAGCAATTGCGGCAAGGCGCTGTCGTCCAGTTGCAGCTGGTCGGCATCGATCAGGCGGTAGAGGTAACGCAGGGCCTGGGCATCGCCTTCGTGTTCGTGCAGGGCAGGGGTGCGCGACAGCTGAATGCCGCGGCCGATCAGGCCGGCAAGGATGGCTGGCTGAGTCATGCTGGCTGCTCCTGGAGCATTTCGGCGAAGTGGCTCAGGGCCATGCGGTAACCCTGGCTACCCAGGCCGCAGATCACGCCGACGGCGATCGATGAAACGAAGGACAGGTGGCGGAACGGCTCGCGCTTGTGCACGTTGGACAGGTGCACTTCGATCACCGGCAGTTCGCTGGCGACCAGCGCGTCGCGGATGGCGACCGAAGTGTGAGTCCAGGCACCGGGGTTGATGACAATACCGGCGCAGCGGCCACGGGCAGCGTGGACCCAGTCGATCAGTTCGCCTTCGTGGTTGGTCTGGCGAAACTCGATTTCCAGGCCGTGTGCGTGGGCGGTGTCGGCGCAGCTCTGGGCCAGATCGGCAAGGGTTTCGCGGCCATATTGGGCGGGCTCGCGGGTACCCAGCATATTCAAGTTAGGACCGTTGAGCACGAGGATAAGGGGCTTCATGGCGGGCATCGCTTTGTTGTTGTTGGTTGCCCTTATGTTTGTACCACCTGGTTAGTTTCGTCAATTGGGTTGGGTGTCGCAGCCGGGAAAGTGGGCGATTATCGGACCTGTAGCTGTCCAGCTATGCGCAAGAGCCGGGGCAGACGCTTCAAGGCTTGATTACAGAATTGTAATTTTCACGCCACCGCCCCGATAACCAGCCCTCCCTAATGTGCCTCGCCAACGCTCGTCGACGAGGACATCCCAAGTGCCCACCCCCCGCAAGATCGTCATGCTCTGCCTGTTACTGGCCGCCAGCGCCGGTGCACAGGCAGGGCAGGGCCTGAGCCTGCCCGAGGCGCTTGCCGCCGCCTTTGCCAACAACCCGGAGCTTGCCGCTGCCGGCCGTGAGATTGGCATTGCCGAGGGCGAGCGCCGCCAGGCCAGGCTGATGCCCAACCCCGAATTGTCCTGGGAAGTCGAGGACACCCGCCGCGACACCAGCACCACCACCGTTACCCTCAGCCAAGCGCTGGAGTTGGGCGGCAAGCGCGGTGCGCGCATCGCCGTTGCCGGTAGCGGCCAGGCCATCGCGCAACTCGAACTTGAGCGTCAGCGCAATGGCCTGCGCGCCGACGTCATTCAAGCCTTCCACGCCGCCCTGCGTGCGCAAACCGCGCTGGAGCTGGCGCAGCAGTCGCAGGCGTTGACCGAGCGTGGGTTGCGCGTGGTGCAAGAGCGCGTCACAGCGGGCCAGTCGTCACCGGTGGAAACTACGCGTGCACAGGTGCAGCTGGCCCAGGCGCAAGCCGAGGTGCGCCGCGCCGAAACCCAGCAGGCGGTGGCTTACCAGGCGTTGGCACGGTTGACCGGCAGCCCGCTGGCGACGTTCGACCGGTTGCCGGCTGATGATCTGTCGCCCGGCATGGCGCCTACTGCCGAAACGTTGCTCGACAAGGTGGAGCAGACCGCCGACTGGCGCCTGGCGGCAGCACAGATCGAGCGCGGCGAAGCCGCCTTGGGTTCGGAAAAAGCCCAGCGTATTCCCGACCTGACCGTGAGCATCGGCAGCCAGTACAGCCGAGAAGACCGCGAGCGGGTCAACGTGGTGGGTTTATCGATGCCGTTACCGTTGTTCGACCGCAACCAAGGCAACGTGCTGGCCGCCGCACGCCGCGCCGACCAGGCACGTGACCTGCGCAATGCCGTCGAGTTGCGCCTGCGCAGTGATACCCGCAGCGCCGTCAGCCAGTGGCGTACGGCGATGCAGGAGGTGGACGCCTACGACCGGACCATTCTGCCATCGGCGCAGCAGGCGGTGGATACCGCCACCCGTGGTTTCGAAATGGGCAAGTTCGCCTTCCTCGATGTGCTTGACGCACAGCGCACGCTGATCGAGGCGCGAGGGCTTTACCTCGATGCGTTGGCCTCTGCGACCGAAGCCCGTGCGCAGGTCGAACGGGTCTATGGCGACATTGACGGTTTGAGCAAAACACCGAACAGCAGGAGCAACCATGAATAATCCACGCAAACTAGCCCTCCTGGCTGCCGCCATTGCCGTTCTCGGGCTCGGCGGCCTGGCCTGGACCGGCAACCTCGGCCAAGCCAGCAGCGGTGAGGCCCACCATGACGACCACGGTGAAGCCAGCCACGGCCACGGTGAAGAAACCGGCGAAGCGCATCAGGAAGAAGAAGGCCAGTTGCACCTCACCCGCGCGCAGATCGAGGCCGCCGGTATTCAGTTGGCCGCCGCCGCGCCACGCGAGCTGGGTACATCCATCAGCTTCCCCGGTGAGATCCGTTTCGACGAAGACCGCACTGCGCACGTGGTGCCCCGCGTGCCTGGCGTGGTCGAGTCGGTGCACGCCGACCTCGGCCAGGCGGTCAAGCGCGGCCAGGTCCTGGCGGTGATCGCCAGCCAGCAGATCTCCGACCTGCGCAGCGAGCAGCAGGCCGCTCAGCGACGCCTCGAACTGGCGCGCCTGACCTTCCAGCGCGAGCAGCAGCTGTGGCAAGAACGCATCAGTGCCGAGCAGGACTATCAGCAAGCCCGTCAGGCCTTGCAGGAGGCCGAGATTGCCTTGGCCAATGCCCGGCAGAAGGTCGCCGCAGTCGGCCCGGCCGGCGCGGGTAACCGGTACGAGCTGCGTGCGCCGTTCGATGCGGTGGTGGTTGAAAAACACCTGACCGTGGGCGAAGTGGTGGATGAAACCAGCAACGCGTTCACCCTTTCTGACCTGAGCCGGGTCTGGGCCACGTTCGCGGTGGCCCCGCGCGACCTGAGCAAAGTCACCACCGGGCGCAGCGTCACCGTCAGCGCACCGGACCTGGGTGCCGAGGTAGACGGCAAGGTCAACTATGTCGGCAGTTTGCTCGGTGAGCAAAACCGCGCCGCCACCGTCCGCGCCACCCTGGCCAACCCCAACGGTGCCTGGCGCCCCGGGCTGTTCGTCAATATCGCGGTCAGCGTCGAGCGCTTCCAGGCTGCCGTGGTGGTGCCTGAAAGCGCACTGCAAACCTGGGAGGAGCAGACCGTGGTGTTCGCCCGCACCGAAGAAGGCTTCGAGGCGCGTACGGTGACGGCCGGCCGGCGTGACGCAGGCCAAGTGGAAATCACCGAAGGCCTGGCGGCCGGTACCCAGGTGGCTGCCACCGGCAGCTTCGTCCTCAAGTCGGAGCTCGGCAAGGGCTCCGCCGAGCACAGTCATTGATTACGGGGACGCTTGCATGTTTGAACGCCTGATCCAATTCGCCATCGAGCAGCGCCTGGTGGTCATGCTCGCCGTGGTGCTCATGGCCGCTGTGGGTATTCACAGTTACCAGAAGTTGCCGATTGATGCGGTACCCGATATCACCAACGTCCAGGTGCAGATCAACACGGCTGCCCCCGGCTATTCGCCCCTGGAAACTGAGCAGCGCATCACCTTCGCCATCGAGACGGCCATGGCCGGCCTACCGGGGCTGAAGCAGACCCGCTCGCTGTCGCGCTCCGGGCTGTCCCAGGTGACGGTGATCTTCGACGATGGCACCGACCTGTTCTTTGCCCGGCAACTGGTCAACGAGCGACTGCAGGTGGCCCGTGCGCAATTGCCCGCAGGTATCGAGGCCGGCATGGGGCCGATGTCCACCGGCCTGGGCGAGATCTTCCTGTGGACGGTGGAAGCCGAGGAGGGCGCGCTCAAGGATGACGGTACGCCGTACACGGCCACCGACCTGCGGGTGATCCAGGACTGGATCATCAAACCGCAGCTGCGCAATGTACCGGGGGTGGCTGAAGTCAACAGCATCGGCGGCCACGCCAAGCAGTACCTGATCGCCCCGGAGCCAAAACGCCTGGCGGCCTATAAGCTCACCCTCAACGACCTGATCGCCGCCCTGGAACGCAACAACGCCAACGTTGGCGCGGGTTACATCGAGCGCAACGGCGAGCAGTTGCTGATTCGCGCACCAGGGCAGCTGGCTTCGGCCGATGACATCGCCAACATTGTCATCTCCAGCGCCGATGGCACGCCGATCCGCGTCAGCCATGTCGCCCAGGTCGGCCTTGGCCAGGAGCTGCGCTCCGGTGCGGCCACCGAAAACGGCCGTGAAGTGGTGCTGGGCACGGTGTTCATGCTGATCGGCGAAAACAGCCGCACGGTGTCCCAGGCGGTAGCGGCCAAGCTCGTCGAGATCAACCGCAACCTGCCCAAGGGCGTGGTCGCGGTGACGGTGTACGACCGCACCAACCTGGTCGAGAAGGCCATTGCCACGGTCAAGAAAAACCTCATCGAAGGCGCGATCCTGGTGATCGCCGTGTTGTTCCTGTTCCTGGGCAACATCCGCGCAGCGCTCATCACCGCCATGGTGATCCCGCTGTCGATGCTGTTCACCTTCACCGGCATGTTCAGCAACAAGGTCAGCGCCAACCTCATGAGCCTCGGCGCCCTGGACTTCGGCATCATCGTCGACGGCGCGGTGGTGATCGTCGAAAACGCCATCCGCCGCCTGGCCCACGCCCAGCAACGCCACGGCCGCATGCTGACCCGGGCCGAACGCTTCCACGAGGTATTCGCTGCCGCCCGCGAGGCACGCCGGCCGCTGATCTACGGGCAGCTGATCATCATGGTGGTGTACCTGCCGATCTTTGCCCTGACCGGCGTGGAGGGCAAGATGTTCCACCCCATGGCTTTCACCGTGGTGATTGCGCTGCTGGGCGCCATGATCCTTTCGGTGACTTTCGTGCCAGCGGCCATCGCGCTGTTCGTTACTGGCAAGGTCAGGGAAGAAGAAGGCGTGGTGATGCGCACCGCACGCAAACGCTACGCACCGGTGCTGGCCTGGGTGCTGGGCCGGCGCAAACTGGCGTTTGCCAGTGCCGCGCTGTTGGTGCTGCTGTCCGGCGTCATGGCCAGCCGCATGGGCAGCGAGTTCATCCCCAGCCTCAGCGAGGGCGATTTTGCCCTGCAGGCGTTGCGTGTGCCGGGCACCAGCCTGTCGCAGTCGGTAGACATGCAGCAGCGCCTGGAACGGGCGATCATCACCCAGGTGCCGGAAGTGGAGCGGGTGTTCGCCCGTACCGGCACTGCCGAGATCGCTTCCGACCCGATGCCGCCGAACATTTCCGACGCCTACGTGATGCTGCACCCGCGCGAGCAATGGGCCGACCCTGCCAAGCCGCGCGAGGCGCTGATCGCCGAGGTGCAGCGCGCTGCTGCCAGTGTGCCGGGCAGCAACTACGAAATGTCGCAACCGATCCAGCTGCGCTTCAACGAGCTGATCTCCGGCGTGCGCAGCGACGTGGCGGTGAAGGTGTTCGGTGACGACATGGAGGTGCTCAACCGCACGGCCGCGCAAATTGCCAGCAGCCTGCAGCAAGTGCCTGGCGCCTCTGAAGTAAAGGTTGAGCAGACTACCGGTTTGCCGGTGCTGACCATCGATATCGACCGCGACAAGGCCGCCCGCCATGGCCTGAACGTGGGCGACGTGCAGGACGCCATCGCCATCGCCGTGGGCGGGCGCACGGCGGGCACGCTGTACCAGGGTGACCGCCGATTCGACATGGTGGTGCGCCTTGCCGAGCCGCTGCGCACCGATGTCGATGGCTTGTCCAGCCTGTTGATCCCGGTGCCCGCCAATGCGGCTGGCGGCGCTGCGCAGATCAGCTTTATTCCACTGTCGCAGGTGGCGACACTGAACCTGCAGCTGGGGCCCAACCAGGTCAGCCGCGAGGATGGCAAGCGCGTGGTGGTAGTCAGCGCCAACGTGCGCGGGCGTGACCTGGGTTCGTTCGTCAAAGATGCCGAGCAGGCCCTGCTGCAGCAAGTGCCGATTCCGCCAGGCTACTGGACCCGCTGGGGTGGCCAGTTCGAGCAACTGCAGTCGGCCGCCGAGCGCCTGCAGGTGGTGGTGCCGGTGGCGTTGCTGCTGGTCATGGGTTTGCTGCTGATGATGTTCAACAACCTCAGGGATGGCCTGCTGGTGTTCACCGGCATTCCTTTTGCCTTGACGGGTGGCGTGTTGGCGCTGTGGCTGCGGGACATACCCTTGTCGATTTCGGCTGGCGTGGGCTTTATCGCGTTGTCTGGGGTGGCGGTGCTCAATGGCCTGGTGATGATCGCCTTCATCCGTAGCTTGCGCGAAGAAGGGCGCAGCTTGCGCGTGGCGGTGGAGGAGGGTGCGCTGACGCGCTTGCGGCCAGTGCTGATGACGGCGCTGGTGGCATCGCTCGGGTTCATCCCGATGGCGCTGGCCACGGGCACCGGGGCTGAAGTGCAGCGGCCGCTGGCAACGGTGGTGATTGGTGGGATTTTGTCGTCAACCGCCCTGACGTTGCTGGTACTGCCGGCGCTGTACCAGTGGGCGTATCGGCGGGAAGAGGCTGAGGAGGGCTGAGATTCTTGGGGCTGCTTTGCAGCCCATTCGCGGGACAAGCCCGCTCCCACAGTAACCGTGTGATCTTCAAGCTAGCTCAATACCTGTGGGAGCGGGCTTGTCCCGCGAATGGGCCGCCAAGCGGCCCCAAATTTCTAATTCACGCTCCGGGCGCCTTGCCGCTCACCGCCCATATCGGGCTCCTCATGCAACGAAATCCGCGAAGTCTCCGGCAACGCCAACCCCCCTACCAACGCCACCAACGCAATCACCACCAGGTAAAACGCTGGCGCCAGGCTGCTTCCGGTCTGCCCGATCAACCAGGTCGCCACCAGCGGTGCGGTACCGCCAAACAGGGTATAGGCCACGTTGTAGGTAATCGCCGAAGCGGTGTAGCGCGTACGGGTCGGGAAGCTCTCCGACAGCAGCGCGGCTGTCACCACGCCACTGCACAACGCCCCCACCGCCAGCAGGATCACCCCAAGCAGTGCGCCTGACATCGACCCGGAGCTGGCCAGCCAATAGGCCGGGAACACGCAGACCATCACCCACAGGCAGGTAAAGCCAATGGTCTTGCGCCGCCCGACCCGGTCCGAAAACGCCCCGGCCAGCGGGCACCCGATGGCCGCGAACAGCAGCGCCACGGTGGTGACCAGCAACGACTGCGCGCGGGTCAGGTTGCCGACCAGTTGCAGGTAGGTGGCGAAGTAGGTGGTGAACATGTAAAACGACAGCGCCGTGAGCGAAATGAACGCGCCCAGATTGCGAATGGCCCGGCCATGGTTGTGCAGGGTATCTTTTAGCGGCGAATGCTCATGCACCTTGCCTTGGGCAATGGCCTCGCGGAATGCCGGGGTTTCTTCCATGCGCCAGCGCAGGTACAGGCCCACCAAACCCAGCGGCGCCGCGATCAGGAACGGTATGCGCCAGCCCCAGGCCGCCATGGCCTCGGCCGACAAGCTGGCTTCCAGCCCGTAAGCGATCACTGCCGCGCAGGCGAAGGCAGAGAAGGTTGAAACCGGCACGAAGCTGCCGTAGAACGCACGCCTGTTTTGTGGCGCATGTTCCATCAGGTAGGCGCAGGCCCCGGCGTATTCGCCCCCCGCGGAGAACCCCTGCAGGCAGCGCGCCAGGGTTAGCAGCGCTGGCGCGGCGAGGCCGATGCTGGCGTAGGTTGGCAGCAGGCCGATCAGCGTGGTGGAGCCGGCCATCAGCAGGATGGTCAGTGACAGTATGCGCTTGCGCCCGAGCCGGTCGCCCAACGCGCCGAACACGATCCCGCCGAGGGGCCGCAAGGCAAACGCCACGGCAAACACTGCAAAGGTCTTGAGCAAGGCCACGCTGGCATCGCCGCTGGCGAAGAACTGGCTGGCGATGAGGGTGGCGAGAAAGCCGTAGACGGCGAAGTCGAACCATTCAACGAAGTTGCCGATAGCCGAGGCCGCGATGACCCGGCGCAGCGTAGCGGGGGATACCTCATGAGTTGCGGACATATGGGAACGCTCCGGTTTCCAAAGGCAGCCTGGAGGGGAAGTGAGGCGGTCGAGGCCGCGTCATCATTTTTTGTTACAGGCAGTAGACCGGCGCAAGTGGAGGGGCGCTTCGTCGAGGGCGACACCGGGATATCTGTTTTGACCATACCGGCCTCTTCGCGGGTAAACCCGCTCCCACAGGTACGGCGCTGCCCGTAAGAGCGGCGCCGTACCTGTGGGAGCGGGTTTACCCGCGAAAGGGCCGGAACAAACACCCCACCTAATGGATTAAAGTCTGGGTCTACAGTCTTTTGGAGGAGCCCCTCATGGCCCAGAATATCTACGACAACCCAGCTTTTTTCGCCGGCTACAGCCAGCTCCCGCGCCAGGTGCTGGGCCTGGACGGCGCACCGGAGTGGCCGGCAATACGCGCCATGCTTCCCGACTTGCGTGACAAACGCGTAGTCGACCTGGGCTGCGGTTTCGGCTGGGCCTCGCGCTGGATGCGCCAGCAAGGCGCCGCTTCGGTGCTGGGCCTGGACCTGTCGCAGAACATGATCGAACGCGCCCGCCGCGATACCCTGGACCCGGCCATCGAGTACCGCATTGCCGACCTCGACAACCTGCAGTTGCCGCCCGCGGCCTTCGACCTGGCCTACAGCGCACTGACGTTCCACTATGTCGAAGATTTCAGCCGCCTTGTCGCCACCCTGGCCCAGTCGCTGGCACCGGGCGGTCACCTGGTGTTCACCGTCGAGCACCCGATCTACATGGCCGCTGCCAAACCGGATTGGCTCAGGGATGCAGACGGCCGCCTGACCTGGCCGGTTAACGGTTACTCGGTCGAGGGCGAGCGACGCACCGACTGGTTCGCCAGGGGCGTGCTCAAGCACCACCGTACCTTGGCTACCACGCTGAACACCCTGATCGAGGCGGGCCTGCGCATCAATCGGATTGAAGAATTCGCCCCCACGGCCGAGCAGATTGCCGCGCTACCGGCACTGGCAGAAGAGCTGGAACGGCCCATGATGTTGCTGGTCTCAGCGCAGCGCTGAGCAGGCGCTACACCGAAAACACCACCCCGGTACGCGAGGCCGCGTTGCGAATGTGCTCCTGCATCGCCTTCTGCGCTGCCACTTGCGACCGGCGGGCCAGGGCACGAAGGATCTTGCGGTGCTCCTGCCAGGTTTCCATGGCCCGTTCAGGGCGAATGAAGGGCAGCTTCTGGCTTTCCAGGAAGATCTCCTGGCTGGCGGTGATCACCTGCAGCATGGCGTGGTTGCCACAGGCTTGCAGCAGCTGCTGGTGAAAGGCGAAGTCGAGGCGGGCGGCAGCTTCGAAACGGCCCGCACGCAGCTCCTGGCGCATCGCTTCGACGTTCTCTTCCAGCCGATCGATGTCGTCGGCAGTCAACGTCAGTGCTGCCTGCCCGGCGGCAAAGCCCTCCAGCGCATAACGCAGCTGGAACGTGTCGCTGGCGGAAACCTGCTCGGCATATGGCCAGGCAAACGCCGAAGGCGCGGGTGCCTGCACGAATACACCCTTGCCCGGTTGCACGCTGACCAACCCCAACGCACTGAGTGACGACAGCGCTTCACGCAGTGACGCACGGCTCACCCCCAGCTGCTCGGCCAGGTCGCGCTGCGAGGGCAAGGCGTCGCCAGGTTGATAGCCGCCTTCATCAATCAGCTTGCGGATGCTGTGCAAGGCCTGTTCGGGGACGGCGCGGGGGAGAGTGTCGAGCATGCTGTTCAGACCAGTCGGAGGGCGGTGACCTTGGCTTTTTACGGCCATTACCGCGCGCTGGCAAGCATTGCTCCGCCCTGGCGCAGCTGGGTGCAACGCTGCACGAAAGCGGGGCGTGCCGGCTTCGGGATAATGCTGTACTCGCTAACTGTTCAGACCAGTAAGACCGTTAAGCGCCGGGGCTCGGTGCGTTTCGGGCAGGGTTGGCGAGCATTCTGGCATGCCCCGTGCACTGGCCAGCCAGCACTCAATTCCTGAAAACCTGCGAGGCCATCCCATGAAGACATTCCGCACCTTGTTCCTGGCCAGCCTGTTCTGCAGCGGCGCCCTGGCCCTGCAAACTGCCCAGGCTGATGCGCTGGCCGATATCAGCGCTCGTGGCGTGCTGAAGGTGGCCGTGCCTCAGGACTTCCCGCCCTTCGGTTCGGTCGGCCCCGACCTCAAACCCCGTGGCCTGGACATCGACACCGCGCAACTGCTTGCCGACAAGCTGGGTGTGAAGCTGGCCCTGACCCCGGTCAACAGCACCAACCGCATTCCGTTCCTCACCACCGGCAAGGTCGACCTGGTGATCTCCAGCCTGGGCAAGAACCCCGAGCGCGCCGCAGTGATCGATTTCTCCCGCCCCTACGCACCGTTCTACCTCGCCGTGTTCGGCCCGGCCGAAGCCGACATCACCGGCATCGATGCGCTTGCCGGCAAAACCATCAGCGTCACACGCGGCTCGATCGAGGACATGGAGCTGAGTGCCGTAGCGCCCAAAGGCGCAGTGATCAAACGCTTTGAAGACAACAACTCGACCATTGCTGCTTACCTGTCCGGCCAGGTCGAACTGATCGCGAGCGGCAGCGTGGTGATGGCGGCCATCGCCGAGAAAAACCCTGCCAAGGTGCCTGTCGTCAAAGTCAAGCTCAAGGACTCGCCGGTCTATGTCGGCCTGGCGAAGAACGAGCCGGCGCTGCTGGACAAGGTCAACACCACGCTGGAAGCCGCCAAGGCCGACGGCAGCCTCAACCGCAACGCCGAAAAATGGCTGAAACAGCCGCTGCCGGCCGACCTCTGAGCGGCACCCGGAGCCTGACCCCATGGCCTATGCCTTTGACTTCGCACCCGTACTTGCCCAGGCCGACCTGCTGGTCAAGGGCGCCTGGTTCACCCTGCAGCTGACGGCGGTCGGCACCGTGCTGGGCGTGGCCATTGGCGTGCTTGGCGCCGGTGTGCGCGCCTGGCGCGTGCGGCCCTTCGACACGCTGTTCGGCCTGTATGTGGAGCTGATTCGCAACACCCCGTTCATCGTCCAGCTGTTCTTCATTTTCTTCGGCTTGCCGGCCCTGGGCATTCGCCTGACCGAATGGCAGGCGGCGGTACTGGCCATGGTGGTCAACCTGGGCGCCTATTCCACCGAGATCATTCGCGCCGGCATCCAGGCCATCCCCAAGGGCCAACTGGAGGCTGCCGCGGCATTGGCCATGAGCCGTTTCGAGGCGTTTCGCCACGTGGTGTTGCAGCCAGCGCTGGCCAAAGTCTGGCCGGCGCTGACGAGCCAGATCGTGATCGTCATGCTTGGCTCGGCAGTGTGTTCGCAGATCGCCACCGAAGAGCTGTCTTTTGCCGCCAACTTCATTCAGTCGCGCAACTTCCGGGCCTTCGAAACCTACCTGTTGACCACCGTGCTGTACCTGCTGATGGCCATCTTGCTGCGCCAGTTGCTGGCCTGGCTGGGCCAACGCCTGCTGATGGGGAAACGCTGAATGGACTTCACCTTCTGGGACATCCTGCGCAACCTGCTGATCGGCCTGCAATGGACCTTGCTGCTGTCGCTGGTGGCGTTCTTCTTTGGCGGCCTGGCCGGCCTGCTGGTGCTGGTTGCACGCATCGCTGAGTGGCCTGTGCTGCGTGGCTTGGCGCGGGGCTATATCGAGCTGTTCCAAGGCACACCATTGTTGATGCAGCTGTTCATGGTGTTCTTCGGCATCGCCTTGCTCGGCCTGGATGTGTCCGCCTGGATGGCGGCGGCCATCGCCCTGACCCTGTTCACCAGCGCGTTCCTCGCCGAAATCTGGCGCGGCTGTGTCGAGTCGATCCCGCGGGGCCAATGGGAGGCGTCCGGCAGCCTGGCGCTGAGCCGCATGGAGCAACTGCGCCATGTAATCCTCCCGCAGGCGCTGCGCATCGCGGTCGCGCCGACCGTGGGTTTTTCCGTGCAGGTGGTCAAGGGCACGGCGGTGACTTCGATCATCGGCTTCACCGAGTTGACCAAGACCGGCGGCATGCTGGCCAACGCCACCTTCGAGCCATTCATGGTCTACGGCCTGGTCGCGCTGGGCTATTTCATCCTCTGTTATCCGCTCTCGCTGAGCGCCCGTTACCTTGAAAGGAGGCTGCATGCCCCTGCTTAGAGTGTCCGCGCTGCACAAATACTACGGCGACAACCATGTGCTCAAGGGCGTCGACCTGAGCATCGAAGAGGGCGAGGTGGTGGCGATTATCGGCCGTAGCGGCTCGGGCAAGAGCACCTTGCTGCGCACCCTCAATGGCCTGGAATCGATCAGTGACGGCGTTATCGAGGTAGACGGTGAATACCTGGATGCTGGCCGCGCCGACCTGCGTGCCCTGCGCCAGAAAGTGGGCATGGTGTTCCAGCAGTTCAACCTGTTCCCGCACCTGAGCGTGGGCGAGAACGTCATGCTCGCGCCGCAAGTGGTGAAGAAAACCAGCAGGGCCGAAGCCCGTCAGCTTGCCGAACAGATGCTTGCGCGGGTGGGCCTGGCGGAGAAGTTCGATGCCTACCCCGACCGGCTTTCTGGCGGCCAGCAGCAGCGGGTGGCGATCGCCCGGGCGCTGGCCATGTCGCCGAAGGTGCTGCTGTGTGACGAGATCACCTCGGCGCTCGACCCCGAGCTGGTCAATGAGGTGCTGGGCGTGGTGCGTCAGCTGGCCAGCGAGGGCATGACGCTGATCATGGTCACCCATGAGATGCGCTTTGCCCGCGAGGTCGGCGACAAACTCGTGTTCATGCACCATGGCAAGGTGCACGAGGTGGGCCACCCGCGTGAAGTGTTCGCTGCGCCGAGAACGGCGGAGCTGGCCAACTTCATTGGTGCGGTGGCGCCAGCGTAGGTAGAAAAATGCTTCTTATCACTGTCGGCTCATTGCCAGTGAGCCGACGCCCACAGCTACCGTGTCGTAACTGTGGGCGTATGCAGCGCTTCAGTTGCAGGTGGTTCGGGTACAAGCCTGGTCCTCAGGGGCATACATGAAGATCTGGTCCGGGTTGGTCGTCTTGAAGTTCAGGCGTACTACCGGGATCCACTTGGCGGCGGTTCTTACCAGGTCCCGCTGCATGTCCTTGGCTTGTGCAAGGCCGCTGGCGTCGTTGTTTGGGTTCCACCAGAAGAATGCTTCAAGTGGTAGTTGGTTGGGGATATTCTGCGACCATGCCCTGATGATCAACTCGTTGTGGTGGGCGCGCTGCGCCGTGCTCAGCGTATCGTTGTTTCGGGCTTTCATGCTGATGTCGACGCCGGCTTGTGAGGTTGGGAGGCTGCATTGATGCTTGTTGCGGTTGTTGAAATAACCCGAATCCTCGCCCTGGGCAACGGATTGGAAGTGAGTCTTGAACTGCGCGAGCGTCGTAATACCCTGTGAGGCGCAAGTCTCACTGCCAGTCGGGTAGCTTTTATGGGCACCGCACGCTTGAGTCCGAGAATCGGTGGAGCCGTCCGTGGGAAAGATACAGGCGGCTTGAAGCTGATACGATCCAGGTTCACGAAGGCTGTCCAATTGCTTAAAAATAAAGCCCTGATACCGGGTATTCCAAGCCAGCACATTGATCCCGCTGTCAGCACGGATGTAGGAGAATGCGACGCCGTTGTTCTTCACGTGCTTTTCGCCTGGGTTCCAGACATGGGAGCCCGCAGCGTAAGCGGCGGTTCGGATAATGACGCCATTGCAATCGAGTGAAGCGTTCGATCCACAACGGTCACGCGTGTTGGCATAGCGCAGGTTAAGTGCGTTGCTGGTTTGCTTGCCTTCCTCTATTTCAGTCAGGCGCGTGACAAATTTATTATCGCCCGTCTCGGAGTTAAGCGCGACAATGGGGCGCCATATTTGCGTTTTCTGGTAATAGGCTTTTTGCATGGTCGATGCGTGGTCGAAGGCGCCCTGTTTAGCCCTGTTGAAGAAGAAAGCCTCAATGGGCAGCGCTTCGGGTTTCGTCTCATCCCAGGCCGCAATCAGCAATTCGTTGAGATAATAATTGGCTTCGTCTAGTTGTTGGCGCGCCTGAAGGCTGGTGATCAGTTGCGCAGGTTCCTGGGTGCTCAGTGAGCATTGTTTAACGGTGTCGGAACCAACAGTTTTGAAGTGGGCAATCCATTTGGCTGAAGTAATGGCCGGATCAGCCAGCGTTGCGCACGTGCTTTCATCCGGCCTTGGGTTTGCTTGGCTGTTGGGGAAACCGCAGCCGTGCAGGGGGCGATTCATACCTTGGGTAGCGGCCTTGAACGGATAGATACAACGGAGCTGTGGCAGATTTTTGCCGCGTTGTCGAGCGGTGTCGAAGTCCATGAAGATTATACCGCCTAACATGTCACTGCCGTCCATGCGGGCATCATGTCTAAAGAATGAGAACGTCGACGACCCCAGCTCTTTCGCTGCGGGGCTGAGGATCCAGAAATCAGAGGCGTTATTGGGAGAAATGCCGCGCAACATCACACCGGAACATTGCACCGCCGTAGTACCACCACTGCAGCTTGCTGCACTGCTCAAGTAGCGGGCGTTGAGCCGGTCGATCAGATCGGGTTCGGCCATGAGTTGCTGCTGCTCTGCAACGCCAGCGGTTGAAATATCAGGTCGCGCGGGTGTGCTTGTAAAACACGCTGTCAAGAACGTTGGCGCGGCGACCGCAAGGGCTAAGTTGAAAGCGAACCTGAAGCGGGAAGTTTGCATGGCGATGCTCGCTGGGTTGTAAAAGTCCGCTAACTTTGAGATCCCAGGCCAATGCTGGCTACTGGCAGTAATGTCAGTAGCGATATAAGTCGCAGCCGTTCAGACTGTAGCGGGGCATTGACATCGGGTGAGCGCTGGCGGCTCTGTTTCGCCACAGCACACTGCCAAACGCGACCCATACAATCGTCCAGCTCCTGCCGAGTAAGGAGCAACTTTCCAACTTCTTTGGTGCGGTAGCTTCAGCCTAGGCTCAGGGCCGGTTGACCAGCCACGGCGCGTAGTCCATTTCGCTGTAGCCCGTAGCCAAGCCCTGCGCGTCAACCTCGAAGGTGGGCATTGTGCTGAGGTCAAGCGCCATGCAACGGCTGTTCAACTGCGCTTGCAGGTTGCCATCGAGGCGGAAGGCGTCGGGGCGAAGCGGGTGCGGGAACAGCTGGACCAGGCAACCCTCGACCTTGCCTTGGGCGTTGGCCTGGTAATACACCGAGGCTTTGCCGATGCTGGTCACGGGCTGATCGCGCAGCAGGTGTTGCCAGAAGAAATCACGTTGAGCATATGCCTTGCGCCGCAGCGTATCGGGCGCTTGTGCTGCGCGCGGCAGCATGATGTAAAGCGGTGCGTGCACGTCGACGGTTCCGTCTGCTTCGAGCATTTCTGCCGGCACCCTCGGGTAGATGGTTTTCCAGCACTGCGCTTCAACGAGGCTGGTCAGGGCCTGGAAGTCCGTTGGAATAGCATCGGAGGGCAATGCAAACTGGTGCTTGACTGGCGGTTTCACCGCCTTGCAGCGAACCGGGACGGATTGCCGCGTGAGCGTGACTTTAAGCATGATCGCACCAATGTGCTCGCCCGTATTGGCGCTCGCCATGCTTTGCGTCAGCGTGCGCTGCATGTCGCTGATGAAGGTTTTACGCGCTTGCTCATCCACCTCGGGGGCAGGCCTTGATTGGCAACCGGCCAGGGTCAAGAGGGCGGTGGCAAAGAAAACGGGGGGCAGCGCTTTGAACACGTCGACTTCCTTGATAGAGCTGTAGCCGGAGCTTCATGTGCCGGCGGGTGGCGAAGAGCAAATTATCACTGATGCTCGCTTGGGATTTGGACGAACCCAATGTAGGAATTTTTACTTTAATGCTGGTGACCTGATCACCGGCAAGGCGGCAATCAGGTCAGGGTCGATCAGAAGCGCATATCCACCGCCACCTCAAACGTCCTTGGCGCGCCCATGTAGTACTGCAGCCCATATGCCTGCTTGGCGTACACCTCGTCCGTCAGGTTGCGCACCCGCCCGGTAAGTGTGGTGTGCTCGTCCAGGCGGTAGCGGGCGAAGGCCCCGAACAATGTGTAGGCGGGTGCCTTCAAGGTGTTGGCGTTATCCGCATACACCGAGCCGACATAGCGCCCATCCATCCCAACCGACCATGCGGGGTTAAAGCTGTAGGTCAGCCACAGGTTGCCAACATTGGCGGGCACGTTGACCGGCGCATTGCCCTTGCGCGAAACGGACACGCCATTGACCGCTTCGTTGAACTCATCGTACTCGGCATCGACATAGGCATAGTTGGCCTCGGCCAACAGCTTCGAGGTGACCTGCAGGCGCCCGGACAATTCGATGCCGCGCGAGGTCTGCTGGCCGGCCTGCACCGTCAGGTTGGGGTTGCTCGAGTCGCGCACGGCGAAGTCCTTGCGCACGATCTGGTACAGCGCCACCGTCGCCGCGCCGCGGCCTTCGAGAAAGTCGAACTTGCTGCCGACTTCCCATTGCTCGCCCTTGGACAGGTCGAACAGGCCCACGTTGGAGTAGGTGGCTGCAGCCAGTGAGCCAGCGGGCAGGTCGGCCGAGTTGCTGAATTGCGCATAAAGGCTGGCCGACGGCGTCAGTGCGTAGGTCAGGCCGATGCGCCCGGACAGCGGCTCCCAGCGCCGTTCGAAGTAGGCGGGGGAGGTGGGCGTGACGGCCCCGTAATTGGTCACTTCCATGTCCAGGTAGTCGTAGCGCAAGGCCGTCAGCAGCGCCAGCCGATCCGTCAGCTGCAGGCGGTTTTCGGCGAACACGGCGCGGTTGGTCACTTCATGGCGGCGCTGCTTGGTCAGGCCAGCGTTCACACCCGGTATGTCGTTGAAGCTGCCCGGGTCGAAGTGGTCCGGGTTGACCACATCGCTCCAGCTGCCCGAGGTCGGGTACAGCGTCTGGCGCATGCGCGAGTAGTCCAGCCCCAGCGACCACTGGCTGGCCAGGCCGAACAGCTGGTTGTCATGGCGCAGTTCGATGCGGTCACCCAGCACGTTCTGGTCGTGGCGTTGCAGGTAGGGGCTGGCGCGCTGCACGTTGCCGTCGCTGGTGTAGCTGTATTTTTCGACGTTGCGGTAATCGCGCTGGGCGTTGTAGTGGTACAGCGTGTTCTGCACGCTGGTGCTGTCGCTGACCTGGTAATCGAGGATCGAACGCAGCCAGCGCACGCGCTGCTCGTAGCGGCCGTCGGCGACGTTGTAGTTTTCGAAGCGGCGGCTGTTGTCGATCTTCATGGTGCTGCGCCCGGGCAATATCGGCGAACCCCAGTACGGGCTGTCCTCGCTGTCTTCCTGATACTCCAGCGCCAGGGTGTGGGTGAGGTTGGGCGCCAGGTCGCTGAGCAGCGAAAAGGCCAGGCTGTCGGTTTGCCGTTTGTTGCGGTCGATGTAGCCATTGCCCTGGCCATGGCTGAAATCCAGGCGCATGAAGTGGCGGGCGTCGGCCGGGTTGCTGGCCAGTGCCTGGTTGATACCGAAGGCCACTTCCGAATCGTCGAAACTGCCGTAGCGAATGCGCCCGTCGATGATCTGCTGATCGCGGCTGGCGAGCTTGGTGATGTAGTTGATCGAGCCACCGACCGCACCTGCGCCATGCAGGAACGAGGACGGCCCGCCGATCAGCTCGACCCGGTCCAGCACCCAGGCGTCGATTGGCCGCGTGGCACTGCTGTAGCCAAGGTTGATGCCGTTGTACAGCTGGGTCACCTGGTTCTGGGTGAAGCCGCGGTAACTGACGTAGCCGCCGTAGCCGGGGTTGGCCGAGGCATTGACGCCGGTCATGGCGTTGATCACGTCCTGGCTGTCCTTGGCCCCGCGTTCTTCGATCACGCGGCGGTCTGAAACGCTCACCGACGCGGGCGTTTCCCGCGCTGTCAGGCCCAGCCGCGAGCCGGTGCGGATCGGCTCGTCCAGTTGCACACCGGTAGGCGCCTCGCGCTGGCCATCGATGGTGGTGGCAGTGAGTTCAACGGCGGCGTCGTTCGCCCAAGCGAAGGTGCAGGTGCTCATCAGGAGCACCAGGGAGGTATTGCGGAACATGTTGTTGTGTCTTCCACGCAAAGGTCATGGCTGACCACGACCGCGCACGCAGGCGCGCCCGGTTGGGTCAGGCGAAATGATAGGCAGCTGCGGGGAAGGCGGCGGGGGGAGCGCGGGGGTTGAGGGTAGGGCGCAGATAGCGCGGGGGCGGTTGCGCCCAGCTGCGCACGACGATGGGCGAGGTGGCGCCGGCTTGTGCAGGCGTGAACGACCAGCCGCCACTGCTCAGTGGCACCGCCATGCCGAAGGACGAGCACACCGGGCAGTCGAGCTGGGCCATATGCTGGTCGCCACCGGCGCCATCGAGGTCGATGGCCACGCCGTGCTCGCTGTTGATCGAGCAGAACCCGCCTTCCAGGCCGGCCAGGCGCAGGCCGCCCATCTGGCCGTGGTGCAGGCCGCACAGCAACAGGCTGAACAGGACGCTGGCGTAGAGCGTCCATGCAGTCAGCATGCGGGTGTGCCGGGTGGTTTTCATGGCGGCGAATCTATCACCCGGATGAACGGTCGGGTAGTGGCACTTCGTCAACGTGCGGCGTGGCAGGTTGTCGCAGGTCAGGCAGCGCGTTCCAGTACATCCAGCAGGTCGACGAACTCCAGCGCCAGTTTGTGCCTTGGCGCCAGGTGCACCAATGGCACCGAAGCCTGGTGCGATTCGCGCATCTTGATCGAGCTGCTGAGGTACACCGGCAGCACTGGCATGCCCTCGGCGCGCAACTGATCGACCAGGGTCTGGTGCAGCGCCGTGCGCCCGGCGAACTGGTTGACCACCACGCCTTCCACCTGCAGCGCCGGGTTGTGGTCCTGGCGCAGTTCTTCGACTTCGGCCATTACGCTGTGCAGCGCCTGGCGCGAGAAACTGTCGCAGTCGAACGGGATCAACAGGCGCTCGGCGGCCACCAGCGCGCTGAAGGTATAGAAGTTGAGCGCAGGCGGGGTGTCGATGTAGATCCGTTCGTAGTCCTCGCCCAGTTCCACCAGCAGCTTGCGCAGCTTGTTGATTTTGAACTTGCTCTCCAGCTTGCTTTGCAGGTCGCTGAGGTCGGGGCTGGCGGTGACCAGGTGCAGGTTGCTGTAGCGGGTTTCGGTGATAGCCACGCGGTGCTTCTTGCCTGCCGCAGTGACGGGCGACAAGGTCTGGCGGAAGAAGTCGGCGATGCCAGCGGGGATGGCGTCGTTGGTCAGGCCGGTGAGGTAGTAGGTGGCGTTGGCCTGCGGGTCGAGGTCGACCAGCAGCGTGCGATAACCCTCGGCGGCACTGGCGGCGGCAAGGTTGCAAGCGATGCTCGATTTGCCGACGCCACCTTTCTGATTGAAAACCACACGACGCATGAGACGCTCATCCATGAAGAAGGGAAATGTCAGGTTGCGGTCAATCCTATGACCGAAAGACGACAGTTTTATGACAAAGCTTGTTACAACCCTCACTTTGACCGTCTAGCATCACGGTTTGATGTAATGCTCGTAGAACTCCAGCGTCGCCAGGTTCTTGTCCTTGGCCTCGAACATGATGTCGAAGCGGTCGACGAACTGCAGGGCGTAGCGGTTGGTCCAGTCGTTCCACATCTTCGCGCTGTGCGCGTAAAGGTCGCGTTTGTTGACCTTCTCCAGTAATGCCGGGATGGTCAGCTTTGCTTGGGCATCGAAGCCCAACGCTTGCAGGTGTTCGGGCGGCTGCGAGTAGTGCATGGTCGGCCGCACGCCGCGCCAACTGTCGATGACCCTGGCGACGCGAGGGTCATTCGGGTCGATGTAATCGCCTTCGTGAATCCAGCAATGGTGTATGTCCAGCACCACAGGTGCCAAGTCCGCCAAGCCCAGGCAATCGTCGACGCCGTAGGTCTTCTCGTCGTTTTCGAGCGTGATCACGTTGCGCGCCACGTGCGACAGCCTTGGCCACACGTGGCGCATACCCTCAGCGCCCAGGCGCCCGGCGATGTGGATATTGCACTTGAAGTCCTGGAAGCGTTGGCCGAAGCCCATCATGCGAATCATGTCGGCGTGGTATTCGAACTCGGCCAAGCTGTTTTCCACCACTTCAGGGCGGTCGGAGCCGAGCACACAGTATTGGCCAGGGTGCATGGACAGGCGAATATCCGCGCGGCGGGCCAGATCGCCGATGGCAGCAAAGCGTTCGGCCATCAGCCCCTGGAACTCACTGTCACGGTAGAGGGGGGCAACGCTGGGGTGGCTGTACAGCGGCAGCAGGTCGCTGCTCAGGCGCACCATGCGTAACATGGGCGGCAATTGGGTGACGTACCCCAGCAGCCGCAGCTGCGCTCCGAGGTTATGCTGCACCAGTTCGAGCAACTTGGCCCGGGCTGCTTCGGCGCTTGCCCCATTTAACCAGCGCAGGGTGGTGGTACGCGGGTTGAACGTGCGTTCGATGGCTTCCAGCGCCTTGATCGAAAGGCTACGGTGCGGGTGGCGGTACATGCAGGCAAAGCCCAGGCGGGGCATGGTGGTCTCCTAAGACGGGTATGAGCGTTGGACTGCGCGTGCTACGGAACGGTCAATCCATGCCTGCCTCGCATACGCGATTGCGTCCGGTCTGCTTGGCCTGATACAAAGCTCGATCCGCCAGGCTCAACACATCGCCCGGCTCGATACCCGCGTCAGCCTCCCAATGCGCAACACCCAGCGAAAGGGTCACGGCACCCACCGGTTCGACCACTGTGTTTTGCACCGTTACCCGCAACCGTTGCGCCACCGCTGTCGCCACGGGCAGGCTGGCCCCCGGCAGCAGCATCAGGAATTCCTCTCCGCCCGTACGGCACAGCAGGTCACCTTCCCGGCAACACCCGCGCATCAGCCCGGCCAGCCGCTGCAGCACCTGGTCCCCGACATCATGCCCGTGGCCATCATTGATCCGCTTGAAGTGGTCGATATCCAGCACGATGGCCGAAAATGCCTGCCCTTCAGCCTCCAGCAACGAGAGTTTGAATTCCAGGCTGCGGCGGTTGCCCAGCCCGGTCAGCGGGTCAGTCTGGGCATCACGGTTGAGGCGGCCGATGCGCTCCTGTAGCAAGTTCAGGCCGAACAGCAGGGCGCGTTTGAGCTCAGCCGCTTCAAAGTACCAGGCGCGCACCCGGTGCAGGCGCTCTGCCGTGCCGGCACGGTCCATCGAGCGGGCGCCGGCAGCCAGTTGCCAGAGCGGCCGGGCGATGATCAGCGCCAGCCACCACAGCACCAGGCTGCCGAATAGCGCCAGCGGCGCCGAGATGCCCATCACGTTGAGGATGAGGTGGTTCAGCGGCGCTGTCGTCTGTGCCAGCGGCTGCTGCGCCACCACGCCCCAGCCGGTACTCGGCACCGTCGCGAAGCCTGCGAGCATTGCAACGCGCTGGCTGTTGAGGACTTGTTGCGTGCCGCTTTGCACGCCCGGCAACTGATCGATCAGTGCATTGCCCTCGACCACGGTGCCGACCCGCTCGGCGTCGGGGTGATACAGCAGGCGGCGATTGCGATCCACCACGTACAGGTATGAGCTGTCCTGGTAGTAGTGCTCGCCCAGCAGGCTATTGAGGATGTTACGTTCGCGCAGGTACAGGGTGCCGCCAACATAACCCAGGTAGCGGCCACTGCTGTCGAAGATTGGCTGTGAAAGCACCACCACCAGGTTGTTGGCCGCCGAGAGGTACGGTGTGGACACCAGTGCCCGGCGTTCGCTCAGTGCTTCTTGAGAACCCGGTGTGTGCACCTGGGTGCCGACGTAGTGGCGCAGCGGTGCAGGTGAAACTGCGCGCAACACACCGCTGGCATCGACCACGAAGGTGGAGTTGAACGCCATGCTCTGCTGCAGCACCCGGTCGGTTTCGACCTCAAGGGCGCTGGCATCCGGCAATTGTCGGCTTTGCACGCCAGCGCTGAATGACAACTGCTGCAAGGCATTGCCGATGAACGTCTCGGTGATCGACGCCAGCTTTGCCGCATACACACGGTTGGCTTCCAGGGCGTGGTCGATCAACAATTGGCGCTGCACGCGGTAGCTGGCGAAGTAACTGGTGCAGAGCATCACCAGGGCGGTGAGGGCGCAGAGAATAAGGATCAGCGTGCGTAAGTCCAGGCGCAATCCATGCTTGGCGTGTGGCAATCCTGACCTCACTGACGCAAAAGGAAATAACCTTACTCTTTATGGGCTTGCACGGCTATGGGCGGCATCGCAGCCTGTCGCAAAGCATCAAGAACCGGCGTTTTCCAACGCGGTCAGCTCGTCTTCCACCTGTTGCAGGCGCTGCTTGGCCAATGCCTGGGCCTTTTCATCGCGCGCAGTCTCACGCATCAGTCGGGTGAGCTTCGCGCTCAGGCGCTGGCCGTCTTCGGTTTCTTCCAGCGCCTTGGCCTTGGCCGGGTCGCGGGTCACTTCGACGATGGTGGCGAACTCGCTGTCGCTGAAGTTCTTCTCGCTGTAGAGCTTGAACAGGTCCTGGCGCTGGTCCTCGACCGTGAGGTGCTTGCGCAGCACGCCGCGGATGGTGTCTTCGGCGAGTTGCGGGTGTGTGCGGGTGAGCAGCGACGCCATGCGCTCGATGTTGTGCTCGTACGCTTCCTGCAAGGGCAGGTTGGCCAGGATCTGTTCCTCGCGGGTGGGCTTCTGGTCGCAGGCGGTGAGGGCGGCGATGAACAGCAGGGGCAACAGCAACGTGGGGATGCGGGGCATGGGGTGGCCTTGGGCGCGCGTTTCAGAGGGTGGATTATAGCGAGGTCGCCCCAGCGCCGACGAGTCATTACCGCGCTGCATTGCAGTGTTTTCTGCGGTAGGGTAGAGCCCCTTTCGCTCAAGCCATCGTCTTTTTCAACCATGCCGAACTGGATCATCCAATCGCCCAGCCGCAGAGCCATTGGCGAAGTCGTCGCCTTCGTCGACAGCGCACGTCGCGTGCTATTCCCCCTGCTTGCGAACTCGCCGTTACCCAAAGACCTGAGTCATTTCGAAGCAACCTATCTCGACGGCGAGGGGCACTTTCTGGAAGCCCGTGATCAGGGCCGATTGATCGCGGCCATCGGTTACCTGCCTTATGACCACCGCTTCCGCCAACTCGATTATCACGGCAAACGCGTGGTCGAAATCGTGCGTTTGTTCGTGCTTCCTGAATACCGCCGCCACGGGCTGGCCGCTGCACTGTTCGCTGCATTGCGCGAGCGGGCCATTGCGCAAGGCGTCGAATGCCTGTACCTGCATACCCATCCGTTTCTGCCAGGGGCGATCAGGTTTTGGGAGCGGCAGGGGTTCGTGGTGATCGATGTGGAGGATGACCCGGTGTGGCGGACTACGCACATGGAGCGGTGGCAAAGCGTTTAGGATATTTCCTACGTTGCGGCGGTGAGGGGTGGACACCCGGTTCATTTTCATCACCCGCCCATTTCCTTACTGTCGGGTTTCTGACCGATGACGAAGGAAGACTGCTCATGGCACATCTGGCGCTATACAAACTTCAACTGCTCGATGAATTCGAGCGTCGCAACGACAGTTGGAGCTTTGCTGATTTCGAGCGACGGCTTACGGAGCTATGGCCCAGGGCCTACTTTCAGGATGCCAAGGGCATCATCAATGCAGCGCACAACGAAGGTAAATGGCCGAAGACGGTGAAGCGGTATCTGCTGACCAATTACCAGGTGCATGGGAATGTCAGTTCGGAGTTCAACGATACCTTTGCCGATGTGGTGGCGGCGATGTCCGAGCAGGAAAAGCACGATTGGCAAGTCGCTTAGCAGGGACCTGTGGGAGCGGGTACACCCGCGAACCAGGGCATCGCCCTGGCCATACACCGCGGTGTCTTCTTCGCGGGTAAACCCGCTCCCACAGGCACAGTGTTGGCTGCGCAAACAGCAGTGTGCATGCTGGGGGGAAGTCGCAACGACAGTTGGAGCTTTGCTGATTTCGAGCGACGGCTTACGAAGCTATGGCCCAGGGCCTGCTATCAGTCATTTCGGAGTTCACCGATACCTTTTCCGATGTGGTGGCGATGTCCGAGCAGGAAAAGCACGATTGGCAAGTCGCTTAGCAGGGACCTGTGGGAGCGGGTTCACCCGCGAACCAGGGCATCGCCCTGGCCATACACCGCGGTGTCTTCTTCGCGGGTAAACCCGCTCCCACAGGCACAGTGTTGGCTGCGCAAACAGCACTGTGCATGCTGGGGGGGAAGTCGCAACGACAGTTGGAGCTTTGCTGATTTCGAGCGACGGCTTACGAAGCTATGGCCCAGGGCCTGCTATCAGTCAGTTCGGAGTTCACCGATACCTTTGCCGATGTGGTGGCGATGTCCGAGCAGGAAAAGCACGATTGGCAAGTCGCTTAGCAGGGACCTGTGGGAGCGGGTTCACCCGCGAACCAGGGCATCGCCCTGGCCATACACCGCGGTGTCTTCTTCGCGGGTAAACCCGCTCCCACAGGCACAGTGTTGGCTGCGCAAACAGCACTGTGCATGCTGGGGGGGAAGTCGCAACGACAGTTGGAGCTTTGCTGATTTCGAGCGACGGCTTACGAAGCTATGGCCCAGGGCCTGCTATCAGTCAGTTCGGAGTTCACCGATACCTTTGCCGATGTGGTGGCGATGTCCGAGCAGGAAAAGCACGATTGGCAAGTCGCTTAGCAGGGACCTGTGGGAGCGGGTTCACCCGCGAACCAGGGCATCGCCCTGGCCATACACCGCGGTGTCTTCTTCGCGGGTAAACCCGCTCCCACAGGTACAGTGTTGGCTGCTCAAACAGCCTGTGCATGCTGGGGGTGAGCTGCCTGATGCGCTGTCAGAACCCACCCGTCAACGGCCACTCCACCGCCAAACGTATCTGATCCCCATCCAGCTCCGCCTGCGCCGTATTCCCCCGGTGCACATTGTGCCTCAGCGAAAACGCCGTACCCTTGGCCTTGCCACTCTGCACCACATACCGCGCCTCCAGGTCCCGCTCCCAGTGCTTGCCACCCTTGCCATAGCCCAGGTACGCGTACCCGCCATTGGGGTCCACGTGCGTACCATCGATATCGAACCCGCGCACATACAGCGCCGTGAGGTTCAACCCCGGCACCCCATATGCCCCCATGTTCAGGTCGTAACGCGCCTGCCATGACTTCTCGTTCGGGGCGTTGAAGTCGGACATCTGCACGGCGTTGGCAATGTAGATCGCGCCGCGGGTCACGTAGTCGAACGGCGTGTTGCCATCCACCTGTTGCCAGCCGAGGCTGAAGCTGTGCGGGCCCTGGCTATAGCGCGAGACCAGGCTCCAGGTGGTGTTGTCGATGCGCCCGGACAGGGCCTTGCCGGTGTCGGTGGTGCGGTAGAGGTTGAGGTCAAGGCTCAGGCTGCGGCGGTCATCCAGGGCGTGGTTGAGGGTGCTGCCGAGATAGTGCTGGTTCCAGTTGTCTTCGTAGCGCGAGGTGTACAGGCTGCCGCTGAAAGCTGCGCTGGGGTTCCACACCATACCGGCGAGGTCGAAGCTGTTGCCCTGGCGGCCGTTGGAATAATTGACCACGAAGCCCTGATTGTGGCTCGAGGCGTTACGGTCGGTGCTTTCGTTGAAATGGCCTGCGACGAGTTTGAGCGTGTCGATTTCGTTGCTGGTGAGAAAGAACCCTGTCGCTGTTTCGGGCAGCAGGCGGCTATCGGATGAGCTGAACACCGGCGTCTTCACCCGCTGCTCGCCGTAGGACAGTACGGTGTTGGACATGCGCAGCTTCAACGCCGCGCCACCGCGGCTGTATTGGTTTTTCGGGTGGCCGTCGTTGTCCACGCCGAGCAAGCGGGCCTTGCCGACACGACCGCCGCCGCTATCGAGCTGCACACCCAGGTAGGCGTGGGCATCGACGCCAACCCCGATCAGGCCTTGGGTAAAACCGGACTGGAATGTACCCATCAGGCCGTAGGCCCATTCCTCAGCCATACCGTTGCGTTCGCTGCGGGGCTTATAGGCATTGCGCCCGGCACTGTTGCGCCCACCGTGCTTGTAGTCGCGCTGGTCGTACACCGTGCGGTTGAGGAGGCTCCAGCTGCTGTCCTCGATCAGGCCATTGCTCTGCGATTGTGCGGATTCGGCAAGCGCCAATGGCGCGAGACTCAGCAGTGGCAGGGCCAGAAGCAAGCGATTCATTGCCCGGCCTCCAGCTGTTGCAGTTGAGCTGCGAAGCGCGCTTGAGCCCGCGCAGGCAACGTGGCTGGCAATTCGGTCTGGCCGGTATCGCCCACCTGGACCAGCATCACCATGCCCATGGCTAGGTGCGGAATGCACTGGATGCCGTACAGCCCTGGCACCGTGAAGGTTTGCTCGAACGGCTGGTTCAGCTTGCTCTTGAACGCCTCGGCGCCGTTTGGCAGCAACCCTGGCAGGCTGGCCGCGTTGTGGCCGCTCTGGGTTGGCACAAAGCGCACACTGTCGCCCGGTGCGATGCGCAGGTGGTCCGGTTCGTAGACCATGGCGCCCGCCGGCCCGCGGTTGAGCATTTTCACTTCATGCACTTCGGCCAGCGCGGCGAAGGGCAGCAGGGCGCTGGCAAGCAGCAGGGCGGTGGGGCGCAACAGCATGACGGGAACTTCCTGGTTCAGGGGGCGCGAAAGCGCAGGATGCGCGCGCCGTCGTAAGGGTCGGTGAGGTAGTGGGCGTGCACGCCAAAAGTGCTCAGCAAGCGCTCGGGGGTGAGTACTTCCAGCGGTTTGCCGAGGGCCACCAGGCGGCCTTTTTCGAGCACCGCCACGCGGTCGCAGGTCAGCGCCTGGTTCAAGTCGTGCAGGGCCACCAGGGTGGTCACTGGCAGCGCCTGCACCTGTTGCAGCAGGCTCAGCTGGTGCTGGATATCGAGGTGGTTGGTCGGCTCGTCGAGCAACAGTACCTGCGGGCGCTGGGCCAAGGCGCGGGCGATGTGCACGCGCTGGCGTTCGCCGCCGGACAACGAACCCCAGATGCGCGTGCGCAGGTGCTCGGCATCAAGGTCGGCCAGGGCTTGCTCGACAATGGCGCGGTCCTCTTTGGAGAACGGTGCCAGGGCCGACAACCAGGGCGTACGCCCTAGCGCCACGGCGTCGTATACGCTGATGGCGTCGAGCGTATCGGCCTGTTGCTCGACCAGCGCCAGGGCCTGGGCGATACGCCGGCGGGGCAGGGGCGCGAGCGGCTCGCCGAGCAGCTGGACGCTGCCGCTGTGGGGTGTGCGCAGCCCGGCCAGCAGCTTGAGCAGGGACGACTTGCCGGAGCCGTTGGGGCCGACGATACCGAGGGTTTCACCGGGGATGACGCTGAGGTCAATGTCGCGCAGCACGGCAGTGCCAGACAGTTGCAGGCTCAGCCCTTGGCAGGCGAGCGGGGCGACGTGAAGGCTTTCCATGACCGTCATGCGCGCCCCCGACGGCTGACCAGGATCAGCGCAAACACCGGTGCGCCGATCAACGCGGTAACCACCCCCACCGGGATCACCTGGCCGGGGATCAGGGTGCGCGAAAGCATGTCGGCGGCGATCAGGAACAGCGCGCCACCCAAGGCACTGGCCGGTAGCAGGCGGCTGTGGCCGGGGCCGAGCAGCAGGCGCAAGGCATGCGGAATGACCAGCCCGACAAAGCCGATGGCGCCGACGATGGACACCATCACCGCCGTTACCAGCGCCGCGCAACTGATCAACAGCAATTGACTGCGGCGCACCGCGATGCCCATCGATGCTGCCGAGTCGGCGCCGAAGGTGAAGGCGTCCAGCGTGCGCCGGTGCCACAGGCACACCACCAGCCCGAACAGCGCCACCGGCACCGCCAGCCACACCGACGGCCAGCGCACGCCGCTGAGGTTGCCCAGCAGCCAGAACAGGATGCCGCGGGCCTGTTCGGCGGTGGCCGACTTGGTGATGAGGAATGCGGTCAGGGCGTTGAACAGTTGCGAGCCCGCGATGCCAGCCAGAATCACCTGGGCGTTGTTGCTGCTCGGGCCAGCGGCGCGGGCCAGCAGCAGCACCAGGGCAAACGCCGCCACGGCACCGACGAATGCACCGCCGGACATGCTCAGGGCGACGCTGCCCAGGCCCAGCAAACCGACCAGCACGGCCCCCGTCGAGGCGCCAGCCGACAGGCCCAGCAAGTAAGGCTCGGCCAGAGGATTGCGCAGCAGCGCCTGCAGGATCACCCCGCAGGTCGCCAGCCCCGCACCGCAGGCAGCGGCGACCAGCGTGCGCGTTAGGCGGTAGTTCCAGATGATGCCGGCATCGATCGGGTCGACCGGGTAGCCGGCCTGCCACAGGTGGTTGGCCAGCACCTGGTAAACCACGTTGGGCGACACGCTGGTCTCGCCAATGGCGGTGCCCGCAAACAACGCGGCGAGCAGGGCGGCAAGGGCCAGGGCGGTGCAGGGCAACAGGCGCTTCATCACTGTGCCGCTTTACCGCTGGCGAAGGCCGCCGACAGCGTCTGCAGGCCACGGAACAGGCGGATGCCGGCCTGCATTGCGTCGGCGTCGAGGATGATAATGCGGTTGTTCTTCACGGCGTCCATATGCTGGGTGACCGGGTCGCTGTGAAGGAATTCGAGCTTCTTCTGGTAGTCGTCGGCGGGGAAGCGGCGGCGGTCCATGCGGGCAATGATCAGCCAGGTCGGGTTGGCCTTGGCGAGGGTTTCCCAGCCCACGGTCGGCCATTCTTCAGTGGACTCGACCACGTTGCGCACACCCAGGGTGCGCAACATGAAATCGGCGACCCCCTGCCGGCCGGCAACGTAGGGGTCGATATCAAGGTCGGCGCTGGAGAACCAGAACAACGCCGACGTCTGGCTCAGGTCCTTGCCGGCCAGTTGCTGTCTGGCACCGTCCAGCCGCGCCTTGAGGTCGGTGTTCAGCGCTGCGCCACGGTCCTGCACGTCGAAGATTTCGGCCAGCTGGCTGACGCTTTTGTAGATGCTCTCGACCTGGAACGCCTGCAGGCGCGTACCGTCGGCACCGACCAGGTTGTCCTTGCCTTCGCAGTCCGAGGGCAGCAGGTAGGTGGGGACCTTCAGTTCGTTGAACTGTTCGCGGGTAGCGACCACGCCTTGGGCGCCGACCATCCATTCAAACTGCACCGCCACCAGCTCAGGGCGCTTGCCGACCACCGCTTCAAAGCTTGGGTCGTTGTCGGCCAGGCGCGGCACCTTGTCGTTCAGCGCCTTGTACTCCGGCAGCACGTTGTTGAACCACAGCGAAGTGCCGGCCAGCTTGTCGCCCAGGCCCAACGCGTAGAGCATTTCAGTACCGGCCTGGCCGATGGTCACCGCGCGCTCAGGGGCGTGGGCGAAGGTCTGCGGCATGCCGCAGTTGTCCACGGTCAGCGGGTAGTGCGTGGCGGCGGCATGGGCCATGCCGGTGAGGCTCAGGCCGGCGAGCAGGGTGGCGAAACGAGGCAGCATGCTGGGCGATCTCCTATCGGACAGTTCACGGAAGGAACGCACGGACAGGCATCGCCGAGCCCCTGCAGGCGGCAGGGGCAACACTGATGGCCAATCCCGGACACCCCGCCGGTTGGTGAATGTAAGCCGGCAGGTCTCCTGACTGGTGCTTCATCACCCGGCTCCGGCCTTCCCGGATCATGGGACCCAGTGGCATTCATGGAGCGGGCTCGGCACCTACAGTTGCGGGGGCAGTTCCGTTTGGCGCGCCTGGGCGGCCTGGGATTCCCTATTAATTCCGTGGTGGAAACCGGCGGCCCGCATGGTAGACCATCAGGCGCCGGGTGAAAACGCTAAATCAGAAGTACTTGAGCCAGGCGATGTCGCGGCGGCGTGCCTTGAGCTGGGCGAACCAGCGCACCGGCAGGTACAGCGCCGCGGCCAGCAGCACCGCGCCCAGCCATACCGCGCCAATGCCGTCGAAGCCGAAGTAGGCACCGTGGTTCAGGCCGAACAGCCCAACGCTGGCCAGGTACAGCAGCTTCAGCACATACAGGTGCAGCAGGTAGAAGAACATCGGCGCCGCGCCAAACACCGCCAAAGCGCTGATCCAGCGGGCTTGCCCGGCGCGTTCGAAGGCGCGCAGCAACAGCAGGCCGCAGCCCAGGGTCAGGGCCAGGAACAGCAGCGAAGGCGGGTACTTGGTGATGTTGAAAAAGCTCATCAGGGTTTGGGTCAGGGTCGGGTAACCGCTCCACGGCGCTTCGCCGTAGCCGTTGAGCATGCGCAGCACGACGAAGCCCAGCAGGGCGATCACGCCCGCCAGCAACAGGTGATGCTGGCGTTGTTGCGCGTCCGTGCCACGGCCAAACCACGGGCCAAGGCCATAGCCCAGGGCAATCACGCCGACCCACGGCAGCACTGGGTAGGAGGTGCGCAGGCGCAGGCTGTCGGAGAATTCCAGCCAACCACGGTCATGCAGGATGGCCCACGGCACATGCATCGCCGATTCCACGCCGAAGTGCACGCCATCAAGCAGGTTGTGGCCGGCGACGATCACCGCGCCCAGGGCGAGCAGGGCGGGGCGGGGCAGCCACACCAGCAGCGACAGGGCGATCATGCTGATGCCGATGGCCCAGATCACCTGCAGGTAGATCACGCTGGGCGGCAGCTGGAAGGTCCAGGCGAAGTTGACCAGGGTGAACTCCAGCACCACCAGGAACAGGCCGCGTTTGAACAGAAACGCCGAGACGTCGCTGCGGCCCTGGTACTTCTCGCCGTACAGCCAGGCCGACAGGCCGGTGAGCAGCACGAACACCGGCGCGCACAGGTGGGCCAGGGTACGGCTGGCGAACAGCGTCGGGTCGGTGGCGTCGATGGTCATCGGGTCACTGACCTGGCGGTGCAGGAAAAACGTCTCGCGCACGTGGTCGAGCAACATGAACAGAATCACCAGGCCGCGCAGGGCATCGATGCTCTGCAGGCGCTGGGTGAGCAGGGTGGGGGTGGCGGCGGCGCTTGTCATGGAAGAGGGTCGCAGGCAGGAATGGATGTCAAATGAAACGTTATCTTATAACTATATTGTGAATGTCTGGTAGTGGTTTTTTGGTGTTCATGCCGGCCCCTTCGCGGGTAGACCCGCTCCCACAGGGATCACCACAGGTTCAGAAGGCTGTGGGGCTTCTGTGGGAGCGGGTTCACCCGCGAAGAGGCCAGACCTGCTGAGTCAAATCAGAAGCTGTAATCCACCGTCGCAAAGTACGACCGCGGCACGCCCATGATCCACTGCGTACCACTGAAGGCCGAAGCCACATACTCGCGGTCGAACAGGTTGTTCACCTGCAACCCCAGCCGCACATCCGGCAGCACCTGCCAGCCGATGTTGGCATCGACCACGGTGTACCCCGGTGCGCTCTGGGTGTTGGCGGTGTTGGCGTAACGCTCATCCACATAGCGTGCGCCAATGCCGGCTTCCACCTGCTGGCCAAAGCCCTTGCTCAGCCACAGGTTGGCAGTGCGCCGCGGCACGTTGGCCGGGCGGTTGCCGGCGCGGTCCTGGGGTACGCCACCGACCGTCTCGTCGAAGTCGTCGTACTTGGCGCGCACCAGCGAGGCATTGGCCGAGACCTGCCATTGCTGCGGCAAGGCCAGCTCCAGCGTCGCCTCCAGGCCATCGGCGGTCTGCTGCCCGGCCTGCTGCTTTTCATGGGTCAGCGGGTCATCCACCAACAGCTTCTTCTTGACGATGTGGAACGCGGCCAGCGTCCACTCGCCACGCCCGTCCCAGAAGCGCTGCTTGAGGCCCAGTTCGGTCTGCTTCGACTCTGTCAGGTCATAGTTCATCTGGGTCGGGCTGAGGCTGATCAGGTTGTTCACGCCGTCCTCGCTGGTGGAGTACTGGCCGTACAGCGACAGGTTGTCGGTGGCTGCGAACACCAGCCCGGCGCGCCAGTTGCCGCCTTGCAGGCTGCGGTCGCTGCGGGTGTCGTTGGTGAGGTTGTCGCGGTCGATGTGGTGCTGGTCGCGGCGCACGCCGGTTACCAGCGACAGGCGCTCGGTCAGCTGCAGGCGGTTCTCGGCGAACAGGGCGAAGGAGTGGGTGGTGGACAGGGTTTGCGGGCGCGTCGGCGAGTCGCTGTGGAAGTACCCAGGTGTCGGCTGCCACGGGTCGATATAGTCGCCCCCCACATCGTTGTAAGGTGCGTTGCTGTCGACGTTGAAACGTACCTTGTTGTACTCGGCACCGACCATTGTCTTGCTCGCCAGGCCAAACAGCGAATGGTCGAACGTGAAGGTCTGGCGGTCGCCGATCTGTTCCTGGTTGTGCTTGATTTCCAGGTAGCTCTGGCGCAGCAGCTGCTCACGGTCGGCGTCCCAGCTGTAGTCCTCGGCATTGCGCCAGTGGCGGTGGCTCTTGATGTAGTAGAGCTGGTTGCTGGCACTGAGCTGGTCGTTGATCGTCCAGTCGGTGGTGAAGCGGGTCCACTCGTCGTGGTAGCGCTGCACGTCATTCTGGATGTTGTAGTTCTTCTTGCGCAGGCTGCTGCGGTAGTGGCCGTCGATCAGCGGCGTGCCGTAGTAGTTGGCGGGCTGGGCGTCACCGCGCTCATGGGCCAGGGTAAAACTCAGGTCGTCGGTGGCGTCGAAACGCAGCGCGGCGCTGAGGGCCAGGCTACGTGAGTCGGTGCGGTCGACCCAGCCGTTGCCGGCTTGTTGGTTGAGGGTGAGGCGGTAGCTCAGGCGCTCGCTGAGGCTGCCGCCGCTGTCCAGGCCGAGCTGCTGGCGGTCCCAGGAGCCGTAGCCCAGGCGCAGGTGGTTGCGGATGTCGCCGCTGAAGGGCTTTTTCGGGATCACGTTGATCACCGCACCGGTGGCGCCTTCGCCATACAGCACCGAAGCCGGGCCACGGATCACATCGATGCGCTCGACCATCCACGGGTCGACCGGGAAGGTCTGGGTGCCGGCACCGGTATACAGGCGTGCGCCATCGAACAGCGTCATCACCGACCCATGCCCGGTAAAACCGCGGGCCGAGAGGCCGGTGCCGCCATCGCCCGGGCTGCCGATGAAGGTGATGCCCGGCGAGCGGGTCACGGCGTCCTGCACGGTGAGGTTGTTGCGTTGCTGGATTTGTTCGGCGGTGATGCTGCTGGTGCTGGCCGGGGTTTCCAGGGCGCTGAGGTTCAGCCGTGAACCGGCCTGGGTCGGCGTGGCGAGGTCGACCTTCTGCTCATCGCGGGTGTCGGTGATGGCTGTGGAAGGTAAGGCCAGGACGGGGCTGTCATGGTCATCGGCCAGGGCTGGCAGGGCGACGGCCAGGCAGGCCGCCAGGGGGTGAAGCTTGAAGAAACGGGACATGTCTTTCCACTGACTGCAGGAATGAATGGATCCCGGTGGAAAACACGCAAAGGCACAACCACGCACGCAGGCGCGCACGCGGATACCGGCCTGCGCCCGCCCACCGCGGGTTGCCAAGTGAAGCCTCAGGCCGGTCTCCGGGCTTGCGAGGGTCATGACGCCTTCACCTTCCCATGCATGCGCACAGTGGTGTGTCGAAGGTATCGCTCGCTTACCGTTGCGGGGGCAGCGCCGGACTTGTCGTGGAACACGACGCACCGGCTTCCCGTTTCACCCTGCGCACGGCGGCGCAGGACACCTGAAACTGGCGCGCATCTGACCATCGGTCGGGGCGCGCGTCAATCATTTACCTGCCGCGGGTGGTCAGTGCGCACCGGCCGACTTGCTCAGGTCGCTTTCTGCCCACTCGGTGTAGATGCACGCATCGGCCACCGCCCAGCGCACCTTCACGGTATCGCCTGGCTTCATCGGCATGCCCGCGGCAGACAACGCCTTCACGGTCAGTTCTGTGCCGCCTGGGGTCATGACGTGGCAGGTCTGGCTTTCGCCGAGGAACAGCACTTCGCCGACCTTGGCAATGACCTCGTTCCAGCCCGTGGGCAGGGGGTCGCGCGCTGCCTGTTCGGTGGTCAGGGCCAAGGCTTTTTCCGGGCGCACCATGACCAGCGCGTCCTGCCCGGCGGCCAGGCCAGGCGTCAGGCGAATGGCCACCGGCTGGCCCTCGAAGCTACCAGCGCCGTGGCTGCTGGCCTTGATACGCAGGAAGTTGGAGTTGCCCAGGAACGAGGCCACAAAGGCATTCGGCGGGTTCTGGTAGAGGTCGTAACCGGTGCCCAGGCCGACGATCTTGCCGTGGCTGAAAATGGCGATGCGCTGGGACAGGCGCATGGCTTCTTCCTGGTCGTGGGTCACGTAGACGATGGTGATGCCCAGGCGCCGATGCAGCTGGCGCAGTTCGTCCTGCAGGTCTTCGCGCAGTTTCTTGTCCAGTGCACCGAGCGGCTCGTCCATCAGCAGGATGCGCGGCTCGTACACCAGCGCGCGGGCAATCGCCACGCGCTGCTGCTGGCCGCCCGACATCTGCGAAGGCTTGCGGTGGGCGAATTTCTCCAGCTGCACCAGCTTGAGCATGGCGTCGACCCGCTTGTTGATTTCACTCGCGCCGAGCTTGCGGATGGCCAGTGGGAAGGCGATGTTGTCGCGCACGTTCAAGTGCGGGAACAGCGAGTAGCGCTGGAACACCATGCCGATGTCGCGCTTGTGCGGCGGCACGTTCACCAGCGACTGGCCCTCGACCAGAATCTCGCCGCTGCTCGGCGTCTCGAAGCCGGCCAGCATCGACAGGGTGGTGGACTTGCCCGACCCACTGGAGCCAAGGAAGGTGAGGAATTCACCGTCCTGGATCTCCAGGTCAAGGTTGTCCACGGCGGTGAAATCGCCGTAGTGCTTGTTCAGGCCGCGCAGGCTGACCAGGGTCTGGTTGTGCGCGTTGTCTTTGATCACTGCACTCATTGTTGTTCTCTCCGCGCACTCAGGCGTTGACTTCGGTGCGCCGGCGCAAGGCGGCGGCAATAACCATGACCAACAGCGACAGGCCGATCAGCAGCGTCGAAGCGACGGCGATCACCGGGCTCAGGTCCTGGCGCAGGGTGGTCCACATTTTCACGGGCAAGGTCTGCAGGTCGGGGCTGGCCATCATCACGCTCAGCACCACCTCATCCCACGACACCAGGAAGGCGAACAGGCCGCCGGCAATCATCCCCGGGCGAATAGCCGGGAAGGTCACCTTGAAGATCGCCTGCAGGCGCGAGGCACCGCAGATCACCGCGGCGTCCTCGATCGACTGGTCGAACAGCTTCAGCGAGTTGATGATCGAGATGATGGTAAAGGGCAGGGCAACGATCACATGGCTGACCACGAAGGCGAACAGCGTGCCGGTGTAGCCCAGCTTGAGAAATAGCGCGTACACCGCCACCGCGATGATCACCAGCGGCACGATCATCGGCATGGTGAACAGCCCGTAGAGCATCTCGCGGCCCGGGAAGCGGCCACGCACCAGGGCGAACGCGGTGGGCAGGCCCAGCAGCACAGCGGCGAAGGTGGTCAGCACGGCCACCTTGAGGCTGGCCAGGGCGGCATCCATCCATTCGGGGTTGGCGAAAAACTGCACATACCACTTGAACGTCCAGCCCGGCGGCGGGAACACCAGCCACTGAGACGAGCCGAACGACAGCAGGATGATGAACACCACCGGCAGCAGCAGAAAGGCTGCGATAACCCCGGTGGTCAGGTACAGGCCCGTGCGCAGCGGGCGCCCCATGGCATTGGGAGACAGAAGCATGGCGGTTTACCTCGCGTTGCCGACCGGGGATTCCGGCTGCAGCTTCAGGTACAGGTAGAAGAGCACCAGGGTGATCACCACCAGCAGTGCGGCGGCGGCGCTGGCCAAGCCCCAGTTGAGGAACGACTGCACCTGCTGGATGATGAATTCGGGCAGCATCATGTTCTGCGCACCGCCGAGCAGGGCCGGGGTGACGTAGTAACCGAGCGACATCACGAACACCATCAACGCGCCGGAGAACAGCCCCGAGCGGCACAGCGGCAGAAACACCTTCCAGAAGTTGGTCCAGGGGCTTGCTCCGCAGATGGAGCCGGCCTGTAGCACCATCGGGTCGATGGCATGCATGGTCGCCTGCAATGGCAGCACGATGAACGGGATCATGATGTAGCTCATGCCGATCACCACGCCCGTCAGGTTGTGCACCATCTCCAGTGGCGCATCGATGATACCCATGGCCATCAACGCCTTGTTGATCACCCCCGAGCTCTGCAGCAGCACCAGCCACGAGTAGGTGCGCGCCAGCAGGCTGGTCCACATCGACAGCAGCACGATGTTCAGCAGCCAGCGGCCCCAGCCGTTGGGCACCAGGGTGATCGCCCAGGCCAGCGGGAAGCCCAATAGCACGCTGATCAGGGTGACTACGCCGGCGACCGAGAAGGTGTTGAACAACACCCGTGCATAGGCCGAGTTGGCGAACAGCTGCTCGTAGTTGCCCAAGCCTGGCACCGGCTCCAGCACGCCGCGCAGCAGCAGGCCGATCAATGGGGCAAAGAAGAACAGGCCAAGGAACAGCAAGGCCGGCAACAGGTTGCGGCTGCCTTTCCAGCGCTGGCCAAGGCTTACCCGGCGTGGGGCCGTTCCCGGGGCGCCGGTGCCCGTGGGGGCACCTTGCGCGTTGTGCAGGGCGTTGATGGCGACTTTCATTTGACCAACCACTCATTCCAGCGCGCGGCGATGGTTTGACCGTTCTTCGCCCAGTAGGCGAAGTCCAGCGTTACTTGATCCTGGGCGTAGGCGGTCGGCAAGTTCTGCGCGAGGTCTTTGTCGAGCTTGGCGACGCTGTCGACGTTAACTGGCGCATAGGCGGTCTTGTTGGCGAAGTCGGCCTGGCCTTCGGCGCTGCTGGCGTTGGCCAGGAACTTCATGGCCGCGTCCTTGTTCTTGGCACCTTTGGGGATGACCAGGAAATCGGCCATGACCAGGTTCTGTTTCCAGCTCACCCCAACCGGTGCGCCATCTTGCTGCAGGGCGTACACGCGGCCGTTCCAGAACTGCCCGAGCGAGGCTTCACCCGAGGCCAGCAGCTGCTGCGACTGGGCACCACCGCCCCACCAGACGATGTCTTTCTTGATGGTGTCGAGCTTCTTGAAGGCGCGGTCCAGGTCCAGCGGGTAGAGCTTGTCGGGTGCTACACCGTCGGCCAGCAGGGCCAGTTCCAGTACGCCGGGGCTCGGCCATTTGTACAGGGCGCGCTTGCCGGGGAAGGTCTTGGTGTCGAACAGCGCGGTCCAGTCCACCGGCTTGTTGGCACCGAGCTTGCCTTCGTTGTAGCCGAGCACGAACGAGAAGAAGAACGAGCCGACGCCGTGGTCGGAAACGAAGCGCGGGTCGATCTTGTCGCGCTGGATGGTGTTGAAATCGAGGGGTTCGAGCAGGCCTTCGCTGGCGGCGCGCAGGGCAAAATCGGCTTCCACATCGACCACGTCCCACTGCACGTTGCCGCTCTCGACCATGGCTTTGAGTTTGCCGTAGTCGGTCGGGCCGTCCTGGACGACTTTGATGTTGGTCGATTTGCTGAAGGGTACGGCCCAGGCTTCTTTCTGGGCGTCCTGGGTGGTGCCGCCCCAGCTGACGAAGTTGAGGCTGTCGGCGGCCTGCACGGCCTGACATGCCAGGGTCAGCAGGCTGGCGGACAGCACTGCGGTTACACGTTTGCTCAACAGCATGGTTACGCCCTCGTTGCTTTTGTTATTCGAGGCGGGGCTGGTAGTGCGCCCGCCAACAGTATTCGGGGAGCAGCTAAAACAAAGTGTCGGTGGCCGTTTGTGATTGTAGGTGCCGGCCTGCGATTTTAAGGTCTACGGGATATCATATTATGGTATTCCAAACTTTTGGCAAGAGGGGGAGGCGACCGGCCATCACTCCGCATCAGGTTTGAGCAGATTGACTTGTGCACAATCAGAAAGCCTGCGCGGTATCTGTGGGAGCGGGCTTGCCCGCGAACACGGGCGAAGCCCGTGCCATGCACCGTGGTGCCTGCTTCGCGGGCAAGCCCGCTCCCACAGTGATCACACTTAGCCCAGCAGCCCGGGCTCGAACGGTATGCTCTGCACCACTTCCAGCTCATACCCCGCCAACCCCGCGTACTTGAGCGGCGGCCCCAGGTGGCGCAGCTTGCCCACGCCCAGGTCTTGGAGAATCTGCGCGCCGGTACCCACCTCCGAGTACACCTTCGACTGCCCGCGCTGATAAGGCCGCACCGGCTGGGTAAGCTGCGGCACCCGCTCCAGCAGCGCCTGGGACGACTCATGGTTGGCCAGGATCACCACCACCCCGGTGCCTTCCTCGGCCACCTTCTGCAGCGCCGCCCACAGCGTCCAGTTTGCCGGCCCGGCATATTCGGCACCGACCAGGTCGCGCAGCGGGTCGATCACATGCACGCGTACCAGCGTCGGCTGTTCGCGGCGGATATCGCCCATGACCATGGCCATGTGCACACCGCCTTCGATACGGTCCTCGTAGGTGACCAGGCGGAAGGTGCCATGCACGGTCGGCAGCTCGCGTTCGCCGATGCGCTTGATGGTCTGCTCGGTGCTCAGGCGGTAGTGGATCAGGTCGGCGATGGTGCCGATCTTGATGCCGTGCTTGGCGGCGAACACTTCCAGGTCGGGGCGGCGGGCCATGGTGCCGTCGTCGTTGAGCACTTCGACGATCACCGAGGCCGGGGCAAAGCCTGCCAGGCGCGCCAGGTCGCAACCGGCTTCGGTGTGCCCGGCGCGGGTCAGCACGCCGCCTTCACGGGCGCGCAGGGGGAAGATGTGGCCAGGTTGCACCAGGTCTTCCGGGCGGGCATTGGCGGCCATTGCCGCGGCTACGGTACGCGCCCGATCAGCGGCGGAAATGCCGGTGGTCACGCCCGTGGCGGCCTCGATCGACACGGTGAAGGCGGTGCTGAACACACTGCCGTTGGCCGGTACCATCTGCTCAAGGCCCAGGCGCTGGCAATGCTCGTCGGTCAGCGTCAGGCAGATCAGGCCGCGCGCTTCGCGGGCCATGAAGTTGATGGCCTGGGCGTCACAGCGCTCGGCAGCGATCAGCAGGTCGCCTTCGTTTTCCCGATCCTCGTCGTCCACCAGCAGCACCATCTTGCCTTGCCGGTAGTCCTCGAGGAGTTCTTCGATGCTGTTGAAAGCCATGCTGCACGCTCACTGTGATAGGGTGATTATTATGGTATACCATCATACATAAATAATTTTGCAACAGGAGAGCAGCGGATGAAAGCGTACTGGATCGCCCACGTGGACGTGACCGACCCCGAGCAGTACCAGCAATACACCCAGCGGGCGCCTGCGGCCTTTGCTGCGTTTGGTGGGCGCTTCCTGGCGCGGGGTGGGCGAAGTGAGGCGATGGAGGGGCGGCCGACGCCGCAGCGCAGTGTGGTGATCGAGTTCGAATCGTATGAGCAGGCGGTGGCCTGTTATCGGTCTGAGCTGTACCAGCAGGCGTGCAGCCATCGCCAAGGGGTCGCGAAGGCTGAGGTCATCATTGTCGAAGGGTTCGAGCCCTGAGTTGATGATAAGGGCCCCATCGCCGGCAAGCCGGCTCCCACCGAACCCTGTGGGAGCCGGCTTGCCGGCGATGGGGCCCTTGCAGTCACCGCTGAACTTCAAGGCATACCGGGCAACTCATGCGGCCGCAGGTCAAACACCAGCACTTCCGCATCCTTGCCATTGCTCAGCTCCAGCAGCCGCTCCTGCCGCACCCGCACACCATCCCCCTCGTTCAGCACCTGCCCATTGAGCTCGATGCTGCCGCGCGCCACATGCACATAACCGTGGCGGTTCTGCGGCAAGCTCAGGCTCGCCCGCTCCGCGCCATCGAACAACCCGGCATACACCCGCGCGTTCTGCCTTACCTGCAGTGACCCTTCGGCACCATCCGGCGAGATGATCAGCCGCAACTTGCCGCGCTTTTCCTCGGCACTGAAGTGCTGCTGCTGGTAACGCGGCGTTGCGCCTTTGACGTTGGGCACGATCCAGATCTGCAGGAAGTGCACCGGTTGCGCCTGGCTGTGGTTGAACTCGCTGTGCGCCACCCCGCGTCCAGCACTCATCAGTTGCACGTCGCCCGGGCGGATCACCGAACCCGTGCCCAGGGTGTCCTTGTGCTCCAGCGCGCCTTCGAGCACATAGGAGAAGATTTCCATGTCCCGGTGCGGGTGCTCACCAAAGCCCTTGCCGGCGATGACGCGGTCGTCGTTGATCACCAGCAGGTCGGAGAAACCTTGCTCATCGGGGTTGCGGTAGTGGCCAAAAGAGAAGGTGTGGAAGGACTTCAGCCAGCCATGGAAGGCCAAGCCGCGATCTTGGGCGTTACGGACAGTGAGCATGGTGATTCTCCTTGAAAGCCGGGCCGGAGCGGCCATCGCTTCGTTGATGGGAGAAGTTTACTGTCAATATTCAGCCGCAAAAATTAGGCTGTATGAGAATTACTGTCCCGTATGACGAGACAAATGAGGAGCCATTGGTTCGGACGTTTCTTGATCGGTTGTAGGCCGATTCCTAAGTTCGGATGGGCTGAGTTTTATGAGCGTTTCCGGTGCTAGCTTCGTAGCTTTCCAGATGAGGAAGCGAGCCAGTGCGCACCTGTATCGATGGCAAGGGAGAGGCAGTTGATGGCGACAGCACCACCACAGGGGCGACCTGCTTGGCCACCGGCGAAGGCTATCTATCCGAAGGGCTGAGAGTGTTGCGCCGTGGTGACTCCACCACCGCCTGCCCGCTCTGTGGTGAGGAAGGTGTGGTTGCTGAAGGTAATGAGTCGTTCATCTGCGACGGCCAGCCCGTGGCGGTGGACGGCTCGCTCGTCGAATGCGGCTGCCCGAGCGGGAGTAACCGGGTGGTGGCGTCGCTTCACGGGAAGCTCCCCCAGGCCAAAGCATGGGTACCCTCATGTGCCGCTACCGCTCCAGTAGCTCGCTCATTGGCAAGTACACCTGCCGGTAGTGCAGCAGCTGCTTCGGCTGACGCATTGGAGCCAGGCTTTCTTATTGTCCAGCGCGGCATGTCTTTCATGCAGGTAATCGAAAGCCTGGGCGAAACGCAAACGCCGTTACCCGTTTCGTTACTGCAGCGCTTGAACCCAACGTTTACGCAGGGCTTCAAAGCCGGTGAGATTTTCGTACTCGGCAGCGCGAGCAGCGGCTTTTCCTGCAGTCCCATGGAAGCCGAACTGATCATGGTTGCAGAGAAGGCGAGGGTATCGCTGGCCGTGCTTTCCGATGAGGAAGCCAACTTCATGATGAGGCATATCGGCGAGATTGCTGGCGTGCTCAGTGGGGCGAGCCTGTCGATGGGAGTGGGCAAGGACATGCTCGAGCGCGGGCTGGGGCAGGTGAAGGATACGTTGAAAGGGATTGAGGCTTTGCATCAGCAGCAGTTTGTTTTGCATGGCCATTTGAACAGTGCCGAATTCTTTGCAAAGCGCAAAGAGCTTTATCAGCATCTGGGCGCTCAGTTACGCACAGGTTTCTTGAATAAAACATTGAACCTTGGCAGCTACGACACGCTTCGGCGTGATCTGGGGATTTCCACCAAAAGCTTGGTGCACCATTGGAAAAAAGCTGGCGTCCCGGGGCAAATTCCAGGGTATGCGACGCACCTTGATGAGGTGACGAAAATGTCTAACTACTTGAAGTATGGTGGCTACGCGGCAATTGGGCTAGGTGCCGGTGCTTCTTACTTGAAGGTACAAGAGGCATGTCGAGCTGGGGAGACCGAGGCGTGTAAAAGAATTCGATTTACTGAAACTGGCAGCTTTTCAGGAGGGTTGGCTGGAGGTGCAGCAGGGGCTTGGCTTACAGGCAAGGCTGCAAAAGCGGTGTGTGCCGTAGGTCCATATGGCAAGATTTTTTGCGGAATCGTAATGGTTGGAAGTGGTTCTCTGGCCATTGGAAAAGCAGGTGAGAAAATGGGTGGTTTGTTTGGTGATGTGATCTACGAGGCATCATATGATTGATTTGAATAGTTGGACGACAGCCGCCAAGCTTTTCTTTACAATCACCCCATTCATCATAGCGTTGACGGGCGTGGGTATTGGATACCATATAGCGGGTACGCGTCACTTTGATGTGCTCTGTTCTACATTCAAAAATAGTCCGGGATTAATAGAGGATTTGAAATACTGGAGCACCATCTCGCTTAGAACCAGGTCTAAGATCGTGGCTGGAATAGGGCTGGCGGCGGTCTGCCCGAAGTTAGGAATACGGCAAGGCTGGCTAAATGCTGAAGATTATAGGGGGTGCCCTCTCTATCTTAAGCGACGATTGCAATTATCTTTTTGGTGTTTGCTGGTGGGGTGTGCATGGTTGGTGGTGGGTTGGGCTTTAATCGAACTTAGCAAGTGATAGTCCTGAGAAATATCCGCTAGGAAGTACGCTGTCGATAGCCGCACTGATGGCGAACTGATCGAAGCATGTGGGCCAATACCATAATAGAAGACCCGCCTAGGCGGGTCTTCTCGTCACCGAATCACTGCAAATTCACTTTCAGTTCAGCAGCCGCTTGGCGCATCGCTGCTTTAACAGCCGGCACCTGGCTCAGCGGGTTCAGCAACCCATAGTCATGAATCATGCCGTTGTAGCGCACCGACGTCACCGTCACTCCCGCCGCGTTCAGCTTACGCGCATACGCCTCACCTTCATCGCGCAACACATCGAACTCTGCAGTCTGTACCAGCGCTGGCGGCAACCCTTTGAGCTGTTCGCTGCTGGCCCGCAGCGGCGAGGCGTAGATCTGTTCCCGTGCCTTGGCATCAACGGTGTAGTTGTCCCAGAACCACTTCATCATGCCGGTGGTAAGGAAGTGCCCGTCAGCGAACTGCTTGTACGATCCCGTCTCGAAGCTGGCATCGGTCACCGGCCACAGCAGCAACTGGAAGCGCAGCTTCGGCGTACCGGCCTCTTTGGCCTTCAGCGCTACCACCGCCGCCATGTTGCCGCCGACGCTGTTGCCGGCCACGGCCAGGCGCTTGCCGTCCACGCCGATTTCCTTGCCGTGCTCGGCCACCCAGCGGGTGGCGGCATAGGCCTGGTTGATCGCGGTGGGGTAGTGCGCCTCAGGTGACGGCGTGTAGTCCACATACACCGCCACTGCGCCAGAGCCGACTACCAAGTCGCGGATCAGCCGCTGGTGGGTCGGGAAGTCGCCCAGCACCCAGCCGCCGCCGTGGAAGAACATGAACACCGGCAGCTCACCTTTGACGTTGGCGGGGCGCACGATCTGCAGTTTGATCGTCTCGCCGTTGGCCTGGATGCTGCGTTCTTTCACGTCGATGCCGGACAAGTCGACCTTGACCGAGGCCTGAGCGCCGGTCAGCACGGCGCGGGCGTCTTTCGGGCTGAGTTGCTCAAGCGGCTTGCCGCCGCCTTTTTCCAGGGCTTCGAGAAACGCCTGTGTCTGCTGCTCTACGCCTGGGCTGCCTGCAGCGAAAGCGCTGGAAACGGACAGGGCAAGCAGGCTGGCGGTGAGGGTCTTGTGGACAATGTTCATGAGCGAATCCTTTTCTGTGCAAGTGTTGGTTGTGGGCGTCTTGCCTGGCCTTCAGGGCCATCGCTGCGACTTGTGCGAAGATTAGGGGGATGCGCTGGTGGGAAAAAGCCGCTATAAAGCGTTTAACTGTCAACAAGAGCGAGACAATGAACCCCTACGAAGACATGCGCATCTTTGCCCAGGTGATGGAGGCCGGCAGCTTCACCGCTGCCGCCGACCGCCTGGGCATGTCCAAGCAATCGGTCAGCCGGCGCCTGATGCAACTTGAAGAACGCCTTGGCGTGCGCCTGCTCAACCGCTCCACCCGGCGCCTGGACGCTACGCCACTGGGCCAGCATTACTACCAGTCGGCGCTGCGTCTGCTGGGTGAAGTGCAGCAGGTGGAGCACGACATCAGCGGCCAGGATCAGACCCTGCGCGGCACCTTGCGGCTAAGTGCGCCGCTGTCGTTCGCGATGTCTCACCTGGGCTGCCTGCTGACCGAGTTCCTGCGGTTGCACCCGCAGGTGGATGTTGAAGTTGACCTCAGCGACCGAGCCGTGGACTTGATCGGTGAAGGCTATGACCTGGCCCTTCGTATCGGTGCGCTGGAGGATTCCAGCCTGATTGCGCGCCGTATCGCCAATGTCGAGCGGGTGTACTGTGCAAGCCCCGCGTATCTTCAAGCGCGCGGCGTGCCTGCGCGGCCAGAGGCGCTGGCTGAGCATGACTGCCTGCCCTATGGGCATTCGCGGCAGGTGCAGTGGCAGTTCAAGCAAAGTGGCAAGGCGCAGGCCATCGCGGTGACTGGGCGGATGCGGGCAAATAATGGCGAGTTGCTGAGGGATGCAGCGATTGCGGGGATGGGGGTGACCTACCTGCCGACGTTCATCGTTGGGCAGGCGCTGGCCGATGGGCGCCTAGTGAGTGTGCTGGACGACTGGACGCCGCCGGCGTTGCAGTTGTCGGCGGTATACCCGCAGCACCGGCAGGTGGCCCGGCCGGTGCAAGGGTTTGTCGAGTTTCTGCGCGAGCGGTTGGTGCAGCTTTAAGTAACCAGGGCCGCTGCGCGCGCCATCGCCGGCAAGCCGACTCCCACAGTCGATTGCAGCGCCGCGGACCCTGTGGGAGCCGGCTTGCCGGCGATGGGGCGCGCAGCGGCCCTGAACTACTTATGCCGACAAGGTATCCATGCTGACCAAGCCACCTGCGAACTCATCCATGGCATCCAGCATCGCCTCCCGGAAATACGCCAGCGAAGCTCGATCAAACAGTATCTGCAACGCTGGCAATTCCGCACTCCCGGTATTCACCACAAGCACATTGATCCGCGCCGCCGAGGTCTGCGCCACGGCACCGACCGGGAACGCCTCGCCACGCAGGTCAACCCCGCACAGCTTGGCCATCACCGCGCTGCAATGTTCCCCCGACAGCTGCAGCCAGGCATGGCTGTCCTGGCGCGGCAGCAGGTAATTGCGCTGGGCGTCCTGTGCCCAGTCGGCCTCTTCGGCTGCAACCCTCGTCCCTTGGTCACTGATACTGCCCAGCAGCAGGTACTCACTTGCCGACAACCGCACCACCCAACCGCCGTCGTCCTGGCGCAGGGCTTGGTTGGGCTGTGGCGGCAAGCGGTAGCCACGTGCTTGCAGGTAGGCCGAACTGTCCCCGCCACGAAAGCCAACCCGCGGCAACTCGGTCAGGTCAGCCAATGCGCAGCGCTGCAGCAGCTCGGCCTGCGGGTCATGTGAGAAGAAAGCTTGGGTCTTCAGGCTGGTCATGGCTCACAGCTCCTGGCGCAGGTTGTCGGGATCATGGAAGGGCAGTTGCACCACCTTGGCATTGACCATCGCACCGCCTTCCACGCGGATCGGGATGTGCATGCCTGGGGTGGCCTGGCGCGCGCCGGCGTAGGCCAGGCCGATGATGTGCCCCAGGGTTTGCGAGTACTCGCACGAGGTGACGTTGCCGCTGATGTCCGGGCCGTCCAGCACCAGGTGGCCTTCCAGCGGCTGCAGGCTGCCCTTGGGCAGGGTGAAGCCGACCAGCTTGCGCTTGAGCGGCTGCGCTTCGAGGATTTCGATCGAGCGCTTGCCGACGAAAAACGGCTTCTTGCGGCCGATCGCCCATTGCATGTCGATTTCTGCCGGGTGGGTCATGCCGTCGGTGTCCTGGCTGATGATCACGTGGCCTTTTTCCAGGCGCAGCAGGCGCTGGGTCTCGACACCGAACGGGCGGATGCCCAGCCCGGCGCCGGCCTGCATCAAGGTGTCCCACAAGCGTTCGGCATGGCGTGCCGGCACGTGCACCTCATAGCCCAGCTCACCGACGAAGCCGACCCGCAGGATGCGCGCCGGGATGCCGCCCACCTTGCCCAGGCGTACGCACAGGTAAGGGAAAGCCTCGGCCGACAGGTCCACACCTTCGCAGACCTTGGCCAGCACCTGGCGCGACAAGGGGCCCGCGAGGTTCACGGCGGCCAGTGCAGCGGTGACGTTGGCAATGTCGACGTCCAGGCGCCACTGCGCGTTCCACTTCAGCATCTGCTGGTAGATGCGGTCGACGCCACTGGTGGTGGCGGTGACATAAAAGTGCTGCTCGGCCAGGCGTGCGCAAACGCCATCGTCGATTACCACGCCATGCTCGTTGGTCATCAGCGCATAGCGGGTGCGGCCGATGGCCAGTTTGGCAAAGCCGAAGGTGTACAGGCGTTCGAGCAGTTCGGCGGCGTCGGGGCCGCGCACGTCCAGGCCGCCCAGGGTGGAGACGTCGATCAGCCCGACCTTTTCGCGTACATGGCGGGCTTCTTCCTGCATGCACTGATCGCGCTGGCCCGGCTTGCCGTAGTAGGCCGGGCGCTGCCAGATGCCGGCGGGCATCATCTTCGCGCCCGCTTCCAGGTGGCGGCGGTGCATCGGCGTTTGCCGGTAAGGGTCGAAGGCGCGGCCCGCCACGTGGGCCAGCTTCTCGGCCTGGAACGGTGGCCGTGCGGTGGTCACGCCGGTTTCGCTGATGCTGCGGCCCGTGGCCTGCGCGACCAGGCGGGCGGTGGGCAGCGCCGAGTGGCGGCCCTGGGACGGGCCCATGCCGACCGTGGAAAAGCGCTTGACCAGTTGCACGTCGCGGTAGCCGCTGCGGGTGGCGTTGACGATATCGCGCACCTGCAGGTCTTCGTCGAAATCGACGAAATCCTTGCCCTTGGGGTGCGGGAAGATTGGCCAGGGGTGGTTGACCTTGGCCTCGGCGACGAAGTTCGCCTGCGCAGGGGCCTCAAGGCCAAGCGCCGCCAGGGCCTCGCCAGCGGCGCGGGTGGCGTCTGCGAGCACATTGCTCAGCACGTGCCGGCCGTTCACCGAGCCTGCGATATCCAAACCGGCAGGCAGGTTGCTGATGGCGAACGCGTCGCGGTTGACGTCATAGGCCAGCTTGCCGCCAGCCTGGCACAGCAGTTGATACACCGGCATGTAGCCGGCCGACATGCACAGCAGGTCGCAGGCCAGGCGCAGGCCATGCTCGCCGACCTTGCCCTGGCCGGTGATCGGGCGGATGTCGACGCCGTTGACATGGCGCATGCCCTTGTCGTGCAGGGCTTCATACACAGTGCTACCCAGGTGCACGGGAATGTCGCGGCGCTTGAGCTCGCTGGCCAGTGCCGCATCGGCGGGCGCGGCGCGCATGTCCACCAGGGCAACGACCGCCACGCCTTGTTCTTGCAGGTCGAGCGCGGCCAGGTAACCGTCGTCGTGGCCGGTGAGGATCACCGCACGTTGCCCCGGCTTGACCGCGTACAGCTTCATCAGCCGCTGCGCGGCGCTGGTCAGCAGCACCCCGGGCAGGTCGTTGTTGCGAAACACCACGGGTTGGTCGAACGAACCTGCCGCCACCAGGCAGCGGGTGGCGCGCACCTTGTACATGCGCCGGTGCTGGATCACCGGCAGGTAGTTGTCGGTAAACCAGCCGTTGCAGGTGGCCTGCAGCAGTACATGGATATTCGGGTGGCCCTCGACGGCGCCAAGCAGCTCCTGGCGCAGGCTGGCGGCTCGGGTGCCGGCGATGTCGAAGCGGGCGTAGGTGAGCGAGCCGCCGAGCACCGGCTGCTGCTCGATCAGCAGCACCTTGGCCCCGGCATTGGCTGCGTCCAGTGCGGCACGCAGGCCGGCGGGGCCGCCGCCGATCACGGCCAGGTCAACGAACAGGTAGGCCTTGTCGTGATACTGCGGTTTGAAGCTCACGTCCAGCACGCCAAGCCCGGCCTTTTTGCGGATCAGCGGCTCCCACACCTTCCACATGCCCTTGGGCTTGTAGAAGGAGCGGTAGTAGAAGCCGACCGGCATGAACCGCGAGAACGTGCCCAGGTAGGCATCGCGGTCGTGCTCCAGGCTGCCATTGAAATGCTGCCCTGCGACCACCAGGCCGTCGCGTGCGGCCTCCATGTCGGCCAGTACGTTGGGCTCGTCGGGCAGTTGCACCAAGGTGTTGGCATCCTGCCCGGCCAGGCTCAACGGGCCGCGCGGGCGGTGGTACTTGAACGAGCGCGACAGCAGCCAGCGGTCATTGCCGAGCAGGGCGCTGGCGATGCTGTCACCGGTAAAACCCTGGAACGCCTGGCCATCGAAAATGAAGCGCAGCGGCTGCTCGCGGTCGATCAGCAGGCCCATGGGCGCGGGGAGGCGAGTGAGGCTGTTCATCCGGCAATCTCCGGGGTGGCGGCGGGGGTGAAGTGGACACGGCGGTCGAAGATTTCTTTCGGGTCGAAGGTGCGCAGCACCTGGTCGCTGACGGTGTGGCGCTCGGCGAGGAACCAGTAGCTGGAGGCGTTATGCAGCCACCACTCGGTGACCACACCCGCGTGGTTGTCGCTGTTGAACACGTAGTCGGCCCACTCGATGTCGTTGCAGTTGGCCGGGTCGGGCATTGGCTTGAACTCGCCGCCGTAGGTGAATTCGCTGATGTTGCGCGGGCCGTTCAAGGGGCAGGTCAGGATCTTCATCGTGCGTTCCTTTAATGGCTGGCCGCAGTGGCGCCCATTTCGTTGACTTGCTGGAAGCGGCTGAAACGCTCCAGGGCGAAGGGCGCGATCATTGCTGGCACCTTGCCGCCGCTGGCGACCAGCTCGGCCATGGTCTTGCCGCAGATGGGTGTGGCCTTGAAGCCCCAGGTGCCCCAGCCGGCGTCCAGGTAATAGTTGTCGACCGGCGACAGGCCCATGATCGGGCTGTAGTCCGGGGTCATGTCGGTGATCCCGGCCCACTGGCGCATCAGCTTGGCGTTGGCCATGAACGGGAACATCTCGATGGCGTGGGCCAGCAGGCTTTCCTTGAGGTCAAGCGTGGAGCGGGTGTTGTACAGCGGGTAAGGGTCGGACCCACCGCCGAAGACAATCTCGCCACGGCTGGTCTGCTGTACGTAGCAGTGCAGCGCCGAGGAGCTGACTAGCGGGTCGAGGAACGGCTTGAACGGCTGGGTGACCATGGCCTGCAGCGGGTAGGTGTGGATCGGCGCACGGATGCCGGCCTTGGCCATCAGCAGCGAACTGGCCCCGGCCACCGCCTGCACCACGCAACCGCACTGCACCGTACCGCGGTTGGTCTTGACCGCTTCGATACGGCCATTGCGGATCAGCAGGTCCTGTACCTCGGTCAGTTGGTGAATTTCCACGCCACGCTTGGCCGCCTGCTTGGCGTAGCCCCAAGCCACGGCGTCGTGGCGGGCGGTGGCGCCGTCGATATGCCACAGCCCGGCCAGCACCGGCAGGTGGCCGGGGTCGAGGTTAAGGCTGGGCACCAGTTCGCGGATCTGCTGGCGGTCGATCATCTCGGTGCGCCCGCCGAAGTGCTTGTTGACCTCGGCCCGCTGGCGGAAGGCGCGCACCGTGGCGTCGGTGTGCGCCAGGGTCAGCTGGCCGCGCTCGGAATACATGATGTTGAAGTCGAATTCGTTGGCCAGGTTCTGGAACATCCGCACCGATTCGGCATAAAAGCGCACGCCCTCGGAGGTGAGGTAATTGGAGCGGATCACCGCCGTATTGCGTGCGGTATTGCCGCCGCCCAGGTAGGCCTTTTCCAGCACCGCGACGTTGGTGATGCCGTGATACTTGGCGAGGTAATAGGCGATGGCCAGGCCGTGGCCGCCACCGCCGATGATCACCACGTCATAGCGCGGCTTGAGTTCGCACGGCGGTGGCAGGTCGACCTCCACCGGGTAGTCGGCGCTCAGGCCGTATTTCAGCAGGGCGAAAGGCATGCGGTGCGCTCCTGTTGGGCGGCCTGTTGTTGCAGGTCGAGGGCGAGCAGGGTGTTTTTCATCAGGTAGGCGATGGTCATCGGGCCAACACCGCCGGGCACTGGGGTGATGGCGGCAACCTGGGGCAGGGCGGCGGCGAAGTCGACGTCGCCGACCAGGCTGCTGCGGCCGTCTTCATCGATGCGGTTGATGCCGACGTCGATCACCACCGCGCCGGGTTTGAGCCAGTCGGCACCGATCAGGCGCGGCTTGCCGGCTGCGGCCACCAGAATGTCGGCTTGGCGGCACAGCAGGGGCAGGCCCTGGCTGCGTGAATGCACCACCGTCACCGTGCAGTCGGCCTGCAACAGCAGGGCTGCCATGGGCTTGCCGACGATGTTCGAGCGGCCAACCACCACCGCATGTTTGCCGCGCAGCTCACCGCAGGCATCGCGCAACAAGCGCATGCAACCACTGGGCGTGCACGGGCTGAGCACGTCGCGGCCCTGGGCCAGCCCGCCGACGTTTTCGCTGTGGAAGCCGTCCACGTCCTTGAGCGGGCTGATGGCCTGCAGCACGCAGTGTTCATCAATATGCGCCGGCAACGGCAACTGCACGAGGATGCCGTTGACGGCGCTGTCGCGGTTGAGCCGGTCGATCAGGGCCAGCAGGTGGGCCTGGGGGGTATCGGCGGGCAGGCGATGCTCCAGGGAGCGGATGCCCACTTCATCGGCGCGCAGCACCTTGTTGCGCACGTACACCTGGCTGGCGGCATCGGCGCCCACCAGCACCACCGCCAGGCCCGGCTGCACGCCTTCCCGGCGCAAGGTCTGCACCTGCTCACGAACCTCGGCCAGCACCCGCGCTGCGGTGGCCTTGCCGTCGATCAGCTTGATGCTGGGGATGGCGTTCATTTGAAAATCACCGTGCGGTCGTGGTTGAGGAACACCCGGTGCTCCAGGTGGTACTTCACCGCGCGCGACAGCGCGACGGTCTCGGTATCTCGGCCGATAGCCACCAGGTTGTCGGGGGCATAGGCATGGTCAACGCGCTGCACTTCCTGCTCGATGATCGGCCCCTCGTCAAGGTCGCTGGTGACGTAGTGGGCGGTGGCGCCGATCAGCTTGACCCCGCGTTGGTAAGCCTGGTGGTAAGGCTTGGCACCCTTGAAACCCGGCAGGAACGAGTGGTGGATGTTGATTGCCCGGCCCGACAGCTGGCGGCACAGGTCGTCCGAGAGGATCTGCATGTAGCGCGCCAGCACCACCAGCTCGGTACCGGTGTCTTCGACGATGCGCATCAGTGCGGCTTCTTGTTCAGCCTTGGTCTCTTTGCTCACCGGCAGGTAGACGAAGCGGATGCCCTGGCGCTCGGCCATGGGGCGCAGGTCCAGGTGGTTGGAGACTACGGCAGTGATGTGCATGTCCAGCTCGCCCTTGGCGTGGCGGTAGAGCAGGTCGGCCAGGCAATGGTCGAACTTGCTGACCATCAGCAGCACGCGCATCGGCCGCGCGCTGCTGTGCAGGCTCCAGTCCATGTCAAAGCGTTGAGCGACGTCGGCAAAACCCGCCTCAAGTTGCGGTGTGTCTGCGCTGACTCCGGTGTTGTAGCGGAACACCGCGCGCATGAAGAAACGCCCATTGTCCTCGTCGTCGAACTGCGCCATCTCGCTGATGTAGCAACGGTGCTCGGCCAGGTAGGTGGTCACCGCGGCGACGATGCCGGACACGGCCGGGCAACTGACGCGCAGGATGAAATGATCGGGAGCGGGGTGCATGTCGGGGCCTCGTGGTGGAGTGGGGCAGGTCGGGCACAAGGGCGAAATGGTGTTTCTTTATAGGAATATAAATTTCCTTTTGGCGATTTATAGGCGAAGTGGCTGGTGGCGGTCTAGTGGTTTGTGAAATTTTTTATCCTGGCAAGAAACTTTTGCGTCGATTCCGTTGGCCCGCGAAGGCCCGCCACGGGCTATGCTTGGCCCATGAGCACAGCACCTGCCCTCCGCCAACCATGCCCACCTGGCGCCTGTGACTGCGGCCGTGAACAGCTGGCCGAGCAGCCGCCAGCGGCACAGCGCATCCTCCTGCTTACCCGGCAGGAGGAGAAGCGGCTGCTTGAGCGTCTGGAAAATGTGAAGGACCTGGAGGACCTGCAGCGGCTGCAGGTACGAATGCATGAGAACCTGGGCATTCGTGTGCATATTGCGCCTGGGTTCAACGAGGTGCGCACCATGCGCGGGATTGTCATCGAGCTGGATGAGCAAGTTGGGTTGTGTCGCAAGACCCGGCAGTCGATCCCGGCGGCTATTCGGCGGGGGCTGGAGCGCAATCCGCAGGTGGCGTTTCGGTTGTTGGATGCCTATGACTTGCTGCGGGATGCTTGAGGGGCTTGTCGTGAGGCTTTCTGTGGGGCGTAGATCGAGCGCCGCCCGCGCGGCGCTTCGCGGGTAAACCCGCTCCCACATTTGTTGCAACGTGCCATGGCCTGATAGGCCACAGTTGTCAGCCTTGTTAGTACGTCGCGATTTTTCGTCAGACGCTCCCGCCGCCCCGCCTGTCTTCAGCCATGCGCCAAAGCGAACAACCATGGCCTCACAGGCATAGGCACGTTGCAACAAATGTGGGAGCGGGTTTACCCGCGAAGCGCCGCGCGGGCGGCGCTCGATTTATGCACCGCTACAAACCCTGAGACATGCACCCTGCGCCTCACTCAATAATTCAGCCATCCCCAAAAAACCAACCCCTAATTTTCCGGAAGCTTCCTACGTCTACCTGAGAGCTGCCCCACGCCAAGCGCGTAGCGGCATCCATCACTCAAGGAGACAGGCAATGACTTCCGTTTTCGACCGCGACGATATCCAGTTCCAGGTAGTGGTCAACCACGAAGAGCAATATTCCATCTGGCCTGATTACAAGGCGATCCCCGAAGGCTGGCGCGCCGTGGGCAAGAGCGGCCTGAAGAAGGATTGCCTGGCCTACATCGACGAAGTCTGGACCGACATGCGTCCGCTGAGCCTGCGCCAGAAGATGGCTGAAGCCGCCGCACAGTGACCATGATCAACCTGCTGTGCCTGCCGTATTCAGGCGCCAGCGCCATGGTCTACAGCCGCTGGCGGCGCAAGCTGCCGGCGTGGCTGCAGGTGCGCCCGGTCGAACTGCCCGGGCGTGGTGCGCGCATGGGCGAGCCGCTGCAGACTGACATGCAGGCGCTGGCTCGGCAGTTGGCGGCCGAACAACGCCAGGCCGCCGCTGCGCCGTATGCATTGCTCGGGCATAGCCTGGGCGCGCTGTTGGCGTTCGAGCTGGCGCATGAGCTGCAAGCGCTCGGCTGCCCGCCGCCCCTGGCCCTGTTCGCCTGCGGTACTGCTGCGCCGACCCGGCGTGAGGACTATGACGGCAACAACTGGCGCGCGCCCAAAACTGACGACGAGCTGAGAAGCGAATTGCGCGAACTCAACGGCACGCCGGAAGAGGTGTTGGCCAATGCCGAGCTGATGAGCCTGACGTTGCCGATTCTGCGCGCCGACTTCCTGCTGTGCGGCCGTTACGCCTATCGCCAACGGTCAGCCTTGGCGTGCCCGCTGCATGTGCTTGGCGGTGAAGACGACCGGGCCAGCGAGGAGCAGTTGCTGGCCTGGGGCAAGGAAACCCAGGGCGCATTCACGTTGCAGATGTTCCCTGGCAGCCACTTCTTCCTCCATGAGCATGAGGACCGTGTGCTGGATGCACTGACCGCATCCTTGCAACCGCATCGGCTCTGCGCCTGATTGACGGCACCGCTTGCCTGGGGGAGGCTAGGGCCTTTCCCAGGCAAGAGTCAGACAATGCTGATCGATCCTCACAAGGCCACGTTGCTGGCCGTCGACATCCAGGAAAAACTCATCGGCGCCATGAGCGACCCCGAGGGCACCCGCGCCCGCGCACGTTGGTTGCTGGCCGCCAGTGCCGAGCTTGAGCAGCCGATCGTGATCTCGGAGCAGTATCCCAAAGGCTTGGGCCACACGCTGCCTGAGTTGCTGGCCGCCGCCCCAGCCGCCGAAGTCGTGGAAAAGGGCCATTTTTCCTGCGTGGCGGCCCAATGCCTGCCAGCCAGCCTGATGGCGCGTGAGCAGGTGATCGTCTGCGGCATGGAAACCCACGTTTGCGTGCTGCAGACCGTTCTTGGCCTGTTGGGCCTGGGCAAGCAGGTGTTCGTGGTCGAGGACGCCTGCGACAGCCGTACCCCGGCCAACAAGGCTGCCGGGCTTGCACGCATGCGCCAGGTCGGCGCGCATATCGTCACCCGTGAAATGGTCCTGTTCGAACTGATGGGCAGTGCCAGCCATCCACTGTTCCGCCATATCAGCAAGACCTACATGGTCGGTGATCAGCCCTGAACGGGCGGCTGCTGGCGGCGGGGATGATGGCCCTGGCGCTGCTGCAGGGCTGCGCCGGGCGCCGCGAGGAAGAACCCGAAGCCGACCCCGCCAAGGTGCGCGCCCAGCTTATGCGCCTGCTGCCTGCCCAGGCCAAGAACCGCGAGGGTTGGGCCAAGGATATTCAGCTGGCGTTCGAAGCCCAGCGCATCGCGCCGAGCAAGAGCAACCTGTGCGCGGTGCTGGCGGTGACCGAGCAGGAGTCGACGTTCAACGCCGACCCGCAAGTACCCAACCTGGGGCGCATCGCACGCGCTGAAATCGACCGCCGCGCGGCAAGCTTGCACATCCCGCGTTTGTTGGTGGACGGTGCACTGAAGACGTCTTCAGGCAATGGCCAGACTTATCAGCAGCGGCTGCTTGCGGTGCGTAGCGAGAAGCAACTGAGCGCGCTGTACGACGAGGTCATTGCCCGCCTGCCGTTGGGCAAGACCTTGCTCGGTGGGCTCAACCCGGTGCACACCGGTGGCCCGATGCAGGTCAGTGTCGAATTTGCCGAGCAGCATGCCAAGGATTACCCCTACACCTACGACGGGACGATTCGCCAGGAAGTCTTCAGCCGGCGCGGAGGTATGTATTTCGGCATCGGCCATTTGCTCGGCTACCCCGCGCATTATGATCGCCAGCTTTATCGCTTTGCCGATTTCAACGCCGGTTGGTACGCCAGCCGCAATGCGGCGTTTCAGGCTGCATTGAGCTCGGTGACAGGCGTGGCGTTGGCCCTGGATGGCGACCTGATTGCTCCGGGCGCGATCATGCCGGGTACCACCGAACAGGCGGCGCGCAAGTTGGGTGTGAAGCTGGGGCTGCGCAACCCGCAGATCCGCAGCCAGCTGGAGCTGGGCGACAGCCTGGCGTTCGAGGACAGCAAGCTGTACAGCGGGGTGTTCGCGCTGGCTGATGCGGCGGCGGGCAAACCGGTGGCGCGGGCGCGGCTGCCGGGGATTGAGCTGAAGAGCCCGAAGATTACGCGCAAGCTGACCACGGCGTGGTTTGCAGGAAGGGTGGATGAGCGTTATCAGCGGTGCATGAAAAAGTAGTTTTGCCTGCACTGGCCCCATCGCCGGCAAGCCGGCTCCCACAATTACGCCACCGGTCTCAGGCCAGTGGAGATATCTGTAGGAGCCGGCTTGCCGGCGATAGGGCCAGTGCAGCCAGCATCACCCTTTGCTCAGCGCCCCAACCACCTGATCGACACTGGTCTTGAGCCCGCCCACAGCATCTTCGGGGTCACTCTCCACCACCAGCAGCTTGGCCCCGGAAGCCTTGATCACTTCGGCCACCGCTGCATCCGGCTGCCGGTGGTCCAGCACCAGTGCCACATCCTGCTCTTTCAGGTTCTCTCCCAGCGCCTTGAGCGCCGCCTCATCCCATTTGCCTTCGGTCGGCAGCGCCTGCTCCACCACATCCAGGTTCAGGCCGCTGGCCAGGTACCCCAAGCGCTCGGACAGGCTGACCACGGTCAGGTTGTCGGCCTTGGCCAGTTGGGTTTGGCTGTTGGCGGTCAATTCCAGCAACTGGCGCTTGAGCCCCGCCAGGTTGCCCTGGATTTTCGCCTTGTCGGCAGGCGCCAAGCGCTCCAGGTCATTGGCCAGCACATCGGCCATGCGCCCGAGGTTCGTCGGGTTCAGCCAGGGGTAAGCGCTGTAGGCGTCATCGCCGCTCACGGCGATCCCAGGCAGTGCGCCGTCCACCGGCCGTGCGGCATCGATTTCGACGATGCGGATGTTGCTGCGCCGGGCCATCGGGTATAGCGGGTCGTCGCGCCAGATCGAGCGCACACCGATCACCGCATCGGCCTGCTGCGCCGCTTTTGCCAGGCTGGGGCCCCCACGGCTGCTGAAGTACGAAGGTTGGCGGCTGGCCGGCAGGTTGGCCGGGGCGGCGCGCTTGAGTTGCACCGAAGTGCCGTCGAGCAAGGCCGTGGCCAGGCTGTGGGTGACCGGCAGGGTGGTCAGCACTTGCGTGGCCGATGAAAGCGCAGGCAGGCCCGCCAAGGCCAGCGCCAGGGTCAGCTGTTTCAGGTTCATGCCGGGTTTCCTTGCAGGCGTGGGACGAGGGCGCGGGCCAGGGCGGCGAGCGCGAAGCAGATGCCGGCGACCAGGATGATCGCAGCGCCCGACGGCACCGGCAGGTCGAAGACGATCGGCAACAGGATGCCCAGCAGCGTGCTCACGGTGGCGATCAGCACCGAAATGAAGAAAAAGCCCTTGAGCGACTGGCTGACCAGGCGCGCGGCAGCGGCCGGAATCACCAGCAGCGCGCCGACCAAAATCGCCCCGATCACCTTCACCGACGCCACCGTAACCAGCGTCACCAGCACCACGAACAGGTAGTCCAGGGTTTTCACCGCCACCCCGCGCACCGCCGCCAGTTGCGGGTTGAAGCTGGCCAGCATGATGCGGTTGTACAACGGCAGGGCCAACGCCAGCACCAGGGCGGCTACGATGCCCAGCACCACCAGGTCCTGTGCGCTGACCGTCAGCACCGAGCCGAACAGCACGTTCTCAAGGATATGCACGTTGATCTTGCCGGCCAGCATCAGCAGCAGGCTCGCGCCCAGCGCCAACGACACCGACAGGAATACCCCGATCAGTGTGTCGGGTGACAGCCCGGTGCGGTTGCGCAGGAAGTTGAGCAGGATGCCAAACAACAGGCAGTAACCGAACAGGCTGCCGTAAGGGCCGGTATAGGGCTCGCCGAGCAGGATGCCGATGGCCACGCCGGTAAGGGCGGCATGGCCGACAGCCTCGGAGAAGAAGGCAAAGCGCTTGACCACCACCAGGGTGCCCAGGCCGCCCAGCACCGGGCCGATCATCAGCCCGGCCACCAGCGCGTTGATCACGAAACCGTAGGCCAAGGCCTCCGGCAGGTAGCCAGTACCGGCCCATTCCTGGACCAGTTGGCGGAATGCTTCATAGCTCATCAGGCGAGGCTCTCGCTGCGCGGGTGAACGGAGAACAGGCTCAGCAGCCGCTCCGGGGTCAGGGCTTGTGCCGGTGGGGCGTCAAACAGCACCTGGCGGCTCAGGCCAGTCACCCGGTCGGCCAGGCGCAGCACGGCTTGCAAGTCGTGTTCGATCCACAGCACGGTGGTCCCGGCCTGGCGCCAGCTTTGCAGCAACTGCTCGAACACCTGGATGCCGGCTTCGTCGAGTGCCGACATGGGCTCGTCGAGCACCAGCAACTGCGGCTCGGGGATCAGGCCCTGGGCCAGCAGCACGCGCTGGCGTTCGCCGCCGGACAGTGCGCCCATGCGCCGTTTGCGTTTGTCGAGCATGCCCACCCGCGCCAGCGCTGCGTCGATCGCCGGTTGCACGCGGCGCGACAGGCCGAGGAAGGCCGGGCGCCGCTGGCACATCGCGGCCATGAAATCGTCGACGGTCATGGGCAGGCCACGGTCGAATTCCAGCGCCTGCGGCACATAACCGATCACCTGCTGGTCGCCTGGCCAGTGCAGGGTCAGCTGGCCCTGGTGGGGCATCTGCCCGAGCAGGGTCTTGATCAGCGAACTCTTGCCGCCGCCGTTGGGCCCGACGATGGCGTGCACGCTGCCAGCGGTGACACTGAACGCGACCTGTTCGAGGATGCGCGTGCGGCCGAGCGTCAGGTCGATGCCGGCGAACTCGATGCGTGGTCCGCCAGGCACCACAAGGTTGGCGGCAGCGGTCATGCGCGGTTCTCCTGGATGGCGCGGACCACGGTGTCGAGGTTGCGCTTCATCTCCACTTCGTATTTTTCCTTGGTGTATTCGCCGTAGGAAATATGCGTCAGCGGATACAGGCGAACACCGGATTCACGCTGGATGGTCTCGACGTACGCCGACGGGAAGTCCATTTCCGAGAAGATCACCTTCACGTCCAGCGCCTTGAGCTGGTCGATGGTCTTTTTCAGCTGCGCCGGGCTTGGCTCGATGCCGTGGGCCGGCTCGACCACTGCCGTGACTTCCAGGCCGAAGTCGCGCACCAGGTAGTCGTAGGCGGCATGGATGGTGGCAACGCGGAAGTTGGCGCCAGGGGCTTCGGTGACCTTGGCCAGTGCTTCGGCGCGCAAGGTGCGCAGGCGTTTGGCGTAGGCGCGGGCGTTCTGGGTGTAGAACTTGGCGTTGTCCGGGTCGAGCTTGCCCAGTTCGCGGGCAATGTTGTTGACCTGGGCGATGGTGGTGCTGATCGACAGGAAGGTGTGCGGGTTCACCACCTTACCCGCACCGCGCGCGGCGATACCGGTGGCAGCCAGCAACGGTACGTTCTGGTTGGCCTCGATGGTCTTGACGTCGGGCTTTTCGCTGGCGGCGATCATGCGGTCGGCAAAATCGTCATGGCCGACGCCGTTGAGCACCACCACATCCAGGCTGCCGATGCGCTTGATGTCCTCGGCCCGTGGCTCGTAGGCATGCGGGTTGAAACCTGCCGGGATCAGCGGCACCACCTCGGCCTTGTCGCCGACGATGTTGCTGACGTAGCTGTAATACGGGTGCAGGGTGATGCCGATGCGCAGGGGTTTGCCGGTGTCGGCCACGGCCAGTGCCGGCAGGGCGAAAGCCAGGAGCAGGGCGAGTGCGGAGCGGAACATGGGGGATTCCTTGGGTTCAGTGACGGTGTTCGCGGGTAACCCCGGCGTCGTAATGGCTGACCACTTGCTGCCAGCCGGCGGCGATGAGCGCGGTTTGGGCGAGGTCGTCCGGCACCACGGCGGCGCTGTCGCGGCGCAGCCAGACGTCGGCCTGGCCGTTGCTGTCGCCCGGCACTATCAGCAGGAAGCTGCCGGCCACCTGCGGGGCTTGGCTGCGGCCGAGATAAGCGCCGGCTTGCAGCCACTGCCATTGGTGGCTGCCGCGACTTATGCTGCCGGCATCCACCACGAACGGTGGCAGGCCTTCTTCGGCCAAGGCCTCCACGCCGGGTGCGGCGGCGGTTTCTTCGCGCAGTAGTTGCACCTCGTCGAACGCTACCAGCAGGTCGGTATAAATCCCCTGTTCGGCGGCGGTCAGGTCGCGGCGGGCGTCGATCTGGTGGCTGGCGATGGCCTGCTCATCCTCACGTTCACCGCGCAGCATCACCACCGTGGCGGCGACGATCACGATCAGCAGGCTGATCAGCAGCACGTAGAGGGTTTCGTGCCCGGCACCGGCGGGGCGCACCACCTGGGCGCGGCTCAGGGTCGGGCCGCTCATGGTTGCGCGATGTCGGCGTAGTCGACTTCCACCACGTGGCCGGGGCCTGCGTCGAACAGCACGTAGAACTCACCGTCCGGGCGCTTGAAGGTGAGGGTCGAGTCCTGGCCGAGTTTGCCGCCGACCAGCACCTGCTCGTCGTAGCCGATCACGTCCAGGGTAACGCCCGGGGCGCCGCTACCGTCCGAGAAGCCACCGGTGCATTTCACCTGGCCACCGTCAATCTCTTCGCAGTCGCACATCGGGTTGTGTGCCAAGGCCGGGCCTGCGGCCAGTACCAGCAAGGGCAGGGCGAGCCTGCGCATCAGGTGTTTCATGGTTTGCCTCCTTGTTTCTCGAGCCAGGCCACGGTGGCTGGCGAAGCCTTGGCGAGCGGGACCGACGCCTGGTGCATGCTGCCGTCCCAGCCCTCGATGGTGACCCACACCTGCGCGTCGGGCCGGGTGCGTGGCGGTATTGGCAGGTTGGTGATCATGCGGTATGAAGCGCCAAAGAAGATGGTGCCGGCTGCGCGCAGGCTGCGGGGTTTGCCGATGCGCAGGTAAACGGCCTTGACGTCGTTGGTGCAGGCCTTGCACAACGCCGCGTTGAAGGCTTTGAAGTGGCCCGCCGGGCCATCGGCACGGGGCGCCTCGTCACGCAGTTCGGCCAGGTCCAGGCTGTAGGGGCCGACCTGGATATCGCTGATCTGATTCGCCCCCAAACCGGCATCGCCGCGAAACAGCTTGGCGTCGGCAAAGTACTTGGGCATGAAGCCCAGGGGGATGAGGATCAGCAGGATGTTCAGGTGGAAGCGCCATTTCAGCCACAGCTGTTTCAGCGAGCGGTTAGGCAGGGCCTGGGACTGGCTCATTGGCGGATCTCCACGGGTTGGTCGCTGCCTGCAGCGTGGGCAAGCGGCGCGCGCTCGCTGCGTTTGAGCGCGGCAGCGGTAGCCTGAGCCGTGCGCTTGGTCCAGATCAGCAGGCCACTGAACACCATCAGGGTCAGGATCAGGCCGAAGAAGAACCAGATCAGCTTGATCGGCAGGCCGCCAAAGTCACCGGTATGCAAGGGGCGCATGGATTCGGTGACGAACTCCAGGGCCGAACGGTCCGCGAGCAGGAACTGGCTGTCGACGACGCGGGTGTACGGGTTGATTTCAGCCGTCTGGAACATCAATGGGTACCAGCCTCGGCCACCCAGGCTGATATGGCTGTAGGCGGTGGAAGGCAGCGAGATGAAACTGATGTCCAGGTTCGGGATAGCCAGGCCGGCGATGCGCGCGGCTTCGTCCAGGTCGATGCGCGGCGCCGGGCTGCCATCCTGTGTCAGCGGCACTTCCTCGCGGGCGATTACCGGCACGATCGGCTCGGTGGAGATGGTGATGTGGTTGTCGGACAGGATGGCCCGGATCAGGAACCAGATACTGGTGATGGCAATGACCGCAATGAACCAGATCGACCAAACCCCTGCCAGGCGATGCACATCGCCCCAGAAAATGCGTGAGCCATGGCCAGTACGGACGGGCTTGAAGAAGCCTTTCCAGAACTTCTTGTAGACCACCAGCCCGGTGACCAGCGATGCCAGCATCGGCAAGCCGAGCAGCGACACCAAATACCAGCCCCAGCTGAAACCATTGGTGAACGGTACCAGCCACCAGCCGTGCAATGCGCGGGTGAACGCTTCGAAGTTGAAGTCCGGGCTCTTGCCTTGGACCGCCCCGGTGTATGGGTTGACGTACAGCGTCGGGCTGGTGCCATCGGGGTAGGTCACGCTGGCGGTGAGCGCAAAGTGCGAGCCATCGGGCTGGCTCAGCGAGCGCACCGCCATGTCCGGCTCGGCCTTGTGCAGGGCGTCGAGCACTTGCTGGAAGCTAAGGCGTTCGGCGCTGTCGTCGGGCTTGCTGGCACGTACATCGGGGTTGGCCAGCCAGACGATTTCCTGGCTGACCACGGCGAGCATGCCGGTGAAGCAGACGATCAGCACGAAGAACCAGATCGGCAGGGCGAGCCAGCTGTGGACCAGGAACCACAGCTTGGACTTGGATTTTTTCGGTGATTTGGCCATCGGTCGGTCTTCTGAAAATGGGGGTCGAGCAACTGCCCAACCACTGAGGCTGCACTAATAAAGACGAATGAGAATGGAAATCCTGCCTATTTAAATGCAAGCAAATGTTTCAGAAAGCACAAAGCCGGCATGGCGCGTGAGGCGCCATGCCGGCTTTGAGTACAACGAGGCGTGTCAGGCGCTGGTAAGCGCGGCTGCTGGTCGCACGGTATCGTGCTGGCGCGCCAGGTCGTGGTACAGCGCCTGGCCGATCTCGGCGGCCCGCGATGGCAGCACCGACAGCAGGGTGTCGCTCAGGCCGTGGCTGTTTTCGCAGAAGCCTTGCAGGTAAACCGAGGCCTGCAGGTCGGGGCTGGCCAGCACGCGGTAATTGCGGTCGACGTTGAAGTCCTCCAGGTAGCCTGCCAGCGGTGCCAACAGGTCACGGTGCGAGCGGCGTTCGTAGCCGGTGGCCAGAATGATCGCGTCATAACGGTGGGTCTGCTGCTGGCCGGTGGCCAGGTCACGCAGGGTCAGCTCGATGCCATCGCGTGTGGCCACCACGGCCTCTACCTGGCGACGGCACAGGACGTTGTGGCGGAACTGGTGCGCGACTTTCTGGCGGTAGAGGATGCCGTAGATACGCTCGATCAGGTCGAGGTCGACCACCGAGTAGTTGGTGTTGTGGTATTCACCCAGCAGCTTGGCGCGCTGGTCGGCTGGTTCGTTGTAGACCAGGTCGGTGTAGTCGGGGGAGAAGATCTCGTTGACGAACGGGCTGTCGTCGGCCGGCTTCAGCGCCGAGCCACGCAGCACCATGTCGACCTTGACCGACGGGTAGCTGTCGTTGAGGTCGATGAATGCTTCGGCGGCGCTCTGGCCAGAGCCGATGACGGCGATGCGCATCGGTTTGCCTTCGGCGCACGGCAGTTTGTTGAGGCTGCTCAGGTATTGTGAGTGGTGGAACACGCGTGGATCATCTTTGAACGCGCTGAACTTCTCGGGGATTTTTGGAGTGCCGCCGCTGCCGACCACTACCGAGCGGGTACGCCGGCTGTATTCACGGCCTTGCGCGTCACGCGAGACCAGGCGCAGATGCTCCACACGGCCAGCCTTCACTTCGGGTTCGATGCGCAGCACTTCCTCGCCGTACACCGCTTGGGTGGCGAAATGTTCGGCAGCCCAGCGCAGGTAGTCGTTGTACTCCAGGCGGCACGGGTAGAAGGTGCCCAGGTTGATGAAGTCGGCCAGCCGCTGCTTCTGGTGCAGGTAATTGACGAAGCTGTACGGGCTGGTCGGGTTGCGCAGCGAGACCAGGTCCTTGAGGAAGGAGATCTGCAATTCGCTCTGGGTGGCCAGTGTCTCGCCGTGCCAGCGGTATTCCTTCTGCTTGTCGATGAACAGTGCGTCGAGGGCGTGGCCCTGGGTTTGGGCGAGTTCTTCCAGGGCAATGGCCAAGGCCAGGTTGGAAGGGCCGAAGCCCACGCCGATCAGATCCTTGATGGTTTCCGGGTTTGAAGACTGGCTCATGGCTGCGATTCCATAAATGGTCGAATGTGGACGCCCGCCGGTGCTCCGGCTCCTGCGCGAGTACATTGGTTGGAACGAGCCAAGTTGAGGGGAATTTACTGAAGGTCAGCGTGCAGGTTGCGCTGCGGGCCTAAAGATCTGCACCAGGCCGCCGATAGGCAAGACAATGCAAGGACTCATTTCAAGGCAGGGCCAAAGGTATGGTTGCAATAGCAGCAGTGAGCATCAGTAATGTTTCGTCCGTCGCCACGCTCGGCGTAAGCATCGAGGCGGAAAAAACAAAGGACGGCGAGAAAACAACCGTTCAGGTGGACACCGCCAAGCTGCAGGGCGGTAGCCAGGCGCAGGGCGCGCAGGGCGCGCAGGGCAGTGAAGAAAGCTCCGAGCCCGCGCATATCAAGCAATTGCGCGAAATGATCAAGAAGCTGCAAAAACAGTTGGCCGAAGAGCAGAAGCAACTGGCCGACCTGATGGCGCAGAAGATGGACGAGACGGCCAAGGTCGCAGCGGTGAGCGCCAAGCAGGCGAGCATTACCACCATCAGCGGCGAAATCATGACGGCCACGGCGCAGCTGCTTGAAGCCCTGCAGAAAACCGGCGGCAGCAGCGCCGGCGGCATGGTCAGCACGCAAGCTTGAGGTGGCGGTGTGCCTGCTGCTCGCTGGGTTGATCGCGAACAGCCGGCACTGGCACGCAAGGCTTAATCCGACGCCAGGCGGCCCTTGTTCTGGCGGTCCGACTTGTACTGCATTGCCACCGCCGGTGCCGGCTTGGCCGCGCCGGTCTCCAGCCACTGGCGCATGCGGCTGGCATCGGCAAAGTGGGTGTACTTGCCGAAGGCGTCGAGGATCACCATGGCCACGGGGCGGTTGTCCATGCGGGTCAACAGCACCAGGCAATGGCCGGCCTCATTGGTGAAGCCGGTCTTGGTCAGCTTGATGTCCCAGTTGCTCTTGTTCACCAGGTGGTCGGTATTACGGAAACCCAACGTGTAGTTGGGCTTGCGGAAGGCCACGGTCTTTTCACGGGTGGTCGACAGCTCACTCAGCATTGGGTACTTGCGCGATGCCATCAGCAGCTTGGCGAGGTCGCGGGCGTTGGAAACGTTCTGCGTCGACAGGCCGGTCGGCTCCACATAGCGGGTATGCGCCATGCCCAGGCTGCGGGCTTTGGCGTTCATCGCCTTGATGAATGCCGGGTAGCCACCCGGGTAGTGGTTGGCCAGGGTGGTGGCGGCGCGGTTTTCCGACGACATCAAGGTGATGAGCAGGGTCTCGCGGCGGTTCAGCTCACTGCCCAGGCGCACGCGCGAGTAGACGCCTTTCATGTCCGGGTTGTTGGCGATGGTCATGGTGAGCATCTCATCCATGGGCAGCTTGGCATCCAGCACCACCATCGCCGTCATCAGTTTGGTCACCGAGGCGATGGGTACCACACGGTCGGCGTGGCTCGAATACAGTTCCTGGTTGGTGTTCAGGTCGATCAGCAGGGCGCTGCCGGAAGCCAGATGCAGCTTGGAAGGGTCGCGTTGAATCTGGGCTGGGGGTTGTGCAGCAGCGGTCGACGGTAGGGTCGCAGTACCTGTGAGCAACAGCAGCAGGCTGAGGATGGACAGGGATGTTTTCACGTTGAGGCTCACTAAAAGTTGGTATGTCGTTGGCTGTGCAAGGGTTTTCCCCCAAAAAACGCTCGCATTGTGGAGTATGGCTGAACGGCTGTCGATTGCTCGTTACACCACCCCATCGATATGAAAAAAGCTTCATGCTGTAACGGTTTTTCGGCTTCCGTTCGTCGGTTTGTGCGGGCAAAAAAAGGCCCGCCAAAAGGCGGGCCAGAACAGGCGTAGGGAGCAACGCACAACAAATTTCGGTCAAGCGATCAGGCAATCGGCTTTCAGCTGTTCGGCCAGCGCCTGGGCAGAGGCACGGGTGGCCATCGGGCCGCTCACCGGTTCGCCGTTGCTGACCAGGTACCAACAGGCCAGCAGGCCCTTTTCACGCAGTGTAGAGGGGACGGCGCTGCCGACGACGGACATGATCTGGATAGTGGCCATGGGGACCTCCTGTAAAACATGGCCCTACCTTACGCAGCAGCCGGCCCGCTTTGAAATCAACTTGCTCAATAGTGTTCATTAGCTTTATCAACGGTCACCAGCGCGGCGGCCCGTAGTAAACCGGTGGCGGGCCGTAAGTGCGGTAAACCGGTGGTGGTGGCGCTGGCACGTAGTAGGGCTGGTAGTACACCGGCGGCGGTGGCGCCTGTACATACACAGGAGGCGGCGGGTAGTAAGCAGGCTGGCGCTCGACATAGACGGTTCGGTCATGGCCGCCCGAAACCGTCGCCCCCACCACAGCCCCGACCACCGCCGCGCCGAGCAGCGGGCCTGGGCCATACCAGCCACCGCCACCACCGTGGGCGGATGCTTGCCCGCTGATGGCCAGGGTACCGACCAGCAGGGCGATTCCAGGGATAAGACGGTTCATGTGACTACCTCGTGATAAAACCCCGCGCTTGGGGCCTTACTACTATGACTCGGGTGTCTGTCAGCTGAGCACAGGGAAACGGTAAAGGTTGTGTAAGGGACGACCAGTGGTGGGCTCTGGTACGCTGAATAAACGATTCAGTTATGAACAAGGAGCAGGTTATGGCGGTAACTCCCAGCAAGAACACGGTGCTGTGCATTTCGCTTGCCGGCAGGCCGGGCACCTTTGGTGTGCGCTTTCATAACCACCTGTATCAGCAGTTGGGCCTGGACTATTACTATAAGGCGATGAGCACCGATGACTTGCCGGCCGCCGTGGCGGGCATTCGTGCGCTGGGCATTCGTGGGTGCGGGGTTTCGATGCCGTACAAGGAAGCCTGCATGGCGCTGATCGATGAAATAGACCCCTCTGCCGCCGCTATCCAGTCGGTCAACACGCTGGTCAATACCAACGGCCACCTGAAGGCTTACAACACCGACTACCTGGCAGTGCGGCAGCTGCTCGAACAGCATCAGGTCGACCCATCCACGGCCTTTGCCCTGCGCGGCAGTGGCGGCATGGCCAAGGCGGTGGCCAGTGCTTTGCGCCATGCGGGGTTTGAAGAGGGCATCATCGTCGCGCGTAACGAGCAGGCAGGCCGGCAATTGGCCGACATGTGTGGCTATCGCTGGGTGGCTGAGCTGGGTGACCTTTGCCCGCCGATGTTGGTGAACGTGACGCCAATCGGCATGGCGGGTAGGCCGGAGGCACAGGAGCTGGCCTTCAGCGAAAACGCCATTGCCGCGGCCGAGCGGGTGTTTGACGTGGTGGCGATGCCGGCGCAAACGCCGTTGATTCGCCGGGCGCAGGCGTTGGGCAAACCGGTGATCACCGGGTTGGAAGTGATTGCGTTGCAGGCGCTGGAGCAGTTTGTGCTGTATACCCGGGTGCGGCCTACGACGGAGCAGGTTGATGCTGCCGTGGCTTACGCACGGGATATCTAGGTGGCTTGCACTGGCCTCTTCGCGGGTTTACTCGCGAAGAGGCCGGTACTGCCAGCACATCAGAAGGCTTTATGCCCCTTGTCCAGCTGCTCATCCACCAGAGCCCGGCCATGCGCCAGCGACACATGCTGTGCATTCTCAAGGTCAGAGAAAAATTTCATCGGCATCGACAAACGCTTGCTGGTATGGCCCTGCGGATCGGTGATCAAGCAGCCGGCGGCATAGGGGAGGGGGGAGTCTGGGTGAGGCATCACGCTGGCGGTGATGGTGTGGTCGCGGTATTCACAGTGAAGAGATTGCATCGTCCTTACCTCGCTGTGGCTAGTGAAGCGCCTACCTTCATATACCACAGCAAGGGGCCGGGAGTTCCCGGCCCGACGAGCGCGAGCTGATGAAGCTCACGCGTTCAAATCAGCCTTTGAGCTCGGCTGGCTGGATCACTTCGACCCAGTAACCGTCCGGGTCCTTGACGAAGGCCAGGTGGTTCATGCGGCCATCGGCCAGGCGCTTCTGGAACGGTACGTCCAGTTCTTCAAAACGCGCACACGCAACGCGCACATCCGGCACCGAGATGCAGATGTGGCCAAAACCGCGTGGGTCGGTGTTGCCGTTGTGGTAGGCGAAATCCGGGTCGTTTTCGGTGCCGTGGTTGTGGGTCAGCTCCAGCACGCCAGGGATCGATTTCATCCACTGGTGGCGCGCGGCGTCATCGGCAGGAATTTGCGCAGGGTCGACCAGGGCCAGGAAGTACAGGCTGAAGGCCGCTTCCGGGAAGTCACGTTTGTCGACCAGGCGGAAGCCCAACACGCGGGTGTAGAAGTCCAGCGACTTCTCGATGTCCTTGACCCGCAGCATGGTGTGGTTGAAGACGAAGTTGGCGGTGGCGGCGTCAGGCTGTGCGGTGACGCCCGGCAGGGTTTGCAGATCGTGCAGGCTCATGGGTACTCCAGAGACGGGGCTGGCAGCGGGGCCAGCGGAACAGACAGGAGGGCCATGATACGGCAGTGAACCGATTGCGCAAATGAAAGCGCCCTGCACAAGGCAGGGCGCTGGAAGAGAGGCCCGCATGTGCGGGCGCGTGATGGGGTCGCTAGTCCTTTAGCTGTCTCGATACTGAGCCAGCCCTTGTGAAAAAAGTGTGAAGCAAGTGTTGACGTTTCATCAGCGTAGCCAACTTTCCACCGTGCCGGCGCCATACTGTTCTTTCCACGCCTTGAGGCCTCGGTGGTTACCACCTTTGGTCTCGATCAGCTCGCCGGTGTGCGGGTTTTCATACACTTTCACCACGCGCGCACGGCGCTGCTGTTTCGGGGCGCTGGCTGCGCCGCGGGTAACGGCCTTCGGGTCGAGAATGGCGATGATATCGCGCAGACCTTTGTCATAGCTTTTCATCAGGCCGACTAGTTTCTGCTCGAATTCGATTTCGCGTTTTAGGCCGGCATCCTTTTTCAGCGCCTCCAGTTGAGCCATCTGTTCCTGGAGCGCTTTTTCGGCAGCACGAAACTCTGCAAGTCTGGACACTGTAATCACTCCTGTACGTCATCCGTGGCGGGGCGTGACGAACATTGAAGAGAAATAACGCCGGCCACGCGGGTGGGTGAAACTGTTCGCTGATATCGAGTGTAGACAGTAGTAGCAGTTGGGTAAACTGCAAACTTTTCTAATTAAGACGGGAACTTTACAAGTTTTCCGAGCGGTAATTTCGATCGTTTATGGCCGCGCATTTCCAGTCTCTAGACCATGGTCCAATGGCTGATGCCAGAGCCTTTGAGGGATCATTTCAGATGATGGTCGAGTGTAATTCGGCCGCCTCGCATCAGCGTGGCACAGCTTCGCCACGCCTTGTTTATTCGCCTTACTTTGGATGTTCCCTCGCATGTTTGCCCCCCTTCCTCTCGCCCCCGGGCGCCGTGTTGCCGGCCTGTTCCTGTTGTGTGCCGGCGCGCATGCCCAGGCCGCCGGTTTTCTTGAAGACAGCAGTGCCAAGCTCGAAGCACGCAATGTCTATTTCAACCGGGATTTTCGTGACGGCCACAGCAGTTCCAGCCAGGGCGCGTCGAAGCGGGAAGAGTGGGCGCAAGGCTTCATCCTCAATGTGCAGTCGGGTTATACCCAGGGCCCGGTAGGTTTTGGCGTGGACGCCCTCGGCATGTTGGGCTTCAAGCTCGATTCCAGCCCAGCGGACAGTAACAGCGGGTTGTTGCCTTCTTCTGGCCATGACCCACGGCACTCCGCCGATCAGTACGCGAAGATGGGCCTGGCGGCCAAGGTCAAAGTCTCCAACACCGTGCTCAAGTACGGTTCGATGATGCCGGACGTGCCGCTGTTGAAATACAACGATGGTCGTTTGTTGCCGACGATGTTCCATGGCGCCCTGCTCACGTCCGAAGAAGTGCGTGACCTGAAGTTCACCCTGGCCCGCCTGAACAAGTACACCGCGCGAGATTCCACCGATCGCCAGGATATTCGCTTGCACTGCAAGAACAAGCGCTATGCCTGCGATATCGAAGCCGACCACTTCGACCTGGCCGGGCTGGATTACCGTTTTAATGACCGGCTCAGTGCTCAATACCAGGTGGCCAAGCTGGAAAACATCTACCGCCAGCATTTCCTGGGCCTGGTGGCCAGCCAGCCGCTTGCCGTCGGCAGCCTGTCGGCCGACCTGCGGCTGATCAAAAGTGACGACATCGGCAACGCCCGTGCAGGCGAAATCGACCACCGCGCCTTCAGCGGCATGCTCGGCTATAGCCTGGGCGGCCACAAGATCAGTGCGGGCTGGCAGCGCATGTATGGCGAAAGTGCCATGCCTTACCTCGATGGCAGCAACCCGTACCTGGTCAACTACGCCCAGGTCAACGACTTTGCCGCCGCCCAGGAGCGCTCCTGGCAGCTACGTTACGACTATGACTTCAAGGCCCTCGGCGTACCCGGCCTGACGTTCTTCACCCGTTATATCAACGGCGACCATATCAAGGTCCCGGGCAGCAACGCCGAAGGCAAGGAATGGGAACGCGACACCGAATTCAAGTACCAGGTACAGAGCGGCACTTTCAAGGATGTCAGCGTGCGCCTGCGCAATTCCACCTACCGCAGCAACTATGAGAAGTGGGCACGCGACATGGACGAGACGCGGGTGATCGTCAGCTACAACTTCTCGATCTTCTAAGCGCGCTTTGCCAAACACCAGCAGCCGTTCGACAATGGCTGTTGGTTCATGATCAGGGCGACGTGATGAAAGACCTGTTGCTGATCGGCATCGGCCCCGGTGATCCACGCCAGATCACCTATGAGGCAGTCGATGCGCTGCGCCGCGCCACACTGTTCTTCATGCTCGACAAGGGCGCAGGCAAGGACGAACTGGTGCGCCAGCGCAAAGCCATCCTCGACCGTTACCGGCCTGAAGGCGGCTTCCGGTTGGTTCAGGTAGCCGACCCGCAGCGCGATGGCGAGGCCAGTGACTATGTGGCAGCGGTCCAGGATTGGCATCGCCAGCGTGCCGCGCTGTATGCCCGGCTGATCACCGATGAAATGGGCCGCGATGACGTCGGCGCTTTTTTGCTGTGGGGCGAGCCGGGTCTGTATGACAGTACCTTGCGCATTCTTCAGTTGGTGCGTGAACGGGGCGTATCGCTGCGCTTGGACGTGATCCCTGGCATCAGCAGTGTGCAGGCCCTGGCAGCGCGGCATCAGGTGCCGCTCAACCGCATCGGCGAGCCGTTGGTCGTGCTGCCAGGCCGGCGCCTGGCCGAGCAGGGGCGGCTGGAAAATGTAGTGGTGATGCTCGATGGGCAGTGCGCGTTTGCCGCGCTCGATGACCCTGAGCTGGTGATTTACTGGGGGGCTTACCTGGGAACCGAGGACGAAGTGCTGATCGCCGGGCCGCTGCAGGTGGTCAAGGCGCGCATCCTGGAGGTACGGGAGGAGGCGAGGGTGCGCAAGGGGTGGATCATGGATACCTATTTATTGCGGCGAGAGTTGTAGATTCGTATGGGCCTCTTCGCGGGCAAGCCCGCTCCCACAGGTGCTGCAGCGTATTTAGGAACTGCGCAGCTTTTGTGGGAGCCGGCTTGCCGGCGATGGGGTCAACACAGGTTTTTCAGGCCTTGCCCAGAATGGCGACCACCTTGTCACGCAGCTGATCGATGCTGAATGGCTTGCCGATCATGTGCATGCCCTCGGGCACATTGAGGCTTTCCGCGTAACCACTGGCAAACAGCACCGGCAGCAACGGCCGCAACGCACGTGCCTTGGCCGCAAGTTCCTCGCCGCGCATGTCCGGCAAGCCGACGTCGGTCATCAACAGCGCCAAGGGCTGGTTGGGGTCTTCAAGGATTTTGAGCGCAGCACTTGCGCAGTCCGCTTCAATGGCCGCATAGCCCAGTTCGTCGAGCACTTCGACCATCAGCATACGGACGATGTCGTCATCTTCGACTACCAAGAGGTGCATTGTTTGATCCTGTACCAGAAGAATGTCTTTATTCTGTGCGCCGGTTGGCAACAGAAGTTCCCTGAGGATACCGATCGTTGCAATTGGAGGGAACGATTGGCACACACGGCCTTCAAATACTGGCTAAATGCCCTGCCGAAGCCCGCAAAGCTGGTTAGACTCGCTTGTTAACCGGTGAGCGCAGCGGCAGGCAACCACAGGCTTCAGCCGCCACACTGTTCAATGGACTTTTTCGCTCGGGCGTTTTCACATGATTCAAGCAGCCTCGATGGACCAGCAAAGCTTCCGCAAGCTGTTGAGCCGCAACGTTGGCCTCCCCCTGGGGGTGGGCCTGCTCGGTGCCGTCGCCTTTGTCGCGGTGATCAACTACCTGCTGTCGGCCATGCAATGGGTCGAGCACACCGATCGGGTGATCGGAAATGCCAACGAAACGGTCAAGCTGTCGATCGACATGGAAACCGGCATGCGCGGTTTTCTGATCACCGGCGACGAGCGCTTCCTCGACCCCTACGAGGTGGCCAAGCCGAAGATTATCGGCAGCCTGAACAGCTTGCGTGGCATGGTCGAGGACAACCCGCAGCAGGTCGACCGCATCGACCGGCTGGTGGCCTTGCAGCAGGCCTGGAATGATTTCGGCAACGAAATGATCACCCAGCGCCGCACCGGTGGCGATTACCGGGAGTCTGTCGGCAATGGCCGCGGCAAGCGCATCACCGACGAAATCCGCAAGGAGTTCGACAATCTGGTCGGCACCGAACAACAACTGCGCATGGCCCGTAACGAGAAGGTCAGCAGCGTCACGGTGACCGCCATTTCGGCCTTTGTGCTGTTGATCGTGGGGCTCAGTGCACTGCTGGCCTACCTGGGCCGCCGTGACCTGCTGGCACTGTCGAGCAGCTACGATGACAACCTCAAGGCCCAGCAACGCTCGGCCGAGCGCCTGGAACACCAAGCCTGGCTGCGCAATGGCCAGACCCAGCTGGCCGAACAGGTATTGGGGCAGCTGACCCTGCCGATGCTGGGCGACAACATCCTGCGCTTCTTCGCCAGCTACCTGGGCAGTGTGGTCGGTGCGTTGTACGTGCGCGACGGCCATGGCCGCCTGGTGCGGGTGGCTACCTACGGCCTGGATGCCGAAGAGCAGGCCCGCGAACAGGTAGTGGCCGCCCACGACGGCCTGCTGGCCCAGGCCATCCGTGAAGGCCGCCTGCTGCGCCTGGATGACCTGCCTCAGGACTACTACCGCCTCAGCTCCGGCCTTGGCAGCGGTTTGCCGCGCAGCGCCTTGCTGATGCCGGCCAGCGACGATGGCCAGATCAACGGTGTGATCGAGCTGGGCTTCCTGCGCCCGCTGCAGGAACGCGACGACGAACTGCTGGAGCGGGTCGGCGGTAACCTTGGCATGTCCATCGAAAGCGCCCGTTACCGCCAGCGCCTGCAGGAAGTGCTGGCCGAAACCCAGCAGCTCAACGAAGAACTGCAAGTGCAGCAGGAAGAACTCAAAACCGCCAACGAAGAGCTCGAAGAGCAGTCGCGCGTGCTTAAAGAGTCCCAGGCCCACCTGGAAACCCAGCAGGCCGAGCTTGAACAGACCAACGAGCAGCTGTCCGAACGCACCGACGCCCTCGACCGCAAGAACGACGAACTGAGCCAGGCCCAGCAAGAACTGCAGGCCCGTGCCGACGACCTGCAGCGCTCGAGCAAGTACAAGTCCGAATTCCTCGCCAACATGTCCCACGAGCTGCGCACGCCGCTCAACAGCTCCTTGATCCTGGCCAAGTTGCTGGCCGAAAACGGCGAGGGCAACCTCAGCGCCGAACAGATCAAGTTCGCCGAGTCGATCTATTCGGCAGGCAACGATTTGCTCAACCTGATCAACGACATCCTCGACATCGCCAAGGTCGAAGCCGGCAAGCTTGAAGTGCGCCCCGAAACCACCCGCCTGGAGCGCCTGGTCGAGGGCTTGCGCGGCATGTTCCTGCCGCTGGCCGAGCACAAGGGCCTGGCCTTCGAGGTCAAGGTCGAGCCCCAGGTACCGGTCACGCTGTTCACCGACCGCCAGCGCCTGGAGCAGATACTTAAAAACCTGTTGTCCAACGCCATCAAGTTCACCGACCACGGCCAGGTCAGCATGGCCATCAGCTACCAGGCGGGCACCGGCATCGTGTTCGCCGTGCGCGACTCCGGCATCGGTATCGCTGCCGACCAGCAGCAGGCGATCTTCGGCGCCTTCCACCAGGTCGATGGCAGCAGCAACCGCCGCTATGGCGGCACCGGCCTTGGCCTGTCGATTTCCCGCGACCTTGCGCATTTACTGGGCGGGCAGATCAGCGTCGACAGCAGCCCTGGCCAAGGCAGCGTGTTCAGCCTGATCGTACCGGAGCGCTACGAGGCCGAGGCTGAAGAGGTCGAAGCCCTCAGCCTGCGGCCTGCGGTCGACACATTACCGCCCGCGCCCCAGGTCGCCAGCGCCGTGGCACCGAAACTGCCAGCACCGGCCTTTGCCGATGACCGTGATCGGGCGCCGTTCGGCAACCGCTGCATTCTGGTCATCGAAGACGAACCGAACTTCGCCCGCATTCTCTTCGACCTGGCCCATGAGCTGGGCTACAGCTGCCTGGTGGCCCAGGGCGCCGACGAAGGCTTTGCGCTGGCCGCACAGTACATCCCCGATGCGATCCTGCTGGACATGCGCCTGCCCGACCATTCTGGCCTGACCGTGCTGCAGCGCCTGAAGGAACTTGCCAGCACCCGGCACATTCCGGTGCACATCATTTCGGTGGAAGACCGCGTCGAGGCCGCCATGCACATGGGCGCGGTGGGTTATGCGGTCAAACCGACCAGCCGCGAAGAGCTCAAGGAGGTGTTCGCGCGCCTGGAAGCGAAGCTTACGCAGAAGCTCAAGCACATTCTGCTGGTGGAGGATGACGACCTGCAGCGCGAGAGCATCGCCCGCCTGATCGGCGATGATGATATCGAGATCACAGCGGTGGCCATGGCCCAGGATGCCCTGGCGCTGCTGCGCGAGAACATCTACGACTGCATGATCATCGACCTCAAGCTGCCCGACATGCTCGGCAACGAGCTGCTCAAGCGCATGACCGCCGAAGATATCCGTTCATTCCCGCCGGTGATCGTCTACACCGGGCGCAACCTGACCCGCGAAGAAGAGACCGACCTGCTCAAGTACTCGCGCTCGATCATCATCAAGGGCGCCCGCTCGCCAGAGCGCCTGCTCGACGAAGTGACACTGTTCCTGCACAAAGTCGAATCGCAGTTGTCCCATGAACGCCAGCGCATGCTCAAGACGGCTCGCAGCCGCGACAAGGTGTTCGAGGGCCGCAAGATACTGCTGGTGGATGACGATGTGCGTAACATCTTCGCCCTCACCAGTGCCCTGGAGCACAAGGGTGCCATTGTCGAGATCGGCCGCAACGGGCGCGAGGCCATTGAACGCCTGGAGCAGCACGACGACATCGACTTGGTGCTGATGGACGTGATGATGCCGGAGATGGACGGCTTCGAGGCTACCCGGCTGATCCGCCAGCAACCGCGCTGGCGCAAGCTGCCGATCATCGCCGTGACGGCCAAGGCGATGAAGGATGACCAGCAGCGATGCCTGCAGGCTGGCGCCAATGATTACCTGGCCAAACCGATCGACCTGGACCGCCTGTTCTCGTTGATCCGTGTATGGCTGCCGCAACTGGAGCGAATTTGACTAGCGAGCGCAACACCGACATCGAGATCCGGCTGCTGATCGAGGCGATCTACCTCAAGTACAGCTACGATTTTCGCAACTACTCCGGCGCTTCGATCAAGCGCCGGATCCTCCATGCCCTGCGCCAGTTCGATTGCCTGACGGTGTCGGCCCTGCAGGAGCGGGTATTGCACGACCCGGGCATGTTCATGCAGTTGCTGCAGTTCCTGACGATTCCGGTCAGCGAGATGTTCCGCGACCCGAGCCACTTCCTTGCCCTGCGCAACGAAGTGGTGCCGCTGCTGCGCACCTGGCCGTCGATCAAGATCTGGATCGCCGGCTGCAGCACCGGCGAGGAGGTGTACTCGATGGCCATCCTGCTGCGTGAGGAAGGCCTGCTCGAGCGCACCATCATCTATGCCACCGACATCAACCCGCGCTCGCTGGACAAGGCCAAGCAAGGCATCTATTCGATGCAGAGCATGCGCGAGTACGAGGAAAACTACCGCCTGGCGGGCGGGCGCCGCGACTTTGCCGAGTACTACACCGCCGCCTACGGCAACGCCATCATGGACAGCAGCCTGCGCGACAACGTGACGTTCGCCGACCACAGCCTGGCCACCGACAGCGTGTTCTCCGAAACCCAGCTGGTGTCGTGCCGCAATGTGCTGATCTACTTCAACAAAGACCTGCAGGACAGGGCCTTGGGCCTGTTTCATGAGTCCTTGTGCCACCGCGGCTTCCTGGTGCTGGGTAGCAAGGAATCAGTGGACTTCTCCGCTTACAGCGACCGGTTCGAGCCGCTGGTCAAGCCCGAACGGATCTACCGTAAATCATGAACGGCGTGCGCGCGGTGGTGATTGGTGCCTCGGCGGGCGGCGTACAGGCGCTGTTCCAGGTGCTCGGCAGCTTGCCGCCGGCCTTTGCCACGCCGGTACTGTGCGTGCTTCACTTGCCGGACGACCGCCACAGCCACCTGGCCGAAGTGCTGCAGCGGCGCCTGCACCGGCCGGTGCGCGAGGCCTGTGACAAAGAGGCCATCGCCCCGGGGCAGATCTACGTGGCAACGCCCGGTTACCACCTTTCCGTCGAGCACGATTTACGCCTGTCACTGAGCCAGGAGGAGCCCGTGCATTTCTCCCGCCCGGCCATTGATTTCCTGTTCAGCTCGGCGGCCGATGCCTATGGCGACGGCCTGCTCGGCATCCTGCTTACAGGGGCCAACGAAGATGGCGCCAAAGGCCTTGCCTACATCAAGAACAGCGGCGGCCGGACCGTGGTCCAGGACCCCCGCGACGCTCAAGTGGCACTGATGCCAGAGGCCGCATTGGCCTTGCACCAGCCCGACCATATTCTTTCTCTGAGTGGTATCGCGCAGTTGCTCGCTACCCTGGAATCCAGCGCATGCTAAGCCCCACCACCGCCAAACTGCTGATCGTCGATGACCTGCCGGAAAACCTGCTGGCGCTCGACGCTCTGATCAAGGGCGAAGACCGCGAGGTGCACCAGGCCCAGTCTGCCGAAGCCGCATTGTCGTTGTTGCTGGAGCACGAGTTCGCCCTTGCCATCCTCGACGTGCAGATGCCGGGCATGAACGGCTTCGAACTGGCCGAACTGATGCGTGGCACGGAAAAGACCCGCAATATCCCGATCGTGTTCGTCACCGCTGCCGGGCGTGAAATGAACTATGCCTTCAAGGGCTACGAAAGCGGTGCGGTGGACTTCCTGCACAAGCCGCTCGACACCCTGGCGGTGAAGAGCAAGGTGTCCGTGTTTGTCGACCTGTACCGCCAGCGCAAGGTGCTCGACCGCCAATTGCAGGCCTTGGAGCGCAGCCGCCAGGAGCAGGAACTGCTGCTGACCCAGTTGCAGGTGGCGCGTGGCGAGCTGGAGCACGCCGTGCGCATGCGCGACGATTTCATGTCGATTGTCTCGCATGAAGTGCGCACACCGCTCAATGGCCTGATCCTGGAAACCCAGTTGCGCAAGATGCACCTGGGCCGTGGCAACCTCGATGCGTTCAGTGCCGACAAGCTGCAGGCCATGGTCGAGCGTGACGAACGGCAGATCAACAGCCTGATCCGGCTGATCGAGGACATGCTCGATGTCTCGCGCATCCGCACCGGCAAGCTGTCGCTGCGGCCCAAGCTGTTCGACCTCGGCCAGCTGGTACGCGGGCTGGTGGAGAATTTCGCGGCTCAGGCTACGGCGCTCGGCACGCACATCGACCTGCAGCGCTGCGAGCCACTGCAAGGTGAGTGGGACGAATTCCGGATTGAACAAGTAGTGGTCAACCTGTTGTCCAATGCGTTGCGGTATGGCGAACGCCAGCCGGTCGAGGTCCGCGTGTTCGAGCAGCAGGGCATGGCCTGGGTGCAGGTGCAGGACCACGGCATCGGTGTCAGCAGCGCCAACCAACAGCGGATCTTCCAGCAGTTCGAGCGCGTGGCCACGCAACAGGCCAGCGGTGGGCTGGGGTTGGGGCTGTATATTTCGGAGCAGATCGTCCAGGCCCACGGCGGGCAGATTCAGGTCGAGAGTGAGGAAGGCAAGGGCGCCACGTTCAGCCTGCAACTACCGCTGACGCGGCTGACAGAACAAAACGATCAGGTGCGGGCAACCTCTGCCTGAGCCTGGGGTCAGATGGCCAACTGTATGAATTTCAAGGCGTTGTTGTCATGAGTGAAGATGCACAAGATGTGGTTCTGGTCGTCGAGGACGAACCGGCGATTCGCATGATCCTGCGTGATTACCTGGCGGGTGAGGGCTACCACGTGCTGGTGGCAGAAGACGGTGAACAGGCGTTCGCCATTCTGGCGAGCAAGCCGCACCTGGACCTGATGGTGACCGATTTCCGCCTGCCCGGTGGCATTTCCGGGGTGGAGATCGCCGAGCCTGCGGTGAAGTTGCGACCGGACTTGAAGGTGATCTTCATCAGCGGGTATCCGGCGGAGATCATCGAGTCGGGCAGCCCGATTGCGCGCAAGGCGCCGATCCTGGCCAAACCGTTCGATCTGGATACCTTGCACCAGCAGATCCAGACGCTGTTGCGTTGAAGCCGCTGGCCCCATCGCCGGCAAGCCGGCTCCCACAGGTACCCCACAGCTCTCGGGCGATGTGGAGATCCTGTGGGAACGGGCTTGCCCGCGAAGAGGCCAGAACAAACTACCGAAGCGTCCGCTCAATACCGCCAACCAGCAAGCTCTCCATCAGCCCCAAGCCTTGCTCTTGCGGCAACGCCTTGAGCATCCCCGGCAACTGGTTCAGCAACGTCGCCACCACATGTGCCGTCGCCACCAACGCTTCCCCCGGCAATTTCGCCTGCGGCGCAATCAACCGCAGCAACCCCGCCTCATAACGCCTGCGCAATAGCGCCAGGCGCTCCTGCTGCTGCTCATTCAGGCAACAGAAGTCCCGCTCCGCCAGACGAAACTGCAGCGGCCGCTCGGCATGCAGCTGCCAATGCGCCGCAATCAGGCACGACAACGCCGAACCCCCGCGCGCCATGGCCCTGCGGCCCAGTTCCAGGGTGGCCTGCAGCTCCTCGTACAACTCCTCGATCAAGTCGTACAACAGGTCCTGCTTGCTGGGGAAATGGTGATAAAGCGAGCCTGCAGTCAACCCCACGTGCGCCGCCAGCTCACGCATGCTCACCTGGCCGAAGCCTTTCTCGGCGAACAGCGCCAAAGCCCGGTCACGTCGCTCTTCAAAGCTGGCACAGCGCATCGCGGCATTGACCGGGGGCATGCTGTTCGCTCCTCAGTAGGTGAAGAAGCCGCGGCCAGTCTTGCGCCCCAGCCAGCCGGCCGCGACCATTTCCTTGAGCAGCGGGGCAGGGCGGTATTTGCTGTCGTTGAAGCCCTCGTGGAAGGCCTCCATGATCGCCAGCAACGTGTCCAGGCCAATCAGGTCGGCCAGGGCCAGCGGGCCGATCGGCTGGTTGCACCCAAGGCGCATGCCGGTGTCGATGTCTTCGGCACTGGCCAGGCCTTCCTGGCGCACGAATATCGCCTCGTTGATCATCGGCACCAGGATGCGGTTGACCACGAAACCTGGGCGGTTGCCCGCGGTGATCGGGGTCTTGCCGAGTTTTTCGGTGACCAGCAGCGCCTGGGCGTAGGTGCTGTCGCTGGTCTGCAGGCCGCGGATGATCTCGACCAACGCCATCATCGGCACCGGGTTGAAGAAGTGCACACCAATGAACCGCTCGGGGTGCTCGATGCTGGCCGCCAGTTGGGTGACCGACAGCGACGAGGTGTTGGTGGCGATCAGGCAGCCGGCCGCCACGTTCGATGCCACCTGCTGGAGGATGCGCTGCTTGAGCTGCAGGTTTTCGGTGGCCGCCTCGATCACCAGGTGCGCAGTGTTCAGCTGCGCGTAGTCGGTGCTGGTGCGGATGCGGGCTTTGGCCGCCTCGGCGCGCTCGGCGTCGAGGGTGCCTTTGTTGACCTGGCGCTCCAGGTTCTTGCCCAGGGTGGCCACGCCGCGCTCCAGCGCGGCATCGGACACATCCACCAGCAGCACCTGATAGCCGGCCACCGCGCACACCTGCGCGATGCCGTTGCCCATGGTGCCGGCGCCGATCACGGCGATTTGTTCAATGCTCATGGTGCAAGTTCCTTCAAACGCGCTCGAAGACAACGGCGATGCCTTGGCCGCCGCCGATGCACATGGTGGCCAGCGCGTAGCGGCCCTGGATGCGCTGCAGCTCATGGAGGGCTTTGGTGGCGATGATTGCCCCGGTGGCGCCGACCGGGTGGCCCAGCGAGATGCCGGAACCGTTCGGGTTGACCTTCTCCGGGTCGAAGTCCAGGGCGCGGGCGACCGCACAGGCCTGTGCGGCGAAGGCTTCGTTGGACTCGATCACGTCCAGGTCGCTGATCTTCAAGCCGGTTTTTTCCAGTACCTTGCGCGTGGCCGGGATCGGGCCAAGGCCCATCAATTCTGGCTCGACGCCGGCATGGGCATAACCCACCAGCCGTGCCAACGGCTTTAGCCCCAGGCGGCGCACGGCGTCACCGGTGGCCAGCACCAGGCCGGCTGCACCGTCATTGATGCCGCTGGCGTTACCGGCGGTGACCGTACCGTCTTTCTTGAATACGGTCTTCATGCCAGCCAGTTGTTCGGCGGTCACATCGCCACGCACGTGCTCGTCCGCGGCGAACTGCACCGGGCCTTTGCGGGTTTTCAGTTCAACCGGAACGATCTGGCTGTCGAAACGGCCTTCGGCAATGGCGCGGGCCGCGCGGCGCTGGCTGGTCAGGGCCAGTTCATCCTGCATTTCGCGGGTGATACCGTGCTTGGCAGCGACGTTCTCCGCAGTGATGCCCATGTGGAAATGTTCGAAGGGGTCCTGCAGCACGCCAACGGTGTAGTCGATGCCTTGCAGGTCGCCCATGCGCGCACCCCAGCGGGCTTGTGGCAGCAGGTACGGGCCGCGGCTCATGGACTCGGCCCCGGCGGCTACGGCCACGTCGGCATCACCGAGCAACAGGCACTGGGTGGCCGAAACGATCGCTTGCAGGCCTGAGCCGCACAGGCGGTTGACGTTGAAAGCCGGGGTTTCCTTGGGGATGCCGGCGTTCATCGCGGCGACCCGCGACAGGTAGGCATCACGCGGTTCGGTAGGGATCACGGTGCCCATGACCATATGGCCGATCTGCTCGGCGGCCACGCCCGATCGCTCGATGGCGGCGCGGGTGATGGCGGTGGCCAGGTCGGCCAGAGGCAGGTCCTTGAGCGACCCCCCAAAACCACCGATGGCGGAACGGACGGCACTGACGACGTAGATTTCTGCGCTGCTCATAGAGGCTCCGATTGCGAAGGCATGGCGGGAGCGGGCCAGGCTCTGAGAGAATGGCCGACAATCCCGGATGGGGTCCGAGTCTAGGCAAAGGCTCTGTTGCAGCCTATGCCGGATCTGTTCAGTCAACCTGGCACTTTTTGCCACTCAGCATAGACAGCGAATACCGCCATGCGCGATAGCGACACGGTCGCCGTGTACTTCCTCAATGCCATGCTGCATGCCCTGCGCGACCAGCCCGAGGCGCGCGATGCCCACCTGCGTGCGGTGGGCATCGACCCGGCAGTGCTCGCGCAGCCCCAGGCCCGCGTGGCGGCCAAACCGTTTGCGCAGTTATGGCTGGCGCAGATCCGCCTGCTGGACGATGAGTTCTTTCGCCTCGACAGCCATGGCATGCCGCTGGGCAGTTTCGCGTTGATCTGCCGCGGCCTGATCCAGGAGCCGAACCTGGAAAAGGCCCTGCGCCAGTGCATGGGTAATTTCGGCCTGTTCCTGCGTGACCTGCGGGGCAACCTGACGGTGCGCGGCGGGCGGGCGGTGATCAGCGTGCACTCGGACATCGCCGACCCGCTGACCCGGGTCTACGCCGAGGAAACCTACCTGGTGCTGGTGATCGGCCTGCTGTGCTGGCTGGCCGGGCGGCGCATTGCCATTGACCGTACCGAGCTTGCCGTCGCCCGGCCGGCTCAGGAAGATGACATGCTACTTTGGGGGCCGGACCTGCGCCTGGGCAGCGGGCGTACCGAGGTCGAGTTCGACAGTGCCTGTTTGCGTCTGCCTGTGGTGCAGGACCTCAGCGGCCTCAAGACCTTCCTGCGCAGCGCGCCGCAGGGGCTGGTGATCCGCTTTCGCAACCAGAACGGCCTGGTCGCCGAGGTCTACCGCCACTTGCGTGCGCGGCGCTACGGCCAATGGCCGACCTTGGAGGTGCTGGCCAAGCAGCAGGGCATCAGTGCCAGCACCTTCCGCCGGCAACTGGAGCGCGAAGGGCGTTCGTATCAACAGATCAAGGACGAGGTACGCCGGGCGATGGCCTTCGAGCGCTTGCGCGAAGGCGTAATGAGCGTTGCCGAGATTGCCGAGCAGGCAGGTTTTCAGGAGCCCAGCGCGTTTCACCGGGCGTTCAAGAAATGGACAGGGCAGAGCCCGGGGAATTATCGGGCCAGGTTAGCTGGGCGACAGGGGTAAGCAGGTCGGCCCAATCGCCGGCAAGCCGGCTCCCACAGGTACCCCGCTGACTTCGAGAACAGCTGTGCACCTGTGGGAGCCGGCTTGCCGGCGATTGGCCGGTGCAGGCGTCAGCGTTCGATCAGGCCGGCACCATCGCAAACCCAACACCAAAGCGGTTCCACGCATTGATGGTGGCAATGGCCAAGGTCAGGTTCACCACTTCGGCCGGCTCAAAGTGTTCCTGCAGCGCCTCATATTCTGGCTGCGGTGCACCACGCTCGGGCAGGCGCGTCAGGCACTCGACCCATGCCAATGCCGCACGCTCACGCGGCGTGAAGTAGTGGGTTTCCTGCCACACGCTCAGGGTCTGCAAACGTGCCTCGGTTTCACCCGCCTTGCGCGCATCATTGGCATGCATGTTGACGCAGTAGGCGCAGCTGTTGATTTGCGACGCGCGCAGGCGCACCAGTTCCAGCAGGGAATTTTCCAGGCCGCTCTTGGCCAGGGCCTGCTCCAGGCCGACCATGGCTTTGTAGGCTTCCGGTGCGTGTTTGGCCCATTCGATACGGTTGTGCATGGCGATCTCCAAAGATGAGGGGTGAACATGGCGCTACCTTAGCGCCGCGGGCGCCTGCGCCCGATAGCCAATCCTGCGCATTGCGGGGAGGCCAATCGCACCATTCAGGTGCGCACTGGCATGCATCCAATCTCTTCATTTCTGCCCAGCCCTGCGAGGCGGGATAATCGCCCCTGACAATGGAAACAGGCGAACCCGTAATGAGAGGTGCTTTGAATTTGTTGCTGGTGATGTTGCTGGCACTCAACCTGCGGCCGATCCTGACCAGCATCGGCCCACTGCTCGAACCGATGCGCGCCAGTACCGGCCTGGGCTACCAGCAAGCGGCACTGCTGACCGCACTGCCGGTGCTGTGCATGGGCCTGGTGCCATTGCTGCAACCCTGGCTGCGCCGCTGGCTCAGTGAGCACGGCGGCATGCTCGGGGGCCTTGCGGCCATTGCCCTGGCCTGCCTGTGGCGGCTGCAGCTGGACAGCGCCTGGGCGCTGATCGCCAGTGCGGTACTGGCCGGGTTGGGTGTGGCCGTGGTGCAAGGCATGATGCCGGGGCTGGTCAATCGCTGGTTCCCCAACCGCTTGGCAGGGACCATGGGCCTGTACTCGGCGGCGTTGATGAGTGGTGGTGGGCTGGCGGCAGTGCTGGGCCCGCACATCAGCGGGTATTTCGGGCACTGGCAGGCGGGCCTTGGCTTATGGGCGATTCCAGCGGTGCTGGCCGTGCTTGCCTGGGCCGTATTGCGCCCGCGTGACGCGGCGCCAAAGCTGGCGGGCGCTGCCGAGGGCCACTGGTTCGGCACACGCCGGGCATGGCTGCTGGCACTGTACTTCGGCCTGATCAATGGCGGCTACACCAGCATGGTTGCCTGGCTGCCGGCCTACCATCTGGAGCATGGTGGCACGGCCCAGGGCGGAGGTGACCTGGTGGGCCTGATGACTATTTTCCAAGTTGCCGGCGCACTCGGCCTGCCGTTGTTGCTGCGCCGTTGGGCGGACCGTCGCCCCGGGCTGTGGCTGGCACTGTCGATCCAGCTGGCGGGCTTTCTCGGCTTGTTGCTTGCGCCTGCAGCGGCAATGGGCGTGTGGGTGGCGATGATCGGTTTTGGGCTGGGCGCCTGCTTCAGCCTGAGCCTGACCTTGACCCTGGAACACCTGAAAACACCAGGTGAAGCCGGCAGCCTGGCGGCGTTTGTGCAGGGGGTCGGCTTTATCATCACCGGCACTGTGCCGTACGTCACCGGCTGGTTGCGCGATGTCAGCGGCGACTTCCAGGCATCGTGGACGCTGTTGACCGTGACAGTGCTGGCCATGCTGCTGGTGACCACCTGCTTTGCGCCGCGCGGTTATGCCGCCGCCATCGCCAGGCCAGGGCAGGGCGGCCAGGCGGCGACTGTCAGCTGAGGCGCTGCAAGGTATCGCGCACGCGGTCCAGCGCCGGGTCGATATCCAATAGTTCGATGGCGCCAAAGCCAAACACCAGCCCCGGTCGCACGGGCGCCTCGCTGTAGAACGGTGCAAGCGAGTACAAGCCGACCTCCACCTTGCGGGCGAGGCTGGCCAGCAGCTCGACATCGACGCCAGGCTGCGCCAGCGCGCTGAGGTGGAACCCCGCACTGGCCGGCACGGCATTGAGCCACGGTGCCAGGTCGCCTTCCAGGCGCGCCAGGATGCGCGCGCGGCGGGCGCTGTAGATGTCGTGGCAGCGGCGGATGTGCTTGCTCAGGTGCCCCTCGCTGATAAAACGTGCCAGTGCCCACTGCAGCAGCGTGGGGCTGTGCCAGTCGCTCAGGTGTTTGGCCACGCAGGCGGCGTTGAGCACGGCAGGTGGCAGCACCGCATAGCCCAGGCGCAGTTCCGCCAGCAAGGTCTTGGAAAAGGTGCCGACGTAGGCCACCAACCCATGGCGATCCAGCCGCTGCAGGGCATCGGAGGCTGGTCCCTGGTAGCGGAACTCGCAGTCATAATCGTCTTCGATGATCAGCGCGCCGAGCTCGGCGGCCCTGGCCAGCAATGCCTGGCGCCGTGGTTCGCTCATCGGCATGCCAAGCGGGAACTGGTGCGAGGGTGTTACGTAGATCAGCCGGGTGCCGTCGGCGATCTGCTCGACGCACATGCCATGTTCATCCACCGGGACGGATTGCAAGCGTGCGCCCAGCGCCAGGAACAGCTGGCGTGCCGGCGGGTAACCGGGGTCTTCCATGGCCACCGGGCAGCCAGGCTCGATCAGCACGCGGGCAATCAGGTCCAGCGCCTGCTGGGCGCCGTTGCACACCAGAATATCCGCAGCGCTGCAATGCACGCCCCGGGCGAAGGCGATGTGATGGGCGATGGCCTCGCGCAGTTCGGGCAGGCCTTGGGCTGAAAACTGCCGCTCGGGGTGCCGCTGGCTGCGGCGCAGGGCGTAGTTCAGGCAACTGCGCCAATGGTCGAACGGGAATTGCGACTTGATCGAGGCGCCGCCCACGAAGTCATAGCGCGACGGTGCTTCGTGGGTGCGCCTGGCCAGCACCGTGGCGCGTTGCTGCCAGCGGTCCAGCGACGCGGCGGCGGCCAGGGGTACGGCTTGCGCTTCACTGTTGCGCACTGGCTGGCGCGGGCTGATGAATGTGCCGCGGCCGACCACGCCACTGAGCAGGTTGTCGTAGGTCAGCCGCGAATAGGCTTCGGCCACGGTCTTGCGCGACACGCCCAGTTGCTCGGCCAGCAGGCGAGTCGGCGGCAGTTGGGTGCCAGCGGCCAGGTGACCACTGTCGATGCCAGCGCGCAACTGTTGGTAGAGCTGGTCGGCCAAGCCCTTGCGGCCTTCCAGGCGAATGTGCAGTTCCATGATCGAGTCCGAAGCGTAAGAGTGCTGAGGATAGCGGATCTTTGCTAAATTCTACCGCTGCCCTCACGCCCGCTACCCGGAAACAGCATGCCGAAGAAAGCCGGTACTCCGCCTCAGGATGCCACTCACAAGTCCAGCCCGACCCTGATCGACGTGGCCAAGGTTGCCGGTGTCTCGCCGATTACCGTCTCGCGCGCCTTGCACCGCCCCGAGGTGGTCAGCAAGGCCGCGCGGGAAAAGGTGCTGGCCGCCGTGCGTGAGGTCGGCTACGTGTCGAACATGCTCGCTGGCAGCCTGGCCAGCAACAAGAGCCGGCTGGTGGCGATCCTGCTGCCCACCATTGCCAACTCGATCTTCGCCGACACCGTGCAGGCGCTGATGGACCGCCTGACGGCCGCCGGCTACCAGACCCTGCTGGGTTTGACCGGCTATTCCGCCGAGCAGGAAGAAAAACTCATCGAAGCGCTATTAGGCAGGCGCCCCGACGGCATCGTTCTGACCGGCACCCTGCACACCGAAGCCAGCCGTCAGCGCCTGGCCCAGTCGGGCATCCCGGTGGTGGAGTCGTGGGACCTCAGCGAAGACCCATTGGACATGCTGGTCGGCTTTTCCCATGAAGCGGTGGGCGAGGCCATCGCCCGGCATTTGCTGGGCAAGGGTTACCAGCGCTTTGCCGTGGTCAGCATCGGTGACCCCCGCGGCCTGCGCCGGTGTAACAGCCTGGTGGCAGAGCTGGCCAGGCAAGGTTGCCAGGCCATCCCCACACAGATTCTCACGCCGCCGGCGACGCTCGAAGTAGGGCGCACGGGCCTTCGGCAGTTACTCGAACAGGGCCACCAGCCCGAGGTGGTGGTGTGCAGCTCCGATACCATTGCCCAAGGCGTGCTTGCCGAGGCGGCCAGCCGTGGCTTGCGGGTGCCCGAAGACCTCGCGGTCATGGGGTTCGGTGACCTGAGCAGCGCAGCGCAGGTGCATCCACCGCTGTCCACCGTGCGCGTCGATGGTACGCGGATCGGTGAACAGATCGCCCAGGCGTTACTCGAGCGTTTCAGCTACCCCGCAGGCAGTGCCGACCCTGTGCGGGTGGACACGGGCTTCACGCTGATCGACCGCCAGAGCACCTGATTTTTTGCCAGGCCGACGAATGCGCACTTGAATGATTGCGCAATCATTGTAAGATCAAATGCACAGCCAACTGCTGCCTTTTTGCTGATGGCTGTTTTTTTGACCTGCGAATGATTGCGCAATCATCGGTTGGATTGAAACGTAAGCCGAACATCACAACAAGGAAAACAACAGTGATCACTTCAACGAAAGGGGCAGCCAGGACCAACGTCCGCTACCTGATCCTGGCGATGATCTTCATCGTCACCGTGTTCAACTACGTCGACCGCGCCACGCTGTCGATCGCCGCCCCCGCCATGCGCGCCGACCTTGGTTTCGACGCCGTGACCATGGGCATCGCCTTTTCCGCCTTCGGTTGGGCGTACACCGCGATGCAGTTGCCGGGCGGGGTGATCCTCGACCGCTTCGGCTCGCGCCTGGTGCTGGGCATGAGCCTGATCATCTGGTCGACCTTCACCTTTCTGCAGGGCTTCGTCGACCTGTTCAGTTCGGCGTTCCTGGCGCTGTTCGTGCTGCGCTTCATGATGGGGGTGGCCGAGTCGCCCGCATTCCCGGCCAACAACCGCCTGACGGTGATGTGGTTCCCACGGCACGAGCGCGGCCTGGCCACGGCGATCTTCCAGTCTGCGCAGTATTTTGCCTTGGCCGCGTTCACCCCGTTGATGGTGCTGCTGCTCAACGGCTTCGGCTGGCAGCATGTGTTCTTCTGGACCGGCGGGGCAGGCATCCTGATTGGCCTGCTGTGGTTCAAATGCGTGCATGAACCGCGCCGCGACAAACGCGTCAACCAGGCTGAGCTGGACTATATCGAAGCGGGTGGCGGCCTACCCGACATGGGCGACATCAAGACCCCGTTCAGTTGGGCACGCCTCAAGGGCATTGCCGGCAACCGCATGATGGTCGGCATCTACCTGGGCCAGTTCTGCCTGACCTCGATTACCTGGTTCTTCCTCACCTGGTTCCCCACTTACCTGATCGAGGCCAAGGGCATGACCCTGCTCAAGGTCGGCCTGGTGGCGGCGATTCCGCCGGTGGCTGGCTGCCTGGGCGGGATGATCGGCGGCGTGTGGTCGGACTGGATGCTGAAGAAGGGGTTCAGCCTGACCGCTGCACGCAAGACCCCGATCATCTGTGGCCTGCTGCTGTCGAGCAGCATCGTGGTGGCCAATTACACCCAGTCGATCGCCTTGGTGATCCTGGTGATGTCCATCGCCTTCTTCGCCAAAGGTGTCGGCAACCTGGGCTGGTGCATCGTCGGTGACGTCTCGCCCAAGCGGGCCATGGGCATCAGCGGTGCGATGTTCAACTTCTGCGGCAACATCGCCAGCATCGTCACCCCGATTGCCATCGGCCTGCTGGTCAGCAAGGGCTCGTTCGATGCCGCGCTGATCTACGTCGGCGCCATGGGCCTGCTGGGTGCGTTCGCCTACCTGGTCATCGTCGGGCCGCTCAAACGCCTGGAAGTGGATGGCCTGCAAGACCCGGCCAGCCCTGCGCAAACCACTCCGGAGACGGTCTCCAGCCCACTGCGCTGAACCTTAACTTCACAACACCATCAGGAGAGCCCCATGCTCGCACAAGAACAACAACGCCCATCCGCCGACAACGACCGCATCGCCTACGTGAAGGTGTCCTCGGTGTTCCTGCCGCTGGCCAACCCCATCAGTGACGCCAAGGTGCTCACCGGCCGGCAGAAGCCGATGACCGAGATCGCCATTCTGTTTGCCGAGATCGAGACCGAGGATGGCCACAAGGGCCTGGGTTTCAGCTACTCCAAACGCGCCGGAGGCCCAGGCCAGTTCGCCCACGCCAAGGAAATCGCGCCGGCTTTGATCGGCGAGAACCCTAGCGATATCGCCAAGCTCTGGACCAAGCTGTGCTGGGCGGGTGCTTCGGTGGGCCGCAGCGGGTTGTCGACCCAGGCCATCGGTGCTTTTGACGTGGCACTGTGGGACCTCAAGGCCAAACGCGCCAACCTGTCGCTGGCGCGCTTGCTGGGTGCGCAGCGTGATTCGGTGCGTTGCTACAACACCTCCGGTGGTTTTCTGCACACGCCGCTGGAGCAGTTGCTGAAGAACACCGACCTGTCTCGCGAGAAGGGGATTGGTGGTATCAAGCTCAAGGTGGGCCAGCCGGATTGCGCGGTCGACCTGCACCGGGTCAGCACGGTGCGTGAACACTTGGGCGAGCATTTCCCGCTGATGGTCGATGCCAACCAGCAATGGGACCGCCCGACTGCCCAGCGCATGTGCCGGCGCTTCGAGGAATTCAACCTGGTGTGGATCGAGGAGCCGCTGGACTGCTATGACGCAGAGGGTCACGCGGCGCTGGCGCAGCAGTTCGATACACCGATCGCCACTGGCGAGATGCTTACCAGCGTTGCCGAGCATGCCGAGTTCATCAAGCTGCGCGGTGCTGATTACCTGATGCCGGATGCGCCGCGGGTTGGCGGTATCACGCCTTACTTGAAGGTGGCTGCGATGGCGGAGCAGGCTGGGGTGATGATTGCTCCGCACTTTGCCATGGAATTGCATGTGCATCTGGCGGCGACGTATCCCACCGAGCCTTGGGTGGAGCATTTCGAGTGGTTGGAGCCGCTGTTCAACGAACGGCTGGAGACCCGTGATGGGAGGATGCTGGTGCCGACCCGGCCGGGGCTTGGGTTGTCGCTGAGTGAGCAGGTGAAACCGTGGACAGCCCAAGTGGCCGAGGTAGGCCGCCGGCCCTGATATTTACTCGATCTGAAAGCCACAAGCCACAAGCCACAAGCCACAAGCTCGTGCGGTGGTTCATATGAGCCTGAACATATCCAGTGGCGGAGGTGACGCTTACTCACCTTTCCGCCCTTACGGCGGGTCACTTTTTGGCAGACGCCCCAAAAAGTAACCAAAAAAGGCTGGCTCCTATCATCCGGCCCCTACGCTGCGCTTCGGGGTTCCCTCGCTCCGGCCTTGCTCCCGGGAGGACCGCGCCCACGGCCCATCCATGGGCCGAAGCGCTTGACGGGCATCCATGCCCGTCACCTCCCTCCGCAAGACCTGCGCTCGGCCTCCTGAAGTCGCAATCGGCGGTGACTGAGCTACCGCGCACTTAAAAGCTTAAAAGCTGAAAAGCTGAAAAGCTGAAAAGCGGTAAGCGGTAAGCGAAGAGCAGAGCAAAAATCAAAGCGGAGCATCCTGCTCCAATGCTGTTTTGGGTCATTCCCTTGTAGTGGCTTTTCCCCTATTGTCGATCCTTCCTTTCCTAGCGATTGGCAGACCCATGGAGAAAGTCATCGTCATCACTGGCGCCAGCCGTGGCATCGGCGCTGCCACCGCCTTGTTGGCCGCTCAGCAGGGTTACCGCATCTGCATCAATTACCATGCCGACGACCAGGCTGCCGAAAGCATGCTTGCCCAGGTGCGTGCACTCGGTGCCGACGCCATCGCCGTACGCGCCGACGCCAGCGTCGAAGACGAAGTGGTCCAGTTGTTCCAGCGCGTCGACCACGAGCTTGGGCCGGTCACCGCGCTGGTCAACAATGCCGGCACCATCGGCCAGCAGAGCCGCGTCGAGGAGATGTCGGAGTTTCGCCTGCTCAAGGTGATGAAAACCAATGTCGTCGGCCCGATGCTCTGCGCCAAGCACGCCCTGCTGCGCATGGCCCATCGGCATGGCGGCCAGGGCGGTGCCATCGTCAATGTGTCTTCGGTCGCTGCACGGCTGGGCTCACCGAGCGAATACGTCGACTACGCAGCCTCCAAAGGCGCCCTGGACACGTTCACCGTTGGCCTGGCCAAGGAAGTGGCAGGCGAGGGCGTGCGCGTCAACGGTGTGCGCCCGGGTTATATCCATACCGGCTTCCATGCCTTGTCCGGCGACCCAGACCGCGTCGCCAAGCTCGAGCCTGGCCTGCCCATGGGGCGCGGCGGGCGCCCCGAAGAGGTGGCCGAAGCCATTCTCTGGCTGCTCTCGGACAAGGCATCGTACTCCACCGGCAGCTTCATCGACCTGGGCGGCGGCCGCTGACCGCTGCCTCAGGGCAACTCATTGGCGAGCAGTTGGCGCACGCGCTCGGCCAGCGCTTCCAGGTCAAAAGGCTTGGTCAGCACGCTGGTGCCCTGCAGCAGTTGGCCGTCGCTCAGCGCCGCGCTCTCATCGTAGCCAGTGATGAACAGCACTTTGAGGTCGGGATACTGCAGGCGGCAATGTTCAGCCAGCTGACGACCGTTAAGGCCATCAGGCAGGCCGATGTCGCTGAGCAGCAGGTCCGGTCGCTCGCCCTGTTGCAAATGAGCCAGGGCGGCGGGGCCATTTTCGAAGGCCTCGACCTGGTAGCCCAGCTCTTCCAGTACCTCGCTGACAACCAGGCGCAGGGCCATCTGGTCCTCGACCAGCAGGATGCGCTGGCCGCTTGAACGGCTGCTGTCCAGTAACGTCGGTTTTGGCTCGCTGACCTGCTCCTTGGGCTGTTCATGATGACGTGGCAGATACAGCTTGACCCGAGTCCCCTCTGCCGGGGTGGAGAGCAAGCGCAGTTGCCCACCCGACTGGCGCACGAAACCGTAAGTCATCGATAGGCCCAGGCCTGTGCCCTGGCCCATGGGTTTGGTCGAGAAGAATGGATCGACGGCCCGCGCCGCTACCTCGGCCGTCATACCGCAGCCGTTGTCGGTGACACTCAGGCGAACATAGTCGCCGGGGGGCAGTTGCAAGGGTTGTGCGAGCTCACTGTCGAGCACGATGTTCTCACCCTCGATATCGATTACACCACCCGCAGGCATCGCGTCCCGGGCATTGATGCACAGGTTGAGCAGCGCACTTTCCAACTGCGGTGGGTCGATGAAGGTCGGCCACAGTTCGCTGACGAAATGGCTGCGCAGGGCGATGGAGGGGCCTATGGTACGGCGTATCAGTTCTTCCATGCCGGTGACCAACGTCATCACCTGGGTGGCATGTGGTTGCAGCGTTTGCTGACGCGAGAATGCCAGTAACCGATGCACCAGCGACGAGGCCCGTTGCGCGGAGTTACTGGACAGTTCCAGCAATGGCTCCAGCTCCCCGTAGCGTGCCTGGTTCAGGCGCTGGCGCATCAGTTCCTGGGCGTTGAGAATACTGCCCAGCAGGTTGTTGAAGTCGTGGGCGATACCGCCGCTGAGTTGGCCCACCGCTTCCATCTTCTGCGCTTGACGCAACGCCTGCTCGACTTTGACCAGGCGTTGCTGCTCGTGCACCCGTTCGCTGATGTCGTAGGCGAACAGGTAGGCACCCTGTACGTTACCGTCAGGGTCACGCAGGGCGTTGAAGCGCAATTCAAAGTGGCGCCGCTGGGGCTCTTGGCCAAAGGCGCCGATTTCGATGAACTGCTCACCTGCCAGCGCCCGCTCCCACAACGACAGCAGCAGAGCGTGGTCCGGCGTGTTGCCGCCCATCAGGGTGGGCAAGTGCTCGCCGATTTCCGGGGTGCGGCCATACAGGTTGTGAAAGTCCTCGCGGGCCTGACGATTGACCGCCAGCCAGCACATGCGGGTATCGAGCACATGCACGTTGACCACGCTATGGTCGACCAGCTCGGCAAACAGCCGGCGCTCGGCCAGCGCTTCGCTGACGCGTAGCTCGAGTTCTTCATTGAGTTGTTGCAGCGCTTGCTCAGCCTTGCGCCGCTCGGTGACATCCTTGAACAGCACCGCAACCTGGCGCCGCTCGGGCGGCTCAACGCGGAATGTCGAAACGGCAAGCACGTGGCCGGTGGCGACCAGTTCCTGCTCGAACTCCAATGGCTCGCCGGTACGCAGCACTGCACCGTAGCGCGCCACCCAGTCGTCGGCCTCGTCGGGGACCATCTCGCGCAGCTTCTGCCCGACCACGTTGGGGATCCCGGCGTGCTTGGCATAGGCTGCGTTGGCCACCACGTGGACATAGTCACTGAGCGGGCCGTGCGGGCCGTCGAAGAACTCGATGACACAGAAGCCTTCGTCCATGGTGTCGAACAGAAAACGGAACAGGTCATCGCCCACCGCCTGTTGGTGCATCAGGGTCGATTCAAGTTCAGCATTGCGCCGTTGCAGGGCTTCAACCTGCTGGCGTAGTTGATGCAATTCGCGGTGGGGCATTGGGGCGTCCGGCATAGAGCAGTAGTCAACTTTAGCCTGAGCGCCCCAGCGGCGGCTAGAACGATCGCACGATGCGCCCAAGGGTTTCCATGGCCCGTTCGGCATCGTCGTGCCAAGGGCTGCCGTAGTTCAGGCGGATGCAGTTACCGAAGCGGCGGGTAGGCGAGAAGATCGGCCCCGGCGCGATGCTGATGCCCTGGGCCAGGGCCATGTGGAACAGCTTGAGTGCGTCCATCTGCTCGGGTAGCTCCAGCCACAGGAAATAGCCGCCGGACGGCTGGCTGACCCGCGTCTGCGGCGGAAAATACTTGGCGATGGCCGCAAGCATATTGGCCTGCTGGCCTTCCAGGGCGTAGCGCAGCTTGCGCAGGTGCCGGTCATAGCCACCGTGCTGCAGGTAGTCGGCAATGGCTGCCTGGGCTGGCATCGATGCGCACAGCGAGGTCATCAGCTTGAGCCGTTCGATCTTCTGCGCAAAGCGCCCGGCGGCCACCCAGCCGATGCGGTAGCCGGGCGCCAGGCTCTTGGCGAACGAGCCGCAGTGCATGACCAGGCCCTGGGTGTCGAAGGCCTTGGCTGGCTTGGGTGCCTGTTGCGAGTAATACAGCTCGGCGTACACATCGTCCTCGATCAGCGGCACCTGGTGGCGCCGCAGCAGTTCGACCAACGCCTGTTTCTTCGCCTCGGGCATGCTGGCGCCCACGGGGTTCTGGAAGTTGGTCATGCACCACACGGCCTTGATCGGGTGCTTGTCCAGCGTCTGCGCGAGCGCCGCCAGGTCCATGCCTTCGCGGGGGTGTACCGGAATTTCAACGGCTTTGAGCTTGAGCCGTTCCAGCACCTGCAGGCAGGCGTAGAAGGCCGGCGCCTCGATCGCCACCAGGTCGCCAGGCTCAGTGACCGCCTGCAGGCACAGGTTCAGCGCTTCCAGCGCGCCGTTGGTAATCAGCAGCTCTTCCATCGGCAACATCAGCCCCCCAACCATGTAGCGCAGGGCGATTTGCCGGCGCAACTGCGGGTTGCCCGGTGATAGGTCGGTGACCACCATGCGCGGGTCCATGGCCCGGCTGGCGCTGGCCAGCGAGCGCGACAGGCGCTGCAACGGGAACAGTTCGGGGCTGGGGAAGGCCGAACCGAAGGGCACGGTGTTCGGGTCCTTGATGGACTCGAGGATCGAGAACACCAGCGCGCTGACGTCCACGTCGGTCGATTCGCTCAACGGCTCCAGCGGTTGCGGTTCGCTGAACTGGCGCGGCGCATGGGCGTTGACGAAGTAACCCGAACGCGGCCGCGCACGGATCAGCCCGCGGCGCTCGAGCAGGTAGTAAGCCTGGAACACCGTCGACGGGCTGACCCCGTGGGTTTGGCTGGCATAGCGCACGGAGGGCACGCGCTGGCCGGGGCCGAGTACCCCGGAGCGGATCAGTTCGGCAATGTCGTCGGCAAAGCGTTCGTAGCGTTTCATGGGGGCTCGGCAAGCAAGGTGAACAGTGAGTGTAAGGGATCAGCGGTTTAGCGGTGCCACGAAGCGGCTGTGGGCCACGCTGCGGATGGCCGGTTGGTCGCTGTCCTGGATTTCGAAGGCCAGTTCCTGCGAACTGCTGGCCGGGTGTTCGGCGAGCATTGCGACGGACACCGGCAATTCGCTCATCTCCCCGGCGGGGATGACGAAATCGGTTTTACCGTGCAGTTCGAAGCCGTCGGCATCCAGCAGGCGCAGGTGATAGCGCTGGTCGTTCTCGGTCTTGTTGATGACCTTGAGCAGGTAGATGTTCTCGATCTGCCCTTGAGCGTTCTCGCGGAACAGGCCGCGGTCCTTGATCACGTCCAGCGACACCATGGGGCGCAACTGCAGGGCGGCCACCAGGGCGCCGATCATCACCAGCAGCGCCACCGCGTAGCCCAACAGGCGTGGGCGCAGCCAGTGCGTGGTGCCGCCTTGCAGGCTGTGTTCGGACTTGTACCCGATCAGGCCGCGCGAATAGCCCATCTTGTCCATCACGTTGTCACAGGCATCGATGCAAGCTGCGCAACCGATGCAGGCCATCTGCAGGCCTTGGCGAATGTCGATGCCGGTGGGGCAGACTTGCACGCACAGGGTGCAATCGATGCAGTCGCCCAAGCCTTGTGCGCGAGCGTCGCTGCCTTTCTTGCGCGGGCCGCGTGTCTCACCGCGGCGCGGGTCGTAAGCCACGGCCAGGGTGTCCTTGTCGAACATCACGCTCTGAAAGCGCGCGTAGGGGCACATGTGCAGGCACACTGCTTCGCGCAGCAAACCGGCGTTGATGTAGGTGGCAGCGGTGAAAAACACCACCCAGAACAGCGCCACGCCACCCAGTTGTAGGCTGAACAGTTCGTGGGCCAGCGGGCGAATCGGTGTGAAGTAACCGACGAAGGTCAGCCCGGTGAGCACGCCAATCGCCAGCCACAGGCTGTGCTTGAGCACGCGGCGCGTCAGCTTTTGCAAGCTCCAGGGCTGAGCTGCGAGTTTGATGCGTTGGTTGCGGTCGCCTTCGGTGACCTTCTCGCACCACATGAACAGCCAGGTCCAGACGCTTTGCGGGCAACTGTAGCCGCACCACACACGGCCGGCGTACACGGTGATGGCGAACAGGCCGAACGCGCAGATGATCAGCAGCGCTGAAAGCAGGATGAAGTCCTGCGGCCAGAAGGTAGCGCCAAAGATGTGGAACTTGCTATTGGACAGGTCCCACAGCACTGCTTGGCGCCCGTTCCAGTCCAGCCAGGCGGTGCCGAAAAACAGCACGAACAACAGGCCTGCGAAGCCAATGCGCAGGTTGCGGTACACGCCCGTGAAACTGCGGGTATGGATGCCGCTGACAGTCGGCCGTTTGGCGGCGGCAAGTTCGATGACGTCGATTCTATCGTTCATGGCTACGGTGCTCATCAGGCCTCGATCAGGCATGAGCACTATGGCCCGCAAGCTGTTTTCAGCACAGGCTCAGGTTTGTCGATAAAAACCGTATCAGATTACCGCCTATGGGCGCTGAACCCTTAAATCACCGAGCCTGGAACACTAGCCTTCAGATGCCTGCGGCTATCCACCGCACCTGCTACGGTCAGGGCGTCCGCCTCGGATTCGGTGATCGGCACACGCTGGCCGGCCAGCAGTGCGACCGACATGTGCAGTTGTTCATCGGTGATGATTTCGATGTCCGGGCCTTCGCCTTCGATGCGCAGGTCTTCGCCGATGAGGGTGCAGCGGCGGGTGCTTTCTTCGATTTCGACGGGCATGGTGTGATCCTCCGGGGTGCAGTTAAAGCTGTGACTGCTGGCAAGGCGGGGTTGCTGCATTGATCCGCTGGGCGGGGCACTTTGCCTGGTGCGCAAGGGTCAACCGTCAGAGGTAACACCTGGCCTGCACGAGAACGTTTCATGGACCTTATCTGGCAAACCATCCAGGCAGAATTCGCCGACATCACCGACGAACAAGAGGTCACCCGCATCCTCCTGCGCCTGCTGATGGCTGCGGTGCTGGGTGCGGTATTGGGCTTCGAACGTGAGCACAAGGGTAAATCCGCTGGCGTGCGTACCCACATGCTGGTGTCGATGGGGGCCGCGCTGTTCGTGTTGGCGCCAAGCATGGCGGGTGCCGACGAACAGGCGTTGAGCCGGGTGATCCAGGGCATTGTCGCCGGTATCGGTTTTTTGGGGGCGGGCACCATTCTCAAGGGCAATGGCCGTGACACCAGCCATGTCAAAGGCCTGACCACCGCTGCCGGGCTGTGGATGACAGCCGCCATCGGCACCGCTGCAGGTATGGGGCGTGAGGCCACGGCGCTGATCAGCACACTGATGGCATTACTGGTGCTGGCCACGATGCCGTTGGTGGTGGACAAGGTCGAGGGTGAGAACGAAGAGAAACAGCAGGAGGAGGAGGGGAGGAAGCACTGAGGGGAGCCGAAGCTCCCCTCAAAGACATTGTTGCCTGCTCTTTTTTTATTATTGAAGACCAGCTTTTTGTTGTTTTTGTAAGCCTGCCTTGGTGTTGCGAGCGACCCCCAACCGGGGTCAAGAGCAAACGTATTTTTTTGAGCGCTGACCTGCTTTCATCCTGAGGACCCGATGCTGACTGTCGCTACCTTGAGGTAGTTTTATTGTTCTGTGCCAGATCGCGGGGCGAACCCCTGAAAAGCCTGCCTACTCCAAAAAAATCTACTTGCTGCGCCTCTGCCGTGTTGTTCTTGTTATGTCAGAGCCGTTACATGTTGTTTTTATTGGGTTTCACGTTTTTTGTTGTTCTTGTACCAAAGATATAGCAGGTGCCGTGCCAACTTTTGAAAACCCTTTAAAATCAAGGTGTTGAGCGATTCGTGGAAAATTCGGCAACCTGAAATTCTGTCGATTTGTTTCCCTGTTACCCGATTTTTTGCTGGAACCTGTGGGGGCGGTAACACTCCGCCCACACACATGTGACAGCTTCGTGAAGCTCAGTGCGCGCTGCGTGCCCGTGCCACTCGCGAGCCATTGGCCCGGCCCAGCACTTCGCTGATACGCTGCCCGGCAGCGATCAGCTGGTCGAGATCGATGCCGGTTTCGATACCCAAGCCCTGCAGCAGGTACACCACATCTTCGCTGGCGATGTTGCCCGTGGCGCCTTTGGCGTAGGGGCAGCCTCCCAGCCCTGCCACCGAGCTGTCGAACACACTGATGCCTTCGAGCAGGCTGGCATACACATTGGCCAGCGCCTGGCCGTAGGTGTCGTGGAAGTGGCCAGCCAGCTGCGCGCGCGGCACCACAGCCGAAACGACTTCGAACAGCCGGCGGGTATCACCGGCGGTACCGGTGCCGATGGTGTCGCCCAGCGATACCTCGTAGCAGCCCATGTCATGCAGGGCCTTGGCTACCGGGGCGACCTGCTCGGCACTGACCTTGCCTTCATACGGGCAGCCGAGCACGCAGGAGACGTAACCGCGCACGCGCACACCGTGGCTGCGCGCCGCCTCCATGATCGGCTCGAAGCGCTTGAGGCTGTCACTGATCGAACAGTTGATGTTGCGCTGGGAAAACGCTTCGGAGGCGGCAGCGAACACGGCCACTTCCTTCACCCCCGCCGCCAGGGCGTCTTCGAAGCCGCGCAGGTTGGGTGCCAGGGCCGCATAGGTAACACCTGGGCGCTGCTGGATGCCGGCGAACACTTCGGCCGAGCCGGCCATCTGCGGCACCCATTTGGGCGACACGAAACTGCCGACCTCGATATAGGCCAGGCCAGCGTCAGTCAGGTCGTCGACCAGCCGCACCTTGTCGGCAACGCTGATGGGCTGGGCTTCGTTCTGCAGGCCGTCGCGGGGGCCGACTTCGACCAGGCGGACTTTTTCGGGCAAGGGCATGGCGGGGTTCCTGTGGCGGGTCAACGGTTGTCGTTATTGTTCAATGTGGCGGCCAGGGCCTGTTCGCAGCGCTCCTGGGCGGTGTCCAGCTCCAGTTGCATCTGGTGGATGTCGAGCATCTGCTGTTCAAGCTGGGCGCGACGCTCGGCGATCTTCACCAGCATGCTGTTGAGCTGCTTGAGGTTGCCGCTGGTGGGGTCGTACAGTTCGATCAGTTCACGGCATTCGGCCAGCGAAAAGCCGATGCGTTTGCCGCGCAGGATCAGCTTCAGGCTGACCTTGTCGCGCGCCGAGTAGATGCGCTCCAGGCCGCGACGCTCCGGGCTGAGCAGGCCCTGTTCCTCGTAGAAACGGATGGCGCGGGTGGTGATGTCCAGCTCGCGGGACAGGTCGGAAATGCTGTAGGTCTGGCTGCTCATGCGTGGGCTCGGCGTGGGGTATGGCGGTATCCTGAATGCAGGTTGACGTAAACGTCAAGCAGGGCGGCATCAATCGGGCTGCACCGAGCGCCGATAGCCATTGGGCGTCTGCCCGCTCAAGCGTTTGAAGAACCGTGCAAAGTAGGTGGGGTCACTGAACCCCAGGCTATCCGACAGTTGCCCGATGCTCATGCGCGTATAGATAAGGTTGCGCCGCGCCTCCAGCAGCAGGCGCTGGTGCACCACCTGCAGTGCGGTCTGGCCACTCAGCGCCCGGCACAACTGGTTGAGCTGCAGGCTCGGGATGTTCAGGCGTGCGGCGAAGTCTTCCACTGACAAGTGCTCACGGTAATGCGCCTCGACCAGGCGCAGGTACTGCCCCAGCAGTTGGCGGTCGCGTTCGTCGCGGTTGCGCGGCGCCTCGCCCAGTTGCTGGCGACGGCTGATCCACACCATCAGCGCGGTCACCAAGGCTTCGAGCAGGGTTGCGCGTGCAGGCGCATGGCCCTGGTACTCTTGCTGAAGCGTCTCGATCAGGGTGCGCAGGCGCAAACGGTCCTTGCCCAGCGGGTAACACGCAGCCTTCGCCAGCACACCCAACGGCGCGCCCAGGCGCTGTTCCAGGTCGGCAACCAGCGCCGTGCCGAAGGTCAGCACATGCCCTTGAATGTCGGCGCTAAACCGAAAACCGTGCACGGTCAGCGGCGGCACGACCTGAATCGCCGCTTCGCCAATGGCACTGCGTACGCCCTCAATTTCAACTTGCGCCTGGCCACGCTGCACATACAGCAACTGAAACAGCTCGGCGTGTTGGTGCGGCTTGATCTCCCAATGGTGCAAGCGGCTGCGCGCCGGGATCGACTCGCAGTGCAGCAGATCGGTGCCGGGCCAGGCCTGGTTCTCGCCATACAACTGGAACAACGGGACGCCGGGTAAGGTGGATTTCATGCTGATCACGCCTGTCCGTTAATCGAACGTTTTTTGTAAAAGTGCAGGTTTTGCATGGGATAGCACACTTAATTGGCCTTTGCTGCCAGTAAAAATGCAAGTGCAAACCCTAATAGCACGAGACAACAACAATGAAAACTCAGGTTGCAATCATCGGGGCAGGTCCGTCCGGCCTGCTGCTGGGCCAACTGCTGCACAAGGCCGGCATTGATACTGTCATTATTGAACGCCAGACCCCTGAATACGTGCTCGGCCGCATTCGCGCCGGCGTGCTCGAGCAAGGTACCGTCGACCTGCTGCGCGAAGCCGGCGTTGCCGAGCGTATGGACCGCGAAGGGCTGGTGCACGAAGGCGTCGAGCTGCTGGTCGGTGGGCGGCGTCAGCGCCTGGACCTCAAGGGCCTGACCGGCGGCAAGACGGTCATGGTCTACGGCCAGACCGAAGTCACCCGTGACCTGATGCAGGCACGCGAGGCCAGCGGCGCGCCGATCATCTATGCCGCCAGCAATGTCCAGCCGCACGAGCTCAAGGGCGAGCGGCCTTACGTCACCTTCGAAAAGGACGGGCAGACCCACCGCCTGGACTGCGATTACATCGCGGGCTGCGACGGCTTCCACGGCGTCTCCCGGCAAAGCATTCCCGAAGGTGTGCTCAAGCACTACGAGTGCGTCTACCCCTTCGGCTGGCTGGGGCTGTTGTCCGACACCCCGCCGGTCAACCATGAACTGATCTACGCCCACCATGATCGCGGCTTTGTGCTGTGCAGCCAGCGTTCGCAGACGCGCAGCCGCTACTACCTGCAAGTACCGCTGGAGGAGCGCGTCGAAGACTGGTCCGACGAGCGTTTCTGGACCGAGCTGAAGGCTCGCTTGCCCGAAGATGTGGCGGCGCGCCTGGTCACCGGCCCGGCGCTGGAAAAGAGCATCGCCCCGTTGCGTAGCCTGGTAGTGGAACCGATGCAGTACGGCCACCTGTTCCTGGTCGGCGACGCTGCGCACATCGTCCCGCCTACGGGTGCCAAGGGCCTCAACCTCGCGGCTTCGGATGTGAATTACCTGTACCGCATCCTGGTCAAGGTTTACCGCGAGGGGCGTACCGACCTGCTGCAGCAGTACTCACCGCTGGCGCTGCGTCGGGTGTGGAAGGGCGAGCGTTTCAGCTGGTTCATGACCCAGTTGCTGCATGATTTTGGCGAGCACAAGGATGCTTGGGACCAGAAGATGCAGGAGGCGGACCGGGAGTACTTCCTGTCGTCCGAGGCGGGGTTGGTAAACATTGCGGAGAATTATGTGGGGTTGCCGTTTGAGGAGGTGGCTTGAGGTAGGGGTGATTTTGCGGGGATGGGTGAGGGCTGCGAGGTGCATGTCGGGAGTGTTTTAGCGCCCTTGAGATCGAGCGCCGCCCGCGCGGCGCTTCGCGGGCAAGCCCGCTCCCACATTTGTTGCAACGTACCATCGTCTGTTAGGCCATGGTTGCCAGCCTTGTTAGCATGGCGATGTTTCCGGGTTGGCGCGACGGCCACCCTGCAATGTTCCGGCATGCTTCCAAGGCGAACAACCATGGCCTGTCAGGCATAGGTACGTTGCAACAAAATGTGGGAGCGGGCTTGCCCCGCGATGCGCCGCGCGGGCGGCGCTCGATCTCGAGAGCGCCGAAAGCCCACCGGCGTGCACTTCGAAAGGACACCCTAAATGCAACGCCCGACCCACCTGATCTGCGCTGTGTCCCTGGCGATCGCCACCCAATGCGCCTGTGCCGACCAGCTCCTCCCCCCACCCCCCGAACAACAATCCGGCTACCGCAGCGGCCTGCAACCCGTGCACGCCACCCGCCACATGGTCGCCGCCGCCAACCCTCTGGCCAGCGAGGCCGGGCGCGCAATGCTGCGCGCCGGCGGCAGTGCCATCGATGCGGCAATCGCCATGCAGATGGTGCTCACCCTGGTCGAGCCGCAGTCCAGCGGCATCGGCGGCGGAGGGTTCATCCTGTACTGGGATGGCAAGCGCGTGCAGGCTTTCGACGGCCGCGAAACAGCGCCAGCAGCGGTAACACAAACGCTGTTTCTGCAACCGGACGGCACACCGATGGCGTTCAGGGACGCGCAAATCGGCGGGCGATCGGTGGGCGTACCCGGCGTGCTGCGGGCACTGAAGCTGGCGCACGACCAGCATGGCAAGCTGCCATGGCGTGAGCTGTTCGCCCCGGCAATCGCCCTGGCACGCAATGGCTTCCCGGTTTCCGAGCGCCTGCACACCCTGGTGGCGGGTGATCCCTTCATTGCCCGCTCACCGGCGATGGCCCGATACTTCCTGGATGATCAGGGCCAGCCATTGGCGGTAGGCACGCTGCTGCGCAACCCCGAACTGGCGCAGACCCTTCAGCGCATCGCAGATCAGGGTATCGATGCGTTCTATACCGGTGAAATCGCCGAGGCGATCGTTGCCCAGGTGCGTACCCATGCCAATGCCGGGCAACTGTCGCTACAGGACTTGCGCCAGTACCAGGCCAAGGAGCGCACACCGCTGTGCGGCCCCTACAAGGCCTGGCAGATCTGCGGCATGCCGCCGCCGTCCTCGGGCGGGGTGACCGTGCTGCAAACGCTGGGCATCCTCGACGCCCTGCAGCGCACCACACCGCAACGCGACCTGGCAACCCTGCCGCCCAGCGTCACGTCGTCTGCGGCTCGCCTGGAACCGGCCCCGTTGGCCGTTCACCTGATCGCCGAAGCCGAGCGGCTGGCCTACGCGGACCGCGCCCAATACCTTGCCGACAGCGACTACGTGCCGGTCCCGCTCAAGGCCTTGACCGCCCCCGCTTACCTGGCCGAGCGCGCAAAGCAGATCGGTGATTTCAGCATGAAGTACGCACGCCCAGGCAAACCCCAGGGCACGGACCTGGCCTTGGCCCCGGACCGCTCGCCGCTGCGTATTTCCACCTCGCACGTATCGGCAGTGGACGACAGCGGCCAGGCCCTGGCCATGACCACGTCGGTGGAGGCCGCGTTCGGCTCGCACCTGATGGTCAAGGGCTTCCTGTTGAACAACCATCTGACCGACTTTTCCTTCATCCCGCAGGAAGACGGCAAACCGGTGGCCAACCGCGTCGAGCCCGGCAAGCGGCCGCTGTCTGCCATGGCACCGACGTTGGTGTTTGCGCGCGACTCTGGCGAGCTGGTGGCCAGCCTCGGGTCACCTGGCGGCTCGCAGATCATCGGTTATGTGAACAAGGCGCTGGTGGGGCTGCTGGACTGGCGGCTCGACCCACAGCAGGCCAGTAACCTGCCAAACTTCGGCAGCCGCAATGCCGGTACCGAAGTGGAAGCCGGGCTGACCAGCCCGGCGCTTATCAGGCAACTGGCGGCCTGGGGCCACGAGGTCACCCCGATGACCATGACCAGCGGCATGCAGATCATCCAACGCACGGCCACAGGCTGGTCCGGGGGCGCGGACCCCCGTCGTGAAGGCGTGGCGCTAGGCGATTAGCCGTGGTAGAAGTCAGGTTCGTCATTTGAAAGTTGAATACAAACATGTCCACTAGCTTGAAATCGAATAGGGCGTTGTTCGATCTCGACCTGCTGCGTGCCATTGTCGTGGTGGCCGATTGCGGCAGCTTCACCACTGCCGCCGCCCGTTTGCACTCGACTCAATCGACCATCAGCCAGAAAGTCCGCCGCCTGGAGGACATGGTCGGCCACCGCCTGTTGGTGCGCGGCAACCGTGATGTATTGCCGACCGACGCCGGGCAGACCTTGCTCGGCTATGCCCGGCACATGCTGGCGCTGAACGACCAGATGCTCGAAGCGTTGGCTGGGGCCATGGTCGGCGTGACGGTGCGCCTGGGTGTGCCCGAAGATTTTGTCGGTGGGCGCACCACAAACGCGTTGTCGGCATTCAGCCGGCTGCACCCGCAGGTCAAGCTGGAAGTCACCAGCGGCCTGTGCCGCGACCTCAGCCAGGCCTACGACAATGGCGAACTCGACCTGGTGCTGCTCAAGCAGCGGCGCAACACCCGCGAAGGTGTGGCCTGCTGGCCCGAGCGGCTGCAATGGATTGACAGCGCGCGCATGCCGTCCTTCGAGCTCGACCCGATCCCGCTGGTGACCTTCCCGCCGCGCGGGCTGTACCGCGAGGACATGATTAGCGCCATCGAAGGCATGGGCCGGCGCTGGCGCATCAGCTTCACCAGCTCCAGCCTCAGCGGCATCCAGGCCGCAGTGGCCGACGGCATGGGCATCAGCCTGCTGCCACCACGGGCGGCGACCCGTGAGCATCGCGTGATGGGGCCGGCGCAGGGGTTACCGGAGGTGGACAGCTATGAAATCGTCATCGTCCATCGACCGACGGCAGATGTGATGGTCAAGTCGTTGGCCGAGGTGATGACGGAGTTGCTGGCGGGCGGTGGTATCTAGTTCAGCGCACCTTAGAAGAAACTGCGCTGGGCCTTGAGCGTCACCATGCTGTCGCAGTACGTGTTGATGCCCGCATACGCATCACAGCCACCGCCGGTGAGGTTGGAGTTGCTGTAGATCAGGTTCAGGTCGATGCCCAGCCAGGGTCGCGACAGCTCCAGCGACCAGTCCGAGAACCCATTCACCTGGCTGCCGTCGCCGATGGTGAAGGGGGTGCCCAGGCGATGGTGGGCGAGCTTGACCGTGAAGTCGACGTCGAACAGCGGCAGCTGGCCGAAGTCGGCGAACAAGGTGCCGGTGCGGTTGTTCGGGTTGTCCCGCCAGGCGCCGCCAATGCGGCTGCCCATGATCGATATGCCGCCGTACAGGGCGTAGCTGTCGGGCCCGGCGATGTTCGGCTGGCTGTAGTGGATCAAACCCACTTCATAGCCCAGGGTGCTGTCGAAATGGTGCTTGTAGCCCACGTAGCTGTCCAGGCGCAGGGTGGAGTCGGGTGTCACGCCCATGCTGGGCGCGTATTGGCCGATGTACCAACCGCTGGGGTGGCTGAGGTCGAGGCCGCCGTGGAAGGCGCCGACCGCGCTCGGTGAGATCAGCCCTTGGGCCATGCTGCGTGTCGGTGTGGTGCCGAGCTTGAAGTCGAAATCGCCCAGTTGGCGTTGGATCTGCTGCGCCTGCAGCGCCGAGCTGAATAGTAAGGCCGCACTCAGCAACAGAAGGGGCCTGGTCATGGTCACCGTCCTGGAAGGCTTGCTCTTGAGCGGCACAGGATACCTGTGTTGGCTGGCGGGGAAAACCACGAGGGGGTTTCAGAGGGGGATCAGCCCGGCAGCGGCCATGGTGCGCGCCGCGTCGGCGTTTGCACAATCAGCCTTTGATACCGGATTGGGTCTCTACCACTTCGGTCACTACCTGCGGGCTGGCCGCACGCAGGATCACGCGCTTGCGCAGTTCGTATTCATCCAGCGAAAGCGCCTGACGCTGAATGGCTTCGAGTTGCAGCTGGCGGGTTTCTTCGGCGGTGTAAGCGCGCAGTTCAGGGTGGCTGGCGCAACCGCTGAGCACGGCAATGCCAGTGGCGGTCAGGGCAGTGAGCAGCAGGCGGGCCGTGGTGTTCATCGGGAAGCTCCAGGATTCGGGGGAGGTGTGTGGCGAATCGATGGAGCAAGGTTATTGAACCGGTGCGATCAGTAGAAATTGTCGTGCTCGATAGTGACTATTGATATCAGCAGGGCGCGTGTGCAAACCCCAGCCTTTGCTACGCTTAAGCTCCACGCGGCTTCATCCCCGAGGGACCTGTGATGCGAATGCCATTGCTATGCGTGGTGTCGGCGGTGTTCTGCCTGAGCGGTGCAGCGAGTTTCGCACAGGATGGGTCGCCAGCCGCGCCGGCTCCCCCCGCGGCCGAAGCCGCACCGGCCAAGCAGGCCGTGTTCAACCAGGAACAGCTGGACCAGATGCTGGCCCCCATCGCGCTGTATCCTGATGCGTTGCTGGCACAGGTACTGATGGCCGCGACTTATCCGGGCGAGGTGGCCGAAGCAGTGACCTGGTCCAAGGCCAACCCCAAGGCCCAGGGCGATGATGCCGTCAAGCAAGTGGCCAAGCAGCCCTGGGACCCGAGCGTCCAGGCATTGGTGGCGTTCCCGCAGGTGCTGGTGGTGCTCGGGCAGGACCCGGTCTGGGTGCAGCGCCTGGGGGATGCGTTTCTGGCCCAGCCGGATGACGTGATGGGCGCGGTGCAGCGCTTGCGCCATCAGGCGAAAGCCGCCGGCAACCTGCAGAGCAACCAGTACCAGAATGTCACGGTGCAAGCGGCCCCGGCGGCCCCGGCCAGCAATGCGCCTTCCAGCACCATCATCATCCAGCCGGCCGACCCGCAGGTGGTCTACGTGCCCACCTACAACCCGACCACCAGCTACGGCACCTGGGCTTACCCCGCGTCGCCACCGGTGTATTACCCGCCGTCGCCGCTGTACTACGCCGGGACTGCGCTGATGGCGGGTTTGGCCTTTGGTGCCGGCGTTGCGATCGTCAATTCGCTGTGGGGCGATTGCGACTGGGGGCGCAACGACATCGATATTGACGTCAACCGCTACAACAACATCAACGCCAACAACCGTATCGGCAACAACCAGAACACCTGGCAGCACAACGCCGCGCACCGCGATGGCGTGCCCTACCGCGATAACCGCAGCCGCCAGCAATACGGCCGCCAGCTCGACGGTGCGAGCCAGCGTGCGGCCTTCCGTGGAGACGACGCTCAGCGTGCCCAGGCACGCGACCGTGCCCGTGCATCGATGGACCGCGCGGGCATCGAACGGCCGGCCACCAGTAATCGCCAGGCACGTGACCAGGTGCGCGAAGCCCAGGCCAATCGCCCGCGTGCCACCGATCGCCAACAGCAAGTGCGCAGCGGCCGCGACAATCAACAGGCTCGCCAGACCCTGCAGAACAGGCCGAACAACAGTGCAGGGCGGGCGCGCAACAATGCCTTCGAGGGCGTGCGCTCGCCGTCGCGCACCACGGCCCAGGCCAACCGCGGCCGCACCAGCCAGTCGCTGGCCCAGCGGCCCAACAATGCTCGCGCGGCGGGGCACACCATCTCCCGGCCCAGTGCGCCCATGCGCCGCGGCGGTGGAGGAGGCCGGCGATGAACACTAAAACACTGCTTGGCCTGTGTATCGTTGCTTTGGGCTGCACGGGTGCGAACCTGGCCGCAGCGCAGCAGGCATTCCCGACACCTGAAAAGGCCGTCGAAGCCTTCGTTGAGGCGCTGGGCACGGAGCATGCCGACCAGGCGCGCCTGGCGCAGTTGCTGGGCGATGACTGGCGCACCTACATCCCCCGCGAAGGCGTTCAGCGTAGCGACGTGGATGCATTCCTGGAGCAATACCGCCAACAGCATCAGGTCGACAAGCAAGGTGATCACCAAGCCGTTTTGGCGGTAGGCAGCGAGCACTGGACGTTGCCGATCCCGTTGTCTCACAGCACCGGCGGCTGGCGCTTCGACCTCAAAGCCGGGAGCGCCGAGATCCGCGCACGGCGCATCGGCCGCGATGAGCTTTCTGCCGTGCAGTCGCTGCTCGCCTACCATGATGCACAGATGGACTATGCCTCGCAGGACCGCAACGGCAACGGTGCCCTGGAATACGCCCAGCAGATCTTCAGCTCGCCCGGCAAGCACGACGGTTTGTTCTGGGAAGGCGAGGCGGGCGGCCAGGTCAGCCCGCTGGGTCCGCTGTTCGGCCAGGACGTGGTCGGTGACGACTGGTATGGCTATCACTTCCGCATTCTCGATGGCCAGGGCCCGTCAGCCCCGGGCGGTGCTTACAGCTACCTGATCGGCACACAGATGAGCCGTGGTTTTGCGATGGTCGCCTGGCCCGCCAAGTATGACGACACCGGCGTGATGAGCTTCATGGTCAGCCATGACGGGCAAGTGTTCGAGAAAGACCTGGGGCCACAAGGCGACAAGCTGGCCAAGGCCATGCAGCGGTTTGACCCGGATGACAGCTGGCAGGTAGTGGCTGTCGACGCCAGCGACTGACGCGCTTAGCGCACCAACAGTTGTTGCACCAGCCATTGCCCTGCAGGCCCGAGCGGGCGCCTGCTTGACCACACCACATCCATGGCGACCCGCCTTGGGTAACCCGCCACAGGCAATTCCACCAGGCCACTGCCGAAGCGCTCCACCAGCGCCCTGGGCAGTTCGGCCCAACCAAACCCGCGCACGGCGAACTCCAGCAAGGTCAGGTAGTCGGGCGCTGACCATGCCTGGCCGCGCCCGTGGTGCAGGCTGGGGGCGTAGGTCCTGATGTACAGCTGGCGTTCGTTTTCCAGGTGCTCCGGCTGCACCGCTGGCAGCCTGGCCAAGGGGTGGTCGGTGCTGACGTGGACCGCGAACTCGGCCTGTTCCGGCAGGCGTGCCACGGCGACGTCGGCCGGGTACTGCGGTTGCGCGGCGAGGATGCCGATGTGGGCCATTTCCTGCTGGATCATGTCGATCACGTCGGCGTCTTCGGCCGGGCCGCAGCGCAGTTCGGTGTGCGGGTAACGGGCGGCGAAGCGGCTGATTACCGCGCCCTGGAAGGTCACGCTGTAGCTGTCGGTCATCACCACCGATACCAGTGGCTCCACCTGCTCGGCCAGGCGCACCGCCAAGGCATCGAGCCGGGCGCTGGCATCGAGAATGGCCTCGACGTGGCTCAGCACCTGGCGGCCAGCGGCGTTGAGCGTGGGGTGGCGGCCTGCGCGGTCGAACAGCGGGCAGCCAACATCTGCCTCGAAATTGGCGATGGCAATGCTGATGGTCGACTGGCTTTTGCGCAGTTTGCGCGCCGCGGCCGAGAACGAACCGAGGGCTGCGGCTTCGACAAAGGCGACCAGGGCTTCGGGCGAGTAGCGCATAGGTATTGATAAAACCGATAGGAGCTATGTCGCAAGTATCAGTTCCATCAAAGAAAATGTGAAGCACGAGGTCATTATCGAGATGGAAATTGTCATGAAAAAAGTCACTTTCAAAGAGCGTCTGGTCCATGCCGTCGGTTACGAAGTGTTCGCCGTGCTGCTGTGTGCGCCGCTGCTGTCCTGGGTGATGGGCAAGTCGCTGGCCACGGCCGGCAGCCTGGCCGTCACCTTGTCGCTGATTGCCATGGTCTGGAACATGATCTACAACGCGCTGGTCGACCGCATCGTGGCGACCCCACGCATCCAGTGGAAGGCGGCCACACGGTTCGTGCATGGTTTGGGTTTCGAGGCAGGGCTGGTGGTGTGGTGCCTGCCGGTGGCGGCCTGGATGCTGGACATTTCGCTGTTGCAGGCGTTTATGGTCGAACTGGGCTTCTTCGTGATCATCCTGCCTTACACGGTGGTCTACAACTGGGCATTCGACCGGGCCCGGCACCTGATCGTGCAGCGCCGGGTCGCCGCCTGAGCAGACAAACGAGCAAGTCGCATCAGGCTGTGAGAGGATGTCCGCCATCCCAGCCATAAGGCCAGACAGGACCCCGAACACAAGCCTGATGAAGACGCCAAAACGAATCGAACCGCTGATTGAAGACGGACTGGTCGACGAAGTGTTGCGACCCTTGATGAGCGGCAAGGAAGCAGCCGTCTACGTGGTGCGTTGCGGCGCCCAGGTACGTTGCGCCAAGGTCTACAAAGAGGCCAACAAACGCAGTTTCCGCCAGGCCGCCGAGTACCAGGAAGGCCGCAAGGTGCGCAACAGCCGCCAGGCCCGGGCCATGGCCAAGGGCAGCAAGTACGGCCGCAAAGAGGCCGAGGACGCCTGGCAGAACGCCGAAGTGGCGGCGCTGTTCCGCCTGGCCAGTGCCGGTGTGCGCGTGCCCAAGCCATTCGACTTCCAGGATGGCGTGCTGTTGATGGAACTGGTGACCGACGCCGATGGCGACGCCGCGCCGCGCCTGAACGACGTGCACCTGGAGGCCGAGGAGGCGCGCGAGTACCACGCCTTCGTCATCCGCCAGATCGTGCTGATGCTGTGCGCCGGCCTGGTGCATGGCGACTTGTCAGAATTCAACGTGCTGCTGGGCCCCGACGGCCCGGTGATCATCGACCTGCCGCAGGCGGTGGATGCCGCCGGCAACAACCATGCGTTCAGCATGCTGCAGCGCGACGTGGCGAACATGGCCCACTATTTCGGGCGCTTTGCCCCGGAATTGAAAGACACCCGCTATGCCCAGGAAATGTGGGCGCTGTACGAGGCGGGCGAGCTGCGCGTGGATAGCCCGTTGACGGGTGAATTCGAAGATGACGAGCATGAAGCGGACGTGGGCGGGGTGATGCGCGAGATCGAAGCCGCGCGCTTCGATGATGCCCGCCGCCGTGCCGCCCTGGCCGAAGCTGAGCATGGGCCGGCCAAGGCCGAAGAGCCACCGCCGCCGTGGTTGCAGTAATCTAACGCCTGTACCGCCGCCTTCGCGGGGCAAGCTCGCTCCCACAGGTGCCTCGCTGCCACTGGCTGCAGCGGAGCATCTGTGGGAGCGGGCTTGTCCCGCGATGGCGGCAGTGCAAGCACAGCAACTGCCAGTTATTGCCCCTGATGCAAGGCACAATCTCGTCCCCCGGCCTTTTCACTGGCGCGCAACAGGCATAAGGTGTACGCCGTCCATATTCCCTGGAGCTGTCATGTCCAACCGTTTCCCTTCCGTTCGTCCACGCCGCCTGCGCCAGAACGAGTCCCTGCGCACGATCTTCCAGGAGACCGAATTCCGCCTCGAAGACCTGATCCTGCCGATCTTCGTTGAAGAAGGCATCGACGACTTCGTGCCGATCTCCAGCATGCCGGGTGTCAACCGCATCCCTGAAAAACTGCTGGCCCAGGAAATCGAGCGCTACGCCCGCGCCGGCATCAAGTCGGTGATGACCTTCGGCGTTTCGCACAACCTGGACGCCACCGGCAGCGACACCTGGAACGAAAACGGCCTGGTCGCGCGCATGGCCCGCATCTGCAAGGACAGCGTGCCGGAAATGGTGGTGATGTCCGACACCTGCTTCTGCGAATACACCAGCCACGGCCACTGCGGCGTGCTGCACGACCATGGCGTGGACAACGACGCCACCTTGGCCAACCTGGGCAAGCAGGCGGTCATCGCCGCAGCTGCCGGTGCCGACTTCATCGCGCCTTCGGCGGCGATGGACGGCCAGGTGCAGGCAATCCGTGGTGCACTGGATGCCGCCGGCTTCCACGACACCGCGATCATGGCCTATTCCACCAAGTTCGCGTCGTCGCTCTATGGCCCGTTCCGTGAAGCGGGCGGCACCGTGCTCAAAGGTGACCGCAAGGCCTACCAGATGAACCCGATGAACCGCCGCGAAGCCGTGCGCGAGTCGTTGCTCGACGAGCAGGAAGGCGCTGACGTGCTGATGGTCAAACCGGCCGGTGCCTACCTTGACGTGATCGCCGACATCCGCGCCGCTTCGCGCTTGCCGCTGGCGGCGTACCAGGTGAGCGGCGAGTACGCGATGATCAAGTTCGGCGGCCTGGCCGGTGCCATCGACGAAGGGCGTGTGGTGCGTGAGAGCATCGGCGCGATCAAGCGCGCCGGTGCCGACCTGATCCTGACCTACTTCGCCATGGACCTGGCGCGCGAAGGGATCTGACGCCAAAAAGCGCAAGTAATCGCTTTGCGTGGAATTATTTTGTGTCCCTGTGTATCTGATGCCAAAGAGCCACAGCTACAGGGACACTGTAATGATACCTCGCAAGAAAAGCGTCAAGCCGATCGGCTTGAAAGACATCACCATCGTCGATGACGCCAAGATGCGCAAGGCGATCACCGCCGCCGCGCTGGGCAATGCCATGGAATGGTTTGACTTCGGCGTGTACGGCTTTGTCGCCTATGCCCTGGGCAAAGTGTTCTTCCCCAACGCCGACCCCAGCGTGCAGATGATCGCAGCCTTGGCCACCTTCTCGGTACCGTTCCTGATCCGCCCGTTGGGCGGGCTGTTCTTCGGTGCCTTGGGCGACAAGTTCGGCCGACAGAAAATCCTTGCCGCGACCATCGTCATCATGTCGCTCAGCACGTTTGCCATCGGCTTGATACCGTCCTATGCCTCGATCGGCATCTGGGCGCCGATCCTGCTGCTGCTGGCGAAGATGGCCCAGGGCTTCTCGGTGGGCGGCGAATACACCGGCGCTTCGATCTTCGTCGCCGAGTACGCACCGGACCGCAAGCGGGGCTTTCTCGGCAGTTGGCTGGACTTCGGCTCGATCGCAGGCTTTGTGCTGGGCGCGGGTGTGGTGGTGCTGATTTCCACCATCCTCGGTGAAGAGAAGTTCCTCGAATGGGGCTGGCGCCTGCCGTTCTTCCTGGCCTTGCCGCTGGGCCTCATCGGGCTTTACCTGCGCCATGCGCTGGAGGAGACCCCGGCGTTCCAGCAGCATGTCGATAAGCTTGAGCAGGGCGACCGAGAAGGCCTGGCCTCGGGGCCCAAGGTGTCGTTCAAGGAGGTTGCCACCCAGCACTGGCGCGGCCTGGTAACGTGCATCGGCGTGGTGATCGCCACCAACGTCACCTATTACATGCTGCTCACCTACATGCCCAGCTACCTGTCGCACAACCTGCACTACAGCGAAGACCATGGCGTACTGATCATCATCGCGATCATGGTCGGCATGCTGTTCGTGCAGCCGATCATCGGCCTGCTCAGCGACAAGTGGGGCCGCCGCCCGTTCATCATCGTCGGCAGCGTCGGCTTGTTCGTGCTGGCCATTCCGGCGTTCATGCTGATCAACAGTGGCGTGCTCGGGGTGATCTTCGCAGGGTTGCTGATCATCGCCGTGTTGCTCAACTTCTTCATCGGCGTGATGGCTTCGACGCTGCCGGCGATGTTCCCCACGCACATCCGCTACAGCGCCCTGGCCAGCGCCTTCAACATCTCGGTGTTAATTGCCGGCCTGACCCCGACGCTGGCCGCATGGCTGGTGGAGAGCACCGGCGACCTGTACATGCCGGCCTACTACCTGATGGTGATTGCTGCTATCGGTTTAATCACTGGCGTGACCATGAAAGAGACCGCCAACAAGCCGCTGCGCGGCGCCGCGCCTGCCGCTTCGGACATTGAAGAGGCCCGTGAACTGCTGCAGGAGCACCACGACAACATCGAGCAGAAGATCGAGGACATCGACGAGCAGATTGCCGAACTTGAGGCCAAGCGCAAGTTGCTGGTGCAGCAGCACCCTCGCATCGATTAAGGTGTGGGTCTGTTCACTCAGTAGATTATCTATATGGCCGAGGGTTTTTCCGCGCTACCGCCGCTCAATGGGCTGCGGGTCTTCGAGGTGGTGGCGCGGCACCTCAATTTCCGCCTGGCGGCTGACGAGCTGGGCGTTACCCAGGCGGCAGTGGCGCAGCAGATTCGCGGGCTCGAAGCGAACCTGGGTATCAGGCTGTTCGAGCGGCTGCCCCGGGGCCTGGGCCTGACGGGCGCCGGCCAGCGTTACAGCAGCGACATCCGCAGCGCCTTCGCCCTGATCAGCAGCGCCACCCAGGCACTCAGGCCCGATGGCGCGCAACTGACCATCAGCGTTACCCCGACCTTTGCGGCAAAGTGGCTGATCCCTCGGCTCTCGTCGTTTGCCGAGGAACACCCAGGCATCGACCTGCAAGTGCTGGCCACCGACCGGCTTTCACAGTTCCGACCCGAAGGTGTGGACATTGCCGTGCGTTACGGGCGGCCGCCGTTCGGCCCGGCGTTGCACACCGAGTTGTTTCTGCAACAGCGCATCGTCGCGGTCGGCAGCCCGTCGCTGTTGCAGGCACACGGCGCACCGACGGATCTTGCCCAGGTGCAGCGTTACACCTTGCTGCATGACGCTCACAACTTCTGGCCTGACTTCATCAGCGAAGTGTTCCGGCAACCGTTGCAGGCTCCGGCACGCAACGTGCGCTTCAACCAGACCGCGCTAGCAATCGACGCGGCCATTGCCGGGCAGGGCCTCGCGCTGGCCAGCTATCACTTCGTGCAGCGCGATATCGCGGCGGGGCGCCTGGCGCTGGCGTTCGACCATGAGCTGAGCCTGGACCAGGCGTTCTACCTGGTGTGGCCGCGCAATGCCTATCAGCCTGCAGCGCTGGAGACGGTGCGTACCTGGTTACTGGGGCAGGCGTCCTAGGCAATAGTTTTTCTACTGAGTGTTTGAAGGTTTGCTGCCTCTCTGAAGCCAGAGGCCCGGTGCTAGTCTGGGTTCATCACTCAATCAGAATGACGGTTTGACCAGGAGGCTTCATGTCCATCGAAAAAGTAGCAATCGTGATCGCAGGTGGCAGCGGGATGGGTGCAGCGGCAGCGCGGCGCCTGGCTGCCGACGGCTTCAAGGTTGGCATCCTGTCGTCGTCCGGCAAGGGCGAGGCACTGGCCGAAGAACTGGGCGGTATCGGGGTGACCGGCAGTAACCAGTCCAACGACGATATCAAGTGCCTGGTCGATGCCGTGGTCGCCAAATGGGGCCGCGTCGATGTACTGGTCAACAGCGCAGGCCACGGGCCGCGTGCCCCGATCCTGGAAATCAGTGACGAAGACTGGCACCAGGGCATGGAAACCTACCTGCTCAACGTGATCCGCCCAACCCGCCTGGTGACGCCGATCATGCAGCGTCAAAAGGGTGGGGTGGTCATCAACATTTCTACCGCCTGGGCTTTCGAACCAAGCGAAATGTTCCCCACCTCGGCGGTGTTCCGTGCGGGGTTGGCGGCGTTCAGCAAGATCTTCGCCGACAAGTACGCCGGCGATAACATCCGCATCAACAACGTGCTGCCGGGCTGGATCGACAGCCTGCCAGCCACCGATGAGCGCCGCGACAGCGTGCCGCTCAAGCGCTACGGCACCAGCGAGGAAATCGCCGCCACCGTGGCGTTCCTGGCCAGCGACGGCGCGGCGTACATCACCGGGCAGAACATCAAGGTCGATGGCGGCATTACCCGCAGCGTCTGATGTTGTCTGTCCGGGCCTCATCGCCGGCAAGCCGGCTCCCACAGGGTCTGCGGCGCTGCAAAGCCTGTGGGAGCCGGCTTGCCGGCGATGAGGCCATTCAAGGCAACAACTTTTCGCGGGCCAGGGTGCCTTTGAGGGTGCGTTCCACCACATCGACCAGCACCATGGTCTGGTGGTCCACTTCGATGTTGATCAGCTCGCCGGCTTTGTAATGGGCGAAGGTGGTCTGGCGCAGGGTTTCCGGGATCAGGTTGATGGTGACCAGCGTGTCGTCCACGTCGGCGACGGTCAGGCTGCAGCCGTTGACGCCGAGGAAGCCACGCGGGAACACGTACTTGGCCCACTCCGGTGGCATGCGGAACTGGATGAATGCGCCGGTTTCCTTGATCGACAGCTCGACGATCTCGGCGGTGGAGGCGATGTGGCCGGCCATCAGGTGGCCGCCGATCTCAGCGTTCATCTTCGCCGAACGCTCGATGTTGACGCCCTGGCCGGCCTTGAAGAAGCGCAGATTTGTGCGCTCAAGGGTGGCGGTCATGGCGTCGAATTTCACCTGGGTGCCGTCGATTTCGGTGACCGAAAGGCAAGTGCCCTCGACACTGACACTGGCGCCGATCTTCAGCTCGTCGAGCAGTTCGGGGGTGAGGTCGATGGTGAATTCGTTGTGGCCCGGGTGGGTGGTGACAGCAAGCAGGGGGCGAACGGCCTGGACGATGCCGGTGTACATGGAGAGGCTCCTGGGCGTGAAAATGAATGCCCGGAAACTATGCCCCTGAGACCATAAATGCAAGGTGGATGTACCGGCCTCTTCGCGGGGCAAGCCCGCTCCCACAGGCTGTTTGACAACACAAATTCCTGTGGGAGCGGGCTTGCCCCGCGAAGAGGCCGGCACTGGGGGCCAATCTACTAGAACCTCAACTGCCACTGCCCAACCACAGCATGGTTTCGGCTGTTGCTACCCAGTTCCCCGCTATACCCCAACCCAACCGTCTGCCGCGCACTCACCCCAAGGTCCAACCCGGCCTCCACCAGCAAACTGTCCCGGTCAATCGCGCTGCCCTCCACACTGAACGCATCACCCCCCGCCAAAAACGCCTGACGCGTACGGGTATCGATGCTGCCATACGTGTGCCGCCAGCCCAGGCTCGCCCGTGGGGTCAGGCTCATGCCGTTGCCCAGTTGGCCCAGATGCGCCACTCGCAGCCCCAAGGTGCTGCTGAAGTTGTCCTGTGTGTCGGCATCCACCGCCAACGCCGCGTCACCGCCTTGCTCCCGGTAGCTGTCACGGTGGTAACGCTGGTACCCAAGGCTGGCGAATGGTTCGGCGCTCAGGCGACCACTGCCCATGGCGTAGCCCAGCTCGACGAATGCCTGCTGGCTGTCGGCATCGTAGTCACCCTTGAGGCGCTCCTCGAAACCGCTGAAGGCCACATCGCGCTTGCTGTCGCCGTCGTGCCGGCTGTACGCCGCGCCCAGGCGCAGGGCCAGCGGGCCACGCTGGCGTTGGGCGTACACACCGGCATGCCAGCTGCGCACGGTGCCGTCCAGGCCGGTGCTGTCCAGGCGAGTGCGCGAGTAGCCACCGAGCACACCCAGGCGCCAGTCGCCGGCCAAGGCCCAATCGATACCCAGCACGCCACCGCCGGTGCGCTGCTCCAGCGCGCTGGCACCATGGCTGCCATCGACCTTGCCGTAACTGCCCAGTGCCTGCGCCCACACACGCCCTTGTGCATTCGGGTCATTGAGGTTGCGCGCCTCACGTGGCACGCCGGTGGCGGCCAGAGCAGGGCCATCGCCGTCGTTCAGGCCCACCAGCAAACCGGCGTTGCTGCCCATCGACTGCATGGCACCGAGCATGCTGCTACCCACCTGGGCGGTGCCGGCCTGGGTGGCTGCCGCCAGGTTGGCAGTGTTGCTGCCCGCCAATTGCTCGATGGCGTTGCCGGCGCTGGCCGCGCTGCTGCCGAGCACGGCGTTGTACAGGGTGCTGTCCTGGCCGAGGCTGCCCAGGCTGCGCGCCGCCGCAGCGCCGTTGCCGGTTTGGGCGTAGTGTTCGAAGGCAATGTCATTGCGCGTGTAGGCCAGGCCCACCGAGGTGTTGGTGTAGCTCAGGGTCGGGGTGAGGAAGGCATAGTCGCTGGTCACCTGGGCGAAGGTGCCGTTGACCGCGCCGGCAGTCAGCACAGTGTACTGGCTCTGCCACGGGTACTGGCCAGGGGTCGGCTGCACGCGCAGGGTGGCGCCTGCGAGGTTCGCCGTGCCGCTGACGTTGATCGGTGCGCTGCTGCCGTCGGCATTCACGCCGTACACCAGGCTTGCGCCCTGGCCGAAACTCAGGTCGCCATCGACTTTGGCCACGCCGAGGTCGGTATTGGTCAACAGGGTGCCATCCACGCGCAAGCCGCCAACCGAACCACCGCCCGCATAGGTCGCACCTTGTTCGACCTGCATCAGGCCAAGAATACTGCCCTGGTTGATCAGCGCCGCACCGTTGGCAACCACGCCGCCCTGGCTGAAATCGTCAATGCTGGTCAGCGTCCAGCTGCCGCCAGTCACTTGCAGCGTTTCGAAGTTGCGGCTGTTGCCGAAGCTGCCCGCGCCATTCAAGGTCACGCTGTCGCTGCCATCGCCGCCATCGACCAGGCCGTTGAATACGCCACCGGTCTCGACCACCAGGCTGTCGTTGCCCGCGCCCATGCTCAGGGCCAGGCCATTGCCACCGCTGATGGTGCCACTGTTGACCACGGTGTCGTCGTACTCGCCGATCAGCTTGATGCCGAAGCCGCCTTCGCCTTCGATGCGGCCGGCGTTGCTGATCTGCGTGGCCGCGACGCCAGCCCCCTCGGCACCGTCGTCCACCAGGATGCCGTTGTCGACGCTGCGGATTACCCCACTCGCGGTGTTGACGATGGTACCGCCGCCCATGGCGATGCCTTCGCTGCCGTTCGGCCGGCCACCGCTGTCGACGCCCTTGGCGCCCAGGCCCTGGATGGTGCCGGCGTTGTAGATGTGGCCGATCAGGTCGATGTCGACGCCATCGCCGTCGCCGTTGAGCTTGCCGTCGGCGATGGCCCCGGTGATGGTGCCGTAGTTGTACACCGTGCCGCTGCCGTCGGAGCCGAAGCCCGAGCCGTTGCGCCCGGTAATGCTGGCGCCTTCGTAGTTGTAGAGGGTGGCGTCGGTCTTCAGGTCGACGCCATGGCGGTCGGCGCTGATGATGCCGTAGTTGTGCACGGTCACGCCGGTCGAGGTGCCGATCTTGATGCCGTCGTACTTCTGGTCCAGGCCATTGTTGTCCTGCGGCGCGGTGTCGGTGTAGATCAGGCCGTAGTTGGTTACGGTGGCGTTGGAGCCGGTCTTGATCGCGTCGTTGCCCACCGCGTGGATCACGCCGCTGGCCTGGTTGACCAGGGTGGTGGTGAAGGCCGGGTTGTTCAGGGTTTCGAGGTCGATGGCCTGGCCTTCGACGGTCGACTCGATGAGGCCGGCGTTGACGATCTTGAGGCTGCCGCCTGCAGTCGGGTTGGTCTGAAAGCGCAGGCCATCGTTGGTGCCCTGGATCAGCGCGCCCGCCTGGTTGGTGATCACATAGTGGCTGAGGTCTTCGCCCTCGTCCTTGGTATCGATGCCGCGGCCGTCGGTGGAGCGGATGATGCCTGCGTTGTCGACGCTGACGGTGGCGCCGCTGGTGTGCTTGGGCAGGATCACGCCGTCGTCCTCGCTGGCCACGATGCTGCCGTTCGAGGTCACCTTGAGGGTGTCTGATTTCTTCAGCTCCAGCGTGTCGTTGGTGGCGCTGTCGATCAGGTAATCCTTGGCCAGGGCGGCAGGGGCGAGGGCGGCGCAGGCCAGTGCGATGCACAGGGCCAGGCGGTTGGGCGTGAAATGCATTGGGCGACCGTGGTTATTATTCAGGGGCGCCCAATATGGCCATTGGATATTACGGTTTTATGGAGTCAGTGCCGGCCTCTCGCGGGTAAACCCGCTCCCACAGGCAAAGCACCGTCCTTGAGGGAATCGCTGTACCTATGGGAGCGGGTTTACCCGCGAAGAGGCCAGTACTCTCTCAGACATGCCCACTGCTGTTCACAATCCTCAGGCACAGCGCTTCATAAGGGTCCAGGTTCACCATCAGCCTGCCATCCTCGGTCAGGTCGCCCTCGACCGTCTCGTTGATCATGTCCACCACCGTCCCCGGTGTGAAACCGGTCAGCACCAGCTCTTCGGCGATCACTTCCTGGCCAAAGTTCAGCGCGCTGATCTGGATGCCGCGCCCAGCCGGCAGTTCGTGCACCATCACCAGCAACCCTGGGCTGCTGACCTCGGGCACCAGCACCTGGCGGCTGCTGGCGATGCCGTAGGCCTGGCGCACGGCGAGCAGCTTCTTGACCTTGCTGGCGAACGAGTCGGGGTTTTCCAGCTGGCTGTCGAGGCTGCCGTACAGCGAGCGCGCCCGCGGCATGCCGCGCACCGACCGCTCGGCCTGCGGGTCGAGCCCGGCCAGGTCATAGCCGCCACGGTGGATCCAGCGGGTATCACCGTCGAGCATCTTCTCTGCCACCCACTCGGCCGGCAGCGGCAGCGCGCCAACCAGGTCCCAGCCGGACAGCGCGACCACGCCCGGCTGCATGGCGTTGTACATAACCAGCAGCAGGTGCACCTTCTGGATCAGCTCGATATCCGCCGGGCTGATCTGCTCCAGGTCGCGGATGCCCAGCGCTGCGGTGATCAGGCTGGCGGTGGTGCAGGAGATGCCATTGGTAACGAAGCGCAGGTTGTAGGGCGCATGCTCACCCGACAGGCGTTCGTAAATTTCCTCGCGGATGTGCTCACGCAGGATGTTGCCGGGCAGGGTCTGGCCCTTGAACAGGTACATGTCATGGGCGTGCAGGGTCCAGAAGTGCACCAGCTCGACGGTGAGTTCGTCGTGGTTCTGCAGGGCGTGAATCAACGATGCCGGGTCGATACCCAGGCCATGCATCTCCTTGAGCATCAGGCGCAGGAACTCGGTGTCGCCGGTCAGCAGCGCGTGCTGGTAGGCCGGGCGAGTGATGAAGTCATAGGACAGGTCGGCGCCGCCCTTGGACATCTGCGCGATGTCGTCCAGGGTGAGGTTCAGCTCCTGGAAGCTGAAACCCCCTGCCTTGCGGATCATGCCGCCGATGATCTGGTTGCCGACGATCGACAGCGGGTGGCTCTCCGACCAGGCAGTGCCGCTGGCACGGGTCTCGACCCCGAGAAAACCGTTGGCATCCAGGCGCAGGCCGCGCGCGCCCAGGCAGTCCAGGGCATGCAGGGCATCACCGATGATCATCTGCTGGGCGGCAAAGCTTGGGTCCAGCCAGTTGAGCGACGGCTGGCCTTCCTTGAAGTAGTGCAAGTACACCCAGCGGCGGGTCTTGCCGTCGACCCCGGTGATCGGCGGCGTGACGCTCCAGTCGGTTTCCTTGACCCCCGGCTCGAAGAAGATCACCCGCTGCAGCTGGCCGACGATGTAGTGGTGTGCCTTGAGCTCGTCGCACTGTACTGGCAGCAGATTCACGGCGTCGCGGCCTGGCGGCACGTCGGGCAGCAGCGGCCAGTCTTCCTCGCGGATTTCGACCATGTGGTACAGCCCGGGGTAGGCGCCATAGGCCAGCTCGGCCAGGCGAAAATCAGCGCCTTTACCGGTGTGCGAGGGGATCAGGTCGTCGATGGTCACGGCGTTGTGCGCTGCCGCCATGCGGCTCATCTGCACCAGCTCCTGCTCGTTGCCGTAAAGCGGGTCGATGTCGAAACTGATGCGGTCGAAGTTGCCGTCCACGCTGGGCGTGAATTCGCGCCCGCTTACACCACCGGATTGCTTGATGGGGCCGGTGTGAATGCCCTGCACGCCGATCTCCGACAGGCGCTTCCACAAGGCCTCATGGCCCAGCGCGCCAAGCACCGAGCAACCTTCGGGCGCAATGATCGCGTCGGGGTACACGGTCAACCATACCGAGGCAATGTCGGTGGCGCGGCGCGGTTGCGCTTCGGCGTAGGGGTTGAGCCACAGGCGTGACTGGCCGGAATACAACCGGGCCCGCTCCTGCGAAGCCTTGAGCATGGCGCGGTCTTCGAGCCATTTGACGTATGACGGGTCTGGTTGAGTCATTTCGCGTCCTCTCTGCGTGTCGGCACCGGCTCAAGGTATGACGATAGTGGACGCTGAACGTTCGGCTGGGGTTTTCCGGGTGGTGATCGCGCCGGGCACTTAGCGCCGTGCCGACAGCTGCTGCGGTGCCAGGAAGGCGTCATGGAAGTAATTGCGCAGCGCCTGCATCGCCGGGCTGAACGCCCGCTCGCGGTGCCACGCCAAACCGACGCTCATGGGCGTTACCGGGTCGCTGATGGTCACGGTTTCGATGCGTTTGCCTTCCAGCGACCAGGGCCGGTGCACCAGGTCGGAGAGAATCGCCACGCCGCTGCCATTGGCAACCATGCTGCGTACCGCTTCGACCGAACTGGTGCGCACGCGCACGCTGGGCCGTTGGCTGGCCAGTTCCCAATAGCGCATGGCGCTCTGTTCGGCTTCGTCCACAGTCAGCAGGATGAACGGCTCGTGGGCCACATCGGCCAGGCTTACCGCCGAGCGCTCGCACAGCGGATGGTGGCTGGGCAGCCATAGCCGGCGTTCGGAGTTGAACAGGGTTTCCGAGACGATGTCCGGGTGGGTGAGGTTGGCGGTCAGTACCACGGCCATGTCGAAACGGCCTTCGAGCAGGCCTTGCTCGATGGCGCTGCGCTCCTGCTCGTGCACCTCCAGCGTTACGTCCGGGTGCCAGTGTTCCAGGCGCTGCAGGTGGTGAGGCAGGAAGTAGCCAATCACCGTGTAACTCGCCGCCAGGCGCAGCAGGCCGCTGGCGCGCACGTCTGGCAATGGGCTGTTCAACGCATCGTCGACACTGCGCAAAATCACATAGGCGCGGTTCAGAAAATGCCGGCCTGCGTCGGTCAGGCTCATGCCCTGGGCCGAGCGCTGGAACAACAGCGCGCCAAGCATGGCCTCCAGTTCCTTGATCGCAGTGGTCACCGCCGACTGGGAGATGTTCAGGTGGATCGCCGCTTGCGAAATCTGGCCGATCTCGGCGGTGGCGACAAAATAGCGGACCTGGCGCAGGGTCAACGACACGAAGGCACTCCGGGGTATCTGTTTTTCAGAAGACACCCTATCTGTTTATAGATCTTCCCAAGGGGTGGCAGAGAATCTAACGTGGCTTGCACGCAGTCACAAGCACCAGGAGAGCAGGCATGCAGGCAGTAGACTTCAACTCGGACATGGGCGAGGGCTTTGGCCCGTGGACCATTGGCGACGGCGTCGACAATGAACTGATGGCCTTCATCAGCTCGGCCAACATCGCCACCGGCTTTCATGCTGGCGACCCAGGCACCATGCGCCGCACCGTCGAACGCGCCAAGGCGCTGGGCGTGGCGGTAGGCGCGCACCCGGGCTTTCGTGACCTGGTCGGTTTTGGCCGCCGGCACATCAATGCGCCGGCTCAGGAACTGGTCGACGACATGCTCTATCAGTTGGGCGCGCTGCGCGAAATCGCCCGTGCCCAGGGCGTCAGCCTGCAGCACATCAAACCGCATGGCGCGCTGTACATGCACCTGGCCCGCGACGAAGAAGCCGCGCGGTTGCTGGTGCAGAACCTGCGGGTGATCGAGCCTGAGCTGTTGTTGTACTGCATGCCCGGCTCGGTGATCTGCCGCGTTGCTCAGGAACTGGGCCAGCCGGTGGTGCGCGAATTTTACGCCGATCGTGAGTACGACCTGAGCGGCTCCATCGTGTTCACCCGCAATGTGCGTGGCTACGAGCCGCAGGCGGTCGCCGAGCGTGTGCTGCGCGCCTGCCGGGAGGGCGTGGTACGCACGGTCGAAGGGCAGGATCTGGCCATCGAGTTCGACTCGATCTGCCTGCACAGTGATACCCCCGGCGCACTCTGCCTGGTCGAGGCCACGCGAGCAGCGCTGGACGCCGCTGGCATCCAGGTGCGCACGCCTCGTTGAGTTTCAAGGGCACCCGGTGCTCAGACACCGGTGCCGCTGCACAGCATTGTTTTTGCCTGCCTTACGATAAAGATTCCAAAAAAGGAGCAGACATGGCCGAGCCGCTTGCCAGTACCCCGATCCGCTACAGCTTCGGTGCCGACGAGCACCTGTTTGCCGAGGTCAGCGACAGCATGTCGCTGGAGGCCTTTTTCAAGGGCATGGCCGTTACCCGCGCGGTGGAGCGCCTGGCGCTGGAGGGCGTGCTCGACATCTGCCTCGCCAACGCCTCGTTCCAGATTCGTTTCGACCCCGATCGCATCGCCCCCCAAGCCCTGCTCGAAGCCGTGCGCGGCGCGGAGGCCGAGGCGGTGGCCGAACGTTCGTTGCACACCCGCATCATCGAGATCCCGGTGCTGTACAACGACCCCTGGACCCATGAAACCCTGATGCGTTTTCGCGACCGCCACCAGGACCCGGACAGCACCGACCTGGAATACGCGGCGCGCATCAATGGCCTGGCCGACGTCGAGGCGTTCATCGCCGCGCACAGTGGCGCGCCGTGGTTCGTGTCGATGGTGGGCTTCGTCGCCGGCCTGCCGTTCATGTTCCAGATGGTCGAACGCGAGCGCCAGTTGCAGGTGCCCAAGTACCTGCGCCCACGCACCGACACGCCGAAACTGACCCTCGGCCACGGTGGCTGCTTCGGTTGCATCTACTCGGTGCGCGGGGCAGGGGGCTACCAGATGTTCGGCGTCACCCCGGCACCCATCTACGACCCGCAGCAAACCCTGAACTACCTGAAGGAGCACATGGTGTTCTTCCGCCCGGGCGACATCGTGCAGTTCAAGCCCATCGACCGCCAGGCCTACGACCAGGCGGTGGCGGATGTCGAGGACGGCCGTTTCGACCTGCGCATACGCCCGGTGGAATTCTCCCTGGATGCATTCCTCGCCGACCCGGTCGGCTATCCCAAGGCCTTGCAGGAGGTACTGGCATGATCAAGGTACGCAAACCTGGCCTGGCGACCTCGGTGCAGGACCTTGGCCGCGAAGGCTATTACCACCTGGGCATCCCGCCTTCCGGCGCGCTCGACCAGTATGCGTTGCGCGCAGCCAACCAACTGGTCGGCAACCCGGCAGGTGCTGCCGGGCTTGAGTGTGCGCTGGTGGGGCCGGAGCTTGAATTCACGCAGGATGCCCTGGTGGCGGTGTGCGGTGCGCAGATGCCGGCGTTGCTCGACGGCCGTGAGCAACGGCCGGACACCGCCTTTGCAGTCAGGGCGGGGCAGGTGCTGCGCTTCGGCTTTCCCACGGCGGGGGCCCGTGCCTACATCGCGGTTGCGGGCGGTATCGATGTGCCCGAGGTGCTGGGCAGCCGGTCTACGTACGCATTGGGGGCGCTGGGCGGTTTCAATGGCCGCAAGCTGGTGGCCGGTGATGTGTTGCCGGTCGGCGTGCCCAGCGGCAAGACCCGCGCCGGTGCCAGCCTGCCGATGGCACTGCGCCAGGCGTTGGGCGGTGAAGTGGTGTTGCGGGTGGTGCCGGGCTTGTATTTCCATCGCCTGACCGAGGCCGCGGCGAAAAGCTTCTTTACCGATGCCTGGACCGTCGGCTCCGAGGCTGACCGCATCGGCTACCGCTACCGGGGCGGCAGCGCGCTGAGCTTCCAGCCGCGTGAGCAGCCGTTTGGTGCAGGATCGGACCCTTCCAACATCGTCGACAGCTGCTACCCGATCGGTTCGATCCAGGTGCCGGCGGGGCTGGAGCCGATCATTCTGCACCGCGATGCGGTGTCGGGTGGTGGGTACGCCATGATCGGCACGGTGATCAGTGCGGACCTGGACCTGATCGGGCAGATGCAGCCGAACCAGCAGGCGCGGTTTTTGCCGGTGAGCATGGAGGATGCGCTGGAAGCGCGGCGGTCGTACAAGAAGAGGTTGGGGTATCTGGGCAAGTTGTTCAGCTGAAATCTTTGGTGCCTTTACTGGCCTCTTCGCGGGTAAACCCGCTCCCACAGGCACCCCACTGAATCCAAGACCAGTGGGGTACCTGTGGGAGCGGGCTTGTCGGGGCGCCGAACCGCCGCGAAGAGGCCGGTGAAGCTTACCTATCCGTCAGATCAGAAGCTGTACTTGGCCGTCAGCATCATGTTACGCGGTGCACCCCAGGTATCGCCGGCATAGCTCACCGAGTTGGCCACTGCCGAGTAGTACTTGCGATCAAACACGTTGTTGGCGTTGAGCTGCAGGTCCAGGTTCTTGTTGACCTGGTAGCCGGCCATCAAGTCGGTGACCGCATACGAGCCCTGGATCAGGCGGTATTCGCTGCCGTCAACCACGGTGAAGTCGTTGTAGATGCGGCTCTGCCATGAAATGTTGCCACCAATGCGCAGCTTCTCCAGCGGGCCTTCGAAGCGGTAGGTGGTGGTCAGCTTGAACATGTGCTCCGGGGTGTCGCTGTCGAAGCGCTGGTTCACGTTGCCCGGGTTGGCGGCGTCCTTGATGATGTGGGCGCGGGCATAGGTGTAGCCGGCACCGACCTGCCAGTTGCGGGTCAGCGCACCTTGCAGTTCCATGTCTATACCTTGGCTGCGCACTTCGCCAGAGGCTTCGTAGCACGTCGATTGCGGGCAGTTTGGCACCAGCACCTGAACGGCGCGGTTTTCCTGGTCGATGCGGAACAGCGCCACGCTGGCATTCAGCGCGCCGTCGAAGTATTCGCCCTTGATGCCGATTTCGTAGTTTTTGCCCACGATCGGTTTGACCGGTGTGCCGGAGGTGTCCTTGGAGCTCTGAGGGGTGAAGATGTCGCTGTAGCTGACATACACCGAGTGATGGTCATCGAGGTCGTAGATCAGGCCGGCGTAGCGGGTGACATTACGCGTGACCTTGTAATCGCCGTCGCCATCGCGGTTGTCGTAGTCGTACCAGTCCAGGCGCCCGCCAAGGATCAGTTTCAGCGGGTCGGCCAGGCTCAGGCGGGTGGTCATGTACACGCCGTCCTGGGTGGTGACCTCGCGGGTATTGTCGGTGTGCACGAAGTTCGGCTTGCCGGCGTTGAGCGGCCAGTTGGTGTCATACGGGCTGTAGTTGCGCGTGTCCATGTCGTAGATGCGCTTGCTCGCACCGACCACCAGCTCGTGGGTGCGGCCGAAGGCTTCGAACGGGCCGCTGACGAAACCATCCAGGCCAATCTGGTTTTCGTCATGCTTGGACTGGTAGACCGTGCGCGACAGCGGCGCATTCAGCCCGGCCCAGCGCGACTGGTAGGAGCCCGTGAAGGTGGCGTCCTGTTGGGAGTAGTTGGCGTTGAGCTGCAGCTTCCAGTCATTGGCCAGGCGCTGGCGTAATTCGGCGAAGACGGTGTTGATCTCCTGGTCCTTGTTCTCCCAGTCAGTGCCCGGGTTGTACGAGCGCGAGAAGCCCATGTGGTGGCCGTTCAGCGCTGTGGGCATGGCGCCCCAGAAGTAGTTGGTCTTGTCTTTCTGGTGCGAGAAACCGACGGTCAGGCCGGTGTCTTCGGACAGGTCTGCCTCGGTGACGGCGTAGAACAGGCCGTGATCCTCTTCAACGTCATCGATGTAGCTGTTGGCATCGCGGTACGACGCCACCACCCGGCCACGCAGCGTGCCGCTATCGTTCAGCGGGCTAGAGGCATCGATTTCGCCGCGGTAGTTGTCCCAGCTGCCTGCGGCGCCAGTGAGGGTGACCTTTTGTTCGGCCAGCGGGCGCTTGCGCACCAGGTTGATGGCCGCCGAGGGGTTGCCGGCACCCGTGACCAGGCCAGTGGCGCCGCGAACCACTTCGACCCGGTCGAACATTGCCAGGTTCGGTTGTGCGCCTACAACCCAGCCGGTGTAGCCGCTGGGGATGCCGTCGTACATGAGGTTGTCGATATCGAAGCCGCGCGACGAATAGCTCTGCCGGCCCGGGCCGTTGGAGTAGTCCAGGTACAGCCCTGGCGTTGCCTTGACCACGTCGTTGATGCTGGTCATCGCCTGGTCGTCCATGCGCTGGCGAGTGATCACAGTCACCGCCTGCGGCGTTTCACGCAGGCTCATCGGCAGCTTGGTGGCGGTGGACATCGAACCCGTTGTGTAGGAATTCGAGCCTTCGGTGGTGCTGCCTAGCCGGTCGGAGCTGATCTCGGTGGCGCCCAGTTCAAGAGTACCTGGCTGGTCGTCCTCGGCCAGGGCCGGGGTGACGATGGCCATGCACACGGCCATGGCGAGCAGATTGCGGGCAGGGAAAGTGCGCGTGGGCGCAAAGGACGACGGCATGGAGGGAAAGTTCCTGTACTTTGTTAAACGTTGTTAAAAATGTGTATGAGAACGATTAACATTAAGTGTGTCAGGATTTGTCGCACCTTGAAAGTCTGGTATGCCAGTTTTTTTACAAATTTTTCACATTCGTGAAGCAAGGTAGAGCGGATACCGCGCCGTTCTCACTGGCAGCGGTGACCCTGTGGGAGCGGGTTTATCGGGGCGCCGAACCGCCGCGAAAGAGCCAGCGTGGTTGGCATCAGTTATTCGGATCGATTGATCTGCTTGCCGCGCTGGCCAGCCACTTCCGATGCCTGCCCATCACGCTGCTTGCCTTGGCGCGCCAAGCCCTCCAGCTGCGGGATCAGCATTCCTTCCGGCAAATGCCGCCAGAAACGCCCGGGCATGTGCATCCGTAGCGCATCGGGGTTGAGGCGTGCGGGGTTGAAGGTATGGCGGTAATAGGTACGCCACAACTCAGCACCCGGGTCATCGGCATTACGTGCCCATTGCTGCCAATCTTCCGGGCAATTGCGCTGATAATCGAAAGCCGAACCATCAAAACGAATACCGTCCTGCGGCGTGGCGATCAACCAGCGCTGGCGCCCCAGGCGGTCGGCGAAATGCGCGCTGGCACTGTGCAGAATGTCGTGGGCCGGCTCGTGATAGGCCACCAGGTCCAGTTGCAGTTGCTCGGCAAGTGCTTCCGGCAGCGGCACAAAACGCACGAATGCATGCAGGTGGTGCGCCTCGCGGCTGACCTGCTTGATACGCCGGTGCAATTCGCTGCCCAGTCGATCACCCGCAAGCATCGCCGTGCGGTCACCATGGGCCACGCGCCAGAGCACTTCGTACAGCAGGTTCCAGCGCTGCTCGCCACGGTAGCGCGCGGCTTGCTCCAGCAGGTTCAACAGGGCTGCAGGCACCTTGGCGCGAAACGGGCCGGGCCCGTCGGGCAGCGTGGTCGGCACCGCCAGCAAGTCGTCGATGGGGCCTTGCGCCCAGCTCACCTCAGCCGGGTCGATGCCGTGGCCAAGCAGCGTCCGGGCCTGGTCGCGCCAGGTGGCGAACAGGTCGTCGCAGTCGAGTGCGATCATCCCCATAACCCCATCTGCACCGGTGCCTGCGGCTCACGCAGCTGCGCCCGCAGCAAGCCGCTGCGCAACTCCCCCTGGGCGGGGCGATAGTCGCTGGTAATGATGAAGGGGCGCGCCTTGTCGAGCACACAGCGCAGCTGGATCAGGTCGTCGTAGCGCACCCGCCGCTCGCGGCGCAGCGCTACCAGCCGTTGCACGCTGCGCAGGCCGATGCCGGGGATGCGTGCCAGCAGCGCGGGTTCGGCGCGGTTCACATCCAGCGGGAACACCTCACGGTTGGCCAAGGCCCAGGCAAGCTTCGGGTCGATGTCCAGCGCCAGGTTGCCGGCCTCGCCAAGCAGCTCGCCGGCCTTGTAGCCATAGCCGCGCAACAGGAAGTCGGCCTGGTACAGCCGGTGCTCGCGCAGCAGCGGCGGGGCGGCCAGCGGCACGCTGTCGGGGCTGTCGGGGATCGGGCTGAAGGCCGAGTAGTACACGCGCTTGAGCCCGTAGCCGTGGTACAGCGACTCGGCGTTGCGCAGCAGTGTGCTGTCGTCGGTGGCGTCGGCACCCACGATCACCTGGGTACTTTGCCCGGCCGGGGTGAAGCGCGGCGCTTTCGGCTCGCCCGCCACAGCTTGCTGGCCCCGGTGAATCACGCCCATGGCCTGGCGAATGGTGTGCGCCTGTTTTTCCGGGGCCAGGCGTTTGAGGCTGGCGTCGGTGGGCAACTCGATATTGACGCTGAGGCGGTCGGCCAGGCGCCCGGCTTCTTCGATCAGCAGCGGGTCGGCATCAGGGATGGTCTTGAGGTGGATATAGCCACGGAAGTTGTGCTCCTCACGCAGCAGGCGAGCCACGCGGATCAGTTGCTCCATGGTGTAGTCGGCCGAGCGGATGATGCCGGAGCTGAGGAACAGGCCACTGATGCAGTTGCGCCGGTAGAAGTCCAACGTCAGGCGCACCACCTCCTCGGGCGTGAAGCGCGCCCGCGGCACGTTGCTGGAGCGGCGGTTGACGCAGTACTGGCAGTCGTACAGGCAGAAGTTGGTCAACAGTACCTTGAGCAGCGACACGCAACGGCCGTCGGGGGTGTAGCTGTGGCAGATACCCATGCCATCGGTGGCCCCCAGGCCTTCACTGCCGCGCGAACTGCGTTTGGGCGCACCGCTGCTGGCGCAGGAAGCGTCGTACTTGGCGGCGTCGGCGAGGATGCCGAGTTTGGCGATGAGTTGCATGGGGCTGTCTCGCTGTACTGATTATTCATACAGTATTTTGAGATTGGGTCGATTGCAAGAGGGGGTGATCGACGGCGCCTGCACAAGGTCGATACCCGAGCAAATCCGTCAGCTAAGCTTGTGCTGGACTTTACGGATAGCAACGTAGCGGGAGACAACATGAACATCACGCACAAGTCGAAGCTTGCCCTGGCTGGCCTGGCGCTGGCCATCGGCATGCTCAACGCCCAGGCCGCCGAGAGCAAGAAGGTCGATGTGCTGTTGGTGGGCGGGGGCATCATGAGTTCGACCCTGGCGGTCTGGCTCAATGAGCTGGAGCCGGGCTGGTCGATGCAGATGGTCGAGCGGCTGGACAAGGTGGCCGAGGAAAGCTCCAACGGCTGGAACAACGCCGGTACCGGCCACTCGGCGCTGGCAGAGCTCAACTACACGCCGGAAAAGGACGGCAAGGTCGACATCACCAAGGCGGTGGAGATCAATGAATCGTTCCAGATCACCCGCCAGTTCCTCGCCTGGCAGGTCAAGCAGGGCGTGCTGAAGGACCCGCATTCCTTCATCAATACCACGCCGCACATGAGCTTTGTCTGGGGTGACGACAACATCCGCTTCCTGAAAAAGCGCTACGAGGCGCTGCAGGCCAGCCCGCTGTTCAAACCCATGCAGTACTCCGAAGACCACGCTCAGATTGCCAAGTGGGTGCCGCTGATGATGGCGGGCCGTGACCCCAATCAGAAGCTGGCCGTGACCTGGACACCGATTGGCACCGACGTCAATTTCGGCGAGATTACCCGCCAGTATGTGGGCTACCTGAAAACCCGGCCGAACTTCGACCTGAAGCTGTCCAGCGAGGTCGAAAACATCACCCGTAACGATGACGGCTCCTGGCATGTCGAGTACAAGAACCTCAAGGACGGCAACAAGGCCAGCACCGATGCCAAGTTCCTGTTCATCGGCGCCGGTGGCGCGGCGCTGCCGTTGCTGCAGAAGTCGGGCATCGACGAGGCCAAGGACTATGCAGGCTTCCCGGTCGGCGGCTCGTTCCTGGTGACCGACAACCCGGCCATCGCCCAGCAACACATGGCCAAGGCCTACGGCATTGCCGCGAGCGGCGCGCCGCCTATGTCGGTACCGCACTTGGACACCCGCGTGCTGGACGGCAAGCGGATGATCCTGTTCGGGCCGTTCGCGACCTTTTCCACCAAGTTCCTCAAGCAGGGTTCGCTGCTCGACCTGTTTGCCAGCGTGAGTGTGCACAACACCTGGCCGATGGTGCGGGTGGGGTTGCGTGAGTTCGACCTGGTGCAGTACCTGGTCGGCCAGGTGCTGCAATCGGATGATGACCGCTTCGAAGCCTTGCGCACCTACTTCCCGGAGGCGAAGAAGGAAGACTGGCGCTTGTGGCAGGCCGGGCAGCGGGTGCAGATCATCAAGAAGGATGACAGCCAGGGCGGTGTGCTCAAGCTGGGCACTGAAGTGGTGACGTCCAAGGATGGCAGCATCGCTGGCTTGCTCGGCGCCTCGCCGGGCGCGTCGACTGCGCCACCGATCATGCTCGACCTGATGGGCAAGGTGTTCAAGGACAAGCTGGCTTCGCCCGATTGGCAGGCCAAGATCAAGCAGATCATCCCGTCCTATGGCATGCGCCTGAATGATCATCCCGACGAGGTGCAGAAGGAGTGGGCGTATACCAATGAAGTGTTGCAGCTGAACCCGGCGGGTATGGGGGGCGTGCAGTAGCTGTCAGTGCTTACGCTGCCAGAGCCCGTCGCCGGTGTGGTGGCGATGGGCTCGATCTTAGGAGATTGCAGCTTGAATAGATGCTGACCCTAAGAGATCAGGATGCCTTGCTGCGTTTCATCGGGCGGCCCGCAAACGCAGAGTCTTCGACCTTGGCGAATGCGTCGATAGCCTCTTCAGTGAAATAAGTCTGGTATTGGGCGGACTCCCGCAACCGTGCAAGCTTTTCGTCTGCAATGGCCTTGTAGCGAGCCACATTTGCGCTGAAATCGCCGTCTTTACTCGCCATTTCGAAACTCCTAATGGGTGAGCGCAGCATAGTCATGAGACAGATCGTAGGCAAGGCCCATACCTTTCACTTGCCGGAAGCCGTCCAGCTGGTAGGCAATCCGAGCTTCAGGAAGCGGGTCCTTCACCACGACCCAGCGCAAGCCAAGAAGCAGCGCATAGTAGCGAACGCCGCTCATGCACATAGGCGCCATATATCCACGTGTTGCCAAGCTGTCATCCGGATTGCGTTGCAAGTACAAAACCATGATTTTCTCCTTGCTACCTTGCGGTGACGCCCAGCAAAGGCCTGCAAGTTGGTCGCCGTGCCAGATGGAAATGTCGAGTGCGTTAGCGTGCGCTTGCCTGCCCTTCCATTTGAGTATTCTGTTCCAGCCGAAGTCATGTGGATTGGGATGCCAGTATTCATGAGCTTCAATGGCTCTGTTGTCGATTTCCCCAATGCGTATGCCGTCAGCAAATTGGATGTTCATGCGCCGTGTTTCCAGCGCTACCTGCCCTCGAGCGGCTTGCTTGAAGCCGATGAGTTCGGCCAGTTTTTCATCGTCCATAGCGGGGTGGTTCACCATCTGCAAACAGGCATCTGATGGTATTGCCAATGCACATCAGAATGGTCTGAGGCGCAGTGTCGTATTTCGCGAGCATGTGTAGGCTAAATCTCAATGTCTCTCGATCAAGACATCTAAACTTACAAACAGCCCGCCGCTGCAATCACAACGGCGAGCCCTCACCATTCATCCGACCACCGCTACCCCCGGACCGGACATCCCTCGCTGACGGTGGCCTTCTTGCAGAGGAGGGCAGGTCATGGACGAGGCAAGGCTCCACGATTTCATGGGCAAGCTGGTCGGCGACATGGGCGCTGCGGCGACCCTGGCCAATGTGATTCTCGGCGACGAGTTAGGGTTGTACCGGGCCATGGCCGACAGCCAGCCGACTACACCTGAGGCGCTGGCGAGCAAGACCGGTTGCCACCCGCGGCTGGTGCGCGAATGGCTCAACGCCCAGGCCGCGTCTGGCTACATGGTCCATGAGCAGGGCAGTTTCGTGCTGCCTGAGGAACAGGCCATGGCATTGGCGCTGGAGGACTCACCGGCCTACATGGCCGGTGGCGCGGCAGTGGTGGCCGCGCTGTTCCACGACAAGGACAAGCTGGTGGCGGCCATGCGTGGTGATGGCGGGCTTGCCTGGGGCGACCATCACCCGTGCATGTTCAGTGGTACCGAGCGGTTCTTCCGGCCCGGTTACCGCACTTTCCTGGTGGCGGACTGGCTGCCGGCGCTCGACGGTGTGGTCGGCAAGTTACAGGCTGGGGCTAAGGTGGCGGATGTCGGTTGCGGGCATGGCGCTTCTACGCTGGTGATGGCCCAGGCGTTTCCCGCATCGACGTTTGTCGGCTACGACTACCACGCGCCCTCCATCGCCACGGCCCGCGAGCGTGCCAGTGAGGCAGGCGTGACGGAGCGGGTGAGCTTCCAGCAGGCCCGGCCAAGGATTACCCCGGTAACGATCATGATCTGGTCTGCTTTTTCGATTGTCTGCACGACATGGGCGACCCGGTCGGCGCTGCCCGGCATGCCTACCAGGCGTTGAAGGCCGACGGCACGGTAATGCTGGTGGAACCCTATGCCGAGGATACGCTGGACGGCAACCTGACGCCGGTCGGGCGCCTGTTCTATGCCGCCTCGACGTTTATCTGCACGCCGAATTCGCTGTCGCAGGAAGTGGGGCTGGGGTTGGGCGCGCAGGCTGGCGAGGCGCGCTTGCGGGCGGTGTTGGAGGAGGCGGGGTTCACGCAGTTCCGGCGGGCGACGCAGACGCCGTTCAACCTGATTCTGGAGGCGCGTAAGTAGAGGTGAGCCTGTACCGTCCTCTTCGCGGGCTTGCCCGCGAAGAGGAAGGGCCTGCAAACGCAGAAAGGGCGCCTTGTTGGCGCCCTTTCTGTTGATGCTGCTTAGGCTTCAGCGTCCCAAGGACGATCGCCTTTCTCATCTTTCACGCGGGTTGGCAGGCCCATGACGTCCAGCGCCTTGAGGAACGGCTCAGCTGGCAGTTCCTCGACGTTGACCATGCGCTTGGCATCCCACTCGCCACGCGCGACCAACAGGGCCGCGGCCACTGGCGGTACACCGGCGGTGTAGGAAATACCCTGGCTGTCGGTCTCGGCGTAGGCTTCTTCGTGGTCGGCCACGTTGTAGATGAACACTTCGCGCGGCTGGCCATCCTTGGTGCCCTTGACCAGGTCACCGATGCAGGTTTTGCCGGTGTAGCCCGGGGCCAGCGAGGCTGGATCAGGCAGCACGGCCTTGACCACTTTCAGCGGCACAACTTCCAGGCCTTCAGCGGTCTTGACCGGTTGCTCGGAGAGCAGGCCAAGGTTTTTCAGCACGGTGAACACATTGATGTAGTGCTCGCCGAAGCTCATCCAGAAGCGCACGTTCGGTACGTTGAGGTTCTTCGAGATCGAGTGGACCTCGTCGTGACCGGTCAGGTACAGGTTTTGCGAGCCAACCACCGGCAGGTCGTCGGTACGCTTGACTTCGAACATGGTGTTGCTGGTCCACTGGCTGTTCTGCCAGCTCCAGACTTGCCCGGTGAACTCGCGGAAGTTGATTTCCGGGTCGAAGTTGGTGGCGAAGTACTTGCCGTGGGACCCAGCATTGACGTCGAGAATATCGATCGAATCAATGCTGTCGAAATACTGTTGCTGCGCAAGTTTTGCGTAGCTGTTCACCACACCCGGGTCGAAACCGACGCCGAGAATGGCGGTGATGTTCTTCTCTTGGCATTCTTCGAGGTGTTTCCACTCGTAGTTGCCGTACCAGGGCGGCGTCTCGCAGATTTTGCCCGGTTCTTCGTGGATCGCGGTGTCCAGGTAGGCGACACCGGTATCGATGCAGGCACGCAGCACCGACATGTTGAGGAAGGCGGAACCAACGTTGATCACGATCTGCGATTCGGTCTCGCGGATCAGTGCCTTGGTTGCCTCGACATCGAGTGCATTGAGCGAGAAGGCCTGGATGTCGGCGGGTACCTTGAGGCTACCCTTGGCCTTGACGCTATCGATGATGGCCTGGCATTTGGAGATGTTCCGCGACGCAATGGCAATACGACCGAGTTCGTCGTTATGCTGCGCGCACTTGTGGGCCACCACCTTGGCGACACCTCCTGCACCAATGATAAGAACGTTCTTCTTCAATTTATCCCTTGCTCCTTACTTGAAAGCCGGTCTTACGACAGGCTGGAAACGTAGTCTTCGAAACCGAACTCGCGCACCAGTTCGACGCTGCCGTCGAGCTGCTTGACTGCGATGGAAGGCATCTTCAGACCGTTGAACCAGTTTTTCTTGACCATGGTGTAACCCGCCGTGTCGATGAACGACAGGCGATCGCCGATGGCCAGCGGGCGGTCAAATTGGTACTCACCGAAGATGTCACCGGCCAGGCACGATTTGCCGCAGACCATGTAGGTGTGCTCGCCATCGTTGGGGGCCATCTTGGCGTTGAGGCGGTAGATCAGCAGGTCGAGCAGGTGCGCTTCAATCGAGCTGTCGACCACGGCCAGGTGCTTGCCGTTGTACAGGGTGTCGAGCACGGTCACTTCCAGCGAGGCGCTGTTGGTGATGGCGGCTTCGCCCGGCTCCAGGTAAACCTGTACGCCGTATTGTTCCGAGAAGGCTTTCAGGCGCGCGCAGAACGCATCGACGGCATAGTCTTCGCCGGTGAAGTGGATGCCGCCACCCAGGCTGACCCACTCGACCTTGTGCAGCAGGTGGCCGAAGCGCTCTTCGATGTGCGTGAGCATCTTGTCGAACAGGCCGAAGTCACCGTTCTCGCAGTTGTTGTGGAACATGAAACCAGAGATCTGACCGATGACTTTTTCGATCTTCTCCGGGTCCCACTCACCCAGGCGGCTGAACGGGCGGGCCGGGTCGGCCAGCAGGTAATCGGAGCTGCTCACCTGCGGGTTGACGCGCAGGCCGCGGACCTTGCCTTCGGACTGTTCGGCAAAGCGCTGCAGCTGGCCGATCGAGTTGAAGATGATCTTGTCGCAGTTCTCGAGCATCTCCTCGACCTCGTCGTCGGCCCAGGCCACGCTGTAGGCGTGGGTCTCGCCGGCGAACTTCTGGCGGCCGAGCTTGAGCTCGTACAGCGACGAAGAGGTGGTGCCGTCCATGTACTGCTGCATCAGGTCGAACACCGACCAGGTGGCGAAGCACTTGAGGGCGAGCAGCGCCTTGGCACCGGACTTCTCGCGCACGTACGCGATCTTCTCCATGTTGCTCAGCAGCTTGGTTTTATCGATGAGGTAATACGGCGTCTTGATCATTTAAAGGCCCCCGGCCAGGCCGGCCAAAAAAAGGACACGCATTGTGCCTTCACTTGCTACAGATCGAAAGGGCGAGATAAGCATTTCGTCGCGGTCTTTGCCGTTGGGCGGGAATTTTTCCGGTTGCGGCGGGCTCATTGGAGCAGGGCTGTGTGACCATCCTAATCACCGGCTTGGCAAATGAAGGAGAATCCGATGAGTAGTCGTTACCGAACGAACGCGTGCAGGAGTTGGGCATGAGAGTTGGCGTCATCTCCGATACCCACGGATTGTTGCGCCCTGAAGCGGTCGATGCGCTGGTAGGCTGCGAGCTGATCGTGCATGCGGGGGATATCGGCAAACCGCAAATCATCGAAGTGCTCCAAGCGCTGGCGCCGTTGCAGATCGTGCGGGGCAACAACGACTTGAAACTGCCATGGGCGGCGCAGTTGGCCGATGAGCTTCGCTTCAAGATGGGCAGCTGGCAGGCATTGCTGGTGCACGACATTGCCGATGTGCCGGCGCAGCTGGATGAGGCGGTGCGGGTGGTGATCACCGGGCATTCGCACAAGCCGCAGATCCATTGGCAGGGCGGGCGGCTCTACCTCAACCCAGGGAGTGCCGGGCCTCGGCGGTTCAAGCTGCCGGTGACGGTTGCGGTGATCGACATCGAGGGGGAGAGGCTGGAACCGCGGATCATTCCGTTGCTTGAGTGATCTTGAGGGCCTCTTCGCGGGTAAACCCGCTCCCACAGGTACCCCATTGCCCCTGAGAACAGTGACGTAACTGTGGGAGCGGGTTTACCCGCGAAGAGGCCGGAACACGCAACCTCAATCGACCTGCTTCAACCACGCCTGAATCTGCCCCAGCGTCGCCGTAGCGCCGCCGCAAACCACGATCAGCACATTGCTGTAATCAGCCAGCTTCCCGGCCTCGTAGGCCACCGCCAACGCTGCCCCACAGGCCGGTTCCACCAACACCCGATGATCCGCCAGAAACCGCTCGCACGCCTCAAGCGCCGCCCGATCGCTGACCAGAACACTGTGCACTGGGTGTTCACGCACGCAGGCCAAGGCCTGGTCGGCCACACGTTTGGCGCCCAGCGAGGTGGCCACCGAAGCAAGGCGCTCCAGCTCTACCGGATGCCCAGCCTGCACCGCAGCATGCAGCGAGGCCGCGCCTTCGGTTTCCACCGCCAGCACTGGCACATCGTTCCAGCCATTACGCTTGAGCCCTTCGACCACGCCACTGAGCAGGCCGCCGCCGCCAACCGACAGCACGACCGCATCTGGCTTGTACCCGGTAGCCGCCACTTCATCTACCAGGCTGGCATGCCCGGCCCACAGCAGCGGGTCGTCGAACGGGTGAATGAAGGCATCGTCTGGCCCGACCAAGGTTTGTGCCAGCGCGTTGGCCTCTTGCCAGGAGCTGCCATGCACCACCACCTTGGCGTCTTCCTGGTGCAGCAGTTCCTTGGCCCGTTCGGTCGTGGTTTCAGGTACCACGACGGTCACCGGCACACCGAGCTTGCGGCCGGCATAGGCCACCGCCAGGCCGGCGTTGCCACCGGATGAGGACACAAAGTGCCGTGCGCCGCGGGCATGGTGGACTTCGCAGGCATGGCCCACCCCACGCAGCTTGAACGAGCCACAGGGCTGAAGGGCATCAAGCTTGAGCCAGACCGCACGGCCGGCGGCCAGCGACAGCGGGCGGGATTCGATCAGGGGGGTGTGGATATGCAGCGTCATCACGTAGCTCCATGCTTCAGGTAGAGCTGGATGGTAACGCGGGCTGCGAGAGGTATGTCATTGAATTTGTGGTGATGTCGAAATCGAGCGCCGCGCGGGCGGCGCTCGATTTCAGCAACGGCGCAAACCTTCAGCGCACGATCACCCCAACGCTGGCGTACGTGGGGGGATCACCCGGCGCGAACCAGTCGCCTCAAAGCCCGCAGCAAAGCTCAACAAGTTGTTGTCGCTGTAGGCGCGGCCGGCAAAAGTCAGCCCCACTGGCATGCCGATGTCTGCCATCACACCCATCGGCACGGTGACGGTCGGTACGCCCAGGTGGCGGATGGCAAGGTTGCCGTTGGCCACCCAGATACCGTTGCTCCAGGCGATGTCCGCCGATGCCGGGTTGACGTCGGCATCGGCCGGGCCCACGTCGGCGACGGTTGGGAACAGCACCGCGTCCAGGCCTTGGGCGTCCATCCAGTCTTCCAGGTCCAGCTTGCGGGTTTGCTCCAGGCCGCGCAGGCCGTCGGGCAGGGTTTCGATCTGGTCCCAGGTCTTCAGGCCGCGCTTGGCCATATTGACGTATTCGTCCATGCCGGCGGCCAGGTCGTCCTCACGGTTGGGCAGGGTGCCCGGGTCGTGCGGGAAGATCTGCGGGCCATCGACGTCGGCCAGGCGGTTGAGCTTGGGGTCGTTGTTGGCGCGCAGGAAATCGTCGAAGCCCCAACCGGACAGCTCCCACAGTTCGTCGTGCAGGAACTCCTTGCTGACGATGCCGCGGTTGTACACGGTCGGTGCACCCGGCCGGTCACCTTCGCAGTTGGACACCAGCGGGAAGTCCACTTCCAGCACCTCGGCACCGGCTGCTTCCAAGGCCTGACGGGCCTGTTGCCACAGCGCGATGACGGTGTCGCGGGTGTTGATGCGCTGGCCGGTCGGGCCGCCGATGCCGGGTTTCTCGGAGGTGCCGGCTTCAGGGTCGGCATTGATGTACATGCGCGGCACGCCGAAACGCTTGCCCTTGAGGGCGCTGGCATCGACGGCCAAGTCCAGGTAAGACGCCGGGCGTACCGAGGAGGCAGCCGGAATCGGTACCCAAGGCTGCAGGCGCCACAGGTCGCCGCGCTTGTCGGCATCGTCGGCGACCACGACATCGAGAATTTCCAGCAGGTCGGCTATGGTGCGGGCGTACGGCACCACCACGTCCATGGTAGGGGTCAGCGGCCAGTTGCCGCGTACCGAGATCACCCCGCGCGAAGGGGTATAGGCGCACAGGCCGTTGTTCGAGGCAGGGCCACGGCCGCTCGACCAGGTTTCTTCGGCCAGGCCGAAGGCGCTGAAGCTGGCCGCAGTGGCGGTACCGGCGCCGTTGGACGAGCCGGAGGCGAACGGTGCGGTCAGGTAGTTGGCGTTGTACGGGCTTTCGGCGCGGCCGTAGACGCCGCGCTGCATGCCGCCGTTGGCCATGGGCGGCATGTTGGTCTTGCCCAGGCAGATGGCGCCACCGGCGCGCAGGCGCTCGACGGTGAATGCGTCGCGTTGGGCGACCAGGTCCTTGAACGCCGGGCTGCCGGACGCTGCGGTCAGGCCCTTGACCAGGTAGCTGTCCTTGGCGGTGTAGGGGATGCCGTCCAGCGGGCCGAGCAGTTCACCACGGGCGCGGCGGGCGTCGGAGGCTTCGGCCTCCTTGAGCGCTTCAGGGTTGCGCACTACCACGGCGTTCAATGCAGTGGCGGTATCGGCTCCATCGTAGGCGTCGATGCGCGCCAGGTAGGCCTTGACCAGCTCGACCGCCGTCGTGCGGCCTGCTTCGAGCGCGTCGCGCAGCTCGGCAATGGAAACCTCGGTTACCTCGATCATGCTTTCACCAAAAATTGTGCAGGTGGGGGCTTTTGCGAGGAGTGTACAAGAAGGGCACGGGGGGCGCAGGTTTGCGCCGGGGCAAATGGATTTTTGCAACGAAGCATTGTAGGGGCCGCACGGCGGCCCCTTTGCTATCAATCCAGGTCGGCCGCCGAATGCCGTTCGGGCACCTGGCTTGCTTCATCACCCCAGGTCCGATTGACCCGCGTGCCCCGTTGCACGGCCGGCCGCTGGGCGACTTCCTCAGCCCAACGCTGCACGTGCGGGTACTCCTGCACCGCAAGAAACTCCGCGGCGCCATACAGGTTGCCGCGCACCAGCTGGCCATACCAGGGCCATACGGCGATATCGGCAATGCTGTATTCGTCGCCACCGAGGTAGCGGCTTTCGGCCAGGCGGCGCTCAAGCACGTCCAGCTGACGCTTGGCCTCCATGGTGAAGCGGTTGATGGCGTATTCGATCTTTTCCGGCGCATACACATAGAAGTGGCCAAAGCCACCGCCAAGATAAGGCGCCGATCCCATCTGCCAGAACAGCCAGTTCAGGCTTTCGGTGCGTGCGGCGGCGGCCTTGGGCAGGAAGGCGCCGAATTTTTCGGCCAGGTACAGCAGGATCGAACCCGATTCGAACACCCGGACCGGCGGCTCGACGCTGCGGTCGAGCAGGGCAGGGATCTTCGAGTTGGGGTTGACCCCCACAAAACCGCTGGAGAACTGGTCGCCTTCGCCGATGCGGATCAGCCAGGCATCGTACTCGGCGCCGCTGTGGCCAAGGGCGAGCAATTCCTCGAGAAGGATGGTGACCTTCACGCCATTGGGGGTGGCCAGGGAATACAGCTGCAGCGGCTGTTTGCCGACCGGCAGTTCCTTGTCATGGGTCGGGCCGGCAATCGGGCGGTTGATGCTGGCGAACTGGCCGCCGGAGGCTGCGTCGTTGCGCCAGACCTTGGGCGGGACGTAAGGGTGCTTGCTCATGCCTGGAACTCCTTCAAAGGCGCAATGCGGTCACGTACAGACGTGGACCTGCATCTATGCCATGGGTTCTGTGCGATGTGCAAATGCTCTGTGGGAGCGGGTTTACCCGCGAACCAGGGCGCAGCCCTGGCCATACACCGCAGCGGATTGTTCGCGGGTGAACCCGCTCCCACAGTTGCCTCCCGAAGGCTGTACCTCAGCCAGGCGATGTTGGTCAGGCCACCGGAATGGTCGGGTCCGCCGCAGCCAGTGCCGCCGCGCGGTCATTGGCCGCCGGCGGGTAGATCCAAACCGTGTTGATCTGCGATTTGAGCACCTTGGCCTCGGCCTTGTCGGTCGGCGGCGACACCGTGCGCTCCCAGCCCTCGGTATACACCGCGCCCCAGGCGCCCAGGTCGAGGCACGTCACGTACTTGGGCTGGCTGTAGGTCATCGGTGCCACGCCGATCAGCTCGGCCACGGCGTTGTTCCCCGCATAGCGGCCCAGCGGGATGGCATGTTGGCAAGACATCACCGCGTAGTTGCCCACTTCATCGCACGCCGCATAGGCCACATCACCTGCCGCATACACCGCATCGTTGCCCTTGACCTTGAGGTTGCCATCCACATGCAGCCGGCCCTGGCGGTCGCGTTCGCCGCAGATCTGTGCGGTCAGCGGGTTGGCCTTGAAGCCCACGGTCCACACCACCGTGCTTGCCTCGATGCGCTGGCCGTTGTCCAGCAGCACACCGTCGCGGTCGACCGAAGCCACGGTGGCGCCGCAAATCCATTCGATACCCAGCGCCTCGGATGCCTGTTCGATGGCCGGGCGAATGCCGTCACCCAGCGCGGCGCCGATTTTCGCGCCGCGGTCGATCACCACCACGCGCAGCTTTGCCTGCTCGCCCAGTATGTCGCGCAAGCGCGCCGGCAGTTCGGTCGCCGTCTCGATGCCGGTGAAGCCGCCGCCCGCCACCACCACGGTGTTGCGTGCGGGCGTGTCAGGCAGGTTGGCCAATGCCTTGAGGTGGGTTTCGAGGCGGGCGGCGCTGTTTATCTTGTCGACATCGAACACATGCTCGATACCGACCATGTCCGGCCGGTTGAGCACGCTGCCGCAGGCCATGATCAGGCGGTCATAGCCCAGGCTGCACTCGGTGCCGCTCTGCGTACGGTAGCTGACGCGTTTGTTGTCTTCATCGATATGGAACGCCGTGCCTTGCACGAACCGTACACTCACCGCCTCGAACAGCTCCTGCAACGGGGCGGCCATGGTGTGCACTTCAGGTTCGTAAAAACGTGGGCGCACGTGCAATTCGGCCTGCGGCGCGAGCAGCGTGACCTCGACGTCCGTGCGCCCGTGCAGGTCCAGTTGGCGGACGGCGCTGAGGGCGCTCCACAGGCCTGCGAAGCCTGCGCCAATGATCAGGATATTTTTCATCGTTGTGCTCCTGGAAGGTCCGGATAAACAAGGTAGCCCGTGTTTCCGGTCAACGATGCTACGGGCGACGAAGCAGCAAGCCCCAGGCCACGGAACCCTGGCCTTCGGCCTGCTGCTGCATCACAGTCGGCTTATCCTCGACATCCAGGGCTCAGCGCGCCTGCGGCACGATCATGCTGGCCGGCGCCTCGGCTGCGCGGTGCCGCGCGACCCAGTAATACAGCACGCTCGGCACCACCAGGCCGATCAGCCAGGACACGTCCACGCCACCCAGGTGCGCGACCATGGGGCCGGTGTACAGCTTGGTGTCGATGAACGGCATCTGGATCAGCACGCCCACGGTGTAGACGCTGATGCCTGGCCAGTTCCAGCGGCCATAGCGGCCGTCCGGGTCGGCCAGGGCAGGGATGTCGTAACGCTCCTTGGTGATGAAGTAATAGTCCACCAGGTTGACCGCGCTCCAGGGCACGAAGAAGGTCAGCAGGAACAGGATGAACGACTTGAATGCACTGAGGAACGAGTGCTGGCCGAGCAAGGCCACCAGGGTGGCGGCGCCGACAATGGCGAGCACGAACACCAGGCGCTGGGTGCGGCTGATGGCCAGGTGGCCACGAAAGCCGCTGATGATGGTAGCGATGCACATGAAACTGCCGTAGGAGTTCAGCGTCGAGATGGTCACCTTGCCGAAGGCGATACAGAAGTACAGCAGCGCCGCCGTGGTGCCCGCGCCACCCAGGCCGACGATGTAGGCCACCTCGCGTCCGGTGAACTGGCCACCGGCGATGGCTGCAGCGAACACACCGAGGATCATCGAGGCCTGGGCACCGATCACCGAGCCCAGGCCAGCGGCGAGGAAGGTTTTGACTGGCGAGGTGCTGCTTGGCAGGTAGCGCGAGTAGTCGGCAACGTAGGGGCCGAAGGCGATCTGCCAGGACGCCGCCAGCGAAACCGCCAGCAGGAACGACGCCCAGCTGAAGTGGCGGTTGTCGAGGAGTTGGCCGATGTCGGCAAGCATCAGGATGCGGCTGAACAAGTAGACGAAGGCGATGATGCCCAGCACGCTGGCCACCCGGCCGATCCAGTGGATGACCCGGTAGCCGGCCAGGGTGGCGGCGACGATCACGGCGGCAAAGATGAGAATGCCGGTGCTGTCGCTGACGCTGAGCAACTGGCCGATGGCCTGCCCGGACAAGACCGTGCCGGTGGCGGTGAAGCCCAGGTACATCAGGCACACCAGCACCATCGGGATAGCCGCGCCGTACACGCCGAACTGCACCCGGCTGGAGATCATCTGCGGCAAGCCCAGGCGTGGGCCCTGGGCGGCGTGAAGGGCCATGACTGCACCGCCGATCAGTTGCCCCAGCAGCAGGCCGATCAACGACCAGAACACATCGCCGCCAAGCACCACGGCCAGGGCACCGGTGACGATAGCGGTAATCTGCAGGTTGGCTCCGAGCCACAGGGTGAACTGGCTGTACACCCGTCCATGGCGTTCAGCTTCAGGGATATAGTCGATCGAGCGCCGCTCGAGCACGGATTTGCTGGACATTGAGGGCTCCGCTTCATTGTTTTTTTGTAGGGGAGATAGCCATCGGCGGGACGTGGCACGTATGGCCTCAAATCGATATGAGCATGTCTATACAAGTCCGGTCAAGTGAAGCTTGCAGGCCCTAACAGATGCACTGTTGCGCAAGGCTGGCGGGTAACTGTGCCGGTCCGCTGCTGTTGATTGGCCTTATGCTGTTACGAAATATGTCTAGAACGCTTGAAGAAGGAAGTTGCAATGCCGCTCAAGGACCTGCTGATCGCCCTGGTGGTGATCGTCGCCTGGGGAGTCAATTTCGTGGTCATCAAGGTTGGCCTCGATGGCCTGCCGCCGATGCTGCTCGGGGCATTGCGCTTTTTGCTTGTCGCGTTTCCGGCCGTCCTGCTGGTCAAGCGGCCGAAATTGCCGTGGCGCTGGCTGATTGCCTATGGAGCAACCATCTCCCTGGGCCAGTTCGCCTTCCTGTTCCAGGCCATGTACAGCGGTATGCCGCCGGGGCTGGCCTCGTTGGTGCTGCAGTCCCAAGCCTTCTTTACCCTCGGTTTCGCCGCGCTGTTTCTGGGTGAGCGCCTGCGCCTGGCCAGCGTCTTGGGGCTGCTGGTGGCGGCCAGCGGCCTGGCGCTGATTGGCAGCGAAGACAGCGGCCATGTGCCAATGGTGGCGCTGTTGCTGACCCTGTGCGCGGGTGCCATGTGGGGCATGGGCAATATCATTACCCGCCGCTTCGGTTCGGTGGACCTGGTGGCGCTGGTGATCTGGGGTGGGCTGATCCCGCCGCTGCCGTTTCTGGCTTTGTCGTGGTGGCTGGAAGGGCCGGAGCGTATTGGCCATGCGCTGGCCAATATCGGCTGGAGTTCGGTGCTGGCGCTGATCTACCTGGCGTTCGTTGCCACCATGCTGGGCTACAGCTTGTGGAGCAAACTACTGTCGCGGCACCCGGCGGGCAAAGTTGCGCCGTTTTCCTTGTTGGTGCCGGTGATTGGTTTAAGTTCATCGGCGTGGTTGCTGGGAGAACGGCTGACTGCGGTACAAGGCTGGGGCGCGCTGCTGGTCATGCTCGGGTTGCTGGTCAATGTGTTCGGGCCGAAGCTTGGGCAGCGGTTGCGGGCGGCGAGCGCGAATTGATGCAGTGATGGCTTATGTATCTGCTCGCAGAGGCGTTGGCGAGTAGATACAGCAAAACCAATTCAGTTTGCTATGTAATTTTTCTTACGATGTAGTGAATGTTTTCCTATGAGAGATTTATCTTCGCCTGGAAACTTCCTACAACTAGATTCTTATAGTACGAAGCTTCCCACAGGATAGTCAGACCCATGTAGGACGCTTGTCCTATTGTATCGGGCTAGTATCCCCTCATGTCGAATTATTACATGAGGTGGCTTAATGCCTGATTTATCTGATGGCTTCAAGTCCAAGCCAATCGACAGCGGGTTGGCGTGTCTTATCATGCTGTCGCGTTACCACGATGTGGCCGTTTCGCCCGAGCAACTGCTGCATGGTCATATAGTGCCGGGCGAGCAGTTTTCAAGTAACGCCATACTTCGTGTATTCAACCAGCTGGGACTAAAGGCCAAGCAGCGAAACATCAACCTGAAGCGGCTGCAACATATGCCGCTGCCCGCCATTGCTGTCGACACCCATGGCGAGTATTTCATCATTGCACGGGTGGAAGACCAGCGGGTTCTGGTACAAGACCCCCATGTAACTGCTGCAAAAACCTTGGGTCTTGATGAACTTGCCGCCCGCTGGGCCGGCGAGCTCATTATGGTCCGTTCCGATGCCCAGTTACCCCATGGGTTGTCGCGGTTCGACCTGACCTGGTTCATACCGGCGGTGGTGAAGTACAGGCGGCTGCTGGTGGAAGTGCTGGTCGTCTCCCTGGTCATTCAAGTACTCGCTTTGCTGACGCCGCTGTTTTTCCAGGTGGTGATGGACAAAGTCCTTGTACACCGCGGGCTGACGACGCTGGACGTGATTGCCCTGGGTTTGCTGGTCATTGTCCTGTTCGAGACCTTGCTCAGTGGGTTGCGTGCCTATGTGGCCGCCCACACGGCGTCACGAATCGACGTCGAACTGGGCGCCAAGCTGTTCAGCCACCTGATTGAACTGCCGCTTGCCTATTTTCAAGCCCGGCGGGTGGGTGACTCGGTTGCCCGGGTGAGGGAGCTGGAAAACATCAGGAGCTTCCTGACCAGCAACAGCATCACGTTGCTGCTGGATGTGCTGTTCACAGTGGTCTTCATCGCCGTCATGTTCCTTTACAGCGGCTGGCTGACGTTGATGGTCGTCGCTTCGTTACCTTTGTACTTTCTCGTATCGATCGTCGTCACCCCGCTGTTGCGGGCGCGCATCGACCAGAGCTTTCAGCGCGGCGCCGAGAATCAGGCCTTTCTGGTGGAGACGGTGAACGGCATCGACACGCTGAAGTCGATGGCAGTGGAGCCGCAGGTCGCCCGGCGCTGGAACAATCAGCTGGCCGCCTATGTATCGGCCAGCTTCAGGACCCAGAACCTGTCCAACCTCGCGAACGAGAGCGTCGGCCTGATCGGCAAGTTGGTCACGGTCGGCACATTGTGGTTGGGTGCACGCCTGGTAATCGACGGCGAACTTACAGTCGGCGAACTGATCGCCTTCAACATGCTCGCAGGGCGTGTGTCACAACCCATCATCCGCCTGGCCCAGCTCTGGACCAGCTTCCAGCAGACCGGTGTATCCATCCAGCGCCTGGGCGACATCCTCAACAATCGCACCGAAATCAACCAGGCCAAGGGCACGGTGCTGCCCGCACTTGCCGGCCAGATCGAACTGGACCGTGTTTGCTTTCGCTATCGGCCGGACGGGGGCGAAGTAGTACGCGATGTCAGCCTGAAGATCGCGCCCGGTGAAGTGATCGGGATAGTAGGCCGCTCGGGTTCAGGCAAGAGCACGCTGACCCGCCTGATTCAGAGGCTGTACTCCCCTGAGCGGGGGCGGGTTTTGCTCGACGGTGCGGACCTGGCCGTCGCCGATGTGGCTTCATTGCGTCGGCAGATCGGTGTGGTGCTGCAGGAAAACATGCTGTTCCGGCGCACCGTACGCGAGAACATCGCCCTTGGTAACCCTGCGGCACCGCTCGAAGACGTCATCACCGCCGCGACGCTGGCGGGTGCTCATGAGTTCATCCTCGAATTGCCGGATGGCTACGAAACCCTGGTGGGTGAGCACGGTGCCAGCCTGTCGGGTGGGCAACGACAGCGCATTGCCATCGCCCGGGCGCTGTTCGGCGACCCGCGCATCTTGATCTTCGACGAAGCCACCAGTGCGCTGGACTATGAGTCCGAACGGATCATCCAGCAAAACATGGCACGGATCTGTGCGCAGCGCACCGTGATCATTATTGCCCACCGGCTGTCCGCCGTGCGTCATGCCGACCGCATCGTGGTCATGGAGCGCGGGCAGATCATCGAGCAAGGGGCCCACGACGAGCTATTGAGCGACCCACACGGCACCTATGCCTACTTGCATCGGCTGCAGCTTGGGGCCGCCGTATGAGCCCAGCATTCCAGGACCTTGCCGAGCGCTACCGGGAAGCATGGCGAGCTGCCTGGCGCCAGCGCCGGAACATGGAGGGCCCACACCGTGAGCGTGACGAACTGGCCTTTCTTCCCGCGGCGTTGTCCCTGCAGGAAACGCCGGTGCATCCCTTGCCGCGCTACCTGCAGTGGGGCCTGCTGACCTTCATCGGGCTGGCACTGGCCTGGGCCTGTATCGGTGAGGTCGATGTGGTTGCAAGTGCCGAGGGCCGGATCGTGCCTAGCGGCAGGAGCAAGCTGATACAGGCCAGCGAAGTCGCGGTGGTGCAGGCGATCCATGTGGTCGATGGCCAGGCCGTGCGCAAAGGCGATGTGCTGGTGGACCTGGAAGGGCAGTTGACCGATGCAGAAATCAAGCGCCTGGGCAGCGAACTGCTGGCTGCGAAGATCGACCAGGCGCGGGCCACCACGTTGCTGAATGCGCTGGAAGGCGCCACGCCGCCTGCCTCCCTGGCCCCTCTGATACCGCTGGCCACGGCCGCACAGCAGGCCAGCGCCCAGCGATGGCTGGAGGGGCGGTACCTCGAACTGCGGGCCACGTTGGAGCAGGCCGATGCCGAAATCGGCCAGCGGGAAGCCGAGATACGGTCTGCGCAGGCGCGGGCCCAGGCCCTTGAGCAACTGTCAGTGATCACCCGCCAGCTTACGGCGGATTACAAGCAGTTGTTCAGCGAGTCGGCGGTGGCCAAGCACACCTACCTGGAAAAGGAGCAGGCCCGCCTGGAGCAGGAGCGCGAACTGGCTATCCAGCACTCGCGTATCGAGGAGCTGAATGCTGCCCGGCTGGCAGCGCAACACCGCCGCGCCATGCTCGACCTGTTCGGTGATGCCGAGCGGCGAATCGCAACGCTGGGCCAGGAGTTGAACAAGGCTGAACAACATCACCGGCTCAAGGCATTGATATCGCCGGTGGACGGCACCGTTCAGCAACTCGCCATTCACACCCAGGGCGGCGTGGTGACGCCTGCACAGACGCTGATGGTGGTTGTGCCCACCGGGCAACCGGTGGAAGTTGAAGTGAAAGTTGAGAACAAGGATATCGGGTTTGTATACCCCGGCCAGGCCGTGGAAGTGAAGGTCGAGACGTTCACGTTTACCAAATACGGGGTGGTGCCGGGGGTGGTGCTAAGTATTTCGGATGACGCCATCGAGGATGAGCGGCGGGGGTTGGTTTATAGCGCTCGGGTTCGGCTGGGGAAAGAATCGTTGCGAGTAGGGGAGAAAGATATGCCGTTAACGGCGGGTATGTCTGTGCGCGCAGAGGTCATTGTGGATAGGCGCAAGATTATAAGTTACTTCCTGAGCCCTTTGCAGCGGCATGTTCAAGAAAGCCTGGGGGAGCGGTAGATGGATTATGAAAAGGTGGGTTCTGTATTTTTTAATGTGGTCTGGGGTGCGCTTAGAATCTGCAGTGCATTGATTGTAGTGGTGCTGGGGTTTTGTTTGGCTGCAGTAGTCGTAATGTCCAAGCCTTGGGAGCCTGTGGAGAAGGTCGTAGTAGATCCTTTGGTGTGCGGGAGGATGTCTGGTGTTGTTTATGAGTTGCATAGGGGGTATGTGATCTATTGGCCGGAATATGAAGGAAAAAGCTCTTGGGAAGTTGGGTTTACTAAGAATAAAAAAGGATGTGATGCAAATTTGGTATCGCTTTTTTTAGCCATGAGTTGGCCGGAGCTTAAGCCAGTTTCTTTTAGTGATGCTACATCGTTTAGCTTCAGCGGGGTGACTGTCGGCGTTGAGCCATGGGGGGCTGGAGAGTCTGGGCTGAGGGCGGTGCTCAGGAGTTACCTACGGGCAACGCCAGAAAGCATAGTTGCTCAAGCTGTTTACGAAAATAAAATAGGCATGAGTTATGTGGAGGGTGTTCATAGAGCCTTTCCGGATCGCAAGCAAGATTTTTTTTGGTTAGAGGAAGATGGGCGTATGAAATACATTGTTTATTGTGTCAAAGCCTACAAGGCGGACCAGTCATATTGTGATTTGAGGTACTTGCTTCCAGGTGCCGATGTGCTGGTAAGTATTCAGTTTTTACGAGGGCGGCTAAGTGATTGGCGAGAGGTTGTTAGCAAGGTTGATGGGTTTTTGTCGAGTGCTGTGAAAAAGGACAATTTAAATGATTAGGTTGGAAGCATCAGATGTAGATAAAGCACGGAGCGCACTGGCTCAACATGGGCCTGCTGCGATGTACGACATACTCGCGGCCAAAGGTGATCAATACGCACTGCTCGCCAATGGTGTGGCGCGTGGCGATTCGGTAGCTGGTGTGGCGGCCATTAGCTATATGAAAGTGGTCGCTGCAGATGCAGGACGACCATTGGTAGAGAGTGATATCGATGCAATTCGGGTATCGATGGCTCAAGGCTATTTGGCAGTTCTCGAAAGCAATGTCGCTAGGGGGCCGATCACTCAGCAGGTTACACAAAAAGACGTTGCAAGGTTTCATCGAAATACCTTCGCTATGCATGGCTATCCTGAAAAGGCTTGGACATTAAGTCCTGTTTTCGATGTGATGCTAGAAGCCAATCATGAGGAGTATTGGGGGCTGGTGCTATCATCCGCAGGGAACTTCTTGGATGAAGTTTCGCTGTCCTTTCATACTCATCGTTTGATGGCCATGGCTTCAGTTGTTGCGCCTGCCGAAAATCGTTCACGTGCGAAAGAGTGGATAACCCGAATCGAGTCTCCTGCAGGAGTGCCTGATTTGATAGGTGCTGCAACGACCTCGATTTTTAACTCCATCGAAGCGAGCCTCTCTAGACAGCCGAAACCTGAAGCAAATCAGGATGAATTCCTTAAAATCGAAATCACCCCCACAACCGATTCCCGCCGGGACCTTCAGGGCCAGGACGACATCCGCAACGACGTCTCTGACGGCTACGTCGACCGCCGGCTCACCCACAGCATTGCCTTCACCGATAAAACCCTCGAAAACACCGACTTCACCTCCGCCCAACTGGGCAGCCTGGCCACCGGCGGCATCCGCCCTGGCGAACTGCAGCTCGATCCCAACGTGCGTCCCAACCAGTACCTGTCGCAATTCTTCCGTGCAGGCAGCGAACAACCCGACTTCAGCCTGCGCAATGCCGTGGTACTGAATGGCCTGGCGGCAATGACCACGGTAAATACCTTCGTCGACCCGCTGCTGCTCGACCTGAGCGGCCAAGGCGTGGGCCTGACGGGCATCGAAGAGGGCGTACTGTTCGACATCGATAACAGCGGTTCACTGCGCCGTACCGGCTGGGCTGATCGGCAGACCGGCATGCTGGTGCATGACGATGGCTCGGGCCAGGTCAGCAGCATCAGCCAGCTGTTCTCCGAATATTACGGCGGCAAAGCCGGCAGCGAAGGTAACGCGGGCGAAACCCCGTTCAAGGATGGCTTCGCCGCGCTGGCAAGCGTGGATGCCAACGCCGATGGCGCCATCAGCGCTGAAGACGCTGGCTGGGCGCAACTGAAGGTGTGGGTCGATGGCAACCACGACGGGCGTGCCGATGCCGGAGAGCTTAAAGCCTTGCAGGAGCACGGCATCACCCAGATCAAGCTCGGTCAGATCGCGGCGGTGGGTGAGGCCCGTCAAGGAAACCAGGTAATTTCCCGCAGCACATTCACCGTCAACGGCGAGGACCGTGAAGTGCTGGCAGTGAAGTTCCTCGCCGATACCGTCAGCAACCAGGTCGAGGCTCAGGCGGGCGGTACGTTGCTGACCTCATCAAGCGGGCCGACTTCCCGTCGTGCTTATGTAAGCCAAAACCGTCAAGGCAGTGCTTTGGATGCCGCAGCGCTCGGTGTGGAAACGCTGTACGGCGCTGCAGGCGATGACGTCCTGACCGCAGCCCCAATGGGTAGCTGGCTGGTCGGCGGGGGCGGCAGCAACACGTACCACGGCGGTGCGGGCGATGATGTATTCGTGATCAGCGCCAGCGACGACTGGGCGAACATGCACGGCAACGGCGGGCGGGACACGGCACTGATCGTGGGGGAGCAGGGTGTTGGCCTGAACATGGCCAAGGCGGGGTTGACCATCGCGCAGGGAGGGCGGGGTAAGGACATCATCGCCAGCGGCGGTCAGCGCGGGGTTTTCATCAAGGGTGGCTCCGGCGACAGCTTGCTGATCGGTGGCGGTGGCAATGACGTGCTGGTCGGTGGCACTGGCCGCAACGACATCATTGGCGGCACCGGCAAATCTGTGATCTACGCAGGCCCCAAGGGTGATCGCATCCAGGCCTCGGCGGGCGGAAGCATCATCTACGCGGGGGGCGGCGCCGACCAGATCACCGGTGGGGCTGCCGATGACGTGATCGAAGCCGGGCGTGGTGATGCCACGATCGACGGCGGTGCCGGCACCAACCTTGTCAGCCTGCATGGTGCGCACGACGAATACCTGATCACCCGTACCGGTTCGGGTCACCACATCACGGACACTGTGGCGGGCCGGGACGGGCGCCTGACCCTCAGCAACATCCAGAAGCTGAGCTTCGCCGACATTGCCGCCATTGACCTTCTGGGTGCTGGCGCCATGCCGATCGGCGACAGGCTCGCGCCTGAACAACTGGCTACATTCACCACCACTGAAACCGCGCTGGTGGTGCCTGCCACAACCCTGCTGGCCAACGACCAGCCGCTCAACAGCAGCGGGCCGCTGCGCATCGCGTCGGTCAGTGACGGCAAGGGCGCGACCGTGCGCCTGAATGAGCAGGGCGATGTGGAGGTCACGCCGTTGCCTGGCCATGACGGTGATGTCAGCTTCCGCTATGACCTGGTCGATGCGGCTGGCAATGCCTCCATGAGCGTGACCGAGGTGGGCAGTGGTGCAGCGGCGCCATTGCGCGCGACGGTCATATTGCGCACTGAACATTCGCCCAGTGACCCGCTTGCGGGGCGGCAGTGGTATCTCGATGAAATCAACGTAGCGCCAGTGTGGCGTGATTTCACGGGCAAAGGCGTGAGGATCGGCCAGTTCGAGCCAGGGGGTGAATTTGCCGTTGCCCCCGAGATTCTCGATATCGAGCACCCCGATCTCAAGCCGAACATCGACGCTGTCTGGCTGCAAACCCAGCGTACCAATGGCACGTTGCCTGCTCTGGCGTCCAACCATGCCACGCAAGTAGCGGGCGTCATCGTCGGTGCGCGCAATGATCAGGGCGGTATCGGTGTCGCTTACGATGCCAGGATCGGCGGGCATTATCTGGCCAACAAAGGCGATGATCTGACCAACCTGGGGCAGATGGTCAACTACGACATTGCCAATAACAGCTGGGGCTTCACCAAGGACTTTGTGCTCGGCAACGTGCCCGAAGGCAAGGTCGATACCGCACTGGCGCTGGCCTTCAGCACCACCCTCGCCGCAACCAACGGCCGCGGTGGGCTTGGCACCATTGTGGTGGCTTCCGGCGGCAACAAGCGCGACAAAGGTGGAAGTGCTCAGGGCTCGTTGACCAACAACAACCGCCATGCCATCGAAGTGGCGGCGATCAATGCCAAGGCAGACCTGTCGGTGCTGCAAGCCGCTACCGCACCCTTCTCCAACCCAGGCTCCAGTCTGCTGGTCGCCGCACCAGGTAGTCATGTGTTGTCCAGTGGTGTCAGCCTGGAAGCAGTGCGCGGTGCAACGGTGGGCAGCGCCTACAGCACGACCCAGGGCACCAGCTTCGCTGCGCCGATTGTTTCAGGCGTGGTGGCGTTGATGCTGCAGGCCAATCCGGGGCTTGGTTACCGGGATGTGCAGCAGATCCTTGCATTGTCGGCGCGCAAGGTGGATGACGCCGCCACTCAATGGGCATACAACGCCGGGTACAACTTCAATGGCGGTGGTATGCACGCCAGCCACGACTACGGCTTCGGCAGGGTCGACGCACGTGCGGCGGTGCGCCTCGCCGAATCATGGGGCAGCCAGGCGACCAAGGCCAATGAACGCCTGTTGACTGCCAGCAGTGAACCGCTGGCCCAACAGGTTGCAGCGGGGCAGGTCGTTACGGTGTCCTTGACCATGCCCGCTGATGTGCTGGTGGAGCATGTGGAGGTCGATATCCACTCGACGGTGGGCCGCCTTGGCGACATGACGCTTACGCTGGTGTCGCCTGGGGGCACTCGCAGTGTGCTGCTTGACCGTGCAGGCAAGGCACCGGGGTCGGGTGATGACGATCTGGGTGATTTGCGTTCGGGGGCGTTCACCTACGGGTTCATGTCGACCCATCACCGGGCGGAGCGTTCGGCAGGGGAGTGGACGCTTGAGGTGCGCAATGCTGGCGCTGATCAACCTCTGACACTCGATCGCTGGACGCTGCGTCTCGCGGGCAGCCCCAGCACCCTCGATGATGTCTATTACTTTACCGACGACTACGCGAACCTGGTGGCCGAGAACCCTGGGCGGGCCCAGCTCGATGATGCAAGCAACGGCAAAGCGGGAGGGCGCAACACGTTGAATGCTGCAGCCGTCAGCCGCAGCATTTTGGTGGATTTGACCAGCGGCAGTGCCAACATCGGTGGGGCAACGCTGACCATCGCCCCTGGCTCCGTGCAAAACCTCATCAGTGGCGATGGCGACGACACCTTGATAGCCGGACCTGCCGGGGCATTGCTCGATGGCGGGCGTGGATACAACGTGCTCAAGGGCGCAGAGGGCACCGACCGCTACGTTATCCATAGGCGGGCAGATGGGAATGATGCGATCGAGCTTTTCGAGACCGCTCGTGAGGTGATCGACCTGGTTGGCTTCGGCGGCGTCGGGTTTGCTGACCTGAAGATGCAGCAGGACGGCAGTGCAACAGTGCTCGACCTTGGCAATGGGCAGGCACTGCGGCTTGAGGGTAAAACCGTTGCCGAACTGCAGCCAGCCAACTTCCGCTTCCTTGAGGCATTCACCGCCTCACCAGGGTATTTCGAAGGCAGTCCCGAGGGGCAGATTCAGCAACCGCTCAACGCAAATGTACTGCTTAGCGGTGGCGCGGGTGGCGTGTCGCTGACGAGCGATGAATCAGGGCAACTGGTGGCTTCTCTGACAGGGACAATCTATGCGCCGACAACGGTTTCGCCCAGCGTGTTCGTGGTGGCGAAACAAGAAGGGGTCAGTGATTACAAAAACACGCTGCGAGGGTTCAGGCATGGTATCGACAAGATAGACCTGAGCCAGGTAGGCATCAGCCGTTTCGAAGACTTGCATATCAGCAAGTCTGAACGCTTCCAGCTCAATGGTTTCGCCCAGATCCACGGCGTGGCAGTCGATACCCCATCTTCGGCAAGTCCGCAAAGCGTTGTGAAGTTGCTGTACCTGGACGCACTCGAAGTTGCTCAAGTGACAGCAGAGGACTTCGTCTTCGCGCAGCCGGCCGTAGTGACATCTGAAATGGCTGCCGTGCCTGAAGCTGTAGCGCTGTCAGCGCAGGCATCCTTGTTTGCCGCAGAGCAATCGTTGCCGAGTGTGGGAAACCTTGTTGATGCAATGGCTGCATTCGCACCGAAGCCTGCTGCTTCTGCGATATTCGGGGATGTGCCGGCTCAGCGCATGGACTCGATGATTGCCGTGGCGGCTTAGCCGTGGCGCTTCAACGGCTGCGGTGATATCCGATGACCCCTTCTCGGCGGGCAGCCGCCAAGGGGTCATCGCTTTGTTAGACTGGCGTTCTTTTGCCAAGCCAACGGAGCTTCCCGATGATCATCTCTACCACCAGCCAGCTCGAAGGCCGCCCGATTGCCGAATACCTTGGCGTAGTCAGCTCCGAATCAGTGCAGGGCATCAACTTTGTGCGCGATTTCTTCGCACGCTTTCGCGACTTCTTCGGTGGCCGCTCACAAACCCTGGAGAGCGCGCTGCGCGAGGCCCGTGAGCAGGCGACCTTAGAACTCATGGCACGGGCACGTGAGTTGCAGGCGCATGCAGTGGTGGGCGTCGATTTTGAAATCAGCATGCCCTCGGTGCAAGGCGGCATGGTCGTCGTGTTCGCCACGGGCACCGCTGTGCGCCTGAAGTAAGGCGAAGTGCCACTGGTCGGCTCCGATGCTTTTGGCCGGGCAGTCCGCATGTGACCGGCTAGTCTCACTTTCACAGGTCGCGTTTTTCCAGGCAAACCTCAACTTGCCGGCGCGGTCGCCACTGAAGGGAGAACAGGGCATGAGTGAGTCCTTTTTCGAAGACATGAATGATGCGTTCCCGATCAACAGCCAGGTGCGTTGCGGTCAGGCGGCATTTCGCCTGGGCTTTGCCCACATGACCCTGGACGATTCGGAACAGCTGCAGCCCGCACACCTGCAGCGCAGCAAAAAGGGCCGCTTCACGCCGCGGGTTCCGACCAAAAAGTGATCCCGTTCACACAACCCCGCCCGATGGCGGGGTTTTTGTTGGCCTTGATTGACCCTGCTCATGGCATCGATGGGTAGCACTCGCCGAATCGATGCCGCTGTGGTTTTCTGGCGTGAAATTTCAGGAAAGGAGGATTGTGTTCCATGCGAGTCAGGGAAGAGACCTATTGGCAGTGGGCCGATACGCAACTGCACAGCCGCAGCCACGATGAAGCGCTGAGTGACGGCACCACCCTCGATGTGCAGGTGCGCTTGTCGCGGCTGGGCGCCACGCAACTGTTCCTCGGGCTGTATGGCCCGGACGGGAGGGCGTTGCTGGAAGAGTACTACCCGGCACGGCCGGGCGAGACCATGACCCGCGCGCTGGTGTGGGGTGTCGACCGGGCCAGGGCGCTGGCGACCGGGGCGCTGGCGTTGCCGCAGTGGCAACGGCAACGTCGGCAGGCATGAAAAAGCCCGGCCACTGCGGGCCGGGCTCTGGAAGTGGTGAGGCTGCTTACTGAAGCATCAGTTGAGCGGCTCGATCACCTTGACTGCCTGCCGCTCACGGGCGGCGGGCCATTCTTGTTGCAGGGTCTGCAGTACGCGGCCGACGAACTCGGTGTCGGCGGCGGCCTTCTTGCCGACGTAGCCCTGGCCACGGCGGTAGACCTTGAAGCGGGCGCGCATGCTGGGCAGGTGCGCTTCGAATTCATCTTCGACCGTGTTCGGCGGCAGGCGGTCGAGGCGCACCTCGCCGGTCTGGTTGACCCACAGCAGGTGGTCGTCGAGGCTGTCCTTGCGTGCAGCGAACAGCTGAGCCAGTTGGTCGATGGTCGGATTGTTGTTCAAGTTCATCATAAAGCCCCCATTACCCGTTTTTTTGTTGGTGTTTTCACAGTTGGCGCCACATATGTAGCGCGCTACCAAGGCTGCTACAGCAGCATCGCAACAGGGGCTTTCTCACGCTGCCTTTTGGACAGTTCCCTCTCCACGGACGGCCTGCGTTACCGCGCAAACCGTCTGGAACACCCTTGCCACCGCTCCCGATCGGGGAGACAGCTTCATCATGCCCAAGGGCGATGAGCGGCGTCAATCGTTTTGTAGTGAATATTTTTTGTCACTACATCTTGTCGGACAATCCGCCCTGAAGGGCCTTTCAGCGGTCAAGGCCGGAGAGGATTCGGTACGCTGCGCGCACCCGTTCTTCGTTGGGATAATTGCGGTTGGCAAGCAATACGATGGCCTTGCCTTCGGCAGGAATGAACGCGGCATAGGCACCAAAACCGTTGGTGGAGCCCGTCTTGTTGTACCAGGCCGCGGGCTGTGCGGGCAGCGTTGGGGTCAAGCGCTGGGTGGCCTGAGGCTCACGGATCAGCCGGGGGCTGTTGCCATCGACCAGCGTGTCGAGCGTTGCGGGGTAGGGGTAGCGTTCCCAGCCCAGGCCTTGAGTCATCGCCCCGACCTGGAAGTAGCCTGCCTGGGTAATGGCAGTTGCTTTTTTCAACGTGGGCGACAGCTCGGCCGGCTGCATGTGCAGCCGTACGAAACGCAGCAGGTCGGTAGCGCTGGTCTTGATGCCATAGGCTTCATCGGCGTAAGGCCCCGGGCCGACGCGCACCGGGCGGTTCTGCGCGTCGTAGCCTTGTGCATACAGCCCTTGGGCATTTGCCGGTACCTGCAGATAGGTGTGTTCAAGGCCCATCTGCGGCAACAGGTGCTGGGTCATCAGTTCGGCGAATGGCTTTTGCTGCGCGCGTGCTGCCAGGTCACCGAACAACCCGAGGCTCGGGTTCGAGTAGCAGCGCTGGGTGCCGTGCTTGGCTCGTGGCTGCCAGTTGCGGAAGAAGCCCAAGACCTGCTCGGCGGTCTGCACGGCGTCTGGGAACTGCAAGGGCAGGCAATCGGCGCTGTAGGCCCCGAATTCGAGCACGCTTGCCTTGCCCAGCGGTGTGCTGGCAAGGGCTGGCTGGTAGCGCTGGGCGGGGGCGTCAAGGTCCAGTTTACCCTCGGCACTGGCGAGGGCGCCGAGCGTGGCGGTGTAGGTCTTGCTCAGCGAGCCGATCTCGAACACGGTATCGGCGGTGACCGGTTTTTTGTCGTCCTTGCGGGCTACGCCGTAGCTGAAGTAGTGCGCTTGGCCATTGACGTACAGCGCCACGGCCATACCGGCGATGTCCTGTTCCTGCATCAGCGGGCGGATGATTTCGTCGACCCGCGCCTGCAGAGGATCGGCGGCGTGCGCAGCGAGCGTGCTCAGTGCAAGGGCCGTGGAGACAGTAAGCGGCGCGAGGCGAAGGAGGGGCATACAGCGTTCCTTTTCAGGTATTTGTCCGTTGAGCGACACCGGTGGGGGTTCCGGCGTTAGCAGGAAAAAGCCCCAAACCATATCGTCTGCCCTTGCACAACGACAAGATGGAAACTGTTATGAAATATTTGCGCATGTTGTTCGACAACTTCACCCTGGCGTTGCTCGGGGTGGTGTTCATCGCCACCGTGCTGCCCTGCTCGGGCGACGGCGCGGTGTATTTCGGCTGGTTGACCAACTTGGCCATCGGCCTGCTGTTCTTCCTGCACGGCGCCAAACTGTCGCGCGAGGCGATCATCGCTGGCGCCGGGCACTGGCGCCTGCATGCGCTGGTGTTCTCCTGTACTTTCGTGATGTTTCCGTTGCTAGGTATGGCTTTCAAACCGCTGTTCGTGCCGCTGGTGGGCAACGAGTTGTACTTGGGCGTGTTGTACCTGTGCGCCTTGCCGGCCACCGTGCAGTCGGCCATTGCTTTCACTTCGCTGGCCCGTGGCAACGTGCCGGCGGCCATCTGCAGTGCTGCGGCCTCCAGCCTGATCGGTATCTTCCTGACGCCGCTACTGGTGATGATGTTGCTGGGCGCCAGTGGTGATACCGGCTCGGGCCTGGATGCGGTGTTGAAGATTACCCTGCAGTTGCTGGTGCCTTTCGTCGCCGGTCAAATTGCCCGGCGCTGGATCGGTGCCTGGGTCAAGCGCAACGCGCGCTGGCTGAAAGTGGTGGACCAGGGTTCGATTCTGCTGGTGGTCTACACCGCGTTCAGCGAGGCGGTGGTCACCGGCTTGTGGCACACGGTATCGCCACAGCATCTGGCGGGGTTGTTTGCCGTGTGCGGCATTCTGCTGGCGGTGGTGCTGTTCGGGACGCGTCTGTTGGGCAAGGTGTTGGGCTTCAGCCTGGAAGACCGTATCACCATTCTGTTTGCCGGCTCCAAGAAGAGCCTGGCGACCGGTGTGCCGATGGCGCAGGTTCTGTTCGTAGGCAGCGGCATTGGGGCGATGATCTTGCCGTTGATGCTGTTCCATCAGATCCAGTTGATGGTGTGTGCGGTGCTGGCCCAGCGGTATGCCAGCCGCGTGGAGGAGGGGGAGGCCTCTACTGCATCCTCCTGAGCCTGTTGCATTGTTTGCACCGGCCTCTTCGCGGGTAAACCCGCTCCCATAGGTACTCCAGTGCTCTTGAGCTCAGTGCAGTCCCTGTGGGAGCGGGTTTACCCGCGAATAGGCCGGTGCAGATTAGCGAGCTTGCCCGGAACTGCGCTGGCGCAATGCCTTGCCCACTTCGGCTTCAATCGTGTAAGCCGGCCCCTCGAGCTCGTCATAGTTGCGCGTGTAGCGCCGGGCGAATTCCTCCACCCCCAGCTCCTGATACTGCTGCACATGCTTGAGCTCGTGCGCCCACAGCGCCACGTTGTCCTCGGCATCGCTGGCATGGCGGAAGATGATCGTGTCGATCAGCGTTACCGCATTCACATCCGGGTTTTGCAACATGGCGTTGGCAGCGCTGATCTGTTGTTCGTCGCCAACCCGATAGCGTGCCGCATCGAGCACGGCAAAGTCATACCAAGGTTCGAGCTGGGCGCGGATATGCAAGGGGATCGGCTGGCTGCCGCTGGCAGTCGCTTCGTCGCGGGCCTGGCGTAGGGCGAAGGCCAGGCTACTGGAGGCCATGACCTCGACGTCCTTGAGCACCTGGCCGGCCTGGCCGGGGTCGATCGGCGCGCAGAAGCAACCCATCAGGCAGACCTGATACTGCCCGGGTGGGCAAGCCTGTTCGGCCAATGCCGTCGTGCTCAGCAATAACCCAAACAGCAAGCTAGCGGCTCTCATTCAAGGCCCTGTCGACGAAGCTGCGGCTGGCGTCCAGCACTTGGGTTTGAACCGCTTCACTCGCCAGCATGCGGCCGACCACCAATGCCCCGACACACTGGCTGATCAGCGCCCAGGCCAATGCCTCATCCTCCAGTGTTTCGCTCCAGGCGGCATGCAGGCCCACCAGCCAATGTTCGGCTTCTTCGCGCACAGGCCGTTCGGCCCGGGCGATTTCCACGCCCAACGGCGGCAATGGGCAACCGCCTTCGGCATTGTGCAAGTGAGCCAGGCTCAGGTACTGCTGCAGGCAGCGGGCCAGGCGCTCGCGGCTGGCGCCCTGGTTGGCCAGGCGTGCCAGGGGGCTGTTGCAGAGCTCTTGGCGGACCACTTCGGTGAACAGGTCGTCCTTGGACGGGAAGTGGTTGTAAAAGGCGCCGCCGGTCAGGCCGATGGCCTTCATCAGCCCAGCGACGCCGGTGCTGGCAAAACCGCCGCGTTTGGCCAGCGCGCCGCTGCTGGCCAGCAGCTTTTCACGCGTCTGTTGCTTGTGGTCAGTGGAGTAGCGCACGGGGAACCTCTTCGCGCGGGCTTGACGATGGTGGCGATCATAACATAGCGTTCGTTTACTAAACGATCATTCATCAATGGAGGCGCGCATGGCAGAACAACAAAAAGTGGTGCTGGTGATTGGAGCTGGGGATGCCACCGGGGGCGAAATCGCCAAGCGGTTCGCCCGCGAGGGGTATACCGCCTGTGTCACCCGGCGCCAGGCCGAAAAGCTGCAGCCCTTGCTGGATGAAATCCGTGCTGCGGGCGGGCAGGCGCACGGCTTTGGCTCGGATGCGCGCAAAGAGGACGAGGTTGCCGAGCTGGTCGAGACCATCGAGCGCGATATCGGCCCGATCGAAGCCTTTGTCTTCAATATCGGCGCCAATGTGCCGTGCAGCATCCTTGAGGAAACACCGCGCAAGTATTTCAAGATCTGGGAGATGGCCTGCTTCGCCGGCTTTCTCACCGCTCAGGCAGTGGCGCGGCGCATGGTTACCCGTGAGCGCGGCTCGATCCTGTTCACCGGGGCTACCGCAGGTACTCGCGGCGCGGCTGGGTTTGCTGCTTTTGCCGGGGCCAAGCATGGCCTGCGTGCCTTGGCGCAGAGCATGGCGCGCGAACTGGGGCCGCGCAATATACACGTTGCCCATGTGGTGGTGGACGGCGCCATCGATACCGCGTTCATCCGTGACAGTTTCCCCGAACGCTACGCGCTCAAGGACCAGGACGGCATCCTCGCCCCAGCACACATCGCCGACAGCTACTGGTTCCTGCACGCGCAGCCGCGCGATGCCTGGACCTTCGAACTGGACCTGCGCCCGTGGATGGAGCGCTGGTAAGCCCTGACTCATCAAAGGAGTGTGCTGCATGAGCAAAACCGTCGAATTCTTCTTCGATCTGGGTAGCCCGGCCAGTTACCTGGCCTGGACGCAGCTACCCGCCCTGTGCGCTCGCCATGGCGCAACCCTGCGTTATCGGCCGATGTTGCTTGGTGGGGTGTTTCAGGCCACGGGCAATGCGTCGCCCGCGATGGTGCCCGCCAAAGGGCGCTACATGTTCACCGACCTCGGTCGCTATGCCACGCGCTATGGCGTGCCGTTCGGGCTGCCGCCGGGCTTTCCGATGAATACCCTGGCCTTGATGCGGGGTGTGATCGGCATGCAACTGCGCTCCCCGGAACGCTTCGAGGCGTTGCTGGCGGCGCTGTTCAACGGGTTGTGGGCGCAACGCCGAAACCTTGCGGATGCTGCAGTGCTGGGTCAGGTGCTTGGCGAGGCCGGTTTCGACCTGGAGCAATTGCAGGTGTTGGCGAGTGACAGTGAGGTCAAGGCGGCGCTCAAGCAGGCGACAGAGGAAGCGGTGGAGCGCGGAGTGTTTGGTGCGCCGACCTGCTTTGTGCAGGGGCAGATGTACTTCGGCCAGGATCGCCTGGACTTCGTCGAGGATGCACTTAAGCAGTAAGTCGGTGCATGACGCGTCCGGCCCCTTCGCGGGCAAGCCCGCTCCCACAGATACAGCGCGCCTCTCAGAAGCTGCGCTGAACCTGTGGGAGCGGGCTTGCCCGCGAAGAGGCCGGACGGCTCACAGCCAGATCAGAAGTTGGCCGGAGTATTGGCGCTGATGATCTCTGCCTCGTCCTGCCCGATGTTCTTGAAGCTGTGCGGCAGGGTAGTCGGGATGTAGTAACCATCGCCAGAGTTGAGGATGCTGACCTGGCCATCGACCCACAGCTCCACCGTGCCGCGTGTGACCAGCCCGCATTCCTCACCTTCGGCATGCACGATCGGCTCGCCCGAATCGGCGCCCGGGGCATACAGCTCACGCAACATGCGCATTTGCCGTGCTTCGACACTGGCGCCGACCAGCAGCATGCGCAGGCCATTGCGGCCCAGGTCCGGCTGTTCGCTGGCGCGGAACACGAAGCGCTCTTCCCGGACCGGCTCGTCGAAGCTGAAGAACTCCGCCAGGGACATCGGGATCCCTTCGAGCAGTTTTTTCAGGGAGCTGACCGAAGGGCTGACGCGGTTCTGCTCGATCTGCGAGATCGTCGAGTTGGTCAGCCCGCTGCGACGGGCCAGTTCCCGCTGGGAAAGGCTGTTGCGTTCACGCACCAGTTTGAGTCGTGTCCCTGTGTCCATAGCCGCCTTGTAATCAGAGGTGTTAAAAATAATGAGCGACGCATTAAAACACACTCTGCACGCTTGCGCGCTGTGCTTGTCAGGCGCGTTGTTCGCGGGGCATCGGCCACAACCCGACCAGCAGTAAAAGCACTGCCACCGCCAGGAACGGCAGGCGTGGGTCGAGGGCGTAGACCAGCGTACCGGCCAACGGGCCGATCACCGCGCCCATGCCTTGGGCGGCGCCGATGGAGCCGGCGGTGGCGCCTTGTTCGCTGGCCTGCATGGCATTGGCCGCCAGCGCCGAGAACGACGGGAATACAAAACCCATGCCGGCCGCAGCGACGAAGTAGCAACCCCACAGCCAAGGTGCGCTGGTGGCCAGAGCGCCAGCGGCGAAACCCAACGCGGAAACCGTGGCGCCGACGCGGATCATTTTCAGCGGTGGCCATTCCAGTTGGCGCAGGATCACCTGCGAAAAGATCAGCGCAACACCCACGGTGGTCAGGGCGATGCCTGCGGCCTGGGCGGCCTCGGCCGGCCCTAGTTGCAGGCGGTCGAGGGCGAAGAAACCGACAATGATCTGCGATACCGTCACGCTCAGCATCGCGCTGAAGGCCACCAGCAGCGGCCGGCGCAGGCGCGGGTCGCTCAACCGCACCGGGCTCGGCGCATGGCTGACCGCCAGCGGTTGTGGCTTGAGCTTGAACAACAGCACCAGGAACGCGGTGGCGGGCAGCAGTGACATCACATGGAACGGCAGGCTCAGGCTGTGCCGGGCCAGCAGCGCCGCCAGTGCCGGCCCCAGCACCAGGCCGACGGCGTTGGCCGCACCCAGCGAGGCCATGGCCCGGGCCCGCTGTTGCGGCCCGACATGGTCAGCGATCAGCGCATTGCAACCCACCGGGATGGCTGCGTAGAAGGCGCCGATACAGCCGCGTGCAACCATCAGCCCGACAAACGCCAAGGTCGCCCCGGGCAGCCAGCGCAGGGCGCCTTCGACAAACAGGCACAGCAGCCAGTAGGCCAAGGTGAAACCGGCACTGCCCAGCAACAGGATGCGCCGCCGGCCCAGGCGGTCGGCGGCGCGGCCCCATGGCCTGGCCAGCAGCACCCAGACCACGCCGGCCACGGTCACGGCCGCACCGGCTTGCCAGGTGGCCATGCCGAGCAGGCGGGCAATGGGCCCGATCAAGGCAACGAAGGCCATCATCGACATGGTGCAGGCCATGTTGGCCAGCAGCAGCGGGCGTAAATCCAGCGTACTGGCCGGGGTCAAGGTGGCAGGGTCCTTCGCGGCATTCATTGGGGCAGTCCAGGGCAGGTAAGCAAAAGAGGCTCAGCTTAGTGAGAATGTTTATCCTTTGTCGACCGGCCCTCTAACGCATGCCATCACTCACTGCGGCGGAGGGGGCCTGGCCACATGCTACGCAACACCCCATCCCGGCGCACCAGTGCATGCATCAATGCCGCCCCCAGGTGCACCACTACCGTGGCGAACAACAGGTAGCCGGCCCAGCCATGGGCCTGGCGCAACACCGCGTACAGTTGCAGGTCGTGCGGGGCGATCGCAGGCAGTTGCAGCGGGCGCGGGTAACCGCCTGCCGACAGCATGGCCCAGCCCAGCAGCGGCATGGCCAGCATCAAACCATACAGCAGCAGGTGCGAAGCGCCGGCAGCGATGCGCTGAAGCGCAGGCAGGTCGCTGGGCAGGGGAGGATGAGGCAGCGTCAGGCGCAGGCCGATGCGCACGATCACCAGCACCAACAGCGCCAGGCCAGTCGCCTTGTGCAGTTCGACCAGTGTGGGGTGGCGCAGCGACAGGTCGCCCACCATGCTCACGCCAATGAACAGCATGGTCAGGATCAGTATCGCCATCAGCCAGTGCAGCAGGCGGGCCAGCGGGTGGAAGGCTTCGGGTTTCATGGGTGGGCTCCTGCACCGAGCGATTCACGGCTGCGGCGGTTGAAGGATTCCGAATAGGCGGCCGAGCGGGCGGCGAGGATCGGGTCATCGGAGGGTTGGATGCCCGCTGGCAGAATCAACGGGTCGAAGTTCAGGTCACGGCAGGCGCCTTGCTCGGGGGCATCCACCTGTTCGATGGTCAGGGTGCCGGCATCGATGCTGCGCCGCTCGGCGGGCCAGGGGCGGGCCGGGTCGTTCTGCGCATCGCCGGGGGCGGCGAGCACCAGGCGCAAGGTCCAGCGCAGTGGGCCTTGAGCCAGGCGCTGTTGCAGGTCATGTTGCAGGAACTGCTTGTCGTCGACCTGGCCGGGCAGGGCGGCGAAGGGCGTCTGTGGCTCAAGCTGCCAGCGCACCGGATGGGCAGCGCCATTGGCATCGATCAGGCGGAACGCGTTGATGCTGTGGTATTGGGTGCTGGCGAAACTGTCGCTGGGTTTGTAGCTGGCCGCCCATTGGCGGAACGCCGCGCTTTCCGGGTGAGCGGCAAAGAATGCTTGCAGCTTTGCCGGGTTCGGTTTGCCGGTGGCCGGGTCTGGTGCATTGGCCAGCACCTGCTCGTAGAAGCCTTCTGGCGTACTCACGGCCAGTACTGGCGGGTTGTTCATTCCGGTACGCCAGACCTGGCCGTCGTCGGTACTCAGCTGGATTGCCAGGCTGCGCACCGGCACGCCGGTGTCCGGGGCGAAGGGGTTTGCGCCGCCAATCGCAAAGCGGCCGATCACCGGCACCTGTTGCTGGCTGAATACGCGTGCCGTCGACAGCGCGGTGGCCTGGCCGCTGGGCTGGAAGTAGCCGCTGACGCACAGGCCTTTGGCGTGGTTCTTGCGGTACCCCGCGTAGTGCCCGGCCTGGGCCTCGAAGGTGTCGATGATGCGTTGCGGGGTGAGTTGCGGCCCGCCGATCCAGCCTGCGGCATACGCAAAGCCGGCGCCCAGGGCCAGCATCACGGCGCCGATACCGGCCAGGCGCAGCGCCTTGGCCGGGCCGTGCAAAGGTGAGTTCATGGTGTTCGTCCGGTTCAGTGAAGATGCGAGTACGACGGGGCAGGGAAAAACTTATTCCCTCGGCGGGAATAGATTTTGTTGCCGGGCGTCTGCCCCATACACTGAACAACCCCGAAGCCGGTACCTTGCCATGCACGACCTGGACGAACAGCAGTGGCGCGAGCTGTTGCAGCGCCTGCGCCGCTTTGCCTTGTGGCTGACCCGTGAGCCAGGCACCGCAGACGACCTGGTGCAGGGCACGGTCGAGCGCGCCTTGAGCCGTAGCAGCCAACAACGCGACGCCGATGCGCTGCGAGCCTGGTTGTTCACCATCCTTTATCGGTTGTTTCTCGATGGTAAACGCCGCGAGCGTCTGCATGCGCGCTGGTTGTCCTGGTTCGGCCGTGCCGAGCACGAAGATGAAGCCGTCGGCGGCAACATCGAAAACATCGTGCTGGCCCAGGCTGACCTGCAAGCCTTTGCCCGGCTGTCGACCGAACAGCGGGCCTTGCTGTTGCTGGTCAGTATCGAGGGGCTGAGCTACAAGGAAGCGGCTCAAGCGTTGGACATTCCCATTGGCACGGTGATGTCGCGCTTGTCTCGCGCCCGTGCCGCCTTGCGTGAACTGACCGAGGGCACCCCCCAGCCCTCGGCCTTGCGGAGATTGAAATGACACGCCTGATACCCAGCGAAGACGAGCTGCACGCCTACGTCGACGACCGGCTTCAGCCGCCGCGCCGTGCCGAGGTGCAGGCGTGGCTTGCGGCCAACCCGCAGGAGGCCGCGCGCATCGACGCCTGGCGCAACGATGCCCGGCGCCTGCGTGCGGCGCTGGCAGGCTTTGGTGAGCAGCCGGGGGCGGCGCAGCTTGACCTGGGGCAGGTGCAGCGGCGTTTGCGTCAACGGCGGCAGCGGCGCTTGGCTTCGGCGGCGGTGCTGTTGCTGGCCCTTGGCGTGGGCGGGCTGGGTGGCTGGCAGGCACGGCAGGTGACGTTGGCAGGCAATGAGTTGCCGATGGCCGATGCCGTTCAGGCGCATCGCTTGTTTGCCGGCAGTGAGGCGTTGGATATCCAGGCCAGTGACCCGACACAACTACGCGACTGGCTTGGTAGGCATTTCAACCGGGTGGGGCAGTTGCCCGACCTTGCCGGTTACGGCTTCCAGCCGGTGGGCGCGCGGTTGTTGAGCAACGAGCAGGGGCCGGCGGCGTTGCTGGTGTTCCAGGACCGCACTGGCCAGCGCATCAGCCTGTTCCTGCGGTTGCCGGGCGAGCGTTACCAGCGCATGCCGCAAGGGCAGCGGGTGGATGGGCAGCTGGAGGCGCGCTACTGGTCGCATGGGGCGTACAACTTTGCCTTGGTCAGTGCCGCGGATGATGTGCGTGGGGCGGGGGTGGGTGAGGCGTTGAGGTTGGGGCTCTAACATGGACCGTAGCACCCCCTTCGCAGGCCTGGCTCGTGAAGGGGGCGCATCTGATCAGCTCAATTCCAGCCAGATCGGCGCATGGTCAGAAGGTTTCTCCATGCCGCGCAGGTCATAGTCCACGCCCGCCGCCTTGATCCGCGGCACCAGGTGCTGCGACGCCATGATCAGGTCGATGCGCAGGCCACGCTTGGGCTGGTCCTCGAAGCCGCGGCTGCGGTAGTCGAACCAGCTGAAGCGGTCGGCCACTTCCGGATGCAGGTGGCGGAAGCTGTCCACCAGGCCCCAGCCCTTGAGACGCTCCATCCACTCGCGCTCCTCGGGCAGGAAGCTGCACTTGCCGGTCTTCAGCCAGCGCTTGGCGTTGTCCGGGCCGATGCCGATGTCGCAGTCCTGGGGCGAGATGTTCATGTCGCCCATCACCAGCACCGGCTGGTCATTCTTGAACTGGCCTTCGAGCAATGCCTGCAGGTCGCTGTAGAAACGCTGCTTGGCCGGGAACTTGGTGGGGTGGTCGCGGCTTTCGCCCTGCGGGAAGTAGCCATTCATGACCGTGATCGGCGTGCCGTCGGCGTCGGCGAAAGTGCCCCATATGAAACGGCGCTGGGCGTCTTCTTCATCGGTGGCAAAGCCTTTGAACAGGCTCAGCGGGGCCTGGCGCGAAAGCAGGGCGACGCCGTAGTGGCCTTTCTGGCCGTGGTAGTGCACGTGGTAGCCCAAGGCTTGTACGTCGGCCAGAGGGAACTGATCGTCGCTGACCTTGGTTTCCTGCAGGCCGATCACGTCCGGCTGATGCTTTTCGATCAGCGCCGCCAGCTGGTGCGGGCGGGCCCGCAGGCCGTTGATGTTGAAACAGACGATCTTCATGGAAAGACAATCCTGGTAAAAGGCCGGATGCTAGCCGACATCGGCCGTCATCACCAGCGTGGCGGCTTGGCGAAGGCGCTGCTAACGTGCTGTCAGGGGTGAACGAAGCGCCGTGGTGCACCTCCAAGGCACTGTATGCCCATTCCAGGAGGACTGCCCGCAATGCCCGAAGCCACTGCCGCCCAGGCTCGCATCTGCTCGCTCGACGACGGCTATAGCCGCGAGGCGCGCTCACTGCTGTATAACGCCTACCGTCACGAACCGACCTTTGCCTACATCTTCGAGGCCCAGCGCCCGGGCTACGAACGGCGCTTGCGCGTGATGGTGCGCGAGTGGGTGCGTCAGCACTTCTACCTGCAATTGCCGGCCATTGGCCTGTTGCTGGATGACCGCCTGATCGCCCTGGCGTTGATCGTGCCGCCGCAGCGCAGGCTGGGCGTGGCCGACAGCTGGGCCTGGCGCCTGCGCATGCTGCTCGGCACTGGGCAGCGCTGTACCCGACGCTACATGGACTACCAGGCGGCACTCGCCAGCTGCCTGCCGACAGAGCAGGTGCACATGCTGCCGCTGCTGGGCGTGCACCCGCAGTTTCGCGGCCAGCACTACGGTGAACAATTGTTACAGGCTGTACACGACTGGTGTGCGGAAGACCCGAACACGCAGGGTGTGGTGCTGGACTCGGGCAACGAGCATTACCTCGCGTTTTACGCGCGCCAGGGGTATGAAGAGATAGGCGAAGTGGCTGTAGGGCCAATCCGGGAGAGGGTGTTCTTTCATCCCAATCCGGTGTCGTCGTTGTCTTCAATTGCCTGACAGGCGGCTCCCTTGAGCGCCTGGCTCTGGTAGCATGCGCCGCATGACGTATTCAGGAAGACTAACCTGGGGCCTGGTTTTCTGGGCCGCCAGTTTCGCAGCATGGGGCCAGAGCGAGTTGCTGGTGCAGGTAAAACCGGCCAACAAAGCGCTCAAAGCCAATGTCGAAGGCTATATCGGTACCCTGGGAGACCGCGATGAAGAGGCGCTGCTGCGCTTCAGCCGCGGGGCGCAGGAGCAGGCGCGCAAAGCCGCGCAGGCACTTGGCTACTATCAGGCGCAGATCGACACCGAGGTCAAGCCGCCCAGCGCGGCCGAGCAACCCGCAAAGCTGATCATCCACATCGACCCAGGCGAACCTGTGCGCCTGCGCAACGTGACCGTGCGCATCGAAGGGCCGGCCAGCGAGATGAAGGCATTCCGCGTACCCGACAGCAAAGCCCTGCGCGCCGGCGAGCAGCTCAACCATGGGTTGTACGAGGACGCCAAACGGCTGATCCAGAACCAGGCTTCGCGGTATGGCTTTTTCAGCGGGCGCTTCAGCCGCCAGCGCCTGGCGGTTGACCCGCAGGCCGGGGTGGCCGATATCGAACTGGTTTATCAAAGCGGCCCGCGCTATCGCCTGGGTGCGGTCAGGTTCAGCGGTGATACCCCGCTGGATGAAGACTTGTTGCAACGCATGGTGTCATTCAAGCCAGGCACCCCTTACGATTCCGAATTGATCGCCGAACTCAACAATGACCTGCAATCGAGTGGCTATTTCGAGGGCGTGCGGGTCGATGCCGCGCCAACCGCCGCCGTGGCTGAACAAATCCCCGTAGACGTTCGTCTCGACACCCGCAAGCCGCGGACCATGGGCCTGGGCCTTGGCTTCTCGACCGACGTTGGCCCGCGCGGCAAAGCCAACTGGACGCGCCACTGGGTCAACCCCCAGGGCCACAGTTATGGCTGGGAAACCGAACTGTCGGCACCCCGGCAGAACGTGGGGCTGTGGTACGACGTGCCTCTGGACCCGCCGCTGACCGACAAGCTGCGCTTCGCCGGTGGCTATCAGAATGAAGAACTCGCCGGCACCGACACCCTCAGCAAGCTGCTGACCGTGGGCCCCGAGTGGCACAGCAAGCTGCCCAGCGGCTGGCAGCGGGTGATTTCGCTCAAGTACCAGCGCGAGGAGTATCGCCTGGGCGACGATTCGGGCCTGAGCAACCTGCTGATGCCTGGTGTCAGCTTCTCTTACTTGCGCAGTGACAACCGCATCGACCCACACAACGGCTACCGGCTGCAATTCGATACCCAGGTGGCTAAGGAAGGCTTGGTTTCGGACACCAACCTGTTGCATGGCAACGTCCTGCTCAAGGGCCTGACCACGCTCGGCCACAACCACCGCTTCCTTGGCCGGGTTCAGTTCGGTGGCAGTGCCACCAACGGTTACAAGAACAACATTCCGCCGTCGCTGCGCTTCTTCGCCGGTGGCGATCAGAGCGTACGCGGTTACGACTACCAGACGCTGTCGCCAAAAAACAGTGATGGCGACCGCATCGGTGGCCGCTACCTGGTGGCAGGCAGTGTCGAATACCAGTACTCGCTGGCCGAAAAATGGCGCGTGGCAACGTTCGTCGACCAGGGTAACTCGTTCAATACGCTGGAGCTGCCCAGCCTCAAGACCGGGGTCGGCATCGGTGTGCGCTGGGTCTCGCCGGTCGGGCCGTTGCGCCTGGACCTGGCCAAGGCCCTCGATGACGAGGGTGGTATTCGCCTGCACTTCTCCATGGGGCCTGAGCTGTGATGCGTGTGTTCAAATTCATTCTGCTGGGCGTGCTCGGCAGTGTGCTGCTGGTGGCCCTGGCCCTGGGCCTGCTGCTTGGCACCGAGGGCGGTAGCCGCTGGGTGCTGGGGCGCGTGCCGGGCCTGGAGGTCAACGATTTTCAGGGGCGCCTGGCAGGCACTTGGCAGGCCAGCCGCCTGGGTTGGGCCGACGCAGGCAGCCGGGTCGAGGTGCAGGCCCCGTTGTTGAACTGGTCGCCTGCTTGCCTGCTGCGCGCCAGGTTGTGCATCGATCAATTGCACGCCCAGCGCATCGACATGGCCTTTGCGCCGAGTGATGAACCTGCCGACAGCAGCCCGTTGCAGCTACCGGCCTTACGGCTGCCGTTGGCCATCGAGCTGGGTGACGTCAAGGTTGGCCAACTGCGCCTGGATGGCAGCGACCTGCTGGGTGACTTGCACCTGGCGGCGCGCTGGACTGCCACCGGGTTGCGGGTCGACAGCCTGCAGCTGCAGCGCGATGACTTGCACGTGGATGTCCAGGGTGACGTGCAGCCCGAAGGCGACTGGCCGGTGCAACTTCAGGGGCAAGTGCAATTGCCAGCCGTGGAAGGCCAGGCGTGGCAAGTGGCGTTGACTGCCAAGGGTGAACTGCAGAAAACGCTCGCGCTTGAAGCTACCAGCAGCGGTTATCTCAACGCCCGGCTCACCGGCGAATTGCAGGCTTTGGCCGAACACCTGCCAGCCAAGTTGCAGCTGCGCGCCGACGCATTCAAACCGGCGGCATCGTTGCCCGACACCCTGCAACTCAATCAGCTCAAGCTTGATGCCGAAGGCGACTTGCTCAAAGGCTATCAGCTGACCGGTAGCGCCAGCCTGCCGGCCGAGCAAGCGCCCATCGCCCTGATGCTGACGGGCAAGGTGGATGCCAAGGGGGCGAAGCTAGATGCCCTGGACCTTACGGCAAGTGAGACTCAGCAGGTCAAGCTGCAAGCCAGCGCCGACTGGCAGAAGGGCCTGGTGGCTGATGCCAAGCTCGACTGGCAAGACTTCCCCTGGCTGCGCCTTTACCCGCTGGAGACGCCGCCAGACGTCACGCTCAAACGCTTCAACGCCCAGGTCAAATACCGCGACGGCAACTATGAAGGTGCGTTCAACGGGGATCTTGATGGCCCTGCCGGGGCGTTTACGCTGGCCAGCCCGTTCGAGGGTGACTTGAGCCAGGTGCGCTTGCCACAGTTGGCGCTGACTGCCGGGCAAGGCAAAGCCGCAGGCAGCGTGGCCGTGCGCTTTGCCGATACGCTGGCCTGGGATGTCGACCTGCAACTGTCGGCACTCGACCCGGCTTACTGGCTCGCTGAACTGCCCGGCACCCTGGCCGGCCCGTTGCGCAGTAAAGGCGAAATGAAAGGTGAGCAACTCACCCTCGATGCGCAGCTCGACCTCAAGGGCCGCCTGCGTGGCCAGCCGGCTGTACTCAAGGTCGAGGCCGAAGGGGCAGGGCAGAGCTGGACCCTCGGCGCCCTGGCTGTGCAACTGGGTGACAACCGCATCAATGGCAGTGGCAGCCTGCAGCAGCGCCTGGCCGGGCGTGTCGACCTCGACCTGCCACGGCTGGGCCAACTGTGGCCAGGGCTGCAAGGGCAGGCCAAAGGGCGGCTGGACGTCAGCGGCACGCTGAAGGCCCCTCAAGGGACGCTGACCTTGCAGGGCCAGCAACTGGCTCAGGAACAAAACCGCATTCAGCGTCTCGACCTCGACGCACGGCTGGACAACGCCCAGCGCGGGGTGATCGACCTCAAGGCCAATGGTATCCGCCTGGGCGAAACGGTGTTGGGCACCTTGCAGGCCAATGGCAAAGGCGATATCCGCCAGCAAGCCTTGACCCTTGGCCTCGATGGCCCACAGTTGAAGCTAGACCTGGGGCTGGATGGCCAGCTGAGCAAGGGCGACTGGCGTGGCCGCTTGGCCAGCGGCAGGGTTCAGGCCGGTGGCCAGGACTGGCAACTGCAGGCGCCGGCACGCCTGCAGCGCCTGGCCAACGGCCAGTTGGACTTTGGTGCTCACTGCTGGCGCGCCGGCCAAGCCAGCCTGTGTGGCGAGGATCAACGCCTGGCACCAGAACCGCGCCTGCGTTATCACCTCAAGCAGTTCCCGCTGGACAGCCTGGCACAATGGTTGCCCAAGGACTTCGCCTGGCAGGGCCTGCTCAACGCCGACATCAACCTGGATATTCCGGCCAGCGGCCCCAAGGGCAGCTTCAGCGTCGACGCCAGTGGCGGCACGCTGCGGGTACGCGACAATGGGCGCTGGATCGATTTCCCGTACCAAGCCTTGCGTCTGGACAGCACGTTGGCGCCGCGCCGTATCGATACACGCGTGAGCTTCCGTGGCGAGCGCCTGGGTGAGCTGAGCCTCAATGCGCGCATCGACCCGTTGGGTAAGGACAAACCGCTGTCGGGTGATTTCCGCCTGGCCGGCCTGGACGTGTCGATTGCACGGCCGTTCGTGCCCATGGTCGAACGCCTGGCCGGGCAACTCAACGGCAGCGGCCGGTTGTCCGGCAACTTGCTGGCCCCGCAGGTCAACGGCAATTTGATGCTCAGTGGCGGTGAAGTCAGTGGTGCTGAGTTGCCAGTCAGTATGCAGGACCTGTCGCTGCAAGCGCTGATTGCGGGCGAGCAGGTGCAGCTCAACGGCGGTTGGCGCAGTGGCGAGGCGGGGCGCGCTCAGCTGTCCGGTCATCTGACCTGGGGCCAGGCACTGGGTATGGACCTGCGGCTGCAAGGCCAGCAGTTGCCGGTTACCGTCGAGCCCTACGCCACGCTCGAAGTGGCGCCGGACCTGAACCTGCGCCTGATCGACGACAAGCTGGCGGTAACCGGCAAGGTGCGGGTGCCCAAGGGCAAGATCACCGTGCGCGAATTGCCGCCATCGACCGTCAAGGTGTCGGATGACACCGTCATCGTCGGCCACCAGACCGAGGAGGGCAAGCCGCCCATGGCGATGGCCATGGATATCGATGTGGAAGTCGGGCAGGACAAGCTGTCGTTCAAAGGCTTCGGTCTGACCGCCAACCTGCTCGGTCATGTGCACATCGGCGACAACATGGACACCCGCGGCGAACTGAGCCTTGCCGACGGCCGCTACCGCGCCTATGGCCAGCGCCTGACCATCCGCCGGGCACGGCTGCTGTTCGCGGGGCCTATCGATCAGCCCTATCTGGACATCGAAGCTATCCGCCAGGTCGATGATGTGATCGCGGGTATCCGCTTGAGTGGCAGCGCCGAACAACCGACCACCAAGGTATTCTCGGAACCGGCCATGAGCCAGGAGCAAGCGTTGTCCTACCTGGTCCTGGGCCGCCCGCTGAGCACCTCCGGCGAAGACAACAACATGTTGGCACAGGCTGCCTTGGGGCTGGGGCTGGCTGGCAGTGCCGGCATTACCGGCAGCCTGGCATCGAGCCTGGGGATCGATGACTTCCAGTTGGACACCGAAGGCTCCGGCAACACCACCAGTGTGGTGGCCAGCGGTAACCTGACCGAGAAGCTGAGCCTGCGTTATGGGGTGGGGGTGTTCGAACCCGCCAATACCATCGCGCTGCGTTACAAGCTGAGCAAGAAAGTGTATCTGGAAGCAGCGAGCGGGCTGGCGAGTTCGTTGGATATCTTCTACAAGCGCGACTTCTGAGGCCGCCGTCAGCGCACATTGGTGGCCTCGATAAGTGCGTTGCCAGGGGGGCGGCGGCCTGAAGTCGGTGTTACTAACGAGTACAGGCTTCCTGGCGCCGGATATTGCCGATCTGGCGCAGGCTCAGCCCGTACTTGTCTGCCAGTAAACTGCGCGACAAGCCATCTGCGCTCTCCTTCTGGATTTGCAGGTTGCGCAACTGCCGCAGAAAGTGGTCAGGCTTGGGAATTTCCAAGGCCACACCCGCGAAGCGTTTGATGAGGGCGTCCAGCGCCTGGGCAGGAATGACGTCTGCAAGCTTGGTGCGTTCGCGGTGCTTTGGGATGTACTTGGGGCGGCCGCCGTAGGCGCAGGTCAGCTGGTAGGCATTTTCAATACCGATACATTCGATCAGGGCCTGAAGCGAATGGGGCAGTTGGGTGATGTCGATGGCTGTGAGGTCTGGCAATTCCATGTGAGGCTCCCTCGCGCTGGATGAGCGCGATGTTGTGACAATCCGTGATGGCTGGTCAGCATTGGCCAACAACGCTTTGCTGTTGGCGTGGCTGAATTGTCAGTGAGCAGCGAAGGGGGTCGCTAGGTGGCAATTGGGCTGGTGGTTGTAGCCTCGGTGAGCAGCACTTGCAGGCATTGAAATCATCGCATGTAGGACATTGCGTCGCAGAAGGGCTAGACGCCTTGATTCCTCATGGGGTTGCTCTTCCAGAAGCCAGGAGGGTGCCTACCCCCTCATCCAGGCGTGACCTGCCGCGCCAAACACGAAATGCAGCGCTGCAACCCATGGGCGTTGTATCATTGCCGCGGCTCATTGCGAGCCATTTGCCTCCGATGTTGCAAGGAACTTTCGATGACACACGTGCAGCGCCTCAAATATTCCGTCCTGATCATCCTGGTGGTGTTGGGCCTCATGCTGGGCCTGTCCCACTTGCAGAAGCAGGGCACGATCAGTGAGCAGACCTTCCAGATACTCGCCATCGCCATCGCGGTGGTGGTCGTGGTGATCAATGGCATTCTGCGGCGCAAGGTCAAACCCTGACCCGTGCCGGCCGGCCAGGTTTGGCCGGCCATGCATTCAGCGTGAGGTGGGCTGGTCGAGCACGGCGCGCGCTTGCGGGTTGAGGCTGTAGCATTTGTCACTGCCAAGGCTGATCACGCCTTCCGTGCAAAGCCGCTTGAGCACCTCACGTACGCTGAGGAACGATAACGGGATGTCCAGTTGTTCAAGCTGAGCGTGCACGCCGCGCACGCCAATGCTGCGGCCATTGCGGCCGGCACTGTGCAGGGCATCGATCACCTTCAGGCGGATCAGGCTGGTGCGCAGGCCATACGTGCGCAACAACTCGCGAATCTGCTCGTTGCCGACACGCTCTTCCCCGCAGGCGTCCTGTCCGTTGGGCGCCTTGGTCGGGGCACGCCCCGTCTGCATTGAGGGTTGCGGGTTGTACATGTGAATGCTCCTTTTCGTGGAATATCCCGAAATATGGGTGGCTCACTTACTAGGACGAATGAGAACGGAAAATCTGCAGCATTCGTAAGAAAAAAGATTGCTTGCCGTTCCATGAAGACGATCCTGCAGCCCGTCTTGCGTAAAATTTTCATCCAGCCATTCGTCTGATCGGGAATGACCCCTGAATCCGAGGAATGCCCGTGTTCTCAATTTCGCGTCCCCTGACCTGCGCGAGCCTGGCGGCTGCGCTGGTCGCCTCCAGCATTGCCGTGCAGGCGCGGGAAATCAGCACTGATGCCAGTGCGCAAATTCGCCGCACCAGCTTTGGCGTACCGCACATCGTGGCCAAGGATGAGCGTGGCCTCGGTTACGGCATCGGCTATGCCTATGCCCAGGACAACCTGTGCCTGCTGGCCAACGAAGTGCTGACGGTCAACGGTGAGCGCTCTCGCTACCTGGGGGCGCAAGGCAAAACCTTCGAGCAGCGTGACAACCTTGCCAGCGACCTGTTTTTCACCTGGTTCAATACGCCGACTGCGGTAAGCGGCTTCCTCCAGGCGCAGCCAGCCCAGATACGAGACCTGCTGGAGGGCTATGCCAGCGGCTTCAACCGCGCCCTGGTCGAACGTCGCAGCCAAGGGCTGCCAGCCGAGTGCGGGACCGGTGAATGGCTGCGGCCCATCACCAGCCTGGACCTGATCAAGCTGACCCGTCGCTTGTTGGCCGAAGGAGGGTTAGGCCAATTTGCCGAAGCGGTGGCGGCTGCGCAGCCGCCGCAGTTGGCGAGCCAGCACCCGGCGTCGGGTTTCGGTGCGGCGTTGGCTCAGCAACAGCGCTTCGCTTCCGAGCGTGGCAGCAACGCCGTTGCGGTGGGCGCAGAGCGGTCTGCCAATGGCCGTGGCCTGCTGCTCGCCAACCCGCACTTCCCCTGGATGGGCGGGATGCGTTTCTACCAGATGCAGCTGACCATTCCCGGCCAGCTGGATGTGATGGGCGCTGCGCTGCCAGGTCTGCCGGTGGTAAACATCGGTTTCAATCGCCACCTGGCCTGGACGCATACGGTCGACACGTCAAAGCACTTTACCCTTTACCGCTTGCAGCTCGACCCCAAAGACCCGACCCGCTACCTGCTCGATGGCCAGTCATTGCCAATGGCCCGGCAGGCCGTGAGCGTCACGGTCAAGGCCGCAGATGGCACGTTGAGCCAGGTGGAGCGGCAGGTCTACAGCTCGAAGTTCGGGCCGGTGGTGCAATGGCCCGGCCGCCTGGACTGGGACAACAAAGCGGCCTACAGCCTGCGTGATGCCAACCTGGACAACACCCGCGTGCTGCAGCAGTGGTATCGCATCAACCGCGCCGATAGCCTGGACGCACTGAAGGGCTCGGTCGAGCAGTTGCAGGGCATCCCGTGGGTCAATACCTTGGCCGTGGATGCAGGTGGCAAGGCGCTGTACCTGAACCAGTCTGTGGTGCCTTATGTGGACCAGCAACTGTTGAGCCAGTGCAGCAACCCGGCGGCGCAAGGGCCGTTGGTGGTGCTGGACGGTTCGCGCAGTGCCTGCCAGTGGAAGGTCGATGCGCAGGCGGCGCAGCCCGGCATCTTCCCGGCGCACCTGCTGCCGAGCCTGGAACGCAACGACTTCGTACAGAGCTCCAACGACCCGGCCTGGATGACCAACCCGGCGCAGCCATTGACGGGCTACTCGCCGTTGGTCAGCCGCAATGACCAGCCGCTGGGCATGCGCGGGCGCTTTGCCCTGGAGCGCCTGCAAAGCAATGCCAAGCTGAGCGTCGAAGACCTGCAAAGCATGGTGATGGATGACGAAGTCTACCTGGCCAGCCTGGTGCTGCCGGACTTGCGCCAGTGGTGCAAAGGCGCCGAGGCAGACCTGCAAGCCTTGTGCGCAAGCCTGGCAAGCTGGAATGGCAAAGCTGACCTGAACAGCGGCATTGGCCTGGTGCATTTCCAGAACATCGTCGGCGTCCTGGCCAAGCACCCGCAGAGCTGGCGCGTGGCCTTCGATCCGGCAGACCCGCAACACACCCCGCGTGGGCTGGCGGTTGAGCAAGCGGCGGTGCGCAAGTTGCTGCGCGAAGCAGCGCTCGCCTCGATGCAGCAGGTGGCAAAGGCTGGGGTTGACGAGGGCAGCCGTTGGGGGCAGATCCAGCAGGCGGCCGATGGCACGCCGGTGCCGGGTGGGCCGCAGGAGCTGGGCGTGTACAACGCGATCTTCAGCGTGCCGCAGGGGCCGGGCAAGCGCCTGGTGGTCAGCGGTACCAGTTACTTGCAACTGGTCAGCTTCACCGAGCAGGGGCCGCAGGCGCGTGGGTTGTTGGCGTTCTCGCAGTCCAGCGAAGCCGCATCGGCGCATTCGAACGACCAGACCAAGGCGTTTTCGGCCAAGCAGCTGGCGCCGATCCCATTCACCGAGGCGCAGATCAAGGCTGACCCGGAGTATCGGCAGTATGTGATCAGCGAGCGGGACAAGGGGGCCGTGGCGAGCCAGCCCTGAGTTGTAGCCTGCACCGGCCTCATCGCCGGCAAGCAGGCTCCCACAGGTACTCCGCTGTTCTCAAGAGCAGCGGAGTACCTGTGGGAGCCTGCTTGCCGGCGATAAGGCCGCAATGGAAAAGCGATAAGCTTCAGGAAAACTCGAACGGCTCCAGCTGAAAGCCTTGCGCATCGACCTGCAAGGTCCAGCCGCGACGGTCCCAGTCCCCCAGTACGATGCGCCGGGCTGGCTCACCGTTCACCACCAGCTTGTGTATCGCGGGCCGATGAGTATGGCCATGCACCAGCGTTTTCACACCGTGCGCCGCCATGACCTTGGGTACTTCCTCTGGCGTCACGTCAACGATTTCAGTCGCCTTCATGCGCGTTTGTGCGCGGCTTTCGCTGCGCAGTTTGCGGGCCAGCTTCTGCCGGGTGGCAAGCGGCAGGTGCCGCAGAATCCAAAGGCTCAACGGGTTGCGCAGGTAACGGCGCATCTTCATGTAGGCCAGGTCGCGGGTGCACAAGGTGTCGCCATGCATCAGCAAAACCTGCTCACCGCCCAGCGTGATCACGCTAGGGTCGGCCAGCAGGGTGCAGCCGGCGGCCTTGCAGAAATCCTGGCCGATCAGAAAATCACGGTTGCCGTGCATCAGGTAGATCGCCGTGCCGCTGTCGCTCAGCTGGCGCAAGGCCTGGCAGATCGACTGTTGAAAGGGCGTCATGGCATCGTCGCCGATCCAGGCTTCGAAGAAGTCGCCCAGGATGTACAGCGCCTTGGCGTGGCGTGCTCGGCCGTCCAGCAGATCAAGAAACGCCCGGGTAATGTCCGGGCGTTCTTCTTGCAAATGCAGATCAGAGATCAGCAGTATCACTCAATGATCTCGGCTTTCTCGATGATCACGTCTTCTTTCGGTACGTCCTGGTGGCCAGACTTGGAGCCGGTGGCGACTTTTTCGATCGCGTCAACCACTTCACGGCCTTCGGTCACTTCACCGAATACCGCATAGCCCCAACCCTGGACGTTCTTGCCGCTGTGGTTCAGGAAGTCGTTGTCGGAGGCGTTGATGAAGAACTGCGCCGAGGCAGAGTGCGGCTCCATGGTGCGGGCCATGGCGATGCTGTACTTGGTATTCTTCAGGCCGTTGTCGGCTTCGTTCTGGATGCTGGCACGCTTGTCACGCTTCTCGTTCATGCCGGGTTCGAAACCGCCGCCCTGGATCATGAAACCTTTGATCACGCGGTGGAATACAGTGTTCGAGTAGTGGCCGGCTTCAACGTAGGCAATGAAGTTGGCGACGGTCAGCGGCGCCTTCTCGGCGTTCAGTTGCAGGACGATATCGCCGTGGTTGGTGCTCAGTTTGACTTTGGACATGCTGAAATTCGCTCTTTCATGGCATTCGGGAATTAGGGTGCGCAGTGCGCCTTTAGTCACCTGACGCAAGTTCTGGCGACCGCGACACATGGCGCGCACTGGCCATTTTGCCAGGCTGCGGCAAAAAGCTGCGATAAATCACGGCAGTTTGTCCGGGCCCGGCTGTCAGCAGCTTGACTGCTTCGGCTATGATAGGCCCTTTGATTCAATCGGCCTACCCAGGCCGGACACGTGCATTCAAGGATCCTATGAGCAAGCCCACTGCCGACAACGCGCCCAACGCCGCTGCCAAAGGCGCCCCCGCCGTCCCTGCGAACTTCCTGCGGCCGATCATCCAGGCCGACCTGGACTCGGGCAAGCACAGCAGCATCGTCACTCGTTTTCCGCCGGAGCCCAATGGCTACCTGCACATCGGCCATGCCAAGTCGATCTGCGTCAACTTCGGCCTGGCCAAGGAGTTCGGCGGCGTCTGCCACCTGCGCTTCGACGACACCAACCCGGCCAAGGAAGACCAGGAGTACATCGACGCCATCCAGCGCGACGTCAAATGGCTGGGCTTCGACTGGGCCGGCGACGTGCGTTATGCCTCCAACTACTTCGACCAGCTGCACGACTGGGCCGTTGAACTGATCAAGCGTGGCAAGGCCTATGTCTGCGACCTGACCCCTGATCAAGCCAAGGAATACCGTGGCAGCCTGACCGAGCCTGGCAAGAACAGCCCGTTCCGCGAGCGCAGCGTCGAAGAAAACCTCGACCTGTTCGCGCGCATGAAGGCCGGCGAGTTCAAGGACGGCGAGCGCGTGCTGCGCGCCAAGATCGACATGGCCTCGCCGAACATGAACCTGCGCGACCCGATCCTGTACCGTATTCGCCATGCCCACCACCACCAGACCGGTGACAAGTGGTGCATTTACCCGAACTATGACTTCACCCACGGTCAGTCCGATGCCATCGAAGGCATCACCCACTCGATCTGCACCCTGGAGTTCGAAGGCCATCGCCCGCTGTACGACTGGTTCCTCGACAACCTGCCGGTACCGGCGCACCCGCGTCAGTACGAGTTCAGCCGCCTGAACCTGAACTACACCATCACCTCCAAGCGCAAGCTCAAGCAGCTGGTCGACGAAAAGCACGTCAGCGCCTGGGACGACCCGCGTATGTCGACCCTGTCGGGCTTCCGCCGCCGCGGCTACACCCCGGCCTCGATCCGCAACTTCTGCGAGATGGTCGGCACCAACCGTTCCGACGGCGTGGTCGACATGTCGATGCTCGAATTCTGCATCCGTGACGACCTCGACCGCACCGCGCCGCGCGCCATGTGCGTGCTGCGTCCGCTGAAAGTGGTCATCACCAACTACCCCGAAGGCCAGGTCGAGCAGCTCGAACTGCCGCGCCACCCGAAGGAAGACATGGGCGTGCGCGTGCTGCCGTTCGCGCGCGAGCTGTACATCGACCGCGACGACTTCATGGAAGAGCCGCCGAAGGGCTACAAGCGCCTGGAACCGGCCGGTGAAGTGCGCCTGCGCGGCAGCTACGTGATCCGCGCCGACGAAGCGATCAAGGATGCTGACGGCAACATCGTCGAACTGCGTTGCTCGTACGACCCGGACACCCTGGGCAAGAACCCCGAAGGCCGCAAGGTCAAGGGCGTGATCCACTGGGTGCCGGCAGACGCCAGCGTCGAGTGCGAAGTGCGCCTGTACGACCGCCTGTTCCGTTCGCCGAACCCGGAAAAGGCCGAGGAGGGCGCCAGCTTCCTCGACAACATCAACCCGGATTCGCTGCAAGTGCTGACCGGTTGCCGCGCCGAGCCGTCGCTGGGCCAGGCACAGCCTGAAGACCGCTTCCAGTTCGAGCGCGAAGGTTACTTCTGCGCCGACCTCAAGGACAGCCAGCCGGGCCGCCCGGTGTTCAACCGCACCGTCACCCTGCGTGACTCCTGGGGCAGCTAAGGAACCGCCGTGCTTAACATTTACAACACGCTGAGCAAAACCAAGGAAGCCTTCAAGCCGCTCGATGGCAACAAGGTGCGCATGTACGTGTGCGGCATGACCGTGTACGACTATTGCCACCTGGGCCACGGCCGCAGCATGGTGGCCTTCGACCTGGTCACCCGCTGGCTGCGCAAAAGCGGCTACGAGCTGACCTATGTGCGCAACATCACCGACATCGACGACAAGATCATCAACCGGGCCAACGAGAACGGTGAGACGTTCGACGCGCTGACCGCCCGCATGATCGACGCGATGCACGAAGATGAGCGCCGCCTGAACATCCTCAAGCCAGACCTGGAACCGCGTGCCACCGACCATATCGCTGGCATGCACGCGATGATCCAGACCCTGATCGACAAGGGCTACGCCTACGCGCCGGGCAACGGCGACGTGTATTACCGGGTCGGCAAGTTCGTCGGCTACGGCAAGTTGTCGCGCAAGAAGATCGAAGACCTGCGCATCGGTGCCCGCATCGAGGTCGACGAGGCCAAGCAGGACCCACTCGACTTCGTGCTGTGGAAGGGCGTCAAACCGGGCGAACCGTACTGGGATTCGCCATGGGGCCCTGGCCGTCCGGGCTGGCACATCGAGTGCTCGGTGATGTCCACCTGCTGCCTGGGCGAGAGCTTCGACATCCACGGTGGCGGCAGCGACCTGGAGTTCCCGCACCACGAGAACGAGATCGCCCAGAGCGAAGCGGCCACCGGCAAGCAGTACGCCAACGCCTGGATGCACTGCGGCATGATCCGTATCAATGGCGAGAAGATGTCCAAGTCGTTGAACAACTTCTTCACCATCCGTGACGTGCTCGACGTGTACCACCCCGAGGTGGTGCGCTACCTGCTGGTGGCCAGCCACTACCGTAGCGCCATCAACTACTCCGAAGACAGCCTGCGCGATGCCAAGGGCGCTCTGGAGCGCTTCTATCACGCACTGCGCGGCCTGCCGCGCGTGGCGGCCAAGGGTGGCGAGGCGTTTGTCGAGCGCTTCAGCGTGGCGATGAACGACGACTTCGGCACCCCGGAAGCGTGCGCCGTGCTGTTCGACCTGGTGCGCGAGATCAACCGCCTGCGCGACAGCGACCCGGAGGCTGCTGCTGGCCTGGCCGGCCGCCTGCGTGAGCTGGGTGATGTGCTGGGCGTGCTGCAGCTGGAAGCCGATGACTTCCTGCGTGCAGGCGCAGAGGGCAAGGTCGATGCGGCTGAAGTCGAAGCCTTGATCCAGGCACGGCTGCAGGCGCGCGCTGACAAGAACTGGGCCGAGTCCGACCGTATCCGTGACCAGCTGACGGCCATGGGTGTGGTGCTGGAGGACAGCAAGGGCGCGACTACCTGGCGTCTGGCTGATTGATGATGTAACGGGGGCCGCTTTGCGGCCCATCGCCGGCAAGCCGGCTCCCACAGGTATTGCGCAGGGCCGGAAGGTTGTGCGGTCGTGGTGGGAGCCGGCTTGCCGGCGATGGGCTGCACAGCAGCCCCGCTTTTTACCTAGGCAACCCCGGCAGCGGGCAATGCAACACCAGCTTCGCCCCACCCAACGCGCTCTCACCAATCTCCAGCCCAAACCCATGCAGGTCGACGATCGCCGCAACGATCGACAACCCCAGCCCAAACCCCGCATGGCGGTGGCCTTCCTCACTGCGATAGAACCGCTTCAGCACTGCGGTCCGCTCTTCTTGCGGAATTCCCGGCCCACTGTCCTCGATGGCGATATGCACGCCGGCCTCATCCTGCGTAGCGCTAATGGCCACGCGTCCTTCCTCTGGCGTGAACTTGATGGCATTGCCCACCAGGTTGGCCAGCGCCTCGAACAGCAATTCGCGGTCCCCATGCAAGGCTGGCAATTGCGCAGGCTGCTGCAGGTTCAGGCGAATGCCGCCATCTTCAGCCAGTGGCAGGTAGAAGTCGTGCAGTTCAACCAGCAAATCATGTGGGTCCAGCTGAACGAAGCCGGCCCGTCGCTGGCGATCTTCCAGCTCACTGATGCGCAACAATCCGCGAAAACGCGCCATCAGCGTATCGGTTTCGCCAATCGCCTGGTCCAGTGCCTCGGCTTGCGGCGAATCCACCGCGCTCTGCTGGCGAATGCGGTACAGCTGCGCGCGCAGGCGGGTCAGTGGCGTGCGCAGGTCGTGGGCAATGTTGTCGCACACGCCCTTGACCTCGTGCATCAGCCGTTCGATACGGTCGAGCATGGCGTTGACGATGTCGGCCAGCATGTCCAGTTCATCGCGCCGCGCCGACAGGGGCAGGCGGTGGGTCAGGTCGCCGGCAACGATCAGCTCGGCCTGGGCCTGGATCGCGCGGATGCGTTTCAATGGCCTGCGCCGTAGCAGGTACCAACCGGCAAAACCCGGGATCAGGGTCAGGGAAATGCCCCACAGCAGCGCATGCAGGATGATGCGGGTGACCACGAACAGCGAGCCGTTATCACGGAACAGCACCAGCCAGCGGCCGTCCTGCACCTTGATCGCCACGGCGTCGCAGCTGTCACGCGGCATGTGCGGGTCATCGGCGTCCAGGCAGCGCTTGAGTTCGTGCACCTTGCCATCCAGGCCAAGCTCCGGCGGAATGGCACGGATACGCCCGCCGATCGGGTTGAGCTGGGCGTCGAACAAGCCGTAGGCATCGAAGGCGCGTTCTTCGAACGCCTGGCTGGCGATCAGGGCGTCGTCCAGCTGCTTGCCGCTCATGTGCGCGAACAGGTGTTGACGCTGCAGCATCGAGTGGCGGGTGAGCTTGTTCAGGTAGCTGGAAACCTCGAAATACAGCACCCCCATGAGGATGCTGCTCCAGGCTACGAACAGGAAGCTGTACAGCGCCAGCAGGCGGCTGGTCGATGAGCTCCAGCCCTTAGACGGGTTCAGCAATGGCATAGCCGGAGCCCCGTACGGTACGGATCAGCGGCGACTGCCCGGGGGAATCGATCTTCTTGCGCAGGCGGCCGATGTGCACATCGATCAGGTTGGTGCCCGGGTCGAAGTGGTAGCCCCAGACTTCCTCGAAGATCATCATCCGCGTGATCACCTGGCCGCTGTGGCGCATCAGGTATTCAAGCAGCTTGTACTCGGTAGGCAGCAGGTTGAGCGTCTGTTCGCCGCGGCGCGCCTCATGGCTGATCAGGTCCAGTTGCAGGTCGGCGACTTGCAGGCGGGTCTGGGTCATTGGCACGCTGTTGCGCCGCAGCAGCACTTCGACCCGCGCAGCCATTTCGTCGGAGGCGAACGGCTTGGTCAGGTAATCATCGCCACCGGCGCGCAGGCCACGTACGCGCTCATCGACATCGGACAGGGCGCTGATCATCAATATGGGGGTGGCGATCTTCAGGTTGCGCAGGGTGGTGACGATGGTCAGGCCATCGACCTCGGGCAGCATGCGGTCCAGGGTGATCAGGTCGTAGCCGCCGGCGATGGCCTTGGCCAGACCCTCACGGCCATTATCGGCCCAATCCACATCCAGACCGTGGCTGGAGAGTTCGGCGACGATTTCCTGGCCGGTGACGGCGTCGTCTTCGATGGTCAGTACGCGTGGCATGCTGGTTCCTGGGCGTCTATGGGAGACTTGATTGTGCCAAAGAATAGCTAAACGGCGATTTAAGAAAAATTCATCTACAACCGGGGCAAAACAAAACGGGGCATGCCAGTGTCTGGCATGCCCCGTGGTTCAGCGTGGCGCGGCGGCTCAGGCGACCTTGACGATCCAGCCGGCTGGCGCTTCGATGTCGCCGCTCTGGATACCGGTCAGCTCGTTGTAGAGCTTCTGGGTGACCGGGCCGACTTTTTCCAGGTCGTGGAACACGTGCAGGTTGCCGTTGTACTCGATGCCACCGATCGGGGTGATCACCGCAGCGGTACCGCAGGCACCGGCTTCGATGAAGCGATCAAGCTTGCTGATCTCGACATCGCCTTCGATCACGGTCAGGCCCAGACGCGAGGACGCCAGTTCCATCAGCGAGAGGCGGGTGATGCCTGGCAGTACCGACGCCGATTTCGGGGTAACGAATTCGTTATTGGCGGTGATGCCGAAGAAGTTGGCCGAACCGACTTCCTCGATTTTGGTGTGGGTCAGTGGGTCGAGGTAGATGGCGTCGGCGAAGTTGGCCTTCTTGGCTTCAGCGCCCGGCTGCAGGCTGGCTGCGTAGTTGCCGCCGACCTTGGCCGCGCCGGTGCCTTGAGGGGCGGCACGGTCGAAGCTGGAAATCTGGAAGTTATGCGGCTTCATGCCACCTTTGAAGTACGAGCCAACCGGGATGGCGAATACCGAGAAGATGAACTCAGGGGCGGTGCGCACGCCAATGTTGTCGCCGGTGCCGATCACGAACGGGCGCAGGTACAGGGCACCTTTGCCGTGCGGCGGGACGAACTTCTCGTTGGCCTTGACCACTTGCTTGCAGGCCTCGATGAACACATCGGTCGGCACTTGCGGCATCAGCAGGCGGGCACAGCTACGGGCCATGCGCGCGGCGTTCTGGTCAGGGCGGAACAGGTTGATCGAGCCGTCTTTGCAACGGTAGGCCTTGAGGCCTTCGAAGCACTGCTGGCCATAGTGCAGGGCAGTGGAGCCTTCACTGATGTGCAGCACGTTGTCTTCAGTCAGGGTGCCTTTGTCCCACTCACCATTGCGCCATACGGACAGGTAGCGCTTGTCGGTCTTGATGTAGTCGAAACCCAGCTTGTCCCAGTTAATGCTTTCGTTACTCATGACACCCTCGATTGTCTTGCAAGTGCCCGATCGCTCAGGCTGCTGTTATTTGCGCACCACGCCACGATAATACATCCGTCGCGGATCGGGAACGGCCAGTCACGAATTGGCCATTATCTGCCAAGTTTCCAAGGGTTAAAGGCTTCAGTTTGCCTGCAAGCGCCTGTTCCAGTCGCCGGCGTGGCTGCGTGCGCAGGCTTCTTCACTGTCAAAACGCACATGCCAGGCGGGGTGATCCAGCCGAATGCCGGCCTCGTTGAGCGCCTGGGTCGTCAGCTTGAGCATGCGTGCTTTCGCTTCGCCCGCCAGCGCCGCAGCCTTTTCGGCCTCACGTTCGAACACCCAGGTGATACGCAGGCTGGTCGGGAACTCGTCAGGGTCCAGGCGGTGAGTCAACCAGCTGAACCCGACAATTTCCGCCTTGGCCGTTTCGCAGGCATCAGTCAGGCAGGCGACCAGTTCACGCTCCAGGCGCGCCAGCTCGCGTTTGCCCAGTGCTTTCATTGTGCGGCCTCGTCGTCGATCTGCTGGCAGAAGCGCAACAGGTTGCCGAACGGGTCGCGAACCTGCATCTGCAGGCCCCAGTCCACCCGCTCGGCCTGCGGGCGGGCGTAGCCGTACTGTTTATCAAGTAGTTCACGCTCCAGCGCCAGCAGGTCTTCGGTGCGGGCGAACACGGTCGAGCCAGGGCAGGCGTCGCCGTGGTGTTCGCTCAGGTGCAGGATCAGCCCATCGCGGTGGATTTGCGCATAAAGGGGCAGGTCCGGGCTGAAGCGGTGCTCCCAATCCAGGGTGAACCCCATGAAATCGAGGTAGAACTCCTTGGCCTTGTCGACCGAGAAAATGCGCAGGACGGGGATGGCTGGGGCGAGGGGCATGGCGGTTCCTTGGCCGTGGGCAGAATGCACTGGATTGCAGTCTACGTTTTCTCCCGGCTGGCTGTCTCGCCTGGCCGCTGGCGCGGCCTGGCGCCAGCACCGAAACAGGGCTTACGCCCGCCCTCGGATCGTGCGTCATCTGGCTGTATGCCCCATGCCAGAGCCTCGCGGAAAATATTTCATGTGCCTTCACCTGCGTAGTTGGCCCGCAAACTGCTATATCCCAGCCAATCGAATTTGATCGAGTGGTCAGGCCTGCAGCACCCTGGTGCGCTGCCTCGACCCTCGGAACGGCCGATGGGCCACGAATATCAGGGGCTATAGGATGTTGCTGGCGGAACGCCTCGAACAATCTGAAGATGATGCAGGCTGGAGCGCCCACCTGCAGTTGCGCTTTGTCGAACGCGGCGGCGTGACCCGCCTTGGTGCGCGCCGGCATTTCGGCCCGCTTTTGGTGCAACGCCCGTTCTATCCGGAAGGCGCGCCATGCCACGTTTATGTGCTGCACCCGCCGGGTGGCATCGTCGCCGGTGACCGTCTGGAGCTGGATATTCACCTGGAACCCGGCAGCCATGCGCTGCTGACCATGCCCGGTGCCAGCAAGTTCTACCGCAGCATCGGGCCCACTGCGTGGCTGACCCAGCGCTTTCACCTGCAAGCCGGCAGCACGCTGGAATGGCTGCCCCAGGACAGCATTTTCTTCTCGGGTGCGCGCGCCAGCCTCGACAGCCGCTTCACCCTTGAACCGGGTGCCCGCCTGCTGGCCTGGGAAACCCTGTGCCTGGGCCGGCCGGTCATGGGCGAGCGCTTTGACCAAGGCGCGCTGGACAGCCGCCTGTGTATCGAACTGCCCGACGACCCCGGCTTGCACGAACGCCTGCGCATCACCGGGGGCCAGCTCGACAAGCTCGGCGGCCACCCGTTGCTGGCAACGTTCTGCGCATCACCCGCCGACCCGTCCGTACTGGAACAGGTGCGCACCCTGCTCGATGAGCTCGACACCCCCGCAGGCGCAACCCTGCTGGGCTCGCTGCTGGTGATTCGCCTGCTCGACCACGACAACCAACATTTGCAACACACCCTGCAGCGCCTCTGGCACGTGTTGCGGCCGGCCGTTCTCGGCCTGCCGGCGTGCCCGCCGCGCATCTGGGCTACCTGAGAGAGCGCCATGGAGCTGACCCCAAGAGAAAAAGACAAACTGCTGCTGTTCACCGCCGCGCTGCTGGCGGAACGGCGCTTGGCCCGTGGCCTGAAGCTCAACTACCCGGAAGCGGTGGCGCTGATCAGCGCCGCGGTGCTCGAAGGTGCGCGCGATGGCCGCACGGTGGCCGAGTTGATGAGCCTTGGCCGCGAAGTGATTGGCCGCGAGCAGGTCATGGACGGTGTCGCCGAGATGCTCCATGACGTGCAAGTCGAGGCCACGTTCCCCGACGGCACCAAGCTGGTGACCGTGCATGACCCCATCGTCTGACCTGGCCGAGGAGCCCAGCATGATCCCAGGTGAAATCCAGACCGCCCCCGGCGACATCGAACTCAATGTCGGCCGCGAGACGGTCAGCGTCAGTGTGGCCAACCATGGTGACCGGCCGGTGCAGGTCGGCTCGCACTACCACTTCTATGAAGTCAATGACGCGCTGGTGTTCGACCGCGAACCGAGCCGCGGCTTTCGCCTCGATATCCCGGCCGGTACTGCCGTGCGCTTCGAGCCAGGCCAGTCACGCACCGTGCACCTGGTGGCCTATGCGGGTAAACGCGAAGTCTACGGCTTTCAGGGCAAGGTGATGGGCGCGCTGGAGGGCAGGGCATGAGCCGTATTTCGCGCCGCGCCTATGCCGACATGTTCGGCCCCACCGTCGGCGACCGCGTGCGCCTGGCCGACACCGCGCTGTGGGTAGAGGTGGAGAAGGACTTCACCGTCTATGGCGAAGAGGTCAAGTTCGGCGGCGGCAAGGTCATCCGCGATGGCATGGGGCAGGGCCAGATGCTCGCCGCCCAAGCCATGGACCTGGTGCTGACCAACGCCTTGATCATCGACCACTGGGGCATCGTCAAAGCCGATATCGGCGTCAAGCACGGGCGCATCGCCGCCATCGGCAAGGCCGGTAACCCGGACGTTCAGCCGGGCGTCACCGTGCCGGTCGGGCCGGGCACCGAAGTGATCGCGGCCGAAGGCAAGATCGTCACGGCCGGCGGCATCGATTCGCACATCCACTTCATCTGCCCGCAGCAGGTAGAAGAAGCGCTGACCAGTGGCATTACCACCTTCATCGGTGGTGGCACCGGGCCGGCCACCGGCACCAATGCCACCACCTGCACCCCAGGCCCGTGGTACCTGGCGCGCATGCTCCAGGCCGCCGATTGCCTGCCGATCAACATCGGCCTGCTGGGCAAGGGCAACGCCTCACGCCCCGAGGCGCTGCGCGAGCAGATCGCCGCCGGTGCGGTGGGCCTGAAGCTGCACGAGGACTGGGGCTCGACCCCGGCCGCCATCGACTGCTGCCTGAGCGTGGCCGAAGAGATGGACATCCAGGTGGCGATTCACACCGACACCCTCAACGAATCCGGCTGCATCGAAGACACCCTGGCCGCCATCGGCGACCGCACCATCCATACCTTCCACACCGAAGGCGCCGGTGGCGGCCATGCGCCAGACATCATCCGCGCGGCGGGGCAGGCCAACGTGCTGCCGTCCTCGACCAACCCGACCCTGCCGTACACGGTCAACACCGTCGACGAGCACCTCGACATGCTCATGGTCTGCCACCACCTGGACCCGAGCATCGCCGAGGACGTGGCCTTTGCCGAGTCGCGCATCCGCCGCGAAACCATCGCCGCCGAGGACATTCTCCACGACATGGGCGCCTTCGCCATGACCTCGTCCGACTCCCAGGCCATGGGCCGGGTCGGCGAAGTGGTGCTGCGCACCTGGCAGGTGGCGCACCAGATGAAAGTGCGCCGCGGCCCACTGGCGCCGGACAGCAGCTACAGCGACAACTTCCGGGTCAAGCGCTACATCGCCAAGTACACCCTCAACCCGGCGCTGACCCATGGCATCGCCCATGAAGTCGGTTCGGTGGAAGTGGGCAAGTTGGCCGACCTGGTGCTGTGGGCGCCGGCATTCTTCGCGGTCAAGCCGGCTTTGGTCATCAAGGGCGGGATGATCGTCACCGCGCCCATGGGCGACATCAACGGTTCGATCCCCACCCCGCAGCCAGTGCATTACCGGCCGATGTTCGGCGCCTTGGGCGCGGCCCGCCATGCCACGCGCATGACCTTTCTGCCCCAGGCCGCCATGGACCGTGGCCTGGCCCAGGAGTTGGGCCTGCAGAGCCTGATCGGCGTGGCCCACGGCTGCCGCCGGGTGCGCAAGGCCGACATGGTCCACAACACCTTGCAACCGGTGATCGAAGTCGACTCGCAAACCTATCAGGTGCGTGCCGACGGCGAATTGCTGGTGTGCGAACCGGCCCGCGAACTGCCGCTGGCCCAGCGTTATTTCCTGTTCTGAAGGAGCGAAGATGATTGTCCTGACCCGCCGGATCGCTGAATCCGACACGATCACCGGCACCGTGACCCTGGACGTCGACAGCCGCATCAAGAGCCGCCTGCGCGTGACCCTCGACGATGGCCGCGAGGCCGGCCTGATGCTTGAGCGTGGCCACTTGCTGCGCGGCGGCGAGTTGCTTGCCGATGCTGCCGGCAGCCAGGTGGTGCGCGTGCTCGCAGCACCAGAAGCGGTGTCGACGGTACGCTGCAGTGACTCACACCTGCTGGCCCGCGCGGCCTACCACCTGGGCAACCGTCACGTACCGCTGCAGATCGAGCCGGGCCTGCTGCGCTACCAGCATGACTATGTGCTCGACGACATGCTGCGCGGTCTGGGCCTGACCGTGGAGGCCGAGCAGGCGCCGTTCGAGCCGGAAGCCGGGGCCTATCAAAGCGCTCCGCACAGCCATAGCCACAGCCATGGTCACGATCATCCCTTCGTGCGCCTGCCCGCACATTCCTGAACTGCCCGTTGGAGCCCACAATGAAAAAAACGCTCGCCCTTGTCCTGCTGATGGTCGCGCTGCCGGCCTTCGCGCATCCGGGCCATGACAGCAACCCGCTGCACGACGGCCTGCTGCACCCGCTGACCGGCCTTGACCACTTGCTGATGCTGCTGGGCACCGGCGTGCTGGCCGCGTTGACCCGACGCAACCTGAGCCTGCCGCTGGCGACACTGGCCGCAATGTTCGCCGGCGCCGTGTGTGGGCACCTGTTTGGCGGTGTGCTGGGCATGGAAACCGTCATCGCCGTTTCTGTGCTGGTGGCCGCCGCCGCCGTGCTGCTGCCTAGCCGCCAGTTGCTGCTGGCCTTGGCCATGCCGGTGTTTGCCCTGTTCCATGGCTGGGCCCACGGCGTGGAGGCCACGCCCAGCGCGTTCTGGCTGTTCAGCGCCGGCTTCGTCACCGTCAGCGGCATGCTGCTGGTGGTGGGCTTTGCGGTGGGTTGCCTGCTGCGCCGTCACAGCGGCCTGCAAAAGGCCTTTGGTGGCGGCCTGCTGGCCGGTGCCGCACTGGTGCTGGCCGGTTGATGAACAGCGACCTGGCACTGCTGCGCCTGCTGCAGCTGGCCAGCCCCGGCTTGCCGGTGGGTGGTTTTACCTATTCGCAGGGCCTGGAGTGGGCCGTGGAGGCAGGCTGGGTGCGTGACATCGCCGGTTTCAGCGCCTGGCAGCGTGAGCAGATGCACGACACCCTTGCTTACCTGGACTGGCCGATCCTGGCGCGCCTGTACCACGCCTGCCAGGTAGAGGATGCCGAGGCGTTTGCACGCTGGAGCCGCTTTCTGCTGGCCAACCGCGAAACCGCCGAGCTGCGCCTGGAAGAGCAGCAGCGGGGCGCGGCCCTGGCGCGCTTGCTCGATGGTTGGCAGCTGGGCCAGGACCCGGCCTGGCGCGCAAGCCTCGAACTCAGCCAGCTGGGCGGTATGGCCTGGCTGGCCGTGCACTGGTCGATCCCGCTGCGCCAGCTCGCCCTCGGGCATGCGTTCGCCTGGCTTGAGGGCGCGGTCATGGCCGGGGTCAAGCTGGTGCCGTTTGGCCAGCAGGCGGCCCAGACGCTGCTGCGCGACCTGAGCGAAACGCTGCCCGACGTCATCGACCAGGCCTTGGCCCTTGGCGACGACCAGCTCGGTGGCGGCCTGCCGCTGTTGGCCATTGCTTCATCGCGTCACGAAACCCAATACACCCGTTTGTTCCGTTCTTGAGGACTGCCTACATGCAAAGCTATCAGCAACCCCTGCGCGTCGGTGTCGGCGGCCCGGTCGGCTCCGGCAAGACCGCGCTGCTCGAATGCCTGTGCAAGGCCATGCGCGATCATTACCAGATCGCCGTGGTCACCAACGACATCTACACCAAGGAAGACCAGCGCATCCTCACCGAGGCCGGCGCGTTGGAGCCTGAGCGCATTGTCGGCGTCGAGACTGGCGGCTGCCCGCACACCGCCATCCGCGAGGATGCCTCGATGAACCTGGCCGCCGTGGAAGGGCTGGCGCGCAAGTTCGGCAACCTGGAAGTGATCTTCGTGGAAAGCGGCGGCGACAACCTAAGCGCCACCTTCAGCCCGGAACTGGCCGACCTGACGATCTACGTCATCGACGTCGCCGAAGGCGAGAAGATCCCGCGCAAGGGCGGCCCCGGCATCACCAAGTCGGATTTTTTGGTGATCAACAAGACCGACTTGGCACCCTATGTGGGCGCCTCGCTGGAAGTGATGGAGCGCGACACTCAGCGCATGCGCCCGCAGCGCCCGTGGACCTTCAGCAACTTGAAAAAAGGCGAAGGCCTGCAGGCGGTGATCGACTTCATTGTCGAGCGCGGGATGCTGGGTGTGAGGGGCTGACCCATCACTCATGGCAGCAGTGCGGCTTCCCGGTTTGCCCTTCGTAGCGATCGTGATGCCGCACCCAGTCCATGGTCCCTTCTTCGTTACTCATTTCAATGCCCGCCCAGCCTCCATCTGTGCAACCAATTCCCACAACCGCGGGTCATCAAAATCATTCACCACCAGTTTCGCCCCCGCAGCCAGCAGGCGCTCAGGTGTTTGCGTCGTCGCGATACCCACCGTGAAAATCCCGGCATCGCTGGCGGCCTTCACCCCCGGCAACGAATCCTCGAACGCCAACGCCTGCCTGGCATCCGCCCCCAGCTGCTGCAGCCCGGTCAGGTACGGCAGCGGATCGGGCTTGGGTCGCGCCAGCTCCTCGGCCACCAGCACATGCTCGAAGCGTGCACCAAGGCCCATCGCCGCCAGCATATGCTCGGCATTGAGCCGGGGCGCATTGGTCACCACGCACATGCCGATCCCGCGATCCTCAGCATGCTCCAGCAGGCGCAACAAGCCTGGCATGGGTTCGAGCGCCGGGGCCAGTTCACGGAACAGCGCCTCCTTGCGATCGGCCAGCGCCAGGCATTCAGCCGTGCTGGCCTGCGGAAATAATTCGGCAAACAACGGCCCATTGGCCCGTCCGCTGACCTGGGCATCGAACTGCGCCTGGGTCAGTTCACGGCCGTCATGCTCGCGCAGCAATTGGCGGAAAGCCTGCAAATGCAGGGTGTCGGTATCGGTCAGGGTTCCGTCGAGGTCGAACAGCAAAGCAGTCAGCATCAGGTATCCAGGCATTGAAAAAACGTAAGCCTGGGGATGATAGCGAAACCTGACGACGAAGGGGGCTGTTCAGTGCGCTACGAAAAGAGTACAAATGTGCTCCATGGACAATCTAACCCCCAAACGCCGCGCCATTCTCGAATTTATCCGTGAGCGTATTGGCGATCACGGCCAGCCACCGAGCCTTGCCGACATCGCCATCCGCTTCGGCTTCGCCTCGCGCAGCGTCGCACGCAAACACATCACCGCCTTGTGCCAGGCCGGTTATATCGATGTCACGCCCAACCAGGCGCGCGGCATTCGCCTGGCCGAGCCGTTGCGCCGCCCAGAAATCCTTGAAGTGCCCGTGCTGGGCCAGGTGGCGGCAGGTGCCCCCATCGGCCCCGACCTGGGTATTCACGAACAGTTGCTGCTCGACCCCAGCCTGTTCCGCCGCACGCCGGACTACCTGCTCAAGGTACGCGGCGACTCGATGGTCGATGACGGTATCTTCGACGGTGATCTGGTGGGCATCCGCCAGCAGGGTGACGCCCGTGATGGCCAGATCGTGGTCGCCCGGCTGGACGGTGAGGTCACCATCAAACGCCTGCAACGCCAACTCGGTGGCTACCGGCTGTTGCCGCGCAACCCGGCCTATGCGCCGATCGATGTCGGGCCCGAGCGCGAATTCTTCATCGAAGGCGTGTTCTGTGGCCTGCTGAGGCGCGACTGATGGGCGCCGTGGTCGATCTTGATCGGCTGCTGGATCAACGCCAGGTCTGGCGTGGCCGGCAAGCCCAGGTACGGCCGAGCGGTTTGCAGCCCACCGGGCATGCCCTGCTGGACCAGCGCCTGCCCGATGGCGGCTGGCCTGCGGCGGCGCTCAGCGAGTTGCTGCTGGCAAGCCCCGGTTGCGGCGAGCTGCAACTGCTCTGGCCGTCGCTGGCCAGGCTGACGGCCGAAGGCGGGCGCGTGGTGTTGGTAGCCCCCCCTTTCATACCTTATGCGCCCGCCTGGCAAGCGGCTGGCGTGGATTTGCGCTGGCTGGTGCAGGTGGATGCCGCGCAAGCCGACGCGCTTTGGGCTGCCGAGCAGTGCCTGCGCTCCGGCAGTTGTGCCGCCGTGCTGTGCTGGCCAGAGCGTGCTGATGACCGTGCGCTGCGGCGGCTGCAGGTGGCAGCCGAAACGGGCCAGGCGCTGGCGTTTGCCTGCCGGCCACAGCAGGCCGCGAATAACCCTTCGCCGGCCGCGCTGCGCATTGCCATCGACACCCGGCCCGCGCAATGGCGTGTGCTCAAGTGCCGGGGTGGCATGCCCCCGGCTACCGCAATCACCTGCCCTGAGCGGGGCTGATGCCACATGCTCTGGGCCTGCATTCTCCTGCCGCAGCTGGCGCTGGACTCGATCCTGCGCGAACGCGACGACGCGGATGCGCCACTGGTGCTGATGGGTGGGCCGGTGCAGCGTCGTGTGCTGCAGGCCGTCAACCCGGCAGCGGCAGCACTCGGTTTGCGTGCCGGGCAAACCCTGACCGCCGCCCGCGCGCTGGCCGATGGGTTCAACTGCCTAGAGGCTGATGAAGCGCGCATCGAACACCTTCAGCAACTGCTCGCGGCCTGGGCCTATCGCTACAGTGCCCAGGTCAGCCTGCACTATCCGCGCGCCCTGTTGTTGGAGGTGGGTTCCAGCCTGCAGCTGTTTGGCCCCTGGCCGTTGCTCGAGGCGCGCCTACGTGAGGAACTGGCCGCCCTGGGGCTACGCCAGCGGATTGTCCTGGCCACCAACCCAGTGGCGGCGCGCATGCTTGCCAATGGTCATGACGGCCTGGCGCTGGTGTGCGCGGAGCAGACCCGAGCGGCGCTGGCGCGGATGCCGATCGCGCGGGTAGGGCTGCCTAAAGAAACCGCCGAAGCCTTTGCCCGCATGGGCTTGCATCAACTTGGTCAGGTGCTGGCCCTGCCGCGCGATGCCTTGGCCAGGCGCTTCAGCGCCCAAGTGCAGCTGCACCTGGACCAGTTGCTGGGCCTGCGGACCTTGGGGCTGGATTTTTATCAACCGCCGGACCGCTTCGAAACGCGGCTGGAGCTCAATTTCGACGTCGAATCGCACCAGGCGCTGTTGTTCCCGTTGCGGCGCATGCTCAACGACCTTGCCGCCTTTCTTGCCGGGCGTGACTGCGGGGTACAGCGTTTCTGCCTGCACCTGGAGCACGTCGAAGGGCCTGACACGCTACTTCAGGTTGGCCTGCTGGCCGCCGAACGTGATGCTGCGATGCTGTTCGAGCTGGCACGTGGGCGCCTTGAGCCGCTGCGTATTCCGTCACCGGTGCGCAATCTGCGCCTGGTCGCCGATGACTTGCCGCCTTTCGTGCCCCAGCACCAGGCCTTGTTCGACCCACGCGCCCGGCAGGCTCAACCTTGGGAGCAACTGCGCGAGCGCCTGCGTGCTCGCCTGGGCGACGAAGCGGTCAAGGGCCTGCGCGCCGAAGCCGACCATCGCCCAGAATGTGCCTGGCAGCCCGCCGAACAAGGCGCTCCAGGCAGCCTGCCAGCCTTGCCGGGCAGCCGCCCAGGCTGGTTGTTGCCACAGCCCCAGGCACTGGATGCCAACGGCCACACGCTGCTTGGGCAAGCCGAACGCATCGAGTCAGGCTGGTGGGACGGTGGTGATGTGCGCCGCGACTATTACCGCATCGAAACCCGTGAAGGGCTGCGTGGCTGGGCCTACCGCGACCTTGCGCAACCTGGCCCGCTGTGGCTGCAGGGCTGGTTCGCATGAGCACAGCGGGCTACGCCGAGCTGCATTGCCTGTCCAATTTCAGTTTCCAGCGCGGAGCTTCCAGCGCCGAGGAGTTGTTTCGCCGCGCCCGAGCGCAGGGCTACCAGGCCCTGGCGATCACCGACGAATGCACCCTGGCCGGCATCGTGCGCGCCTGGCAGGCAGCCAAAGAGCAGCAATTACGCTTGATCGTCGGCAGTGAAGTGCGCCTGCAGGACGGCCCGAAACTGGTGTTGCTGGTGGAGAACCTTACCGGTTACCAGAACCTGTGTGCCTTGATCACCCGAGCGCGACGGCGGGCGGAGAAGGGCGATTATCAGTTGTTGCGTGACGACCTGGGCGAGCATCACCAAGGGCTGCTCGCATTATGGATTGCCGAAGACCCTTGCGACCCGGCCCCCGGCCAGTGGCTGCAAACCGTGTTCGGCGAGCGGCTGCGGCTGGGCGTGCACCTGCATCGCGGCAGCGATGATCAGCAGCGCCTGGCCCAACTGCGCGGTCTGGCGGGGCGGTTGGGCATCCGCGCCGTTGCCTGTGGCGACGTGCACATGCACATACGCGGTCGACGTGCCCTGCAAGATTGCATGACCGCCATCCGCCAGCACTGTAGCGTCGCCGAGGCTGGGCGCTTCCTGCATGCCAATGGCGAGCGTCACTTGCGTACGTTGGAGCAACTGGCCGAGCTCTATCCCGCCGACCTGCTGGCTGAAACCCTCACCCTTGCCGAGCGCTGCCAGTTCGACCTCAGTGAATTGCAGTACCAATATCCCCGTGAACTGGTGCCGGCGGGGCAAACACCTGGCAGCTGGCTGCGGGAACTGTGCGAGCGCGGCCTGCCACTGCGCTGGCCAACGGGGCCGAGCGACAAGGTGCGGGAAGTGCTGGCAAAAGAGCTGGCGCTGATCGAGGAACTTGGCTACGAAAGTTACTTTTTGACCGTGCACGATATTGTCGCCTTTGCCCGCAGCCAGCACATCCTCTGCCAGGGCCGTGGCTCGGCGGCCAACTCGGTGGTGTGCTTCGTGCTCGGCATCACCGAGCTCGACCCGATGGAGCATCGGCTGCTGTTCGAGCGCTTTCTGTCCCGCGAGCGCAACGAGCCACCGGATATCGACGTGGACTTCGAGCACGACCGCCGCGAAGAAGTCATTCAGTACGTGTTTCGCCGTTATGGCCGGCACCGCGCTGCGCTCACGGCGGTGGTCAACACCTACCACGCCGCCGGTGCGGTGCGTGATGTGGCCCGGGTGCTGGGCTTGCCCGCCGATCAGGTGGATGCGCTGGCCAAATGCTGTGGCCGCTGGAGCGATCGTATCCCGGATGAACAACGCCTGACCGAGGCGGGTTTTGAGCCGGCAAGCCCCTCATTGCGGCGCGTTCTTGTGCTGGCTGCCGAGCTGATCGGCTTTCCGAGGCACCTGTCCCAGCACCCGGGGGGCTTTGTCATTTCCGAGCAACCTCTGGACCACCTGGTGCCCGTGGAAAACGCCGCCATGGCCGAGCGCACCGTGATCCAGTGGGACAAGGACGACCTGGACATGGTCGGCCTGCTCAAGGTGGACGTGCTCGCGCTGGGCATGCTCAGCGCCTTGCGTCGCTGTTTCGACCTGCTGCAGCACCACCGTGGCCGGCACCTGACCCTGGCGACCATCCCCAGTGAAGACCCTGCCACCTACGCGATGATCAGCCGCGCCGAGACCATGGGCGTATTCCAGATTGAATCACGCGCGCAGATGGCAATGCTGCCCCGGCTCAAACCGGTGACCTTCTACGACCTGGTCATCGAGGTCGCCATCGTGCGCCCAGGGCCGATCCAGGGCGACATGGTGCACCCGTACCTGCGCAGGCGTTTGAAGCAGGAGCCAGTGACCTACCCCTCGCTAAAACTCAAGGAAGTGTTCGAGCGCACGTTGGGTGTGCCGCTGTTCCAGGAGCAGGTGATGGAGCTGGCCATGGTCGCCGCCGATTACAGCCCCGGTGAGGCCGACCAGTTGCGCCGCAGCATGGCCGCCTGGAAGCGCCACGGCGGCCTGGAGCCGCACCGCGAACGGCTGGTCCAGGGCATGCTGCGCAACGGTTACGACCTGGCCTTTGCCGAGCGCATCTTCGAGCAGATCAAAGGCTTTGGCAGCTACGGTTTCCCCGAGTCGCACGCGGCCAGTTTCGCTTTGCTGTGTTATGCCAGCAGTTGGCTCAAGTGCCATGAACCGGCGATTTTCACTTGCGCGCTGGTCAACAGTTGGCCGATGGGCTTCTACAGCCCCGATCAACTGTTGCAGGAGGCGCGACGCCAGGGGATCGAAGTGCGGCCGGTGGATGTGTTTCATAGCCAGTGGGATTGCACGCTGGAACCGGTTGTCGAGGGTGACTTGGCCATCCGCCTGGGGTTGCGCCAGATTCGCGGCTTCGCTGAAGCCGATGCCCGGCGGCTGGAAGAGGCGAGGGCGGCCAGGCCGTGGCGCGATGTCGAGGACCTGTGCTTGCGTGCCGGCCTCGACAGCCGGGCCAGAGCACGGCTTGCCGATGCCGGCGCATTGCGCGCCTTGGCCTGCAACCGCCACCAGGCACGCTGGCTGGTGGCAGCCGTGCAGTCGCAATTACCGTTATTCGCTGAGGTTGAGGCGGCGCCTGAGGCCGCAGTGGCGCTGCCTGCGCCAACCGTCGGCGAGGACCTGGTGGCCGATTACGACACCCTGGGCACGACACTTGGGCCCCATCCGTTGACGTTATTGCGCCCGCGCCTGCGCGCGCTGGGCTGTCGCAGCTCGCGGGAGCTGGCGGGCGTCGAGCATGGCGATGCAGTCGCCGTAGCTGGTCTGGTGGTGGGGCGGCAACGGCCGCAGACTGCCAGCGGCGTGACCTTCGTGACCCTCGAAGATGAGTTCGGCATGGTGAATGTGGTGGTCTGGCGCGACCTGGCCGAGCGGCAGCGGCGGGCGCTGGTGGGGTCGCAACTGCTCAAGGTGAGTGGGCGGCTGGAGCAGGAGAACGGGGTGCGGCACCTCATTGCTCGGCGGCTGGAGGACATCAGCACTTTGTTAAGCGGGCTGGATGTCCGTAGCCGAGATTTTCACTGAACCCACTGGCCTCTTCGCGGCGGTTCGGCGCCCCGACAAGCCCGCTCCCACAGGTACCCCACAGCCCGCGAGAACTGTGGGATACCTGTGGGAGTCGGCTTGCCGGCGATTGGGCTGCGTAGCAGCCCCAATGCGCGACCTCTCAGACCATCGCTAAATGATGCTTGCGCGTCGGCGCCGGAAACGCCCGATCAATCGCTCGCAAGTCCTCGCTGGTCAGGGTCAGTGCGCCGGCCGCCGCATTCAACCGCACATGCTCAGGCGCCACGGCTTTGGGAATGGCAATCACCCCGTCATCACGCGTGACCCAGGCCAAACTGACCTGCGCCGGCGTTGCCCCATGCCGCTCGGCAATCTCGTTCATGACCGGGTGCTGCAACAGCCGCCCAGCCTGGGCCAACGGGCAGTAGGCCATGGTCGGCAACCCGCGTTGGCGGCTCCATGGCAACAGGTCGAACTCGATGCCACGTTGCGCCGGGTTGTACAGCACCTGGTTGGTGGCGCAAGCGGGGTTATGCAGTTCGCGCAGGTCGTCGACATCGAAGTTGGAAACACCCCAGTGGCGAATCTTGCCCTGTTCACGCAGGCGCTCGAACGCCTCGACCGTTTCGATCAGCGGGTACTGGCCACGCCAGTGCAGCAGGTACAGGTCGATGACGTCGGTGCCCAGGCGTTTCAGGCTGCGTTCACAGGCCGCAGCCACGCCGCGCCGGCTGGCGTTGTGCGGGTAGACCTTGCTGACCAGGAACACCTGGTCGCGCCGCCCGGCGATGGCCTGGCCGACCACTTCTTCGGCGCCCCCTTCGGCATACATTTCGGCCGTATCGATCAGGCTCATGCCCAGGTCGATGCCGTGTTGCAGCGCGGCCACTTCGGCTGCCTTGCGGGCAGGGTCCTCGCCCATGTACCAGGTGCCCTGGCCAATGGCCGGCACGTTGCAACCCGCCAGTTTCACGTATCGCATGTCACCTCCGGAGTCTGAGTGTGGGAAAGCAGTACCTCAAGCAGCGCCAGCGCTGCCGTGGAGAGCTTGTGGTCGCCCTGGGCGATCACGCCGATGCGCCGTTCGACGGCGGGTTCGACCAGCGTGAGGCAGCGTGCGCCAAGCTCCTGCATCTGGTTGATGCACAGCGCCGGCACCACGCTGACGCCCAGGCCGCTGGCAACCATGCGGCCAATGGTAGACAACTGATGGCTTTCGAACGCCACCGCCAGTTTGCCGTGCAGTGCCGCGACGTTCTGCTCCAGCAACAGGCGCACGGCCGAGGGGCGTTGCAGGGCGATGAAGTCCTCTGCCAGCAATTGCGCCCAGCTGACTTCGGCTTGCAAGGCCAGCGGTGAGTCGGCGGGCACCACGGCGACGAAGCGGTCCATGTACAGCGGGTGAAAGCGCAGGCCTTCCGTGTTCTCCGGCTCGAAGCCGATGCCCAGTTCGACGCGGCGGTGGCGCACCAGTTCCAGCACCTGCTCGTTGATCACGTCGTGCACGGTGACGTTGACCTTCGGGTAGCGCTGGCGGAACACCTTGAGCGAGTGGGGCAGCAGGTTGCCGGCAAAGGCCGGAATCGCCGCCACCGACACCCGCCCCAGTTGCAGGGTAAAGCGCTGGCGCAGCATCTCTTCGGTGTCGTCCCAGTCGGCCAGCAGGCGCCGTGCCAGCGGCAGCAGCACTTCGCCCTCGGCTGTCAGGCTGACGCTGCGGGTAGTGCGGGTAAGCAGGGCGCCGCCGAGTTTGTCCTCCAGTGCCTTGATGGTCAGGCTCAAGGCCGGCTGGGATACATGCAGGTGTTCACCGGCCTGGGCGAAACTCTGGTACTTGGCCACGGCGACGAAGGCGCGCAGTTGCTTGACGTTCATGGCGGGCTCACGGTTGTTTTGAAAAAGTTATCAATCGATGATGAAAACAAAATTAACAAATCAGTCGCCAGCGGTGAAGATGCTTGCACACGCTCACCGACAACCTCGTCGGTCAACAACTACAAAAGGCGGATCAGCATGGCCGGACTGGACAAGCGCGTAGCAACCTATGAACAGGCCCTCGAAGGCCTGACCGACAACATGACGGTACTGGCCGGCGGCTTTGGCCTGTGCGGCATCCCGGAAAACCTCATCGCCGAAATCAAGCGCCGTGGCGTCAAGGGGCTGACCGTGGTCTCCAACAACTGCGGCGTCGACGGCTTTGGCCTGGGCGTGCTGCTGGAAGACCGGCAGATCCGCAAGATGATCGCCTCGTATGTAGGCGAGAACGCCGAGTTCGAACGCCAGCTACTCAGTGGCGAACTGGACGTGGAATTGACCCCGCAGGGCACGCTGGCCGAGAAAATGCGCGCTGGCGGCGCTGGCATCCCAGCCTTCTACACCGCCACCGGCTACGGCACCCCGGTTGCCGACGGCAAGGAAGTGCGCGAGTTCAAGGGCCGCAAGTACATCCTCGAAGAGTCCATCACCGGCGACTTCGCCATCGTCAAGGGCTGGAAGGCCGACCACTACGGCAACGTGGTGTACCGCAACACCGCGCAAAACTTCAACCCGCTGGCCGCCACCGCCGGCAAGATCACCGTGGTTGAAGTGGAAGAGATCGTCGAACCGGGTGTGCTGCTGCCCAGCGAAATTCATACCCCGGGCATCTTCGTCGACCGGGTGATTGTCGGCACCTTCGAAAAACGCATCGAAAAGCGCACCGTCAAGGCCTGAGCGCCGCCCTTCAGAACAACAAAGAGATCCTGACCATGGCATTGACCCGCGAACAGATGGCGCAACGCGTCGCCCGTGAACTGAAGGACGGCTTCTACGTCAACCTCGGCATCGGTATCCCGACCCTGGTGGCCAACTATGTACCCGCCGACATGGACGTGATGCTGCAGTCCGAAAACGGCTTGCTCGGCATGGGCGAGTTCCCCACCGAAAGCACCATTGACGCCGACATGATCAACGCCGGCAAGCAGACGGTTACCGCGCGCCGCGGCGCCTCGATTTTCGACTCGGCGCAATCGTTCGCCATGATCCGTGGCGGCCACGTCGACCTCACCGTGCTGGGTGCCTTCGAAGTGGACGTGGAGGGCAACATCGCTTCCTGGATGATCCCCGGCAAGTTGGTCAAGGGCATGGGCGGTGCGATGGACCTGGTGGCCGGTGCCGAGAACATCATCGTCACCATGACCCACGCCTCCAAGGATGGCGAGTCCAAGTTGCTGCCGCGTTGCAGCTTGCCGCTGACCGGCGCCGGTTGCATTCGCAAGGTGCTCACCGACCTGGCTTACCTGGAGATCGAAGACGGCGCCTTCATCCTGCGCGAAACCGCGCCAGGGGTGAGCGTTGAAGAAATCATCGAGAAAACCGCCGGCAAGCTGATCGTGCCGGATGATGTGAAGGAAATGACCTTCTAAGCCGTTCCCTCAACCCTGTGGGAGCGGGTTTACCCGCGAATGCGACAGTGAATTCACTGCAGCATTCGCGGGTAAACCCGCTCCCACAGGGTTTTGCGTTGTTTCTAAGAAATCCGATAAAACCAATAAAAGGAAGTCACCGTGGCCGCTGATATTCAAGACAGCCGCTCCGCCCGTTTTGCCCTGCGCTGCTCCAACTGGGCCGAGCGCTGGTTCCCCGACTCGTGGGTGTTCGCAGCCCTGGCAGTGATGCTGGTAAGCCTCGGCGCCCTGGCCATGGGCGCCAAACCCACCGATACCGCCAAGGCCTTTGGTGATGGCTTTTGGAGCCTGATCCCGTTCACCATGCAGATGGCCTTCGTGGTCATCGGCGGCTATGTCGTGGCCAGCTCGCCGCCTGCCGCGCGGCTGATCGACCGCCTGGCGCGGGTGCCGAAAAACGGCCGCTCGGCGGTGTGCTGGGTGGCGCTGATCTCGATGCTGGCATCGTTGCTCAACTGGGGCCTGTCGCTGGTGTTTGGCGGCCTGCTGGTACGCGCGCTGGCGCGCCGCAGCGACCTGAAGATGGACTACCGCGCCGCCGGTGCCGCCGCCTACCTGGGCCTTGGTGCGGTGTGGGCGCTGGGCCTGTCGTCTTCGGCGGCGCAGTTGCAGGCCAACCCGGCCAGCCTGCCGCCGTCGATCCTGTCGATTACCGGCGTCATCCCGTTCACCGAAACCATATTCCTCTGGCAGTCCGGCGTGATGCTGGCCGCGCTGGTCATCGTCTCGCTGGTGATTGCCTATACCACTGCACCCGGCCCGAACAGCGCACGCAGTGCCGAAGATTGCGGGGTTGACCCCAGCTTCACCGCGCCGCCTGCCCCCCAGCGCACCCGCCCAGGTGAGTGGCTGGAATACAGCCCGATCCTGATTCTGCTGATGGTCGCCCTGGCCGGCGGCTGGCTGTACCAGGAGTTCGCCACCAAACCTGCGATTACCGCGATTTCCGGGCTCAATACCTACAACCTGCTGTTCATCATGCTCGGTGCCTTGCTGCACTGGCGCCCGCGCAGCTTCCTCGACGCCGTGGCGCGTGCGGTGCCGACCACCACCGGTGTGCTGATCCAGTTCCCGCTGTACGGCTCGATCGCCGCCATCCTCACCCAGGTGAAGGGGGTCGACGAGCAGACCCTGGCCCACCACATTTCGCTGTTCTTCACCCAGATTGCTACCCACGACACCTATGCCGTGCTGATGGGTGTGTACTCGGCGGTGCTGGGCTTCTTCATCCCCTCGGGCGGTGGCAAGTGGATCATCGAGGCACCCTACGTAATGCTGGTGGCCAACGACCTGCAGTACCACCTGGGCTGGGCGGTGCAGATCTACAACGCTGCCGAAGCGCTGCCCAACCTGATCAACCCGTTCTACATGCTGCCGTTGCTGGGTGTGCTGGGGCTCAAGGCACGGGACCTGATCGGCTTCTCGTTCGTGCAGCTGCTGGTGCATGTGCCGCTGGTGCTGGTGCTGCTGTGGGCGTTGGGCACGACATTGCAGTACGTGCCGCCGGTAATGCCGTGAATTGATGGATTGCGGCACACAGAAGGGCGGCTGAACACCGCCCTTCTTTACGTTTTGTTGACAAATCGATAACGATTCTCATACGAGATTCGTTTTCATGTGAGTGCCGCGCAATGGCAGCCATGGATTTTCACCAAACGTACAAGGAGTAAGGCAGCGATGTTCGCGCCCATCAACCGTTCCACTACCCTGACGCTGGGCCTGTGCGCCAGCCTGTTCAGCTCGGCCGAAGCACAGGCAGAGGAGGGTGTACTGGAACTCGGCTCCACTGAAATCCTCGCCCAAAGCCTGGGCAGCACCACCGAGAACAGCGGCTCCTACACCACGGGCAGCATGAGCGCAGCCACGCGCCTTAACCTGTCAATCAAGGAAACCCCGCAATCGGTTTCGGTCATCACCCGCCAACAGCTCGATGACTTCCAGCTCGACAGCCTGTCCGAGGCACTGGCCCATGTCACCGGCGTGACCGTGCAGCGCAACGACTCCGAGCGGCCGACCTATTTTTCACGTGGCTATGCGATCAACAATTTCCAGGTCGATGGCATGCTCAACACCTTTTCCGTGCTCAAGTCGGATTCGGACACGATCATCTATGACCGCATTGAAGTGGTGCGCGGCGCCACCGGCCTGACCACTGGCGCGGGCGACCCTTCCGGCACCGTCGCCATGGTGCGCAAGCGGCCCACCCATGAATTGGCAATCAAGAGCGGTGTCAGCGCCGGCAGTTACGACAACTACTACAGCTACCTGGATGTCGGCGGCCCGCTGGGCTGGGACGGCCGCTTGCGCGGGCGCACAGTGCTGGCCTACCGCGACAGTAAGTCGTTCATGGACAAATACGCCAGCCAGCGCGAAGTGGCCTACGGCATTCTCGAAGCCGACCTGACGGACAGTACGGTCCTTGCAGTGGGCTACGACTACCAGAACAAGGACGTGCAAGGCGCAACGTGGGGCACGGTGCCTTACTGGAATGCCGAGGGCGGCAAAGCCGACCTGCCGCGTTCGACCAATATGACGGCGCCTTGGTCGTCGTGGCCGTTGAGGGACAAGACCGCGTTCGTCACGCTGGACCAACGCCTGGCCAACGACTGGCAGCTGAAGGCGGCCTACACCCATCGCCAGAGTGACACCGATGGCAAGATGTACTACGGCGGCAGTGGCTTTCCCGCGGCCGACCGCAGTGGTATGAGCGCCTATATCAGCCACTTCTCCGGCGAAGAGAAAATGGATGCGATGGACCTCAACCTTGCAGGCCCTTACCAGCTGTTTGGCCGTAGCCATGATTTCATGGTCGGCTACGGCATTGCCGAACGCCGCAACCGCTCCCCATTCTTTGCCGGGCGCAACGACCCGGCCGGTTACGGTGTGATTCCCGACTGGAAGTACATGGGGGGTATCGCCAAATTCAGCGATTATGACAGCGGCCTTGATTCCTCCCGTTCAAACATCAAACAGAAAGCCGGCTACATCGCCACCCGGCTCAACCCGACCGACCGCCTGCACTTCGTGCTCGGCAGCCGCTATGGCAGCTGGGAAACCGAAAGCAAGTCCTGGTCCTATGACAGCAACCTCGCGATAACCCGCAGCACGCGCAGCGAGCAGACCCAGAACGACCAATGGACGCCGTATGCCGGGGTGCTCTTTGACCTGACCGAGCAATACACCGTGTATGCCAGCTACGCCGACATCTTCAACCCGCAGACGGTGCGCGACGTCAACGAGAAGTACCTGGAGCCCATCGTTGGCAAGGTCTATGAAGTCGGTCTTAAAGGTGGCTTGCTGGATGATCGGTTGAACCTCAGCACCGCGGTGTTTCGCAGCAAGCAGGACAACGTCGCCGAGCAAGATGACTCGGTGCCGCCGGGCCCCAATGGCGAGACTTACTACAAGTCCGGTGGCAAAGGCGTGGTGGTCGAAGGTTTTGAAGCCGAGATCGCTGGCGAACTGACGCCCGACTGGCAGATGAGCCTGGGTTACAGCTACACCCATGCCGCGACGGGCGATAAACAGCGCAAGAGTACCGAACAGCCGCTGAACCTGGTGCGTTTCTCCACTACCTACAAAGTCACCCCGGCATTGACTGTGGGCAGCACCGTCGATTGGCAGAGTGACAACTACAAGGCCGCCAACCGGCCGGTGGGGCGCGATGCGGATGGCAAGTTCATCACCGTTGCCGACACCATCAGCCAACGGGCGTTTTCCGTTGTCGGGCTGATGGCGCGCTACCGGTTCGACGAGCACCTGTCGGCTTCGCTGAACGTGAAGAACCTGTTCGACGAGCATTACTACAACAATCTGGGGTTCTATAACGGCGTGTACCACGGCGAGCCGCGGACCATGATGGTGAGCCTGGACTGGAAGTTGTAAAGGCAGCAACCCTGTAGCAGCCGGTTGAATTGCTGCTACAGGGTTGAGGCGTCAGGCCTGGATGCCCAGGCTTGTCAGTAATGCGGCCAAATTCAACCGCCCTTGCTCATCCAGCCCGAACACCGGCCTGCGCGGCTCACCCACCGGCAACCCGGTCATCCCCAACCCCGCCTTGATGGTTGCCGGCAGCCCGCCCTTCAGAATGAAGTCGAGCAACGGCAGCTGCCGGTAGAACAGCGCTTTGGCCTGTCCCAGGTCACCGGCCAGCACGGCTTGGTAAAGCTGCTGATTAAGGGCCGGGATCAGGTTCGGTGCCGCCGTGCACCAGCCCTTGGCCCCCGCCACGAATGCTTCCAGCGCCAACGGATTGCAACCGTTGTAGAACGGTACCTGGCCTTCGCCGAGCATTTGTAGCTTGTGCATGCGCTGGATATCGCCAGTGCTCTCCTTGACCATGGTCACGTTGGCGACCTCCCGCACGATGCGCAGGATCAGTTCGACGGGCATGTCAGTGCCGCTGGTGGCGGGGTTGTTGTAAAGCATGATCGGTATGTCGATGGCCTTGCCGATGGTGCTGTAGTGCTGGAGGATCTCGGCCGCACTGAGCTTCCAGTACGCTGCAGGCAGCACCATTACCGCATCGGCGCCGTGGGCCTGGGCGAAGCGGGCGCGGCGTACGGCACCCGCGGTGGTCAGGTCGGAGACGCTGACGATGGTGGGCACGCGCTTGTCGACTTTGGCGAGGCTGTACTCGGCCACCTGCTGCCATTCGCTGTCGTTCAGGTACGCGCCTTCGCCGGTACTGCCCAGTGGCGCAATGGCGTGCACGCCGCCGTCGAGCAGGCGTTCGATGGACGCGCCGAGCGCTGGCAGGTCGAGGTGTTCGCCGTCGGCGCTGAAGGGGGTGATGGTGTAGCCGATGATGCCGTGGAAATCTGTAGTCATGGTTCTAGGCTCCGCAAGCAAGGCATTCAGGGGTCAGTTCAGGCAGTCGGCGTGGGTGCGCAGGCTCTGCCGGGCAAAGTAGTTGAAGGCGGCGGCGTGGCGCTTGGGGCGGTCGATCCAGTCGTGCGCTTCGCGGCCCAGCGCCGGGTCGATAGGTTTTACAGTGCCGGCGGCCATGGCCAGCAGTTGCAGGCGGGCGGCGCGCTCGATCAGCTGGGCGTACACGCAGGCCTGTTCGATGCTGGTGCCGGTGGACAATTGGCCGTGGTGCGAGAGCAGAATGGCGCGCTTGTCGCCGAGGGCGGCGCTGATGATCTCGCCTTCTTCATTGCCCACCGGCACGCCTGGCCAGGCCTCAAGAAACGCGCAGTCGTCGTACAGCGGGCAAAGGTCCATGTGCGAGACCACCAGTGGCACTTCAAGCATGGACAACGCCGCCACATGGGTCGGGTGGGTGTGGATGATGCAGTGCACATCCGGCCGGGCGCGGTATACCCAGCTGTGAAAGCGGTTGGCCGGGTTGGGCATGCCCTGGCCTTCGAGGACGTCGAGGTCTTCATTGACCAGCAGCAGGTTGCTGGCGCTGATTTCATCGAAGCCCAGGCCTAGTTGCTGGGTATAAAAGGTGCCTGGCTGTGGGCCACGGGCGCTGATCTGCCCGGCCAGGCCCGAGTCATGGCCGTGGTCGAAGAGAATTCGGCAGGTCAGGGCCAGCTTTTCCTGCACAGTCCACGTATTATCGGCAAGCGAGCCTTGCATCTGCGCCAACGCTTTCTGTACCAGTTGGTCTTTGCTGTGGGTCAGGGTCTTGGCCATGGGAGGTTCCTCTGTGGCGTGATGAGCGATGTCAGTGCCTGGACACTCCGATGCTTTGGTCGGTGGAGGAGTCCCCAGTCTAGTGACACAAAATATCCTATATGACACAAAGTGTCATAAGCAAGCAGGCAGGTCTGGGAAAATCGTGCGGCATGTCTAACCGACTGAAATTGTTAAGAAAAAAATTGGGCATTACGCTCGAGGCGTTGGCTGAAAAGTCCGACATGACCAAGAGCTACCTGTCGAAAGTCGAGCGTGGCCTCAACACGCCGTCGATCGCTGCCGCGCTGAAGCTGGCGCGGGCGCTGAACGTCAATGTTGAAGAGTTGTTCGCCGAAGAGCAGCCGGGGCAGAGCCGCTACAGCCTGGTGCGCCAGGGCGAGCGCCAGGCCCTGGTGGGCGATGGGCACGGGCCGGGTTACGCGGCGTTGACCAGCCAGGTGGGTCAACGCAGCCTGTTGCCGTTCCTGATCCAGCCGCCGACCGAGTTCAGCGACCCGACCTTCAAGGAACACCAGGGCGAAGAGTTCCTGTTTGTGCATGTGGGGCAGGTGGAAGTGGACTTCATGAATGAACGGGTGATGCTGGGGCAGGGCGACGCGCTGCATTTCAATGCCCAGACACCCCACCGCCTGCGATCGGTTGGCGAGTGCCCGGCGCAGTTGCTGGTGGTGGTGCACGACAGCAGCGAGTGAGGGCAGGGCGATGATCGAGGTGTCGCGGTTCTGGCGGGATCCGGCATTGCCCTTCGTCGAGGCTCGGCGTGTGGGGGACGGGCGCAAGGTGTGCTATGCCGCCCATTCCCACGCGAGCTTTTCGATTGGCGTGATAACTGGCGGGCGCAGCACCTACCTGAGTGGCGGCAACCAGGTCGAGGTGAGTGCAGGTACCACCGTGCTGATGAACCCTGGCGTGGTTCACACCTGCAATCCGATTGCGGGGCAGGCGTGGTCGTACCTGATGTTGTTCGTCGATATACCCTGGTTGCAAGCGCTTGGCTTCGTGTTGCCCACGCAGACCTGCAGCACATCGCCCGCGTTGTACAGCCACCTGCTCCAGCTATTTGCCGACCTGCTCGACAGTGAACAACAGGGGCGGGAGGGGCGGTTGGCGAGTTTTTTCACCGCGTTGCCGGGCTATCTACAGGCTACGCCCAATGAACCGCAAGCCGAACACCCGCGCCTGGAGGCTGCAGCGGCGTTCATTCGCGCCCATCGGCTCGACGCGCTGACGCTGGAAGACATCTGTACTGCCAGCAGCCTATCCCGTTCTTACCTGATCCGTGCGTTTCGCCAACGATTTGGCTTGACGCCACATGGCTACCTGCTCGACCAGCGGGTGCAGCATGCGCGGGCACAACTGCGCAACGGGCGGGCGATTGCCGAGGTGGCGCTGGAAGCCGGGTTTGCCGATCAGGCGCATCTGCAGCGTGCATTCAAGCAGCATCTGGCGGCAACGCCCGGGCACTATCGCAATGCCAGCCTCAAATCACCAGGTAGCCAGCACTGATCACCAGCATCACCGCCAACCCACGATTGAGCCACTGCAGATACCGCGGTTCACTCAAGTATTGCCGGATCACGCTCCCCGCCCACGCCCAAATGGCCACCGAAACGAAACAGATCGGCCCATAGATCCAGGTAAACAACCACAGCAGTTGCTGCTCGCCGCCGGTGTAGGCACCCACGCCCGCCACCGCCGCCAGCCAGGCCTTGGGGTTCAGCCATTGCATGGCCGCACCCTGCCAGGCCGAGGGTGCGCGTTGTTGGCGCGCACTGCCCAGTTGGCCGTCATCACGGGCCAGTTTCCCTGCCATGTACAACAGAAATGCCACGCCGCCCCAGTGCAATGCAGCGCCCATCAGTGGCCAGCGCATCAGCAACGCATGCACGCCCAAGCCAACCAGAACCAGCAGCAAACAGAACCCCAGCGTCGCCCCTGCAACATGCGCAAGGCTTGCACGCAAGCCGTGACGGGCGCCGCTGCCGAGAGCGACGATATTGACCGGGCCGGGAGATATTGAGGCTGCCAGTGCGAATGCAGCCATGGAAAGTGACAGGCTCATTGGGGCCATTCCGTGTTGTTGATGACACCTGTGATGCTCTAACGAGGGCTGCCCTGAGGTATTGAAGAAAAGTCCCCTGAAAAAAATTTACAGGTTTTGTAATAGTTTTGCGCTATCAGAAAAACCTGCTGTGCTTGTAGCATCATTTCCCCAATTTTCTTTCAAGGTCTATATGAGCACCTTCGCGGAGCCCCCCAGTTACTGGCCTTCCCGGCCATCCTTCTGCCGTCCTCGTGACGCTTCCCTAGAGAGCACCCGCTAATGGAATGGCTAGCCGACCCCACGGCCTGGCTAGGCCTGTTGACGCTTATCGTCCTCGAGCTGGTGCTGGGTATCGACAACCTGGTGTTCATCGCCATCCTGGCCGACAAGCTGCCGCCGCATCAGCGCGACCGCGCGCGGGTGATCGGCCTGAGCCTGGCACTGATCATGCGCCTGGGCCTGCTGGCCAGTATCTCGTGGATGGTCACCCTGACCGCGCCGCTGATCGATGTGTTTGGCAAGAGCTTCTCGGGCCGTGACCTGATCATGCTGTTCGGTGGTGTGTTCCTGCTGTTCAAGGCCACCATGGAGCTGCACGAACGGCTTGAAGGCCATGTCACCCAGGCCAGTGGCACGTTGCGCCATGCCGCCTTCTGGCCGATCGTGGCGCAGATCGTCGTGCTTGATGCGGTGTTCTCGCTGGATGCGGTGATTACCGCCGTGGGTATGGTCGAAGAGTTGTCGATCATGATGATCGCGGTAATCTTCTCGATCGGTATCATGATTGTCGCCAGCAAGCCGCTGACCCGCTTCGTCAACGCCCACCCGACCGTGATCATGCTGTGTCTGGGCTTCCTGATGATGATCGGTTTCAGCCTGACCGCCGAAGGCCTGGGCTTCCATATCCCGAAAGGTTATCTGTATGCGGCCATTGGCTTCTCGATCCTCATCGAGCTGTTCAACCAGCTGGCCCGCGCCCGCCGCAAGCGTAGCCTGCAGCAGCACCGGCCGCTGCGTGAGCGCACGGCACATGCCGTGCTGCGCCTGCTGGGCGGGCGCCGGGTCGAGGCTGATGAAGTGGGTGAAGAGATCGCCGACCTGGTCGAGGGTGGTGAAGAACACGTGCTGTTCGACCGTCGCGAACGGGTGATGATCAGTGGCGTGCTGAACCTGGCCGAGCGGCCGATCCGCACGGTGATGACGGCCCGTGCCGAGGTCGATGTCATTGACCTGGCGCAGCCTGCAGCCGCCACCACCGAAGCGTTGGCCAACTCGCCGTACTCGCGTCTGCCGTTGATTCGCGACGGCCGTATCGATGAGCCGTTGGGCTTCGTGCACAAAAAGGAACTGCTCAAGGAGCTGCTGTCAGGCAATCAACCGGACCTTGAACGCATGGCCCGGGCACCGTTGAACCTGCTGGAGAGCTTCAGCATCCTCAATGCCTTGGAGCAGATGCGCAGCCAGTCGACGCACATCGCCTTCGTGGTCAACGAATTCGGTGACTTCACCGGCCTGCTGACCATGACCGACATCCTTGAGTCGATCGCCGGCGAGCTGCCGGATGCCAGCGAGGTGGAAGGCCCGGGCATCGTCGAGGAGGGTGACGGCTTTGTCGTCAGTGGTGCACTGAACCTCAGCCAGGTGCAGGCGCGAACCGGCTTCAGCGCCCGTGCCACCGAGGACTACCAGACCCTGGCGGGCCTGGTGATGAGCCTGTTGGACCGCCTGCCGGTGGTCGGTGACCACCTGGCCTGGAACGGCTGGAGCATGACGGTGGTGGCGGTGGAGGAGCGGCGGGTGCGCCAGGTGCGCCTCAAACCGAACGCCGACGCTGTCGAACCAGGTGCTTGAAACCTTCGAGCACCAGTACCAGCACCGCGGCCCAGATCGGCAGGTAAGTCAGCCACTGATCTGGGCCGATGGTCTCGCCCAGTAGCAGCGCCACGCCCACCAGCAGTACCGGCTCGACGTAGCTGAGCAGGCCGAACAGGCTGAACGGCAACAGGCGGCTGGCCAGCACGTAGGCGATCAGGGCCGAGGCACTGATAACCCCGAGCAGCGGGATCAGGCCGTACAGGCCTGGGTGTTGCAGCAGGTCCGCAGTCGACAGCGGGCCCTGAATCACGAAGTACAGGGCCCAGGGCAGCAGCAGGCACATGTCGCACCACAAGCCACCCAGGTGGTCGGTGCGGCAGCGGCGACGCAGGACGAAGTAGATCGGGTAGCCGATCATCACCAGCATGGTCTCCCAGGCGAAGCTGCCGTTCTGGTACAGCTCATGGCCAACCCCCAGTGCAGCGCAGCTCACCGCCACCTTTTGCAGGCGTGACAGGCGTTCGCCATAGACCAGGCGGCCGGTAAGTACCATTGCTAGCGGCAGCAGGAAGTAGCCCATCGACACCTCCAGGCTGCGCCCGTGCAGCGGTGCCCAAAGGAACAGCCATAGCTGCACGCCCATCAACCACGAGGTGCCAACCATGCCGAGGAACAGAACAGGCGTTTGGCGTACGCGCGCGAGCAGGTCGCCGACGCGTTTCCAGTCCTTGCTGACGAGCATGAACAGTGTCAGGCAGGGCAGGGTGAGCAATGTGCGCCAGCCGAAGATTTCTTCGCCATCCAGTGGCGTGAGCAGGGAGGTATAGAAGTACATCACGGCGAACAGGCAGGATGCCGTGACCGAACAGAGAATGCCTTTTGACACGAATGCCTCGAATAGGGGGGTGAGCGGCTGAATCAGCCGCGCATGATCTCAGGGGGCGCGTCCTGCGGCAACCGCGCAACGCCTGGGCGGGTGGCCAATGCCTGAAGAAACTCGGCTGCAGGCATGGGCCGTGCGAACAAGTACCCCTGCTGAAAGTCCACCCCGTGCCGGGCCAGGTAGTCGCGCTGGACCTCGGTTTCGACGCCTTCGGCAACGATGCCCAGGCCCAGCTTGGCAGACAGTTCGATGATGCTGTCGAGGATGTGCTGCGACAACGCATCGCCACCGATCATGGCAACGAAGCTTTGGTCGATTTTCAGGTAGTCGACCTTGAACTGGCGCAGGTAGTTGAGGCTCGATTGGCCGGTACCGAAGTCATCCAGGGCAATCATCACACCCATTTCATGCAGCTTCTCGAAAAGCTCGAGCGTAACCGGGGTGGCTTCGATCAGCTTGCGCTCGGTGAGCTCCAGCGTCAGTACCACGCGCCCAGGCGCAAAGTGCTGAAGGAAGGTGCGGCAGTCATCGATCAGTTCGAGGTCGCGGCAATGGTCGGCGGTGATGTTGATGCCGACATGGAAACCGTCCTCCATCAAGGCCGCATAGGGGGCCAGGCTTTGTGCGGTATGCAGCATCAGTGCGCGGGTCATCTCGACGATCTGCCCACTGTGTTCGGCGTAGGGGATGAACAAGTCGGGACGTACCAGGCCCTCGTGTGGGTGGTTCCAGCGCATCAGTACCTCTGCGCCGGCCCAGCGGTAATCGCCTTTGCGCACCACGGGCTGGAAGTACGGCAGAAACTCATCGGCCTCCAGCGCGCGGCGCAGTTCGGCGCGCGGGGAGTTGGCGCGGCGGATCTGCCAGCGGCACACGGTGCCGGCCACCACACCGAGCAACAGCAGCAAGCTGAGCAGCGCCGGGTAGTGGCTGCGCAGCAATTCGCCGCGCTTGTCGGCGGCATAACCGCCGTGCACGCTGAACGGGTAGCGGGTCGAACCCAGGCTCACTTCTGCCAGAGGGGCGGCAGGGGGCTGGCCTTGGTGAACTGCACCGTCCTTGCCTATCCAGGCATTGCCCACGCGCAGTTGCAGCTGCTCGTCGGGGCCGATCAGGCGCAGCGCGGTCAGCAGGTGGTCGCCGTCCACGGTGGTGATGGCGCCGCGGTCGCCATCGCTTAAGCGGTACACCAGCAGCGCGTGGCCAGGGGTTACCGAATTGCCGTCCATCAGCCACAGCTTGCCATCGGCGTAGTCGCTGGCATCGACGGGCTCATCGAACTCGCCAAACAATGAAGTGCAATACAGGTTGTCGTGCTGGAAGAGGTTGGTCGAGCGCACGAAGGCGTTGCGTGTGACCTGGCTGCGCAAGGCCAGCTGAGCCTGCTCGCACGGGCCGCCAGCCAGGGGCAGCAGCCCTTGCGCAGCATTGGCCAGGTTGTCCAGGATACGTTCGACATGCTCCACCACCTGGCGCGTGGTGGCCTGGCTGCTGGCGCGCAGTTCGCGCTCGATCTGCCAGTTCATCACCACCAGGCCGAACAGAAGCGGCAATACGCCAATGACCCAGGGGAGGAGGGTGCGCCAACTCCAGCGGGCAGAACGTTTAACCGAGAGGGGCATGCTGGCCTAATCTTCTTGAGGAATAACGTGCAGAGGATAGCCGTTTGTCGGAACCTTCGGCGAACAAATGCGCGACAAAGGAATTTACGCCCTGTAGAATCGGTTTACGGATACAACAATAAGGTCCTTCATCAACGAAGGGTCAACTCCTCCGAGAATGGGTCCATATGACATACCATGGGTTCAAGCTGATATTTGGTGGCTTCCTCGCCCGCAGCGTGCGTGGTATTTCCTGCGCCCCGCCAACTGTGCTCCACATCCTGTGCAATCAATAATTTTTCGCTGCAGATGAGGACACGAACATGGCTGATATCTTCGACAATCCAATGGGCCTGATGGGCTTCGAATTCATTGAACTGGCTTCGCCGACGCCTGGCGTGCTTGAGCCGGTCTTGCAGATTCTGGGTTTCACCAAGGTGGCTACCCACCGCTCCAAAGAGGTGCACCTGTATCGTCAGGGTGGCATCAACCTGATTCTCAACAACGAACCTAAAAGCATCGCCTCCTATTTTGCCGCCGAGCATGGCCCGTCGGTGTGCGGCATGGCCTTCCGTGTGCGTAACGCCCATGAAGCGTATGCCCGCGCCCTGGAGCTCGGTGCCCAGCCGGTCGAAATTGAAACCGGTCCGATGGAGCTGCGTTTGCCGGCGATCAAGGGCATCGGCGGTGCGCCGCTGTACCTGATCGACCGTTTCGAAGAAGGCAGCTCGATCTACGACATCGACTTCAATTTCATCGAAGGCGTTGACCGCAACCCGGTGGGTGCGGGCCTGAAAATCATCGACCACCTGACCCACAACGTCTATCGCGGCCGCATGGCCTATTGGGCCGGTTTCTACGAGAAGCTCTTCAACTTCCGCGAGATTCGCTATTTTGACATCAAGGGCGAGTACACCGGCCTGACCTCCAAGGCCATGACGGCACCCGACGGTATGATCCGCATTCCGCTCAACGAAGAGTCCTCCAAAGGGGCGGGGCAGATCGAAGAGTTCCTGATGCAGTTCAATGGTGAAGGCATTCAGCACGTGGCCTTCCTCACCGATGACCTGATCAAGACTTGGGACGCCCTCAAAGGCTACGGCATGCGCTTCATGACCGCGCCGCCGCAGACCTATTACGAAATGCTGGAAGAGCGCCTGCCGGGCCACGGTGAGCCGGTTGACCAGCTACAGGCGCGTGGCATTCTGCTGGACGGCGCTTCCGAGCCGGGCGACAAGCGCCTGCTGTTGCAGATCTTCTCGGCAACCCTGCTGGGGCCTGTGTTCTTCGAGTTCATCCAGCGCAAGGGTGACGACGGCTTTGGTGAAGGCAACTTCAAGGCGCTGTTCGAGTCGATCGAGCGCGACCAGGTTCGCCGCGGTGTCCTCAACGTAGAGTGAGTGCAGCGTACCGCCGTCATGTGTGACTGGCGGCGGTACGGCTACGGTTGCCGCGATGCCTGAACAGCCCCCAATAAAAAATTGAACCCGTGATGATCCCGACCAAGGCGAGTGACGGTAAAATTTGCTTCAGCATTTGGCGCCTTTCATTGGCGGCAAAGCCCTGGGGATAGCCGACGTTGACCGAGTAGCCGAACGCGGTCGATTTCTCTGCCATGAAAAACTCGGATTGAGACGGGCGGGCAGGATCACGGCTGTCGCCGTCTGCCCAGATATAGGTATCGCCGAACTCCAGTAGCAATATCAGCCCCGTTTGAAATGCACGTAACTCGTTGCGCAGTTCAATGCCGTAAGCAGAGGCAACAACGCTCAGGTTTGCGTGACGAAGCTGGTAGGCAACAAGGACTGCGTTGGGAGTGGCGGGGGAGTCGAAAATCAGTTGTACCGGTGACTCCGAGGCGGCAAAAAGAAAGTCGTTTTCGTGAGGAGGCATCAAGGTGTCGCAGTAAGTTCGACCATCGGTGGTCAGTGCCAACGCACGCAGGTACTGGACGTCTTGAATTTGTTTGAGCAAATGCTCCCTGGCCGCCTCGCAAGCGCTGCCGGCAAATGGCATTGCCGCGCTAGCCGCATCGTGTAATCGGTTAATTGCCAGATCAATGGAAAAAATGGCTTCCTTTACTGTTATGTGGGCAGTTTCCCTGAGTTTGGCTTCTTGCTGGTAGACCATCACCATCAGACCGGTAGCGACAGGTATCAAGCTGATCGCCAATGTCAGCAGCAGCTCCAGCATACCGCGACCAATAACTCTGAATTTTGACATAGGCCTAAAGCCCTCCTGGTCAAATTGCCCACGATGGGCAGTTGAGCGAAGAGCCTATGCATTCAGCAGGGTGCCTACTGTAATCCGTAACCGTGTTTACCTGAGGATTCAAGTAGTCGAGTCGTAAGACGGATTATCGGTTGAGTGCCTGAACCACCTTCTCGGCCAACAAGCCTGTGGAGGCAGGGTTCTGCCCGGTCATCAGGCGTTCGTCGCAGACAACGAAAGGTTTCCAGGGGTCGTCATGTTTACTGTAAATACCCCCCCGTGCTCCCAATTCGTTCTCAGTCAGAAACGGCACTGCATTTTCCAGCTCGGCAAGTTTTTCTTCTGTGTTGGAAAAGCCAGTGATCTGCCGGTCTTTGAGCAGTAGCTTGTTATCGCTGAGCTTGATATTCAACAGGCCGACCACGCCATGGCATACGGCGGCAACAATCCCGTTTTTTTCGTAGATCTTTCGTGCCAGCTCCTGCAGCGGCTGGTTATCGGGGAAGTCCCACATCACCCCATGGCCACCGGTGTAGTAAATGGCGCAATACTCTTCGGCCTTGACCTGGCCGGGGCTTAGCGAAGCGCCCAAGCGGTTCATGAAGGATTTGTCGTCGTAATATTGCCAATCCAGCTCAGGGGCCATCTGCAGGCTGTGCGGGTCGATGGGCACGTAGCCCCCGCCAGGGCTGACATAGTCGACGGTATACCCCGCTTTTTGCACCGTATCGACAAAATGTACCGCTTCACCCAACCATAAGCCCGTGGCCCGGTTCAGGCTCGGATACTTGGCGGTATTGGTAAGCACCACCAGAATCTTCTTGCTCATCACTACACTCCTGTCTGTAGTCAAACGGGGAAGCCAGTCCATGGAGCAGGGAAACCTAAACAGCATAGCTGCCGTTCGCGGCCACGCCATTTGCGTGGTGGCGCTGTGCTACTGTTGTGAGGCCTGTCTCGCATGCAAATGCTCAGTGCGCGACTGCGAGCGTGTTCACACCGCCGCTATTGCAGCGGCGAACCCGGCAGCAGATGATGCAGTAACCCTTTCCCTTAGAGCACTGGCGGAATCACCACATTGATCGTTAATGGTCCTGGGCACAAACCGTCGTCCCGCGGCGTCCAATTGACTCCCGAGGCTGAGCCTGCAGCCGGTATGGGTGAGAGGATCGCGCATTTCGACTGGCGGGGTACCTCACCAGGCCCGCTGCCGCACTGGCAGGCGTCGCTGCGCATTGCTGTCGATATGATGCTGCTGTCGCCGTTCCCCAGTGCCGTCGTCTGGGGGCCGAACATGACGGTTATCCACAATGACGCCTACGTGACGTTACTTGATGATCTTGAGCATGGGCATGCATTAGGCAAAGGCTTCGACACACTGTGGGAGAGGGCTTGGCATGATGTAGGACCTTGGGTGTTCAAGGCATTCGAGGGGCGGTCCAACTTTGTCGAAGAGCAGCCACTGTGGATCGAGTGTGCGAAAACCGGTGTCAAGGCTTGGTATGCGTTCAGTTATACGCCCATTCGTGACGAGCAACACGAGGTGGTGGGGTTTCTGCATACCGTGATCGAAACCACCGCCAGCGTCGATGTCCATTACAAATGGCGCAAGCAAGTGCAAACCTTCGAGCGTCAGATCAAGCGCTACATGGATGATCGCGAGTACATGTGGCGGCTGTCGCGTGACGCGATGATCATCGTTACCCATGACCTCAAGCTGCAGGCTGCCAACCCGGCCTGGCACCGCATCCTGGGCTGGAGTGAACAACAGGCGAAGCATTTACCCATTCTGGAACTGATCCATCCGGCCGACAGGGCCGAGGTGAAAGTGGCCGTGATCGATTTCGTGCGGGACCAGGGGGCCGAGCAGCTTGAAATACGCATGCGCCACGTGGATGGGCACTACCGTTGGTTCCGCTGGAATGCCAGCTTTGACGGCACCCTGCTGACCGCTGTTGGGCGTGACATTACCGGGGACCGCGAGGAGGCCATGCGTCAGTCCCAGGCTTTGTTGCGCAACACTCAGCGGCTGGATGCAGTTGGCCACATGGCCGGTGGCATGGCCCATGAGATGAACAACTTGCTGTCGGGGATCGGTGGCAGCCTTGAGTTGTTGCAACGACGCTTGGGTCAAGGCCGTATGGAGCGCATCGACGATTATGTAGCGCTGGCCCGCGATTCGGTGCAGCGTGCCATGAACCTGACCCACCGCTTGCTGGCGTTCTCCCGCCATCAGCCCCTGGCGCCCACACCTCTGGACATGAACAGCCAGCTTACCGACATGGAGCCTTTGTTGCGCCAGGCACTCGGCGCGGAAATGCACTTGAGCTGGGAAATGGATGTGGAGCCTTGGGCGGTCTGCCTGGATGTCGCACAGTTGCAGAACAGCCTGGTCAACCTTTGCGCGAATGCGCGTGATGCCTGCCTGGGGCAAGGCAATGTGACGATCCGCACTATCAACACGCGGTTAGCCTCCGAGTTCCCAGGCGAGGGTGGCTTGCCCCCCGGGGACTATATTGCCCTGCAGGTAACGGATAATGGCCACGGCATGCCGGCCGAGGATGTGGCAAGGGTATTCGAGCCGTTTTTCAGCACCAAACCCACCGGGCGCGGTTCCGGGCTGGGGCTGCCTATGGTCCATGGCTTTGTTGGCCAGTCCGGTGGTTACATCTGGCTCGAGTCGGCCCCGGACCAAGGTGCGAAAGTCTGCATGCTTTTCCCCCGTTGCCTGGATGCGATACCGCAACAACCCGTTGCACCCGTGCCTGCGGCCTCGCGGGCGAGTGGGCAGCGCGTATTGCTGGTCGACGACGAGCACAACTTGCGTTTGCTTATGCGCGAATATTTGAGCGAACGAGGTTTTGCGGTTTGTGATGTGACGGATGCCAATGCTGCGCTGGAGCGCTTCCGCCACGATGGCCCCTTCGACCTGGTCATCACTGACATCGGCTTACCAGGCGGCTTCAGCGGCCGCCAAGTGGCCAGGGCGATGCGCATGATCAACCCGGAGCAGAAGGTGCTCTTCATCACCGGCTACACCGATCACCCGCTGGAACCGCAATTGCTCGAAGTGCCGGGCACGGCGCTGATGCTCAAACCGTTTGAGCTGGCGGCTCTTGGCAACCAGGCCTTGATCATGCTGGTCGAGTGAACCGGGTCAGCCATCACCCAGAATTTGCGCCACTTGCGCCTGCAGCTGCTTGAGTTCGAATGGCTTGCAGATGAGCTGCATGCCTGGGCCAAGAAACCCCTCGCGTGCCATTGCCGTCTCGGCGTATCCGGTGATGAACAGTACGGGCAGGCGTGGGCGCAAGGTGCGGGCAATTTCCGCCAGCTGGCGGCCGTTCATGCCTGGCAAGCCGACGTCGCTGATCAGCAAGTCGATCGCCTGGGGTGAACGCAATACCTGCAAGGCCTCGTTGGCGTTGCAGGTGCTGCGGCAGGGGTAACCCTGTTCCTGCAGGCTCTGGCACAACAGCTGGCGCACATGAGGGTCGTCTTCCACGAGCAGTACATGGCGGCTGTTGCTCGAAGAGGCCGGCGGCGGCGAGGGCACCTGTGCTTGCGCCTGGTCGTGATGGCGCGGCAGATACAAGTCTACGCGGGTGCCTTGGCCTATCCGGCTTTCCAGTACCACATGGCCTTGGGATTGTTTGCTGAAGCCGTACACCATCGACAAGCCCAGGCCGATACCCTGGCCAACCGGTTTGGTGCTGAAGAAAGGTTCGAAGGCGTGTTCCAGCGTACTTTCCGACATGCCCTGGCCATCATCGATAATGCTCAGGCACGCATAATCACCTTCGGCCAAGCCGCCGCCGGCGAAATGCTGCACATCGACCTGCCGGTTGCTCGCCTCGACGCGCAGCAAGCCGCCGCTGGGCATCGCCTCGCAAGCATTGAGCAGCAGGTTGTCCACGGCTTCCTGCAGTTGGCCACCGTCGGCTTGCACCGGCCAAAGGTCTGCAGGCACCTGCAACTGCAGCGACACCGTATGCTCCACGACCGCTTCCAGCCGCTGGGCCTGCAACAGGGCATGCAAGTCGATGCGCTGGCTGTGCAGCGATTGCCTGGAAGAAAACGCCAGCAAGCGATGAGTAAGCCGCGCTGCGCGTTTCACAGCCTGCTGCCCCATGCTCAAGATGTCTTCCAGGCCCTTGGTGCTCCCTTGGTTCAGGCGTCGGTCAATCAGTTCAAAACTGCCGCCTATGCTCGTCAGTAAATTGTTGAAGTCGTGAGCCACACCGCCGGCCAATTGGCCTATCGCCTCCATCTTGCGGGTCTGATGCAGGCTTAGCTCGGCAGCCTGTTGCGCCTGGCTCCGGGCATCCAGGCGTTGCTGCAGGGCAAACAGTTGGTCGCGGGCCAGGTATTGCCGGCGACGGTGGCGCAGCGCGAGTTTGATCAGGTCCAGCAGTTGCTCTTCCTCGAATGGGATGGCCAGCAACGTCAGATTGCCCAGCGGATGGTCGGCGGTTGTCGAGGCATGTGGCGTCTGGGTTAGCAGCACAATGGGCAGGTCCGACCACGTCGGTTGCTGGTCGATAAACCCTTGCAATAAACCGCTTTGGTCGTTGCTAAGTGTATTTTCGGCGATGATCGCCAAGCCCGCGCCTTCTCCAAGGCCGTCTCGCAGGTTGGCGATATCGCGTGAGCACAGGCAGTCGATACCCGCACTCGCCAGAAACCTGGAGGTGTTGGCGGCGAGTTGCGTGGGTGCCAGGATCAGGGCACGTTCGTCCAGCGACAACGAGCTGGCCAAGGTGATCTCCTTGTAGGCACTGCCGTACTTGGCCATGCCGTTAGTGGTCCGATACCCACTGGACCTCAGGCACTCACCCAGGGTTCAAAGCATTTACAGTCCTTGCTGCAGGAAGGGGTCGTCTGGGTTTTGCCGCTCAAGCTCGGCCAGCAGAACCTGGACGTTCTGCAGTTGCCCGGTTTCTTTCCAGTACTGTATCAGCAGCACCCGTGCCCGGCGGTTCGCTGGCTGCCGGCTGAGCAAGGTTTCAAGCTGCTTCTGCGCCGCATCAGACTGTTCGAGGTCGTGCAAGGTAACGGCCAGTGTGTAGCGATAATCGGTATTTTCCGGTGCCAGCTCAACCGCGCGCGACAAGGCGAGCAGGGCGTATTCACGCTGGTCATGGCGGATCAGCCAGAGCCCCAGTTCGTGTTGCAGGAACGCCGAGTCGGGGCGTAATGCCAAGGCCTTGGCCAATACTTGTCGGGACTGGTCGTGATGCCCCTGGCGCTCCAGCAAGCGTACCTGGGTGGCGAGGGCGTCGGTGCTATCTGGTTCCAGCGCGAGGCTGCGTTGCAGGGCGGCGGCCGCCTGGTTGTAGTCGTTTTCATGGAGGTACAGGCGCGCCAGGTGCACCTGGGCTTCGGCGTCGTCAGGCTGTTGTTCCAGTGCCTGCTGATACTGCTCCAGCGCGGCCTGCAGCGGGCCGAAGTACAGGCCGATGGCGTCCGGGTCCAGGCCGAGCAAGGCATCGACTGCGGCAAAACGTACGCTTTGCTCGTCATCGTCCAGCAGCGGCCCCAGTACCAGGCTGCGTTGCGCGGCCGGCAGCAGGCGGCGGATGCTGGCGATGGCCGCGCGACGCACCAGTGGCTCATCGTTTTCCAGGCCCGCGCGGGCCAGTTTCAGCGCTTGCGGCGACGGGTAGTTGGGCAGTTCTGCGTACAGGGCGGCGCGACGGATCGGCGTCAGGTCGTCGCGTTGCAGTTGCTGGTAAAGCACGCGCGCTGCGCCCGGCTGGCCCTCGTGGGCCTGGCGCAGCGCCTTGGCGTAGCTGTGCGGGGGGAGCGTTGGCGCTGTTGGCGGCGTGTCCTTGCGCAGGTACACGATACCGACCGATACCAGGATCAGCAGCAAAACAGCGATCAGGTAACGGTGACGTCTGGGCATCGGGCGGTCCATGGCAGGGGGAAGCAAGAGCTTGGGGCAGAATGCCTTGGGGTGCAAGCCGCATAAAAAAGCCCCGCAGGCCGAGGCCAGCGGGGCAAACGGTTGGGGGAGGAGCCAACCAAAGGAGTCGTTGAAGCGGGTTGAATCAGCGCGCGCTGGCCACGGTCTCCGGTTGCCAGCCGCCACCGAGGGCTTTGTAGATCGAGACGATGCCCCGGTACAGGTCGACCTCGCCTTGCGCCTGGGCGTCTTCGGCGCTCAGCCGTTCACGCTCGGCGTCCAGCAGCACCAGGTAGTCCACCGTACCTTCGCGGTAGCGCACCGAGGCCAGGTCTGCCGCTTTGCGGCTGGCGTCGCTCTGGCGTATCAGCGACAACAGCCGCTGCTGGGTCTTGTCGTAGTCGCTGAAGGCATTGGCCGATTCTTCCAGGGCCAGCAAGACCTGCTGTTCATAGTTGGCCAGGGCACCTTCGGCGTCTGCCTTGGCACCACGCAGGCGGGCCCGCACGCTGCCCAGGTCGAAAGCCGCCCAGGTGATGCTGGGGCCCAGCGCCCAGGCGTTGGCCGCCGACGAGCCGATCTGCGAACCGCGCGCGGCGGTAAAGCCCAGGAAGCCGCTCAGGCTGACCCGTGGGAACAAGTCGGCTGTGGCCACGCCGACATTGGCGGTGGCCTGCGCCAACTGGCGTTCGGCACTGCGAATATCCGGGCGACGACGCAGCAGTTCACCCGGGTCGCCAACCGGCAGCGCCTTGGCGATGGCCGGCAAGGCCTTGGGCGAAAGGTCCACGCTCAGCGCGTCCGGGCGCTGGCCAAGCAGGGTGGCGATGCGATGACGCGCCCGCGCCTGCACAGCCTGCAGCTGCGGCACGGTGGCTTCGACCCCGGCCAGGCGGGCATCGGCGCGCACCACATCAAGCTCATTGCCGACCCCGGCATCGCGCAGGGTCACGGTGATGGTGCGCGACTCCTGCTGCGTCTTCAGGTTGGCCACGGCAATCTTCTCGCGCAGTTGCGCGCCACGCAGCTGGCCATAGGCATCGACCAGTTCGGCGATCAGGCTGACCTGCAGTTGTTGCAGGTCGGCCTGGGCGGCGTCTGCCTGGGCATCGCTGGCTTCGATCTGGCGCTGGATGCGGCCGAACAAGTCGAGCTCCCAGGCCATGTCCAGGCCCAGGTCGTAACGCTCGCTGTTGACCCGTTGCTCGGTCTGGCCAGGTACCTGGCCTTTGCCGACTTCGCTGCTGGCGCGGCTGGTGACCACCGGCAGCTGGTCGTTGGCGGCATCGTCGCGGATCGCCCGCGCCGATTTGAGCCGGGCAAAGGCCACGCGCAAGTCGCGGTTACCGTCCAGCGAGGCTTGCACCAGCTGGTTCAGCACCGGGTCGTCGAACTGCTTCCACCACACGCTTTCGAAGCGGCTGCGGTCGAAGGCTTTGGCCTGCACAGCGCTGTCCAGGTGCGCGGGTTCAGTGGCCGGCGCCTTGTAGTCCGGGCCTACCGCACAGGCCGCCAGGGCCAGTGCCAGCAGGCTCGGGGTCAGGGGTTTGAGCAGGTTCATGCGTGGCTCTCCAGCGATTGAACGCGTTCGGCCTTGCGGGCCTGGCGACGCTCGACGAAACGGCGGATCAGGAAGAAGAACACCGGGGTCAGGAACAGCCCGAACACGGTCACGCCGATCATCCCCGAGAACACCGCGACACCCATGGCATGGCGCATTTCCGAGCCGGCACCGGAGGAGAACACCAGCGGTACCACGCCCATGATGAAGGCGATCGAGGTCATCAGGATTGGCCGCAGGCGCAGGCGGCAGGCTTCCAGTACCGCAGCCAGCGGGTCGAGGCCCTTGGCCTGTTCATCCTTGGCGAACTCGACGATCAGGATGGCGTTCTTGCACGCCAGGCCCACCAGTACGATCAGGCCGATCTGGGTGAAGATGTTGTTGTCGCCACCGGAGACGATCACCCCGGTAATCGCCGACAGCAGAGTCATCGGCACGATCAGGATCACCGCCAGTGGCAAGCTCCAGCTTTCGTACTGCGCCGCCAGCACCAGGAATGCCAGCAATACGCACAGCGGGAACACCAGCAGCGCGGTATTGCCGGAGAGGATCTGCTGGTAAGTCAGGTCGGTCCACTCGAAGGTCATGCCGTTGGGCAGTTCTTCTTTCAGCAGTTTCTCGATGGCTGCCTCGGCCTGGCCGGAGCTGTAGCCCGGGGCGGCGGCACCGTTGATTTCTGCGGTGATGAAGCCGTTGTAGTGCATCACGCGGTCGGGCCCTGAGGTGTCGCTGACCTTGAGGAAGGTCGCCAGCGGGATCATCTCGCCCAGGTTGTTGCGCACCTTCAGCTGGCCGATCTGCTCGGCATCGAGGCGGAACTGCTGCTCGGCCTGGACGTTGACCTGGTAGGTGCGGCCAAAGCGGTTGAAGTCGTTGGTGTACAGCGAACCCAGGTACACCTGCAGGGTGTCGAAGATGTCGGTGATCGCCACGCCGTGGGTCTTGGCCTTTTCCCGGTCGATGGCGGCATCGACCTGCGGCACGTTGACCTGGTAGCTGGTGAACAGGCCCGCCAGTTCCGGCACGTTGTGGCTTTTGGCGATGATGTTCTGGGTTTCTTTGTACAGCGCTTCGTAGCCCAGGTTGCCGCGGTCCTCGATCTGCAGGCGGAAGCCACCAATGGTGCCCAGGCCCTGTACCGGCGGCGGTGGGAAGATCGCGATGTAGGCGTCCTGGATGTCGGCGAACTGGGCGTTCAGCGCGGCGGCGATGGCGGCTGCCGACTGGCTTGGGTCCTTGCGTTCATCGAACGGCTTGAGCGGGGTGAACACGATGCCGCTGTTGGGGCTGTTGGTGAAACCGTTGATCGACAGGCCCGGGAAGGCCACCGAGTCGGCAACGCCCGGTTGCTTCAGGGCGATTTCGCTCATGCGCTTGATCACCGCCTCGGTACGGTCGAGGCTGGCGGCGTCCGGCAGCTGGGCGAAGGCCACCAGGTACTGCTTGTCCTGCGACGGCACGAAACCGGTCGGGGTGGACGAGAAGCCCAAGTAGGTCAGGCCCATGAGGCCTGCATAGACGAACAGGGCGATGCCGCTGGAGCGGATGACCCGGCGCACGCCGCCGACGTAGCTGTGGCTGGCACGGTCGAAGAAGCGGTTGAACGGTGAGAACAGCCAGCTGCCCAGCAGTTTGTCGAGGAACCGCGAGAAACGGTCCTTGGGCGCATGGTGGTCCTTGAGCAGCACCGCAGCCAAGGCTGGCGACAGGGTCAGCGAGTTGAACGCCGAGATCACGGTGGAGATGGCGATGGTCAGGGCGAACTGTTTGTAGAACTGCCCGGTGAGGCCAGAAATGAACGCAGCAGGTACGAACACCGCGCACAGCACCAGTGCCGTGGCGATGATCGGCCCGGTCACTTCGCTCATGGCCTTTTGCGTGGCTTCAAGCGGTTTCAGGCCCAGCCCTATATTACGCTCGACGTTCTCCACCACGACGATGGCGTCGTCCACCACGATACCGATGGCCAATACCAGCCCGAACAGTGACAGCGCGTTGAGCGAGAAGCCGAACAGGTGCATCACCGCAAAGGTACCGATCAGCGACACCGGCACAGCCAGCAGCGGGATGATCGAGGCGCGCCAGGTCTGCAGGAACAGGATCACCACCAGTACCACCAGCACCAGCGCTTCGAACAGCGTGTGCACGACCGCTTCGATGGAGCCGCGCACGAAGATGGTCGGGTCATAGACGATGCTGTAGTCCATCCCTTCCGGGAAGTCCTTCTTCAGCTCGGCCATTTTCGCCCGCACTTCGTCGGAGATCTCGATGGCGTTGGAGCCTGGGCGCTGGAAGATCGGGATGGCCACAGCTGGCTGGTTGTTCAGCAGCGAGCGCAGGGCATATTGGCTGGAGCCAAGTTCGACCCGGGCGATGTCCTTCAGGCGAGTGATTTCGCCATCGGCTCCTGCGCGGATGATGATGTTTTCGAACTCTTCCTCGTTGACCAGGCGGCCCTGGGTGTTGATCGACAGCTGGAAGCTGGTGGAGCCGGGGGCGGGCGGGGCGCCCAGCTGGCCGGCGGCCACCTGGCGGTTCTGCTCGCGGATGGCCGCAACCACGTCACTGGCGGTCAGGTTGCGCGAAGCGGTCTTGTTCGGGTCCAGCCACACGCGCAGCGAGTAGTCGCCCATGCCGAACAGCTGCACGTCGCCCACGCCGCCCAGGCGCGCCAGCTCATCCTTGATGTTGAGGATGGCGTAGTTGCTCAGGTAGAGCATGTCGTAGCGGTTATCCGGCGAGGTCAGGTGCACGACCATGGTCAGGTCGGGCGAAGCCTTGTCGACGGTGATACCGATACGCGTCACTTCTTCCGGCAGCTTGGGCTGGGTGCGGGTAACGCGGTTTTGCACCTGCACCTGCGCGTTGTCCAGGTCGGTGCCCAGGGCGAAGGTGATGGTCAGGGTCAGTTTGCCGTCGGCGGTGGACTGCGAGGACATGTACAGCATGTTCTCGACACCGGTGATGGCCTGCTCCAGCGGCGCGGCGACGGTTTCGCCGATCACCTTGGGGTTGGCGCCCGGGAAGTTGGCGCGCACCACCACGGTGGGCGGGACCACTTCGGGGTATTCACTGATTGGCAGCTGGAACAGCGAGATGGAACCCGCGATCAGCAGTACCAGCGACAGCACCGCGGCGAAGATCGGCCGGGTAATGAAGAATTTCGAAAAGTTCATCGGTGTGGTCCCTTAACCGCGCGGCGCTTGGGCGCTGGCGACTTTCTCGGTGGAGCCCGCAACTTTCTGCGCCGTATTGCTGGCTTCCAGGGCCTGGCGCTGCTGGGCGAGGGCGGCGAGGGTCTGTTCGCTGGCCATGGCTGTTTCTTCCGGGGTGACTGGCGAGCCCGGGCGTACGCGCTGCAGGCCCTTGACGACGATGCGGTCGTCCTTGGCCAGGCCGCTGCGCACGATGCGCAGGCCTTCAAGCTTCGGCCCCAGCTCCACGGCGCGGTAGGTGGCCTTGTTGTCCTTGTCCATCACCAGCACGAACTTCTTGCCAAGGTCGGTGCCCACGGCTTCGTCGTTGATCAGCATGGCGTCGTACTGGGCGCTGCCGACCAGTTTCAGGCGCGCATACAAGCCGGGGGTGAACTGGCCGTCACGGTTGTCGAACACGGCGCGGCCACGGATGGTGCCGGTGCGCGGGTTGACCTGGTTGTCGACGAAGTTCATCTGGCCCAGGTGCGGGTTGCCGGTTTCGTTGGTCAGGCCCAGGTACACCGGGGTGGACTGGCCGCGCTGGCCTTCACGTGCCAGCTGGGTGTACTTGAGGTACACGCGCTCGTCGGCGTCGAAGTAGGCATAGACCTTGTCGGTGGACACCACGCTGGTCAGCGGCGTGACATCGGCGGTCACGATGTTGCCGGCGGTGTACTGGGCGCGGCTGACGCGGCCGCTGATGGGCGCGGTGACGCGGGTGAAGCTGAGGTTCAGGCGGGCCAGGTCGAGCTGGGCTTGTATCGCGTCGACACCGGCGCGTGCTTCGGCGGCGGCGCTGCTGCGCGATTCGGCAAGTTCGGCGGAGATGGCATTGCTGTCACGCAGGCGCTCACCGCGGCGGGCTTCGTTGGCGCTGCGGATGGCGGTGGCCTTGGCTTGTTGCAGTTGGGCATCAAGGCGGCGCACTTCGGCCTGGAACGGGCGCGGGTCGATCTGGAACAGCAGGTCGCCTTTCTTGACCTGAGCGCCTTCGGTGAAGCCGACCAGGTCGATCTGGCCGGAGACCCGTGGGCGTACTTCGACGGTTTCGGGGGCTTCGAGGCGGCCGGTGAATTCGTCCCATTCGTTGATCGGCTGTTCGATCACCTTGGCAACGGTGACTTTGGGCGCGGCGGGAGCCTGCACGGCGTCAGGGGTTCGACCGCAAGCGCTGAGCACCACCACTGCCAGGGCAGCGAGGGGAAAGCGCAAGGGTTTGAGTGAGTGGTCCATGGAGAACTCCGCCAATGTATTAGTAGTGGGCGGAGTGTGAGTGCCTTGCGCGTGACGCACGAATCGAACGCAGCGAAGGTTATTATCACGCGCAATGATATGTCGGGATATTTCATCGATGGTGGGCATGGTAGGGTGCCCTTGGCGGCCCTTTCGCGGGACAAGCCCGCTCCCACAGGCCCTCTCCTGATCTCAGGGGCGCTGAGATTCCTGTGGGAGCGGGCTTGTCCCGCGAAAGGGCCGGCACTGACACTCCGCAATGTGACCTAAGGCCCTACCGTGAACAGCACCCACCCATTCCCCAGGCCCCTCGCCATCGTCGGCCTGGGCATCCTGCAAATCCTGGTCTGGGGCGGTTCGTTCTTCCTCATGGCCGTGATGGCCGACCCGATCAGCCGCGACACCGGCTGGCCCAGCCAGTGGGTATACGGCGCGCTGTCGTTGAGCCTGATGGTCTCGGCCCTGTTCGCCCCGCTGTCCAGCCGCCTGGTCGCGCGCTACGGCGGCCGTCCGCAAATGGCGGCCAGCGGCGCAGTGGTAGCGGTGGGCTTGCTGATCATGGCCGCCAGCCACAGCCTGGCGCTGTTTCTGCTGGCCTGGGCGGTGATCGGCGTGGGCATGGCCATGGGGCTCTACGAGGCGCTGTTCGCCACCCTCGGCGGGCTGTATGGCGAGGGTGCAGGCAAAGCCATTACCGGCATCACCCTGATCGCGGGCTTTGCCTCGACACTGTCCTGGCCGACTGTGGCGCTGGCCATCGAACATCTAGGCTGGCGGATGACCTGCGTGTGCTATGCGGTCGTCCTGCTGCTGGTGGTGGCACCCTTGTACTGGCGGGTGTTGCCGCCGGGCGGGCGGGTCGAGGTGCGCAAGGCGCAGGAGAAAAATGCCACCGCCGGGGTGGACCGGCAACTCTATCTGCTGCTGACCAGCATGTTCGCCATCGGTGCGATCATCATGACGGCGATTGCCGTGCAACTGGTGGCTGTGCTCCAGGGCCTTGGGCATTCGCTGCCGGTGGCGATCGGCCTGGCGGCGATGCTCGGCCCCAGCCAGGTGGCCTCGCGGGTGCTGCAGATTCTGGCGGGCAAGCGCCACCCGATCTGGACAGCGCTGGCCTGGGTAAGCCTGGTGCTGATCGGCCTGCTGCTGGTGATGCTGGTGCCGGCTGCCACGGCGGTGGGGCTGTTGGTGTTTGGTTGCGGTAATGGTTTGCGGGCGATCGTGCGCGGGCTATTGCCGCTGGCGATGATGCCGCCGGCGCAATATGTGCTGCTGATGGGGCGCATGTCGCGGCCTTCGCTGATCGGCCAGGCGCTGACGCCGCTGGTGGGGGGTTACCTGTTCGAGCACTTTGGTTCGATGGGGGTACTGGTGACGCTGTGCCTGTTGGCGTTGGTCAATGTGGTGCTGGTGGGCGTGGTGATGCGGCGGGTGCGAAGCAGCGCTTGATCTTGACGGCCCTATCGCCGGCAAGCCAGCGCCCACAGGTACCACACCGCCCTCAAGGCTGGTGCAGTACCTGTGGGAGCTGGCTTGCCGGCGATAGGGCCCGTCCTGTCCGACTCAGGTCAAAACCTTGAACCCATGAGTCCCATCGCGCTCCAGCTGCGCAATCAACCCAAACTCCCAATCCAGATACCCCTGCATCGCCTCACGCGGGTTATCAGTCCCTTCATAAGGCCGGCGATAGCGATCGGTTCGCGCCACAGCCAGGTGCGTCTCGCCACTTTCCACCGGTTCCCCCGCCGCAATCCATCGCGCCGTACCGCCCTCAAGCAGGTACACCGGCGTTTGCGTCAGTGCCTGCAAATCAACGGCCGCAAACCGCGCCAGCAGGCTGCTGCCGCAGGTCAGCACATAACGCTCGGCTACCGGCAGCCGCTCCAGCACCTGCGGCAGCTGCGCACGAATCGCCCAGTGCGCACCGGGAATATGGCGTTTCACATAGTTGGCACTGGCGGTGAAGTCCAGCATCACAGTACCCGGCTCCCGCAGCCAGTCGCGCAGTTGCTCAACCCCGATCTCCGTCACGTGCGCCAGTGCCGGCAGCGCTGCCTGCCACTCGCCACGCTCATTGAAATCAGCGGGCGACAGGCCATCCACCACCGCCACCTGCCACCCCATCTGGGCCAGCCACGATGCACTCATGTTGGCCCGCACGCCGTCGTCGTCCACCAGTGCAATGCGCGCCCCGCGCACGCTGGCCACGTGATCGGTCTCCTGCACCAGTTGCCCACCGGGTACCGAGCGGCTGGCCGGCAGGTGGCCCTCGGCGTATTCCTCAGGGGTGCGCACGTCGAACAGGTAGGTGGTGCGGCCCGTGTCGGCCTGCCAGGCTTCCAGAGCCTCGCGGTCCAGGCGCAGCACACCGGCCTGGTCGGCTACTTGGCGCGCACGTTCGGCGGCGTGGGTGCGGGTGGTGTCGGCCACGGCCTCGAAGCGTTTGTCCTGCCCATGGGCCAGTTGCTGCCCGGCCAGGGTCCAGCCGATGGTGCCATTGCGCAGTGCCGCCACCGGGTTGGGAATGCCGGCATTGACCAGCGACTGAGTGCCGATGATGCTGCGGGTACGCCCGGCGCAGTTGACGATCACCTGGGTGGACGGGTTTGGTGCCAGCTCCGCTACCCGCAGCACCAGTTCGGCACCGGGCACGCTGATGCCGCCCGGGATGCTCATGGTCTGGTACTCGTCAAAGCGCCGCGCATCGAGCACCACCACATCAGCCTTGGCATCGAGCAGCGCCTGCACCTGTTCGGCCGCCAGTGACGGCGTGTGGCGCACGCTTTCGACCAACTCGCCGAAGGCTTTGCTGGGCACGTTGACGTCGCGGAACACCTCGCCGCCCGCGCTGCGCCAACCGGCAAGGCCACCTTCGAGCAGCGCCACATTGCTGTAGCCCAGGCTCAACAGGCGCTCAGCCGCCAGCGCGGCAAGGCCTTCGCCAGCGTCATACACGGTGATGGCCGTATCACGCCGCGGCACGCGGGCATACACCTCAAGTTCGAGTTTGGACAGCGGAATGTTGGCGCTGAACAGCGGGTGCTCCTGGGCGAACGGGTCCTCTTCGCGGACATCGATCAGGGCCAGTTCTTCGCGGGCCAGCAAGGCCCGGCGAATGTCGTGAAAGGTGCGTGTGATGACAGTGCTCATGGGGCGGGGCTCTCTTTGGACAGGTCCCAGATGTTGGGCAAACGGGTATTGGAATAACCGGAAACGAAGGGCTTCTCGCTGCCGTCGGGCAGGTACACCGCACGGCTGACCGCGCCGATGTTGGCGCCATAGACATGGATGCTGATCGATACCCGGTCGGCGAAGGCATTGCTGACCTGGTGGATGTCGCCAATGCGCGGCGACACTGCTTCCACATGCCCAGGGTCGATGCGTACCGGGGCGCCGGCAGGCACCAAAGCGCCTTGCTCGGTACGGGCAAAGCCCTGCGAATACTCGGCGCCGCGCAGCATGCCGATCAGCCCCCAGACGCGGTGGTCATGGATCGGCGTCTGCTGCCCCGGCCCCCAGACAAAACTGACCACGGAAAAGCGCTGGCGCGAATCGCAATGCAATAAGTACTGCTGGTAGCGGCTCGGGTCCGGCTGGGCCAGTTCGTCCGGCAGCCAGTCGTCATGGGCGACCAGGCTGCGCAGCAGGCCTTGGCCGTGATCGAGCAGGGTGGCCTCGTCGGTTTGCTGGTCAATCAGCTCGGAAAGGGCGCCGATGAAGTGGCGCAGGCGCTCATGGCGCAGAGGTTGGCTCATGGTTCAGGCTCGGCTGACGGTTTCAGGTAACCCTAGCAAAGCCTTTGAATATTCTCAAAATTCAAATTACGCATAAGCTAATATGCAAATAATTTATTTACACGACAGCCATTATGTTTTGAAATCGGCGCATGTCGAAGGCATTAGGTTATGCCTAAAGCGCATTTCACAGCTCCCTTTCAAGCCTATAAATTATAAATATTCGATTATTTAGACCTAAAACACATAAACAAGAGACGAGACCGTACGTGCGGATCGGCCTGTCATGCCCAAAGGGCATCTGGAGATGAACGTGCGATACCTCAAACAACTGGCCGCCGGTGTGCTGGCCACCTCCCTGAGCCTGGCCGCTGCCGCGCAAACCCTGGTGGTCGGTGATCAGAGCTTCAACGCCCGCGCCGTGATGGAAGCGGCCGGCGTGCTCGACGACTTGCCTTATACCCTGGAGTGGAAGCAGTTCACCGCAGGCTCGCCGGTGGCCGAAGCACTGAACGTCGGCAGCCTCGATATCGGCCTGCTGGGCGATGCGCCGCCGCTGTTTCTCGGCGCCCTGGGCGCACCGATCAAGGTGATCGCAGTCAGCCGGCAGAACCTTGACGGCGTGGCCATTCTGGCGCGCAAGGGCTCCGACATTCACAGCCTGGAAGACCTGCGTGGCAAGCGTGCGGCGATCTGGAAGGGCTCCTGGAGCCAGCAGCTGCTGTTCAGCGCCCTGGACAAGGCGGGCGTGCCCCGCGACGCGCTGGAGCTGCGTTACCTGAGCGCGCTGGATGCCTCGCATGCGCTGGATGGCGGCTCGGTAGACGTGATTGCCACCTGGGAGCCCTATGTCACCCAGCAGGAGCGCCAGGGCGCGCGGGTGCTGGCCACGGCCGAAGGGCTGATCCCGGCACAGAGCTTTGTGGTCGCCAACGCCCAGTCGGTGGAAGCCAAGCGGGCGCAGATCAACGACTTCCTGCAGCGCCTGAAGAAAGCCCGCGACTGGACCCTGAACAACCCCGCCAACACCGAAGCCTACGCTGATGCCTGGGCCAAGCGCACCCGCGCCGACCGCGATATCGCCCGTGTTTGGTTCGCCCGGGCACGCACCGATGTTGCGCCGCTCAACCCGCAGGTGATCGTCGATGCGCAGAAGACCGTGGACTTTTTCGCCGGGCTCGGGCTGATCAAGGGCTACCCGGCGGCGAACTTGTTCGACACCTCGTTTGCCGCCGCGTTGTCCGGCAAGCACTGATCCTGTCTGTGCCGGCCTCTTCGCGGGCAAGCCCGCTCCCACAGGTACAGCGCTGCCCTCAAAAACAGCGGTGTACCTGTGGGAGCGGGCTTGCCCGCGAAAGGGTCGGCACGGTCAATGCAACTTCAAGGAGGCCCCATGACCACCCGCAAGATCAAACTCGGCGCCCTGACCATGGGCTGCGGCGGCCCAGGCCGGCACAACCTGTGGTTGGACCCGGAGCTGCCTGCCGACGCCAGCGTCAATATCGACTGGTACATCGACATCGCCCGCCAGGCCGAGGCCGCGCTGTTCGACCTGATGTTCATCGTCGACAGCCAGTTCATCACCCCCGGTTCGCCGTCCCATTATCTCAACCGCCTGGAGCCGCTGACGCTGTTGTCGGCGCTGGCCGTGACCACGCGCCACATCGGCCTGGTCGGCACCTTGACCACGTCCTACAACGAGCCTTACAACGTCGCCCGCCGCCTGGCCTCGCTGGATCTCATCAGCAAAGGCCGCGCCGGTTGGAACGTGGTCACCAGTGGCGATGCCGGTACTGCCGGCAACTATGGTCGCGATGAGCATTACGACTACGACACCCGCTACGCACGCGCCCAGGAGCATGTGCAGGTGGTACAAGGCCTGTGGCATTCGTACGAGGACGGCGCATTCCCGCGTGATCGCTCCACCGGGCAGTTCCTCGATGCCTCCAAGCTGCACGCTCTGAACCACAAAGGCGACCACTTCTCGGTGGTGGGGCCGCTGAATATCCAGCGCTCGCCCCAGGGCCAGCCGGTGATTTTCCAGGCGGGTGATTCCCAGCAGGGGCGTGACCTTGGCGCCGCGACGGCGGACGTGATTTTCACGCATGCGGCGAGCATTGAGCAGGGCCAGGCGTTCTACCGTGACGTCAAGGCGCGTGCCGAACGCCTGGGCCGTGATCCGGAGCAGTTACTGGTACTGCCGGGGGCGGAGATCTACGTCGGTGACAATGACGCACATGCCCGTGAGATCGAGCGCCATTATCACCAGCAGGACCATAGCTTCGAGCTGGCGCTCAAGGAGTTCGGGCGCAATTTCGGCTGGCATGATTTCAGCCAGTACGAACTGGATGCACCGTTCCCGCAGCAGAGCCTGGAATACGCCCGCAGCAGTTTCTTCACCAATGCCAAGCGCATTACCGACCAGGCGCGGGAAAAGGGCTTCAGCTTGCGTCAGGCGGTGGAGTTTGGCCGGCAGTTGCGGCCGGGGGCGTTCGTCGGTTCGGCCGAAACGGTGGCGGCGAAGATGGCGCAGTGGTTCGAGGCGCGGGCGTTGGACGGGTTCAATATCTACATCGGGCACCCGGGGCAGTTCAGGCGTTTTACCGAGGAGGTGGTGCCGTTGCTGCAGGCGCGTGGGGTGTACCGCACCGAGTATGAAGGAAGCACGTTGCGCGAGAGCCTGGGGTTGCAGATACCGCGTTTCAGCAGGTGAATCGCAGGGGCCGCTTTGCGGCCCATTCGCGGGACAAGCCCGCTCCCACAGAGATGGACTGCCGCCAAAAAGTTGGACAGTCCAGAGACCTCGCATCTATCAAGATATGCGGGCTTTTTGTGGGAGCGGGCTTGTCCCGCGAATGGGCTGCAAAGCAGCCCCACACAGTCGCCTCAGAAGTTATAGGTCAGCCGTCCAAAGTAATACCCCCCGGTAAAGCCATAAGGCGAATACACCCCATACCCCTTGACCATAGTCTTGCTGCTGGGCGCCTGCCGCTCGGGGTACACATCGAACAGGTTGCGCGCCCCGATGGCCAGCTCCAGGTCCTTGGTCAGCTGATACCCCACATCCAGGTCGGTGATCCAGCGCGCCTTGTACTCCCGGTCCAGCGAGCGGTCATTGGCGGCGTTAACCTCGCGCCATGAACCGTAGCGGGTCAGCCCCAGGTTCACCCGGTAGCGGTCCAGCCGCCAGTTGGCGCCGAGGATCAGCTTGGTGTGCGGTTGCACATCGGTCAGCAGGTTGCGGGCCTGGCGGTTCATCAGCTCATACGGGGTGCCGAGAATGTTCACGCTCTGCTTGTAATCGAGGATCTCGGTATCGTTCCAGTTGAACGCCGCCGTCCATTTCACGGCCCCCGCGCCACCCAGGTCCTGGTCATAGCTGCTGACCAGGTCCAGGCCCTTGGTGCGGGTGTTGGCGCCGTTGGTGAAGTACTGGCCACCGGAAGTGGAGTCGATGCCGTTGGCCAGCAGCGTCTGCGTCACTTCCGGCCCCAGCAGCGTGCCGGTCAGGGTGATGCGGTCGCGCACGTTGATCAGGTAGGCGTCAGCGGTGAAGGCCAGGCGTTCGCTGGGTTGCCAAGCCAGGCCCAGGCTGTAGTTGGTCGACTTTTCCGGCTTTAGCGCTTCGGCGCCCAAGGCTTGGGCCGCTGCCGAGTCGACGGGCAGCACGCCGTAGTTGATCGACTGGTACACCCCATTGACCACGCCATAGGTGGTGGAGCGGGCACTGAACAGGCTGTTGGCCAGCGACGGCGCACGGAAGCCGTTGCTCACCGTGGCCCGTACGGCAAGCTCTGGCGTGAGCTCGTAGCGGGTGGTCAGCTTGCCGCTGCGGGTAGCGCCGATGCCCCGGTCGTAGTGCTCGTAGCGCAGCGCTGCGCCCCAGTACCACTGCGGCAACGGGTTGAAGCCGACATCCAGGTAACCGGCGTAGCTGTTGCGGCTGGCACTGGTGGCCTCGGCCGGCGAAATGCCGTTGGTGACCTGGGCGCCGGAGGCGGCGCAGTTGTCGGGGGTGATGCAATAGCTGCCGTCGGCCCAGCTGGCCCAGTCACCGGCCTTCACCTGGTAGGTATCGCGGCGCTGCTCCAGGCCCCAGGACACATCCAGTGGCTTGGCCAGGCCTACCTCAAAACTGCGCCGCAGGTCGAGGTTGCTGGTCAGTTGCGAAGAAATCCAGGTGCCGGATTCGAAATGGTTCGGCGTGGCTTCGCCCAGCGACGGGTTCTGGTTGTTCCAGGTGCCTTGCTCGGCCTCGTTGCGCCCATAGGTGCTGGACAGGTCCCAATCCCATTCGCCCACCAGCCCGCGGGCGCCGAATGCCGCCTGGTAGTCATGCTCCTCGATGTACCAGGTGGGGGTGTAGCCCGACGGGTAGCCATTGGGGCCTGTGGTGATGGTGTTGACGATGGTTGGCAGGCGGAAGTTCTGGCCCTGCTCGGCCTTGCGGTAGGACCAGGTGCTGAACGAATACAGGGTCAGGTCGTCGCTGACCGGCAGTTCGGCGTTGTAGCCCAGGGTCAGCAGGTTGATCTTCGGCGTGCCATAGCCGCCGTAGGTGACCTTGCCGGCGCGGTCGAGCGCCTCGGCCTGGCTGTAGCCGTTGGCGCTGGCCTTGTTGTCATCGTTCTGGCTGCGCGCGTCCAGTGCAAGCTGCAGGATGCCGTCGCGGCCGATCTCGAAGCCCTTGTTCAGGCTTTGCTGCACGGTCTGTTTCTTGCCGTCGTAGCCTTGCCCGGCGTTGGTCACGGCCGTGCCGCTGGCATCGGCCTTGAGGATCACGTTGATTACCCCGGCGATGGCGTCGGAGCCATACTGGGCTGCGGCGCCGTCACGCAGCACTTCGACGTGGTCGATGGCGCTGATGGGAATCAGGTCTAGGTCGCTGGGCGCGGCGCCGGCATTGATGCCGCTGATGTTCAGTGTGGCGCTGGTATGGCGGCGCTTGCCGTTTACCAGCACCAGCACCTGCGCGGCATTGAGCCCACGCAGGTTGGGCGCGCGCGCCATGCCGCTGGCGTCCCAGCCGGTCTTTTCCGGCAGGGTCAGCGACGGCACGCTGGCGCTGAGGGCTTCCATCAGGCCAGGTTTGCCGCTTTCCTGCAGTTGCTTGGCGCTGATCACATCAATGGGTACGGGGCTGGTGGTGATGGTGCGTTTTTCCGAGCTGCGGTTACCGGTGACGATGACCGTGCTCAAGGCCGATGCAGTGGGTTCGTCAGCGAGGGCTGTTTGGGTGTTCAACCCGGCGAACAGCGCGACCGGGAGCAGCGAGGCAGAGGTCAAAGCGTGCTTCATGCATGAAATTCCTTGTCAGGCGGTGTGGCGCACTCAGGGCGCCTTGGCCGCGATCGCTTCGATTTCCACCAGGGCGCCGGGCAGTGGCAGGGCCACCACCTGGATTGCCGTGCGGGTCGGTTTGCGCGGTTGTTCGGCGGTGGCGAAGAACTCGGTGTAGGCCGCTTGCAGGCCGGCAAAATCGAGGTTGCCGCCGTTGGCCGGGTCACCGACCAGAAACACCCGCAACTGCACGATATCGCCCAGGTCCAGGCCCTGGCTGCGCAGCGCCGTGCGCAATTTGCCGAGCACCGAACGGGTCTGGGTTTCGGTATTGCCGTAGGCCGCGATGCTGCCTTTGGCCGCCTTCGGGTCGGCGACATCGGGCAGGGTGCCGCTGACGAAGGTCAGGTGGCTGCCAGCCGGCACGGTGACCAGCTGCGAAATGGGGAAGTTCGAGCCTGGTGGGTCGATGCGCTTGATGCTGTCTGCCTGGGCAGTGAGGGTCAGCGACATGAGAACTCCGGCAATCAGGGAGAGGCGTGGCATGGCGGGTTTCCTTGTGGGTCAGGCGGCGACGCCGCGGGTGGCCTGGCTTGCGTGACGGGCGATCAGGCCGACCACCCGGCGTGCGGATTCGGCGGCGCTGTTCTGCCAGATACCGACGCCACCGTGGGCCAGGGCGTCGCTGGCCAGCCAGGTGCGGCCCTGGGGCTGGTTGAGGATGTCGTAGCCCGGCTGGGCGACTTCGTCGTGGACGATCCACGGGCTTTCGCTGAACGGGACCTTCGACCAGTTCACCGCCAGTGGCCGGCCCAGCTTGTGGCTGTGGCCTGGGTGCAGCGACTCGACCGCCTGGCGCGAGGAGGCGATTTGCGCGTCGATGGGTTTGTTGGCGAACTGCTGGGCGACATCGCCGGTGTTGTAGGTGGCCACCAGCACGCCCTGTTCGCTGTTGAGGCGGTCGCTGGGGTACCACAGCGTGCGGGCTTCGTGGTTGATGTAGGAGAGGCCGCCGTAGATCTGGAAGTCGGTCTCCCAGAAACGCGGCGACTGCCAGGCCACCTTGTTGGCCTTGTCGCCCTGGGCCAGGCCGATGGCCTTGCGGTATTCGGCGCTGAAGTTGGTGTCCAGCCGCGCCAGCAGCGGCAGCGGCAGGGTGACGATGGCGTAGTCGGCGGTTTCCACGTGCTGCTGGCCGCTGCTGCGGTCGCGCCACACCACCTTGCTGCCGCTGTCGCCGGTTTGCACGCTGAGTACTTCGGCACCCAGTTGCACGCTGTCCTTGACCTGGCGATAGAACGCCTTGGGGATCTGGTCCATGCCGCCAACCGGCTGGAACATGGTCGAGGAAAACTCCGGGATCTCATCGAACACCAGCGGCAGCAGCAGGTTGTTGTCCAGTAACTGGTCAAGCGGTACCGGCTGGCGCTGCACCGGCGTCTGGTCACCGGCACCAGCGAAGCGGGTATAGCCCGAGCGCACCGAGCCGCGATACTGCTGCTGGGTGTCTAGGTCGCCATACACCTTGAGGAAGTCCAGCAACGCCTTGCGCTGCGGGGCGCTGAGCTCCTGGTCCAGGCCGTTGCGGCTGACGCTGCGCGCCAGCAGTTCGCTGAAATGCCCGCGGGTATCGTTGACCGCCTGGCGCAGCAGCAGCGGTGGCCGGCTGAGGTCGGGCTGGGCGAGGGCGTTACGGCTGCTGTTGACCAGCACCTGCAGCTCCACGCCCAGCTCGCGGCAGTAGCCGAGGATGGTCAGGTGGTGGCTAGCCAGGCGCGCGGCGCCGGCGTTGAAGAACAGGCCCGGGTCGAACTCGACGGTCTGGCGGCTGCCATCGTTGTGCTCGATGCGGTCGCCGTTGCGCAAGGTCCACACCCGGCCGCCAACGCGCTCGCGGGCTTCGAGTACCTTGACGGTGAAACCGGCCTTGCGCAGCTCATAGGCCGATACCAGGCCGCTGATACCGGCGCCGACGATGACCACGCGCTTGCCGTTGCCACCGTTGGCGGCAAGTTTCAAAGGTTCGAAGGTGGCGGCCAGGGCATTCTGGCCCAAGGCGCCCATGGCGGCGGTGTAGCCGCCGAGGGCTGCGAGGCGGGTGATCAGGTCTCTGCGGGACAATCCCATGTTGCGGTCTCCGAGAAGGTAGGTTTCGGATGTGCGCAACAGGGCGAGCGGACGCATGGCGGGCCCGACGGCGGTTGGCACAAATCCATTTGCCTCCGCCATGTCGGGGTCGGTTTACAGAACCTAATGGTCTTTTAACCGGTTGTGAAAGGCTTTTTAGTTCTATGTTAATTATGTTTTAAGTTTATTGTATTGGTTGCTTTAAATGCATGTAAGTAATTTTATGTTGGCCGCAAAGTGGCGCTCAGTGCTGCCGCTCAGCCACAGCTCGAAGTGTTCTTAACGTCACCACCGGCGCGTCTACCACAAAGCGGTTCGCCAGCCACCCTGGCACATCGCCCGCCGGGTCGGCCTGCAGTTGGTAGGTCACTTCGGTCTCGCGCTCGCCCAACGGTTTCATGACCCACTCGCCGCTCAAGCGTTGCACGCGGATCAGCCCAGGCTGCTCTGGCAGGCGTCCCGGGTCGGCGCTCAAGTGGCGCACCAGCGTGCCGTCGTCCATGCGCTCGCTGGTGACTTTGAGAATGATGTCCCGTGGCAGGGTCGGCCACGGCAGGTTGGTGGTCAGGTAGACCCAGGTGCTGTCGCCGTCGACCTCCAGCAGGCGCATCTGTTCGCAGGCATACAGCCATTTGCAGGCCACACGCAGGTTTTCCTGCAGGTCGGTGAGGGTGCGTACGCTGGCTTTCATGGTGCTGACACCGCGAAACTGCTGGTACGGCGAGTCGCCTGCAGCGCGCAGGTACACGCGAATGCCTTCGCGGTCGTAGGCCAGGTTCCAGTCGTCTGCAGCCTGTGCGCAGGTGCAGATCAGCAGGGCGGCAAGCAAAAGGCTGCGGTTCATGGCGAGCACCGCGCGGTGGGTAGGCCATTGAGTATGTGCGGCAAACACAAAGCCCGCCAGGCGGCGGGCTTTGTTGAAGCGGTCAGGGCTTAACGCTGTGGGTTCAGCGTCAGGTGCACGTGACGGTTCACGTCTTTGTACAGCAGGTAGCTGAAGTTGCCTGGGCCGCCGGCATAGCAGGCTTGTGGGCAGAAGGCGCGCAGCCACATGAAGTCGCCGGCTTCCACTTCGACCCAGTCCTGGTTCAGGCGGTACACCGCCTTGCCTTCCAGCACGTACAGGCCGTGTTCCATCACGTGGGTTTCGGCGAACGGGATCACGCCGCCCGGTTGGAAGGTGACGATGTTGACGTGCATGTCGTGGCGCATGTCGGCCATGTCGACGAAGCGGGTGGTTTTCCAGCGGCCTTCGGTGCCCGGCATTTCGATGACGGTGGCGTTGTCGCGGTGGGTGACGAACGACTCGGGAATGTCCAGGCCTTCGACCTTCTGGTAGTGCTTGCGCAGCCAGTGGAAGGTGACGTTGGACTTGCTGTTGTTGCGCAGGCTCCATTCGGCGCCTGGGGCCAGGAAGGCATAGCCGCCAGGTACCAGGGTGTGGTGCTTGCCTTCAACGGTGATGTCCAGCTCGCCTTCGACGATGAACACCACGGCTTCTGCGTTAGGGTCCAGCTCCGGGCGCTCGCTGCCGCCTTCCGGGGCCAGCTCGACAATGTACTGGGAGAAGGTTTCGGCAAAGCCGGTCAGCGGGCGGGCGATGACCCACATGCGCATCTTGTCCCAGAACGGCAGGTGGCTGGTGACGATGTCACGCATCACGCCTTTGGGGATGACGGCATAGGCTTCGGTGAACATGGCACGGTCAGTCAGCAGCTCGGTTTGAGCTGGGTGCCCACCGTGGGGGGCGAAGTAGGAGTGATTCGACATGAACGGTCTCGACTTGTTGTTCTCTCCCCGTGCCTTGGACCACACCGGCCGGTGCGTGCAGGGGATGTACGGACAGCATAGGGGCCTGTCCGTATCATCCACAAATTAAATGTTGAAATACCCGGTATTTGCTTACTGAATGCCAACCTGGCGGCCTGCATGGGCCTCGGGCAAGCGGTCGCCCTGGCCGAACAGCTTGTGGCGCAGCGTGCCGTCGCTGTAGCTCAGCGGGTAGCGGCCGCGGCGTTGCAGCTCGGGTACCAGCAGTTCGACGACGTTGGCCAGATCATCCGGTTGCACGGCATAGGTCAGGTTGAAACCGTCGATGCCGGTCTGGTCGAGCCAGCTTTCCAGTTGGTCGGCAATCTCGCTGGCGCTGCCCACCAGCACCGGGCCACGGCCACCCAGGCCGACGAACTCGGCGGCTTCGCGCACGGTCCAGCGGCGGTTGGGGTCGGCGGCGGTGAAGGCGGCCAGGGCGGCGCGGCCGGCATCGTTCTCGACGTATTCGATGTGGGTGTCCGGGTCGAGCCCGGCGAAGTCGATGCCAGTCCAGCCCGAGAGCAGCGCCAGTGCTGCGTCCAGGTCGACGTAGCGGCGGTATTCGGCAAAGCGCGCCTGGGCCTGCTCGGTGGTCGGGGCGACGATCAGCAGTGCCTGGGCGTAGATCAGCACTTCATCGCGGCCGCGCCCGGCCACTTCGCTGGCCTGGCGGATGCCATCGGCATAGCGGCGCAGTACCGTTGGCGTAGGCCCGCTGATGAACACGCATTCGGCATGCGTGGCGGCGAACTGCTGGCCACGCGCCGAGGCGCCGGCCTGGAACAGCACCGGTGTGCGCTGCGGCGAGGGCTGGCACAGGTGCATGCCAGGCACCTGGAAGTGCTCGCCGGCATGGCCGATGGGGTGCACTTTCGACGGTTCGATGTAGCGGCCGGTTTCCCGGTCCAGCACCACGGCGTCGTCGTCCCAGCTTTTTTCCCAGAGTTTGTACAGCACCTGCAGGTATTCCTCGGCCAGGTCGTAGCGCTGGTCATGGCCGAGCTGACGGGCCAGCCCCAGGTTGCGCGCAGCACTGTCCAGGTAGCCGGTGACAATGTTCCAGCCGACCCGGCCATTGCTCAGGTGGTCGAGCGTGGACATGCGCCGGGCGAAGGGGTAGGGGTGTTCGTAGGTGAGCGAAAAGGTCACGCCAAAGCCCAGGTGTTCGGTGACCCCGGCCATGGCCGGCACCAGCAGCAGCGGGTCATTCACCGGCACCTGCACGCCACCCCGCAGGGCGGCGTCGGGGCCGCCCTGGTAAACGTCATAGATGCCCAGCACATCGGCAATAAACAGCGCGTCGAACAGCCCGCGCTCCAGCAGGCGCGCCAGGTCGGTCCAGTAGCCCAGGCGGTTGAAGGCCACGCTGGTGTTGCGCGGGTGGCGCCACAGGCCGGGCGACTGGTGGCTGGCAGCGTTCATGCTGAAGGCGTTGAAACGGATGTGACGGGGCATCGCGAACGTTCTCCGATCAAGGCAGCACGGAAGCCGGGTAGACCGCATCGGCCACCTGCAGCTTGTGCGGGATCAGGCCCAGGCCCTGGAAGGTGTCGGCCAGTTTCTGCTGTTCGGCGACGATTTGCGGGGTGATTGCCACGGCGTTGTAATTGCGGCGTTGGCTGGCCACTTCGAGCACGCTGGCGTTGATGCCCAGTTGTGGCGCCAGTAGGGCGGCGACTTCGGCGGGCTTGGCGTTGGCCCATTGGCTGACCTTGCCCAGCTCGGCGAAGAAGGCCTTTAGCAGGTCGCGGTGCTGGTCGGCGAAGGCGGCGGTGGACAGGTAGAAGGTGCGGTTGTTGGACAGGCCGCTACCATCACGCAGGCTCTTCAGGCCCGGCTGGCTTTGCGCGGCGGCAAGGAACGGGTCCCACAGGGTGGCGGCTTGCACGCTGCCCGACTGCAGGGCGGCCACCGCATCGGCGGCGTTGTTGACGTAGGCGGGGGTGATGTCCTTGTAGCTCAGGCCGGCCTGTTCCAATGCAACCGCCAGCAGGTACTGGGCGTTCCAGCCACGGCCGGTGGCCACGCGCTTGCCTTTGAGGTCCTGCACGCCGCTGAGGTGGTCCTGTTCACGCACCACCAGGCCGATGCCGCGTGGGTAGGGCTGCTCGGCGGCGAGGTACACCACCGGTTTGCCGGCCGCCTGCGCGAATACCGAAGGCGCGTCGGCGGCGTGGCCCAGGTCGATGGCGCCAGTGCTCAGCGCTTCGAGCAGTTGCGGGCCAGCGGCGAATTCGTGCCAGCTGACTTTAACGCCCTGTGGGGCCAGGGCCTTTTCCAGGGCGCCACTGCCTTTGAGGATGTTGATGCTGTTGAACTTCTGGTAGCCGATACGCAGGGTCTTGCCGTCATCGGCGAAGGCGTTGGACCAGGGCAGCAGGGCACTGGCAACGGACGCCAGCAAGCCGCCGACGAGCAGGCGGCGCAGGGGGGAGAAGGCACGGGCGGGCATGGGTGGCGCTCCATAACGGGGTGGTAGACGGTATGGGCAGCGTATGGAGTCGCGATTTTCGTTTCAATTTGTTTATTCCATTTTGTTAGATTGTTTTATTATTTTTATATCCTTTTCTGTGTTTCTTGGGCGATTTCAGTGCGTTGCATTCGCCAACGTATTTCTGCCCCAATCGGTCGCGTTATCACGTCCTACGGCGGGTGTTTTTGTCTGAACATCGCGTTTATTGGCCTGCCTTTTTCATTGCCCTAACCTCCGTGCGCTACTAGCTCTCAGGGAAACAGCAATGATCATGGACCTGGCCGGACGGCCGTCACCGCAGCATCACCGATTGTTCAAATTCCACACGCTGGCCGATCCCGAGCAGCAATTGATGCTGGAAAGCTTCCACGGTTTCGACGGCCTGTCTCAGGCCTTCTCCTACGAGCTGTTACTGATCAGCGATCAACCCCAGATGCAGCTCAAGTCGATGATCGGGCAGCAGGTAAACCTTGAAATCGAGCTTGCTGATGCCCCTGCGCGTTTCATCAACGGTTACCTCACCCGTTTCGCCAGCCTTGGCAGCGACGGTGCCCTGGACCGCTATAGCGCAACGCTGAGCCCATGGCTGACCTTGCTCCAGCAGCGCACCGATACGCGCATCTTTCAGCGTTGCACGGTGGAGGAGGTGCTCAATGAGGTATTCGCGCTGTACCCAGCCTACGCAGCGCACACCTTTCACCTGAGCCGCCCGCAGAAGCGCCACACCTACATCACCCAATATCGCGAGAGCGACTTCAACTTCGTTCAGCGCCTGATGGAGCAGGCGGGGCTGTGGCCGATGATTAAGGTGAATGTTTATCCGAGCCCTGGAGGCTATAAGTGAACAGTGGAATTGAATTAAAAATACTGGATGTACGGCAGCGCCTAGGAGCGCGCGATATGTTTCTAGGTTCGCCCGCTTCAGGTGAAGACTTGAAGTATCTTATTGCTTCTGTGCGGGCTGAGTTTTCTGCAAGCCTGCCTGAGCAGTATCTCGATTTTTTAAGGAGGTTTGATGGCTTAAGCTCAGGTGGAGTATTTATTTATTCGAGTCGACCGCTTGTGTTAAATGATGGCGAAAGCTACGGTCATGATTTCATTGAGTTAAATAAAAATTTCCGCGACCTTGAATTCATGAGGGATTTTTTAGTGTTTGGAGAGAGTGATCAGGATGCGTATATGTTGGATTTGGTGTCCGGCCGCTTTCAGGTAAGAGATAGGCAGGTTTTTGATAATGTATTTGAGGAGTTTGATTGTTTTGACGGTCTTCTGGGCTTTATGGTCGGCCTGGTGCTGGAGAGGGCCTGAAGAGATTCAAGCGTTAGGTGTGCTTAGGGCGTTTGATTGGTATTAACTGTTTGGTGTCGTGTGTCGGTATTTTAGTATTCGTGCTTAATGCTGAGGGAGGTGCAGTGGATAGAGATATCGAGAAGGGGTTTGAGTTTTTTGAAAACTTGGTGCGCGGGTCATACTGTTATATCGAGCCTGAAGTGGCTGGAGGGCTCGGGAGGTTTTCCGTTCTGGATGTATCCGAGCATCCACCGGTTGTGTATGCTTTGGAGTATGAGTTTGAGGGCTGGCTGGGGGATGGGCTGCTTCAGTCATTTCCTTGTTTTATTGTTACTGAGGCACTCGCGGCGGCAATAAGGGAGTCTGATCTTACGGGTTGCAGCTTTGATGTTGTTTCTGTTGTAAGGTCTGAGACGTTTGGGATGTTGTACCCTCATGTAGTGCTTCCGAACTTTGTGTGGCTTAAAGTTCACGGTATTGCGGGTGTCGCCGATTTTGGGCTGGCCGAGGATAAACGATTAGTCGTTTCAATTGCGTCGAAGAATGTAATTTCCAAATTTGGTTTGCGAAACGCAAGTTTCGAAGCTTTTGGCTAGGGGCAGACCGGAACGGCTTAGCTATTCATAATAGCTATGACATTTTTTTCACATCTCCTTGCTAGGATCCTGCGCAATCCCTTGGAGCCCCCATTTCATGCCCATCCTGCGCCAGCGCGGCCCGCGCATCGCCCTTGCCACCACCGCCGCACTGCTCACCGCCACCTTGGGCTTTTTTGCCTGGCAAAGCTTCTACCCGGTTCAGGCCAGCAATGGCTGGGGCGTCGAGGTATTGCACCGTGATGTGGCCAAGGCCGCCTCGCTGCTGCCCCAGGCCGATGGCAGCCTGCTGGTCAGCCGCGAGCTGGATGATGGCCATGGCAGCATCCTCAAGATCACCGCCCAGGGCGAGCGTGTGGTGCTGATCGATAATCTGTCCAAACCTGACGGCATGGTCGCGGCCCAGGGCGGCTGGGTGTTCAGCCAGGAAGGCGGGCACGCACCGGTCAGTTTGTCCCGCGATGGCCAGGTTACCCATCTGTTCGACGGTGAGAGCGTGCAAGGGCTGTGGAACGACGGTGATTACCTGTATGCCATCGAAGACCGCAAGGGCAATGGCCGGCTGATGCGTTACCAGTGGGCCAGCGGCCAGCTGGACGTGCTGCGTTCGGGCCTGACCGAAACCGAGGGCCTGACCCGTTGCGCCGATGGCCGCTTGCTGTATACCGAGAAAGGTACTGGCAAGGTCCGTGCGCTGTCTGACGATGGTCAGGACCCGGTGGTGGTAGAAGGCTTGCGCCACCCCACTTTCCTGATGTGCGACCAGCGCGGATTGTGGATCAGCGAAGACAACACGCACCGCGCCCGCCTGCTGCGTATCGATGCCGATGGCACGCAGCACACGGTGCTGACCTTCCTCAAGGCGCCGCAGTCGATCGTGCCGGATGGCAAGGGCGGTTACCTGTTGGCCGAAGGCGGCCGCAATCGCGTGCTGCAACTGACCCCACCGGCCGAGCAGGCCACTGCACAGCGGTAGCGACAGGGTATGCCGCCACGGGTGTTGTTGCCCGTGCTGGCCCTTTCGCGGGGCAAGCCCGCTCCCACAAGTTTTCTGCTAAACGCCAGAACTGCGCTGTATCTGTTGGAGCGTGCTTGCCCCGCGAAAGGGCCGGTGCAGAAAAGTACCTATTCAGCGACCATCAATAAAGACTGTGGCACTGCACTTTGCGGGTGCTGCGGTTCCTGCAGGCTCAGCAAGCGGAACCCCGCCATGTCCAACGCATTCAACCAGCTGGCCAAGGTGCGGAAGTACCAAGGCATCGGCTGCCACTGGCCGGCAAGCCCGGTAAACGATTCTTCGCGCCAGCCATTCTGGTAATCCCCGTTCGCCATGCTCCAGGGGTGCAGGGTCTGGATCACTATCGTGCCGCCTGGGGCCAACAGCGCTTTCATCGCCGCTAGCAGGGGGATGATGTCCTGGTGCAGCAAGGCGAAATTGGCGCAGATCAGGTTGTAGCCTGTGCCAATGTCAACTTCGCCATCGGTCAGTTGCTCATAGCTTGCATGATGTACCTCTGGCGACCCCGCCGCCTGCGCGGCTTCGACCAGTGATGCATCACCATCCACGCCGGTGGCGTCGATACCACGATCAGCCAAGGCGCGCAGCAGCCAGCCTTCGCCGCAACCAAGGTCGAGTACGCGTTCGGGTTGGCGGCCGAGAATGGCCAGGAGGATGGCCTGGTCGGTGACTTGCCGTCGGCTTTCAATGGCGCCGCTGCGCACGGCGTCGATCCAGGCCTGGGCGTTGAGGTGCCAGCTGTGTAGCAGGGTGGCTTCGGGTGAGGGCATGAGGGTGTCCGGCAAGAGGGTGCATACAGCATAGTCAGGTGCATGTCCGGGGTGTTGTAGCGCTGCGCAGATCGAGCGCCGCCCGCGCGGCGCATCGCGAGCTGCGCTCGCTCCTACGTTTGTTTCGGGCCAATTAATCCAGTAAGAATCGCGCGCGACCGCTTTGCTGCATGGCTCGATATCGAGTCGTACACACAAGGCGGTCGCGCGCGCCTGTTACAGGCGTTATTGGCCGAAAACAAACGTAGGAGCGAGCGCAGCTCGCGATGCGCCGCGCGGGCGGCGCTCGATCTCGACCTCCCCGAAGATCCATAGCCAAGCCCCCGCATCACCCCCGCCACCCACCCCCAAGTGTCTTGTACAACGTCACCCGGTTCACCTGCTCCGCCAGCTCCAAACTGATCAGCCCCTGCTGCGCCGAATAAAGCGAACGTTGCGCGTCGAGCACATCGAGGAAGCTGCTCGAACCCTGCTTGTACAAAGCCAGCGACAGCTCGTAGCGGGTGCCGTTCGCTTGCGTCAGATTGCGCTGGGCGTCGAGCCGTTCGTTGACGTGGGCGCGCACCGAGAGCGCGTCGGCCACTTCGCTGAACGCTGTCTGCAGGGTTTTCTCGTAGGTGGCGACCTCGATCTCGCGGCTGACCTTGGCCGCATCGAGGCTGGCGCGGTTGCTGCCGGCATTGAAGATCGGCAGGTTGATCGACGGGGCGAAACTCCAGGCCGCGCTGCCCGATTTGAACAGCCCGGACAGCTCGCTGCTGGCACTGCCGCCGGTGGCCGTGAGGGTCACGCTGGGGAAGAACGCCGCACGCGCCGCGCCGATATCGGCGTTGGCCGCCTTGAGCGTGTGTTCGGCGGCGAGCACGTCCGGGCGGCGCTGCAGCAAGGTCGAGGGCAGGCCCGCCGGTACGCTGACCAGCAGCGCTGCATCCAGCTGGGTGGTGCCCGGCAACTGGGCGTCGACCAGGTGTTGGCCGACCAGCAGCTCCAGTGCGTTGCGGTCCTGTTCGACCTGGCTTGCGTAGTTCGCCGCATCGGCGCGGGCCGATTCCACGGTGCTGCGCGCCTGCGCCAGGCTGACCCCGGACTCACCGCCCAGGCCGTGGCTCTGCTGCACTAGCGCGTAGGTCTTCTGCTGGCTGGCGTAGGTATCGTTGGCCAGCTTGAGCAGTTGCTGATCGGCGGCCAAGGTCATCCAGGCGCTGGCCACCTCGGCCACCAGGCTGATCTGCGTGCTGCGGCGGGTTTGCTCCAGTGCCAGGTAATCTTCCAGGGCAGCATCCTTGAGGTTGCCCAGGCGCCCGAACAGGTCCAGCTCATAGTTGCTGATGCCAAGGCCGACGCTGTACTGGCTGCTGACCGCCGTGCTGCCGTTGGACAGCGCGCGCTGGCGGGTGCCGTCCGCGCTGGCCGACACCGCCGGGAACAGCGCGGCCCGCTGGATGCGGTACTGCGCACGCTGGTACTCGACGTTCAGCGCTGCAACCCGCAGGTCGCGGTTGTTGGCGAGGGCCAGTGCCACGGTGTCGCGCAGGCGGCTGTCGACGAATAGCGCCTGCCAGGTGATATCGGCGCTGGTTGCGCTGGGGCTGTTGGCGGTCGGCCATTGTTCGGCGACCGGTGCATCCGGCCGCTGGTAGTCGGGGGCCAGGTTGACACAGCCGGTCAGGGCCAGCGCCAGGGCGAGAGGGTACAGACGCATCAGGCTTCTCCTGCAACAGTATCAAGGGTGGCCGCGCGTCGGCCTGCCAGGCGTTGCACCAGCACATAGAACAACGGGATGAAGAACAGGCCGAGCACGGTGGCGGCGAGCATGCCGCCGAGCACGCCGGTGCCGATCGCCTGGCGCCCGCCGGCACCGGCGCCGCTGCTCAAGGCCAGCGGCAGCACGCCGAGAATGAATGCCAGCGAGGTCATCAGCACCGGGCGCAGGCGAACCCGCACAGCTTCCAGGGTGGCGCTCAACAGGTCCTGCCCGCGCTCGTAGCCTTCTTTGGCGAACTCCACGATGAGGATCGCGTTCTTCGCCGCCAGGCCCACGGTGGTCAGCAGGCCGACCTGGAAGTACACGTCGTTGGACAGCCCGCGCAGCCCGGTCAGCAGCAGCGCGCCAAGGATGCCAACCGGCACCACCAGCATCACCGCGAACGGCACCGACCAGCTCTCGTACAGCGCCGCCAGGCACAGGAACACGAACAGGATCGAGATGGCATACAGCAGCGGTGCCTGGTTGCCGGCCAAACGTTCCTGGTACGACTGCCCGGCCCAGGCATAGCCGATACCCTCGGGCAGTTGCGCCATGATCTGCTCGACGGCGGCCATGGCGTCACCGGAGCTGACCCCGGCTGCCGGTTCGCCGACCAGCTCGTACGCGCCGAAACCGTTGAAGCGCTCCAGCAGCGGCGAGGCGGTGCTCCAGTAGGTACTGGTGAAGGCCGACAGCGGCACCATGGCATCGCTGTCGTTGCGCACATACCAGGCGCCGATGTCTTCGGCCTGCATGCGCTGGTCGGCTTCGCCTTGCAGGTAGACCTTCTTCACCCGCCCGGCATCGAGGAAGTCGTTGACGTAACTGCCGCCCATCACCGTGCTCAGGGTGTCGTTGATGTCGCTGGCCGCAACGCCCATGGCGCCGGCCTTGCGGTCGTCAATGGCGACGTTCAGTTGCGGGGTGTCTTCCAGGCCCTGGGCGCGTACGTTGGCCAGGCGCGGGTCTTGCGCGGCGAGGGCGATGAACTGGTCGCGTGCCTTGAGCAGCTCTGCGTGGCCAAGGCCTGCAAGGTCCTGCAACTGCACGTCGAAACCGGAGCTCTGGCCCAGGCCCTGGATGGCCGGCGGGGCGATGACGAACACATTGGCGTCGAGGATCTTCGACAGTGCCATGTTGGCGCGGCGCGCCACGGCAGCGGCGCTGTGGGCTTCACCTTGGCGCTCGCTCCAGTCTTTCAGCTTGACGAAGCCGCGCCCGGCATTCTGCGCGTTGCCACCGTTGCCCAGGCCGCGCACGGTCAGCAGCGAGGCCACTTCCGGCTGTTGCAGCATGTAGTCCTGCACCTGGCGGCTGACGGCTTGCAGGCGTTCATCGGTACCGCCTACGGGCAGGGTCATCTGCATCATCAGCATGCCCTGGTCTTCCTCAGGCAGGAACGCGCTGGGCAGCTTCTGGAACATCAATGCCACGCCACCCAGTACCAGCGCGTATACCAGCAAGCCACGCAGCGGGCGCATCAACACCTTGCCGACGGCCTGCTGGTAACGCTGCGAGGTGCGGTCGAAGGTGCGGTTGAACCAGCCAAAGAAGCCTTGAGCAGGTTTGCCGTGGGCCGCTGCCGGCTTGAGCAGGGTGGCGCACAGCGCGGGGGTCAGGGTCATCGCCACCAGCACCGACAGCGCCATGGCCGAGACCATGGTTACAGAAAACTGCCGGTAGATCACACCGGTGGAGCCGCCGAAGAACGCCATGGGCACGAACACCGCCGACAGCACCACGGCAATGCCGACCAGTGCACCGCTGATTTCGCCCATCGACTGGCGCGTGGCCTCGCGCGGTGACAGGCCTTTCTCGGCAATGATGCGCTCGACGTTTTCCACCACCACGATGGCATCGTCGACCAGCAAGCCGATGGCCAGCACCATGCCGAACATGGTCAGGGTATTGATCGAGTAACCCAGCAAAGCCAGTACACCAAGCGTACCCAGCAGTACGACCGGTACGGCAATCGCCGGGATCAGCGTGGCGCGCAGGTTCTGCATGAACAGGTACATGATCAGCACAACTAGCGCGATGGCCTCGAACAGGGTCTTGACCACTTCTTCGATGGAGATCTTCACGAACGGCGCGGTGTTGTAGGCCACTTCGCTGTGCAGCTGCAGGTTGCTGGGGAAGAATTGTTCCAGCTCGACGAGTTTGGCCTGCACTGCGTCGGCCACGTCCAGGGCGTTGGCGCCGGTGGCCAGGCTCACGGCCAGGCCGCCGGAAGGCCGGCCATTGTGCTCGGCGACCACGTCGTAGCTTTCGCTGCCAAGCTCCACACGGGCCACGTCGGCCAGGGTTACCACCGCGCCGGAGCTTGCGTGCTTGAGCACCAGCTCGCGGAACTGCGCGGCCGTCTGCAGCTTGCTGCGGGCGCTGATGGTCGCGTTGAGCTGCTGGCCGGCGCGGGCGGGCAGGGCGCCCAGCTGGCCGGCCGAGGTGTCGACGTTCTGAGCCTGCAGCGCGCTGCTCACGTCCGACGGCATCAGCGCGTACTGCTTGAGTTTGTCCGGGTCGAGCCAGATGCGCATGGCATAGCTCGACCCCAGGGTGGTCACCTGGCCGACACCACTGACCCGGCTAATCTGGTCGTACAGCGTGCTGGAAATGAAATCACTGATGTCGGTGGCGCTGACGTCGGGGTTGTCCGACACCAGCGAGAGGATGATCAGGAAGTCGCTGGCCGAGTTGCGAATCTTGATGCCTTGCTGCTGCACCGTGTCCGGCAGGCGCGCCTTGGCCTGTTCCAGCTTGGTCTGCACCAGCATCTGCGCGGTGTTGATGTCGGTGCCGGCCTCGAAGGTCAGGGTGATGCTAGCACTGCCGGCCGAGCTGCTGCTCGATGACATGTAGGTGAGGCCGTCGAGGCCGGTCATCTGCTGCTCGATGACTTGGGTCACCGAGTCTTCCATGGTCTTGGCCGAGGCGCCGGTGTAAGTGGCGCTGAGGGTGATCTGCGGCGGCGCGATGTTGGGGTACTGCGCCAGCGGCAGCTGGAAGATGGCCAGGCCGCCACCGAGCATCACCAGGATGGCGATGACCCAGGCGAAGATCGGCCGGTCGATGAAAAAACGTGCCATGTAATACGCCTCAGTGGCTATCGTTGTGGGCGGTCAGTGCGTTGCCCTGCACCTGGACCTGTTGGCCGACGCGGACTTTCTGCAGGCCCTGCACAATTACCTGGTCGCCATCGGCCAGGCCCTGGCTGACCCACCAGCGGTTGCCCACCGCCCGCGCCAGGGACAGTTCACGCTGCTGCACCTTGCCTTCCACCACCACCAGGGCGGTGGCGCCGCCGCGCTCGTCACGGCTCACCGCCTGCTGCGGCACCAGGATGGCGTCGGTTTGCACGCCTTCCTGCAGCGTCGCCTTCAGGTACATGCCCGGCAGCAACAGGCCTTCGGGGTTGGGCACCAGGGCGCGCAGGGTCACGCTGCCGGTGCTTTCATCCACGCTCACGCCATTGAAGGTAAGGGTGCCTTCGTGGGCATAGGTGCTGCCGTCCTCCAGCTCCAGGCTGATGCGCGTGGCGTCCTGCTGGTCGCTGGGCGCCAGCTTGCCTTCGGCCAGCTCGCGCTTGAGGCGCAGCAGGGTACTGCTGGGCTGGGTGAAGTCGACGTAGATCGGGTCCAGCTGCTGCACCGTGGTCAGGGCGGTGGTCTGCTCGGCGGTGACCAGTGCGCCTGGGGTGACCGACGAAGTGGCGGTGCGGCCATCGATCGGTGCGTTGATGCGGGTGTAGTCAAGGTTGATGCGCGCGGTGCGCTGCGCGGCCTGGGCTGATTGCAGGCTGGCGCGGGCCTGGAGCAGGGCGGCCTGGGCGCTTTCGTTATCTTCGGCGCTGATGGCATCGATCTTCACCAGCTGCGCATCGCGCTTGGCCTTGAGCTCGGCGGCCTTGAGGGTGGCACGCGCCGAGCTGACCGTGGCGTCGGCTTGCGCCAGTGCGGCCTGGTACGGCTGCGCGTCGATCTGGTACAGCGCCTGGCCGGCCTTGACCGTGTCACCTTCGTTGAACAGGCGCTTCTGGATGATGCCGCCGACCTGCGGGCGGATCTCGGCGATCAGGTGCGCGTTGGCGCGGCCGGGCAGGGTGGTGCTCAGGGCCTGCGGCGCTTGGGTTACCTGATACACCGCGACCTCCTGCAGCGGGGCTGGCGTGGTAACGGTCTCGCCCTCGCGGCAACCGCCGATGACGATCAGGCCGGCACTGAGCAACAGGGCGCGCCCGAGGGGTGAGCGAACAAGGATCAGGGATTGCAACAGAGTAGGCATCGCGGGCTCCGAGCCAGAATGATTTCGATGGCGCCAGCGTGCTCGGCAATTGTGCAGGCAATGTGCAGAAATCTGGGAGATTGCCCGGCGCGCCTTGCGGGGGCCTTGGCGGCGCGCTTCAATGTCGGCAATTCCAGCGTGTCGGCGGTAGCATGAAAGTCAGCCTGTCCAGCAAGTTTTTCTGCGCCATGCTCGCGGTCTGCGCGTTTGCCGTGCTGGGCATGGTGTTCGCCGCCTACCTGAGCCTGAAGTACGGTTTTCTCGGCTACCTCAACCAGCAGGCCGAGGAGCGCATGGAGCGCATCGTGCCGCGTGTCGAGCAGGCCTACGCCCGGCATGGCAGCTGGGACTTCATCCGCCGCGACAAGGACCAGTGGTTCGAGCTGCTGCGCCCGGACGACGCCCAGCCGGACAAAACCTTCGACCCCAGGCTGCTGACGGTTTCCGACCTCACCGGCGCCTTCGTGCGCTTTGCCTTGCTGGATGCGCAGCGCCAGCCGATCATCGGCTACCAGCCCGCCAGCAGCGACATGCTGCTGCGCCCCATCCACCACCAGGGCCAGGTGGTTGGCTGGATGGCCCTGGCGCCGTTGCAGTCGGTGACCAGCGTTGGCGACCAGCGCTTCCAGTTCAACCAGCTGCGTTCCAGCCTGCTGATCGGCCTGGCCTGCCTGTTGGCCACCGCAGTGATCGCCTGGTGGCTGAGCCGTGCACTGCTGCGCCCGATCCGCGAGGTGGCCAGCGCCACCCACCGCCTGGCGGCCGGTGACTACGCCATCCAGTTGCCGGTGCGCTCGGCCGATGAAGCCGGGCAACTGGCCGGTGACTTCAATCGCATGGCCGCCACCTTGGCCAGCAACGAGCGCCTGCGCCGCGACTTCATGGCCGATATCTCCCACGAACTGCGCACGCCGCTGGCGGTGATGCGCGCCGAGCTGGAGGCCATGGAAGACGGCATTCGCCCGCTCGACGGCAATGCCCTGCGCTCGTTGCAGGGTGAGGTCGGTGCGTTGAGCAAGCTGGTCGACGACCTGTTTGAGCTGTCTTTGGCCGAGGTCGGTGGCCCCACGTACCGCCGCGAACGCATCGACCTGTGTGTGCTGTTGCCGGTGGTGGCCGAGGCATTTACTGCGAGCTTCGCCGAACGCGGGCTGGCGCTGCGCCTGGAATTGCCGGCGCAGCCGTTGTGGGTGTTGGGCGACGAGTCGCGCCTGGGCCAATTGCTGCACAACCTGCTGGAAAACAGCCGGCGTTACACGGATGCTGGCGGCTACACCGTGTTGCGTGCCTTCCAGCAGGGTGACCAGGTGGTGGTGCAGTGTGAAGACACCGCCCCAGGCGTCGACAGTGCCTCGCTGGCCCGGCTGTTCGAGCGTTTCTACCGCGCCGAACGCTCGCGCAATCGCGCCAGTGGTGGCACCGGCCTGGGCCTGGCGATTTGCCGGGGCATCGCCGAAGTGCACGGTGGCAAGCTGACGGCCAAGGCGTCGGCCATGGGCGGCTTGTTACTGGCCTTGGCGTTGCCGGTTGCAGGGGAACAAGCATGAGCCAGATTCTGCTGGTAGAAGATGAACCCAAGCTCGCCGCCCTGGTGGCGGACTACCTGCGTGCGGGCGGCTACACGGTCGACCACCTGGCCGACGGCCTGGCGGTGATCCCGGCCATCCGCCAGGGCCAGTACGACCTGGTCCTGCTCGACCTGATGCTGCCGGGGCGCGATGGCCTGGATATCTGCCGCGAGCTGCGTGGCTTCAGCCATATGCCGCTGATCATGATGACGGCCCGCGTCGATGAGATCGACCGCCTGCTTGGCCTTGAACTGGGCGCCGACGACTACATCTGCAAACCGTTTTCGCCCCGCGAGCTGGTCGCCCGGGTCAAGGCCGTGCTGCGCCGCAGCGGGGGGCAGGCGCCGAGCCTGGGGCTGGAGCTGGACGCCCGGGCGTTCCAGGCACGCTACAAAGGCGTGGCGCTGGAGCTGACCCCGGTGGAATTCCGCATGCTCGCCGCCCTGGCCGCGCGCCCCGGCCAGGTGCTGTCACGTGACCAGTTGATGAACCACATCTACCAGGACCACCGGGTGGTGGCCGACCGCACGGTGGACAGCCATGTGAAGAACCTGCGGCGCAAGCTGACGGCGATCACCCCGGGGCATGATCCGTTGAGGTCGGTGTATGGGGTGGGGTACAGCCTGGAGTTTGAGTGATGGGTTGCTTTTGCCGGCCTCTTCGCGGGCAAGCCCGCTCCCACAGGTATTACGCATTACTCAAGACTGAGGTGATCCTGTGGGAGCGGGCTTGCCCGCGAAGAGGCCAGGCCTGACTACAGTGTCAGCTCGCTCGCCTTGATGTCGGCAATCGGCCCAAGGACCACGCCATCGAATTCGGCAATCGCCCGCCCACCCGCCAACCGCTGAGGGTAGTCCGGGTTGGCCAGTGCGGCCTTGCCGAGGGCAACCATATTCGCGCCATCCAGCATCGCGGTCTCTGCTCGCCCAGCGTCATGCAAGCCACCATTGGCGATGATCGTCACCTGCGGGGCAAAGCGACGTGCCAGTGCCACCAGGCTGGCCTGGCCGTCATCGAACGCCGGCTGCCAGGCCTCGAATTCGGTGACGTGGACAAAGTCCAGGGCAGAGTCGCCCAGCGCGCCGAAGATCACCTCGGCATCTGCTTCACCGTTTGCCCACTTGTGCCCGAAGTCATTGACCTTGCCCTGCGAAATGCGCACGCCAATGGGCACTGCACCGCCCACCGCAGCCCTGACCGCCTTGACCACTTCAAGCGTGAGGGCGATACGGTTCTGCGTACTGCCACCCCAGCGATCGGCACGTTGGTTGGTGTAGTCCGTCAGGAACTGGTCGAGCAGGTAGCCGTTGGCCGCATGGATCTCGATGCCATCGAAACCTGCCGGGCCAATCGCACGCATGGCTGCTTGGGCAAAACCTTCGATGGCCTCTGCGATCTCTTCATCGCTCATGGCTTTTGGCACGTGGTAATGGCCTTCGCCGTAATAGAAACGCATCTGCTCGCCCTTGGGGCGAACGGCGGAAGGCGCGGCCGACTGTTCGCTGAAGCGATTGCCCTGGCTAAGCGCCCCGGCGTGCATCAGCTGGGCAATCATGGCGCCCTGGTGGGCGTGGATACGTTCGGTGACCGCATGCCATGCCACGGCCTGCTGGGCGTCGGTGATGCCGGGTTGGCACGGGTAACCCTGCGCGTAACACTGGTCGGTGTAGATCCCTTCGCTGATCACCAGGCCGAAACCGCCTTGGGCAAAGCGTTCGTAGTACCGCGCCATGTCCGCACTCGCGTGCCCGGTTTGGCTGGCACTGACGCGGGTCATGGGGGCTACCGCCAGGCGGTTGCGCAAGTGAAGGCCATTAATATCGTGTGGTGTTAAGATCTTGCGGGCCGAGCTGGTCACTGTGGATCCCCTTGAGGTCATCTGAATGCTGTGTGTGCCTAAAGATTATGGGTGTTACAGGCCAGGGCCAATCCGTGGTCACGTGAAGCGGGCTTAACTAAAAAGGATGTAATCGTGCTGATAGCCGACCTGCGTATTTTTCTCGGTGTGGCTTCTGCGGGCAGCCTGTCGGCGGCGGGGCGCCAGCTCGACCTTGTGCCCATGCAGGTTTCCAGGCGTCTCGCCGCGCTTGAGGAAGAGCTGGGCGTGCGGCTGTTCCATCGCACCACCCGCTCGGTTTCGCTTACCGCTGAGGGTGAAGCCTTCTTGCCCTACGCGCAGACACTGACCGATACCGAAGACAGCGCTTTGGGCGAGTTGCGCCCGGCGTCGGGCAAGGTGGCCGGAGTGTTGCGCGTGACGGCGCCGAGTGTGTTCGGCCAGTCGATCGTGTTGGCGATGTTGCCGCGATTGCTTGAACAGCACCCTGAATTGCGCGTCGATCTGGATGTTTCCGACCGGGTGGTCGATATCGTTGGGCAGGGCCTCGATCTGGCCCTGCGTGTCGCGCCGCTGGCCGACTCCGAGTTGGTGGCGCGGCGTGTGGCGCCCAACCCGAGGGTGCTGTGTGCCGCACCCGCCTACCTGCAGCGCCATGGCGTACCCGCGTGCCTGGCAGCGCTGGATGAGCACCAGTGCATTTTGCTGCAGGCGGTGCCTCGTTGGCCTTTCATCATCGAGGGCACGCTGCAGCGTCGGCGGGTAAACGGGCGTGTGAGCACCAGCAGTGTCGATGCGGTCAGGGCCGCGGCGATGCAGGGGCTGGGGATTGCCATGTTGGCCTATTGGGATGTGTATCAGCAGCTGCGCGACGGTTCGTTGGTCGAGATCGAACTGGCGGACGCCGGGGCCGAGCAGCTGTCGGTGTGGGCGGTGATGCCTACACGGCGCTATGTGCCTGCGCGGGTGCGGGTCTTTCTTGAAATGCTGGAGGCAGAGTTGGCGCGGTTGGCAGGGTAGGGAGTGTCAGCGCCGGCCGCCTTGCAACGCATCACGCAATTGCCCAAGCCCCTCTATCTCAAGCGCCTGTGCGCTGTAGCACAGGCCGATCCGCCGCCGCAGGTCCAGTTGCGGCAGGGCTTGCACCCGTACCCCCGGGTGCTGCTCTGCCAGTGATCGAGGGACGATGGCGGCGCCCAGGTCGGCTGCAACCATATCCAGGGCCAGCGCGAACGTCTCAGCCTCGCCAGTCGGCGCATGGCCGCCGCTACCGTAGATGGGTAGCAACCGTTGATGGCTGGAATGGCCGGGGCAGGTGATCCAGCGCGTTTCTGCCGCGAAGTGATCGCTGGCTGCATGGGGCAGGGCGAGCACGAACACGTCACTGTGCAGCGGCAGGAACAGCTCATCCTCGCATCGCAACTCTTCGCTGGCCAACCTGGCCGCCCCCGTGCAGCCGGTCACCAGCTGCAGGCGCACCGCCGGCTCAACGGATGCCGCCGCGAGCACCAGCTTCATCACCACCGCCGAACCGACATCCTGCTCGACCCCAATCTGCAGTGGCTCGCGCACGCGGTCATGCTTGAAGCGGGTAAACAGCCGCGCCGCATCGGCAACCATGCGCTGCGCTTCGGGATACAGCGCGCGGGCGTCTTCCGTCACGTCCACACCCCGGGCCTTGCGCACGAACAGCGTAGTCCCCAGCGCTTCCTCCAGGGCCTTGATGCTGCCTGAAAGCGCAGGTTGGCTAAGGTGTATCGAGCGCGCCGCCGCCGTGATGTTGCGCTCCTCGAACACCGCGATAAACGCGCGAAGCTGTCGATAGTCCATTGCCTTACCCATAAGTCAAACCGATGGCAGCCAAAAGAATATCCCATTTTTCGCCGCCGTAACGCGCTTCTATACTCGCTCTACGGCTTACCCATAGGCATTTTGAATAACAGGACGCTTGCAATGACCAACACCCATAAACCTCTGATCGTCATTACTGGGGCAAGCTCCGGCATCGGCCTGGCCACGGCCAAGTTGCTATCCGGGCGCGGCCACGCGCTGCTTCTGTTGTCCCGCCGCCTGGAACCGATGGCGCAACTGGGCCTGCCCAATACACTGGCACTGTCTGTCGACATCACCGACCGTGAGGCGTTGCTAGCGGCAGTGGCGCAGGCCGAACAACGCTTCGGCCCGGTGGATGCGATCATCAATAACGCCGGTGTCATGCTGCTGGGCAGCATCACTAGCCAGGCCCCCAGCGAATGGGACCGCATGCTCGACGTCAACGTGCGTGGCCTGCTCAATGGCATCCATGCCGTGGCCGGCGGCATGGTTCAGCGCAAGCACGGCACCATCATCAACGTAAGCTCGGTGGCCGGGCGCAAGGCCTTCCCCAACCACGTTGCCTATGTGGGCACCAAGTTCGCGGTTACCGGGCTTTCCGAAAACCTGCGTGAAGAGCTGTCGCCGAGCAATGTGCGGGTCATCACCATCGAGCCAGGTGCGGTCGATACCGAACTGCTGAGCCACACCACCGACGATGCCATCAAGGAGGGCTACAACGACTGGAAGCAGGAGATGGGCGGGGTGCTGGCTGCCGACACCATCGCCGAAGTGATCGGCTTTGCGTATGGCCAGCCGCAATCGGTGTGCGTGCGCGAAATAGTGGTGTGCGCTACCCGCCAGCAGCCGTGATCGTGGGCTAAGCCACTAGGTGAGCGCTTTGCGCATGAACACCCGGGCAAAGCCCTGTTCATGCGCCCGGTGGGTCTGCACATAACCCAGCTTGCGGTAGATCTCGATATTTTCGGTCATGCGCTCATGGGTGTAGAGGCGGATTGCACTGCACCCGGCCAGCCGCGACTGCTCCTCGCAAAGGTGCATCAGCCGCTTGCCGATGCCCTGGCCTTTGCACTCGGCCAGCACAGCAACATTGACCAACAGCATCTCGCTGCCTTCCCGGCTCATCACCAGCACGCCGACAACCCGCGTGCCGTTCAGCGCAACATGCACCTCGGCTTCGGCGACCACCTGGCGGTAGTCATCCAGCATCGGCGCGGGCGGTTTGCCGATCCTTTCGATATAGGGGGCGTAGGCCCCATGAACCAGTGCGGTAATGGCTGGGACGTCGGCGCTATCTGCCCGGCGAAGGGTGAATGCTGAGTTCAATTCGGCGGCTCCGTAAACAGGCGAGAGCGCAATGCTCACACACGAACGGGGCAAGGCGCCATGCCGATAGGTAAGTGCCTGCCACGCTCAAGCACCTGGACTACTCCTTGTTCTTCATTGGCTTCATGTCCGCCACCATCCCCTGCCGGTTGCTGATCGCCGGTTTCGTCGTCAAGCGTGACGCTTACTTAATGGCGTGCCTGCTGACGGCCTAGATGCGCAGGCAGGTAACCGCCATGGCTTGACGATAAGTCGCTCCGCTTTGGCGCACGATGTTAACGAAGCACGGGATTGGTGCGCGGCGCGCATGTGTTGAAACACAGCAATCGACGTAATCGTTAGCATGCATACGAGTTGGCGTAGTAATTGCTATCACTTTGCCACTTAGATGTCGCGTGTGGTGAAGATAATGTCGCTTTCAAGCAGTTCCATGCAGTTGTCGTCAAGCGAAAAACGTTGGCTCCCCTGGTTGGGTAAAACAGGTAAATTCAGCATGGGCTGGGCCTGCCGGCTTAACCGGGCCAGTTACCCGGTAATCGAGCAAACCTTCGAAGCTATCGCCCAGACCCGCACGCAGTTGCTGCACAGCTGGGCCCGCGAACAGTGGGAGCACTTGAGCGAACTGGCAGGCCACTTGACGCCGAGCTTGGCCAATCTCGACATTACCGCACTGCGCAGCAAGCTGGCGCAGGCTGAAGACTTCTCGGAGCTGTTCGTCGTCGACTGCACCGGCACGGTCATCGCCTCAACCTGGCCGCAACGCGCAAAGCAGCGGATCGAGCAGGCAAAAGCCCTGGCCGAAGGCCTCAAGGCACCGTTCCTGCACGGCCCCTACAGCGACCCGCTGACCTTGCAGATTGGCCCCTCGTCGTCGCGCTTTCACGATGAAGTCACGTTGATGTTCTATCAGCCGCTCAAGGCCAACGGCAATGTGATCGGCTGCCTCTGCGGCCGGGTGCCCAACGATGTGCTGGGGGACCTTATCCAGCGCGAGGCCGGGCACATCTTTGCCGAGTCGGGCGACAACTACCTGTTCATGGCGCACTCGCGCTTCGACCCTGCGGTCCAGCCGGGCACCGCGTTGTCACGCTCGCGTTTCGAGGATGGCACGTTCACCCAGGGCGAAAACCTCAAGAGCGGCGTGCATACGCGCTGGGCCACCGTGCAGGTCCAACGCCACACCGAGCTTGAGCTGCGTTTCACCGACCCGGCCACGCAGCAGCTTCACCCCGGCGTGCGGGAAACCATCCGCCACGGCGCCAACCTGTTCGTCACCTACCCCGGTTATGCGGATTACCGCCATGTGCCGGTGGTAGGCAAAGGCGTGACGTTCCAGTTGCCGGGCTCGCCGGACCGCTGGGGGATGATGTGTGAAGCCGACCTGGAAGAAGTCTACCGCCGGCGCTCGCTCAGCTACGGGTTGATGAAGCCCTTTATCGCGATCATGGCCGGCCTGTTCGGTTGCAACTTCCTGGTGCAACACTATGCCGGCCTGGCCCAAGGGCTGAACGATGCATTGGCAGCCTTGAGCATGCTGGGCGCCACGCTGTTGTTCAGCGTGCTCGGGCCCAGAAGGCTGGCTGCCAGGCTGAACGACATGAGCGGGGTGCTGCGCACCATCGCCGAGGGTGAAGGCAACCTGCGCCAGCGCCTGGACACTTCGGCCATGGCCAATGACGAGACCGGCGACATGGCGCGTTGGATCAACAGTTTCATCGACCGCCTGGACTCGGTGGTGGGGCAGGTGGTCAAGGCCAGCCGTACGGTGGGCGCCACCAATCAGATGATGCTGGGGCGCAGCCAAGAGGCGAGTGTCACCTCTGCCGAGGTGGCCGATGCGGTGTACCAGATGATGGTCATCATGGAGGATCAGCTGGGCGAATTGCAGCAAGCCTCGGTCAGCGCCGAGCAGATGAAGCAAGCCATGGATGAGGTGGTCAGCCGTGCCCGTGAGCAATACCTGGCGGTGCAGGAGGGCACCCAGTCGATTCGTGATGTGGTGGCGCGCTCTGCCGCCAGCGTGCAGTCGCTCGACAGCAGGATGACCCAGATCGGCAACATTACCGGGCTGATCAGCGACATCACCAACCAGACCAACCTGCTGGCCCTCAATGCCGCCATCGAGGCCGCGCGGGCGGGTGAGCATGGCCGTGGGTTCGCGGTGGTGGCCGATGAGGTACGCAGCCTGGCCCTGCGCACTGCGCGCGCCGCCGATGACATCCGCGACAAGGTCGAAGGCCTGCAGAACGAAACGCAGCAGGCAGTGAGCTTCATGGAGGAGGGCGTGCAAGACGTCGATGACAGCCTGCGCCTTGCCGAAGGTGCGTCGTCGGAAAACGTGCAGTTGCATCAAGCGGTGGAAGGCATGTTCACGATCATCCAGCAGCTACACAAGCGCAGCCTCGTTTATGGCAAGACCATCGAGCAGGTCAACCTGTCTTCCAGCGAGATGCGCCAGACGGCGGTGGTGCTGCAGAGCAGTGCAGAGACGGTCAAGGTCAATGCCAACAAACTGCAAAAACTGGTGGGGCAGTTTGAGGTCAGCAGCGACGCAGAGCGGGTGGCTGCGGCGTAAAATGCCTGGCGCACACAGGCATGCACCCAACCTGGCTGCCTTGCGTTATCATCCGCGCCCCCTAACTGGAGCTGCCCATGGCCAAGGACATCGACAACCCCTGCGTTTCGCTCTGCCAGCTCAACAGCGAGCTGTGCGTGAGCTGTGGGCGTACGCGCGACGAAATTCGCAAATGGCGCGGCATGAAACGCCCGGAGAAGATGGCCACGGTGCAGCGGGCAGCGACGCGGATGAAAGCCATCGTCAAGAAGAACGCCAAGCGCAAGGGCGGTGACTGATTCATCGCCAGGCACCGCCTCAGGTAAGATGCACGCTCCGCACTGTTCACGAGCCTGCAACATGGACCCGCACTCGCTTCTTGCCTTCACCCTGGTCGCCGCTATCGCCATTGCCAGCCCCGGCCCCGCCACGCTGATGGCCATCAACAACAGCCTGGCCCATGGGCAGCGCAGCGCCATATGGTCGTCGCTGGGCAATGGCTGTGGCCTGTTCTGCCTGTCGGCGGCGGCCATGCTTGGCCTGGGCGCGCTGCTTGCCAGCTCCGAAATGCTGTTCAACGCCGTCAAGATCATTGGTGCCGGCTACCTGTTCTACCTGGGCGCCCGGCAACTGTTGAAGAAAAGCCCGGCGCAGGTGGACATGGCAAAGGCCAGTGCCAGCAAGCCCACGCCGCTCAAGCTGTACAAGTCGGCATTCCTGACCGCCGTGACCAACCCCAAGGCAACGATGTTCTTCACCGCCTTGTTCCCGCAATTCATCGACCAGGGCGCAGCGCTGCTGCCGCAGTTCCTGACCCTTACCGGCATCTTCGTGGCCTTGTCGCTGGCCTCGCTCAGCCTGTACGCCGCGCTTGCCGCACGGGCCAAAGGGGTGCTCACCCGGCCTGAGTCGTCGCGTTGGGTAAACCGCGTGGTGGGTACCACTTTCATCGGTTTCGGCGCGGCGATTCTGGCGATGCGCCGTCAGGCGAACTGAACGCTACCCCGTGCGCAGGTGGCATAATCGCAACCTGTTTATAGCAGGGGCGTATGAATGACCGTCGAAAGCTACGATCAACTGGCGATCTTCTCAGCCGTGGCCCAGGAGCGCAGTTTCACCCGCGCCGCCGCCCGGCTGGGCATGTCGCAACCGGCCTTGAGCCGCGCCATGCGCCAGCTGGAAGAGCGGCTGGGGGTCCGGTTGCTTGCCCGCACCACACGCAGCGTGGCGCCTACCGAGGCTGGCGAGCACCTGCTGCGGGTGATTGCCCCGCGGTTCGAAGAAATCGACAGTGAGCTGGCCTTGCTCAGCGAGTTCCGCGACAAGCCCGCGGGCAAGCTGCGCATCACCGCAGGCGAGCATTCGGCGATCACCATCCTGCACCCGGTGCTCGGCAAGCTGCTGCCAGACCATCCTGACCTGAACATCGAGGTCATCGTCGACTACGGCCTGACCGACATCGTCGCGGAGGGCTTCGACGCGGGCGTACGGTTGGGTGAGCAGGTGGCCAAGGACATGATCGCGATGCGCATCGGCCCGGACATGAGCATGGCGGTGGTCGGTTCACCGGCATACTTCAGCCGCTACCCGAAACCGGTCATTCCCAATGACCTAATGGCGCACAACTGCATCACTCTGCGCATGCCAACGTATGGCGGCCTGTTGCTCTGGGAGTTCGAGAAGGGCGGGCAGGAGCTGAATGTGCGGGTCGAGGGCCAGCTGGTGTTCAACAACATCGCCATGCGCCTGGAGGCGACCCTCCAGGGGCTTGGGTTGGCCTATATGCCGGCGGACCTGGTGCAGGAGCATGTCGCGCAGGGGCGCCTGGTGCGGGTGCTGGAAGACTGGTGCGAGCCGTTCTCCGGCTACCACCTGTATTACCCAAGCCGGCGCCAGAGTTCGCCGGCCTTTACCTTGTTGCGCGAAGCCCTGCGTTATCCAGGTTGATTCGCCTGGGTGCTGGCCAGTGCTTCACCGGCACGTCTGGCCGCAGCGGCATCACCCTGGTCGGCCAGCAGCTGCACCAGTTGCTGTAGCTGCGCGACTGTGAGGCCCACGCGCAGGCTGGCAGCCATGTGCGAGCGCAGTTGCGATTCGACCCCAGGCGTGGCGGCTAAAGCGGCGACCGTGGCCAACTCACGGCTTTGCCAATCCAGGTTGTCACGCTCGAAAATGTCGCCAAACAGGTGGGCCTGCAAGTACTGGTTGATGACCGGCACGAAGTCGAACAACGGGCCTTCGACGGGCTTCCCGGCAATGCGGGTCTGGTTGGCTTTACCCGCCGCCAGCAGTTGCTCGCCGACGGGAATCGGCTTGTTCGGTTCGTGCCCGGCAGCGTCCTGAAAACCGTCACGCTTGCGTTGCTCGACCACATTCATCAGCGCGTTGAGCGCATTCAGGCTGCGTGGGAAACCACTGTAGGCGTAAAGCTGCACCAGGATTTCCTTTGCTTCGCTGACACTCAGGCCCGCATCCAGGCCCTGATTCAACGCGGCATCGAGCCCTGCCATGTTGCTGGTGGCCATGGCAGCGGCGATCAACGGGATGGCCTGTTGTTTTGCCGACAGCGGCTGGGCGTGCGCAGGCGCGGTTTGCTTCGCCGGTGAAGTGTGCACGTTGTATTGCTCGTCGCTCACCTTCTCCAGCCAATGCACATTCTTGCCATCCACCGAGCCTGTGATCGCCAGATGGGTCATGGCGCTCGCCGCAGCAGCGCCATGCCAGTGCTTGACACCCGCAGGGCAGACGATGACGTCACCCGGGTGGATTTCCTGCACCGGCTTGCCCCATTCCTGAACCAACCCTACACCGGAGGTGACGACAAGGCGCTGCCCGGCAGGGTGAGTGTGCCAGGCTGAGCGCGCGCCGGCTTCGAAGCTGACATAGGCCGCGGACGCATTGATATCGTCTGTGGCAGGGAACAACGGATCGACGCGTACGCGCCCGGTGAAATAGTCGTCAGGGCCTGCCATCGGCGCCTGGCTGCCGGCTCGGCTGATGTGCTGTGCGCTGCGTGTTTCGCTGGTACTGCCTGCACCAGCAGCGTCGGCAAACGGCGCGGCGGCGCACACCGCGATGCCTATCAAGGTGTTCTTCATGGGGCGGTATCCCTTCAGGTCAGAGCGTTCTGGCGTAAAAATCGGCCAACTGGGTCATCGCGACGTCCACATAGGCAGGCACCCAGTAGGTGTCGATATGGCTTGCGCCTTCGATCAGAAACAGGTGTTTGTCCTGCGTGCCGGTGGCCTTGGCCAGGGCCTGTTGCGACATGTACAGGCTGTCGGCCTTGCTGCCAGCGATCATCAGCAACGGCTTGTCGATCAGTGCGAGCTGGTCGGTAGCATCGAAGCGCATCAAATCGAGCAGGCTGCTCTGCGTGTAGCGGAACGTGGAGTTGGGGTGGGCATGGGTCTTGCCGTAGTACTCGAAGCCTTGTCGATACAGCTCGAACGGCAGCTTGGCTATCTGATCATCGGTCAACGTGGCGTCACCCACATACTGCACTTCGCCGCCCGCCGCCTCCTGCGCGCGCGCCTGGGAGGCCTGCTGCAAGCGCTGTTGAATTGTCGCCAGTTGCGAGTCCTGATAGCCATTGCGGCGCACCAACCCTGAGTTGAACAGGCTCAAGGTTGCAATGGACTGGAAGCGCTTGTCGGTTTGCGCGGCCGCCAACGAATAGCCGCCGCCGCCACAAATACCCAGCAAGCCCAGGCGTTGCATGTCGGCACCCGGGAAGCCGGCGATGAAGTCGGCCATGCCATGGATGTCTTCAATACGATGAACCGGCTTGTCCACATTGCGCGGTTCGCCGCCACTGGCGCCTTGATAGGCGGCGTCCGCGGTAATCGTGATGTAGCCCTGTGCCGCCAAGCGCTGGGCATACAGGCCGGCAACCTGTTCTTTGACGCCGCCATTGGGGTGCGCCACCACGACCACCGGGTAGTGTTGCGCTGCATCGTAGTTCGCGGGGGTGTAGACGTTGGCGGCAATGTTCAGCCCGGCGAGTGTGTAGGTGACCGGGTGGATATTCACCTTGCCCGGTTCATTGCGGGTGAGTGCGCCAGCGTAGGTCAGCGTGAAGGGGTTCTGCTTATAGTCTGCAGCTTCGGCTTCGATGCCCGACATTCCGATCATGGCGGCCATCAATGTGGCCTTCAGCGTGGTTCGCGTCATGGACGTGTCCTGGGTTTTCAAATGCTCAGAGGAGGGCGATATCGTCGATGAGCAAATTACCGTTCGCTGATTAATCGATAAACCGCGCTAATCACATAGCACTGATACCAGAATCACATAAGTCGATGGTTGACCACGCTGTTGTCGGTCAGATGGAACGTTGATTGACTCGCGCAGACAGCTGCTCGGCGCTTTCCTTGCGCTCGGAGTAGCGGTCCACAAGCATGTCCTGGCGATCGCGCAGCAGCAGCGTGAACTTCACCAGCTCCTCCATCACATCGACAACCCGATCATAGTAGGCCGAGGGCTTCATGCGCCCCGCCTCGTCGAACTCCAGGTAGGCCTTGGGCACCGAAGACTGGTTGGGGATGGTGAACATGCGCATCCAGCGGCCCAGCACCCGCAATTGGTTGACCACGTTGAACGATTGCGAGCCACCGCACACCTGCATCACTGCCAACGTCTTGCCTTGGGTCGGGCGAACGGCGCCAAGGGCCAGCGGCACCCAGTCGATCTGTGCCTTGAACACCGCAGACATTGCCCCGTGACGCTCTGGCGAGCACCACACCTGGCCCTCCGACCACAGCACCAGGTCGCGCAGTTCTTGCACTTTCGAATGCTCGACAGGCACATCGTCGGGTAATGGCAACCCAGACGGGTTGAAGATGCGGGTTTCAGCCCCGAAGTGCTCCAGCAGGCGGGCTGCTTCCTCCACCAACAGGCGACTGAAAGAACGCTCCCGCGTCGAGCCGTACAGCAGCAGGATGCGCGGCTTGTGGGTGCTGGTGCCGGTGATCGGCGGGGCATCGCCGAACAGTGAAAGGTCGAGGTTGGGCAGTTGCTCATGCATGGGTTGGTCCTGTTCAGAGCGAGCCGATGCGGTCCAGCTCGTGTTTGAGTTGTTCGCGGTCGAGTTGGTCGAAGGCGAGCGCGAAGAAGGCTGTGCAGCGGGCCTCAATGCGCTGCAGCGTGGCGACAAACGCGGCGTTGAGCTGCGCATCGTCACCTTTGACGTCCGACGGGTCTTCCAGGCCCCAGTGCGACTTCAACGCGGGGCCGAAGTAGGCCGGGCAGGACTCGCCGGCGGCCTTGTCGCAGACGGTGATGACGATATCCGGCGGGCAGCCCTGGAACGCGTCATTGCCTTTGCTGCTCAGGCCTTTGATGGAAACCCCGGCCTGTTGCAGCGTGGTGAGGCTGCGCGGCAGGACCTGGCCCTTGGGAAAGCTGCCGGAACTGACCGCTTCGAAACCCGCCGGAGCCAGGTGGTTGAACAGGGCTTCGGACAGAATGCTGCGGCAGCTGTTGGCCGTGCACATGAACAGGACTCGCATCAATAACTCCTGCCGCCGTATGGCGGTGTCAAAGGGTTAGCAGCAGGTGGCTTCACGGACCGGGCGCCCGTCCATGGTGAGCAAGCGTGCGCAGTCATGTTCGAGCCAATCGGCATTGGCCTTGAGCGTCACTTGCAGCATTTCGCCTACCCAGCCCGGCAGGGCAGGGTTGAGGCGGTAATAGACCCACTGGCCCTGGCGGCGGTCCAGCAACAGCCCGCTGGTGCGCAGTTGGGCCAGGTGGCGGCTGATTTTCGGCTGGCTGTCACCCAACGCGCACATCAGCTCGCACACGCACAGCTCGCCCTGGCTGGCGATCAACAGCGTGGCACGAGCGCGAGTCTCGTCGGCCAGGCTTTTGAAGACTTCGGGAGGGGTGATCATGGGCGTGCCTCTAAATACGAATATGCACATATACGCATATCCATATTTATATGGCAACCCTGTCTTCGGTTCAGTGCGGCCTAATCAGGCCGCTCGAACTCGAATGCGCGACGGAGCGTTGCAATGACGTGGTCGACCGAAGGGCCCTCAAACGGCGGCGGGTCAGGCCGTTCACAAAACTCTCGCCACACGTATAACGTCAGCTCGGCGCCGTCGGTCCGGGGCAGGGTGCTTTCAATCGACCCGAAGGCTTGCAGCGACCTATAGCGTTCATCCGCCCAGAACGTCGCTTCAACCCAGTGGTACACAGGGATGAAGTGGAAGTGGATCGAGTAACCGGCATCATGCCCGAAACGGCCGATATAGAGGCGTTTTGGCCGAAGATGGTGATCAATCGCTTTCTGGATTCTGGCCTGTAACACACCCAGTTCTGCCTGCGCTTGCAGTGGCAGGTCCGACAGGCAGTTGGTCATCTGCTTTGCGCTGAGCATCAGGTAGCCCGGCAATGCACTGTCCATGCGGTGGTTGAGAACCCAGTGTTCGGATTCGTGGATGATGAGGTGAGGTGGGATGTCCATATCGGGGGCCTTGAATGAGGGCTTGTGCAGGGTAACAAGGCAACCGGCCAAATTCCGCGTTTGGCTACTGCCATCAACGCGGACGTGGTACTGCCGTTATCTGCTTACTGACGCTGCGATACTTCGCCTTGATCACTGACTACCCAGGCCCGTTGATCGGCATCGACCCGCACCCCACCCACCCAGCGCGGGGGCGGAGCCTGGTCGAGCCAGTTTGCCTGGCCATCGAGAATTCGCTCGGCAAGCGGCGTCAGCCTCAAGGGCCGTTGCGCCCAAGCCTCTCCCTGGCCTTCCAGCAGCAGCGGGCGCGGTGCATGGATCAGTGGTTGCAGCAGCACGTGAAACATCATGTCGCCCAGGTAAGGCAGGGGTTCGTCGTGCGTCATCAGCTGCGCAAATACGCGGCCGGCCGGCAGTTCGCCCTTTTGCGCGAGGATGCGCAACAGCAGCCGCTCGGTGAGGCTCAGGCCGTCGTTTACCCCCGGCAACTCCTGCAGCTGACGCGCCAGTGCCGCCCTCAGCAGCGGTAAAGAGGGGTGCTCCCGGGCCGCAAGGGCAGCCCAGGCGCGTGGGTCTGGTGCGGTGTAGGCAGCCCATGCCTGCTGTGCCAGGGCCAGGGCGTCTTCACCCAAGGGCTGGCGTTGTGGCCACAGCCAGGCAAGCAAGTCGGGGGCGAGCTGACCGATGCCGATAAACCGCTCGACACCTGGCACCTGAGTGGTTGCGATCAGTTCGAGCCGTCGCGGCAGGCAGGGGAGGCTGGCCAGAACGCGGACCAGAAACAGATGGTCGTAAGCGTCCCCTTCGCACCAGAGCACCACCTCACTGTCGGCGTTCAGCTGTGCCAGTGCCGCGCGTTGTTGTGCCTGCCGTTGCTCGATGTCCTGCGTGCCAAGGTTGAACGCCTGCTGGATGTATGCCGCACGCACCTGCCAGTACTGATCTTCGGGCAGTGCCGGCACCGGCCCCATGACCATCGGGTCGTCGAACATGTGAAACGCGCCGCTGAAGCCTGCGATGCGCAAGCTGTGGGCGATGTCATTGCCGCAGCGCCAGTGCTGCACGCTGGCCTCGCCATCGGCGTCAAAGCTTGGATGGCGCGCGGCAAAGGCAACAGCATCGGCATGGGCTTTGAGTTTTGGCCAGCTGGCAAAACCAGCCTCACGGGCCAGCAACCACTGAGTATCGGCGAGCCGGTAATCCGGGCCGGCAAGGCCAAGCAGGCGCAGTTGTTCGCGTGTGTCGTCGGCCTCGCCGTTGTTGACCGCTTTCAGCAAGCGTTTGGCGCGTTTGCGCAGGTCGGCCAGATCGAGCAGGCCGTGGTGACGGGAAGCATTGAGGGCGGGCATGCCAACTCCTTTTGGGCTCGGTCCGCCGACAAGCCGGGAGCTGGAATGAAAAATGGGTGAAGCGTGGCTTGGGCAACCCCTTTGCGCGGACCGCAGGCGCAGCGAGCGCCCAGGGCAGACTCTAGCGGCAAGCGTGCGGTGAAGCAATGTGATGTTGGCTACAGGCACGCGTATGATGTGTGCAACTTGACCAAACCTGTAAACCGAGTGGCACCATGAACCGTCGCAAGAAAATCAATCAACTCCTGAAAGCTCACCAGAAAAAAGCCGCGGCCAAGCTGGCGCCGAAAAGCAAGCCGAAATACATCTGCAAGGCCGACCGGTTGAAAATGGAGGCTGAAGCTGCGGGTGAGCAAAATATCGCGTCCGAGGGCTGAAAAAGCCATGAAGCGGGGCCGCCTGTCTGGCGGCCGCTACCTCGGGCGGCTCAGCCCATCAATGCACCCGCAAACGCTTCGGCGGTCGGCGTTTCCTGCCACTGGGCAACGCCGTCCGGCAGGGTAACCCACGGCTGTTTGCACCGTGTCCAGATGTGCGCCACGGGGGTGAAGTGCTCTGCACCTTGCAGCACGCCAGCGCGTACCACACGCATACCGGGCGCCGCGGTGGTTTCGTTGAACAGCCGGGTATGGCACACGCCGCAGGCATATTGCGTCGATGTCTGCCCTTCATGTTCATGCACATAGGTACTGGGTTCGCCTGCCACCTGCACCGCCGTTGCCACACACAACATATGCAGGCCGAACGCGCTGCCGCTCCAGCGCTGGCAGTTGAGGCAGTGGCAGGCATACAGGGGAGGGCGCGCATCGGCTTCGATTTCGAGCGAGAGTTGCCCGCAGCGGCAATGACCGGTGAATCGCATGGTGTTAATCCTTACAATGGCGTCCGAGACGAATCAGGGGCGCATCATCCTCGTTGGCCGCCCCGGGTAGAAGAGCGAAAAGGGAGCAGCCGTTGGTCAAGAATGTATGAGCGGCCTTGAATGGGAAAGCCAGCGGGTGTTTCTGGCGGTGCTGCGTTCTGGCAGCCTGAGCGGCGCCGCCAAGCTGCTGGGCATAGCCCAGGCCACGGCGCGGCGCCGGCTGGACCACCTGGAACGCTCGCTGGACGTGAGCCTGTTCACCCGCACGCCTGCGGGCCTCACGCCGACCACGGCGGCGCGCGGGCTGATCGAGCATGTCGAGCGCATGGACCATGCCGCGCAGGCGTTCAGCCGCATGGCCAGTGCCGAAACGGCCACTGACAGCGGCACGGTGCGGGTGACCTGTGGCGACTTGCTTGGCGTCGAGGTGCTGCCCGGTTTGTTGCGCGGCTTTCACCATCGCCACCCTGGCTTGAAGTTGGAGCTCAGCATCGGCGACTCGCTTGAAGACATCGCCAGGCTGCAGTCGGATATTGCCGTGCGCCTGTTGCGGCCGGTCGAATCCGAAATCACCGTACGGCGCGTGGGCAGTTTGCGCGTTGGCGTTCATGCCAGCGCCGAGTGCCTGGCGCGCTATGGTGAACCGCAAAGCCTCGAAGCGCTGCGCCGCGGCCCGCTGATCGGGCCGGATCGGCGCTCGGCCGATGTGCGCCGGTTGGTCGAAGCAGGGCTGTGCGAGCCCGATCAGTATTTTGCCGTTGCCTGCGACAATCACCTGGCGCAACTCGCCGCACTCAAGGCGGGGCTGGGTTTTGGCCTGTGCCCGACCTGCATCGGCAAACAGCACGGGCTGACGCACGTGCTGGCGGACAGTTTCGGGTTTGAGGTGGATGTGTGGATCGCGATGCACAGCGACCTGCGCAGGATCAAGCGCATTGCCCAGGTGTTCGATGTGTTGGGCGAGGCCTTGCATGACTATCTGAGCGGTTGCTCGGGAACTTCGATGCCGGCGGCCTGTCGATAGCGTCTTCTTTCGAGCCAGGCCCACCTGGCCCCGTCGAGTGCTTTCCTGATGCCAAGCTTGCCTACGCTTTCGGCCCTTACCCTGTTGTTCAGTGTCGCCGCGTGCTCTTTCACCGTCGCCGGTGAGCGCACGGCGCCTGCGCGCAGTAACAATGCCTCGACCCTGCTGATCGAAAGTGCTTCCAGGCAGTATGCAGAAGGCAATCTTGACCAGGCCGCTGCCACGCTGGAGCGGGCGCTGCAAATTCAGCCGAACAATCCCGCCACGCTGCATTACCTTGGCGTGCTGCGATTGGAGCAGGGGCAATACGATCAGGCTGAAGTGCTGGCAGCGCGCTCCAACCTGCGTGTCGGGCGCAACGTGGCATTGCGCAATCGCAACCTGCAATTGATCCAGGCGGCCAACAGCGCCCGGCTTTCAGGCGCTCCCCCCCGTGCTGTAAAGGCTTCGGCAGTTCAGGGCATACAAGCAGGCACGGCCCCGGCGCCTGCGCGATCAGTCACCCTTGCCGCTGCCGAGCAAATGCGGGGCATTGCTGACCCGGCCATGGACGATGCGGTTTTTGAGGTACCGCAAGGCCACAGGCCGCCGCCGGGCAAATGCCGGATCTGGTTTCCCGATCGACCACCTGGGCGCCAACCCCCGCCCGGCAAATGCAAGAAGCTGCAAAAGCATCTTCCGGCTGGCGCCTACCTTGTGCGTCACTGATGATCGGGGGTCGCCTGGAGCCACTCATGGAGCAACTGCGCGGCAGTGTTGAGCTCACGGTGCCTTGGGCGCAGCAAGTAGTAGTTTTTACCCGTGCTCAGGCTGTCCGGGAACAGTTGCACCAGTTTGCCTGCCTCCAGTTCATCCTCCACCAGCCAGGGGCTGGTCAGCACCAGGCCCTGGCTGCGCCGTGCGGCAGCAATGGCCATACCTGCCTGGTCGAAGCGCAGGCCGCTGGACATCCCTTCGAACGACATGCCCACCTGGGCCAGCCAGCGTGACCAATTGGCGTGCGAGGTGGTGTACAGCAACGTGGCGCCTGGCAAATCCTCGACCACGTTGATATTCAACCGCGCCCGATAGTCGGAGCTGCAATAAACCCGTGCTTCATCGCGCAACAGCAAGTGGGCATCGAGGTCGGGATTCTTGCCATCGAAATGGCGCACCGCCAGGTCGAAGGTGCCGGCCTCCAGGTCCACGGCCTCGGTGCTGGCGCTCAGGTCCAGCTGCAGCTGCGGAAAACGGCTGATCAACGCAGGCATGCGCTTGGCGAACCAGGTGTTGGCCAGGGTGGGCGGAAGGCTCAAACGCACGTTCCACACCCCATGGCCGCGTATGGTCGAATTGGCATCGTCGATCTGCTGCAGGGCCGGTTTCACTTGCTCCCAATAACGGTACGCCTGCGCGGTGGGCTGCAGCTTGCGTACCGAACGGGTGAACAGCGCCACACCCAGCCATTCCTCCAGTTTACGCAGCTGTTGGCCAACCGCCCCCGGCGTCACGAACAACTGTTGCGCGGCCAGGGTCGCGCTGCCGGTGCGCATGACCGCATCGAAACAGGCAATGGCCTTTAATGGGGTGTCGGCTCGCATGGCGTAGTTTTTCTCTTCCATAGCGTGAATTTTGATGATTTGTAACCTGTCTGCCACGGCCAGACAATCAAGCCATCGAGTTCATTGACGATTGTGAGCGTTACAGGTGAGAAAACCGGTAGATGGAATGGCTGCGGCGATCATGGTGGCGCTGTGCCTGGTGTGGGGTGCGCAGCAGGTCGCGATCAAGGCGGTTGCGGGTGATGTATCGCCGATGATGCAGGTGGCATTGCGTTCAGGCATCGCGGCATTGCTGGTATGGGCAGTAGGGCACTGGATAGCCCGCGCACAGTGGTTGAAGGGCCTGTGGTATCGATCAGGTGCGGTGGTGGGCCTGTTGTTCGCAGCCGAATTCCTGTTCATCGCCGAAGGTTTGCGCTGGACGACGGCTTCGCACATGGCGGTGTTCCTGTATACGGCGCCTTTGTTTGCCGCGATCGGCTTGCATGTCCGGCTGCCGGAGGAGCGGCTGAACATTCGCCAGTGGCTGGGCATCGGCTTGGCGTTCTGCGGCATTGCCGTAACCTTCCTGACCCCGCGTGCCGTCGCCGAAGGCGCGCCGACGCTGGCGTCAAGCCTTCTGGGTGATGCGTTGGGCCTCTGTGCAGGTGCCGCATGGGGGCTGACAACGGTGGCGGTGCGCACCAGCAAGCTGAGCGAAGCGCCGGCAACGCAAACGTTGTTCTACCAACTGGCAGGTGCCTGTGTGCTGTTGCTGCCGCTGGCATTCATCACGGGCCAAAGCAGCATCACCTTTACCTCGGCCGCACTCGCCAGCCTGGCGTTTCAGACCTTGGCGGTGTCATTTGCCAGTTACCTGATCTGGTTCTGGCTGCTCAAGCGGTACCTGGCCGCGCGGCTTGGCGTGCTGGCGTTCATGACACCGTTGTTCGGTGTGCTGATGGGCATCCTCTGGCTGGATGAGCACACCACTGAACGCTTTGTGTTCGGGGCTGTGCTGGCGATGGCGGGCCTGCTGGTCGTCAATCTGGGCAAGGGCGCAGCTGGGCAGTCTGATTCAAACCACAAGGCAATCACGAGGGCATCGTAGTGAAGGGATATTGGATCATTCTGGCTTCGGACGTTACTGACCCCGATGCGCAGCAAGAATACGCCCGACTGTGGGCGCCGATAGCAGAAAGGTACGCTGCAAAGATCAAGGTGCTGGGGGCCGGCGCGCTGGTGGAAGCGCACACCAGCAGCCGGGCGCTGGCGGTGGAGTTCGAAAGCCTGGAGCAGGCCAAGGCCTGCTACAACGACCCGGCCTATGTTCAGGCCAAGGCATTTGCGCTGCGTGCGGCACGCCGGGAGCTGGTCATCATCGAAGGCGACTTTGCTTGAAAGGGGTACTGGACTGATGCCTCTGTGGGTGCGGGCTTGTCCCGCGAAACAAGCAGCGCGGTGGATGGCACCGGCTTGGCCGGTGTTCGCGGGCGAGCCCGCTTCCACAGGAGTTTGCGTCAACTTCAGAAACGTCAAATGACGTTTTTTACGCAGGCATACACCACCAGCTCCACCAGCATTTCCTCACGCGCCAACCCTGCAACCACGACCGCTGCACGGTTGGGGTAGGGCGCCTGGAAATACTCGGTGTACAAGCTGTTGACCGTCGCCAGGTAACTGCGGTCGGTGACGTAGATCAGCACCTGTGTCACGTCATCCAGCGAACCGCCCGCCGCCTCAAGTGTGTGTCGCAAGTTGTCCAGCGTCTGGCGCGTCTGCGCTTCGATGCCGCCGGCAACCACCTGGCCCTGGGCATCGATAGGGATCTGTGCGGTGTAGAGCGTGCCGTTGCCGACCACCGCCCATTCCAGCGGCGCCTTGGATGCATACAAGGCCGTCTTGATTGCATGTTTCATGCGTAACTCCCTGAAGTGATCGTAATGCTCAGTCGGCATCGCTACCGCCACCGGCGCCATGCCGGCGCGAGCCATCGGTGCTTTCGACGAGAATCTGGTCGGCAAACTGCTTGAGCCGCTGCCAGGTGTGTTCGCTGACAGTGAACCCTTGGCTGAGCATGTCGTGTGTGGCAGCCGCTGGCTGTGCCGCGCCAATCGGCCTACTGAACATGACCGTGATGCCTTGCTCTGCAGCTGCACCCGCGCAGGGCTGGTCGTCGCTGTGCAACACCGGGCAAGCGGAGCCCGCGGCAAAGGTCCCCAGGTGCTGCTGGCGGGCATCGCCCCAACGCGCCTGCACGTCCAGGCCCAGTTCAGCGGCCCGGCTCAGGTAGCCCAGCAACAGCAGGCGGTTGTGGCAATGCTGAATGCGCAGCACGGCCTGGCCACAGTGCAGCGCCTTGCTCTGCGCCAGCTCGACCACGGTTGCCGCACAGCGCAGCACGCTCTGGCCCTGGGCGTCGATCACCAGCAGGGCGCTGTCTTCATGGCAGAGGGAGTAAGGCCGTTCGGCTTCGCGGTCCAGGTAGTCCAGTGCCTTGGCCAGCGCGCCCACACCGTCCAGCCCTTGCAGTTGCAGCCAGCCGACCAAGTCGGCTGCGTCTTCGCAATCGCCTGCGGCAAAGCCCATGCCCTCGAACGCCTTACGGCACATCACCTGGATTTCGTTGAGTGATACACGCATGGTCAAAGGCCTCCTTGCGGCATGACGGCAAAATTCCAGTCATCGTCGAAGGGCTGGCCGATTTCGCTGACCAGAGGGGCGCCCTGGAACAGCGTGATGCGTACCCAGCGGCTGGATTTCGGGTCGAACTTGCCGGCCCCGAAAAACGCCAGTTTGCAGCGCAGCAGGTGGATGGGCAGCATGTCGCGCGCCAGCAGGTTGGCGCGGATCTCGCCGTAGCTGCTCTGCGCCATGCCTTGCAGGCGGCGCACCGTGCCTTTGAATGCCGGCTGGGCGATGAGGAAGTGCGCGGTCAGGGCGTGTGGCTGCGTGCGCAAGTGCGCGAGCAGGGCCGTATGGCAACGCTGGATGTTGCGTGCGATGCCCAGCTGCATTTCCTTCTCGGCGCCTGGTTCTTCGCTACGCATACCCAAGCGCGGTTCTTCTTTTTCGGCCGAGCGATACCAGAAGAAGTGCTGCGCTTCGACGTCGTTGAAATCGTAGGCCAGGGCCCAGGCGTAGCGTTGTTCGATAAGCTCGCGCAATTGCTCGAGCGGCATTTGCGCGTCCAGGCGCCAGCCTTCACTGACGCCCATCTGTTCGGCTAAAGGTGCAACCAGCGTGGGGTACAGCTCCAGCAGCAGGCTCACCAGCAGTTCCTGGCAGCCCAGGCCGGCTTGTGCTTCGCTCCAGGCCAGCAGGCGTGGCCAGAGGTCATCACTGCAGGGCTGGCAATCAAGCCAGCCGCCCAGCAAGGCAAGCTCGGCCAGGGTTTGCTGGTTCTGGGCATGCTGGCGAGTGTCGTCGGTCTGGGTCTGAGCCAGGTGTTTAGCGGCCCGCGCCAGTAGCTGATGCAGGCGTGCGAGCTTGGCGGGTTGCGCTTCTTGCGCGAGCACCCGGGCCAGTGCGGTTTCCCGCGTGCTGATCCAGCGCTCGACCAGTTGCGGGTGGTTCACCAGGTACGGCGCCATCCCCAAGCCGGTGGCGTTGCCGACGCCCAGGTAACGCTGCAGTTCGGTGTTCAGCGGCACCGCCCGTTGCGGGTTGAGGGCACGGGCCATGTGTTCGATCTGCTCGATGCTGAAATGGCGTAGCAGGTAGACGGTGAACATCTGCGCGCTGAACGGTTGGTTGAAATCTGCGTTGCCTTGCAGGCAGGCAAAGTCGGCAATGCCGAACTTGCCGTTACCGTAGACCGCGGTGGTGCGATACAGGTAACCGACCTCGGCCAATTGCTGCGGGGCGGGCTGATTGCCTTCGGCCAGCGCTGCCAAAAAGCGGTCGAAGTTGCGCAGGCTGCGGTTGGCCCGTGACAGCACCAGCACGCGGGCGTCGAAGCGGCCGGCTTCCTGCAAGGGCACGTTGCGCTCAAGGTCGGCCAGTTGCGCAGCGTCGACATCGCCGGCCACCAGCACGAAGGTCACGTCCCACTGGTCGGCGATTACCCGGTCGCTGCGTTTTTCCGGCGGCAGGTAGGCCGAGAAGATCACGCAGTGGTAATGGGCGTGCGGCGTTTCGACCCGGTAGATGGCGGTGCCGAAGCCTTGGCTGTCCAGGTCGAAGCGGCTGCGCTGGACCTGCCAGCGCTGGTTCATCATGCGCCGCATGCTGCTGCGCACGAAGCTCAAGGGGCTCTGGAAGTGGCTGCCCAAGCGGGCCAGGTCCATGACCTGGCTGGCCGGGCGCAGCACATTGGTTGCAGACGCGGGTTTGGACATTGTTGTTGTACCTGCATGCATCATGGTTCAGACGCCTTGTTCGCGGGCCATGTGCCGGGCAATGCGCACGGCATCCCACAACGCTGGCAGGATCACCAGCGACACCGGCACCGCGGTGATGACGATAAAGGACTGCAAAGCTGTCACGCCGCCCGCGCCGATGGTGATCAGTACCACTGCCGCCAGGCCCATGCCGATGGCCCAGAAGCCGCACAGCCATTTTTTCGGCTTGTCGTTGCTGGACATCGCCAGGGCCACGGTAAAGGCCATGGCGTCGCCGTTGGTGGCCACCGAGATAAAGCTCAGGAACAGGAACAGCGCGCTGATCAGGCCGCCCAGCGGCAGGTTCTGCGTCACGCCCAGCAGCAAGTCCTCAGGCTGGCTGCCATGGGCGGTGACGATGCCCGGGGTTTGCAGCTCCAGGCCGATGCCGGTGCCGCCCACCACGGTGAACCAGAACATGGTCACCAGCGGGGCGATGATCGACAGCGTCATGATGATCTCGCGAATGGTTCGGCCCCGCGAGATCCGCGCGACGTACAGCGCCACCATGGGCGCGTAGCCGATGAACCAGCCCCAGTAGAACACCGTCCACCAATCCAGCCACTTGGGGTCGGCGCGGAACAGCGTCATGGGGATGAAGTGCTCAACGTGCAGGGCGAAGGCTGCAGGGAAGCCGCCGAGGATGAACACGGTTGGCCCGAACACCACCATGAACAGCGCCAGGCCGATCATCAGCCACACGTTGATCTCGCTGACGAAACGGATGCCCTTGAGGCCCACCAGGCAGGACACTGTGTACATCAGCGTGACCAGAACGATGGTCAGCGACTGCGTGAGAATGTCATTGGGCAGGCCCCAGGCCGCGTGCATGGCGCTGCTGATCTGCAGGCCGAGGAAACCGATCGGGCCAATGGTGCCGGCCACCACCGCAATGATCGAGGTGGCGTCGGCCAAGGTGCCGATCGGGCCTTTCAGGGCGCGCTCGCCGAACAGCGGGTAAAGCAGGGTGCGCGGCGCCAGCGGCAAGCCTTTGTCGTAGTGCAGGTGCATCAGCACGATCGCCAGCAGGCTGCCGAGCACCGCCCAGGCCAGGAAACCCCAGTGCACGAAGGACTGCGCCAGCGCGGCGGTGGCAGCCGCTTCGCTGTGCGGTTGCAGGCCTGCGAACAAGGGCGGCGGGCTGGCGAAATGCATCAGCGGTTCGGCCGCGGCCCAGAAGGCGCCGCCGCCAGCCAGCAGGGCGCACATGATCACCGCGATCCAGTTGAAAGTGCTGATGTCCGGGCGCTGGGTCACACCGCCCAGGCGCACGCGCCCACAGCGGGAAAAGCCGATGCCCAGGCTCACCGCGAAGGTCGCCAGCATCAAGACCTGCCAGTACAGGCCAAAGAACTTGGTCGACCAGGCGAACAGCGTGTTGACCAGTGCCGACACCGCTTCGATGTCGACCAGCGCGGCAATCAGGAACGCCGCGAGGAAGCCGCCGCTGATGAGGAACAATGGCCAGTCGATGTCGCGTGCCAGGGGCAGGCCCATGGCCTGGCCGTCAGCCTGCAGGGTGGTTGGGTTTTTCATGAAGCCTCCGGAACCTGCGATTGTTGTTATTGTTGATGCTGTCCGTGCGTGGGGCTCAGGCGGGCGCCGTGGTGGCGGTCTCCAGCAGGCGCAACCAGTTCAGTCCCATGATCTTGCGTACGTCGTCTTCGGCAAAGCCCCGGGCACGCAGGCCGTGGGCAATGTTGGGGAAGTCGCGGCTGTCGCGGAACCACTGCAACGGGTCGGGCCAGTTGGCGTTGTCCTTGGAGCCTTCGCCGTAGTCCTTGTCCTTGCTCCAGCGGCCGTTGCGCATCCATTCCAGCACCGCCAGCGGTTGCGCCTGACACAGGTCGGTGCCGATGCCGATGTGCTCGACGCCCATCAAGTCAGCGGTACGCGCCACCATGTCGCAGAAGCTTTCCAGGCTGCAGCCCGACGCACCCTTGAGGTGGAACGGGTAGGTGCTGAACCCCAGCAGGCCGCCGGATTCGGCGATGCCGCGCAGCACCGCGTCGGACTTGTTGCGCTTGGCCGCATGGAAGCTCGACGGGTTGGCGTGGGAGATGATCACCGGCCGGCTGGACAGCTCGATGGCCTCCAGGGTGCTGCGTTCGGCGCTGTGCGACATGTCGATCAGCATGCCCACCCGGTTCATCTCGGCGATCACCTGGCGGCCGAAGCGGCTGATGCCGTTGTCTTCGCGCTCGTAGCAACCGCTGGCCAGCAGGCTCTGGTTGTTGTAGGTGAGCTGCATGACGAATACACCCAGCTGGCGGAAGACCTCGACCAGGGCGATGTCGTCCTCGATCGGCGAGCAGTTCTGGAAACCGAAGAAGATGCCCACCCGGCCTTCCTGCTGCGCCAGGCGAATGTCATTGGCCGAACGTACCGGGCGAATCAGCTCGGGCCAGGTTTCAAAACGGCGGTTCCACTCACCCAGGCGCGACAGGGTTTCGCGGGCGTTTTCGTGGTAGGCGATGGTGGCGTGTACGGCGCTCAGGCCACCGGCCTGCATCTGCTGGAATATCTCCGGGCCCCAGTTGGAGTACTGCAGGCCGTCGATCATCAGGATGTCGTTCATGGTCCGTACTCCATCAAGGCCGCAGGTAGGTGGTCTTGACCACGGTGTAGAAGTCGCGGGCGTACTGGCCCTGCTCACGCGGGCCGAAGCTCGAGGCTTTGCGCCCGCCAAACGGCACGTGGTAGTCGGTACCGGCGGTGGGCAGGTTGACCATCACGCAGCCGGTCTGGGCGCGGCGCTTGAACTCGCTGGCATGGCGCAGCGATTGGGTGATGATGCCGGCGGTGAGGCCGTACTGGGTGTCGTTGAGGGTTGCCAAGGCCTCCTCGAAGCCGCTGACGCGAATCACGCAGGCGATCGGGCCGAACACCTCCTCGCGGTTGATGCGCATGTCGTTGCGGCTGTCGATGAACAGCGCCGGGCGCATGTAGTAGCCGTCGGTTTCCAACTGCAGGCGTTCGCCGCCTTCGATCAGCGTCGCGCCTTCATCCTGGGCCAGGCGCAGGTATTCCAGGTTCTGTTCCAGCTGGCGCGCTTCGGCCACCGGGCCGATCTGTACGCCGGCCTGCAGTGCCGGGCCAACCTTGAGCTGGCGCATGCGCAGGCGCAGGGCCTCGACGAAGCGGTCGTGAATGCCGTCGCAGACGATCAGCCGTGAAGAGGCGGTGCACTTCTGGCCGGTGCCGAAGAAGGCGCCATTGAGTGCACAGTCCACTGCCAGCTCAAGGTCGGCGTCGTCCATCACCACCAGGGCATTCTTGCTGCCCATCTCCAGCTGGCAGCGCACCAGGTTGCCGGCAGTGGCGACTGCGACGTGGCGGCCGGTTTGCAGTGAGCCGGTGAAGGTGAGGGCATCGATGTCGGCGGATTGCACCAAGGTTTCACCGACGCTGGCGCCGCTGCCCATTACCAGGTTGAAGGTGCCATCGGGCAGGCCCTGACGGCTGATGATCTCCGTCAGTGCCCAGGCGCTCGCAGGTACCAGGTTGGCCGGTTTGAACACCACGGCATTGCCGAACGCCAGCGCCGGGGCGATCTTCCAGGCGGCGGTGGCCATGGGGAAGTTCCAGGGGGTGATGATGCCCACCACACCCACGGGTTCGCGGTGCACTTCAATCTCGATGCCCGGGCGCACGGAGGCAGCGGTTTCGCCCATCTGGCGCAGCACTTCGGCAGCGTAGTAGTGGAAGAACTGGCCGCTGCGGTTGACCTCGCCGATGCCTTCGGCCAGCGGTTTGCCTTCTTCACGTGACAGCAACTCGCCCAGCTCCTGCTTGCGTGCGATCAGCTCGTCACCGATGGCCATCAGCACTTGCTGGCGTGCTTCCAGGCCACTGGCCGCCCAATTCGGTTGTGCGGCGCGGGCTGCCTGGATGGCCGCGCGGGTTTGTTCGGCGCTGGCCTGGTGGTATTCACCAATCAGGTCGCGGGTGTCCGAGGGGCTGTGGTTGGCGAGCGTGGTGTGGCCTTCACACCACTGGCCATCGATGTAGTTCTTGTAGGTGTTGTGCGACATGGATGAAAGCCTCTGTTTGCCTGGCGTTCATCTTGCGAGCAATATGACGCAAATAAAAATTAATAAAAAAAATGCTTTGATAAGGATCGCTAACCATGTTGCCCGAGCTGAAGATCACCCAGCTGCGCTACTTCGTGCTGGTCGCGGAATTGAAAAGCTTCCATGCTGCCGCCCGGCAAGCCTGCCGCACCCAGCCGGCGATCTCGCTGGCGGTGCGTGAGCTGGAACAGAAGCTCGACCAGGCCCTGGTCGAGAAGGGCGGCGGTCGGGTTGAGCTGACGCCTTTCGGCGAACATTGCCTGCCGCTGTTTCGCGGTTTGCTCGAACACCACGACCGCATCGCGCGGGAAGCAACCTTGCTGGCCCGCCACGAGATCGGCCAGGTCAGCATCGCCACCGTGCCCTCGGTGGCCAGCCGCTTGCTGCCGGGCCCGCTGGCGCGCTTCGTGGCCGAGCACCCTAACGTGCAAGTCAGCATCCAGGACGGCACGGCCGAAAGCGTTCAGCAACTGCTGGCCCAAGGGGTGGTGGATTTCGGCATCAGCAGCCTGTGGGCGCTCGATGAACAGATCGCCTTCGCGCCGATCATCCATGATCAGGTGGGTGTGGTGTGCCGAGCCGACCACCCGTTGGTGCAGGCAGATGCAACACTGCACTGGTCACAGTTGCAGGGGCTGCCGATGATCCGCAATGGCACCTCGCGGCTGCTCGAAGGGACCGAGGCCGAAAGCTTGCTGGCGCACAGCCGGCTGTTTGTCTCCAACATGATTTCGCTGATCGCGATGCTGGAGGAAGGCGTCGGCATTAGTACGTTGCCGTACCTGGCGTTCCCGCAGGAGAACCAACGGCTCGCGTTCCTGCCACTGGCGGCACCCAAGGTCGAGCGGCAGATTGGCATGCTCACCCGCCAGGGGCGCAGCCTGTCGCCAGCGGCGCAGGCGTTGATGGTGTTCTTGCAGGGGCAGATGGCGCAGCGGTGATGCCAGGCCTATGGCCCAGGTAGAAATCAGAAGATATTGATCGGATAACTGATAATCACCCTGTTCTCATCGTAGTCGCTGGCGTTGAAGTCACGACGAACACTGGCGTTGCGCCAGCGGACAGATCCATTTCGCAGGGGGCCACTCTGGATCACGTACCCCAGCTCCGTCTCCCTGACCCATTCACTGCCATTGTCTACAGAAGACGTTTTCACGTTGCGGCCTTGCACGTAGCGCGTCATGAGGGTCAGGCCCGGGATGCCATAGCCAACGAAATTGAGGTCGTATCGAACCTGCCAAGACTTCTCCCGGGGGTTGTCGAACGCATGGTTGAACGTGTTGTTGGCCAGGTAACTGCCTCCGGTACCGGCAATCCTCATCCATCCGCTCTCACCGCTCACATCCTGCAGGCCAATGCTCACGGTGTGCTGTTTGACGGTGAGGCCGATCAGTGCGGACACCGTCTTGTTACGCAGACGCCCTGCCTTTGCATGGCCGTCGTCGCTGCCCTGGAAGTAGGCAAGGTTTGCGTTGAGGGCTACCGCAGGCGCCAGCTGCCAACCTTGGATCAGCCCAATGTATTGCTGCTTGTAGATGTCCTTCAGCTGGCCTGACGCCAGGCGAAACTGGGTGTTCTGAGTCGGTAGGCGATAGTCGGCCCCCACGAATCGAAAGGCATCCGAACGGGCATTTGCGAACGCCAAATCCTCCATCGATGAATCGTTGCGCAAGCTGGTGCCTGTGAGCTCGCCAGCATAGAGGTTCCAGTTCTTGATCTCTTGGGAGGTAACCTGAGTGCCCTTGAACGTTTGCGGCAGCGCGCGGAAGTCGTCTGCTGTAACGAGGGGAAGGTTGGGCATCCATTCACCCGCTTTCAGTTCAGTGGCTGAATACTTCGCCTTGAGGGCGACACCCAGCCGGCCAAAACTGCTTGCAGGGTCTCCGTCATCATCTTTGGGCAGTAAAAGCGCGCCGTAATGCCCCGCGCCGCCATCGAATTTGATGGCATATTTGCCTAGAACGTCAATGCCCAGGCCCACGAGCCCTGGGGTGAAACCGGACTTCAGGTCGAAGATGAATCCTTGTGTCCACTCCCGTGCGTAGCGTTGGGGAGCACCCGATGAAGTGAAGTTTCTATCAAAAAGGAAGTTTCTGGTAGTTAGGGTGGCAGTCGTCGTTTCGATAAAGTCATTTCCATAAGCCTGGGCAATGGGAAGGGTTAAGTAAATAAAGAATACATAAGTGCTGAAGCCTGCTTTAAGTTTCAAGCGCGTAACCCTTATTGTTTTTATTGATGGGTACTGCAAGTGCATTGCTGCCCGTCAGGCATAGCGCACGCCTCGCGGGTAGAGCAGATCGTCAACGGTGTTGTTCAATTCGGGGGCTGACAAGGCCCTTTCAACAAACAGGGCCTTGTTTCGTTCAGCGCTTTAACTGCGGCGCCTGAGCCAGGCGCCAAGCGTTTGTTCAGATCAAGCCAGCCGAACGCAGTGCGTCAGCGATTTCACGGTCGGCGCCTTCGGCGAGAGGGAGCAGTGGCGAGCGCACCGTGGCGTGCTCCAGGATGCCGCGGGCGACCAGGCCGTGCTTCAGCGCCACGGTGCCTTCCATGTGGGAGCCACGGTGGTAGACGTTGCGGGTCACGGGCAGCAGCTTGTCGTGGATGGCACGCGCTGCGGGGTAGTCGCGACGTTTGCCGGCAGCGATCAAGTCGATCAATGGCTCAGGGGTCAGGCCGCCGTAACCCACCAGGGCGCCATCGACGTCGAACATGGTGTGCAACAGGTATTCGTCGTGGCAGGTGAGGATCTGCAGCTCGGGCACTTCCTTGCGGATCACCGGGATTTCGGTATCCCAGCGGCGCATGTTGCGTACACCGTTTTTCATGGCGAACACACCGGGTTGCTTGGCGATTTCCAGCTGGGTTTCAAGGTCGTAGGTGGCTTTAGTGACATCCGGGTATTGGAACAGGATCAACGGCAGGCCGCTGTTCTCATAGATCGCCTTGTAGCGGTCTTGCGCTGCGCCCTTCTGGTAACCGAAGCGCAGCCAGCCGTGGGAGGGGTACACCAGGCCAGCGCTGGCGCCGTTATCAACGGCGCGCTTGGCCTCTTCTGCGGCCACTTGCGTCCCTTCACCGGTGATACCGGCGATAATGGGCAGGCGGCCGCCGCAAGATTCTTTGAACGCTTGAATGACCCGCCCTTGTTCAGCCTGGGTCAGGAAGGTGCCTTCACCGGCGTGGCCCAGGACCACCAGACCTTTGACACCGTCGAAACTGGCCAGCCAGGCGCCCAGTTTGTGAATGGCGTCGTAGTCGACCTGGCCGTCGCGGGTGAACGGGGTAACCGGCGCAGGAACCAGGCCTTTGAGATCCAGGGTGTTTTTAGTGCTCATGATGTTTCCTCTTGTTTAGAAAATGCCGCCACTGACGCGTGCGGGAGCGCAAAAAATACAGGTGTGTACTTTCTGGTTAGTCAGGGTCTTAACTTCGGTGTGGCAGGTTGTTACGGTGTTAATAAGACGTTAAGTGTTTTGTTTCAGGGTGAGAGTTCTTCCAGAATTCGGCCTTTGGTTTCAATTGCGAACAGCGATGTAATGATGCCTGTGAGTATCAGAACCAGTGCGAATGCGCCGAACACATAGTGGACACCGGCACCGCCTACCGCCAGGCCTACAATCAATGGGCCTGTGGCTGAGCCTAATCTGAGCCATGCACTTCCAACGCCGGTGCCCAGTGCCCGAAGGCGAGTGGGATATAACTCTGCCGAGTACAAGTAGAGTGAGAACGTTACGGTTTGTACCAAGGCATATCCCAAGCCGGCCAGGGCAAGGATCTGCAGTGGCGCCGTTGCCCCTGTGAAGGTGAGCAGTGCGAGCGGGATGGAGCCGAGGAACAACGCCCCGATGTACCAGCGTCGGCGCCCCACCTTGTCGATGAGCAGGGCGCATATCACGGCGGCCAACACGCCGGCTGCAGAAGTGATGAAGCCATACGCCAGGCTGGTTTCCAGCGGCAGGTTGAAGTGCTGTCGATACAAGGTCGGCAGCCAGGTGATGAGGCCGTTGGCGACCATGTAAGAGCCGAACCACATCGTCCAGATCACCAGCGAGCGCTTGAGGTACATGCCTCGGAATAGCTCTTTCCAGCCTTGGGCATCCGGGCTGCGCTGAATCTGCGGCACCTCAACAGGGGGCTGCAGCACCTTGCCCGCTTTGATCGCACTGTCCTCCAGCCGGTTGACGATTTGGTCCGCTTCTTCAAGCCGCCCTTTGGAAGCCAGCCAGCGCGGCGACTCGAAGAGGAAGAACCGCAAGGGGATCAGCAGTGCGGCAGGTACCAGGCCTACCGCGAACATGGCTTTCCAGCCGTACACGGGGACGAGGAGATAGCCAATGATGCCTGCACCCACCAGGCCCAGCAGGAACATGACCTCGTACAGCAGGAAGAACTTACCGCGTTTTTTCGATCCGATCAGCTCGTTGATATAGGCACTGGCGACCGGCACCTCGCCGCCCGTTCCAATGCCCTGGATGAACCTGAAGGCGATCATCATGGCTGCGCTGGAGGCAAACAGGCAGGCGACGTCCATGGCCACGAACAACAGGATGGTGAAGGTGAGCACTTTCATGCGCCCTATGCGCTCGGCAAGCCATCCAAAAATCAGGGCGCCGAACAGTTGGCCCAGGTAGCCGGCAGAGAGAATCATGCCGATCTGTGCACCGGACAGTCCCCACTCTTTGGCCAGGACGGGCATGGCATAGGCGATTGCGATGATGGTGTAGCCATCAAAGAATGTGGCGGCGCCAATGATGTTACGTGCCCAGAACACCTGGCGGGTGATTGGCAGGCGCTCCAGCCGCGCGCTGATATTCGCCTGGCTTTTGACCTTGTCGGGCAAGGCCTCAACTTCCTGCTGCATCAACATAGCGTGTCCTTTATTGTTTTTAGCTTTATCAGGGACGAGCAGAGCCCGCTGTGTATTGTTCAGCTCTAGGGATTACCGCTGCAGTTTCACTGCGTGTTTAATACAGGCTTCCCGGCAAACTAGCCGACACTTCCATTGGCCTGCAGTGCTTTTCCAATAGCCCTGGCGGCCGCCAGGGTTGTGTCCAGTGCCCGAAGTTTCAGTTCTTCGGCCGTACAACGAACAGCCGGCGCGGCAATACTGATCGCACCCACCGGGTAGCCATCAACATCCAGTACAGGTACCGCAAGTATTCTTAAACCCTCGGTAAACAGCGAGTCTGTCAGCACGTACCCGTTCTCACGGATGTGTTGCAAGGCATCCGAAAGCAGGCCGTCATCTGCCTGCGGCTTCATGATGAAGTGCATCAACGGTTGCAACTGGGCGATGCGGTCTACCTCAGCTTCAGGAAGGAAAGCCAGGATCGCACGGCCAACGGCGGTCTGAGCAGCTGGGACAGTAGTGCCGACGCGAATGTCCACACCTAGGCGGGTGATACCTGCGCGGACCCGCTCCAGGTAAAGAACATCGGCACCTTGGAGCACGGCGAAGCTGGCCGCCTCATTGGTTTCGCTGACCAGCCCCCGCAGAATGGGGCGCACGATACTGCGCAGGTCTGTTCTGGCAATGGCGTGGAAGCCGAGGTCGAGGACTTTCAGCGTCAGGGCAAAACGGCGGCTCTCTGGCAACCTGGATACATAGCCCAAGTCCACCAGCGTGTTCAGCATCCTGAACGTGGTGCCAGGGTCGAGCTCAGCGGCTGCCGCAATCTGGCTCAGCGTGAGCTCTTCATTTTCGGCAGAAAACGACTCCAGTACCCGGAAACCCTTTGCCAGTGATTGCACGGTACTCCGTGCTTTCTTGTCATCCAGTTCCTTGATGGCGGTAGCGCCAGCAGCGTCTTGCTTGATGGTTTTATTCATTGCTTCGCACCTTTTTTGTTTTTCGGATTGCGAAATATTTTTCTTTCATTTAGATTATCACTTAGTCTCCTAACGATCTATTCGATTTTTAATCTACCGGACTCTTTTCTATTCTTATATTGAATAAGCAAGGCAGTGGCGGGTGCATCGCTTGGGTTGAAAATCGCAGAGGCGCTTCTGCTTGTGCCGTATTAAAGCCTTTAGTTTCATCAGTTTAATTAGCTTGCCGTTATTGCTGCCCACGGCTTTAACGCCGCCGGGTCACCCGGTTCATTTCACTAAAAATAAGCGTAATGCCACCCCGGTTGAATTAGCATGGGGCGCCTAATGCCGTCTGCCTGGCGCATCAAGCGTCTTCCTCTCCTCGAAATCGACATAGCTCCCGATGACCGTCTTCTACCTCAAGTTCCTCATCACCCCCACACTCATGCTGGCCATCTCGCTGGCGGCCAAGCGCTGGGGTACCCAGATCGGCGGGCTGCTTTCCGGGCTGCCCGTCACCTCGGCCCTGGTCATGCTGTTCCTGAGCCTTGAACAAGGGCCGGGCTTTGCGCTGCAGGCGGTGCCTGGGGCATTGGCGGGTTTGGCGGCGGTGCAGGCGACTTACCTGTTCTACTACCTGGTGACGCGGCGCGTGGGTGCGGTGGCCGGTTGTATCGCGGCGCTGGCGGTCTACGCTGCAACTGCCTTTGTGATGAGCCGGGTGGGGGTGGTGGCGCTGTCGGTCGGCGTGACGGTGTTGCTGCTGACGCTGATCATCAGCGTTACTTCGACAAAGGCGCAGGCCCATGCCGCGAAGGTTGTGCCATTGCCACGCTGGGTGATCCCGATGCGCATGCTCACGGCAACCCTGCTGCTGGCGGCGATCACCGCCAGTGCCCAATGGCTCGGACCGGTGGCCAGCGGCCTGCTGGCGCCGATCCCGATCATTGCCTGGCCGCTTGCGGTGTTCGCCCATGTTCAGGGCGGGCACCACGAGCTGGGGGCGATTGTGCGTGGCAATGCCATCGGCGCAGTGGGCGTTTTGGGCTTTTACCTGGCGGTGAAGAGCTCGATCGTGGCGCTGGGGACTGTGCCGTCGATTTCTGCTGCGGTGGTGTTGGCGGTGGTGGCAACGTTCGTGTTGGCAAAGGTGTTGGCTAAACGCTAAGGCAGTACTTGGCGCAGGCGCAGGTGCCCCTCGCGTAAACAACCAACGCTACTGCGCACCTGCGACCGTGACCAGAACCACTGGGCTGATGGCGCTCTCACTTCACGCAGCTCGTTGTTCGCCTTTGCGCAGCTTCTTTTGCGCCTCCATCGCTTGGCCCATCTCTTCCAGCAGGTCTTTGCCCAGCAACTTCTTGGCCGTCGGGAACAACTCGCCTTCCTCTTCCTCGATGTGATGCTCAAGCAGCTCTTTCATGACTTTCACGCGCCCGGCGAATTCGAGGGTGCCGGCCTCGGTGTGCAGCAGGTCGGGCAGTACCAGCGCGTCAACGGTGCGGTGTTCTTCCTTCGCCTCGTAATACATTTTCGCCTCTTCCTTGCCACCGGCCTGTTTGATGGCGGGGTAGAGGATTTCTTCCTCCAGCGCCGTATGCACTTGCAGCTCCTGCTCAATCCGATGCAACAGTTCGGCGCGCTTTTTCACGGCGCGTTCGGTCGTTGCAGCCAGTTCTTCCAGCAGTTTTTTCACCAGCTTGTGGTCTTGAATCAGCAGATCGATAGCGTTCATGGGGGTACCTCATTATCGCCGGTAGATAATCACGGTCATGCTTGAGGTCGAGTCGGTCGATGCCGGCAAGGTTCAACGAGGACGATGGCTGGTAACGCGCACTGCAGGTTGGTGCGCAGTACGTTCGATTATCAATGAATCTTCGTTGCCTGATTGGCTCTACCGCTGACAGGCCTCGCGCAGTTTCGGGTGAGCCTCAACCATTCCAGGAGCGTCCGAGTGCCACGCATCATCACGCCGAACACCCCCGAAGATGAGATCGATCAGACCAATGCGAGGATGTTCGGTACGCCGAAGGAAAGGCTGGACTTCTACCGCCGGGAAATCCATTACGAGACCACTATCCTGGCCAACCGCACCGATGCTTACTTGGCCGCTCAGTCATTCCTGGTCATAGCTTTCGTGTCTTCCATGGGCAACCTGAACCAGGGTTGGGGCGAGATGTTCACCTTGTTCGTGCCGGCTTTTCTCGCGCTGCTCGGGGTGTTGAGCTCGTTGAATGCCTGGCCGGGCATCCGCGCAGCCTACCGGGTCATCGAACATTGGCAGCTGAAGCAGAGCCACCTGCTGCGCAGCGAGCCCATGATGGGCTTGGCTTATGACGAATCGCCGTTGTTCTGCGAGGCCGAAACGTCACGCGCGGGGCACCGCAAATCCCTGCTGTTTTCGCTGCGCACGCCCTGGATCTTTCTGGGCTTCTGGATATTGCTGGGTATTTATTCGGCGTACATCCAGTTGGCCTGACGCGCTGGGTATTTCGCTCGATGCGCCACGCTGCCCGAGAACTTGGCCTAAAGTTAGCGGCACCTCAGCGCCACAATAAATTCCAGGCGAGGCCCCAACTATTTTCTTCGGCGGATGTCATTTTCGAAGCCGGCATGATTCTCGTTAAGTCGGCACGTCATTTTCAGGAGCGAAGCGCACATGGCAGCACTGCAGAGCAGCACGTTGGATGCGATTGTCGGCAATCAAGCGCAATTGTTGGGCGACTGGCTTGTCGCACTTGAGGCCAACGGTGCGACGCGAAATATCCGCGAACAAGACCTGCGCCAGGAAACCCGTGACTTTATTCAGTTGCTGATAGACGGCCTGCGCAATGAGTGTGGTACCCAAATCGGCGCCGAAGGGTGGGAAGAAACCCGCCGCTTTCTGGAAAAGTTGTCTGCCAGCCGCGCTCAGGTCGGTCAGGAATCCCACCAGACTGCCTATTTCATCTTTGCCCTCAAAGGCCCGCTGTTTACTCTGCTGCAAGCCCATTACCGCGAGCAACCGGCGTTGCTGGCCGAGCAGCTCTGGGAAATCTCGCAGCTGCTCGATGCGTTCGGCCTGCACACCATCCGCACCTACCAGAAAAACCGCGAGGCGGTGATCAAGCGCCAGCAGGAAGAACTGCTGGAGCTTTCCACCCCGGTGGTCAAGCTGTGGGAGGGTGTATTGGCTTTGCCATTGATCGGCACACTCGACTCGCAGCGCAGCCAGACCGTCATGGAATCGCTGTTGCAGCGCATCGTCGATACCGGCTCCGAGATCGCCATCATCGACATCACCGGTGTGCCCACGGTGGACACCCTGGTGGCCCAGCACCTGCTCAAGACGGTGACGGCCATCCGCCTGATGGGCGCCGATTGCATCATCAGCGGCGTACGCCCGCAGATTGCCCAGACCATCGTCCACCTGGGGCTGGACCTGGGCACGCTGACCACCAAGTCCAACCTGGCCGACGCGCTGAAACTGGCGCTGTCGCGCCTGGGTACCAGCACTGGCGAGCGAGTGTAGGCCGATGGAGCGTATTCCCATTCTGCAAATGGGTGAGTTCCTGCTGGTGACCATCCAGGTGGATATGCATGACCAGCTGGCGCTGCGCCTGCAGGACGACCTCACCGAGCGCATCGACCACACCTCGGCCCGTGGCGTGCTTATCGACATCTCCGCGCTGGACATGGTCGACTCGTTCATCGGCCGGATGATCGCCAGCATCTCCGGCCTGTCACGGATCATGGATGCCGAAACCGTGCTGGTGGGCATGCAGCCGGCCGTGGCGATCACGCTGGTGGAACTCGGCCTGACCCTGCCTGGCGTGAGCACGGCGCTTAATGTCGACCGTGGCATGAACCTGTTGCGCCAGCGGGTAGGCCGCCCATGACCATTCGCCAAAGCGGCAGCCAACCGGTGCGTATCGAACAGGACGTGGTATTGGCCCGCCAGCTGGCCCGCAGGGTTGCCAGCGACTGCGGCATGCGCCTGGTCGACCTTACCAAACTGGTCACGGCCGTCAGTGAACTTGCCCGCAATACCGTGGTGTATGGCGGGGGCGGCGACATGGACTGGACGGTCATCGAGGAAGCAGGGCGGGTTGGCCTGCGCCTGGTGTTCCGCGACGAAGGGCCGGGCATCGCGGATGTCAAACTGGCCCTCACCGATGGCTGGACCTCAGGCGGCGGTCTGGGCCTGGGCTTGACTGGCGCACGGCGCCTGGTCGATGAGTTCGAACTGGACACAGCGCCCGGGCAAGGTACCCGGGTAACGATCACCCGATGGACCTGAACTTGGCTGCGAGCCTGACCCAAGTCCTGCGCCTGGATGACGCCAGCCAGGTCGGCCATGCCCGCCGAGTAGTGCAGAAACTTGCCGAACAGCACGGTTTTGCGGCCGCTGACGCTGGTCGGGCCGCGATTGTCGCCACCGAACTGGCCAGCAATGTGCTCAAACACGCCGAGCGTGGTGAGCTGCACCTGCGCGTGCTTGCCCACGGCGACCATACAGGCATCGAACTGGTCGCGGTGGACTGTGCCAAAGGGTTCGACCTGCCCAGCTGCCTGGTCGATGGCTACTCCACCGGCGGAACCCAGGGCATTGGCCTGGGGGCGGTCAGCCGCTTGGCACAGGTGTTCGATGTGCATGCAGATGCGCACGGTGCAGTGGTGCTGGCGCGCCTTTATCGGCAAGACGACCGGGCCAAGGATGTGCGCGTTGGCGTGAGCCAGCATTCACTGCATGACGACCCGGCGTGCGGTGACAGCTGGCACGTTACGCTGGCCAATCAGCGCCTGAGCGCTTTGGTGGTGGACGGCCTTGGCCATGGCGAGGAGGCCGAGCGTGCGGCCAAGGCTGGCGTCCACGCGTTCGCCCAGGCCCCATTCAGTGCGCCCGAACAGCTACTGGGCGAGCTGCATTTCGTCATGGCCGCCACCCGCGGCGGGGCTGTTGCCATTGCCCAGTACGACGGGGCAGATGACACATTGGCGTTCATCGGCATTGGCAATATCGGCGCGACCCTGGTTGGCGGCGACCGCCCGCGCGGCCTGGCCTCGCACCCGGGCATCGTCGGCGGGCAATACCGCAAGGGCCAGGTGTTCAACTACGCTCACGTGAAGGGAAATCTGTTGATCATGTTCAGCGACGGCCTGCAGTCCCGTTGGAACCTTCAAGCCTACCCCGGCCTTGCTCACCGACACCCGGCCGTGATCGCCGCAGTGTTGCATCGCGACTTCAGCCGTGGGCGGGATGACGTGACGGTGCTGGTCATCGACCTGGAGACCGTGCATGGCTGAGCCCATTTCAAACACCAGCGCCGAGCAGGCCGCCTTGCTGGCAGGCCTTCAGGCTGAAAACCAGGCCCTGCGCGGCGAGTTGGAAGAAACCAACCAAGGCGTGCTGGCGCTGTATGCCGAGCTGGATACCCAGGCCGAGCAGTTGCGCCAGGCGTCGGACCTCAAAAGCCGCTTCCTCTCCTACATGAGCCACGAGTTCCGTACGCCGCTGGGCTCGATCCTCAGTATCACCAGCCTGCTCGCCGACGAGGTGGATGGGCCGTTGAGCAAGGAGCAGCAACTGCAGGTGGCCTTCATCAGCACCGCCACGCGCGAACTCAGCGACATGGTCGACGACCTGCTCGACCTTGCCAAGATCGAGGCCGGGCGCATCACCATCTCGCCAGCCTGGTTCGACATGCTCGACCTGTTCGCCGCATTGCGCGGGATGTTCCGCCCAATTGTCGACACCGGCACGGTTGACCTCATCTTCGAAGAGCCGCAAGGCTTGCCGAAGATGTATACCGATGACAAGAAGCTGGCGCAGATCCTGCGCAACTTCATTTCCAATGCACTCAAGTTCACCACCCGCGGCGAAGTGCGGGTGTCGGCGCAAATGCAGGGCAGCGACCACGTGCGTTTTGCCGTCACCGACACCGGCATCGGTATTGCCCCCGAGCTGCTCGGCGGCCTGTTCGAAGACTTTGCCCAGCTCGACTCGCCGCTGCAGAAGCGCCTGCGCGGTACTGGCCTTGGGCTGTCACTGTGCAAACGCTTCGCGGCGCTGCTGGGTGGCGAAGTGGGTGTGGACAGCGCGCCCGGAGCCGGTTCATCGTTCTTTGTCATCATCCCGCTGGCCCTGGCGCAGGAGGGCGCTGATGAACCCTGACATCCGCTTGCTGATTGTCGACGACAACGCCGCCACACGCTATGCGCTGCGCCGGCGCCTGGCGCTGCACGACTATCAGGTGCTGGAGGCCGGCACGGGTGGCGAAGGGTTGGCGCTGATCCGCAGCGAGCCGATCGATGCGCTGATTCTCGACGTCAACCTGCCTGACATGAGCGGTTTCGACATTGTCAGGTTGCTGCGTGCCGACCCTGCTACCGCCTTGCTGCCGGTGATTCACGTGTCGGCCGCGTCGATCCAGACCGGTGACATCATCACGGGCCTCGATGCCGGTGCTGACGCCTACCTGGTGCACCCGGTAGACGCCGATGTGTTGGTGGCGACCCTGCGTACCCTGTTGCGGGTGCGCGACACCGAACGGGCACTGCGCGACAGCGAGGCGAGGTTTCGCGAGATATTCAGCAATGTCTGCGCGCCCATAGCGGTGCTCGATGCCGAGCTGAAAGTGCATGAATGCAACCAGGCGTTCGCCCAACTGATCCAGGACAACCACAACCCCGAAGCGTTGCAGGAATGCTTCGCCGATGGCCAGCAGAGCAGCCTTGTCGCCTTGCGTCAGCACCTGGCCGCTGGTCAGCGCTGGCGCGGCAACCTGGGCATGACTGTGCGCGGCCTGCCACGGGACACCGATTGGCAGCTGTCGCCTTATCGGGCGCCGGGGCTGTGCCTGGTGTTCGTCGAGGATGTCACCGAACACCGCCACCGCGAGCGTTCGCACCTGGCCCGCCTGGAAGACGCCAACACCCAGCTGGCACGGGAAGTGGCCCAGCGCGCGCGGACCGAAGCGCAGCTGCTGCAACTGCAGAAGATGGACGCCCTGGGCAGCCTTACCGGCGGCATCGCCCACGATTTCAACAACCTGCTGACCGGCATCATCACCAGCCTTGAGTTGATCCGCAAACGCGTGGCGCAGAACCGCGTGGAGAAGGTCCCAAGCTATGCCGATGCGGCCCTCAGCTCGGCCATGAGCGCCGCGTCGCTGACCCACCGGATGCTGGCTTTTGCCCGTCAACAGCCGTTGGACACGCGCCCGGTGGACATCAACGAGCGTGTGCGGTCGCTGGAAGAGCTGCTTACCCGCACCATCGGCGAGCGCATCGTGCTGACGCTGAAGCTGTCCAGCGAGCCGACCATTGCCCTGGTCGACCCTATCCAGCTGGAAAGCGCAGTGCTCAACCTGGTGATCAACGCCCGCGATGCGTTGGCCAAGGGCGGGCGCATCGATGTCAGCACTGCCGCGGCCTGGTCGCACGGTGATCCCAACCTGCAGGACGGCCCCTATGTCGCGGTGACGGTGCGCGATGACGGTTGCGGCATCGCGCCAGAGCTGCTGGAAAAAGTCTTCGACCCGTTCTTCACCACCAAGCCGGTGGGGCAGGGCACCGGGCTGGGGCTTTCGACTATCTACGGTTTCGCTCGCCAGTCGGGTGGGCACGTGGCGCTGCGCAGCGTGCCGGGGCAAGGTACCGATGTCACCTTGATGTTGCCGGCCAGCAACGAGCAGGAGGCCCGCCAGGAGCATGGCTCGCAGCTCGACCAGCAGGGCGGCGGCGAGCATGTGCTGGTGGTCGAGGACATGGCCTCGGTGCGCCTGTCGGTGGCCGAGGTGTTGGCCGACGCGGGTTATCGCTGCACGCTGGCCGAAACCATCGAGCAAGCGCTGGATCATCTGCGCGAAGACGCTAGCATCGAACTGCTGCTGACCGATGTCGGCTTGCCGGGCATCAGTGGCCGTGAGTTGGCTGACATGGCGCGAACCTACCGACCCGGTTTGCCGGTGCTGTTCATGACCGGTTATGCCGAAACGGCTCTGGATCGTCAGGCGTTCCTCGACACCGGCATGGACCTGCTGATCAAACCCTTCCAGACCAGCGAGCTGCTGGCCAAGGTAGGGCGAACCCTCGGCTTGGTGGGCTGAATTGACGGAACTGCGGCTGCGTTGAGTGAGTCGCATCCTTGAACCCGACAAAAAAGGATGTTGGCAATGAAAGCGATGACTCGACTGTTTACCGGCCTGGCTTTGCTCGGTGCACTGGGCGCTACCACGGCCTGGGCGGATCAGCCCGGCGCCGACTGGAAGGTGACCAAGGACCAGGCCGAAGCTACGTTGAAGGGCGCCGGTTACACCCAGATCACCAAGATCGAAGCCGATGACGGCCACTGGGAAGGCGAGGGCATGAAGGCCGATGGCAAGCAATACGAGTTTCAGGTCGACCCGCACAGCGGTAGCATCATCAAGGACGAACTGGACCAGTAACAGCGTAAACCTGCTTGTCGAAGCCCGCGTCCACGTGCGGGCTTTTTGTTGCTGAGGCGGATGTCCCGCCCGCAGCCTTGCACTGGGTGCACCTAGGCTACTGGGGCACCAGTAACCCCCGCGCCAGCCCTTGGTGCGGCAGGTAACGGTTGCCGATCATTCTCAATGAACTCCATGCCCATGCACCACGTCACCCGAGTGAGAGGCACGCATCCCGGCAGCCGCCGGATGATCACTTGCGAGGGACATGACCATGGAACGCGAGCAAAACTCAGCATCGCCGCCCAGCGATACCCAGGACCACCTGCACGCCATCACCGACGAAGCGGGCGCGCTGCTGAACGAGGCAAAGGCCCAAGGCACCGAGCAGTTCGAACACTACCGTGACACCGCCGCCGAGCAGCTGGACTCATTGAAGCAGGGTGCGCGGTCGGCAGCCTCTACGCTGGAAGGCAACGACACGTTGGGGCTCTCCCAGTATTTAGGCCAGGCGGCCGAGTACATCGGCAGTTTTGCCGAGCAGATGCGCCATGAAAGTGCCGAAGACCTGCTGCACAGAGGTTCGCGCCTGGCACGGGACAACCCTGCGCTGTTCCTCGCCGGCAGCGTGGCCGTTGGTTTCGCCTTGTCGCGCTTCCTGCGCGCCAGCGCCAGCCACGCACCCGCTGCCGCGCCGGCCTACGGCGCCAGCGAGCCCTACCGCAGCACACCGCCCACCCCGGATCGCGCCAGCGATGTTTCCACCCACAAACCCTATACCCCGGTCGACCCCGTCGGCATGGGCGCCGGCACGCCCGTCAGTGGCGGGCCGCTGGAGCGCGACCCGCTCAAAGGAGGTGAATGATGAACAAGGACCCTCTACAGGCCAACCCCTCGCTGCATACGCCAGTCGAGGACGCCGTGGGTGTGGGCGGCCTGCTACGCCAACTGATGCGTGAAGTCCCCGAACTGTTCACCAAGGAGCTGGCCCTGGCCAAAGCGGAGCTGCAGCACAACCTCAATACCTTGAAAGCCGGCACCGCTGCCGTGGCGGCAGGTGCGATCGTGCTGTTGGCAGGCTTCATCATCCTGCTGCTGGCGGCGGTGTATGCCTTGGCCATGGTCGTTGCGCCGTGGCTGGCGGCACTGATTGTGGGCGCCATCACCATGATCGTCGGTTTCGTCATGCTGCAGTCGGGCAAAAAGCAGTTCGAGCCCGGCCAGTTGGCCCCGGATCGCACGCTGCATGCCATGCAGCAGGACAAGGATGCATTGAAGAGGAAACTGCCATGAGCACCTCCTTCGAACAAGACACGCACAAGGACCCCGACCTGCTCGAGCAGGAAATCAACGCCAAGCGCGAGCACATCAGCGACCTGGTCGATGCCCTGGAGCAACGCCTGAGCCCGGGCCAACTGATGGACCAGATGCTGGCCTACACCAAGGGTAACGGCGGCGAATTCTTCCATAACCTCGGCACCACCCTGAAGAACAACCCGGTGCCGACAACCCTTACGGTACTGGGCCTGGCCTGGTTGGGCCTTAACCAGAACCGCCCGTTCAACCCCGGCCCTGCGCATACTGGGCCGGGTATGGGCGAAAAGCTTGGTGAGGCGGTCGATGCGGTAAAAGGTGCCTTCGCCCATGCGGGTGAAGCGCTGCACGATGCCGGTCGCAACGTGAGCGGCAAAGCCCATGATCTGCGTGACCGCGCAGGTGAGATCGGGCGAGGCGCGCGGGATTCTGTCGAAGGCTCGGCTGACAGCCTGCGCGGTGCAGCCGATCAGGTCAGTGAACAGGCCATGGCATTGAAAGGCCAGTTCGATCATCTGCTCAAGGAGCAACCGCTGGTGCTGGCCGCGCTAGGCATTGCCTTGGGCGCAGCGCTGGGGGCGGCCCTGCCCGGTACCCGCAAGGAGGATGAGCTGATGGGCGCCAGCAGTGACCGGTTGACCGACACCCTGAAAGCCAAAGGCGAGCAAGCCAAGCAGGCGGTAAAAGAGACGGTGAAGGAAGCGACGGCCAAACAAGCGCCCAGCGGTACTCACAGGGCAGGGGATGCGGACCTGTCTGCGGGGTTGGGCTTCCCATCCTGAGCAGTCGAACCTGTGCTCGCCCACGGCCGTTGCTGCAGCAGGTCTGCATCAGTGACGTGGGCGGGCACCGCCCTGTTCATAGCGCGCAAGGATCGGCTGCACGCTAAGCCCGTGCACCAGTATGCTCAAGGCCACCACCGACAACGTGAGGTTGGTGCTCGATGCCGCGACTTCCGGCGGCAGTTGGTGATTGAGCGCGTAGAACAGGTAGTACAAGCTGCCGATCCCCCGTATGCCAAACCAGCCCAGCATGCCGCGCTGGCGCACGTCCAGCAGCCCCCTGAAAGGGATTAGCAAGGTGCTCAATGGCCGGATCACCACGAACAGCGCCGCAGCCACCCACAACGCCCGCCAGTCCCAATGTTCAAGCAACACCACCCCGAGCAATGTGACCAGGAACACCTCCATCGCGCGCTCCACCAGGCCGCCAAACGAAAGCATGTCGCCGAGCATGATGCCCGCCGCCACTTGCGTATCTTCAAGGTCGGCAATATCGCCTTTCACCGCGTGCTCGGGCGCCACGTGCTGGTGGCCGACCACTGGCTGCACCAAGTGTTCGGCCGGCTCGTGCGGATTGGGGCTGGAGTGGACTTCGGCCTGACGCAAGCCCAGGCCCGCCGCGAAGACGGCGAGAAAGCCGTAGCCATGGATCAGGTCGGCGAATACATAGGCCATCGCGATCAGTGCCAGCGCCAGGTAGTCGTTGGGTGAAACGGTGCTGTCGTCGTGCCGGGTGCGCAGGTACAGGGCGAAATGCCCAAGGCCACGCCCCATCCAGTAGCCACACAGCAGCCCAGCGGGCACGGCCCACAGCAGGTCCTGGACAAGCCAGCCAGTGAACCATTGATCGGTTTCGTCATTTTGTAGCAGCAACAGGCCGAGGATCACGAACGGGAAGGCCACGCCATCATTGAGGCCCGCTTCGCCTGACAGGCTGAACCGCACGCGGTCATAATCTTGCGCATCGTTGACCTGAACCAGCGTCGCCAGCACCGGGTCGGTGGGGGCGAGAATCGCGCCAATCAACACCGATAACCCCCAGCTCATGTGCAACCCGTAATGCAGCAGCACGCTCACCCCACCGATGCACATCAGCATCACCGGCCCGGCCAGCATGGAGGCAATCCGCCAGTTGCGGCTACGTAGCGGCAGCCGCAGCTTGAGGCCGCTGACAAACAAGGAAAACAGCACGGCAACTTCGGTGAGGTGCTCCATCCAGCCGCTGGCCTTGGCCAGATCCAGCTGCAGCAGGCCCAGCCCGCTCGGGCCCAAGGCGATACCCAGCGCCAGGCACACTACCGAGGTGGTCACCGGGATCCAGCGCAGGTAGGAGGAGGTCAGCGCCAGCAGCAACAGCACCGCGCCGAGCATCGCGATCCAGACAATGAAGCTCATGTGTGCAGTTGCCTCCGCGCAATCGGGCGCCGGGCCTGTAGGAGCGGGCTTGCCCGCGAAGAGACCGACGCGGTCTCAGAACGGGTCGAAGTCGAGCACTTTATCGAGGGTGATGGGGAAGGCCCTCACGCGTTTGCCAGTGGCGTGGTAGATGGCATTGGCAACCGCAGCAGCCACGCCGACGATGCCGATTTCGCCCACCCCTTTGGAGCCCAGTTCGTTGACGATTTCATCGTTCTCTTCAACGAATATCACCTCGATGTCCGCGATATCAGCATGCACCGGCACGTGGTATTCGGCCAGGTTGTGGTTGAGGAAACGACCCAGCCGATGGTCGGTTTGCGTTTCTTCCTGCAACGCCATGCCCAAGCCCCACACCACGCCGCCGAGGATCTGGCTGCGGGCGGTCTTCGGGTTGACCACGCGGCCCGCTGCCACTGCGCTGACCACCTTGGTCACTTTGAGGGTGCCAAGGTCCTCATCCACGTGTACCTCCACGAACACTGCCGAATGCGTGGCCGTGGCGTATGGCTCGCGCCTGGCGCCGGGCTCGGCATCGACCTGCACTTCGAGTGCACCGTTCTGGCTTGCGGCAACGATATCGGCAATCGCGATACGGTGCTTGCCAGCCTGCAGGTAGCCGCCGCCGAACGTGACTGCTTCTGCCGGCGTTGCGGCGATATCGGGGAAGGCCTGGCGTGCCAGCGCCAGCACTTGGGTGCGCAGGCTCAGGCAGGCCTTGCGCACGGCCGAGCCCACCGAAGACACGGTGAACGACCCGCCTTGCAATGGCGCTGTCGGCAGTGAAGAGTCGCCTAGGACGAAGGTCACGTCATGCGCCATGACGCCGGCAGCGTCCGCCGCGATCTGGGTCATGACGGTGTAGGTGCCGGTGCCGATGTCTGTGGTGGCGCTGCTGACGGTCAGGTGGCCTTTGCTGTCGATGCGGGCCTTGGCGCTGGCCTTCATCTGCATCGCCTCCCAGACACCGCCGGCCATCCCCCAGCCAACCAGCTGGTGGCCTTCGCGCATGCTGCGCGGCTGCGGTTTGCGGGCGCTCCAGCCGAACCGAGCGGCGCCCTGGTCGTAACAGGCCAGCAGTTCCTTGCTGGAATATGGTTTGCCTTCATTGCCATTGCGGGCGGCAAAATTGGCTCGGCGCAGTTCAAGCGGGTCGAGGTGTGCGGCACACGCCAGCTCATCCATCGCGCACTCCAGGGCTATCACGCCGGTCGCGGCACCCGGCGCACGCATGTCCAGCGGCGTATAGACATCCAGTGGGGCCAGGCGGTAACTCAGCGCAACGTTGTCGCACTGGTAGAGCATGCCGCTCCATTCCACCAGGTGCTCGGTGAAGTCCTCGAAGCGCGAAGTCTGGCCGATCGCGTCGTGGGCGATCGCCAGCAGCTTGCCTTGCGCCGTCGCGCCCAGCCGTACCCGCTGCTGGGTGCGTGGGCGGTAGCCGAAGGTGAACATCTGCTGGCGCGTCAGGGTAACGCGCACCGAGCGTTTCAGGTGCAAGGCCGCCATGACGGCCAGGGGCAACTGATACTGCGGGCGCAGCCCCGAGCCGAAAGCGCCGCCGACGAAGGCGGCGAGGATTCTGACCTTGTCCTTGGGCAGGCCGAACACTTTGTGCAGGTAGTCCTGGCAGTTCTGCGTGCCTTGGGTCTTGTCATGGATTTCCAGCGCGCCGTCGGCTTTGTAGAGCACCGTCGATGCGTGTGGCTCCATGGGGTTGTGATGTTCGTTGGGCGTGTCGTAGATCGCATCGACCTGCACGGCCGCCTGGGCATACTGCCCGGCGAAATCGCCACGCGGCTCAGGGGTTTCAGCGGGGGCCTGGTGCGCCTGGTCGAGCACGGCATGCAGGTCCGTCTGATGGCCTTCCTGGTCATAATCGATGCGGATCAGCGAGCCGGCATGGCGGGCCAGTTCAAGGCTCTCGGCGACCACCAGCGCCAACGGTTGCCCGCTGTACAGGACGCGGTCATTGAACAGTGGACGAAAGGGCGTGCCTTCGGCGGCGTCGGCATCGCTGTAATCGTCGTCGTAACTGGAAATCCGCGGCCGATTGGCGTGATGCAGCACCGCAACTACCCCCGGCACTTTCAACGCCAGCGCGCTGTCGATGCCGAGCACCCGGCCGCAGGCAATGGTGCTCGACACCACACTGCCGTATAGCAGCCCAGGCTCGGGGTATTCACCGGCGTACCGCGCCTTGCCCGTCACTTTCGCCACACCATCCACGCGGTCGAGGGGCGTACCCACTACGGTCGTGATCCGGTTCATGGGGTTGTCCTCTCAGTGCTGGTGCCGGCCGCGGCTTCAGTGAGTGCGCGGACGATCGCGCGTTTGGCGAGGTCTACCTTGAAGGCGTTGTGGCTCAGCGGCGCTGCCTGTTGCAGCAATGCGTCGGCAGCGCGTGCGAACAGCGCGGGCGACGCCGCTTGCCCTCGCAATGGCATCTCGACGGCCACGTCCCGCCAGGGTTTGTGTGCGACACCACCCAAGGCCACGCGCGCATCTTCAATCACGCTGCCGTTGAACTTCAGGGCTGCAGCCACCGAAACCAGCGCAAAGGCGTAGGAGGCACGATCACGAATCTTCAGGTAGCAGTAGTGCTGTTCGAACGCTGGGGGCGGCAGCTCGATAGCGGTAATCAATTCGTCAGCTGTTAGCTGGTTGTCGCGCTCCGGCGTGTCACCGGGTAGCCGGTGAAACTCGGCGAAGGGGATGAGCCGCTGTCCTGCCCGGCCCTCCACGTGAACCACGGCATCGAGCGCCGCCAGTGCGACACACATGTCTGAAGGGTGCGTGGCCACGCAGCTGTCGCTGGCTCCCAGAATGGCGTGTGTCCGGTTCAGGCCTGAACGCGCAGGGCAGCCGCTGCCCGGCTCACGTTTGTTGCAGGGCGTGCCCGTGTCGTAGAAGTAATAACAGCGGGTCCGTTGCAGCAAGTTGCCCCCGGTACTGGCCATGTTGCGCAACTGCGGCGAGGCGCCCGCGAGGATCGCCTGGGACAGCAGTGGGTAGCGCTGCTCTATCAAGGCATGCCAGGCCAGGTCTGCGTTGCTGACCAGCGCACCGATCAGTACGCCGCCGCTTGAGGTCTGCTGGATGCCATTCAACGCCAGGGCGGTGATGTCGATCAGGCGGGCGGGGCTGACAACATTCTCCTTCATGAGATCGACGAGGTTGGTACCGCCGGCAATGAAGCGCGATGAGCTGTCCGCCAGGTTGACCGCTTCGCTGACAGTCGACGGTTTGTGATAGCTGAAGGGGGTCATGAAGTCGTTCCTCCATCAGGCTTGGGCGCTGCTTGCATTAACGGCAGCGCCTCTTCCACGGCGGCAACGATGTTGCTGTAGGCACCGCAACGGCACAGGTTGCCGCTCATCTGCTCGCGAATGGCCTCGCGCGTATTGGCTCGGCCTTCCTGGGCAAGGCCGATAGCCGAGCAGATCTGGCCCGGGGTGCAGTACCCGCACTGGAAGGCGTCGTGGGTAATGAAGGCGCGTTGCATCGGGTGAAGTTGGTCACCCACGGCCAAGCCCTCGACGGTGACCAGCTCGGCCCCGTCGCACATCACGGCTAGGGTCAGGCAGGCGTTGATCCGTTTACCGTCACGCAGCACGGTGCAGGCACCGCATTGGCCGTGGTCGCAGCCTTTTTTGCTGCCGATCAGGTCCAGTTGCTCGCGCAACAGGTCCAGCAACGTTGTCCACGGCTGGACGTGCAGTGACCTCTGCAGGCCGTTGAGTGTCAGGCTGATGGCATGCCTGTCGACACCCGGTTGGGAGTTCGCGCTCATGGGAAAACCTCACGGTCAGGAAGGCATCGCGCAGTCGGCTGCGTCTATTTCCTGCGACTGGAGGTTTTCGGCAAACGTTCAGGTTTTATCAGCGGGCGACCAGACCTGTTGCGCTATGCAAACGTACCCGTCGAATAGCAAACGCGCCGTGCGCACCAGCCCGCAACGGCCAATCACGCCATCTTGAAGGCTGATCTCCACGGTAAATTCGCCGCTGGGATGCTCGACCGACAGGCGTTGCTCATCTCCCGGCTTGACCTGCGCGAGCCCCTGCGCCACCGAGCCTTCGATCAGGCAGGCACTAGCGACACTCACTGCGCCAAACACACCAATCGAGGCGTGACAGCGGTGGGGAATGAATGTGCGCGTATTGATCGCCCCGCCATGGCGCGGCGCCGACACCAGGCACATTTTCGGCACGTTGCGCTGGCGGACGTCACCCAGGTGCATGCGCGGGCCGGCCTGCAGGCGGATCGACTCCAGGCGGGATCTGAGCTCAGTGTCGCCTTCCAGCACTTCGCGGCTTTCATGGCCAGTAAGGCCGAAATCTTCGGCACGCACCAGCACCACTGGCATGCCGTTATCGATGCAGGTCACTGCCACGCCGTCGATAACATCACGGCTGCTGCCGGTGGGCAGCAGCGCGCCGCAGCTGGACCCAGCGACGTTTTCGAAACTCACCACCAGCGGCGCCGCCGTCCCAGGTACGCCGTCAATGCGCGTCTGCCCGGCATACAGCACCTGGCCCTCGGCCGTAGGCACCTGGGCCAAGGCCAACTGCCCGGTGTTCTCCATGAAGATGCGCACCGGCGTCAGCGCACCGGTGGCCTTCACCAGGCCGCGCTCGATGGCGAAGGGGCCCACGCCGGCCAGGATGTTGCCGCAGTTCTGGCCGTAGTCCACTCGCGCCTCGTCCACCACCACTTGTGCGAACAGGTAGTCGACGTCGGCATCCTCGCGGCGCGACGGGCGGATGATCGCCACCTTGCTGGTCAGCGAGTCGGCGCCGCCGATGCCATCGACCTGGCGCTCATCGGGCGACCCCATCACGGCGAGCAGCACGCGATCACGCAGCGCGCCGGCAGCGGGCAGGTCGTCAGCCAAAAAGTAGGCACCTTTGGACGTACCGCCACGCATGAGCAGGCACGGGATGCGGGTCTGGGTCATGTTCAGCCTTCCAGGTCGCTGAGTTGGTCGACGTAGCGCAGGCCTTTGGCCGCCAGGCGCTGGCGCATGTCGTAGATGTCCAGGCCGAGTTCACCGGCCGCCAGGCGCAGGCGCTTGCGCTCTTCCAGGTCGGCGCGTTGGCGGGCGGCATCCAGCACGGCACCGGCTTCGTCGTGGCGGACCACGACCACACCGTCGTCGTCGGCGACGATGATGTCGCCGGCATTGACCAGCTGCCCGCCGCACAGCACCGGCAGGTTCACCGAGCCGAGCACTTCTTTCACCGTGCCTTGCGCGCTGATGGCCCGGGACCAGACGGCAAAGCCCATCTCACGCAAGGTCTGGCTGTCGCGCACGCCGGCATCGATGACCAGGCCGCGCACGCCACGGGCCTTGAGCGAGGTGGCCAGCAGGTCGCCGAAGTAACCGTCGGTGCAGGGTGAGCTGGGCGCCACCACCAGCACGTCACCCGGCCGGCATTGCTCGACGGCGACGTGGAACATCCAGTTGTCGCCTGGCGCGACCAGTACCGTCACTGCACTGCCCGCCACCGCGACGCCCTGCTGGATGGGGCGCAGGCCAGCGGTGAACAGGCCCTTGCGGCCCTGGGCCTCGTGCACGGTGGCAACCCCAAGCCTGCCCAGTGCGTCGATCACCTCGGTTTGCGCGCGGTTGATGTTACGTACCACGATACCGGTCTTGCCGATCAGCCCGTTCATGCCAACTGCTCCGTCACGCGCGGGAAGACGCTCTGGAAACCCTCGGCGTAGACGATGTTACGCGCACTGGTGATGCCGACATTGCGCTTGGCCTGCACGCCACGTTGCAGGGCGACGCGGGTGTAGTACTCCCACAGGTGCTCCTGGCCGGCCATGCACTGGATGGCGGCGTACTTCTTGCCCCACACCGGGGTGATGTCGAGGAAGGTGTCCGGCCGCCATTCGCACTGCTCCGGCTGGTGCGGTTCGAAGGCGTAAACCGGTGGCGCACCGACAATGCATTCGCCCGGCTTGTAGCCTTCGGCCTGGGCGATGATGCGCGCTTCCTGGGCCAGGTTCATGGCCAGCGGGTGGTCGTAGTTGTACGGGTCTTTCAGCGAGTGGCTGAGGACGAAGGCTGGTTGAACCTTGCGGAACACATCGGCCAGGCGGAACAGGGTGTCTTTGTCGGCGCGCATCGGGTAATCGCCGATGTCGAAAAACTCCACGCTGGCGCCGAGGATTTCGGCGGCGGCCAGCGCCTCCTCGCGGCGAGCGGCCTTGACCTTCTGTTCGGTCATCTCGCCTTTGCGCCACAGCTTGGCCGATTCGCCGCGCTCACCGAAGGACAGGCAGACCACGTGTACGGCATGGCCCTGCTCGGCATGCAGGGCGATGGCGCCGCCGGCCCGCCAGACAAAATCGGCGGAATGGGCACTGACCACGAGGGCGGTTTTGGGTAATGGATTCATGTGGGATGGCTCCTGCAAGGGGTTGTCAGCAGGATGTCATCGCCGTCAGGCCCGGACTAATGCGTTCGAGTAGTGCAGGTATGCTTTTTGTTTATTGTTGCAGTCAACCGGTGCATAGTCGCAACCTGTACCAGGTGCTGCCAGGAGACGCCATGATCGACACCGAACTACCCAACCTCATGCAGGTGCGCGCGTTCGTACGCGTGGCGGATGTGGGCAGTGTATCCAAGGCGTCGGAGGTGCTTTTCCGCGCGCAATCGGTGATCACCCGTGCCATCGCCGAACTGGAAAAACGCCTGGCGGCGCCGTTGTTCGAGCGCCATGCCAATGGCATGCGTTTGTCCGAGTTTGGCGCTTGCGTGCTGCCGCGCGCCCGGCGCGTACTGGCCGAGCTGAATGCCGTACCGCGCCTGCTCGGTGGGGACGTTGCACTGGAGCCGCTGTACCTGTTTCAGGCACGGCGCCTGGAGATCTTCGTCAAGCTGTGCCAAACCCGGCACATGCAGACCGTGGCCAGCCACTTCGGGCTCAGCCAGCCGGCGGTGAGTTCGGCGCTGAAGGTGTTGGAAGGCGGGTGCGGCAAGCCATTGTTCGAGCGCTCCCCGCGCGGCCTGCAGCCGACACGGGTCAGCCAGGACATCCTGTTCCCGATCCGCCGCGCGCTGAACGAGTTGCGCCATATCGACAGCGACCTGAGCGCCATGCGCGGCGCCGTGCAAGGCGTGGTGCACGTGGGGGCGCTGCCGCTGGGGCGCTCGCGCATCCTGCCTGAGGCGATCGTACGTTTGGTCGATCGCCATCCGCAGGTGCGGGTGATCACCAATGAAAGCCCCTTCGACCTGCTCGCGACTGAGCTGCGGGTAGGGGATGTGGATTTCGTGCTGGGGGCGTTGCGGCCGCACGGCTATGCCAGCGACCTGGCCGCCGAACCGCTGATCTGCGAGGAACTGGTGGTGTTGGCCCGGCGTGAGCACCCGTTGTTCAAGGCACCGGTCACCCTGGCCAGCGTGCAGCAGGCGCGCTGGGTGCTGCCCCGGGCGGGATCACCTGCGCGGCACCTGCTCGACGCCTGTTTTGCCGGCGAACAGTTGCCCGCGCCACACCCGGTGGTGGAGAGCGCAGACCTGGCCATCATCAGGGGGCTGCTGCTGCACTCGGACATGCTGGCAGCGGTATCCGCGCACCAGCTGGCGCATGAGATTGCCAGCGGGGAGTTGCGGCGCCTGCCATTGCCACTGCCCACAACCGCCAGGGACATTGGCCTGACTTACCGCAATGGCTGCCTGCACTCGCCTGCAGCGGCAGCCCTGATGGCCTGCATCCGCGAGGTTATCGGGCAGGCTTGCCCGCTACCGAATAACGCACCGGCTGGTTGCGGGTCTTCATGAAGTCTTCGGTGCTTTGGCCACGCATGGCCGCGTAGATATCCAGGTTGGACACCCCAAGCACCGCGCCGAGTTTTTCCAGCACGAAGAAGATCACGCCATAGTGGATCAGCCCACGCCAGTCGCGGCGGCGCAGCAGGTCGCGTTCTTCCTCGGTCAGCCCGGACTCTTCATACAGCGCCTCCGGTTCGGCGAGAAAGCGTTGCCGCCACTGTGGCTCGATCAGGCGGTGCAGGCACTTGTTCAGGGCATAACCCTTGGCGCTGCGCTCCAGGGTGTAGGGGTAGGTGCCGTCAAGATGCTCCGCACCTGCCAGTTGATGGCGCATGTGCTGGCGGTGGCGTTCGTTGATCGGCGCCGGCAGGCCCTGGTCGCGGTTTTCCAGCAGCAGGGTAGCGATGCCGGTCATCGACGGCAGGTAGTAGCCTTGGTGCAACCGGTTGACCGATGACGACAACGCCCCGCGCATGATCAGCCAGGTAATGACCTCGGCGCCTTCCATGCCGCCGAGGGTGGCGTATTCGGCCAGGGTCATCTCGGTCAGGCGCTCGGGGTCATCGACCAGCAAGTCGATGAATTGGGCGTCCCATTGCGGGTTGTTGAAGCCGCAGCGTTCGCCGTGCACCTGGTGCGAAACACCGCCGGTGGCGACGATTGCCACCTTGAGGTCTTGCGGGTAGCTTTCGATCGCCCGGCGCAGGGCCTTGCCAAGTTTGTAGCAGCGCCGCGCAGTGGGGATCGGCAGTTGCAGCACGCCCACTTGCAGCGGCACGATCTGCATCGGCCAGCCTTCATCGCAGGGCAGCAACGCCGACATCGGCGAGAAAAAGCCATGGTCCAACGGCTTGTCGCGGAAGAAGCTCATGTCGAATTCATCGGCCATCAGGCTTTCGCCAATATGCCGGGACAGCGCCGCATGCCCGCCCACGGCGGGCAGGTCACGTGGGTTGCCGCCTTCGTCGGCCACCGCGTATTGGTCGTCGACGCCCAGGGTGAAGGGGCTGTAGTGGTCGAAGAAGAACGAGGTGACGTGGTCGTTGAAGATGTAGAACAGCACGTCGGGCTGCTGCGCCTGCAACCAGCCACGGATCGGTTCGAAACTCTCGAAGATCGGCGCCCAGGCGGCTTCCTGCTGTTTGTCGTGATCGACCGCGAAGCCGATGGTGGGGGTGTGGGAGACGGCAAGGCCACCGATGATACGCGCCATGAAAAAGTCCTCTGTTTCAGGTTACCGCACAGCCATGGCCGGCAGCTCACGTCTGTGGGCGACGTGTGAGGACTGTAGCCTTCAAGGGTAAACAGCGCCGCTGGTAAATCCTTAACCAGGCATCGGTTTTACTTATGCACGGCTTACTGCGCGGGTGCTCGTTGTTCAGCTGGGGCGCCGAACGACACGTAGTACGCCAGGCCGACGAAGATCGCCCCACCTACCGCATTGCCGAGGAATACCGCCGCCAGGTTGTTTACCAGTTGCCCCCAGCTGAGGTAGCCGGCAAATATCGCAGCCGGGATCAGGAACATGTTGGCCACCACGTGCTGAAAACCGATGGCGACGAACGCCATGATCGGGAACCAGATGCCGAGGATCTTGCCGCTCATTTCGCTGCTGGCGTAGGCCAGCCACACCGCCAGGCACACCAGCCAGTTGCAGCCGATGCCGGACACGAAAGCGTGGAGGAAGTCGGCGCTGGTCTTGCTGTTGGCTGCGGCCAGTGTCTTGCTCAGGTAGGCGCCTTCGGTCAGGCCCAGCAGGTGCCCGAAGCAGTAGGCCACGAACAGCGCGCCAAGCAGGTTGGCTGCAGTCACCAGCAGCCAGTTGCGGGCAACGTCCACCAGGCGGATGCGGCGGGCGAACATCGCCAGCGGCAGGCTCATCATGTTGCCGGTAAGCAACTCGCCGCCGGCCAGGATGACCAGGATCAGGCCGATGGGGAACACCGCGGCGCCCAGCAGGTTACCGAACGAAGCCCACTGCGCAGGGATCATCGCGCTGACATGGATGGCCAGCAGAAACCCCATCGAGATGAACGCACCGGCGAGGAACCCCAGGATGAGGGTGGCGCGGGCGGGCAGGTGGGCTTTTTTGGTGCCGGCTTCGATGACCAGCTCGGTGATGCGGGAGGGCGTGTTGACGGACATTTCAGGAACTCGAACGCAAGGACGACGGCCACGTGTTCAGGCGTGCCGCAGGTCGGGGTTAAGGCAGGGCGGAGGGTTGCAGCGAGGTATTCAGGAGGAGGGCAAAACGGTACATCTCAGGGCAACTTCGTAGGGCGGCCACGTTAGCTGAGGCAATTTGACGCAGTCAAATCAATAGGTTGGATGGGTTGATAGACAGGGTCGATGATGGGCTTGGGTGCAGCAGCGAGCAAGCGCTGGGGTGAATGTATCACTGTGTATCCAGGCGCAAGCTTCGACCACTCGCTTACAAATGCCTTCACTTACGGATACGTCACGGATACATGCCACAGGCCAAATGGGCCAACCCGAACGCACAGCCCCCAACGGCCTGTTGTTCTGGCTCTTTCGCCCTCGTGGCATGACCTGAATGGAGAAACACCATGACCCGTATCCAGCTCCCCAACAAAACCCGCCTTGGCCTGCTGAGCATTGCCCTGGTAGGGGGCATGAACCTGGCCGCGTCGGCCTTTGCTGTCGAAGCGCTGCCCCAGGGCTACCAGCTCGCGGCTGCTGAAAAGGCTGGCGAGGGCAAATGTGGTGAAGGCAAGTGCGGTGCCAGTGGCGCCAAGGCCAAGGCCACCCAGGGTGAAGGCAAATGCGGCGAGGGCAAGTGCGGCGCCAGTGGTGCCAAGGGCAAAGCCACCCAGGCTGAAGGCAAGTGCGGTGAAGGCAAGTGCGGCGATGCCTCCTTCGCCCGTACCGATGCCGACCACGATGGCCGCGTTTCCCGTGCCGAGCTGCTGGCCGTGGCACCGGGCGCCAACGCCGAATTCGATGCGATCGATGCCAACCACGACGGTTACCTGTCCGAGGCTGAGGTCTACCAGTTCCGCAAGCACCAGTTCGACGCCAACGGCAACCCGTTCCCGTCCGACCTGTACAGCAAGCTGAGCCAAGCCAAGAACTGACCGCCACCGGCATCCTCCCCGCGCCAACAGGCCGGGGAGGGCACTTCGCTTCAAGGATCACAGCATGAGCACACCCCTTTCTTTGCAAGGTGCCGGCCTTGGCCTGCGTCGAGCGCTGTTGCCTGAATTGTTGACCATGGACGCAGGTGCCGTGGACTTTCTCGAATGTGCCCCGGACAACTGGATAGCCGTTGGTGGCACCTATGGCGAAGGCCTGGCGCGCCTGGCCGAGCGCTTTCCGCTGGCCTGCCACGGCCTCTCGCTGTCGCTCGGCGGCCCCGCGCCGCTGGACCACGCCTTCCTGCGCCAGATCCGCGATTTTCTCGACCGCTACCATGTGCCGCTGTTCAGCGAACACCTGAGCTACTGCGCCGATGACGGCCACCTCTATGACCTCATCCCCATGCCCTTCACCGACGAGGCTGTGCGCCACACCGCCGCACGCATTCGTGAAGTGCAGGACGCCCTTGGCCGCCGCATCGCGGTGGAAAACATCTCGTACTACGCCGCGCCGTACCAGGCGATGAGCGAAATCGACTTCCTCCGCGCGGTCCTCGACGAGGCCGACTGCGACTTGCTGCTGGACATCAACAATGTGATCGTCAATGCCTGCAACCACCGCTATGACGCTGCCGCTTTCCTCGCCGGGGTGCCGGCCGAGCGGGTAGTGTGCCTGCACGTGGCCGGGCATTACGACGAAGCGCCGGACCTCAAGATCGACACCCATGGCGCGAGCGTCAAGGGTGATGTCTGGCGCTTGCTGGCCAGCGCCTACCAGCACCTGGGAAGCGTACCGACCCTGCTGGAACGCGATTTCAACCTGCCGCCGCTGCCCGAGTTGCTCGCTGAGGTCGATTACATTCGCGATCTGCAAATCACCCAAACGCCGAAGGTGCACCATGGTCGAGACACTGCGTGAGCAGCAACTGCGCATGGCCCGTTTTATCCGCGACCCGCAGGCCAACGAACCGCCGCCAGGCATCGAAGCGCGACGCCTGGCGGTGTATCGCCAACTCTTCTTCGGCAACATGCAATCGCTGCTGGCGGGTAGCTTTCCAGTGCTGCATGCAAGCCTGGCGAGCGAGCCGTGGCAGGCGCTGACCGAAGACTTCTACGCCAGCCACCGATGCCGGACGCCGTTGTTTACCGAGGTGGCTGGCGAGCTGGTGGGCTACTTGCAAGGCCGGGATGACCTGCCCGGCTGGGTAGCAGAGCTGGCCCATTACGAATGGATCGAGACGGTGTTGTTGCTCGCTGACGATACCGAGCTTGCGCATGAACCCGAAGGTGATCTGCTCGAGGGCGTGCCGCTGCTGTCCAGCCTGGCGGTGCCGCTGGCCTACGTTTGGCCTGTCAGCCATATCGGCCCCGGGAGCATTCCACTGCATGCACCCGCTGAGCCGACACTGCTGCTTGCCTGCCGAGGCGCCGATCACAAGGTGCACTTCTCGCGCCTGGCGCCGTTGGCCCATGCGCTGTTGGTCTCGTTGCAAGAGCAGCCGCTCAGTGGTCGCGAGCACTTTGCTGCGCTTTCAAGGCTCGCCGGTATCGAACCGGATGCCATCGAATCTGAAGGCGTGGCACTGTTGAAGGCCCTCAAATCCCAAGGCGTGGTCCTGGGCACTTGGGGGGCAGAAAACGGCATGACTCATTGATTGCGCATCCCTCTGTGGGATGTGTGGTGTCCAACGGCCCACGGTTTCAGGCGTTTGCCGGTGCCAGGCCATTGAGCAGCAAGCGCACCGATGAAGCCGTCGCGGCGTGGTAATCGATGTGTTGCTTGGGGCCTGCTGCAGCATGCCAGCCCATGTTGATGCACGACTGCGCAATGGCCCAGACCGATGGCAGTACATGCTCCGGGTTGACCGGTGCCAGCTGCCCGCTGCCGATCCACTGCCGTATGTGCGCGGTATTCTCACGCGCCTGGCTGGCCCAGCGTTCGAGAAAGTCACCCGGGATGCGTCGGCCACCTTCCTTGAGTTCCTGCAGCAGCACCTTCGAGGCGAATGGCCGGCCTTCGAACAGGCGGATCATCGAGGTGACTGTGTGGCTGAGTGCCTGCAGCGGCTCGTCATCGTGCTGAAAGGGCGCGCAGGCTTGCAAGTAGCCGGGCGCGATGTCCGCCAGTACCCCGTGATAGAGGTTGGCCTTGGACTTGAAGTAGTACAGGACGTTGGACCTGGGCAAGCTGGCCAGCGCGGCGATGACCGACAGTTTGGTGGCGGCATAGCCCTGTTGGGCGAACGCCTCGCTGGCTGCGTCCAGGATGACCCTGCGCACGGGGTCGGGCTGTGAAGCTTCCGGTGCCTTTGGCGTTTCACGTGGCAGATCGAACGGCATGATGTACACAACAATGCACCTGCGGCGAAGGTATCGAAATATACAAAACTATACAGCGATAAGGTGCGGTGGGTGTACAAAAGCCTTCACCGCCTCAGGCGATTGTCCTGGCCGCCACCTGCACCAGGCCGCGCAGCCAGCGTGATGCCAGCGACCGATGCTTGCGCGCGTGCCACAGCTGGTAGTAACGCAAAGGGTCGGCGGGCACCGGAAAAGGCTCGATGCGCAAGGGCAACAGCTCGGCGTAGTGCTTGGCGAAGGCGCGTGTGGTGGTGAACACCAGGTTCGATTTGACCAGGGCGTAAGGGGCCAGGCAAAAGTACGGCAGGGTCGTGCTGACGCGCCTGGCCAAGCCGGTTTTTTCCAGCTCTGTGCCGATCGTGCCCTGGCCGCAGGCACTGTGGGTCAGCACATCGAGGTGGTCGGCGGCGAGGTAGGCGTCGCGTGTCAGGCCGCCCGGCCTGATGGGGTGTTGGTCACGGATCAGGCAGACCAGGTCGTCATCACACAACGGTAGCAGGTGCAGATGCTGCGCCGGGCTGCGCCAGTTACCGATCACCAGGTCCAGTGAGCCGTCCTCGAGGCCGCGCTCATAGCCGCCCTCGGCCTGCAGGTGGGTGAGTTCAAGGGTGGCGAACGGCGCCTGGGCATGGAAGCATTCGATGATCGCGGGGACGAAGAACACGCTCAGGTAATCCGGCGTGCTGATACGAAAGTGCTGGCGGCTGGTGGCGGGGTCGAAGCGGTCGCTGGGGTGCAACACCTGCTCGATCCCGGCCAATGCCTGGGCCACGGGTTCGATCAGGGTTTGGGCATGGCTAGTCAGCAGCATCCGGCTACCGCTGCGCACCAGCAGCGGGTCGCCGGTGAGCTCACGCAGGCGGCGCAAGGCCACGCTGACTGCCGGCTGGCTCTGCCCAAGCCGCTCGGCCGTGCGCGACACACTGCATTCGGTGAGCAGGGTGTGCAGCGTGCGGAGCAGTTGGGCATCGCAGTTGGGTGTGGCTTTGGACACAGGGGCTACCGCTGAAAAGTCATGAGCAAGCGCGGACCCTGTGGGAGCGGGTTTAACCCGCGAGAGCGATGCTGGATTCACTGGTGCTTTCGCGGGTAAACCCGCTCCCACAGGGTTTCTCGCTATATACATAACAATATATCGAATTAAGCGTCTGGTGTGTTACCTCCAGTTAGGCAGGGCTTTCAGCAGCTCGGCCTTTTCCTGGGTGGCAGCCCCCATCAGTACGAACCCCTGTATCCGGCTTTGCTGGTCATGGCAAAGCGAGCGGACATTGGCAAACCCTTTGTCGCAGCGGCTCAGCAGCTCGGTGGACCACCGCCCTTGATCATCCAGCGGGGATGCCACCACCGTCGGCAGCACGCTGGTCTTGATGGTCACGGGCATGGCGGGGTAGGCGACCGGCGTCGGCTGGCCGGCCAGTGTCTGGGCCAGCGCACGTGCCTGGAGCATGATTGGCATCACGTAGGGCAACACCAGGTCATGAACTTGTGCGCAGTCGCCAAGGGCATAGACATTGCGGGCACTCGTTTGCAGATACGCATCGGTGACGATGCCGCCGGCTACCTCAATGCCGGCCGTGGCAGCCAGCTCGACGCGAGGCTGCAGGCCAATCGCACTCAACACATAGTCCACCTCGACCCCGCTTTCGTCGGCCAGTTGCAACTGCAGGCCCGTGGCGCCTCGATGGATGGCCACAGGGCCATTGCCCAGCGCCAGGCGCACGCCGATGGACTGCAGCGCATTGGCCATGGCCTCGCCGGCCTGCTCAGGCAGCAGGCGGCTCAATGGCCAGGTGACACGGTCGACGATGACGATGTCATGGCCCGCGTGGCGCAGGTCATTGGCAAACTCGCAACCGATCAGCCCGCCACCGAGGATGGCGATACGGCTGGCCTGGCCGATCTGCTGGCGAAAGCGCCGGTAATCGTCCAGGTCGTTCACGGTGATCAGCGCATCAGCCGCATCACCTTGCAGGGCCGGGCGGCGCGGGTCTGCGCCCAGGGCTAGCACCAAGGCGCTGTAGCGTTGTGGCTGGCAATTGAGGTAGACGCATTGCGCCAGGGTGTCGATGCGCTCGACGCCGGTATGCGTGATAACCCTCGCGTGCAGCTGCGTCGCCATCTGCCGGGCATCGGAGGTCACCAGCTGGTCTGGCAGGCGCCCGCTCTGGAAGGCATTGGAAAGCGCAGGCTTTGAGTAGAACTCGCCGCCATCGCGGGTGACGATCACGATCGGTGTCAGCGCATCGAGCTTGCGCAGTTCGCGTGCCAGCGTGTAGCCGGCCAGCCCGGAGCCCAGAATGACGACCGGGTCGAGCGGCGCTGCGGCATGTACCACCGGCGCCTCGGCATCCAGCGGCAGGCGGACCATTTCGAAGTCTGCCTTGCCCACCCCGCACTCCGGGCAGTACCAGTCCTGCGGTACATCCTCCCAGCGGGTGCCCGCCGCGATGCCGTCTTCCGGCCTGCCCAAGGCTTCGTCGTAGAAAAAACCACACACCAGACATTCCCATTTGTACATGTCGTCACTCCTCTCAGCTGGTGAACGCACGGCCCAGGCCAAGTGCACTCAGTGCACGCCGGTAGGCGGTGGAGGAGCGATCGGCGGGAATGTGGATTTCCAGCGACAGGTCCAGGGGCAAGTCTTCCGGGCGGCACAGTTCGACGATGTCGCGGTCTTCTTCGAACACTTGCTGGTTGAAGGCATACACGTCCTCAAGCGGCAGGTCCTTGTCGAAGTTGCGGGTGATGGCGCAGAACATGCGGGTTTTGCGCGCCGAAATCGGGCTGGCCGCGTTGAGGATCACCAACTGGTGGTGTGCATCGGGGAAGTTCACGGCAAGCCGGGCAGTGAAGGGCGCGAACACATCGAACGTGCGCTTCCACGGGAAGCCATCCGGCGCGCGGTGCTGCATCTGTTTGGGGAAGTTGCTGACGCTGCTGACGTACTCGGCGTGCATGCCATAGGCGGTAAGTTCGGCCTTGTAGGTCGGCACCACCGGGTTGTCTCGGTCGGCAAAGGCTTCGTGGTGAATCCAGGCGAAGTGCGCCACATCTATAAAGCCCTCCACCTGCCGACCGGCGGAAGCCGCTATGTCCAGTGACGGCGGCAGAATGCGCTGGTAGCTGTGGTCATGCCAGGTGGGCATTTGCGCGAAGGGGGCGTCGCTGCCGGCCATCAGTACCCAGATCAGCCCGTAATCTTCGCGTGTGGCGTACATCTGGATGCGGTGGCGTTCGGTGAGGTTGGCGTTGGGCTCCGACGGGATGCGGGTGCAGCGGCCATCGGTGCCGAAGTGCAGCCCGTGGTAAGGGCAGATGATGTTTTCGCCCTGTACCCAGCCCTTGCTTAGCGGTGCGCCACGGTGGCTGCAGATATCACGGGCGGCGTTCAGCTTGCTGCCGGTGCGGTACAACACGATGGGTTCGTCCAGCAAGGTGACGGCGTAGGGCTTGTCAGCTACCTCGGCGCTGAAGGCCACGGGGTGCCAGTGGTGGGTGAGGATTTCACGGTCGTGGGCGCTAAAGGAACTGGACTTGGTAATCGGGTTCCAGGTGGCGCTCGGGCAGGCTGCGGCGGCGGTGGGCATTTTGCTTCTCCTTGTTTTGGGTAGGGCATTGAATGCCCGACCGATGCTAGAGAAGTGCTGCTGGCCTGCCCATGGCGCAGGGCGCATGGTGGTTATGTGTGATGGGTTATGTCTTGGGTAGGCTGTGCTGGCCCATTCGCGGGTAAACCCGCTCCCACAGATACTCCATTGTTTTGGGCTCAATGATGAACCTGTGGGAGCGGGTTTACCCGCGAATAGGCCGCAAAGCGGCCCCGCTGGATTTACAGCTTGATCCAGGTCGCTTTCAGCTCGGTGTACTTCTCCAGCGCATGCAGCGACTTGTCACGGCCGTTGCCCGACTGCTTGAAGCCACCGAACGGCGCGGTCATGTCGCCGCCGTCGTACTGG